>CDYK01039188.1_pt1 | contig 487776 bp, 444 predicted proteins | sample 554841 | NCBI WGS metagenome assembly CDYK01 (sample SAMEA3182102, study PRJEB8094) | gut metagenome | biome: human; feature: gut; material: Stool; isolation source: human stools | place: Canada | collected 2013-02-18
CCAACCAGCTAATCGGACGCAGGCCCATCCCACAGCGATAGCGTATAAATAGAGGCCATCTTTCAACCCGGCATCATGCGATGCCCGGTTCGTATCCGGTATTAGCTTCCCTTTCGGGAAGTTGTCCCCGGCTGTGGGGCAGGTTGCCTACGCGTTACTCACCCGTTCGCCACTAAGATTTTACCGAAATAAAATCTCCGTTCGACTTGCATGTGTTAAGCACGCCGCCAGCGTTCGTCCTGAGCCAGGATCAAACTCTCCATAATACTTTATGGAATCGCCGATTCGGCTCTTCGTATTTGTTGTTTCAAAATTACTTTGACTTTTTTGGATCCATCTTCATTGCAAAGATGTGACCCGCACATTCATCTGGTTTGTTATTCAGTTTTCAAGGTTCCCTGTCGTTTTCGGCGACTAAATTATAATAGCACCAAAAAAAGGGGGTGTCAACCCCCCCTTTTTTATTTTTTAACCTTTTTCTTTTGTCGTCAGAATTTTTTCTTCTATGTTTTTCATTTTCTCATTTCCTTTCATTTTATATCAAATAAAAAGCGACTAAGAGTGAAATCTTAGTCGCTACGCTATAGTATTGCTTTTAACTTTATTTTTTCTGTTTATATTGTTTTAAGATCACAAAAACCTTTCAACTCTTTTGTCTAAAAACGACAAGAAGCAGGATGATACTAACAATCAAACCTACGCCAAATTCCATCCACATTACCATTGGCGAAACACTCCATTCAGGATGATTTGCTCCTGCTATATAATCTTTAACTAACAAATATGTCCCGATAATAGCAGGAATTAAAGAACCGAAAACTTTTGCTACAACTTTTAAGTTCATATAGCATCCTCCTCCTTAATAAACTGAACTTGCTACAGGGGGATTTCCATAATATACGGTTCCAAAATATGGAATACCTACCCCAGTAGAATACAAATTGCTATAAGATTTTATACTTTGCACTGTAGCTGTTGGAGTATTTGGCACACCTGCACTAACTGTTGTAGAACAAACTGAATTCCATACTTTTGTTGCAAACGTTGAACAATTTGATAACACAGTCCATGAATCATTAATCTTTATATTTTGTGAAACTGTACTCAATAAGTTAGAAGATAAATCTACCCTTAATGATACAGCATTATCGTATGCATTGGAACTATTTTGGAAATACCCCTCAAGATTATACCATAACCCTGTATGTTCGTCTTTATTTCCCCAAGTCCCTACAGTAACAGTCTTACCAGAACCGACTGATAATCCTCCAACAGTAATTGTCGAACTCGAAATATTCTTTATACTTTGTCGATTGTAAAATCAAGTTGAGCATGTAATACAAAAAGTCCATAAGAAATCTCTTTGGTAGAATGTAAGTGACAAACCACATTCACAAGGAGAAAATCCCTATGGCCCACTTACATTATACCACAATTGAACACAGGAAAGGACAACATCTTTCATTTGCTCATCGGGTTTTGATTCAAACCCGTCTCAAAGATGGCTGGTCAGCCAATCGCATCGCCAAGCAAATTGGTTGTGCGCCCAACACAGTTCGTAACGAAATCAGGCGTGGTACAGTGGCCCTATACAGTGGAGCAGAAGTTTTTCAAGGAAGGTTGGTCTCTGGATGCCTGTGTCGGCTTTGCGCTGAAAGAAGGTTTGTTTACCAGAGAGCAGATTGTTTGCACCAAAACGCTGTACGGATACACCGACCTGGGATTGCTCGGGATAAAGAATATTGATTTCCCCCAAAAGCTGTGTCGGACACCCAAGAAAGCGAAGAACCGCAAACACAAGAAGATTCTCGGCCGAAGCATCGAAGAGCGGCCTGCGGCGGTAAACAACCGTAGTGAGTTCGGACACTGGGAGGCCGACCTTGTCATCGGCGCCAGAAAAGGGAACGATGATGCCCTGCTCACCATGATTGAGCGCAAGACCCGAGAATATTGGATGATTCGCGTGCCGGGCCGCGATCCAAAGGGCGTCATGGATGCCCTATATACCCTCCGCTCACAGTACAGTGAGCACTGGAACGACATCTTCAAAACAATCACGACCGACAATGGCTCTGAGTTCTCCATGCTATCCGAGTTAGAAGGCCTGAGCAAGACGCTGGTCTACTTTGCGCATCCCTACACCTCTTGCGAGAAAGCTTCTGTGGAGCGACACAACGGTCTGATCCGCAGGTTTATCCTCAAAGGGAAACGGATTGAGAGTTACTCCGATGAGCAGATTGCTCAGATTGAAGTCTGGTGTAACAGCTTTCCACGGAAGCTCTTGGGCTATCACACGCCGGACGAGCTCTTTGAGGATGAGTTAGATCGGATTTACTCCTGTGCTACTTAATGGACGAGTCAAACAGAAATGTTCAACTTGTTATTGCAATTTATGACCTTTTTTCTTTTACTTTATGAACCCTACTTGTCTGCAGATTTCGTCAGCAATTTTCTCTTTCCGTTGGTTATATTCTACTTTTTTCTCTTCAAAATAGTTCCGACCTTTGTTGTCAATTGCAACGATCAGCGGACCGAATTCTTTGACTTTACAATTCCAAAGCGTTTCCGGCATTCCCAAATCCCGCCATTCCGCCTGCATGATTTCTTCCACTTTTACAGCGGCCACAACGGCGTTCCCTGCCGGGAACACGCAGAAAATAGCGCCAAACTCTTTGCACGCACGTTCTGTTTCTTCTTTCATCCCGCCTTTGCCGACAATGACTCTTACCCCGGTCTGTTTGACAAATTCATATTCAAACTTTTCCATCCTCATACTTGTTGTAGGACCTACCGATATCATTTTAAAGCGGTCTTCTCCCAATGGCTGGATAATAGGACCTGCATGCATGATCGCATTGTTGCGCACATTGATCGGCAACGGACGTCCCTCTTCCACCAAACGACGATGCGCTACATCCCGGCAAGTTGTAATGCTGCCTGTCAAGTAAACGATATCACCAATCCGGATACCTTCCAGATCCTCGGCGGAAACCGGTGTTACAAGAATCTTCTTCCCATTTTCTATCCGTAACATTATAGAGTCACCCCCGTATGCGAAAGAATCTTATAATTCAGGTCTTGATCGAAAATAATGTGCCCGCGTCGATGGCTCCAACACCCTACATTCACAGCAATTCCTATGGTAGATGGATGACGGGCTGTATTTTCTACATTCACACCTAATACCGAATACTTGCCGCCCATACCTTGCGGTCCCAGCCCGATAGCGTTGATCCCATCTTCCAAAAGGCGCTCCAATTTAGCCGCCCGTTCGTTTTCATTATGCGATCCTATCGGCCGCATCAGCGCTTTCTTAGAGAGCAGCGCTGCGGTTTCAACAGAAGTCGCAACACCGACGCCAACCAACAACGGCGGGCAGGCATTGAGCCCATAGCTTGTCATTACATCCAGGACAAAGCGGACCAGGCCTTCATACCCTTCGCCGGGCATAAGCACTTTTGCGTGCCCCGGCAAGGTGCAACCGCCGCCGGCCATATACGTATATATCTCACACTGATCGGAATGAGGCACAATGTCCCAGAAAATCGTAGGCGTGCCTTTGCCGACATTTTTACCGGTATTGTATTCGTCAAAACTTTCCACGCTGTTATGCCGCAATGGAGCGGCAAAAGTAGCCTGTACGACAGCCTCCTTCAGCAAAGCGGTCAAATCATCAATTAAAGGAAAGCCCGTCCCGCACTTTACCCAAAACTGCAGCACACCGGTATCCTGGCAGGAAGGTCTGTCAAGCTTCATAGCCAGGTCCTGATTCTCAAACATGGTGTCATAAATCACCTTGGCCATCGGGCTGGTTTCCTGCTTACGCAACTCCTCCAGTTTGGCCATCACATCATCCGGCAATTTTTTTGCCGTGTAGGCAACAAATGCCGCCATAACATCTGTCATTTTCTTAATCAGAGCCTCGCTTGCCATAACAAACCTCCTGTTCTTTTCTTGTGATTCAACCAAATTTCAACTTTCGGCTATCTACATTTTATCACAAAACAGACGGACAACATGTTTTTTAACAGTCTTTATATTTGCAGACAGCTTTTTGCTCCGGTTGATGTTCCCCTATGATTTTTTCCATCCAGATCATATCATACCAACGCCCAAACTTGTAACCGCATTGATGAAACCGCCCCACTTGTGCAAAGCCAAGACGAGCGTGAAAGTTGACGCTGTCCCGTGTTAAATATTCATCTTCTTTTTCCGGGTAACCGATGCAGGCGTAGAGATTCAGTATGCCCATATTCTTCAGGGCCTCGCTCATTGCTTCATACAGTTTCCGGCCAAGACCGCTTCTGCGTGCAGCAGGATCAAGATAAACGGTTAATTCACAGGACCAGTCATAGGCAGCGCGCCCGACAAAAGGTCCTGCATACGCATAGCCCAACACAGTCCCGTTTTGTTCCGCCACCAGATAAGGGTAAACTTCCAGGGTATGCTCCATCCGATTCCGGAACTCTTGCAGCAAAGGAACGTCATATTCAAAAGTGATCGCTGTGTTTTTAACGTAATAGGCATAGATAGCCAAAATTTTTTCCGCATCCTCCAGTGTTGCATCCCGAATCGTAATTGTCCGGTCCATAACAGATTCCTTCTCCCCCCTTAATTTCTTGTACAGAAAGGCATTGACAAATTACATGGGTCAGAAAAACAAAGTCCCGAAGCTACCGGTTCCCGCCCATAAAAATAGAGATGATATTTATTATATCACCTCTATTTAAAACAAACACAATATATAATTTTATACCGGATAATTCCAGCAAAAGCCGTTAAAGCCGGAAATGATTCACTTAATTCCAACCCTCAGCCTAACCTTGCTCTTGCCCTCGTCTTTATTTTATTTACTTTTCTTCTTTGTCGCCTTCCTCGGTAGCCCGTTCCTGAGGCAGGGGCTTCATTGTTGGGAATAATAATACATCGCGGATGGAGACAGCTCCAGTAAGGAACATGACCAAACGGTCGATACCGATACCCAGCCCGCCGGTAGGAGGCAGACCGTGCATCAGCGCATTGATAAAGTCTTCGTCCATCATGCCGGCTTCTTCATCGCCCTGACTGCGTTCTTCCATCTGTTTGACAAAGCGTTCCCGCTGATCGATCGGGTCATTTAACTCGGTAAAGCCATTGCACAATTCACGACCGTAAATAAAGCCCTCAAAGCGATCCGTGATCTCAGGGTCTTCCTCGCTGCTCTTGGCCAACGGAGAAATTTCTTTGGGATATTTATAGATAAAGGTAGGCTGGATCAGCTTGTCTTCAACGAATTCATCAAAGAAAGCGTTAATGATTTTACCTACGCCCCAGGATTCTTCGTATTCCACATGCGCTTCATCCGCCATCTGACGGGCTACTGCCACATCTGTCACACCGGTAAAATCTCTGCCGCTGTATTGCTTGACTGCATCGATCATGGTGATACGGGGCCAGGGACCGGCTAAATTGATTTCCTGTCCTTCATACACAATATCTAATGTGCCCAGCACTTTTTGCGCAGTTTCAGTGACGATTTTTTCCGTAATTTCCATCATGGAATCCATATCGCCATAAGCTTGATACAATTCCAGGCTGGTAAATTCCGGGTTATGTTTAATATCAATGCCTTCATTGCGGAAGATACGTCCCATTTCGTATACCCGTTCCAAACCGCCTACAATGAGGCGCTTCAGATTTAATTCCGTGGCGATACGCAGATACAGCTCCATGTCCAGCGCATTATGATAGGTAATGAACGGACGGGCGGTAGCGCCGCCGGAAATGGTATTTAACACCGGCGTATCTACTTCCAGAAAGCCTTCCGCATCTAAAATATCCCGGATGCTCTTTACGATCTGGCTCCGTTTAATAAATACATCTTTCACGTCAGGGTTGACGATTAAATCCACATAACGCTGGCGATAGCGCAGTTCCACGTCTTTTAAGCCGTGCCATTTTTCCGGCAGCGGTTTTAACGCCTTAGACAGGAATTCCAGTTTCTCCACCCGCACGGAAGGTTCCCCCATATGAGTTTTGAACACGGTTCCGGTCACACCGATAATATCGCCTATATCCATCAATTTGATGACCGAGTAATTTTCTTCACCCAGGTTATCCTTGCGGGCATATAATTGAATTTTACCGGTCTTATCCTGTAAATCCAGGAAACAGGTCTTGCCGTGACCGCGGATCGCGATCACGCGACCGGCCACTTTAACCGTAGTCTCAGCCGCTTCCATAGCTTCGATATTGTCCTGAATTTCTTTTGTATGATACGTCCAGTCAAACCGGTGTCCAAAAGGCGCAATGCCCCTTTCTTCCAGTTTGTGCATCTTGTCGATGCGGTTTTGCATCTGTTCGTTGATACTTAATTCCACCGGGGCCTGATTTTGCTGCTTCCCCTGGCGGTTGCCTTTCGCCTGCTGTTCTTCTGACATAGTCCTCTCCCGTTTATTTAATCTTCAAAATCTTGTACTGGTGGTCGCCCAAGGGAGTCCGCACGGTCACTACCGTACCTACTTTTTTGCCCATGATGGCCATCCCGATCGGGGACTCATTAGAAATACGACCGGAAAAAGGATCGGCCTCGGTAGTGCCGATAATCGTATAGGACTGCTCCCTATCTTCTTCAAATTCCGGCGCCATATCTTCGATAAATACGGTAGCGCCCAGTTCAACCTTAGTTTTGCGTTTTTTCGTGTTATCGATGACTTTGGCGGTTTTCACCATCTGTTCCAGCTCCAGGATACGTCCCTCTATACGAGCCTGCTCGTCTTTAGCGGAATCATATTCGGAGTTTTCACTTAAATCGCCATGAGAAATCGCTTCTTTCAGGCGCTCCTCATTTTCCAACCGCTTCACCGTGCGTAATTCTTCCAGTTCAGCTTCCAGTTTAACCAGACCTTCTGCGGTCAGGATGGTTTCTTTTTCTGTCATATTAACTCCTCCGATCAAGGGCTGTTCTGTCACCGTTAACACTTTTCCGGCGTCAAACTTTCCTGAGCGTTATTTATGTATGCAAAATTACATATGTACTATTATAATTTTTTACCGGGGCCTTGTCAATTATTGCTCGTTACGTTGCTCCGGATACAGGCAATGGTTTCCGGTGTCACCGCCTGTTCAAAGTTACGGAACCCCGCCAGAGAAAAGCCATGTTTTCGGGCCAAAGCGGAAATTTCATCCACCTGAGCCGGCTGCAGGCTGCGCCCCAGGGTAAAGTTTTCGTACCGTCCTTCCAAAGCCAGTATCATGGTTTCTGCCATGCAGGCATACGATGTTTGAGGCGGAAAACCGAAATTAAAATGAAAATCCACATTTCCCGGCACATGGATCACGCCCCCTTCGATCACCAGCACATCGTTGCGCAACGCGGCCACTTCCCGGGATACGTTGCGGGGACGGGCCACATCACATACCACGGCGCCGGATTTCAGATCTGCCGGATCAATAATACAATCCACTGCGCTGGTGACTGCAAGCACTACGTCTGCACAATGCAAACTGCGTTTTACATCGGCACTGACTGTAAAAGTCGCTACGCCGTGCCCATTCAATTCCTGAGCCAGATCCTCTAAAGGCGCCGTTTTTCTGGCCACCAGATTAATATGCCGCACCTCGCGGCTCAAGATCCGGGCGCAGGCAGAACCGATCGAACCGCTCGCCCCCACGATGGCTACTTCGGCAGAACGCAGCTCTTTCCCCATAAGGCGGGCCGCTTCCCTTGTACCTTCCAGTGCGGTAGCCACCGTATAGCTGTTGCCGCTGGTCACAGCAATGTGCAGGTTCTCGGCCACGGTCAGCCCGGCATCGCCTACAATCGAGGTGAAAGCCCCCAGGCCGACAATTTTAGCTCCCAATTCTTCTGCGATCCTGCCGGTTTCAATAATCCGGTCCATGACAAACTCTTCCGGCAGCTCCAGCATTTGTCGGGCAGTCAAGGGACAGCCTACGAACCACCCTTCCGCTTCGGCATAATCACTTTTTACGCCGGTAATATGCGATACTTTAAAAGGTTTCTTTTGTTTCAGCGCCATTTCCAGTAAGGAACCCGGTATTAATTTAAGTAAAAGAGATACATGCCGCATGTCTTCTATTGTTAAAGGATGCAGCATAAAGGCAAATTTCTCCATAAGTTCAGACTCCTTACTGCAAATTTTCTATCGAAGGCCGCAGATCATAGTTGCGGATACAAGCTTCGTATTCTTCCGGTGTCAACTCCACCGGGGACCCTGCCGCAGCCACCAGCGCGGCTTCCAGCACGTTTGTCCCAAAGCTGCGCCCCTGGATCAGCGGCGTCGTCGTGATCAGGGTCCGTACGCCGGCTTTGCGCAAGTCCTCCCGATCAGCTGCCGTCACGGTATTGGTGATGATGATCTTTCCCTCCAGCCGGGGAGGCATAAAACGCCGAATCAACAAAAAATCTCCGGCGATAATATCATGTTCCCTAAAGTACTCTGCATGACGAACCGTCTTTTTCTCCTGTTGATAACCGGTAGGGTACACCCAGCTGATCGGCAACTTCGTAATGACAGGAACAAGAAGCGCGGCCAGCCGGGACAGTGTTTTCAGGCGGTGAACCGGAATATCCACCCCTAAGCCATAAATCAGATCGCCAAACGTAAGGCGGCAATGCTGTTCTTCCAGGGCTTCCGCCATACCAAACCGGTCTACCGCACAAACCAGCAATACTTTTTTAGCGGCAAGATCCAGATCATACTCCTGTTTTAAACGTCGGATCAATGAGCGTTCCAATGTATTTTTCAAACCGCTGCCATCCACCACCGGCGTCTTGGTCACATGATTCAATAAGCGTCGGCTTTGCGCAAACTCATACCGTCTTGTTCCCGCTACGATATATAGATCCGTGCCGCCCAGACCGATGGCGTCCACCTTACCATCATAAAAACGCAGCAGTTCCGCCGCCTTTGCCAAGTCGCCATCAGTACCCCGGCGCTCTAACTGCACCAGAGTATCCCCTAACCGTAGCTCTCCCCCTGCATCCCGCCGGGAAGAGCCTAAACTGATGCTGACCACTTTTTTAACTTGTATCGCTTTTGCTGCATCAACTGTATTCATAGGAGATTCCTGCAAGATCAGTAGTAACTGGCGTTAAACCAAATTCATAATTTTCGAGCCGACAGAACCGGTCATCATTTACAATAATAGTGTAAATCCGCCGCTTTGCCATAAGCCACGGCTGCCCACCATGATTTGAATCACTAAAGAGATATTTTATCACGTTTAGGCGTATTCTACAATATTCCCTTACAGGAAGCAAGAACCCGCCAGTCTTAAAAACGCCCCGTACTCCCGGGTCAAAACAATCAGTTCTTCCAAGGTGTTGATACCATGATATCTTTCCCTGTACACGGCGGCATTAGGCAGTCCCTTTATATAAGCGGACGCGTGACTGCGCATCTCTTTCATGGCTACTTTTTCCCCTTTAAAAGCAGTCAGAGCCCGGGCATGCGCCACAATCTGGCAGAGTCGTTCGGCCAGAGGCACCTCCCGTTTCTTTTTCCCTGCCAAGAGATCTGCTGTTTGCGCGAATATCCATGGATTTCCATAAGCACCCCGTGCGATCATGATGCCGTCGCAGCCGGTTTCCTGCAGCATACGAAGACCATCTTCCGCAGTAAAAATATCACCGTTGCCGAAAACCGGGATCTGTACAGCCTCTTTTACCCATCGGATCACGCTCCAATCCGCCTTTCCCATATAAAACTGCTCCCGGGTACGACCATGCACAGCAAGGGCCGACACACCGGCCTGTTCCGCGATCCTGGCAATTTCCGCGGCATTGCAATGAGCGGCATCCCAGCCGGTGCGAAATTTCACTGTAACCGGAATGCGGACCGCACGAACCATGGCCGCCAGAATCTTGCCTGCCAGTTCCGGCGTTTTCATTAACGCCGATCCCTCCCCATTGTTTACGACCTTCGGCACCGGACATCCCATATTAAAATCAATTACATCGGCGCCGCTTTCTTCGACAATACGGGCAGCTTCCGCCATCTCTTCCGGCACCGAGCCGAAAAGCTGGATCGCACAAGGTCTTTCCTGGGGCGCAATGGCCAGCATCGCAAAAGTTTTTTCGTTTTTATACAACAAGCCTTTCGCGCTGACCATTTCCGACACAGTCAAACCACAGCCATGTTCCCGACAAATCACCCGGAAAGGCAAATCACTGATTCCCGCCATAGGCGCTAACGCCACCGGGGAAGCTAATGTAATCGCTCCTATGTTCATTCCGTACCTCTCAGGCATTCCCGCTGCCAACTCATTTCCAAATGTAAATACAAGTATACTGCCAAAGACAAATTTCCAGTAGAATAAGCGGCAGCATTAAAATTCTTATCCTGCAGCAAATTTCTTAGCATGAAGATAAAAAGACAGATTATAAATATAAAAAGACGGACGGAAAGGTTTGCTTTCCCGTCCGCCGCAAATGACCCACCTTCGTTTTATCCGTCACCGTCACAGTCTCCGTTACAAAACGAGGATTGCGCACGGTTGTGTATACCGCTTATCTTTTATTCTTATCAAAAATAATCCGCAGCCCTTCCAAGGTCAGCATGGGATCCACCACATCAATGCAGTCGGTGCCCTGAGTCATCGTGTTGGCAAAACCGCCGGTTGCGATGACAAACGCTTCGCCCCCAAGCTCCGCTTTCATCTGCGCCACGACTTCTTTGATCAGACCGTAATAGCCATACATAATACCGGCTCGCATAGCGCTTACCGTATTACCGCAGATCGCTTTTTTGGGCGGCAGCAACTCAATACGCGGAAGCTTCGCTGTTTTTTGGAACAATGCTTCAGCGGAAATACCGATACCGGGACAAATGGCGCCGCCTAAATATTCTCCAGTCGGCAACAGTGCGCAGAACGTGGTTGCCGTACCAAAATCAATGATGATCATCGGTTTATTTTTATCTGCGTATTTATCGTAAGCCGCCACCGCATTTACAATCCGGTCCGCACCGATTTCCTTCGGATTTTCATAACGCAGTTTCAGACCAATCTTCGTACCCTGGCCTACGACCATCGGTTTATCCTTAAAATACCGTTCGCACATATGGCACAAAGGAACCAAAACCGGCGGTACTACGCTGGAAATGATCACATCCGTAATATCTTCCCGCCTTAAACCGGCAAACTCCAGCATACTTTCCATAAACATACCAAATTCATCGGCTGTTTTTGAACGATCGGAAGAAAAGCGCCAGTTGTCTATCAACTTTTTCCCATCGTAAATACCGGCTACCGTGTTTGTGTTTCCTACATCAATTACCAGTAACATTTTGTTACCTCCCTAAAAGGTACCGAATTCCGAATCCAATACTTTGAACGGCTCTGACTTGGTAAAGAAGAGCCAACAGCGGTCCGCTTCAGATTTTTACCTTGCGTTGCCTATTTACAGGAACATAGTATATCAGAAAACAAAATTTGCGCAAGTGAAATTTTCGTTACTGCTTTCACACCTGGCAATATGACATAGTTTTAAGCGATTTTAAGTGATTTAAAGCGGTTTAAAGCAGTTTCAAACGGTGTTAAATTGTTTAAATGACTTTAAGTAGTATCAGTGGTTTCAAGCAGTGTAAGTAGTGTTAAGTGATCTCAGGAAGTTGTATGTGGTGTCAGGAATAACTCTTGCCTTTTGCTCCGGCAGGACGGATAGAAACATCCCCGGCAATTACTTTTTCCAACGTACCGTCTTCTTTTTTGACAATCAGGAGCCCGTCATCATCAATATCCACTGCTGTGCCGAAATAGATTTTATCCGGTGCAATAACCTTTACCGCCTGTCCGATGGTATCGGAATATTTACGCCACAAAGCAAAGATGGGGCCGAAACCTTCTTTAATAGCAATTTCATAAAGAGTTTCCACATTCTTCAGGTAATCGGCCAAGATCTGCACCCGGCGAATAGGTTCTTCCGCCACATCCGCCACAGAGATCGCCAGATCTTTTAATTCTTCAGGAATCTGTTCCGGCGGAACGTTGGTGTTAATGCCCGTCCCGATCACAATGTAGTTTATTTTACCAAATTCAGCGCTCATTTCCGTTAAGATGCCCACCATCTTTTTGCCGTTCAACAATACATCATTCGGCCATTTGATGGCAGCATGAACGCCTTTGTATTTATTAACCGCCTGAATCACTGCTACCGCAGCTAATAAGGTGCATTTTGACGCTTCGTAGGGCATAAAAGGAGGGCGCAGTACCACGCTGCACCAAACTCCGCCGCCCCGCGGTGAAAACCAGCCTCTGGACAGTCGTCCCTTGCCGCCGCTCTGTTCTTCCGCCACCACGACCAGACCGTCCGCGCAGCCTTTGTCCGCCAGGCCTTTGCCGACCTCATTAGAAGAAACGGTGGATTTCAGATAATGGATGTGATGCCCCACCCATTTTGTTTCCAGACAGGACACAATTTCCTCCGGGCTCAGCAGATCCGGAGCTTTATGCAGGATGTAACCCTTTTTAGGGATCGACTCGATTTCATAGCCGTTGTTTTTCAAGGCCTGTATATGTTTCCAAACCGCCGTGCGGGAGACACCCAACTGCGCGGAAATTTCTTCTCCTGAAACAGGGTCCGGCATTTTTGAACGCAATAACTCCAAAATTTTAGCTCGCATCATAAGCCCCTCCTATCATTGTTACCTTAAGATTAGCACCTGGTTAACTGTTCCGTCAAGAAAAAACGGCAGCTTAAACGCCGCCGTTTTTGTTTTTACTCGTTATCCTTCAGGTCATCCGACCGCAGGTGGAGCCTGATTGGTAATGATATCCTGACTGCCGGTTTCGCTTGCCGGAGCCGGTTTTTCCTCCTGCTGCGCCGCCGTTTCCGCCGCCACCGCTTCAGTTACGTCTTCTGTCAGGTAGCCCAATTCCATCAGTTCTCGGAGTTGCTTTCCGTCCAGTGTTTCTTTTTTCAGGAGCGTTTCCGCAATCAATACCAGCTTATCCATATTTTCCTGCAAGAGTTTTTCCGCGCCCTTATAGGCTTCATCCATAAGGCGGCGCACCTCTTCGTCGATTACGGCAGCGACTTCATTACTGTATTTTTCCCGGGCGATATCCCGTCCCAGGAAGACTTCTTCTTCTTCGTGACCAAAGGTCATGGATCCCAGCCGATCGCTCATGCCATAACGGCAGACCATCTGCCGGGCCAATTGGGTGGCCCGCTGCAGATCGCTGCTGGCGCCGCTGGAAATATCTTTCAGCACGATGGCTTCCGCCACACGCCCGCCTAAAAGCATTTGCAGCTCGTCCAGCATTTCCGATTTTGTCTGGTAGTTGCGGTCGTCTTTCGGCAGACTCATGGTATAACCGCCGGCCCGCCCGCGGGGAATAATGGTCACTTTATGTACGATATTGATATCGTTATGCAGAAGTCCTACTAGTGTATGCCCTGTTTCATGATAGGCAGTCAGACGCTTTTCGGCATCACTGACCAGATGGCTCCGACGTTCCGGTCCCATTACCACACGCTCGGCCGCCTCATTCATAGACTTCATGTCGATCATCGGGGTATTGCGGCGAGCCGAAAGCAGAGCGGCTTCATTCACCAGATTGGCCAGATCAGCGCCGGTAAACCCGGTAGTCTGTTTGGCGATCACATTCATATTTACATCGGGAGACATGGGTTTCCCTTTAGCATGCACTTGCAGAATGGCCTCTCGCCCGCGCATATCGGGACGATCTACCACGATTTGCCGGTCAAAACGGCCGGGACGCAGTAACGCATGGTCCAAAATGTCCGGGCGGTTTGTTGCCGCGATCATAATAATGCCTTCGTTGACACCGAACCCGTCCATTTCTACCAACAACTGGTTCAATGTCTGCTCTCTTTCGTCATGGCCGCCGCCTAAACCGGCGCCACGCTGCCGCCCTACCGCATCAATTTCATCAATGAATACGATACAGGGCGCATTTTTCTTGGCCTGATCAAACAGGTCCCGGACACGGGAAGCGCCCACACCGACAAACATTTCTACAAAGTCGGAACCGGAGATACTGAAGAATGGCACGCCGGCTTCCCCTGCCACCGCACGGGCCAGCAAGGTCTTGCCCGTACCGGGAGGGCCGTATAGCAGCACGCCTTTGGGGATCTTGGCGCCTAACGCGTTATACCGTTGGGGATGCTTTAAGAATTCCACGACTTCCTGCAGTTCCTGCTTCGCTTCATCTGCTCCCGCCACATCTTTAAACGCGACTTTATTCTTATTTTCATCATACCGACGGGCATTGCTTTTACCGAAATTCATCATCCGGTTATTGCCGCTGCCCTGGTTCATCAACATAAACCAGATGCCCAGGACCAGGACCATGGGCAATAATGTGGTAAGGAGCCCGGTCCACCAGGGAGTCTGCGGCGGCAATTCCGCTTTGATCTCCACATCACGCGCCCGTAAGGTCGGGATCAACGTTGCGTCAGAGGGAGTGACGGTAGTAAACACTTCGCCATTTTTCAACTGGCCGGTGATACCGTTATTACTGTTTATGGTAACGGTTTTTACCTCATCCTGCTGGACATGCTTCATAAACGCTGTATACGAGATATCATTTTTACCGGCAGATCCGGCGGAATAATAATCAATTGCCATGATCGCTACCAGCACGATCAACAGATAAAAGATTATATTTTTGAAAAACTTGGCCAAAACAGTTCCTCCTTTCAGGAACGACTTATCAGGGAATCAGATCAGGCCCGGGCATAAACCGCAGGTTTTAAAATACCAACATAAGGAAGGTTACGATAATCACCGGCATAGTCCAGCCCATAGCCAACCACAAATTCATCGGGGATCGTGAAGCCGACATAATCCGCAGCCATCCCGTTTGTCCGGCGTTCCGCTTTATCGCACATCGCCACTGTCCTGACAGAGGCAGGGTTCTTCGTTTTCAACAATTCTTTCACGCGGGCAAAGGTCAGTCCCGTATCGATAATGTCATCCACCAACAGTACGTCCATACCGGCAATATCGTCTTTTACATCCAGATGAATCGCCACACTGCCTGATGTCTCTGTACGGTTTCCATAAGAAGAAGCCACCATAAATTCCATGCGGACCGGTATCGTCATCGCGCGGCTTAAATCACAGGCAAAAAAAGCTGCCCCTTTCAACAAACAGATCATCACCACTTTTTTACCCTTGTAATCTGCGGAAAGCTGCGCGCCCATTTCTTTAATGCGGGTTTTAATTTGTTCTTCCGTCAAAAGAACTTTTTTCACATCTTGATTCATAACGGCTTCATTCATAGCGGTTTCATTCATAACGATACCTTCCTTGTTCTGAATTGATTCACTTAAATGCAGGTAAGCAGGATAAACAGGATTAACCAACCCCGTCCTGATTGGGGAACTGCATATAACAATTAAACTGCCTTATATATGGCAAGAGTTGCTGCACAATATAAAACGGGTCAGCATCACACCAAAGTCATAAATAACCGTGACGTGGGGTTTTCTGATAAAGGTTATCTTAGTCTGTATCACACCAAGGTCATAAATAGCCACTTTGTTGCAGACCGGTCCGGAACCGTTTTGCCCCAGCCGGCATTATATAAGCCGGACAGCCACAGTACCTCATTTCCGACCGCCACAAGAAGCAGATCGTCACGCTGTGCCTGAGGGATTTTTTCATCGATCAGGAACTTTTTCAGGCTTTTGTGCCCCGTCCCTTTTAAAGGAAGTATCCTGTCTCCGGGCAAACGGTGGCGAAATGTAAGATGGGTGCCAAGCTCTTTAAGCCGCTCAACGGGATAAATCGCCTGACGACGGTATTGATAAGACGGAATATCATTTACAATCCTAAGAAGCACCGTCTTACCCTGCGGTAAGCGGATCTCTGTAAACGCCGAACTGTCAGCGTCAGCAGCAGTTATTATTTCACTCAGAGCGAGAGAAACGCTTTGCGCGGCGCTTCGGTCAGAAGCCGCCCCCACATTTTTTTTACTTCTTTCGTTTTGATTTGGTGGTAATAGTATTAGTTTATCATAATTATATAAAAGTTGCCAACTACCCGGCAGTAAAATTCTTTTTCCGCTGCAACCCCGTTCCGTCAGTTTTTCCATCTGCCGCAGATTGGTTCCCGATAACCCGGAAGGACCGCCCTGTGTCTGCCAAAATAACTGTAAGATGCGGTAACGAAAAGCCTGTGGTATTAAGCTCCAATCCTGCACCCGTAAGACCCGGCGTGCCCCGGCAGCAGTATCTTGTTCGAGCCGTTTTTGCAATTCCTGCTCCGCCGCCTCCTCCAAATACGAAGCGTCCGTCTGAAGGTTTTCCGCAGTACGGCATAACACATCGGTAATGCCTGCTGAAAATTCCCTGCGTAATAAAGGCAGCAATACTTTGCGCACCCTGTTGCGCGTATAACGCAAGTCGTCATTTGTCGCGTCCTCCCGCCAGCTCAACTCCCGCAGGCGGCAGTAGCGCCTCAGTTCCTCACCGGTAAACTGTAAAAGCGGGCGCAAAATGTTTCCTCGCTGAAAACGGATCGCCCCTAATCCCCGGGTACCGGCTCCTCGCAGCAGGCGCAGCAGAAAGGTCTCTGCCTGATCATCCTTTTGGTGAGCCGTCAGAATAAAATCAGCCTTTTCTTCCTCGGCGCATTGAAAAAGCGCCCGGTAGCGCAGTTGACGGGCGGCATCTTCCAGAGACAAGCCTTCTTCTTTACTGAAAGACAGCGCTTCCACCGTCTTACGGAAAAAAGGAATGCTGCGTTCCCGGCAAAACCGCTCCACAAAGGCGGCGTCAGCCAGACTGGCTTCGCCCCGGATTCCATGCTCCACATGACAAACGGCAAACGTAAGACCGCTTTGCAGCATGCCGTCCGCCAAGGCCAGGGAATCCGCGCCGCCGCTTACAGCCACCAGATATTTTTTTGTCGGGTCCAGCCGACGCCGCAGCGCTATCGGCAATTGGGTGACAATGCGATCTTTCATTTCAGCCCTCATAAAAAGAAAAAGGCACCCCTTGGGAGTACCCTGTTGATTATCGGTTACGGCTTGCGCCACGACCACCGCGTTTTGATTCTGTGTTCCTGCGCAAATCCAGCATACGGTCGTCGCTGTCCTTCATAAAGCGGGATAATTTATCCTCAAAGGATAAGGGACCTGCCGGGCGGGCAGCCCGCCGTTCCACTTCAGGAGTAAATTTCGGTTTGGGCGGTTTCGCCGGAGCTTCCGGAGCCGGGCCCAACTGCTTTAACGAAAGACCGATCTTACCGCGGGCATCAATGGACAGCACCTTCGCTTTGACTTTTTGATGCTCTTTCAGAAAATCGTGCACGTCTTTTACATAGACATCGGACACTTCGGAAATGTGAATGAGGCCAACCTTTCCTTCCGGCAACTGCACAAATGCGCCGAAATTTGTAATACCGGTTACTTCGCCTTCAACGATAGCCCCTACTTCGATTGCCATAGACTGAAATTTCCTCCTGCGATTAAAATAAGACAGAAATTAAAATAAGACAGAATTATTGTACCACCTGGGCAGAAAAAGTGTCAACTTAAAAGCCTCAATTACCTGACTTCGATCCGCCTGCGCCGTCCTTTGCAGACACGCCCGTTTGAACCCGTCCGTTCTTTTCAGCTGCGTTCGTTTGGGCTTCGCCGTTCTTTTTTTCTGCCGCTGTTTTTTCTTCCTGCGTTTTATCCTTATCTTTTACAATAAAGATAGGAACTTCATCTTTTTTTACATAGTTATGATCTTCACGCGCCAGCTTCTCAATATATTTGGGATCATACAGCCGTTTGCGTTCCGCCTCCAGATCCGCCTGCACTCTTTGCAACTGCTCGACCCGCAGGCGGGTTGCTTCCGCCTCTTTATTGATTTGATAAATTTTATATTCCTGACGCCCCAGAATCACAGCGAAAATCACGCCCAGGATTGCTAACATCCAAACAAAGTCCTGAGCGCCCCGTTTCTTTTTAGGCGTACCTTCGCGAGTCGGCATATTGCTTCCCCCTCTCGCATCACGAACTGTTATATATTTTATTGTACCAAAAGTATAGCAGAAAATCCACGACCGGGCAACGCGGATGCCCATGATTCCTGATCGCAAAAATCGAAGTTATAATTTCCCTTCCCGCTCTGCTTTTTTAGCCTCGTCCCAAAACCCGTCCAGTTCCGCTAACGCAAATTTATGCCAGTCTCCGCCGGCTTCGTTTACCTTATCTTCCACATACTCAAAACGACGGGTAAAACGATTGTTGCATTGATGCAAAGCCGTTTCACTTTCGATTCCCAGGTGGCGGGCATAATTTACCAAAGCAAAAAAGACATCGCCCAGTTCACTTTCCATAGCCTCTGTATCCTGAGCGGCTACAGCTTCGGCCAGCTCCTGCCATTCTTCCCGGACTTTGGCCTTTACTCCGGCGATCTCCTGCCAGTCAAATCCGACCTTGGCGGCTTTTCGCTGTACTTTATTGGCGCGCAGCAAGGATGGCAGACCCGGATACACGCCGTCCAGAACACGCTTCCGGTCTGTTTTTTCCGCCTTTTTGATCGTCTCCCAGTTGCGCAGTACTTCGTCACTGTCTTTGACTTTTGTCTCCCCAAACACATGGGGATGACGGTGGATCAGCTTTTCTGTCACCCCATCGATCACAGACTGCAAATCAAACAGACCTTTTTCTTCCGCCATACGGGCGTGAAAGACTACCTGCATGAGAATGTCGCCTAACTCTTCCTGCATCCCTTCGGTATCCCGGTTATCCACCGCTTCAATATATTCATAACATTCTTCGATCAGGTTGGCGCGAATGGAAGAAAAATTTTGCTCCCGGTCCCAGGGACAGCCGCCCGGTTCACGCAATACCTGCATTACGTCTGACAAGGGACGTATATCGTAAGCGGTTTTGCGCGGCAGCAGCGGGAACCTGTCGTCTTTTCCGTCTTCCGGTAAATTTCCACGTTCCGGAAAAGAGGCCGGTCCCGGAATAAAAACGCTGGTCAGATGGTCAATATGAGGTCTGCGATCCACTTCAAACAAAGGTATCTTCACGCATTCTTCATCCGGCAGACCCAGATTTCGTAAAAAATATACCGGCGTTTCGTCCGGCAGCGCTTCCATAAGAGAAAGTTTCATATCCGAGGCCACCAGAGGATCGTATACCTGCGTTATCATCAAGGGGTACTGCCCTGCCTCCGCTAACGCGCCGAAGTCCTGCGCATCAATGATGCGCAGACCATCGATGGGGTCAATTTCCAAAGCCGTGTAGGCCAGATCCAGAAAACTCATCGCCGGTTTGATCGTCAACGGAATCTGCTGTTTACGCGCAGCCTGGCGCAGCAGCAGCACAGTTTTTTCCGCCACCAGAGGACTGCCCGGTACCGCATATACCACCGTTTGTGTACGGGCCGTTTCCAGCACATAAGCAGTGATCTTGTTATATACTTCTTCAAAGGTGATTCCCGCTTCATAATAGTGATCGCAGGTTTCGTAGGCAATGCCCCTGCGTTCCAATTCCGCCACGGCAGGATGTACCTTGGTGCGCAGGATCACCTTATCTTCCCCGAGCAGATGTATCGTTTCCAAAGAAAGATAACCGCCCCCGCCGGGCCCTAAGCCCACCACGATCACGCCGTTTCGTTTGATTCCCTGCTCTGTTTCTTTACCGGATAAACCTATGTTCTCTGCCATAATCAGTTCTCCTTGTGCTCCTTACGCCCCGCTTTGCCAGACAATTTTCCCAGCAACGGCAACTGCCGGGCTTCCTGCAAAGTAATACAGCCTGTGAAAAAAATAACTGCGCCATACACGATCGCCGCTACTGTCATACCGGCCAACAGGGTCCCTACCATACCGACTTTTGCCGTCAACAAGAAAGCCGTTCCTTTCGCAGCCGCCCCCATCAGACCGGCAGCTGCCGCAATTTTTAAGCTTTCCCGGAAAGGGAAAGAAATATGATTCCGATGGAGGAAAAACAAATTGACCAGGACCACAACGGCGAAATTCAGATTGGAGGCCCAGGCGGCGCCTAAAATATGAAAAGCAGTGACCGACGTCAGATGCCATACGGCAATCGCCTTCAGCACCGCCCCGGCAGCCATATTCCACATGGGGATCGCCGTTTGCCCGATGCCCTGCAAGGCGCCGGTCGTTACCTGAAACATGCCCAAAAAAGCCACGGAAGGAGCTAAATGCGCAATTACGGGCGCCGCCTTGCCCGTTCCGTATAATGCCACCGAGATCTGCGGCGCCAGAGCCCACATGCCAAAGGCGGCCGGCATGACGATAAGCATGCAGATTTTAAATGCCGCAGCGGTCTTACGCTGTATCTCTTCTTTTTGCCGCAAAGTAAAGGCTTCGGAAATCGCCGGCACCAGACTGGCAGCCAACGACAACGTAGGAATGGTCGCCAGCATCATCAGAGGCTGTGCCATACCGGCCAGATAACCGAACAGGGTGGTCGCTTCTTCCACCCCAAAGCCGGCCCGCCCCAATCCATTGGGCACCAACAGCATATCGATACTGCCGGTCACCGGGATCAGCATATTCGCGCAAGATACAGGGATCGCCAATAAGACCAGACGCCTGGCAATCTGTCCGGCAGTTTCTGCTCTGCCGGCAGACCGTTCTGTATTTTCCGACCGTTTTTCAATTTTGAGGCGCCACTGTTTACGCGCCTTGTAATAAAACCAACTCAGCACAGCCAGCCCGGTCAGACTGCCGGGGATAGCGCCGAAAGCCGCCCCCGCCGCCGCATATTCCAGCCCCAGAGGCAGAAAATAATAGGCCAGCAGCACCATGGACATGACCCTTACCAGTTGTTCCACAATCTGTGATATGGCCGGCGGCGTCATCATCTGATAGCCCTGAAAATAACCTCGGAAGCTGGCCAGGATGCTGGAGAAGAACACCGCCGGAGTAAGGACCACAAGGGCATAATAAGCGCGGCTGTCACGAATCAAACCTGACGCAATCAAATAGCCTGCTAAAAAATAGAGCCCCAGCGCGAAAAAAAAGCCAAAAATCATCATCAGCCCCAACGTCACTTTAAATATGCGATGAGCCTCGGCATAATCATTTTTCGCTATCTTTTCCGCCACAATTATTGAAACCGCGATTGGGACGCCCGCCGAACAAATGGAAAGCATCAGTAAATAAACGGGATAGGCCATCTGGTATAAGCCAATGCCCTCCCCGCCCAACAAGCGGGAAAGGATAATCCGGTTCACAGATCCGATAACCTTTACCATAAATCCGGCAACGGTCAGGATCAGCGCTCCTTTCAAAAACGTATCTTTTCCCATAACGGCTCCTTTGATCTGTCGTACTGCTACGCTTCCGATCTGTTCATTTTTCTCAGCTTGTTTCTTCGCTTTTATTTGATATAGCACAATACGTTTCAACTTAAAGAATCGAATTTAAAGGACCTGACAAAAAGATCCTGCTTTTTATTTTAGCATCTTGGGCAAGGTCTTTTCCAGCCAGTCCAAGGGCTCAATTTCTAAATTCCCCGTCCGGAATAACAAGGCGGTTTCTTTGCCGGGAATCAGCTTCATATATTTGCTGTTTTCGCCCACCAGTTTTACCAGGGCTTCCCCGTTTACTTCCGAATGAGGCGCAAAAGTGAGACGGATCATCCCGCCCCTTACATTGACCCGGCGAATTTTCAGTTTCCGACACAAGGCACGTATCTTAGCCAGACGCCAGAGCAATTCCACTTCTTCCGGCGGCGTGCCGAAGCGGTCGATGATCTCATCCATCAGATCCTCTTCCCCGCCCCAGGTCAGGTCTACAAAACGACGGTACAGCTCCAGCTTATAACGCGGATTCAAGATATACGAATCGGGAATATAGGCATTTAAAGGAATTTCCAGGATCGGATCCGGCTCCCGCTCCCCGGCTGCCTGACCGTTTTGCAGTCGTTTCACAGTCTGCTCCAGCATATCACAGTAAGCGGCAAAACCGACTCCGGCAATATAGCCGTGCTGTTGCGGGCCTAACAGATTGCCGGCGCCGCGAATTTCCAGATCCCGCATAGCAATCTTAAATCCGGCCCCCAACTCGGTAAAATCCCGGATGGCCTGAAGTCGTTTGGAAGCGACTTCACTGAGAGCCTTATTTTTCTTGTAAACAAAATACGCATACGCCAAACGCGAAGATCTGCCCACCCTGCCTCGCATCTGGTAGAGCTGAGAAAGTCCAAAATTCTCCGCGCCGTCAACGATAATTGTATTGGCCAGCGGCACATCCAGACCATTTTCAATAATCGTTGTACACAACAGTACGTCACAGCGCCCTTCATAAAAGTCCATCATGGCATTTTCCAACAGCTCCTCATGCATCTGTCCGTGAGCCACTCGAATCTGGATGCCAGGAACCATTTTTCGCAGACGTTCGGCAATCAGATGCAGGCCGGACACCCGGTTATGGACATAATAAATGCGGCCGCCCCGGCGCAATTCCCGTTCCAGGGCTTCCTTAATCATGCCCTCGTTATATTCCGCCACGTAAGTTTCCACCGGCAGACGATCTTCCGGCGGCGACTCAATGACACTCATATCCCGGCTGTTGACCAGCGCCATATGCAATGTACGGGGAATGGGTGTCGCGGACAGGGCCAATACATCGATACCCTGTTTCCACTGTTTGATTTTTTCTTTTTGCGCTACGCCAAAGCGCTGTTCTTCATCTATGATCAATAAGCCTAAATCATGAAATGTTACATCCGCCTGCAACAGCCGGTGGGTGCCAATGATAATATCTATATCGCCCTGCTCGGTCTTTGCCAGATTTTCCTTAATTTCTTTAGGAGAAACAAAGCGGCTCACCAGCGCGACCCGCAAGCCGAAAGGCGACAGACGTTCTTTAAACGTGATAAGGTGCTGTTGAGCTAATACCGTAGTCGGCACCAGCACAGCTACCTGTTTTCCATCCAAGACCGCTTTAAACGCGGCCCGCAGCGCCACTTCCGTTTTCCCATAGCCCACGTCCCCGCAAAGAAGCCGATCCATAGGGACCGGTTTTTCCATATCCGCCTTGATCTCGGCAATAGATTTCAATTGATCCGGGGTTTCTTCAAACGGAAACGTTTCTTCAAAGGCCTGCTGAAAATCATTATCCGGTCCATAGGCGTGACCCGGCGTGATTTTCCGTGCCGCATAAAGGCGCAGCAGTTCCTCCGCCAGCTGGGTGATCGCGGTTGCAGCCCGTGACTTCATCCGTTTCCAGTCGGCGCCGCCCATTTTGGAGAGCCGGGGTGTAATTCCCTCGCTGCCCACATATTTATGCAGCATGCTCACCTGATCCACAGGCACAAAAAGCCGGTCGCTCCCCGCATATTGCAGCAGCAGATAATCCCGGTGCAGGCCATCTACCAACATGGTCTCCACACCAATATAGCGGCCGATGCCATGCACATCATGCACTACATAGTCGCCGCCTTTAATATCTGTGAAATATTGCAGCTGCGCGCCCTTATGCCGGGATTTAAAGCGGTGCCGCCGCTGCAGGCCGTAGATATCATTTTCTGTAAGCAAAAGCCACGGCTCACTCCAGAAACGGAAACCGCTGAACAATTCACCAAAACCTACGTTGACCTTGCCCGGATCCTCCGGTTCATCCGTCAGGCAGACTGCCGGGATCCCCCGTTGATTCAGACTCTCTGTGATACCCCGGGCCTTTAAAGCGGTAGACATCATCAGGTAGGGTTCTATCCCTTCCGCCAGCAAATTTTCCAGATCTTCCGTCAGACGTTCGATGCTGCGGTTATAGGAAGCCGCTTTCCTTACCGGGATCTGTACGTGTTCGTAGCCTGCCAGACAATTGGTGTCTAACGCCGAAGTTGCGGCCCAGGCTTCCTCCGACAATCGCTGCCAGATTTCCGTCGGTGTCCAAAGCTCGTTTTTGTATTCTTTGCCTTCTTTATAAAGATGCTCTAAGGTTTCTTTAACCTGTTGCGGCTCATCCAGCACGAAGAGTGTACGAGGCGCACCGTAATCTGCCAGATGAGCGTCAAAAAGCCCTTCTGTCCGCATTTGCAAAGGAACGATCCGCAGTTTTTCCAGATTTTCAATCGAGCGTTTTGTCGCTATATCAAAAAAACGCATCCCGTCGATCGCGTCATCAAACCATTCCAGGCGGACCGGATTCACGCTGTTAAGGGGAAATACATCCAGGATCTCGCCCCGCACGGCAAACTGGCCGATCGTATCCACCTCATCGGCGCGTTCATACCCCATGCGATCCAAGGCGGCCAGGATCTGCGCCTGTTCCACCTTATCCCCTATACCGAATTCCAGAGACTGCCCCGCCACGCCGGCCGGACGCGCCTGCTTTTGCAGCAGCGCTTCCGCTGTTACGAACACGATTCCCCGTTCCTCTCCGCCGATAAGACGCAGAGCGGCAGAACGCCCCGCCTGAATTTCTAAATTGCGGCGGTCGGCCAATACCCGAGGCAGACCGTAAGGATAAAACTCCTGCATCGGCAATTCAGGGTAGAGATAACCCAACGTCTGACGATACTCCCGTACCGCATCCCGACCTGCGACGACCAACACTAAAGTCCCGGTATCCGTCAACTCCTCATTCAAGGCAGCCAGATACAGGGGCTTTATGGTTCCATCCAGGCCGGTCAAAACGCAGCCCTTCCCTTGTTTACGCAGGAGCGCCGCTTTTTGTAATGTTTCTGTCACGGCGATTCGCTGTAAAATCCGTTCTTTCATCTTGGTCTTGTGATCCTTTGCCTGGGTTTAAACGATAAAAGGGATCAGGGCAAAGCCATGACCCCTTCGATGTTATGGCGCCTTGCTCCAAACCGACTCAGTTCGATTTGATGGAGAATTTACTGGGCACATCTTCTAATTTATGGACGGTATCCACAAACCGTACGGTACCTGTTTTATAGCGCATGGATACACTGTGCGTACGTACACCGCCGCCAAAGAAACGCACGCCATGAAGCAGGTGACTTTCTGTAATTGCCGTACAAGTAAACATGCAGTCGTCGCCTTTGACCATATCTTCAATTGTCAAAACACGGTTAAGATCGCAGATTCCCATTTCTAAACAGCGGCGCGCCTGCTCTTCATTATCCGGCGCCAATTTTGCCTGCATATCGCCACCCAGACATTTCAACGCCGCCGCGCCTAAGACGCCTTCCGGCGCCCCGCCCTTGCCGATATACATATGTACGCCGGTGCCTTCGATGCCCACATTGACAACCGGATTCACATCGCCGTCTGTAATCAGTTCGATGCGCCCGCCGGCCTTACGTATCCGATCAATAATTTCTGCGTGACGGGGCCGATCCAACACAACCACCGTCACATCATCCACATCACGTTTTAATGCCTTAGCTACCCGTTTCAGATTTTCCTCTACCGGCGCATTAATATCAATGCAGCCCTTCGCACGGGGACCAACGGCAATTTTATCCATGTACATATCCGGTGCATGAAGCAAACAGCCTCTGGGAGCGATGGCAATCACCGCAATGGCGCCCGGCTGTCCCTTGGCCACCAGATTGGTTCCTTCCACCGGATCCACTGCAATATCCACTTCATCTCCACCGGCCCCTACCTCTTCGCCAATATAAAGCATGGGGGCCTCATCCATCTCACCTTCCCCGATCACCACTTTACCGGAGATATTGACGGTGTCAAACATCTTCCGCATCGCGTCTACAGCCAGGCCATCCGTTCCATTTTTATCACCCCGACCGACGCTGCGAGCCGCGGCGATAGCAGCCGCTTCTGTAACACGGACAAATTCCAACGAAAGTTCCCGTTTCACTTTATTCCCACCTTTCTGCTGTTTTACACTCCTGCCGATGCGCTCTCCTGCTCCACGAAACAGACGCGCGCATCCGCTTGCTTCCAGATTTTCCGTTTTTTCTTTTCTGTATTATTATCCCATTTTTAAAATGAATGTGCAAGGAAAAAAACGGCCGCAACAAAACCAACGTCACACACGAAAGCAGACCGTCGCAGAAAACGCTTCCTATCAGAAAGACCAATAGTGAAAGCCGGATCCGCAACGGTCTGTCAAATTCTTTCTTTACTGCTGCTGCGACTACGATGCTAAAACAATCCGTTCAGAATTATTTTTGGTTTTTCAGCGCGGCAGCAATGAAATCTCGGAACAAGGGGTGCGCATGGGTCGGACGGGATTTAAATTCCGGATGGAACTGACAACCCAGGAACCAAGGGTGCTCGGTTTCGGGCAATTCCACGATTTCTACCAGACGTCCGTCCGGTGAAGTCCCTCCCAGAACCAAACCGGCTTCAGTAAGCTGCTCCCTGTATTCATTGTTAAACTCGTAGCGATGGCGATGACGTTCATAAATCAACGCTTCCCCATAAGCTTTTTCAGTCAGGGTACCCGGATAAACTTTGCAAGGATACAGACCCAGACGCATAGTCCCGCCCTTTTCTTCCACATCCACCTGATCCGGCATCAAATCGATCACAGCAGGCACGTCGGAACGGAATTCGCTGCTGTCAGCCCCGGCAATGCCGCAGCAATGACGGGCAAACTCAATGACCGCGCATTGCATCCCCAGGCAAATGCCAAAGAACGGTATCTTATGCTCCCGGGCGTATTGCACGGAAGCGATTTTTCCTTCGATTCCCCGGTCGCCAAAACCGCCGGGAACCAAAATTCCATCCACACCTTTAAATATTTCCGTAAAATCCGCTGTATCGTCTTCTATTTTCTCCGCGTTGATCCAACGGATATCGATCTCGGTTTCATTCTGCACAGCCGCGTGCTTCAAAGATTCTGTAATACTGATGTACGCATCCTGTAACTCTACGTATTTTCCCACTACTGCAATAGTGACCTTCCGCTCATACGGTTTCAGGATCCGCGCGACCATATCATGCCAGGCAGCCATATCCTTCGGACGGTCGGGCATATCCAGTTTTTTCAGGACAATCTCATCCAAATGTTGTTTTTCCAGCAACATAGGCACCTGATAGATGCTCCTCGTAGTGAGATTTTGTATAACGGCTTCTTTATCCACATCGCAGAACATAGCCAGTTTGGCGATCATATCTTCTGACATGGGACGCTCGCTGCGGCAAACCAGAATGTCCGGAGTAATACCGATGCTGCGTAATTCTTTTACACTGTGCTGGGTAGGTTTCGTTTTCAGTTCGCCGGCGCCGCCGATATAAGGCACCAGCGTAACATGAATATACAACACGTCATTTTTACCTACATCTTTTTTTACCTGACGAATGGCTTCCAGGAAAGGCAGACTCTCAATATCGCCCACCGTACCGCCGATTTCAGTAATGACAAAGTCCGCATTGCTGTTATTCCCTACACGAAAGACACGGTTTTTAATCTCGTTGGTGATATGAGGGATAACCTGAACCGTACCTCCCAGATAATCGCCACGGCGCTCCTTGGTAATGACGGACTGATAAATTTTACCGGTCGTCACATTCGAACTCTTTGACAGATTAATATCGATAAAGCGTTCATAATGGCCCAGATCCAGGTCCGTTTCAGCGCCATCATCGGTTACAAATACTTCCCCATGCTGGTAGGGACTCATGGTACCGGGATCGATATTGATATAGGGATCAAACTTCTGTACCGTTACTTTAAAACCTCTGCTTTTTAACAGACGTCCCAAAGAAGCTGCCGTGATTCCCTTGCCCAAAGAAGAAACCACCCCGCCGGTCACGAAAATATATTTGGTTGCCATTACACTTACCGTCCCTTCGTTTTCTTGATTATCGCCAATCATCGCTGTTCTGTATCCGATTTTTTCGATCCTCAGATACTTGTCTCATAGTAATTATTATAGAAATAAATCCGGGGAAACTCAAGTCTTAATTCTGATCGAATCGTGGTATTAAATTAAAATCACCCTGTTCAAACCGCATTCCATTTGTACACATTGATTTACAAGTCGGAAAGCCTTACATTTTTTCCGGCGCTGATACCCCTAAAATATCCAATCCGTGCCGCAGCACATGACCGACTGCCAAGACCATAGCCAACCGCGCCTGCTGCAATTCCTCGTCGACACCCAGAATACGGCACTGATTATAGGCAGAGTGGAATAAGCCTGCCAGATCATATACATAGTGCGCCACCTGTTGTACTGCCCGGTCGGCCGCTGCCTGCGCCAACATCTCCGGATATTCTCCCAGTTTTTTGATCAGGTCAATTTCCACCGGTTCCGTCAGCCGCTTATAATTTCCTTTTCCGTCTACCCGGATCCCCGCTTCTTCCACCTGCCGCAGGATGCTGCAGATACGGGCATGGGCATACTGTACATAAAACACCGGGTTATCATTGGATTTTTTCTTGGCCAGGTCAAGGTCGAAATCCAGCTGACTGTCAATAGAACGCATGATAAAGAAGAAACGGGCCGCATCCGTGCCTACCTCTTCGATCAGTTCATTTAACGTAACGCTTTGCCCGGTACGTTTAGACATCTTTACTTCCTGACCGTCACGCAGCAAACGCACCATTTGCAATACCAGTATCTCCAACTGTTCAGGCCTGAAGCCCATGCACTGCATCGCCGCTTTCATCCGGGCAATATACCCATGATGATCGGCTCCCCACAAATTAATGACCCGGTCAAACCCCCGCTGAAATTTATTCGTATGGTAGGCAATATCGGCGGCAAAGTATGTGGGAACGCCATTGTCGCGGATCACCACCCGGTCTTTGTCATCGCCAAATTCGGTAGATTTCAGCCACAGCGCGCCGTCCTTTTCATACATATACCCTTTGGCCAAAAGGGTATCGCAGGCCTCTTTGATCTTATTTCCTTCATGCAGTGTTTTTTCACTGAACCAGGAATCAAAATGAACATTAAAATGCTCCAGATCCTCCCGCAGCGCCGCCAGCTTTTCTTCATAGGCAATGGTCTTAAACTGTTCCAGACGCTCGGCCTCTTCCATCTGCAGGAATTTATCCCCGTATTTATTAAGAATACGTCGGGCGGTTTCCACAATATCCTGGCCATGATAGCCGTCTTCCGGGAATTCACAGGTTCGTCCGGATAATTCCAGATACCGGGCATTGACCGAACGGGCCAGATTATCCATCTGATTGCCCGCATCATTAATGTAATACTCCCGCTCCACCTGATAACCGGCCGCTTTCAGCAGATTTCCCAAAGCGCTGCCCACCGCAGCGCCACGGCCGTGCCCTACATGCAACGGTCCCGTAGGATTCGCGCTGACATACTCTAATTGAATTTTTTCCCCGGCAACGGGAGAGAGATTACCATAATTTTCCCCGGCTTCCACGATTTCTGCCAGCATATCCCAGACCCAATCCGGATTTAAGTAGAAATTAATGAAACCCGGTCCCGCAATCTCGGCTTTTTGCACATAGCCGCCGGTCAGATGCTCCACAATATACTGGGCCAGCACACGGGGATTGCAATGCAGTGACCGGGCCGATTGCATAGCAAAGTTAGTGGCAAAATCGCCAAATTCCTTTTTGGGGGGCACGGTCAGCAATACCTCAGGTAAAGCGCCTTCTTTGACGACACCTTCGGCAATAGCTTTCTGCGCCGTCTGCCTGATTTTTTCCGCTAATCTCATTTTTATGTCCATGAAAATTTCCTCCCGCCATCGATCTTGAAAGGCACAGCTTTCCCGCTAAAAAACAAAGCGCTTTCAGCGAATGTCTTTTGTTTACTGCTGCAACATTGCCATATTGCAGAACACATCTTTATTTTTTTAACTTTATAAAGGATTCTCAGAATTCCTGTTTTATAGCTAAATCTACCGTGATTTCCAGATTCATCACGCTTTCTTCCTGCATTCCCACAATGGTTTTGTAAGTCAGAAACAACTGCCAGCCAATGTCAATGCGTCGGATCAACACACTTTCGGTCTGCGTTTCCAACGGTATGACCAGATACGGCGTGCGATACACATCGCAATAAACGCCGCCGGGCACAAAAGTCTGACGCAACTGGTAGGTGCCGTGTCGGAGCAGCGTAACGGAAGCAAGATCCCACTTTAACGTAGTCGTGCTGCCGGCCATGCCGGAAGCTTCGGTTTCCGCATAACGCACATAGAACCGGCCGTTTTTTTCTGTGTAGGTGCCAAAGCTCACCGTTTCCATCCGGGTAATCTCCTCGCCATCTCTGATGGCGGAGACGACCGTGATTTTTGCTTCCTGCATAGATTCCTCTGTAAAAATAATGAGAGCCATTCCTTCTGCCTGTTACCGGGATAAAAAGGAACTGCTCCTCTACGCTTTTCCTGTTATATATTGCCTTACTGTACCGGCAAAACAGCCGCGCTTACCAAATCCCCTCACAACAGTTTCACACTGACAGAGGTGATTTTTCTTCGGCAATCGTTAGCTGTCTGCTTAAAAACATTCAATATATTATACAGCTGCCTGCCTTTTTTCGTCAAGAAAGATTGGCGTGCGCAGACCGGCAAATGAAAAAATAAATGCTCCCCATCCGGTCGACAGGGAGCCATTTTTTGTTGTAAGCCGCAACACAGATCAACGCATATTTTCGATAATGTCTTCAAAATTGGTAATAAGCTGAGTATGCCCTGTAACCGTCAAATCGCGCAACACATAACCATAAGAATCATACCAGGTATCTGCCAGCTTCATTTCCAGACCTTCCTTGACAAATTCCTCGATCATTTTCAACACGAACCGGTTTACATTGCCCTCTTTATCCACATTAAGCGGAATGATCCGTGTTTCCGCTTCAAAATCTTCAACGGTCAACTCCCACCCCCCTGGAATAGGAGGACGGCGGTCTGCCTTCACAAAGTAACGGGGAGAAAAGCCCACATACGTCCCCATCGGTTCAAATAATTTCGCCTTGACCAACGGAAAACCATTGGCGTTGCCCCATTTTACGATTTCCTCAGAGATCTCGTTTTTATGCACGATACTCGGCAGTTCGCCCTTCTTTAATACAGCCATGAAACTTCCTCCCCTGATAGTATTCTATTTCTGATTCCCGTAACAGGAATACCAACCGGAAACCAACGGTCGCTTTCGACTCACGGTATCATTGTACCTTATTCCACTTAATATTTCAATTTTTCTTCAATGCCTCGCCCAGTTCTTTTTGAAAATGTTTCCAGGTTCCGGGCACGATCGCCAACGCCGCCTCGGAACGGGCCTTCTGCCAGGTCAGGAAATCGTGTACCTGCTCTGCCAGCAGCGTTTCATCGGAATAGCGCTGCAAGACCCCTTTTGCCCATATCCCGTTGACATAGCCGTCGTGCAAAAGTCCTAACACATCCTGTAATTGTTTCAACTGCCGCAAAAGCCCCACCGGTAAACGGATCAAGTCCACCGTTTGAATCACATAGCGCAGTCGTTTGACTTTGATCCGGATCCTATGCAGATTTTCCATATTCGAAAAATCCGGATATTTTTTACTGATCTCTCTCAGGCGCCCACTCCAGCGCAGGAGTCTTTGCCCGCAATAACGCCTGGCCGATACACTTTGTTTGGAATCCGTAAAATACATAAGCCATAATAAAAATTCCGCCAGATTTTTTGTATGGTCATTCAACCGATTTTGCAAAAACAGCTTATTCTCTTCGTCTTGCCGCAGCCCGGAAAAAATCCCTTCCAGCCGGGCCGGCAGAACGGCCGCATTTTCTGCCCCGCTCACGCTCATCTGACGACAGGCCAGCAAGGCAACGTCCAACTCCCGTAAATTGGAAAGCGTTTCCGCCTCCGCCTTAAAAAAGCTTTGCCAGCGATACACGGTTTCTGCAGGCAGGCCTTCTTTAAAAAAGACAAGACAGGAACGCAGACGGCGGATTTTTACCCTGAGTTGGCGCACCAGAACTTTATTGCTCCGGTCGGATAACAGCAGATACCAGAACCAGTTGATGATCATCAGCTGCCAGGCCAGATAATGACGAACGGCCCGATTGAGCCGGACCCTGCCTGCCAGAGGCGGGTAGGCGCGGCCCACCATAGTCTGCAGCCGTAAAGCCGGATCAGGCTCTGCCAAGGTGTACTCATTTTCTTCGGAAAGCAGCCTGTCCACAAGCTCCATCACCTGTCTTTCTGCCCCATGCTCATAAGCAAATTCCACATCATAAAGGGCCACAAGAGAGCCTTCTGCCAGCAGGATCCCTTCCAGCAGATGGATCTGACAGGGGAATTGCCCGTCTCTTTCCCGCAAAAGACTGCGGCGAAACCGCGCGCTTTTTCCCTCACCATATTCTTTTTCTCTTAAACGACCCCGTATCACCCGTCCCTGCAAAAGCCTTGCCACATCAGCGGCAAAACTTTCCGGATGAGCGATATGAACGCCATGTAAACATAGTTTGGATGTCAAAAGAAAGCCCTCTTATCTGATTTGCGCAGGCATAGCCTCTCCCGTCAGCGCCGCCACAATATTCTGCGCCGTGACCAAAGCCATGGCATCCCTTGTTTCTTCCGTAGCCGAAGCAATATGAGGCGTGACGGTGATATTAAGAAGCCGAAGTAAAGGATGATCCCCCGGCAAAGGCTCGGGGTCCGTCACATCTAATCCTGCAGCCGCCACTTTACCTGATTGAAGCGCTGCCACCAAGGCTTCTGTATCTACCACTTTTCCTCGGGAAATATTAACAAAACGCACGCCCTCTTTCATAGCGGCGAAAGCGGCGGCGTCAAACAGTCCTTTAGTCGAAGGATTCAGGGTCACAGCTACCACAATGAAGTCGCTGGTTCGCAGCAGCTCCTCCCAGGCCGCATAAGTTACGCCTAAAGCTGAATCATTCAGTTTACGATGCCGGTTATGGTAAATGACGCGCATTCCGCTTACCTGCGCGCGGCGGGCAATGGCGCTGCCAATATCACCCAACCCCACTATACCCAGTGTTTTTCCATACAGATCCACACCCATACCCGGCGCTTTTTTCTGGGCCCAAAGACCTTCCGCCACATGGCGATGCCCCCGTACAATATTACGGGCGGTATCCAGCAGCAGGCCATACGCCAGATCTGCTACTGCGTTAACCAGGACCCCCGGAGTATTGCCTATTTTTACCTGATGTGCCCGACAGGCTGCCACGTCAAAATTATCATAACCGACAGAGGCCTGCGCAATAACTTGCACCTTCGGCGCTTTGCGCAGCAACGCCTCGTCAATACGAATATTGCCGGAGGAGTATACGGCATCGGCTTCAGCGAGCCACCGTTCCCACTGTTCCTGCGGTACGGGACCCCGCTGCTGCCAGCTTTTCAGATTGACCTTATCCTGTAGGTAAGCGACAGCTACAGGACGTATCTTGCCGCTGCACACCACAATTTTATTTTTAATATCCAAGATCATGACCTCCTTACTATACAAAAACGAGACAGAGCACTGCTCCTGTCCCGTTTATTGTACCATATCCGCTAAAAATTTTTAATCAGGCTACTGCGATTTCTTTTTTCAGCTCACCTTGCGCTAATTTAGTGATAAAAGAAAATCTGTTTGGCCAGCAAAATCGCCAGGACAAACGTAGCCACCAGTTTGCCCAACATAGCCATGAACTGCATTTTTGCCGCCTGCCAGGCCAGAGCCCCCGCACTCTGCACACTGCGGGACTGCATATATTCGTACAGATACGCTGCCACAAAAGCCCCTGTAGCGCCGCCAAGCACACTGCCGGCCACAGGGAAACTGACGGTTCCCAATAAGGTGCCGACAAAGGTACCGCAGCCAATAAATAAGACAGCCCACCAGGAAATATTCTTAACTTTTTTCTTAATCCCAAAAAACGAAAGAGCAAACTCCCAGATTTCCCCCATAGCATAAACCAGGATCATGGCAGAAATCAGCCTGATATCGAAATACTTGGCCGGATCATAAAACGCAAAGCCCAGGCCGCTCAGTACCATTACCGTATTGCCCGGCAAATCAAACAGCGCCATCGCAAAAGCGAAAAGAATCAAAAGGCCTGCTGCCAGCCATTCTGCCAGATAGGTTCCTTCCACAGGGGGAAAGCCCATTACTAACTGCTCCACGAACACCCTCCCTTCCCATACTCATATAAAAATCGTTGCATTTAAACTTGTTCAGGATTGGAGTTTATTATAACATACCCATTCTTTTTGTAATTGAAACTTATGTGAAATTCCAAAGAGGACGCTCCTCTCCCTTTTGGCGCTTTTCTTTTCATTGAAAAAACAACGTACAAATGTTAAAATAAAAACATATAAAAAAAGGATATTTAAGCCGTTTTTAACGACGCTATAAGGAGTTATTATGTCTGATTTATTTGCCTCATTGCCGCATAATTGGTTTGTTGCCTGGCCGCTCTGGAAACAATCGGTCACCATGGCGGCAGCCGTATTAGTATTCCGGTTTCTCTATAAAGCCGTGATCGTCCGTTGGCTGCTCAAGATAAGGGATTCCTATGAATATGACTTTCTGGACGACTTATTAAACGCGTTTAACACGCCGATCCAGGCTTTTTTATTAATTTTTGCCTTTTATTTATTTCTGATCTTCAGCCCGCTGGGCTCTTTATCCACCCATCCGTCATTGGACAAAATTATTCGCAGTACCCTGGTCATCTGTATTATTTGGGGAATTTATAACCTGTGCAGCGCCGGACATGGTTTTATCGTGGAGGTAATGCACCGGGCCAACCTGAATTTTGACGAAGGTCTGGCCGACCTGATCTCCGCCACGACACACATTCTTTGCATCATGTTGGGCTTTACTATGGTCGCGAGGGAGTGGAACTATGATATTTCCGCTTTTATCGCTTCTTTAGGCATCGGCGCCATGGCGTTGGCTTTTGCGGCCAAAGATTCTCTGGCTAATATTTTCGGCAGTTTTATCATTATTTTAGAACGACCCTTTACCATCGGCGATTGGATCTCGGCTAATAATGTTGAAGGTACCGTAGAAAAAATCTCCTTCCGTAGCACCTGCGTCCGCACTTTCTATCAGGAACTGGTTTATATTCCCAACTCCCTCTTAAGCAACACCCCCATTACAAACTTTACCAAACGGCAGAAATACCGTATTCAAATCTCTCTGGGACTTACCTATGACACGACCCGTCAACAGTTAGAAACGGTTTGTCAGCAAATTCGCCAGCTGTGCAGCGGTCTGGACGAAATCTACAGTGACGGCATCGATGTAAACTTTTTTGAATTTGCCGACAGCTCCTTAAACATCCGCATCGTTTGTTATTCCAAAGCGCCGAATTACTCCGTATACCTTAATGCCAGAGAAAAAATCCATTTGGGGATTATGCGCATTATGGAAGAAAATAATGTAAGCTGCGCCTTTCCCAGTCGCAGTATCTATCTGGCAACAACCCCTCCTCAAGATTCAACTAAAGATTTGCGTAACGCGGAAGGCGTACGCATAAAAAAACTTCCGGATACGCTGCCGGCAGAAGCTGCCGGACAAACGAAACCGGAAAATAAAGCATTGTCTGAAGCTAAGGCGACGTCGTCTGCCGCTACTCACACCAGATATCCACATGACGGAACTGCTTCACATCAACCAGGCCCTGATCGGTAAGACGCAATTCAGGGATGACGGGCAATGACAAGAAGGACAGCACCATAAATGTACTGTACTCTTCCGGCACCCCCGTTTCTTTCAGCCAAAAATTGAGCTGTTGCAACCGGGCATTAACGGTTTCCGCTTTCCCGCTGCTCATCAGGCCGCCAATGGCAAGGGGCAGCGCGGCTTTTACTTCTCCGTCCGCGACAATGACAAGACCGCCGCCAATCTCTTTTAAATGGTTCCCGGCCAACACCATATCTGCATCCTTGGTACCGACGATGGTTAAATTATGCGAGTCATGCCCTACCGTCGTGGCAATAGCCCCCCGTTTCAGCGAAAAACCTGTGACAAATCCCAGGCCAATGTTGCCTGTATGATGATGGCGTTCGCAAACAGCCATCTTCAGGATATCCCTTTGCGTATCGCTGACGGCTGCCCCCTCTTTAATTAAGGGGGCAAGGTGACGTTCTTTGGTCAATAATTGCGTAGGGCTGATTTCTATGACCCGAATCTTCTTACCCTCCCGGGCCGGTATTTGCAGAGCAGCTTCTGTCAGTTCCTGCATACGCATGGAACTTGCAGGCGCTTCCGCCACAGGCACGCTGTCCCATAAAAGTTTACGGTCCCGTACCACCTGGATCCCATTTTTTATTACATGGCGCGGCTGAAAATGTTCCGCGTCATCAAAGACCGCAATATCGGCCACATACCCCGGCGCCAATGCGCCTACATGCTGAAGTCCGTAACATTCCGCGGTATTAAGCGTCGCCAGCGGAATCAGCTGTTCCGCCGGATAACCTTGCGTCACACCGATTTCCAGAGAATAGTTAATGCTGCCCTGCCCGATCAGATCATCTGCATGACGGTCATCCGTGCATAAACATACGCGGCGGTTGTCCACCTTGTCCAAAAGCGGCAACAAATCCAGCAGATTGTGAGCAGCGCTGCCTTCCCGCATAAATACATACATCCCCCGGCTTACTTTCTCCAGGGCTTCTTCCATAGTCACACATTCATGATCGGTCATAACACCTGCTGCAATGTACGCATTCAAAAGGTTCCCGGAAAGACCCGGCGCATGACCATCAATGACGCGGTCAGCAAACAGCTGCAGTTTGTCCATGACCAGTTCCTGTTTTTGCAGGACACCCGGAACATTCATCATTTCGGCCAAACCCAGCACACGCGAACTCAGGCGGCAGACCGCAGCCATTTCTCCGGCCGAAAGACATGCGCCGGACGTATCCAGATCCGTAGCCGGCACACAACTGGGAATCATCACATACGCAAAAAAAGGGATGTCCTCCGTTTCCCGCAGTATAAACTGCAAACCATCGATTCCCATCACGTTGGCTATTTCGTGAGGATCGATCACCGCCCCTGTCACGCCATTAAGAAGGAGTATCTTAGCCATCTCCCGGGGCGCCAGCATGGAACTTTCAAAATGCACATGAGCATCCATTAGTCCGGGAGTAAGATACAGGCCGGTCACATCCAACTCCTTCTTGCCCTGATATGAGCCAATACCTACAATTGTATGGCCGCAAATCGCCACATCGGCAGTTTCCCAACTTTTGGTAAAAACATTAAAGACCCGGCCGCCTTTTAAAACAAGATCTGCCGATTCCAAAGCCGCTGCCATTGCAATCCAGTTTTTCAGTTCCTCTTTGTTTGCTGCGCTCATAATATTTTGTTCTCCTGTTATGTGATCTGCAAAATAATTGTTAAAAATAATATAGTTATCTTATTTTTTATTATAACATCTAATAGTTTTACACAAAAGTGGTATACAGAAGATATGTTTTTGATTATAATAGGAGCATATTTTTAAAAACTGCTGTCTTTTCTGTTGCGGGCAGCTCCTTTAGTTTATTTAAATTCTAAAATACAGGCATGAGGAAACTATGGATTTATTTATAGCATATCTTGTCATCATCCCCCTTTTATTTTTAGCCGGCTTTGTGGACTCTATCGCAGGCGGCGGGGGGCTTATTTCTTTACCGGCTTATATATTGGCGGGGCTCACTCCCCACATGGCGCTGGGCACCAATAAGTTCAGTTCTTCCATGGGAACCACCATCGCCACGATTCGATTTGCTCTGAACGGCTTTATCCGGATCAGATTAGCGATCATCTGCATAATAGGGGCCCTGATCGGTTCCACTATCGGTTCTCATTTAGCCCTGATGCTCAGTGATAAAATCGTTACGCACATGATGATCGTAGTACTTCCTTTGGTTGCATTTTATGTCTTGCGGGATAAAAAGCTGGGGCAGATTCCTTCTTCTCAGGAACCGGAACCGGGGCCTAAAACACCGTTTATCTGCGGGATCACCGCTTTAATTATCGGTTGCTACGATGGTTTTTACGGTCCCGGCACCGGCACCTTTTTACTGCTGATCCTTACCGGTTGGGCCAAACTGGGCATACGTACCGCGGCAGGACTGACCAAGGCCACGAATCTAAGTTCCAACATCGCCGCCCTGGTTACCTTCCTGATCAGCGGCAACGTCTATTTTCCCCTGGCCATTGCCGGAGCCATTGCCAATATCGCCGGCAACTATATCGGGGCCGGCATGGTGATGAGCAACGCCAACAGAATCGTGCGCCCCATCATCGTTATCGTATTAACGCTGCTGTTCCTTAAGATCCTCTGGCAGGGATGATATCGGCAGCCGAAACGAATACGCACGCCCGTATCAGACGAGGTTCTTTTATGAAAACACCGGAAAACCGTCAAAAAAACAATACCGAAACCACTGGTGAAAACGAAAGTGATTTCGGTAAAAAAGGGTTCTTTCTCATAGTGTACATGGTCGCGCTTCTACTCATGTTATATACGCTTTGGACGCTGGGTCTTCATTTTGTTCAGACCATGCTGCGCTAAAACATTTTACAATAACGTTATTTCAATTGGTCCCGTATTGCTGCAAAAGCGCCGGTTTTCAGTAAGAGCCAGGCCAGAAAACTGCCGCCTGCGGTACTGATCAAAAACGGAGGGATAAAAAACCAGGCTGCGGCCTTACTGCCCAAAACAAAAGCGGCTACGATCCAGGCCACGAAACCGCCTAAAATGCCGGTTCCGAACACTTCTCCCACCACAGCGCCGGAAAGTTTTCCCCAACGACAGTACAACAAACCCGCGCACAGCGCTCCGATCATACTGCCGGGGAAGGCTAATAACGACCCGGTGCCAAACATATTGCGAAAACAGGAAATAACAAAGGCGATGGCCACCGCCGGACCGGGTCCCAACAGAACCGCGGCAATTACATTGATTGCATGCTGCACCGGAAAACATTTTGATACGCCGGCCGGAATATAAATTAAATGGGCCGTCAGCGTCCCGATCGCCACTAATAAACCGGCAAAAGTAAGTCTGCGAATGTTCATGATTTTCCCCCTGAGACTGATTACTCTGATAACTGCGAACCAATAAAACCAATAGTAATAAAATCAATACGCTTGAAAAGTCGTTAAAAACGGTCCTTAACAGGACCGTTTTTCCTTTTCCTGTAAAAAAATCTGTTTTTATTTTAACGCAATCATCCTTCAAATTCAAGTAAAGGAGCCGCTACGTCGGCAAAATGATCTGTGAATGATCTTTTTTCTTCCTGCATAACGTGTTTGCGGCATTTAATTAAAAACACTCGGACTATACACTCAGACTATAACCTCTTTTTCTCCATAATCTGCCGTAAAAGGCTATTTTTAAGATTTTACACAGACTTTACAAAAGCAGCCTTTTGCCTTTTACACTGACAAGATACCATACAGATATAGGCAGTCAACCAAACCTAAATTATTTTTGAAAGGAAATTGAATCATGTTGAAAAAATTACTTGCCACAGTCTTTATTGCTCTTTTATCCATTGCAGCTTTAACCGGGTGCGGCGGAGGATCAAGCGGAAGCAAACCGGCAGCAGGCGGAAAAGTTGCTACGGACGGCTCCACCTCTATGGAAAAAGTCATCGGTATATTAGGGGAAGCATTCCAGAAAGATAATCCCGGCATCACCTTTACCTATAATCCTACCGGTTCCGGTTCCGGCATCACTGCTGTAGCAAACGACCGTTGCGACATCGGCCTGTCCAGCAGAAAGCTGAAAGACAAGGAAAAAGAAAGCGGTTTAGTAGAAACAGTATTAGCCTATGACGGCATCGCCATGGTAGTTCATCCGGACAGCCCTGTTTCTGATCTTAAAGTAGAAGACATCGCTAAAATTTATAAGGGTGAAATCAAAAACTGGAAAGAACTCGGCGGCAAAGATGCTGAAATCGTCTGCATCGGACGTGAAGCCGGCAGCGGCACCCGTGACGGATTCGAATCCATTACTAAGACGAAAGATAAATGCAAATATCGTCAGGAACTCACTTCTACCGGCGATGTAATTGCCACAGTTGCCAGCAATCCTAATGCCATCGGGTATGCTTCTTTATCTGCTGTAAAAAAGACAGTAAAAGCCGTTACCGTCAATGGCGTACAGCCTTCCGAAAAGACCGTAAAAGACGGAAGCTATGTAGTACAGCGTCCTTTCGTACTGGTAACCAAAAAGGACAAAAAATTATCGCAACCGGCACAGCTCTTCTTCGACTATGCAACCTCTGAAAAAGTAAGAGATTTGATCTCTAAAGCCGGTGTTGTTGCCGCAAAATAAAGCAACAAAATTTTCAGGCGGTCGGAAGCAAACACCGACCGCCTGATTTAATACAGTAAGATAGTACTTTCGGAAGGTAGTAATAACGAATGAACAAAAAACATGAACTCTTGGAAAAATTAATGAAGCATATCTTCTTGTGGTCAGGCCTTATTACGATAGGCTTTGTCTTACTGATTACGGTGTATCTAATTATTGCAGGATTACCGGCCATCCGGGAAATCGGGCCGATAGATTTTCTTTTGGGAGATAAATGGGCTTCTACCGCAAAAGAGCCTTTGTATGGCATCCTGCCTTTCATTACAACCAGTTTCTACGGAACAATGGGAGCCATCGTATTGGGTGTCCCCGTCGGCTTCTTTACCGCCGTATATCTGGCAAAACTGGCTTCTCCCAAAGTCAAAACGGTTGTAGGAACCGGTGTAGATCTGCTGGCCGGCATTCCCTCTGTTGTATGCGGTTTGGCAGGTATGCTGGTGCTGGTACCGTCAATCCGCAGTTTCTTTAAGCTTTCTGATGGGGCCAGCCTGTTGGCAGCAATCCTTGTATTAGCCGTTATGATCCTGCCTTCGATTATCAAAATTTCTCTTACTTCCCTGGAAGCCGTTCCTAAAGATTACGAAGAAGCCTCCATGGCGCTAGGCGCCACTCCCATCGAAACGTATTTCAGAGTTTCGGTGCCGGCTGCCAAAAGCGGCATTGTGACAGCCATCGTATTAGGCATAGGCAGAGCCATCGGCGAAGCCATGGCCGTTATGATGGTGTCCGGTAATGCGCCTAACATGCCTTCTTTGTTTCAAAGCGTTCGTTTTCTCACCACGGCTATCGCCAGTGAAATGTCTTATTCCTCAGGTTTGCAAAGAGAAGCACTTTTTTCCATCGCTTTGGTGCTGTTTTGCTTTATCATGTTGCTGAACCTGACCTTAAACTCTTTTTTAAAACGTAGCAGGAACTGATTATGACAGAAAAGACTATGACAATTTTTATGAAACAAGGAACAACCGGTCATATTACCCACGATTTTTCAATTACAAAAGGAATCGGGCGAAAAAGGAATACCCAGATTCATCTGCTTCGCTTGATTATGCTCCTTTCCGTATTCCTGACCTGTGCTTTAATCTTCTCTCTGACTGTTTATATTCTCTATCAGGGTATTCCGCATATCACCTGGGAGCTGCTTACCACGGAACCTTCGTATATTTCCGGTAAAATCGGCATTCTGCCGGACATCCTGAACACCCTTTACATTATCATTGCCACATTGATTTTCGTGTTGCCTCTGGGAGTCTGCGCCGCCATTTACCTGACGGAATATGCGACAAATCAGCGTCTGGCAAAATTAATTGAAGATGCTGCGGAAACACTTTCCGGCATTCCTTCAGTCATCTACGGCCTGGTTGGTATGCTTTTCTTCTGCCAGTTTCTGTCTCTGCAGACGTCTTTGCTGGCAGGCAGCCTGACGCTGGTAATCATGAATTTACCCACCGTAATGCGGACCACGCAGGAAAGTTTAAAAACCGTACCGCAAAGCTATCGGGAAGGCGCTTTCGCTTTGGGAGCAGGGAAATGGCGTGTTATCCGTACCGTCGTTCTTCCCTGCTGCGTCGACGGTGTCCTTACCGGCTGTATCCTGTCCGTGGGAAGGATCGTGGGGGAATCGGCCGCACTTTTATTTACGGCAGGTTTTGCACACGCAGTCAACGACTTTTTTACCGGCTTAGGCAGCGCCGGCGCGTCTCTTTCTGTCGCGCTTTATGTATATGCTAAGGAACAGGGCGAATTTGAAGCGGCTTTCGCGATTGCTGCGATATTGATGCTCTTGACAATGTGCATCAATCTGGCGGCTACACTGATTGGCAAATATTACACCATAAGGAAAAATGTATGAATACTATTATTACCGTAAAAAATCTTGACCTGTGGTATGGTACTTCCCAGGCCTTAAAAAACATCAATATGGATATTGAGGAAAACAGTATTACCGCCCTGATCGGTCCCTCAGGCTGTGGTAAATCTACTTTCCTGCGTATTTTAAATCGTATGAACGACCTGATACAGGGCGTTCGCATTACCGGAGAAGTCCGATATCGTGGCAAAGAGATTTTCGGCGCCGATGTAGATATAAACCAGTTGCGACGTAATATCGGTATGGTTTTTCAGAAACCTACCCCTTTTCCCATGAGCATTTATGATAACATCGCTTATGGTCCGCGAACCCATGGGATCACCGGCAAAGCCATGCTGGACGATATCGTGGAAACGTCCTTGAAAGGCGCCGCCATCTGGGACGAAGTAAAAGATCGCTTAAAACGATCCGCCTTAGGTCTTTCCGGTGGGCAGCAGCAGCGTCTTTGCATCGCCCGGGCTCTGGCGGTAAAACCGGATGTACTGCTGATGGATGAACCCACCAGCGCCTTGGACCCGATTTCCACCTCTAAAATTGAGGAACTTGTCGTTGACTTAAAATCGAAGTATACTATTGTTATCGTAACACATAATATGCAACAGGCGGTTCGTATTTCTGATAATACGGCGTTCTTCCTTTTGGGTAACCTGATCGAATACGGGAATACCGAAAAAATGTTTGAAAAACCACAGGAAAAACAGACCGAAGATTATATTACAGGAAGGTTCGGATAATGAGAAGCAGATTTGACGAGCAGCTTTTGCTGCTGAACAGAGAACTGATCCGGATGGGAGCATTGTGCGAGGAGTCCATCGACCTGGCGGCGAAAGCCCTGATTGCCAACGATACAAAGGCTCTGAATGACATTCTTCCTCTGGATGATGAAATTGACAATATGGAACGAAGTATTGAAGCGCTCTGTCTCAAGCTCCTTTTACAGCAGCAACCGGTGGCCAGCGATCTGCGGCAGATTTCTGCCGCCCTGAAAATGATTACCGATTTGGAACGGATTGGTGATCAGGCCAAAGATATTGCGGACATTGTTGCTTCATTAAATGGCCGCGCCGTATCAGAATGCGAGGATATCCGCCAAATGGCCGTCGCTGCTATGAAAATGGTGACAGAAAGTATCGATGCCTTTGTCCAGCGCGATACAGAACTGGCTATGAAAACAATCGCGCATGATGATGTTGTAGATAACTATTTTCAGAAAGTAAAAATCTCTCTCATCCAAATTATCACCAAAAATCCGGAGGATGGAGAATACGCCCTGGATCTTATGATGATTGCCAAATACTTTGAAAAAATAGGAGACCATGCCGTAAACATTGCAAATTGGGTGCTTTTCTCTATCACAGGAACACATGTAAGCGAGGATTAAGAAATGATTTGGTGCGTTGAAGACGATGCGAGTATCCGCGACATAGAAATATATACCTTGCAGTCCACCGGCTTTGATGCGCTGGGATTCACGAACAGCGCCGCCTTTTGGGAGGCATTAAAGACCGATAAGCCGGATCTGATTTTATTGGATATCATGCTGCCGGAGCAAGACGGTATTGAGATTCTGCAAAAACTGCGTTCCAACGCCGATACATGCCGTATTCCCATCATAATGGCCACGGCCAAAGGGCAGGAATACGACAAGATTCAAGCGCTTGACCTGGGGGCCGACGATTATCTGGTAAAACCTTTCGGTATGATGGAAATGGTTTCCCGTATTAAAGCCGTTCTGCGCCGCTGCGGCGGTAACTTTAACCAGCCTTCACTCAAGGTGGACGGGGTAGTTCTGAACCAGGAAGAACGCACCGTTATGATCGACGGCGAACGAGTGCATCTTACCTATAAAGAATTTGAAGTGCTCCGTTACTTTCTCTCACATCCCGGCATAACCTTTAGCCGCGACCAGTTATTTACGGAAGTCTGGGGAGAAGATTATGTGGGCGAAAGCCGCACGGTCGATATGCATATCCGTACTTTGCGGCAAAAACTGGGGCCTTATGGAGAACGCATTGAAACTGTACGCAATGTAGGATACAGAATGGATGTGGGAGACCGTGACTAAAAAAATATTCCAATCGATTTTTCTCGTTTCTTTCCTGGTTTTGATCGCCTGCCTTTCCCTTGTTGTGGGAATGCTCTACAATCATTACGGAAACATACAAAAGACGACCCTTGAAACAGAACTTACGCTGACGGCCACCGCCATGGAAAATGCAGGCCCTACCTATCTGTACAATCTTTCTAATTTAAAAAGTATCAGTGAAAAAAACATCCGTTTCACCCATATCGCGGCGGATGGCAAGGTGCTCTTTGATACGCAGACCCAGGCTTCTGCTATGGAAAACCATGCGGATCGGAAAGAGATCCAATCCGCGCGGCAGGCCGGAGATGGCGAAAGTTCGCGCTATTCGGCCACTTTGTTGGAAGAAACCCTCTATCATGCGCGCCTGCTCAGCGACGGTACGGTATTGCGTATTTCCACCAACCGGTTGACGATCCCGGCCCTGCTGATGAAGATGCTGCAGCCGATTTTACTGATCTTAGCTATTGCCCTCTTGTTCTCTTATTGGCTGGCCAAAAGGATGGCGGTACAGATCGTCGGTCCTTTAAATAACCTTGACTTGACTCGTCCGTTAGAAAACACGGCCTACGATGAAATTGCGCCGCTTTTAACCCATATTGAGCAACAACATCGACAAATCGCCGGGCAAAAAGAAGAACTGGCGCATCGGGAAAAAGAATTTTATACGGTGATCAAGAACATGAAAGAAGGTCTGATTCTCCTCAATCGGGAAAAAATGATCCTGAGTATGAATCCTGCGGCCACCACTTTTTTCGCCGCAGACGAAAGTTTCATCGGCCGGGACTTCCTCTCCCTGGAAAGAAGCCGTGAGGTCACAGAAACCTTAGACAAAGCCTCTCAGGATGGTTATGCAGAACTTCAGCTCAGTCGGGCCGGGCGGGAATATCAATTTAATGCCAGCCGTATTGAGGAAGACGGCAAACTTTCCGGCTTAGTCATTTTAATTTTTGATAATACGGAAAAAGCCTTTTCGGAAAGAAACCGTAAAGAGTTTACGTCCAATATCTCTCATGAATTGAAGACGCCGCTCCATGCGATCATGGGCAGCGCCGAACTTATGGAAAATGGTCTGGTCAGGCAAAACGATCTGCCGCGCTTTATCGGTCATATCCGCACAGAAGCTGCCCGCTTGGTCTCCCTGATTGAAGATATTCTGCGTCTGTCGCAGCTGGACGAAAAGAAAGACTTCCCGGCAGAAGAAGTGGACCTGTATGATCTGGCGCACAAAGAAATGGAAGCCCTGCTCCCTACGGCAGCAAAAAAACATATCAAAATGTCTGTGGAAGGCGATCACATCCGCCTCAAGGGTTCCCGGCATCTGCTGCATGAAACCATTTATAACCTCCTGGATAATGCAATCAAATACAATGTGGAAGGCGGTAATGTCACACTTACGCTGCATCAGTCGGACCATGATGTCTCAATCGCCGTGGCAGACACAGGGATCGGCATTCCGCCGGAACAGCAAAGCAAAGTGTTTGAACGTTTCTACCGGGTGGATAAGAGTCACTCCAAAGAAAGCGGCGGAACCGGTTTAGGTCTTTCCATCGTCAAACATGCGGTACAACACATGCACGGCACTATCCATGTTGACAGCGTCCTCAATGCCGGCACCACCATTACGATAACCCTGAAAACACCGCAATAAACCAAAAGCAAAACGGTATCCGCCAACTAAGCGGATACCGTTTTTATTACGTCAACAGAGGATTAACACAAATCAATATACTTACCTCAGAATCAGAATTCATTCAGGTAAAGTGAACCATCCATACCGCTTTGCCCCAGAGCAAACCTTCTTACCTGCCCATTTGCATCAACATAGGAAATACCGTTATTGGGTGTGTCTCCATAAAAAACCATGGTGACCACTAAGGGACGCTCCGGCGTAAGACTCGTAAGCGTATACAGTTCTCTGACAGAATAGGTCAGAGTGTCATTTTGCATTTGCGGTGTTAAAGCCAGCACTTTAAAGTCTTTTACGTTACGGGAAGCGGAAAAGAGAACTTTGACCGCATATTCCCCTTGATCGGCGATAAAACTGTCATAGGAAGCATAACCCGACAAAGCGTCTTTCGCCCACTGCGCCCGCACCTGCGGCTGCATCACAGAAGCAGATCCGGCAGCTTTCGTATTGGCACTCTTATATTTTGTCAGGGGAGTCAGGGGCACTGTCTTTGTCTGTTTTACCAGATTATCCGCCATCTGCCAAAATTGATCGCCTGTGGTCTTCAGTTCTTCCGATACTTTGGTATCCCACTGGCCGGAGGTATTGTGGAAATAGGCTACCTCAGACATATCTTGCCCTTTTTCATGCGTAAAGTAGTAATCGTTGCACAGTAAGGACGAGCCGTCCTGCGCAATCGTATAGGTAGCAAAAATACCGTACATAGCGCCATTGGCCCCTTCATTGTAAAAGCGCCCCTGCCCCATGTAGCGGAAGTTATTGCGTCTCCACCCTTCAAAAACCCCTAAAGGTTTACCTTCCCGGCAGGTATAGACCGCAAAAATCTCATTTCCCCCTGAGGAAGCATCCTCTTGTGTTTCAGGGCGACCGATCAGAAGTTCCGGTATACCGTCGCCGCTGATATCCTGAATCGTATACCCGATCATCTTCAGCGCTGCGTCCCCCCTTAACTCACCGATGGCTTCTTCTACCCCTAAGGCGCCTTCCGCAATTTTATCTCCATCGGAGGAACCGGCTGCAAACTTATAAAATTCATCCAATACCGGGGCATACGCCTCCCTGTAAGCAGCCTGGGTAGCGCTGTTGCCGGCTGCGGCCGTCTTTACTTCTGGCATCGCAGGTATACCTTTGCCTGACGCCGTTCCGGTGCCGCCGGGTTTGCCGCCGCAGGCAGAAAGAATGAGCATAGCTGACAAACTGAAAACAAGTAACTTACTTTTCATGTCATCACCCCTAACTGTAGTTTTAGCTAAAAATACTTCCAAAAATAACGAGAAATTAACTGAAAAATCACATTGTTTGTCTTTATTGTAGCATGAAAGTAGGATTGTGGCTATAAAAAAATACGGAAGATCCTTCAGATAAACTCTGAACCAATCTTCCGTGAAATTTTCTGGCGTCCATGAGAGGATTTGAACCTCCGACCCCACGCTTAGTCGCTCTTTCGTATGGGCACATTTGTCCACCGCAGGTGTGCGTTTTTTTATTACTTCCCCACACCTAAGATACCACAATTCCACAAATTATGCAATCTTTTCTGCGTTTGTTATGTCGGTACACCAGAACGATCCTTCTCTGCAATTCCCACAGCGAATCAGTGTCATTGATTCTGTCTGGAGAGAGGCGAGGAATTTTTCAACCTCTTCCTTCGGCCGATAAAATATAAACGTGTAATCGCCTGACGGCGTTGTTCCTTCGAGGAATACCATCTTAGACCCGTCTTTCTTGGCGTTAGTCATTCGCTTACTGCGAACCCAAACCATTCTCGTCCCTCGGCTTAACAGGTTCTTCTTATATGAATCAAAATCTAATCGGTTGCTCATCCCAAGAACTTCCACTTGATACGACCTTGTCTTTTCGATCGGTGTATCGAAGTCTCCCGTTTTAGGCGGTTCCGGTATCTCCGACATTTTCTTTCGCCATGAGTCGGCACTCTTTTGCTTGCCCTCTTTTGTGTAATGTTCTATCCTTTCCTCGCAGTATTCCTTCCTCTTGCCCGAACTCTTGAACCAGTCAACATAGGCAAGCCCCCATTCCGTGTCGATGTCGAAGCACCCCGCTTTAACAATATTGTCGCAGACAAGTTTGTTGAGGGTTTTATTTTCCTCTAAGAACTGCTTAATTCCCTCTTCTGATTTATTCGTCACAGGCTTTATTTCTCGTTCTCCTACGCTCCTTATATAAGAGAATCCGGCATATATTTTTTCCCCGTCTGTCGTCCACTTCGACTCTGGGGCCAAGACGTTCGGAGGCACGATTTCGATATGCTCTCTTTTAACTTCCTTGATATAGCCAAGGGCTTTTTCTTGGTCGATATTTGAATTGAGTAGAGCGGCATAGAACTGCAAAGGATAGTGTGCCTTGAGGTATGCAGTTTGATATGCGGTATAGGCGTAAGCGGCAGAGTGTGATTTATTGAATAGATAAGAGGACGCAATGTTCAAGGTATTGAGTACCTTTTCTATTTCATCGTCAGAGAGCCCAAGCACGTTCGGCGTGTTCTTCATCTCCTCTATTAGTTTCTTCATGAGTTCCGGATCTTTTCTGCCGATAGCGCGACGGATCATATCCGCCTTACCCAAAGAGACACCCCAAATGGATTGAACTAATTGCATACACTGTTCCTGATAGACCAGTTCTCCATACGTCCCGCTCAAGTCTTCTTTTATCTTCGGGTGAATAGAAGACAGGGAGTGGGGGCTTGGGCGACCAGAGAGGTTAAAAAAGACGGCGGGGCGCGGTTTATCGGTAGTATTTTCCTTCTTCCCTTCTTTCATATAAAGGTATCTCCCCGTTGCGCCGCTGTCCATCGTTCCCGGTCTGCCGAGGGCGACGATGTCCGTGAGGTCGTTTATCTTCTCCGGCCTCATTTTTTTCAACACGCCCCTGACAGTATTACCCTCTAATTGGAACAACCCCGCCATAAGACCGCGGTTCAAAAGATCAAAGGTCTTCTTGTCCATATCCGACAGTCTTTCGATATTCGGGCGCTCTCCCTCCGGTAATTGAGCAAGAGTGTCGGTAATAACATCAAGTGTCTCGAGCCCGAGTATATCCAGTTTTAAAAGACCCATCGCTTCTAAGTCGTGGAAGTCATAGTTCAGGTTATACTGTGGCCCTGCCGTTCCTGAGAACCGTTCTACCGCACAGAAGTCATACGGGTCGGTTGTGATAACCACGACTGCCGAGGCATGAGTACCAAAGTTCTGCATTTTGCCTAAGAACTGTTGTGCGGTCTTTTTGAAATATTCAAATTCTCCCGGCATAAAGAGAGGGCTATCAAACTCGTCACAGGAAATCAGGGCTTCTATAGTAGGGAATTTTTCACACAAAGAGTTTACCTGTTCCGGCGTCATTTTAAAAGACTGGGCGGCCCTTCGGATTGCCGCCTTCTCCCCCATCCGGTTAAACGTAGCCACCTGATACACATACCCATATGTGTCTTTAAGATACTGGATTACCTCCTGTCTTCTTGTCCGGGGAATATCATTGTCTATGTCAGCAGGTGTCACACGTTCTGTGTGGGCGAATCGTTCAAAGATGAGTCCGTGTTCGATTGGGTCGATTTTTGTGATGCCCATTTGATAAGCAACGTCGCAGCCCACAACACTCCCCCTGCCCACACCAGTAAGAATACCACAAGACTTACACCAGTTAAGCATATCAGAGACAATAAGAAAGTAATCAAAGTAGCCGACTTTCTCAAGAACGTCGATTTCGTGTCTGATTTGCTTGATATGCTTCTCGTTTTTATCCACCCCATGTTCTTTACAACCCTGCCAAGTCCGCATACGGACTTCACGTTTAGGATCGTCGTATTTGCTTTTTGGGTAATAGTTCCCTCCCCACGTAATATCAAAAGTACACCTGTCCGCAACGGCTTGCGTCGTATTGACTGCCAGATCTACAATGTCCTGCGGTAAATATTTTAAGGCTTCTCTTACTTCCTCTTCCGTATGCAAATATAGATCTGGCGGCATATCGTAACCATAAGGAGACCAAGCCTGTTGGTATGGTGCCTGTGATTGTAACGTATAGTGGGCGTCTACTGCTGCGTAAAACGGAACGTCGTTTTGGTTCGCCAATTCGAGCCACTCGTGATTCTTTTCGATTTGTTCTGGGAGACTGTTCGTATGAAGTTCTACATAGAGACGATCCCCGAAGATTTTCTTTAATTCCTTTATTTTAGACTGACAGCCTGCAAGGCAGGCTGTGGAACAGATAAGACCTTCGTTATATTGTTCGAGAAGTTCTAAGTCAAGACGGGGTTTATTATAAAAGTTCTTCTCCGAATTGGCTTTTGTTGTAAGGATATTAAGGTTTCTGTACCCAGTCTTATCCATTACGAGAAGAATGATATGTTGTACCCCTTTTTCTTTCAGGGTTACATCGTTGCAAAGATAGTGTTCGCATCCGGCAATAAATTTAATCCCGTATGTACTTTTTAATCTGAACCCTTCTCCGCAGCCCGACATGGTTCCATGGTCTGTCAGAGCGATAGCAGACTGACCTATAGAAGAAGCGTATTGCAACATTTGCTCTACTGTCTGGAACCCGTCACGGAGGCTGTGGTCACTGTGGTTATGAAGCGAAACAAAACCCACGCTATTCTCCTTTCCTTTTCTTCCAATAGTTGCAACACTCGTGCGAAAAATCTGAGGAACAATAGACACCATTAAATAAAGAGATGTATTTCAGCATCCCTTGCATCGACTTGGATTGTCTGTTCCGTCCACATTCGTAGTGTTTACAATTCGAATTACAAAAAGAATAATCGTACCCAAACAGACTGTTTAGCCTTGGATCGTCTTTTATATAGTAGTTATCTTTCTTCATCTTAATTCTCCGAATCTGATATTAGTTTTTTTAAAGAAGGCCTTGGCTTGTGGAATTGTCTCTCCGGCGAAAAGGGCCTCCTTTGTCTCCCCATCTGAATAAAGGAGCCATGGGATAAATTTTTTGTTGATTTGCTTAACCGAGAAAGGGCTGTTCATGTACCCATCTTTCGGCTCTGATAGATAAAAAGAAGGCTCATAAGCGAAAAGGCGCAACACACCATCTGTGTCACGGCTATTTTCACCCCCTTCATACGGGGACCCTGCGTTATGCTCATAAGGTGCATCGTCCCAGTCATCACCCCACTGTGTGTCAAACCGGTCTGTGAAATACAAGATTCCGTCTTTGACATAGCAAAGACGGAAAGTCCGCCTACATTTCTTCTTCGGTTCGGAACTGTCCCCGACGAGGTTTAATGTTTTGTACTTCCCATTTTTTCTTTTCTCGTTGGTACACATCTTCATTTCTCCTTTCTACGCTTGATAACTTTAAGAATTCATTGATTTCTTCTACTGTCATATACCCGACGTGCCGCTTTACTTCTTTCATCACGTTGTTCTTGTGGTACCCGATAAGGACTAATACAGGGACTTCGGTAATCCCGTACTTGTCATACTCCTTGCTTTCCTCATATACAACGTCCGCCTTTTTTAAGTTCTCTTTAAGTCCTCTGCATTGGGAGCAGGAAGGCAACCCGAAATACAGAAGATAATCGTACCCGCTTACGTTCATTTTGCGCCTCCTTGTTAAGTAAATGTAGTCCATTTTGGCAAGTAAATCTTAACATTTTATTGCATTTTTGTCAAATATTACTGGCCAAAAAAAGCAATAAATCCGTTAATATAGGTGTTTTATTATATTAAAATCGAACACCAAACGTTGCCAATAATACCCTGTCTTTTCCTTCTTTTTTTATCGGTGTCCCCATGACGCTGACGGATACGTTTCGGTTGAAATAACGTTCCACCCCAATTACGTATCCATGGTTGGAATATCCGACATTCATTCCCCATTTTGGGTCTTTTGGCACGAAATCAGAGGCATCTATCTTAAGTTCATACCCTTGTTTGATTAAAACCTTCCCATTGTCGAATTTATGCTCCTCTGATGGGAGTTTATCCATTACGTAATGCTTTCCATTAAAACTGATTTTCGGAGCGTCAGAAACGATTTCTACGTCACTCTCTGACTTGTTTCTTTTAACAACATAGGAAATCTCATTTTTTGCCACGGACTCTGTTTTTATGACCGGCTTTTGTTCGACAACCGGCTTTTCTTTTTTAGAGGAGGTAGAAAAACCAATCCATATCCCCAAACATACCCCGATTAAAAATAAAAATACGTTTTTTACGTATTTATTCGTCAACAACTTCCAGCAACATATCATTCCCATTTTCTATCATCCACCTGCTCAACGCTTCACCGTCTTCATTCTGCATCCTGAGACACCCATAAGTAGGCAACCATCCCTGCCTCGGGGCATAAGGATCACGAATCCCATATCCGTCCCCTCCTCCGTGAATGTCTCTACCACGAGGGTCTCCTGTCGTAATATAAAACGTTCCGTACGATCGTCCATATTTCCCATTTGTGATTTCAGCCCACGCATGAGGGTACAATCCGTTCGGCAAGGTCTCTCGTTCTAAGCCTTCCGAATTGAATCCCTCAAAAAAGTCATGCCGGCACTCGAAGTCCATAACCACGTCGCAAGCGTCGTTCATGGCGTAGATTCTGTCTTTACTTCTCTGATACTGTAATTGCATTGGCTCACCCCTATCTCGTCATTCTTTTGCTAAAAAGAAAAGAGGCCCGAAGGCCTCTTTATGGATCAATTTAATCCGTGTCGTTTTTCCCAGTCTTTTAACTTCTGGGCCATTTTAATTTGTTGTTTGAAGATCTTATCTGCTTTCTGTCGTTTTTGCGCTCCTGTGAGCGAAGAATCCTCTTTTATACTCTTTAGTTCTTTTCTTGCTTTTGCATCTTCTTTATACGCTTTTTCGTAGAACATCCACGCTTTCTTTTCTTTGGTCGTCATGTTCTGTTCGTCCGAGGAGAGTTTCTTCAATTCACGGTGCCGTTCATAGAAGTCGGAGATTGACTGGAACGAGTTCCGGTTCGTGGCGAATGTTCCCGTTACGAGGTTTAATCCGGGAGGTACGGAGTCTTTTAAAGCCCCGACATATTCGTCTCCCGGTTCGCTGCCACGGGCCATCTTTTCATTATCCCCCGTCAACTCCCACAGTGCAGAAGCATACTTCGCACTATTTGAAATAAGGTTCTTCATGGCCCAGTCAATCTTTTTTGCCCCCGGAGCGTACCCGGTAATAGCGTAGATTGCTTCCGACAGGTCTACGGCAATCTTCGACGTAGAAATATCTTTTTGCAGATAGCCCATTTTGTCTGCCATGTATTCCGGCGTGATTCTTTTCCCTGTGAACATATCGTAGTCGCCAAACCATCCGATGGAGAAGTCCATGATAGCAGGCATAAACGAGTCGGGGGTGAACTGTTCCGCAATGTTTCCGAGGATTTTCAGAGTGGCTTGCGGAGCACTATCTTCCCCGTCGAGAATCTGCTTGTAAGCATACTCTACGGAGTTGCCGATCATCTTACCAAGAACTTGGTCCTTCGGGATACGGATACCGTTCGGCAGGATCCAGAAGTTCTCTCTTTCATACTGCGGAGCCTCGTCGTAATCCGGATCGCCATGTCCTGCTGCCGCAATGCCTAACGCGATACAGGCGATAACCGCAGACTTAAAAATGAGTTCTGCCCTTCTCGGGTGGTTCTTGTCACACATGGCTCCGAGCATATTTCCTGTCTTGTAAATGCCCTGTAACGTGGCATTAAAAAACGGGATATACCGGTTCAGAACCTTCCCGGCAGTCCCGTGTTGACCGAAGTTCAGTGTGATTTCTTTTGCTTTAAAGGCGGCATATTCCGCTTTTCTCCCTGTCTTATTTGCCTCTTCTAATGTTACGGCTCTTTTGTCACTCAGACGGTCTAATGTCCCTTCGTACCCCATGCGGGCATTTTTGTACTCCCCGACACGGGTACCAATTTCGAGATAGTCATTGAAGGATTTTAAGGACTTCAAGGTGCCCCACACCGGACTTGTAGTAAGTTTGGCCAAGGCTTTCAATTTCTGCCCTTTCGTAGACTCTTTCGCTTTGAGAATCCCCCACTGCTGTCGGTAGATGTCGAACATATTCTCGAACGGATTTAATTTATCCGCTAAGTTATGCTCTACAATCGCCTTCCCTTGACCCTCACGGTTTAAGATATTCATTTCGCCGTTGAGGGACTGGTATTCGCGGAACCACTTTGTGTCTTTCCTCATCTGATTCATGCCCCAGAAGGCATCTACAAACGGGAGGAACCCGTGGTCTGTCGTCAGGAACGCTTCCACATTGTCACGGATAAGGTTTCTAACGCCGAAGTCCGGCACGGCGGTAGCCGTCGTACGCACCAGAGCAGAAGGTACATGGCAGAACTTATCGAGGTATCTCATAAGGCCTTTCATTTGCGTATCGTCGAAAGACTTCAAGGCGAGGAAGACCTCATTATCCGCTACCTGATAATACTCCTTAACCCCTTTGTTATAGATGGAAAAGATCTTATTCTTGTCACTTTCCATCCCGATAGGTTTCCCGGTACTGTCATACCGTTGTTTTAGTTTGCGGATAAGTCCTTGATGAAGCATTACTTCATCGCCACCTGCAAGTTGGGTGATCTTCTTAGCCACATCGTTTACGAAGATACTCCCGGCCTTGTTTCTCGAAGCAATCTGGTAATATTGCCCCGTTCTCTTAATCATTTCCAAGAATGGGTTCTTGACTTCGCGGAAACTGGTTCCGATTTTCATGATGGGACTTTTCTGATTGATAAGGGACTTCGGATCTGACAGGTTCCCGATAAAGGTATCGAGTTCCGGGAAGTCTTTGGACAAAGGAACAAAGTTCGGGTGCTTTTCGATTAAATCATTGTAGGCTTCTTCTGTCATTATCCCGCCATCTACGAGTTGCCAGAGCAGTTCCTGATTATATTCAATGAACTTCTTCCTCTGTTCCTCGAATAGTTTCCCATCTTCGCTCTTTTTAACCCTATCAATCAGATTGCGGGCTTCTTCTACGGTGAGTTTCTGCTCGATGCCAAGTTTTGCAAGGTCATTCGCAACACGGTGGGCAATACAGTAGTCGAGGAAGTCCTGCTGTTTTTCTTCACCAATGGCGTCGATAATACTGTTCAGGGAAGCAGTTCGTTCCTGTTTACTCTTATTCCATTCTCCATGTTTTACGATACCACGCTCTACGGCACTGGAGGCCACGGAACCTTGGTCTTTTACAACCATCATTTCTTGGTAGGCTTCTTCCGCCCCTACGAGTTTTGCCGCCTTATACAGGTAATGTTTGTCATTAAAGAGGGCCTTCACTGCCTGATCTTTCATGGCGCGCAATTTTTCACTGAACTTGGCGAGTTTACGTTTGTCTACTTCTTTCCCGTTAAGCCCAGAGTACGTGATGGTTTTCTTATGATGTTCCTTCGGAACTTTTCGTTCATAGGTTACAGAACCGTCTGAATGATTGATTTCTTTCCAGTAAGCCTTTCTGCCCTTGTAGTAGTCTCGTAAAGACCTGTTTTCTTTGTACTTGAGAGAATCTTCCGTAAAGGTTACGGAAAAGACGTCCTTATCGGCATCGGCAATGTCCTCAAACCCCGTTCGCTCTTCCGACGCTATTTGTCGTCTTGTTTCTCCCACTTGCTGTAATCGTGTTGCATCCAAGGAGGACGCTTTTTGTTCTCCTCGATTTCCTCTGGAGTCGGAGGCTCTTCCCGTTTCCGGATCTGTCCGTTTATGTAATCCAGATTCATCTCGGTTTGGAGAAACCTTTTTGTTTTTTCTTTTATTTGCAGGAACGCCTGCTCCGCCGTTATCTTCCCATACCGGTATTCCTTCTCCACTTCTTCCATAAACCTTATGTGCGCTGTCATCCTGTTTTCCATTGGTGGAATTCGTACCATCTAATATTTCTCCTTTCTCCTTTATAAAAACCGGCTCGATAACAGAATCCTCGTGCCTTTTTAAAATATGAGCCTTCTCTTGTAAACTAACTATAGGGGACGACAAGTGTCGCTCTTCATCGGTGAATTTTCTTCTTATAGCAGAACTTTGGGCTTCTATCTCTCCATGTTTACTGTAATAAAAATCTTGGAGGAAATTGTTTGCTTCCAATATGTCATACAATATCGCCGCAGAAGTTCTTTGTTCTGGGTTTCTGACCGATTCATATATTAGTTTTGTTCTCGTGTTTTTCCAGTCTTTCAAGAATCTTTGCTTTTCTTCTTCGGTTAAATGCGTCGTAACTTTCCCGTCTCGGAAAATATCTTGGCCTAAAAAATATTCGATAAGTCCGCTCCCGTCAGAAAACCTCTCTCTTACTTCTTTATCGAATTCCTTTGGATTATTTTGTGCCTCTTGATCTTCCCAAGTCCCATAACTGAAATCCTCTTCTGACTGTATAGCGTGTTGTATTTCGTGGGCTATGTCATTTAACATAAATTCCCCAGTCGTATCATTCTTAACATCATTTTTTCTAAAATATACTCTGATTATTTTGTCGTCTCTGTTGTAACTCGCGAGATAATCAGAGGTTATATCACGGTCGAAGATAACTCTTGTCTCTTTGGCAAATTTCGGATAGGCCTTAAAAAGTTCGTTGTGTTTTATTATATCACGTAACGGGATTGGCAGATAAGCCTGTCTTTCGGCTCGACGAAGAATTCCCTTGAACCCATTCGGGTCATTCCAAGCCATATTTTCGTCCGATAGTTCCGTTCTCCACTTGCCGTCCAGTCCAAGCCATACTCCCTCTTTCTGCCTTATTTCTTCTACAATCTTATTATGGTCTTTTACGAAGTCACTATTAAGCCATGCCGTTTTTGCGCCACCATTCAAAAGAACATTGATATGCTTATCTTTATAGCCCTTTTCGTGCATTTTATCGCGGTATTCCGTTTCCAGTCTCGAGATCTGTTCTTTTGTCAGTCTGTCCCCACGCCAAGCCTCCGAGGCGTTTACGCCGACAATCTGTTGACGGGAAGTCTTCTTCGGCCTTTTGACAGGGTTCTTCGACTTGGTGAACACGGGAGGTTTATTTATCTTTCCGGCAGCCATGTCCTGAATCGTGCGCAGTATTTCCTGCTTTCTCTTGTCAATCTCTGTCTTGTTCTCTGCGTTCATCATCTCGTGACCGAGGGTCTCTTTCGCATAATCAGAGAGACTGTTGACGAGAGAATTATTAGAACTATCTAACTTCCCGTCCTTGTTCTCTTTTATCGTAGATGCCCACTCGGAAAGGGTTTCCTTGTCATTGGAAGAAAGTGCTCCTTTTATATCAGGCCCCGCACTTTCATTAGTGCCAGACATTTGCTTTTGGGCAAAGGCTTTCGTGTTACGCTCGGATTCGCTCCGTCGTGAATTGCGAGATAAGATATTGTCATAGGAGTCGCTCGACCTACCATGAATCTTCTTGTCCACGGATTTCATCTCGCCGGGAGTCAGTTCTCCATCGTCTATTTTAAGACCAAGTTGTTCCAACACCCTGCGTTGAGAAATCGCTTCTATCTTATTTGCCGCCACTTCTGACTTCTTCTTCCATTCCCTGATTAAGCCAGCGGCTTTTTCGTCCCCATTCCGTAATGCGAGGTCAAGGATATGCCGAATCTGTTCGTTGGTTACTTTCTTCCCGTCAATCGTGACAGGTTCGTTCGTAAGAGGAAGGACGGAATAATTCGCATATTCCTGTTTGGGAGCCTGTGAAGGAGACTTCGCCTGCTGATCGATGATTGCCTCTGCCACTTTGTCCCTGTATCTTAAATCTTCCTCCATCCCTTTTTCTTTCCCGACTTCTCTCTCCGCCCCCTTTTTTGAGATACGGGCCTTTATCTGTTCCATGAGGAACTTCAAGTCTCGTCCTTTCGGGTCGGTTGTGATTTCCGTATCCCGGGAATTTAACATATTTTCAAGTTCGTTCGCTACTTCGTCATAGTAAATACGTCGGTCTTCCGTGATCCTTCTGTTCTCGCTCTGTTTCCTGCAAAAATCTATGGCTTTCTTAATGGTGCTTTTCGACATCTTTTCGGCGACATCATAGGCGATCTCATAGGGAGAAAAAGGGTCTATCGTGTCCGGCAACTTAGCACGCCGTTTCTCGATTTTACCGTTCTGTGTGTTAAAATAATAATCTTCCAATTTTTTACCATTTACCAAGTCCTCTTGTAATTGCAAGGCCTGTTCGTAACTGGTTACGACTGGAAGATTATCTAATTCTTCTTGTGTGTAGTCTTTGTACTGTCTTCTGGCAATCTTTTCAAGCGTCGTTTCTACGCTCTGGTCTTCTGCTACGAGGAAGTAAACGTCTGGCTTGGTTCTGCGGAGATAGGAATTTGCTTCGTTATCTTCTACATATTTGGGGTTGAACTTCATGCGGCAAACGGGCTTATAGCCGAAGGGAGCATACATGGAGGCTAATTTCCATCCATAACAGTCTATCTTTGTAGCCCCTGCGCCTCTTGCAGCAAGAGTCATGCTTTCTCCTGTATTTACTAAACTTGTGGGGGCCATTCTTCCATTCTTGAATACACCGACCAGAGTCCCGTCTTTCTTAATTGCGAACCCGGCGGCTCCAGATTCGTGCATTACGGCCCAGCCGCCTTCCAAACTTTCCTGCGTCTGGAGGTCTACGTAGGCTCCGAATAGCGGGTTGTCTTTGATAGCCTGCTCAAGGGCATCTAAGTAAAACTGAATACCTTCGCCACCCTTATCAGTGTTCACTCGCCCCCACTCATCTACGTTTGTTCTGAACCCAAGTTTATTCCATACTTTCCTGAATAATGGGTATTGCGTTATCTTTTGTTTTAGACGCCCATGTGAGAAGAAGGGAGGCTTTACTTCTTGTCTTTGACCCCCCTCATTCCGAACGTTCCTACCGGGAAGTTCCCCATCCACCCGTCGTTGGCCATCAGATCGTAATCTATCTTCGAGTCCGCCCACGGCTCGTGATTCGTCTCGTCCTGCGCCTGCCATTTGACCAGACGGATTATCATTCTGTCGTCCTTGTACTTCTCCAACAGTTCCTTGTAGATTTTGAGTTCCTCCGGTGTCTTCGGATATGCCATTTTCAATTACCTCCTTCGGTTTGTTTTCTTCGATTATATCACGGTTCGCAACGTCTGTCTTTTCTTCTGACTTGTTTGTAGGAGTTTCTTCATTATTTTGCAAACTGTTCACATTCTCATATTCGGCATCCGTTATTTCTCCATAATTTCGAGCCCGCGTCGGGCGCTTCGCCGTCTTGCCGTAGAAGATACGGTTCCCGTTCTCATCCAACCCGATTTCCGGGTTATTGACATCCCGGGCTCTTTGTTCTTCCGACCAGTTCTCGTATGGGCTCTGCGGTAATTGAGGGACATTCCCGTATTGCGTCCCAATCAGAGGCGGCGCTGTCCCCTCTATCTGCTGCACAGGTACTTGGGTGGTTTGCTCCGCCCTATGTTGAGGATAGGGGGAGGGGCCCATTCCGGGGACTTCTTCGACTTGTCTGTCCAACGGCGTAGGCGTCTGACTGATAGGACGGCGTTGTCCCTGTAGCCCTGCCGCCTCGAAGATTTCGCTATGAGTTGCTCCGGTGCGTTCATCTTTCTGCGATTCTAAGAACGCTTGCGTATCCGTCAACAGACGGATGGCCTGATTCATGGAGCGCATTACGGTATCGACAATCTTTTGTACGAGGGTACGAGGCTGCACGTTCTTCGTATAACCATTAAAATACCATGAAGTAAATTCCCAAGCGAATCGTTCTTCGCAGGCCTTTTGGAATCCGGCAGGGTCTTTACCTTCATTGATACAATCCAAAGTCTGGTATAAAATCCCCGATTTTTGGATTTCGTTCCAAAGATTATTGTTCTTACTTCCTAATGCCGTTGTAAGTTCATTGATAAAATCGACGTTGTATTCTCGGCCTAACATTTTGGCTACGAACTGCTTCTCGTTTTCACCTGAGACGGAGCGGTTAAACGCTTCTCGAGTAGACGGATCCAGTTTCCAGTACGCCACATGAGACAGTTCGTGGATAGCCGTAGACATATCGGCTCCTTTATATAAATGAACAACGGCACGAGATAATACTTTGTTGGCGTAGTCTGGAGAAGAAGGGTTGTCTTCTGTCCACGTTTCGTCTACAATGTGCCCATCTCGTTCGACCCGTTGGCGCATGGGTGTCATACTGCCGTAGGCGTGCATTTTGTTGCCGGAAGCATCTGTCAGAACATTCCCTTGTGAATCTGTCCCGAATACTTCTTCATTATTACGGATCTGGATTTCTCCGCCTTCGCCCAAGCCGCCCATCCGTTGGATGCCACGATATATCTCACGGAACAACCCCGGCGACAACTCAGATTCTGTCCCTTTCATCGCGTCTTGGAAATTGATTAAATCCTGTGTGGTGTGTATTTTACGGGAGTCTTCAATGTCTCCTTTCACCTCGGAAACACCTGACATTCCCTGTGTGTTGCCGTTCAACTGGAACCTATCTTCACGCCCCGCACGACCACGCAAGAAGTTAGATGTAGCCCCTTTGCCGTTAAAGACTCTCGCCGGACGGCTTTCGTCCCCGCCCGTCACGTCCTGTACGGTATATTTCCAACGACCCTGTTCGTCTTTCTTGTCAGTGCGTGTGACTAAAGCGCGATGTTCCTTTCCGGAAGCGTCTGTATAAGAATACAGTGCCGTATTGTCGAAGTCACTATAAGGATTGTTCTCTTCCTCTACCATATGGTATGTTCCAAGTTTACCCTTTAATGCCGTAGGCATTTTCATCGGCTTTCTTTTTGTCCTTCTTTTCTCTGTTCTGTGTAAGGAGTGGTTGTACTATTGGCTATCTTCTCGCTATTCGTGACGAAGGTTTCTTCGGGCTTGTCATAAGCAAGGCTTTCCTGTTTTAACCGCTCTCTTCGTGTTTGGAGGGCTTCTTTGTCAATCACGCCGATGTCGCCCGTCAAATCCTCTCCGGTGGATTCAAAATACTTCTTACTTGCGTTAGACGCAAAGTCCATGCGTCCGGACTCATCTCCAGTAAGTTCGTTAATAATATCGTTCCGAACAATCGCCTGTGCCCTTTGCCTGTCTCCGATTCCCATCTCCATCATTCGCTCCGTGCGGACATTCGTGGCGATACGAGCGAAGTCTTCGACATCTAAGTTCATAACACGGCGATCATTGGAGTCTAATCCAAGTTCAACCGCCAAGGCACGCTTCGCGCTCGTCAGGCGTTCTTCCCCTTCCGGGGTATTAAAGTATTCGGGGTTATTCTCAATGAACGTCTTGATGGATTTACCCGCTTTAATATCGGAGGCATTACGAGTCCCATCCTGTAACATATGTCCGGAAGCCACGGCTCCTCCAAGGCCACCCATAAGAGCCCCTGTCTTAAAGGCGATGCGTCTCGTTTCCTGCCCTTCCGGAGACTGCATATAGTCTAACCATCCACTGACAGAATAGTCCCCTTCATTGTCGGAAAGGCCTTTGGACAGCCTGTTAGCACGTTCTACTTCTTGATTCTCAATATAGTCCTGCGTCCCTTCTTGGAACTCCTCAGACTTACCTTCCCCGTATCCGAAGGCTGCTGTTCCTGCGGCCCTCCCAAGAAGAGGGGAGCCGGTTTTTGCGGCCACGTAGGTCGATATGGAATTGGGGGCATTGATGCCTGCGATCCTCTTGACTCCCTGCCCGACAGGAGAGCCTACGACTTTCCTGCCAAGTTTAGAGCCAAGGACGGCACCGCCAATCTTACCACCCAAAAGGATGTCGAGCCCTACGTCGGGGATTTCCGTCAGGTAAGCATGATTCAAAGCCCTGTCATAGGCTTGTTTTGCCAGTTCCGAGTTTCCGGTTTCGTTGATAACTCGTTCTGCGGCCGCATCGGCGACGCTTTTCGCATCGAAGTGGGCGGAGCCAAGTGCCCCTAACGCATTACCAACTTTCCATCCAGTGGCGGCACCAGACGCCGTGCCGGCTCCGGGGGCAAGCACGGTACCGACCCCTGCTCCAAGGCCTGCGCCGGCCAGTGAGCCTAAGGCTTGGATGCCGAACCCTTGCGCTGTGCCACCTAATTGGGTAAAGTCTTGGAATGAGGAGTCATCATCTACCAAGGCTTGCTGATATTGGTTGTATGCGTTGCGGTACGCTTTTCTTTCGTTATAAAGTTTGTCATATTGAGCAGATAGTTCGTCATATCTTTCTCTTGACATCGGTTCCATCATTTTGAGACGTATATCTCCTAATTCGTCAGAAGATGTAACATCTCCATAGTTTGCCTTAACCGCCCCGAACCAATCTCCGAGGTGATCAAACAAACTACGTTTAGGAGCCTCTATGGGCTCCTCTTCTATTGCTGCAAACTTCTTCGGGTCAAACATATCCTAAGTTTACACCCCCCAAGTAATTGATTATTTCACGTATGCCCTGTCTGTATCTTCCCAGAAGTCAGGGTCGTCTTTATGTTCGGCTACTCTCTCTAATAAGGACCTCATACTCGTTGTCCCATGCCTGTAGTTATCAATAAGGTTTGGAGTTACCGCCTTTTTTCCTGTCCCCGTTCCAGAGCCGTTTCCTTCAATGTAGGACGGCTTCCCTTTATTACCCGTTGTTTTCGCGGGTTGGTCTTTCGGTGTCTGGGTGTCAGTGGCATGGAGTTTGGGCAGATACTCTTTTATTAAGTAGTCTTTGATTTTTTGCTCTGTCGCATATTTGTAGCCTTCTCCGTCACTCATCGAGTTCAACCCCTTATATACGGAATTAGAAATAAGATCCGCTAAATTGTCGTCGCTTACTCCGAGACGGCCGTAAATCTCACCGCCTACAAGGTCGTACGTCAATTGATTTAAGGCTTTCTCCCAGTCCCCGTTATACTTCCCAACCAGATTAGTGAATTCGTTCTGAACGTTGCCGGGAAGTTTTTCCGCTGATTTCGCTCTCTTATCGGGGTCCTCCTCATTTACGAAACTACTGATGGCATCACGCAGGTTATTCCCGGATTCACCTAATGTCAGGCCTTTCTTGCCTCTTGCTCCGGCGCTACGGGACGAATTCCTCATGTCTAACGCTTGTTGGCGTAGGTTCATATTTATGTCCATTTTTTCTTTGTCCGTATAGCCAATTTTATTATTATATTTCCCTGACCGGCTCGTCCTTGTATAGTCTCCGATAGAACCGTATCCGATAGGTTGTCCGAAGTTTTTAATTGCTTCGGACATTGTCCCTACGTGAACGCCGCCTTCGGAATTACGTGCCATGTATTTCCCATTACCGACATAGATACCGACGTGCTTCTTGAAGTTTATCGCATCGCCCGGTTGCGGTGTGTAGCCGCTCCCTGCTTTGTGATAGGCTTTGCCGAAGTTAGTCATGAGTTTGTCCCCGTTCTCATTCCCAAGTTCGGGAAGACCTATCTTACTATATACGTCGCTTACCCAGTTAGCGCACTGGTTACGAGAATCACCGGAAGCCCCCATCCACTGGTCGCCGATCTTATACCCTTTAACTGCCTCTAAGACCTTGTCTCCCGCGTCAGACCCGGACGCATCCGGGTCTCTTGCAAGACCGAAGACATTTGCCATCTGCTTGTCTTTTCCCATCTGGAACTGGTCTCTCTTCATCTGTCTTGCTTCGTCTTCCCAAGCCATGTCACGAGGTAACATCGGATTCTGGGTTTCCACGGCAAGTGTGACCTGCGCGTTTAGTTTGTCTTGTTCCGTAGCGTCTGGGTTATAAAGCGTAGCAATGGCAGAACGGAGTTGACTTGCGCGTGCCTGTTCGATTAAAGGCGCAATTTCCGAGTTATAACGAATTCGTTGCATGATAGGGTTTGTGACACCTGCGGCTGCGGCCTGTTTCGCCCAATTATCAAAGCGGTATTCTTCCCCAAGGTAGGGATTATCGCTTTGACTTTGAGAGAGAAGGGACGGCGATTCTTCCCCGTTACCAGTTTGTCCCGAAGAGTTTTCTACTGGTTGGGGTGAGGAAAAATTTGGTTGGTTCCCCCTGTTTCCCATTCCTAATAAACTGCCGAAGTTGTTAAACCCGCCTTTCAGAACGCTGTTCATGGAACTTCCTGCCGGCTGTCCTTGGATAATGTCAAGTCCGGACAGAGTGGCAAGGCTTCCTAAACCCCCGTTTTGCGGTTCCGGCCGTTTAAACTGGTCTGCCGTGATTTCCTGTCCCGCCGTCGCTTGGAGAGCATTACGGAAATCGTTCTGCGGAATTTGGGTGGTAATCATGCCGATTTCCCCATTCGGCCCGTAAGAGACTCCGGGGATCCCTCCCTGTTGGCCGCCGGGAGCCGGTGTTACGGGTTGTTCTGCCTGTCTCCGTTGTTCCTCTGCAAAAGCGTAATTCTGCCGATCACGCAAAAAGTTATTACCCCAAGATAGACCAGACAGGATAGGGTTGTCTTGGGCCCCGCTCATACGAGTGTTGTATTTGTCATACACATTCTGGGCATACGGATCGTCTAACGGAGACCACCCCATCCCAGATTGCGGTTTGTTAAGTTTCAAAGCCAATTCTATTCCCCCCGTTTATTTCTGTCCAAAAAGACCAAAACCACGTGCTAATCCTAACGTAGTCCCTAATACGTTCCCCCACGAACCTTTTGATTTGCCCTCCGTACCGCTTGTAACTATCGTCCCTTTCTGTTTCTGCGTGTTCGTTGTCGTCGGATCGCTGCCCATTTGCACGGCGTTGCCCCAATTACGAAGCGCATCGTTCTGGGCACCGTACATATTTCTTTGCGTCTCGTAGGCAGATAAAAGTGTGGCCAAATCCTGCTGTGTCAATTTAGCGTAATCAATCCCAATATTAGACAGTGTGGTATAAAAATCTTGTAGTTGTTTATTGGCTGCCAAGGCGTCTTGTTTGTTCTGGTTATAGAAAGACAAATACGTGTTGGCTTTATTCAGGCCTCTTTCGTTTGCCGATTGAGCCGCTACCTTCGCCAAAGCCGTTTGGTGCCCGGAGCCGTTACGCATACCGGAACCAATAATATTCTGGTTCGCTTGATCTAAATTGCGTCCGTATCCGGCGTCAAATGTTTTATCGTACATATTACTCCAGTTGTTCCAGATTGGAGAGTCGTACGGGTCTAACGACTGTGAGTTTAAAGAGAGCAGGTTGTTGTTGTTTATCCCCTGCGCCTGTCCCCACGCTCGTTTAAAATAAGATGTATCACCGATTCCTTTATCCTTATAGGAAGAAAGAACGTTATTAAGGTTATTAGTTGCGTCCCCAATAGAGTGAGAAATGTTCCCAAAATTATTGCGAGCCGCATTATGGAATGCGTCGTAGTTTGCTTTCGAAGAATCAGAAGTGAACGGATTCGTGGTTTCTGTCGTCTTCGTTGTCATATCTACTTTCTTAGTAGAATCGCTACTGGTCCCGCTGCTCCCTCCTCCAAGAACTTTTTTAACAAAGCCCATCTATATAAAACCCTCCCTTTCACAAAGAACACCAGATTGCCTGAATCCGTATTTTCGGCAAACGCCTTTGGGTCTTTGCGTAATACAATAAATCTTCTCGCATTTATTTTCTCTTGATATCTTTTTTACCCATTCCCATATTTTTGTACCATTACCTGATTCGTATAATATCGTTAAATAATTTGCCCATGGGTATTTTTCAACGTAATAACACAAAAGGGAGTCTTCGTCGATTATAAACGGACTCCCTAATATAGCCTGCAATATAACGTCTTTACTGTCCGTTGAGTGTCGGGCTAACGTATCAACGTGTTGAACGAGTGTTTTCATGGTTCTTCTAATTTCTTTATTCTTTTTTCTAATTTATTTATTTCTTTTGCGTACAACGAAAGTACAGACTTTAAGATTTCTACGAACCTCCCGTTCGTATCTTTTGGTAAAGAAGGCGTTTCGCTGATCATTACTCCTCACCTCTTCTCTGATAGTATAAGGTATAACCAAGGACACGGAAAGGTTGTGCGTTCTTTTTGGTTCCAAATCGTAACTGAAAATACCTTGCAGACAAATCCACGTCAATAAAAGGGGCTACATGATGGGAATACCACGGAGTAGGGTTCCTCAGTTCCATTTCCAAATCCCTTGTCCATTGCATTTTAGATTCTGCATTCCAGCCAGTCCCGACGCTAACGTATAAGGGGAAATTGCCCGCCGACTCAATGTGGAATTGGATGCGGCATAATCTTTTAATGTGTCCCGGATCTTCCATGTGGTGTGTCTTCGTTATAACATAGCCATCATAATCGCCACGAGAATCTGTATACCCGGAAACCCGGTAGAGTTTACCGGATTCGTCCCCACAGACAGTAACGGTTTTATTCTTTAAGTATAAGGCGGAGTCAATAATTTCAGAAGTCATACTGTTCATTGGAACGTTCACTTCATTAATAATCCTATCTTTTGTCTGCGACATCTGCCCTATCCCGGTTACGTACATTTCTCTTGTAGACCATGTTTTTGTTGTCAAGTTGTAGGTGATAGCCCTGTCTCTGTTTTTTCCCGAGCCTTTCGCCGTGTCAATCGGCTGTGTGCTGTCAAAAGCAAATATGATGTCTTGAGAGTCTTCGTCAAAGTACCCAATCACGTTATTCCCGGCAGACGGGTTCAGAGACTGGAAGAACCAGTCTTTAATCGCGTCGCCGATTGGAACGACAGTATTCCCATCAAACTGGTAAATATTATCCTTCCCTACGAACACATGAGTGTGTGGCAGTTGAATAATTGCCTTTGGGGAGATGGCCCCTGCTCTCGTCGTAATAAGTTCTTTGGAAAATACACTATCACCACCAGTATAGGAGATTGCGATAATACTATCTTCTTTATAGACCACGAGAATATCATTTAGTTTTCTTATGAGGATGATCCGTCCATAGGAGTCGTCAATATCTACGTATCCAGACAGACCAGATCCGTCATCATTGTTATGCCAAAGATTCGGGTTCTGATATTGTGACCATCGCAGTCTATATGGATGGAGTTCTCCATCCTCTGTTGTATTTCCTAAAAAGAGGAAGCCCTTATAGGACTCCATAGTCTGCGCCTGTACGTTCTGTGCGGAGTTGCCTTCTACCTCCAATGACCCAGTCCCAACCCACAAACATCCTCCATCCGTATTTTCTGTGGATAAATCTTTCGCCCACTTGGGCTCTGTCCCGGACGATACCCCCTCTCTCGTACATTTATAAATATACCCGCTATATGTCTTCGGTTTTATAATATCTCCTTTTTTGTAGGTGTGGCTTGGCGTCCACGTCATGGTTGGGGCATATAGTCCGTCTACTTTTTTACAAAAACGGCTCTCTCCATCCCATGACATGATATCTTTGCCAAGAGAGCAAAAATAATACTTATCAAAAAATGTTCCAGAATCAATGAAAGAAAGAGGCTGCAATTTATATGAAGTGTCTTGGATTAAGTTCACGTGCGCTGTCTCTTCTTCCGTATAGTTGTATAGCCCTGATGTTGTGTGGATCATATTAAGCGGCTGTGAAGAAGATATTTTATAAAGATTGATGGAAATGATTTTGTCTGGAAACTGTGATAAGAAGTCAAAAGCCTTGACTTTCTCCACGTACCCATCCCCAAATCTTACGTTAATCGCAGAAGAAAACGCCCCATCTGGAAGTAAGGACGAAGGGGCTGACGTAATCAAACCTTTACTTGAAGGCAAAAAAACTTGTTGGAAAATGTTACTCACCCCCTATATTTTGATATTGCAGCCGTTTAATAGGATGCTTGTTTTGCGAATTTACGTGTTTACAGTAATTGCACCGTATGTTTCTTCTTATCCCCGTATATAAGGAGCCGAGGACGAATGGATCCCGTAAGGAATGCCCTAATCTGTTTATGGTAAGCCTCCGAGGCGCATAGGGGCATTTGTATATCCTATTGTTAGGAGTTATCGTAGTACACCCACAAAACGGCTCGAAAACGATTTCTGACTCACCGTATGACTTGTTTATATAACCTTCTAATTTCTCTGTCAGATTTTTCCTTTTCTTGCTTCCGCACGGATGGACTCTTCTATATGCGCATTTCAACCTCGGGGTATCTTTACAGAAATTAAGCAGGGTAGAAACTTCTGTCTGGAGGAGGCTTTCATCCATTTTCGTTTTTTCTTGCTCCTGATAGTTGTCTATTTTAGGTTCGTATACAATCGTAATTTCCGCGTCTTTATATTTTTTTAACATAGATTTAGCAAAGATAATGGGAGCGTAAGAATAGACGATTTTTTCTTTTTCTATCCCTCTCCATATAAAATAAAACTTCTTTACGCCAATATAAAACAATCTTTCTGCGAATGTTTCTTTCCCGACGGGGTCGATTTCGATAGAGAACTCCCTTCCCCGGTTGATATAATAAAGAGCGATAGTTTCTTGCCACCGCTCTTTCTCATACCCTTTTTTCAATTCTGTCATGCAAATTTCCCCTTCTGGGAAAAGGTTCCATATTTTACGTAAACTTTTCAGTGACATCTTACGGCTGGCCCAAGGTATAATTTTAATCATGCTGTCCTGTGCCAACATACGGCAGTACGATACGGCTGCATATTGGAGTGAGCCTGACCGCCACCAACATAGGAGCCACCGATGGTTTCGTCGTATGACGTAATACCAGTCCAAGAGCGAGAAGCATCAAAATTAAATACATTGCCCCATTCTGAACGTTGAGAGCCAGTATCTGATGATTTCCCCTTATAGAAGGCCCCGCCGTAAGAGTTGAACATTCGGTCGTCCGCTCCAAAGAACCCTGTAATATTCATCGTGCCACGGTTGTGAGAGTGTTTATGTGAATGGCTATGAATATGTTTTGGCATTTGTTCTTCTGTCAGTGTAACGGTTTCGCTCCCTCCTACACTCCCGACCGCATGAGAAGAAGAGTTGGAAATCAGAACTCGACCATCCTGTAATTTTTCCCACTTGCCGCCCCACGCCGTCTGCGGGTTAAAAGAGGTATCGGACGTATAATAATAAGAGCCTACTGGGTAGGCTAACAGCGCGATAGACTTTTTAACCTCGGGGCTAAGAACTTCTATGGCTTCGCCACTCGGGGCTACGAGGTCGAGAGACTTTGTACTTGTATTATAGCCCAACAAATATCCTCCGTTCGGATTCGACTTCGGTCTCGTCGAACTCGACCATCCTGCGATTTTGATCGTCTCGACAGTAGGATACCCAGAGACAGACTTCATACATCGCTCAAGCCAAGACCGTGTCTCTCTCTCAAAGTCATCTATTTTTGACACGTACTCAGAGCCAGTCGGCTTATCTGTAATAATATTCGGGAAAGACATTACTTGTGATCACCTCCATCCGGTTTATTGTATTTGCTGTTGATAAACTTGTTCGCTAATTGTGAGGCCACGCCGCCGCCGCCACAAAACGTACTGAAAGAGTCGTAGTTCCCCCATGTCTGCTTCGTCGCCACAAGATAGAAAGAAACGATAAGAAAAGCCACGATCAGTACGGCGGTTATAACCCTCGTATAAGACCATCCACCATTCGGATCCCGGAGGACGGTACGTGCGATATCTTTAACTGTTTCTACCATTCTTTTTCTCCTCCGGTCTGTACTCTAATATTGCATCCCATTCGTGCGTGATGAATCCGTTTTTACCGAATCCCTCATAGATTGTATGGCAATCTTGCAATGCTCCTTTATATCCGACTGACATCGGCTTCCCTTGCGTGACCACTTCATCGTAGGCCTTAATGATTCCCAGTCTGAGCAGGGAACGAAGGGCGTCGTCCGTCCTGTCCATCCTATTGCGTATTTCTTTTTCAGCCTCGTTTCGTTCAACTTTCTGCTGTCGAATTTTGTTCCACATCGCAGCAATCAAAATACCGAGGCAAACGTTGATTGCGTGGATAATAACGGCTTCTATCAATCATAACACTTCCTGCTTAATTATTTTACTAACCTGAATGGGTTGACATATACTGCCAACATACACCGCAACTTATCATACGATAATATGCCGGTCATTTTCCAACCAAGATATACCCTCAAATAAAACCACTTGCACCAACGGTTCACATAATAGAGGCTCCACGTCCCGGTATCGTCTTTCGCTTTAAAGTACCAATAATCGCATCGTCTTTCGTTTTTTAGTATTCGTGTATTTTCTCTCAATACTGTTTTGCCGCAGACTTCATAGCCAAACGTATAAGCCGTATTGCGATATAGCCAACACAGCCGACAGATATAACGCTGTATGCGCTCTTTCAATGCAAATTTATCGTCAAGTAGAATCACATACCCTTTTCGTGTACCGGTCTCCTTTTCTGCGTCCCACTCTGGCACGTACTTGTAATGTTTGTTAAAATCATACTTTGCGAACGACGGTACATTTCCCTCGCTAATCATCCACTCAATGTCTAAAGGATTGTCGTGTGTCTGCCACCAACGCAGAAAGCGAGGCAGATTGCCTCGCTCGTCTGCGAATAGGACAACGATAGGGTTTGTAATATAGGCTATGATGTTTGCCATAACATCTAATACTACATAAAAAATATAGGTCATACTTTCTCCTCTGGTTCACAACGCTCAATTAAACGTGCTTACATTGTTATGGTTCTGGGTCTTGTGGGTTGTCGGGGTCTTATTGATTATCAGGGGGTTCTATCGGTGAATTATATGCTGGTTTGATGTAGTCCGGGTAATGTATTTTTAAGTAATAATCTTTCTGTATATTTCCAACGTTGGAACCAAAGATTCCTTTGGTAGGGGAAATTCTCTTGGGATTATAAGCCCTATCAATCGTCGCCATATCATCATACCCATCTTTCTCAGAAAAAAGAAGGCAATCGGGAATTAAAGTGTCGAGGTCTTTCTTTTCATTAGAAAGAGTCTCGTACATATACCTCGAGACTAATCCGGCATCCTCGGAGCCGAAAACATTAATGCCATATTGTTTGTACTCAGCGAGTTGTGCTTGCTCAAGAAGACCTACCCAACTGTGCCAGTTCTCTGCATAAAAATCATACTTTTCCGAAACAGATTCTTCTTCGGCAAAAGCCTTTATAAAGTCTGTCCAATAAGTGGCTGTTTTAATAGTGTCCCAAGGGATATCACTAATTTTAACGAGCGGGAGAGCCGCTGGCCGTGGAACTGACGGGCCTGAATCAATATAAAATGACCTATGCGGTACGTCAACAGGACTATCAAAAAGAAAGAACCTTTTGGTAATACTGCCCCCATCCCTCGGCACTTGAATATCCAGGTAGTTGTCTCGTTTAACTTTTTTCGTTATATGGTAATTATTGAACCCGTCATAAAAATGAAGCGTAACTTCTTTTTCTGTGATAAGAGTTGCCGGAGTCACGGAAACCACTAAGTCCCCGTCAAAGGGTCCTTCTACCGCTTCCTGAGATCCCCTTTTCACAACACTCAATGTCCCTTTATCGTATCCACTTTTTGCAGAATTCTCTACTTTATATGAGTAAAAGAATTGAGGTACCTCTGTACTCCCAACAGAGGTGACAGTGTGAGGTTGCGGAGTGAAATTAACAACCACTGTCTGGTTTTGAGTATCATAAGGTTCAATTTTTACCGTATGTTTATATTGAGAGAATAATTTTCTTATATCAGGATGGGCTGAGGGAGATGTATTATGAATCGTTATGTCAGTATTAGCGGCTGCCGCTTCTGCTCTGGAAGCACTATTAGCCGCACTCTCCGCAGACTGGGAAGCCTCTGTCGCTTTATTAGTCGCCACGGTAGCAGACTGACTGGCGGTAGTAGCAGACTGGCTTGCAGAGTTTTTAGAAGACAATGCGCTTGAAGCGCTATTCGCAGCCTCTGTGGCTTTCGTTGCCGCATTCTTTTCTGATTCAAAAGCATTCGCCGCACTGGTGGCTGCGCCGTTTTTATAAGTTAGTGCATCATTTGCACTGGCAGAAGCCGACAAGGCTTTTGCTTTTGCGTCTAAAGACCACGTCCGGGACGATTGCGTTTTACCCGTACTGGAATCTGCGTCCTTTGCCCCATCAGGGGAACCCGTATCTATTGCCCATTTTTTAGATAAATTTGCGCTTGCGCTTGCTTGATCCTTATAAGACGACGTGTTATCCATATAGCCTTGCGCCGCAGTTTCCGATGTTCTTGCCTCGCTGGCAGAATTCTTCGCTTCGGTTGCTTTATTCGTAGAAATAATCGCCTGTTCTTTCGCCGTGGTAGCAGAAGCCGCAGCGGCGGTAGCCTGTGATGTAGCCGTGTTTGCGCTTCCCGCCGCTTCATTTGCCTTGCTTGTTGCCACGTTCGCATCGTTTTTTGCTGCTTGTGCAGATGTCTTTGCGTCTTCGGCGTTCGCCTTAGAGTAGGAAGCCCACATCTTAGAAGACTGCGTTCTCCCAGTAGGAGAATCGGTATCTCCAATCCCGTCTGGAGAGGACGTGTCTTCTGCCCACTTCTTAGAAAGGTCGGCAAAGGAAGCCGAATTTGTAGCAAAAGACTGTGTGTCAGCCGCATATCGGGCCGCACGATTCTCAGAAGATTTTGCTTCCGCCGCTTTGGTAGTCGCAATAGTAGCGGACTGCTCTGCCGTGTTTTTATAGGAAAGGGCGTTCGCTTCTGATTGAGCAGCATTAGTAGCAGAGGCTTTTGCTTCCTGTGCTTTAGCCGTTGCCACCCCCGTATCTGCGCTTGCCTTTGCCGCACTATCGGCAGCGGCACTGGCACTATTTGCTGCGTTGCTTGCGCTTGTACTTGCCTCTCCCGCTTTTGATACCGCAGTCTCCTTCGCAGACTCTGCGTCATTTTTAGCATTATTTGCCGAAGTAGCAGATTGAGCCGCAGAGGTTGCCGATGCCGCAGCCTCATCTCTACTCTGCACGGCAGAAGATGCGCTGCTGGCAGCATAGGAAGCCGAAGAAGCCGCCGCATAGGCTTTACCGGCCGCAGTTGCGGCGGAAGTAGAAGCACTGGAAGCCGAAGACGCGGCTTGAGAAGCATAGTATTTAGAGGAATAATCTACGTCGGCTCCGTTTTCCTGTACTTTTCCGTCCATCAGGATAGCCCAATCTCTTGACAAATCAGAATATTTCTTTGCTTCTGCCGCATTTTGGACAGCCTGTTGCGAGGAGTTCTTCGCTATTTCCGTAGCGTTCAACGCTTCGGCAAGGGCTTCTTCCGCTGCTGCACGTCCTTGGTCTACAATCGTTTTAGTTTCCGATAAATAGTTTTTTGTTTGATTTATCATGGTTGTCAAATCATCGGACAATACAACAACACTATTATAAATCTCCTGCGCTCTTTGTGTTGCGGCAGCGGCCCAGTCCACTATCTTCCCGTCATGTTGTCGGTAGACAACATTGTGGACATCCGTTTCCGCCAATTCGTGCTTACGGAGCAGTTTTAAATCCCAAGTAGAGGGGTCTTTCGGGTTTTCCCGATCCACTCGTGATTGGGGAACATTGTTTCTCAATGTATATCTAATAGACAAAATACCATCACTCCTAAGTTTAGCCACTATATTTATCGCCCGGCGTACCACCGGACAGCGTGTCAGTATCGTAAGTAAACCCAACGTTCTTCCTCCATCCATGCCCGACATAAAGGTTCCCAAACGGGTCTCGCTCAAACAAGTTCCTATCGTCTGTCATCTGTCTTTTGATTTCCTTTAAATATTCCATTAACAGAAGTTTTCCTTTTGCTCGCCATATATCTGCTTTTTCTGGCTCCATAAGGAAATCGAAATATTCCGCACAGGCGTTGTAAACGATAATATCTCCAATCTCCTGAGACAGTTCGTCCTCAGAATCTTCCCTGTCTTCCAAGTCGTTAGGGTACCACTCGCCGAATATATTGATAACTCCAATCGGAGGGGCGGGGACGATTTTTATGCCGTCTTTCATCACGATGTAATACATCGGCTCCCCGACCGCGTCTACGTTGTCATAAATTTCAAAAGCCTCTTGGATCGTATTCAAAGGGAATAGTTTCTTTTTTCGTGTCGTGTTTACTCCGTTGCACGCATTAGGGTTTGTATTAAAATCAATATCTACGTTATCTTCCGGGTCAGGGTTCCATTCCACGTAACGGGCCTGCTTTAGTCCGGGGGTCTCCACCCACCCATCTTCCGGTTCCATATTAGTGTCCCATCTTTGTATTCTATATAAATAAGTAGAGCGTAAGATATACCGTCTTTGTTGGTTCACGAATTGTAGCAAGAGGTTTCTATCAAGGTCTTGCCGCTTGATTATAGCGGCGCACATAGTGACAATTTCTTTCCCGTTCACTTTTTACCTCCGTACATAAAAATAGAGGGAGGCTATCGCCCCCCTCTTTAAAACTTCTCATCCATCGTTTTATATTGTGGATTGAGAGCCAAGAACTGCCGAAGAACTTTTTTTGCAGATTCCCTGTCTTTTTGCTCACAATAAAACATATATTTTTTTAGCAAGGGGTCAATCTGAAACTCGAAAGCAGGTATTGAACAGACGTGTCGGAAAGACTTGCCTGTCTGCTTCTCTTTTCTTTCTTCGTAGTTCTGCTTATCCAGTTCGTCCGTCACAAAGCGGTTCGTAATTGTAAGTTTACCATCCTCCACTGTGATAGACTGCCCTTTCAAAAAACCATTATTGTCCATATTCCCTCAATAACTATGCAATATCGATGCGTGCATTCGCCAAAGGAGAGCGGCACTCTAATGTCAACTGGCCTGTAACCACCTTGCCGGACAACAGAGAGTTCTTCGGTTTCTCCATCGTCTTAAAAGGAATTAAATAAGCCAGTTTCCAGTATTCAGACTGTAACAGGTCAATGCGTTTATCCGGCATCATGCGGTGCAAGAGCATATTTATCATACCAAAGTCGCTTTCGTAGACATCCACGACCTGTTTTATTTTAGTGGAATCAGCATTGCGCTGTCTGCTTGCGTTACCTGTAAACCCGGAGATCACACGTTTATTCGCTCCCGATACCACACAAAGATCAGGAATGCCTCCCTGTTTCCATGCGGCCTGAATCGCATCGTGAAGATGATTTTCCGTCAAAGCGCCGGAGGCAGTAATTACGTTCGGGGCCGTCTTCGTACTATTTACGAAGTACGGGATACCACCGAATTTGCCCGGAACAGTGCTGGTTCCCTGTACACCGGCATCGTTATTTACGATAGCCCATTCTACGTCCTGAGCAATGGCTTTCAGGGTTTTCTGCATCTGGTAAGCCAGTTCACTCTTGACTCCAGCCTTCAGGACGGCTTCCTGAGAATCGGTCACGGTGCAATCCCGCATAAAAATCTGGATGTAGTTATCCAGTTTCACACGAGGAGTACTCAGGGTGGTAGTGAAGTCAGCGTCTTCAAGTTGTGCGTTCTCACCCGGAGTATCCAGTGTATCTGTCAGCCAACTATGGACCATGCCGGTGACAGTAGAGCGACCGAACTTTTTCATTAAAGGAGTTTCGTCAGGGCTGATATTCGTAATTACGTCAAGCAAGTCCTCACGATTGCCAATGGTGCGGCCGGAGGCATCACCGAAGGTATAAGAACTGGTACTCGTTTTTGTATTAGCCAAAATATATACACCTCATTATTTTAATCGGATTATACAAGCCCCCATTCGATTAACTTCTGGGCTTTTTGTTCGGCAGACAAATGCCCGAACTTTTCAAAGTCTACCCTCTTGCGAGGAGTTGTTTTGTCGACAGGGGTGTTATTCGTTGATATAACTTTCGGGACAGAGGTTTTCTTTTTCTGTTCCGTTTTTTGGATTGTTTTTGCATAGTAATCTTTTTGCATAGTACGGAAGAATTCACGTAACGGCTCCGGGTTCCCATCAAGATACGCCTCCTGTAAACGTTTAAATTCTTTCATCGGCAAATTTGCCATGCGTTCTTGGGCACCCTGCATAATCTCGTCGTACTGAGGTTCTTCTGAACGAAGTTGCAATTCAAGATTATCAATGCTCTGCTGCCTTAAAGCGACCTGCCTCTGTTGATTTTCCAAAGCCTGTCTCGCTTCAAATACGGCTAACGTGTGGTCAATGTTCAACTCCGATAAATCATCCTCAGATTCCAGCCCGAGTTTCTGCATCGCAATCCGCTTGGCCACGGCGTTTAATTGCTCATCAGATTGTCTTGGATCCGGCGTCTGAGCCTGATAGTTCGGGTTGTACTGGCGTGCGGACTCCTCTAATCTCTTGCGTTCTTCTGCAAGAGCCTGCGTTTTACGCGTATAATCCGCCTGACGCAGGTAGCCACGGACAAGTTCTTCTTGCGTAAGTTCCTTGTCCTCGCCATCAATTTTGACCTTAAATGTCGGCTCCTCATCAGTTTCTACCGGTTCTTCGTTTCCTTCATCCTGTTCAGGTTGTTCTTCCAGAGGTTCTTCCTCCTTGGGAGAATCCTTCTCTTCAAGATGAGAAAATTCATCCGTGTTCCACTGTAAGTTGCCGTTTTCGTCGAGAACGAATTCCGGCTCTTCAACCATTTCTTCCTGCGGATTCCCAATTTTGGGTTGTTCCACTTCTTCGTCTACGACTTGTTTGTTTTCTAATTCGTCAGTCATACTTCCTCCTTACCGAGTTCTTCTCTTTTGATCTGAGAAAATTGTTCGGTAGCATTATAAATTCCAGTTTGGAGTTTATTTTGCAATATCCGTTTCAATCCACAAATATATTTATATAAAGCCCGTTGGGTCTTCATATCCTCTACGGGGCAGGAAAGAAGTTTATCGAGTTGTTTCTTTTTTTCTTCCTCAATAAACTCATCCAAGAAGACAAGCGCCCCTTCTGCCTGATAGCCCTCTGCTATCAATTCTTGCCTCGTTTTAAGTTCTCTCATTAGAATACCCCGTCCCTTCTATCTGGGTCGCTCGCATTAGGCTGTGGCGCAATACGTTGTATGTACTGCTGTTTGGATAAGTCGGTTTCCTGATTTTCCGGAGCCTGTCCCACATCTTCTGCCGCCTGTCTGTCATATATACCTGCCTGTTGAGCAGCGGACTGCATACCAGACGCAATCTGTTGATCCATCTGTTGTTTCAGGGCAGGCGGAGTCTGACCCGTTTCCTCCTGAAATTTCATCATCATAAGCATCTGTGGGGAGATTCCCTGCATTTGCGCTTCTTTCAATATTTCCGCAGGGAACACAAAATCGGATACGTTTTTATACCCCATAGATTCTACGATTCTCCCCATCGCATAAGCGATATGAGATACGTCACAAATCCCCGCCTGTAAAAGTTGGGGATACATCTGTAAAAGTAATTGCATATTCTGCAACTGTTGGGTCTTAGAGCCCGCGACTACACCGACGTTGACAGTTATGTCTATTGTTCCCTCAAGATCTTCGGGAGTGATTGGCTTCGGCTTATCTGTGATACGGGTGAATACCTTTTCCGTGATGAACATTTGGTTCATCTTAATCATGTGACGGAAGAGTTGTTTCACCCCAGTCTCAGCGAAAATACGGGCGATAAGTTCAAGCCTCTGGTTTGAAGCGTTCATGATTTGCGTGATGCCCGTCGCAGTGCGGTTCAGACTGTTCGCGTCCATCCCCTGATTGTATCTCGTTACACCGGTACGGTTCTCCTTCATTCCCTGTAAGGTCTCCAAGAACTCAAATACCTGTGGTTGCAACAATTCAGTCGGAGCCCATTTCACGGCTTCCGAAGGGTTCCCGGAAACCCTTACAACCTTCCGTCCGTCAATGAATTCGTTCGGGTCGACAAGCATATCTATGTTAAGAAGAGCCTGTTTGTCGTTATTCGTCGCTACGTTATAAATAATCTGTTTTAAAAGGGCTGTATTCAAATCTTGCAATTCCCCTACGAGGTCGGAAATCCCCCTCTTAGGGAATAAGCGCAACGTATCGCGAATAGGACTAATCACAAAGAAAGGGTTCCTCCCCATTGTATTTTCTTCCAAACGGACGATGACTCCGCTTTCTTTTCCGACTATGGTAACAATCGTATCTTCCAAAACTCCGTCATTGTTCACGTCGGTCTTTACATAACATTCGTAAAGCAAAAATTCCTTCTTCGCATCTTCTACCCCGGAATCGCCTACTTTATCGTAAGACCGAGGATTCAACGAAGTTTCATACTCGGTCCGCTGAACCGAGCCATCAGACCCGGTTGTTTCCAAAACCTTGTCTATATTTTGGAAAACACCTTCTTTCTCCTTACGGCGTAAATAGTCTAAGTTCACAATCTTCCGATGCGCCACAAAACCAATTCCGTCTAAAGACTTCGCCTCCGGCGAAAAACGAAATTCAGAAGGAGGAATTACCTCCAGTTTCGGTTGATTTTTTGTGATATTTGTAATTTCTTCATACTCTATCTTTAGGATGTCGGGACCAATTTCTTCCACCGTTAATAAATTGATATCAGGATTCGTTTGCATATTCAAAAGTTCCTCCCCTGTCACGGTAAGAACCTTCTTTTCTACTGTTTGTTCTCGCTCCCAGTAGCATTTAACGATGCCAAGATTATCTATTAAACTGTTTTTAATCCAGTCGTAGAAAATAAGAAAGCCGTCATTGCACCTCTCTAATTGATATTTAATCAGTTCGGAGTGTGCCGCTGCGGCTCTTTCATCTTGTTCGCTGTTGACTCCCTGCAATTTGCAGATGTCTTCGTTTCCGAAGAACACCTTGATGAGTGATGGGATGGCCCATTCAACTGTATCGTGAAAATCAGAGGCAGTAACGTCACTAATGTTTGATAACTTCGGAAACTTCCTCTTATAATACTCTTTATCACCCTCATAAATCCTGTGCCGTTTGATAACTTCCGGTTCAATTTCCTGTTCATAATAATTATCGGCTCTGTCTATTTCCCTTTGTACGTTCTGACGGATTTCTTCCAGTTTTTCTTCTGAAACGCCATATCGCATTGTTGTTTCATCTGTTTCTTCTCCGTCCACGTCAAGGTCGCCCGTAGGTTGGACTTCTTCTACCTCGGTCAATTCTTCTTCCGGCAGCGTAATAGGGTCTTCCATTTGAGGCGACACTATTTCCGGATTTATCTTATAAGCCAAACTTCCCTCCCCCTTTTACATACTTCCTGCGTATCCGTTATTTTTCAACCTTGTTCTCCTTTTCATCGGCGTAACCGCAAGTTGCTCTATATAAGCAAGTGAATCCAACAAGTCGTCATGTACCCCGTTGGGGAACGCCAACATTTCTCCTTTGAGTTCTGCCCACCATGCCCCTGCATCTTCCGGAACCCAGACGGCGCCGGCAGAAAACCTCGGCTGCAAGGCGGCGATCCGTTCTTCTTTCTTCCTCTGCGCCTGTAAAGGAGAAATCGAAAAGAACATATTCCGTTTCGGCATCTCCTTTTCTAAAAAGTGGTGTAAGGCCGCCTGATAGGCAACCTTTTCAATCCCCACCTTTTGCGGAGACCACTTGCCCATCATTTTGAAAATCTCATCTATCGTTTGTGTCGGATCCAACCGACCATACGAACAGTCTAATATAAACCAATGATTCTCTTTGGACACGCCGACGACAATCATACTTGTGTAGTCGGCCCGCTTGCTTTGGCTGATTGCCAAGTCCACGGCCATAAAGAGGTTCAAATCTGAAAGTTTCAAGTCTTTCCACCGGAACTTTCGAAAGTACTCTTCTTTAAAGATCTGAGAATCCGGATCCATAGACTGGCACATACGCTCTCTGTACCAAATATCTATCTTCCCGAGTTTTTCGTAAGTGATACGTTCTTTTTCTATAAACTCTTCCGTGTATTTCCCGGGCCATGAAGACTTGCCTTTTTCTAAAATAGGTATGCGTTTCGTCTCAAACCCAAGGTATTCCTTGTTGTTGATAACCCTCTCTATAAGACAGGCTTCCCCAAGATTATTGCCAATCATAAAGATACGACTTTTCTTTCCTAAGAAAGCAACGTCCGATAAAAACCAATTATAGTCTTTCTCTAACACGCTCTCCGACCCCATATCTTCCAAATCCTGAGGGTCGTCTATGATAATCAGTTTAGGACGGGTCTCACCGTGGAGCAGACCACGGATAGAAGAGCCCTTGCCGTAGGCGTCAATGCGTACATTTATCGGTTGTCCAGAGAGGTCTTTTACAACAACCTCAAACGTTTTATCGTTGTTCTTTTTTACTTCCACTAAATTCGCATGGAGTTTCGGGTCTGCCAAAAAATCGGCGGCTAAATCTTTTAGCCTCGCAGACGCAAGCGTCTGATTCGCCATAATAATTACGATAAAATCATAATTCACGGAAGGGAACATCAATCTATATAAAGAGTGAGCACGGATGACCAAGACGCTCTTCCCGCATTCCCTAAACGCCTCGATAGCGAAGTGTTTTTTCCCATCCAAGAGTATCTTTGACCATTCTTCGTGGAATGGGGCCGCTTTACAGTCGTCTGGCGTAGGAAGGTATATTTTACGGAAATCAACCAGAGAACGATACGCCATTTCCATGGCTTTCGCCTCGGCGATAATAACTTCTTCTTGCTCTCTCGTCAGCAAAGTTCTACCTCCTACTTAGATAACCATCGGACTGCTTCTGGATTTCTTTTTATCACTTGTAACAGCCTTGAAGCCGTGTTATCTACCAAGTCTTCCGACGCTACGTTTATTTCTTCTGACCCCATCGTAGACCCCACATTATTATTAAGAAAAATCATATGTACGAGTTCGTGCATAAGCGAAAGTTTCTGTAATTGCTTCGTCATATCGGAAGCAATATAAATCGTTTGTTCATCACAACAAATACACCCGCAAGTCGGCTCTATCGACGTCGACCCCTTGTCTGCCGCTAACATTTTTGAAATTGTTGTCATGGGAACAAAGCGGACATCATAGTCGTAACATCCATACTGGATCTTCCCCGTGAACCCATTCTCACCCCATGTCTTCACCTTTCTACGAGAAGTTTTTCTTTCTTCCAAAAGAACCTCCATGCAATAAAAAATACACACAAGTAATTTTGTGTGTATTTTTATTTTATATATCAGATAATAAAAAATTAGGACTCAAAGGCCCATACTAAGGAGTTCCTCACATATGAAACAAGAACCTCTTTATCAAACACATCACTCAAGACCTTCGCCTTACCTCATACCTTCGACGATTGTTAGACTACGTAGAAGACAAGTCTGAACGTACAGGAGCGACCCGTACGCTTCTTGCCCCTTTAACCTGCGGCGGGAATGATACCCGCAACTTTCACGCATCATTCAGAATTTGTTTATATTCTTCAATCTGTCTTTAAACAGTATGCCCGAATTGCGCTACCGGTACGGCGTCGCCGTGTTATAGCGGATTTTCTCCGCTGTCACAGGCAATGGGTTGTTTCTCGTTCCCTTCTATGGTTTCCCGGTTTGAGAGACCGGCATAAAAGGGTTCTTCTCCACAGGAGCGTCTATTCTCCCCACCACGGAACGCCTGCCTTATCGTCTGGAGATACTCGGCGAATACCCATCTGCTTGGGACTCTTCTGTCCCTTGTCCCACAGTATCGCTACTATGGGAATGTTCAATGCTGACACTATCGCATCCGCATCTTGCACCGGTACGGGTACCCTCGGAACTGCTGACGGCAGTTATGCACCGAGATTAAAAGATGTGCTTGATAAAGAAGTTCTTTCGTTCCCCTTTGTCAAGTATATCTTAACATAGAAAGTAATACTTGTCAACTATTTTTTTCTTTCTTTTAGCGGAATTTTTCTTTCTTTTCTAAAAAAGTCTTTACTAAACGTAAATATATCGCTCGTCTCTCCGGGAGTTCCGATAGTCACTTCAGGATCGCCTCGCTCAAACACGACTTACGTCGAAAAGAAAACCCAATCACGGAGAAAAATCTTAGTTCTTATTTCTTGTTTTGTATATCCGAGGCCGAGGGACGCGAGGACTCTGTCCGAGCGGCCCGAGGCCGAGGATAACCACCCCCGAACGTCTCGCTTCGCTCGCCGTTCTCTCGGCTTCGCCGAACCCCCTGATAGGGGGTATTTCCTCGAAAGAACCTCCCAGAACCTTGGGCCCCCGAGGGGCCCTGTCACGGAAGGACTTGGTCCTGACGTGGCCCGAGGGGGCCACCCTTCTCGTTCGGGGAGTTCGTTCGCCTGCGGCTCACTCCTCCCCTCACGAAACCCCCCTATATATACCCCAAAATCGAGAAGAAATTATTCACAAAAACGCAGTTTTTGTCTGTTTTTCACAAAATGTTCATAAATTGTTCACATTATTATATCTATAAGGTACATCTGTCAACCTTTGTTTGAATATAGTTTACCAGAAAATGTACTATTTTTTGCTTGGCAAAAGGAGTGTTTTGGGACTCCTTGAGGTTAAAAAGTCGGGTGGGGGTGGGTGTAAAATTCTTGATTATGTGTGATATGAGGAGGGGAGAAAAACGTGAAAACGTGATCTGTTTTTGCGTGTGCGGATGTGGGGAGAGAGGGTTGTCTTAATATATAATCTACCCACCTCTATTTCACCTGTGACTCCTCCCCCCCTCTGTCATTTTTCCTCCCGACTGATATTTAATTTCAGAAAATCTGAAAGATTTTCTTCATTAAATATAAAATATATAACAAAACTATCATCTTTCATTATTATAAAGTAGTCATACAGTGTCCTATAATCTGCATTATGTCAAACCATGCCGTCTACCGTGGGGTTTTAGCCGTTATCTTCGTTAGCGGATACGTCAACCGTGCCGATTCGCTCATTTAATAGTTGTCTTGCACGGTCAGCAATTTCTGTATTTATATTAATTGAAACACACGGCTCCGTGGGTTTGTTAAGCCCCGCCCTGTCTAATAATGCAGTGCCTATTGTCGCTCTAACATTTGAATTAATGCTCACATCTTCAAACATTTTCAAAAGCCCGTCAATTATAGCAGGGGCCGCTCTTTCCAGCCTCTCACGCCCCCGTCCTATACTGGTTGCCAGATATTCATTCACGTTTTCCTGAGCCAAAATACGACGTGCCGTGGCGATAGAAATCCCCATGTCAGCCATAGTTCTGTCTAAATCCCCGAAGTTTTTTTCATACATTTTACAAAACTTATATTCCCTTGCCGTCAACCCGAATTTGTTCAACTTCATTACACTTTTTCTTTTCGCCATTAGAAAACCTCCATTTTTTGTAATGCTCTCTATTTAAAAGACAAAACGACAGCCCCTCTATTCCCTCTGCCCCCGACCAGTCGTTCAAAATCCGCACCACGACTGGGTTCTGACCACTTTTCCGTATCGAAAAAATCGAACCACCGACCCGTTGTGGTAGGGTTTAGTTGCCGGCGGTGAGCCGACAGAAAACAGAAAAGCGAATTTGAAAGAGAGGAAAAATATCATGATTAACACTAACCTGACTAACACTGTAAAGACGTCTGAAATCGTATTCAAGACTATCTATGAGCATACTGATACCCGTACTTCCGGTAAGTATGCAGGAAAAGTCTGGACTGTATTGCCGGTTCAAATGCCCGACATCACTGGATTCGCAGAATTTTGCGAACACCTTCGCCCGACCGGGGGCGTGTATTCCCGCTTTGCGTCGTCGAAGTTCGACGCCACCGGAAACACCATGTGTTTCCTTTGCGCCGGCGAACCCCAAGCCAAAGGCTTGAGGACAGCGATTCTGAACCTTGCGAAGCAAGGGAAGATTCACCGGGACAACGGCGAACGTGCAGCCGCAAAGGCGGAACGTAAGGCGCATAAGGCGGAACGCGCAACGAAAAAGGCCACAAAACCCGCCAAAAAGACCGTATCCCGCAAGGCAACGAAAGTTGCCTCTGGCAGAAGTGACTTAGAGGCCCGTATCGCCACTATGGAGCAGGCAATTAACACCTTACTCCAGAGCCAACAAGCCCTGTTAGCAAAACTGGCATAAAGCCGGATAGAAAATCCAAGCCCACTCACAAAGAGTGGGCTTTTGCTTTGCAACGAAAGGAGAGAAAAACATGTTTGTTTATATTACGCAACATACACTGCTTGGTTTTCAGAAAAACACCGGGTATTCCGTGATGAATCATAAGCCTGATATTTTGTGGGTTTCGGAAATAGACCCGAAACGGGCTTTTGCTAAAGCCTTTAACACGATTATGGCAGAGGCGGAACGTGACGGCAAAGACGTTACAGTGACCCTCAATGGATTCAGCGACAGATTAACTATACGGGGGGTGGGCAAATGAAAGAGAGAACGTGGGCAAATGTTGTCAAGTCTATTATTTCCGACGCAGCGATGATTGCGATAGGGTTTTACATTTTCTTAGACCTTATCTCAAAGGGTTGACAAGAGCCGTGCAAGGCTCTTGAGAGTGCCTTAAGGCAAGGGCATTGTCAAGAGCCATGTATAAGGCTCTTAATTTATCTCCCCATAGCGGGAAGAAAGGGTGGAAATTATGAGTACGGAAAAACAGGAAGAACGTAGGGTCATATGCACGTGTGAATGGTGCGGGGGCGATATTTTTGAGGGAGAAGAACTCTTTGAAGGCAACGATTGTTTCTTTTGTCAGGATTGCGCGGATAACGGAGATATTGCCCAATGCGACTATTGCGACAGGTGGCACCACTTTGAAGAACTGTCCGAAGTCGCTAACAGAAGTGGATGTTACGTCTGTAACGATTGTATAGCCTGCGATGGAGATATTGTCGCATGTGTTGATTGCGGAGCAGTCCTTGACAGGAATTACGACGGGGCTAACTACATAGAGAGTCTGGACGATTATGTTTGCGACGAGTGCCTCCAAGAGAACTACCGACAATGTGAAGATTGCGGCGAATGGTTCTCCGATTCCAACGGGGATATACAATACATCAACCGCTATGATGCGTGGCTATGTGAGGCGTGTTATGAATCAAGATACAATGAAGAAGAAGAAAACACGGTAATTCAGTCCTATCATGCCGGGAGATGTTGCGGCAGCAACACCCTAACATATGGCATGGTATTCGGCAACCAAAACCGTTCCGCTAATCCCACATTCGGCATGGAACTGGAAATTGACGGGGGCGGAGAAACGGACGAACATGCCCAAGAAATTATGGCCGCCGCCACGGGAGACGAATTCGGCAACGACCTCATGATTTCCATGCACGACGGTTCGCTTGATAACGGCATTGAGTTTCCATTTGCTCCCATGTCGTATGACTTCTTTAAAAAGAATATCGACTTGGAAAATATGTGTAAAAAGGCGTTATCACTGGGCTACACTTCCCACAATCCCGGTACTTGCGGATTGCATATGCACGTTGACCGTCGATATTTTGAGGACGGACCATGCAACAGTCAAGATTTAGAAACGATTCTCCTCGCCATGTTTTTAGAGAATATAGATTGGATTGTCCCGTTTAGTCGGCGCAAGGACTTTTCGTACTGTTATATCAATGGACATAGACATGACGACGCCTCCAAAATTACGCCACATAAGCAGGTAGATAAAGTGTGGCTTGAGGACGCGAAAGAAAAGGGAGATAGATATATTGCCGTCAACTTCTGCCGTGATAACACAATAGAAATCCGTATTTTCAGGGGAACCCTCAAAGCGTCCACAATTATTGCCACATGGCAATTTTGTCAAATGTTTTGTGAGTTTGTAAAGAACTGCCCAGACTTAGACAGTGCCGTGGAAGTACACTTTGAGGATTTTACCGCTAAAGCGGAAGAACGTGGGTATCATGAATTTTTAACATACTGCAACGCCAGAGGTATTACACCTGAAAACAGACGTGGTAACAGCATTATCAGTGACGAAGAATAAGAGAGGAGAAAACGATATGTGTATTATTATTTATGCCCCTGCTAAAAAGCAAGTCAAAAAAGAATTTATTTGCAAGGCCTACGACAACAACCCCGACGGAGCGGGCGTTATGTATTACGACAAAAAAGGCGCCGTGAAATACAAAAAAGGGTTCTTCACGTTCGATAGCCTTTACAAATTCTGGCAATCTCTTGACGTTAATAAACCCCGTGCCTTACATTGCCGAATCGCTACTTCGGGGAAAATCTCTGCCGGGTGTTGCCACCCGTTTCCTATCTGCGACGACTTAGAGGCTATGACCGTAGATAGCGGAACTTCTGGACATGGGTGTCTTATGCACAATGGCGTATTCATGGACTACACGCCCAAAGAGGGAATGAAGTCACCATATAGCGATACCATGTTTTACACAAAAGACTTGATATACCCTATCTTGCCGGTTATCAACAATTCGTCCGTGTTAAAACTGTTAGGGGAAATGACGTCACGGGTTATCCTGTTCCTGCCGAATCAAAAAGTGCTGCGGTTTGGTGACTGGACAGAGGATAAAGACGGGTTCTACGCCAGTAACACAACGTATAAGTACGAAAAAACCATGTACAGTGGTTACTATGGGTATGGCTCATACGGCGGTTGGTCGGACGCCGAATATGAGAACTCCTATACTCCGGACGATATTGGAAAACGCCCTCAACCGAAGTTTTATCTATCCGTAGAATTTCAGGCCGACAACAGAGCGCAGGCAGATGATCGCTTGTATGAAATCCTCGATATGTTTTACGGGATTATCTACGACGAGGAATACGCCCTTGATTCGCTAATGCCCATAGGCGAGGACTACTGGACGGTGAACTTTGAAACATATGAGGATATTAGAGCAAGCCTACCCACTGACATTTTTGTATCAGGGTTCTTCAACTACACAACAGAAGAGGGTTACGGTACGACGATAAACGAATAAACGGCCGGTAATATTTGACAAGTAAAACCTGCCGTGTTAATATTTACTTGTCACGGCAGGTAATATTTAATAAATTTTATATAAAGAGGAGGAATAAAAAATGGCTAATGAACTGCAAGTATTCACAAGCGAAGAATTTGGTAGAGTAAGAAGTTTCTGGAAAGATAACGAGCCGTGGTTTGTAGCAAAAGATGTATGTGATTGTCTATCAATCGGGAAGTACAGAGATGCTGTTTCAAGACTTGATGAGGACGAAAGGGGGTCGGTTGAAGTGGACACCCTTGGCGGGAAACAAGGAATGACAGCGGTCAATGAATACGGTTTATACAATCTTGTCCTTTCAAGCCGCAAGCCAGAAGCGAAAGAATTTAAACGGTGGATAACGCATGAAGTAATTCCCTCTCTCCGTAAATATGGTATTTATACCATGCCGGACTTCTTGAAGAAACACGGACTCCCCGACTTTACGAACCCCACTATCGCTGCCCGGGCTTGGGCGGACGAAAGGGAGTTACGGGTTAAGGCGGAAAACAAGATTCTGGCAGATAAGCCAAAAACAATCTTCGCCGACGCCGTAGCCACTTCTCAAACGTCTATCCTTGTTGGAGATATGGCGAAACTATTACGGCAAAACGGAGTCCCTATCGGGCGCGACCGTTTGTTCCAATTCTTACGGGAAAATGGGTTCCTGATTAAGAAAGGGGTATCCCGGAATATGCCGTCCCAGTATTCCATGGAAAATGAATGGCTTGAAGTCGTAGAGCGAACCCATGAGAACCCGGACGGGAGTATCTATGTATCGAAGACAACAAAAGTTACGGGCAAAGGACAGGTATTCTTCACAAACCTGTTCCTCAATAAGAATCCCAGACGACTGGTAGACAGAGATACATTCGGGTTAATCAGAACGGCATAAAAAAATAATGGGGGGTGGGGAAACCTGCCCCGCTATTTTATAAAGAAGGGGGCTATAAATATGGCTAAAAGGTTAAAACTATCAGGCTTAGGTATTATTGTGATGTATTCCCTGAGCGACAAGATTCATATTTCTATACAGGATTTCAGGGAAAGGGCACATAAATATAACGTCCCTCTTACACTTCTCCCAAATATGCCACGAGATTCTTCTGTGTTTCGCAAAGCGACAACGGCAATCACTACCAAAATATCTATGAGAGAAGAACCTATCTTGTGTAAAGAAATAGGGGACAACCCAGAAACAATCGTGAGAACCTTTGAGAAAAGGATTGTGGATTCTGAACAGGATATATCAAACATCACAAATTTGGGGGAAAATGTCCCTGTTTATAAACACATAGCGACTATGGTTTTCCATAAAAGGGACTCAAGTATTGAACACGCTATCCTACACCCGATAGGAAAAGAAATCGTGGATAATGCGTTCCGGAACTACAACCAGATGTCTAATTTCTTTGGGATTAAAGAAGCGAGGGCGACGATTCAAAGTGCGTTCAAAATGTACGGAAGTATCTCCTTAAGGCATAACGGTGGCGTAAACTTTATCCCTGAAACCTACTGTAAAGAATGGAAAAACTTCTCAGACTTTATCGAATCGTTCGAGGGGGTAGAGGTTGTGGAGTTGGCTGTTTTTAATAATAGCCATAACAGAGCGGAAATACACGCTGCCTTTAATAGTAATGTGATTGGTTCTTTAGAAGAAGAAATCATCAGGCTTGGCGGGAAATCGCAGGGGTCGAAGAAACTTACGGAACTTGTGGCAGACTTCTCTGTGGCCCTACATTCCGGGAAACAGTTCCGCAGAGAAACCTTGTTAAGTATGGCGAGAAGATTTAAAGATACGGCTGATTTAGTCAAGGCTTACAGGGACCTGTTAGGTACGGATATGAGTATTCTGGATTCCCAGATGGGCATTGCGAGGCAACAGATTAATCAATTATTGAGCCGCGCGAGTGGCGATGAGGAGATGGGGGGATGAAATTGTTAGTAAGCGTAATCGCGAGTATTCTTGGAATCCTCTTTTATGCGGGGGGCGTGCTTGTATCAATCATAATCGCCTACTATTTCTTTTATTATCCAGTTGTAAAATTAATTCGATATATCACAAGGTAAAGGAGAATCGACATGACAGACACAAGAAAGAAATTATTGAAGATTGAAGAAGAGATGAACGGTAAATTTATCAACCGTAACGAAGTAGTCCGGGGCTTGGTTATCACGTTGCTTGCGCGAGGCAATATTGTATTGTTGGGACCGGCCGGTACCGGTAAGACAGACTTGGTGCAGACGTTGGCAAGGTGTATCAACGGGCAATACTTCGAGACTATCCTCACTAAGATGTCAAGCCCCGAAGAACTATTCGGGCCATACAACCTCAAAGAATTAGAAGAGGGTAACTACGTCCGGAATACTACTAACACGGCAGTAGACAGCGAGGTGGCCTTTGTAGACGAAGTGTTCAAGTGCAACAGCGCTACGTTGAACGGACTGTTAGGATTGATGGCACAAAGGGTGTTCAGGAATGGGGGCTCTGCCCCCTCTCCTACCCCTACGGAACTATTTGTAGGGGCGTCAAATGAACTCCCGGAAGGGGGGATAGACGGGCCGTTAGCCGCCCTTTGGGATCGATTTGAAATGCGCTTCATGGTCGACTACCTGCGAGATAAGGCCTCTTTTAACAGACTTCTTTCCTTGAGTGATAACGAAGAACCGAAGACTTCTATATCTATCGAAGATATACGGAACGCAAGGGAAGAACTGGCCGCCATAGAAACAGAGGGGGTTACGAATACAATTATTTCTTTGTGGGACTCATTAAACAAGGAAGGGTATCGGGTGTCTGACCGCAAGTGGCGAAACTCTCTACGCTATATGAAAGCAAACGCCTATTTAGAGGGAAGAAAATCCTTGACAGAAGACGACATTCTCCTTCTCAAAGATATGGCATGGCAAACGACAGAGCAGATAAAGCCGGTAAGAAAACTTGTACTCAGTGCCGTAAACCCGGACTTGGAAATGGCGCAAGATTTATTCGACGCCGCTTGTGAAATCTTCGCGGAACTATCCAAGTTTACAGACGACGACAACGAAAACAAGAAAAACTTCGGGACAACAAAGTCTTTCAAGGTGGCGGATGTTCACAACAAACTGGTGCGTACAAAAAAGATTATTCAGACGACAACTTCTGAACAAAAAAAGAAAGGGAAAAACACCTCGATATTAAACGGGTATATGAATAGGGTGAACGAAATGTTGCAGGCCGTAACCGCGATGTTGATTGGGGGTTAGTAGGAAAATGTTGTTACCGTACGATAGGGCCGTGTTCTACGATGAATACAGGAAGCGAAAGTCAAAAGTGACGTGTTGGCTTTATATTACAGGGAAGAGGGAAACAAAAATAAGGTTTGACTGTATGTCAAACCTTTACGTCGTAGGGGGAACAAGTTTTACTACGTTACGGAAGGCGACAGAGTATGCGGAGAAAGGAGTAACAAATGGATAAACAAAATATATATCAGGACACGTTTGACGGTCTGGTTTTTGAAGATATAAAAAACCAGAGCCCGAAAATCAGAGAACGTATAAAAAAGGGGCAGGAACTCCTGACCCTTTTCCCCGAACTCGAGAAGGATATTTTCGCCGCCTTGTATAAGAATGATCCACAACTTGTCCCGGAAGCCCCATATGGGACTCAACTTAATCGAAAACAATTAGAAACCTTTATGGAAGACTCGAGGTTCGACACTATCCGGGGATACACGGTATATGATGACTTCTCTGCTGCTGCCGCGTCTTGCTCAATTATGGACGAGGTTATCGTGCGGTTAGAGGAAGACGAAGAACTTAAGAAACTTGTGGAAAAACAAAACGAAATGCAGGGGCAAAAAGATGAGGAGAAAAAGAATCAAATGCAGTCTCAACTGGAGACAGAGATTGAGAAGGCTTCCTCTAAAATAAGACAAGCCCTAAAGCAGGGTATAAAGAAAGCCGAAAAAGAAGCAGAAGAGAATGAGGAGGCCTTCGCTGCTCTCGGGTGCGGTAAGGGAGATACAGAGTTAAAACGGCTTTCCTTCAAAGAAAAAACAGACCTCCTCAAGTCCTACGAACGGGTAAAACAAATGGCGCAGTACATTGGTAAGTATAAATCGCTTGTCGTGTCTGCCAGAACCTCAAGGATTAAATCTACGAAGTCTGAGATATCTGGCGTAACAATGGGTAGCAACATTGCACGGGCGTTGCCTCATGAACTTGTCGCCTTGCGGCATCCGGTTTTGAAGTATAATTTCTACCGGAAGTTACAGGAACATCAGGTCATGCAATATGAAATGGAGCACAAGGAAGATGTAGGGAGAGGCCCTATCGTGTGCTTGTTAGATGACTCTTGTTCTATGTACAGTGAAAACGCCTACATCGCAAGGGGGGTCGCCTTTGGTTTATTGCAATGCGCCAAGGCGGATAAGCGCAACTTTGGGCTCTACATATTTTCCGGTGAGAATTCATTTAAAACGTTTATAATTGAAAGAGGAGAAGCCACCCCGGAACAGTGCATAGATATTTTGTCCGTGTCCCTCAAAAGGGGTACGTCTTACTCACGCCCAATACGTTGGGGGTTGCATCAGTGCGAACGACAGGAGTTTAAGAACGGTGATATCGTTATGATCACAGACGGTCTATGTGAATTACCTGCGGACATAAAAGAGAAAATCATCGCAATAAAAAAAGAACAGGACATCAGGATAACCGTAATCATGATTGGGATGAGGGACTATTCAAAGCAAATAAGCGACTGGGCTGACGTGATATATAAAGATATGGGGGAAGAAAACATAGAAGAAATTTATAAAGCAGTCCAGTAATATGCAAAAAAACAGTCCAGTAATATGCAGACAAAAAAGGCAGGGCTCACGCCCTGCCTTTTTTATTTTCCAATATCCACTTTTCTACCGGTGTCCACTCCGATACTTGTGAGGACTTGAGTTCTACATAAGCGTCCCCGGAAAAATATGGACTCACTTCCTTTTCCTTATAGGGGCAGTCAAAATACTTCGTAATAATATCGCTGATTTTCTCATTCCCCTTCTTCTTTGGGACAACGAGCGTCTCTGGCGAGATATCTCGAACGGGACATACAAACATATTAAAGTCTGTGATAGGGCCTCTGTAAACGTAAATACAAGGGGCGTGGAGACTTATTTCCTTTATCTGGTTACACATCAGAGGGAAAGCCTCGAAAAAGATTTTATCTTTCGACCTTCCTGTTTTTAGTTCTACATAGACCCCTCTATCTCCGTTGAACAAGAGAAAGTCGGGAGACGTCCGGAATAAAAGGGAGGCCGGGCTGCTATCTTTCTGCAAGGCCTTGACGGTATCATCTGAGAGAGTGTGATGGTACGCAAGATCCACAAGAGTTAGTCCATTTTCTTCACACAACATTTTGAATTCCTTTTCACTACGAATGTGCTCGTAGGCTAACGGATGTTCCGGTATCATGCAGGCCTCATTTTTTTAATGGTCTGCGTAGCCTCCCCCATTCTACGAGACACCGTAGTCTGACTAACCTTTAGTTCTTTCGATATTTCTACCTGCGTAAATCCCTCTATTCGTCTCGCATAGATATACCCTTGAGGAGGAGGGAGTTTGCGCAAAACTCTTCGATTCTTTCTGCGCCACTCTTCCTTTTCCTCTTGCTCTATTACGATTTCCTCGGGACCATGGGTATATAATTTGTCCATTCCGACAAGACGTATCTTCTCTCGCCTTCGACTTGAGGACTTGGCTTGCGCCTGTAACTGCTTCCGCTCCAGTTCCTCTATCCTGCGGATAAGGTCGTCGGCTTCCCCTTCGACCATCCCATAACCGTGTCTCTCAGGATGGAGTTTATTGATTCTCTTTTCACGGGCGACGGCGTCTGCTACTATTTTTTCGACGGTATCTTTGTCCGCATCTTTTGGTTTCATTCACGGACTCCGGTACTACCAAGACCTCCTTCCCCTCGTTTAGTACGATTCAACTCTTTTACTTTTTTAATTTCTGCTTTCTCGATCTTGATAGGCATTGCCTGCGCAATGCGGTCTCCACGCTTAATAAGAATAGAGCCTTCCGGCAAGAAACCATATTGGTAATCCCCTTCTACCACCGTCCCGTCCACCAACTGATAAGAAGGAACCATATGTTTCTTCGGGCTCTCAGGGCGACAATTCTCCACAAGGATTTTTACTTCCCCACGATAGTCGTTATCAATAACCCCAACACCGTTAGCAAATCGTAAGGGGGTTTTCGCAGAGATACCGCTGCGAGGATATAACATTAGCCCATACCCTTCTTCCGGTTCAAAGAGAAGCCCCGTCCCAACCACCTGTGTCTGCCCGGGCTGGACCATCACATCTTCGACCGAACAGATGTCAAAGCAGGAAGCCCCTTCTGTTGCGTACTTGAGATTGGCAATACCAATCGTGTTTGTTTTGTAATTAAGTTCCATGAGATCCATTCCTCCAGAATTTAGCACCCCTAAATTCGATTTCTTTATAGATTCTATCTAACTTGTCGAGTCTCTCCAGTCTTTTGTCCGGGGGCAGACAAGGGCAGAACCGATTGAAGACAAGTTCCTGATTATCCGAGGCGGGGAATACTCCCTCTGGCAGCCTTCTGTGCTGCAAATAAGGGCCGCACTTCACAATGTCATAATACAACCACACTACGTCACGAATATCATTGTATTTATCGCCCGTGAAAAGCCACCGAATCTTGTCAGGCCACGTCTCTGCGACTCCTTTTGAGAACTCATCTACTAAGTCCCTCGTATGGCAGAGAAGGTCTCCCCCAGTAACATAGATGTTCTGCACTAAGTCTCCGAATTCGTCTGTTTTCTTTTTTTGTTCTCGCAGGAATTCTCGGATATCTACTTCTTCCCCGCCGGAGGAGGGTTGCGTTTCCGGGTTGTGGCATCCCTTACACCCCCGGAAACAACCCTGTACATAAATCTCAAAGGCCTTTCTTCCCAACGAGAATTCTGTGCCCGAGATTCTAATCTTCGTCATGTCAATTCTCCTTTAAAATGAAAACCAGTTTCGGCAAGTTTTGTTTCATTAAAACTCCGTCCTGTTCCCAGAACATCGGCTCTCCTCTTACTCTTACCTCTTCACACCCAATGACTCCTTTAAGTTTAAAGAGTTGGAATACATCGATAATGTCTACAAGCAAGTAGTCTTTGCTCCCCGCCTGTACGGTACGAATCGGAAAGTAAGAACCAATAATTTCTTTCAACACGTTCGGGTTTAATTTATCAGTATCTACTATGAATTCCATAACTCATACCCCATAAAACTTACGATCCGGGAAGTCGTGCTCTCTTCTCACCTTGTGCCAATTCTTCGTGGCCGTTAAGAAGCCTACAACCCTTGTAAGTTTTGTCACGATAGGCTTGTTGCAAATCGTGCAGAATTCGTTTTCACGTCCTACTGTAATGTGTCCGTCCTCACAGACGTTCATTACATAGTTCACAGCCTGATAAATCACACCCTTCTTAATCGACGCACAGATTAGGTTTTTCAAGTTCTCTTTCTTCTTAATCCGTTCTCCTACGTTTAAATGAAGGATAGCCCCGCCCGTCATTAGGTGGTCAAACTTACCCTGAAGCAGGATACGGTTCAAAATATCTGTCTGTACGGTCAAGGGAATAAACTGGTTTGAATATAATTCGTATTCTTTGTTCATCCCCATAATGGCATCTGCCTGCGCCAACTTAATCGCCGAGTTTTCAGAGGGCGTCTGCTCACAATTATGAGGAGCGTGGAACTTTTTCTCCATGCTCTTGTTCACTTCGTTCACGGTTTCCAAGATCCGTTGTACGACGTCTTGCCCTTCTTTTGTTAAGATGTCATAGCCAAGAATCTGTACGGCCTCGTTAATCCCGTTCAGTCCGCACGTGGAGTACTGTTTGTTCTCGTCCATAAACCCTAACGTATAGAGTGGTAGGTTGCCGTTGTTAATCCGCTTCTTAATAATGTAACGTTTCACTGCATTGACTTCTGCTGCACACTGAACCCCCCTCTCCAGAAGAGAAAAGAATGTGGGCAGTTTGTCATCCTGTTCAATGGCTTGATACGCAAAGCGTGGCAGGTTGAGTGTCGTAACGCTCATGGATCCAATCTTTGTCCCGCCTGCGCCGAAGGAATTAAACCACTCGTGGTCTGCTTCACTCCGGAGTCGGCAGCAGGACGATAACGTAGAGGTATTGCCTGCATAAAAGTTCATCCATCCGAACTCGAGATTCTTTTCACAGACTAAGTCCATAAACTCCTTGTCTGTCACCTCTCTATTCTCGTCAACGGAGAAACAGGCAGTCGTCACCGGGAAGGTGCATGGGGTCTTGCGGAGTGTCTCATTCATCACGTCCATATACATAACCTGTAATTTCTTCACAGTTTCTACGGACGGATGGCTCCCGTCAGGGAATTTATATTCTTTGCACATCTTATCGAGGAACGCATCATCAAACAGGGAGATGTTTGTGAAACTACTTTGGTGCCCCGACCGGAACGGCTGGTTTACGGAGAAGATAAAAGACTGTATCTCCTGTTTCACGTCTGCGTCTGTAATCATCCCGGTAGAAACTTCTCTGTCGTAATACCAAGACAAACAGATTAGGAAGTCCGCCAAACCAACAGCCCCTGCGACACTGTTACTCGCATAGGTCACGAACTGAATAAGTTGGTTCACGAAAGAAGTGAGGTGTTTGGGTGGTTCGCATTTAATTTTATTGACGAAAGGAAGGCCCGAGAACACCACGTCGAGGCAAGAGAAGTTAAAGCAATAACTCATCACAGCGAATTTGTGGAAGTCATTGATATAGAACTCCTTGAAGAACTGGGCCTGACACAATTCTTCCGCTCTCTTTTCCCCGAACAACCTCTTTGCATATTTCCATAACAGGTAATAAGCATTGACTCGGAACAACGGTTTTGCGACCTCCGCTTCATACGCGATGACGGACGAATCATCTACGTTAGCGTTTGCGTCCACGGATACGTCAGACGTTGTCTGATTCTTCTTGCCGAAGAATTTCTTTGAGAACGCTACCATGTCTGTCTGTTTCCCGATGCCATCCAATGTGGCCAACTTTTCATAATGGGGAAACTTTCTGAGAGATTCCATGAACTGGTCGAATTCTTTGTCGTATGAAAAATCAATTAGCACTTACATCAACTCCGTTTTTTTCTTTAATCCTTGCTAAGTATTCCTTGAAAGAACTGACTGGGAATACTTTTTCCCCATTGGCCACACTTGTGTCCAAACAGGTCTTGCAGATATCAATATCTTCTTTATCCTCACTTCGGAAGATCGTAATGGTAGCATCGTCACCGTAAACTTTCGTGACGTTTTCTCCTTCTATAATGTGGCTTCTGCCACCGAACTTAACAACACCATAAATCTTCCATACCTCCTTCCCGGATTTATCTTTATAAGAATCTTTCCCATATCCGATAATATCCACGGAACGTTCCGGTTTTTCCAAAATAATTGTGATCACTTATATTCCCCCCCTATCTTTTTTGCGGCAGTGGACTTCACCGCAAAATACCACGTCTGTTTACCGAACTCTTTCATCGCTACGATTTCTGATTCGTCCTGCTCGAACCAATCCACGAGACCTTTGCATCTTACCGGATTAATCTTTATCCCACCTTCAGGCAAAGAGCCTTTATAACATAAGCCTAAGAACTCGTCCTCCGTCAGGATATAGCAGAGGCTATCAATCTCCTTAACAGGCCACGACTTGTCGTTCCTACGCCCTACAACATAGGCAGGCAACTTCTTCCGTGACTTGACTTCTACCCTTATCAGACGCTTCCCACATTCAAGAATGACGTCCCCTCTATAAATATCTGCCAATCCGGGTAGCGACTCTACGTAGTTCTTCAACGCTCCCGACATGACTACTCGCTTGGCTGGTAGCCCTTTATCCGTCAGGAATTTTACTAAAGAGACTTCGGAGGAGTAGCCTCGTTTCTTATTGTTTCTGCCCCTCTTCTGGCTTTCCGTCATCTCTGAGGACTTCTTTCTTGTCATTCGTCCCTTTCACCACCTGTGGTATATTCACAAATAAGCCGCAAATACATCTCCCCTCCTCTCTATAATTCGTACATGGACATAATGTATCTTCTGTTTCTTCAATCCGACACGGACAGTGCCCACCCTTCTTGGCAATAGCCTCCATTAAGTGTGTCCGGGCTGAATCATTCGAATTGAACATATCCCCTTCCCTTGGTACCATCAAAGAGCCCCAAGGCGTTTCTACGCCAATTCCGTTTGCCGTAGCAACAAGTCTGTACTGAGACTGCTCTTCTTCAAGAGACTTGATTAGTCTATTCAGATACCACGAAGCCTTTTGTAAATCTTCGACACCATTCTTGTCCGGATAACGGCAAACATATTTAATAATATTCGCCACTAATACCGCTTCTTGTGGCGGGAGCCCAGTAACCGCGGACTCAATCATGTCTATTACTTCTATTTTTCCTCTCGTATAATGAGAAGGATGGTCGATACCGTTTCCCATATTTCCTCCATTAAAACTTTGGTCTGTGGTCATTTCTATCATTCGCGTTTGCGATAGCCTCCGTTAATTCATAAATTGCAACGAAGAATCCTAAGATAACGAGAAAATTGACTACCATTCTTAAATCTTCCATATTTTCACCTCACGGCGTTGTAATCTTACAACATATCCACTGTCTGCCAAATTGCCAACATTCCTCTTCTGTGTCCATAAAGATATCTAACCGATCCGTATAACCTCCGCCGAACCTGTCTGCGATTACTACGATAGCCCCATCGGGCAACTCCACCTGAGTCCCGAACGGAAGATGGTCACTGGCTGCCAGACCAACCTTCGGCCATGCTCCAGAGGCTGTCCGACTCCCGGTATGTGTATAAGCCGAAGCATTCAACACTTGGAAGAATACGGCCAAGTAAACTAAGTATTTTATAAAATCACCTCTTAAAAGAATCCTCCCCAATACAAAATAGCGATGATAAATGCCGTTACCAAAAGTTGGGTCCAGAAATTATATGTGTCTGGCGGTTTTAACTTCCCGTCATTCGCTAAGTTGACTCCCAAAGACATAAACGTTAGTGCTAAGTAAATAATTTGTGGAATTCCAAATTTCATATTAGTTCTCCTTCGTAACAAATTTGCTTCGGTAGCAGCCCGTGACACACATACACCGATTGAAACGGTGGGCTATTCCTCGCCCCCTGTGAATCAATAAATTTTGTTCTGCCCTCCAAAATCAACAACTCAATCCCGTGTTGTCTAAACAATCGGAAACGCTCTTTACTATCCCAAAGACCATTGACACTCACTAACATCGCAAAAGGCTTCCCTATTTCCAGTAATCGCCGATAAATAGCATCTTTTTTGCTATACGGCGGATTGCTGATAATACAGTCGTATTCCTTTTCCGGTTCGTATAAGAAGAAGTCCTTCCCGTCGTCAATGTGACTGCGCAAAACTTCATGCCCCCCCCTTGGTGAGCACACTTACATATTCCGAATCCCCTTTATCAAACGGGCACCATATGCGACTATGTTCTCTGAGATATGGGAGTATAACTTCTACCGCATGACGGGGCGTGTACCATTCATCTTGATTTTTCATACTCCGCCACTCTGCCGTGAACGCCATACCTTATTTTCACCTCTTTTTTGTATAGCCGAATGGCTTATGATATAATTTATAATTTTTCTCTTCGTTTCTCCGGTTAACACTTAATTACCCCACGCTTCTTTCGATACCTCACGATTCTTCCTTTCTTATCCTATCTATACGGGAAAGAAGTTCATCTACTTTCCTAATCATTTCGTCTACTTTTTTTGTCGTTTCATTTTCCATTTTCATGTTGTTGTACCCGATATCTGTTTCTTTTAACAGGGAGCATTTTTCCATCATTTCTTTCCTCTTCTGTTTCTCCTCTTTATCAAATATATTGTCTACACAACAAAGCCCCAATTTATCCACAATCTCTTGGGATATACGAAACCCCGACCGAGTTCCTGATTCAACCAGACAAAACGTCCCATTTTCATACTCAACCGTATAACGCTCCCCGTTCTCGTCACACATGATGTCGCTTTCATAGATTTCAACACCTTTGATGTCTTGCAATCCGGTGAATTGACAGACTGTATCCCGGTCAACTTCTACGATTTCTTGGGAATCAAAAGGGCTGCAAAAATCCTGGTATATGTACGCTTTATACTCATCTTCTACGGGCTCTGGACGCATCACGAAATACCCTTCCACCCAACGTCCGTCTTCGACCGCCTTTGCAGAAAAAAGAATTTCCCTTCTTTCCATTATGCCGGAACCTCCTTATCGCAAATCCCCATAATCCTATATCCGCAGGACTTACAGAAGAATGAATCGTCTGGGGCAGGAAGCCACACTCCAGCCTGTATTCCAACTTCTACGTTCTCATATACGTCCTTATAAAATTCGATTGACGATTCTGTGACCGGGGTCTCGTCGATCACAAAAGAATCGTGAAAATAAATCATCTTCTTCGTGACTGGATCTTTTTTGCGCCTCCATTTTTCTTTGATAAAAACAATTTTTTTAGGAAGTTCTCCTGTCATTTCTCTATAACCCCAAGCGTATGTTGCCATGTTGCAGGAATACGCTTTTGAGTCAGAAACCCCCGTCAAGCCACGCCCGAATTTATAGTCGATGACAACCCCATCTTTGGTAATCGCATCCGCATAACATAGGATAGGGAAAGACCCATCTCCTCTGTTTATATCGAACTTATGCTCCACAAGGTCGACGTCATACTTCCCATATACGTTTTCATAGAAATCTTTGCAGGCGATAATCCCTTGCTCTAACAAATGCCCGGGGGAGTCTGTCTTCCAATTATTCACGATAGTGGATAGTTCAGACCACTCGTCCGCAAATGCCTTACAGAAGTTTTCTTCCGGTAATTTTTCTTTGTATAGTTTTTCAATCGCCTTGTGCATAGATGATCCATAAGATGTCATCGCATACTTCACGGGGTTATCGACCCCCATGATTTTGTTGAAGTACACCTGTTTCCCACAAGTTCTGTAAGACTGCACAGTAGAAGGCGATAAATGTTCAATCGTATTTGCCACGCAAAGCCTCCTTGTTATCACGCAGGATAGAAATAAGTCTCTTCCGGCTCGAATCTGTACTCAAAATCACGTTGCCCACAATGCCTGCGGCATTTAAGGACAGCCATATTTACTTTATTCTGTATCTGCTTTTGTTCTTCTAACGACAGGGCCGGGTTTTCCGAGTCTCTCCACATCCCGATGATAATATCCGCCGTGGCCTCAATGTCCCCGCCGCCCTTCATTTGTGTCATATCCGGCTTCTCCCACGGCTTTCCTTCTCGATTAAGTTGAGACAAGACAATCGGTACGATATTGAACTCTTTCGCCAAAGGTTTAAAAGCCCTGACGGTCTCCGACATTACCTCATACTGTGACGTCCCCGGCATATATTGAATGTAATCCAAGATAATTACGTCCGTCTGACCATCAAAAACCATCGTATTAGCAATATTTATATATTTCTTTATATCGTTTATAGTTAGGTTATTCTGGTCAATGATGAATAGTTTCTTGTTTAAAGCCTTTTGTACGAGCAAGGCTTCGCTATCCCCGTTGAGAAGTTTTTCTCTGACTTTGTCTTCCGTAGTTTTTAAGAACATCGCTATCATACGGGATATAAGAGTCGCCGCCGACATCTCCATTGAGAAGAAAATAACATTTTTCTTTTCCCGGAATGCAGCGTGTAACGCCATCTCGATAGCGGCGAACGTTTTCCCAACAGAAGAGTAAGCCGCTAATACCACAACCTCTGTTTTGAGGAACCTGTTAATCGACTGGTCAATTCCGGCAAAGCCACTCCCGATTGAACCGGATTGCATAAGTTTGCGATACTCTTCTATCGCCTGTAACGGATTTTTGAAGTCGTTTATAAGACTCTTCTCCGTTCTGCTGCCCTTCGCAATGGAAATAATATCCTTTGAGTCCTTCCCCCATCGTTTCGCCAATCTCTCCGCAATCTCCGTGCGGATCAGAGGGTTTGTCACTGTTGTCAGATAATCCAAAGCATACTGGAATTCCGTTTCTTTGTCGGGACATGCCATTACGCCCCTCATGGCACAAAATACATCAATGTGTTCAGACGGCAGGTCCGCGATACTTATCCCAGCCACGTGCAAGTCAGAGAAGTCCTTATACCCTTCTGGTATCTGGACGATACGAACATTTAAATTCGGGCCAAATTGTTTAAACTTATCACGAACTTGGTCTAAGCGGCTCTGGCCCGCTTCGTCATTGTCCGGAGCCAACATCACGACGAAAGATTTATCGAATTCTGCCAGTTGGTTGGCCAGCATTTTAATATGCTCTCTGGTTAAACTTGCCCCCGTATATCCTACGCAGGCAAGACCCTCATCATCGGCACTCGCTACATCAAAGTAACCTTCGCAAAGATAAATCCTCCCCTGTTTCCTCATATTGCGCTTGGCCCTATCGAAGTTATAGAGTAAGTTCCTCTTTGCGTAATAGTCGTTATTCTTATCGTTGACGTATTTCGGGGCACCATCACGGAAGTTTCGTTCTGCGTGGGCTACCATCATCCCGTCCGCATTACGGATAGGAATGACAATACTTTCATTCTCATCATTCCATCCATACCGGAAGTTTTTAATGGTCTCGTCTGACAAATTTCTTTTTTCTTTCAGGTAACAGATCGCCTTATTCACAGATTTTTCGTATCGACGAACTAATTCTTCCTGTTCAGCAAAATATGATTTTGCGGCCTGATATTCCCCATTATGCTCATAGTCTATGTCGTACATATCGGCAAGTTGTTCAATCGCCGTAATGAACGATACATGATTCATGGCCATATGGAGTTCAATGATCGTCCCCCCTTCGCAGGCCTCGAAGCAATACCATTTCTTGGAATCACAGCAGAACGCATCGTTTCTGTTCGCATCGTCGTGGATTGGACACTTTCCCCTATACTGTTTCCCTGCTAACCTTACAGGATATCCCAGACCGTTTAAGTAGTCTGGGATGTCGCTACGCAGAATGATGCTGTCTCTTATTCTCATAGGCATCAATCCTTTTTATTTTTTACCGTTCTCATCCCGTCCCTGATATTCCGCATAACAAATTCCTTTGCTTCTTCCTCGGTCTCGAACGTATTCCCACGCCCGACGAGATACTGATGAAGAGTCTTGTCCTTGTCAAATGCGGAACTTGCTATATGGAAACTTCCATCCGTCCGAATAGCGCCAGAATAGAACTTCTCTCCCTCTTTCGGGACCCACGTTTCCCCACGCTTTTTATTCGCTTTTTTCTTCTTCCGGATATGGTCGTTAATGGCGACCTTAAGCCTAACCATTGCCAGACAGATGCCAATCTGTTCGTCGTAAGTATCCTCAGGAGAACACTTCGCGATAGCCGTTAATTCGGTACCGTCTCTCATCTCGCAGACCCCGGCTACTCCCCTGCCGAGACAAACAAAATAAACACGATTGATATGTTTTTCTTTATCAGCAAAAAATTGGTCTGCAAACCCGCCTTTATTCAGTAGGTTCATTTTTTTCTCCTTTTTGTTCTTATCAAATTTAAGTACAGAAAATCGTCTTTTTTGTTCTTATCAAATTTAAGTACAGAAAATCATCATTTTTTGTTCTTATCAAATTTAAGTACAGAAAATCATCATTTTTTGTTCTTAGTGAGTTCTACCCCTTGTGCCTGTTCTACCAATCCATCATATGCCGTGCAGAAAATCCTTTTCGTTTTCTCAAATGAATGTTCTCCTCCAATCGATTTTGCCGTTTTGAGTAATAGATCAGCAAGAAGAACGATTGTATTCAGCCCTGTCCCTTGTGCTATGGTGGTAATTTTTACCGGGAGTTTTATTGAGTCCTTGTCTGTAATATCGCTCTCCGTCACGGAGAAAATAAAAGGGATGTGTGATTCCCCATCTTTGATAATATCCTCCCCGTCTACAAGAATTCTTATCTTGTCGCTTGTTATATTTTTAAAATTAATCATCTTCATCTTCCTCCAATATTTTTTTTAACATACTCAGGTTGAACTCTTCATAGCATTTCACTTGCTTTTTATCTTCTTTTCGTCTGCGCTTCGCGTCATACAGGATAGCCCTCGGAAGAATCTTCCATAACGGCAAGCCGTTATGCTTGTTATCGCTCAGGTAGTTATACAAAACGGATAGCGATTCTTCTGTGAGATTTTTGAGAGCCGCCAAGAGGGGGAATAGTCTACTCCTGAAGGCGAGGTGATTTTCAGACGTGTCCTGTCGGATATAAAGGCGCGCAAGATAGTAAACCTTTTTATCCGTATCTAACGACACGAATTCTTTTTTTGTTTTATATCTAAAAGCCATCTGCACGCCTTCTTTCCGATTCCCTTACTGGAGGATACGCTGTCCTCTGTTCGCCTCTTCGTTTGCACGAGCCAGTTTTACCAAAGAATTAAGAATTTCTTTCTTTTCCTTATCGTCTTCTATTTCTAATTTATCAAAAAAAGATTCTATTACGCCCAATAAGGCCGTTATAACGGAAATAGGATCATCTAAGTTTTCCCACTCCACATCTGCCTTCCTACCTGTATCAGTAGCCTCTACGTGACACGTAACGGAACCGCTTTTCCCCTCCAGTCCATTAAATAATTTTTGGAATTCCTGTCTTGTTTCATCTTTTTTTTCATTCATCATTTTTGACTCATCCTTTCTTGTATTTTTTCTTTTAAGAATTCTCGGGCTTCTTCTATTGTGTCGAATCCCTCTTGATAAAGAACGCCATTCGCTCTCACTTTTACTAAAAACTTGTTATACACCTTAAAAATATTAGGTTCAATTTTACGACGCTGCTTTTCTTTCTTTTCCTTTAGGTCTTTCCACCACCTCTTATAATGCTCCACTTGATTTTTGAGTATGACGTTTTCTTCATACAAAGAGTCATAATCTTCTACGCTCGGCAACCCGAGGATTTCGCAAACAAAATTCTTGAAACTCAAACGAATTCTCCTTTCTTCTAAATTCATTAAGTTTCACCAGTTGTGCCCAGTAATACTTAACGTGAGGTCCAATAAAAATTCCCACGTCGTTCGTTTTTTGTTCGCATGGGATTTTTATGTCTCTATTTTAGCAAGCATCACTTGCTTTGTCAAGTATTACTTTTCAACTTTTTTTCATCACGGAGGAAAACACAAAAGGTCTACATTATTTACCTCATTTCATTCGGTTTTCGCTTCGCTCAATAAAGACAATATCACGTAGAAAATATTCACTTACGGGCAGAGCCCGTAATATCATGGCCGGAGCGCCGTGGAGGCCATGCAAGATTTTTATCCGTGACCTAAGATTTTAATACCGAACGAAGTGAGGTTTAACCGAGTGGCGACGAAGAATGAGGAGCCACGAGGTAATTCACGAACTTACTTTTCACTTCGTACTTTTTTAAAATCTACGTAGTTTAAACTTGTAGTACGTATTTTATTTAACTTCCCTACGGGAAGTTACCCTTCGGGTTTCTTTTTTCTTTCTTCTTTTATTTCTTCTTTTTCTTTATTCTTTTCTTTGCTTCTTTCTTTTCTTTTTCTTTTTCGTCTTTTTTTCTTCTTTCTGTTTTCTTTTATGCTAAATGGGTATAAAAAACCAGACCTCTGAAAAGTGGTTATTTTTCCACAGTGAAGTCTCTGTTTGTTTTTTTAAAAAAACGTGGCCTTTGTTTTTTTAATTGTAAAATTTAAAGGTTCAGGTTGGCAGTATCCGTCCGCAAAAAGAACGGTGTTAAATGGTTTGAGTTAGAACAATCCCAGTCGCTATAAACTGGTTATAAATGGTCGTAGTCAGAATAATTAAAGAGTTAGATTGAGTGTACGCAGTTAAAAATGAATGATCGTAGTTAGATAAAATATAGAGCCGCTCGAATAAAGCCTTGCCATACCCCAACACCCCCATGGGATTATGGGAGTGCAGGGTTGGCACCTTACTGCCGCTGCCTACGGATATAAGGCGTGGCGTGTTAAAAAGATATCAGCCGATACTGTCCAAGAATTCTTGGGCTTTGTCAGCGATCCACTTCGCGTTCCCGTTGGCTAATGCTTCCACCGCCTCGGGGTTCTCATCAAACAGTTCCCTGATCGTCTTCCCTTTATGAGCCCCATACTTCAACTTGATAGAGCCTACATCGGAGTTCCCGGAATAGGAAGATGTCGTTGTAGAAGAACTTTCACTCGGCGTACTGTCAGGGTCGTCCCTTTCAGGGGAAGGACACATAATCAGGTCTTTAAGGAAGTTCTTGAAAGCGCCCGTTGTGGCCTTATTGCACCCTTTATCCAGTGGGTCAGCACCTGCCCCCTCTGCCGAAATATCAATGAAGTCTCCCGTTTCCGTATCTACTACACGGTAGGTCTTACCAACCTCTGTCAGGAGGACCCTACGGGGATGGCCGTCCTTGTCGAGGCCTACATCAAAGGAATTCGTCGTCGATCTGGTCTCAATGGGAATCGCAATAAGGCCGAGTTCCTGCATTGCAGGCCGGATAGACAGTGTCATTTCCCTTTCTGACAAATAGTTATAAGACTGTCTGCCTGCTTTCATCTTTGAAGGAGTGACGTCTTTCACTTTCTCCCTGAGTCGCAGGATCTTTGCTGCTACCTTGGCTCCATAAAACGGGTAGGTAGTCGGGAGGTAACTCCCCAATCCTTCCACAGAGCACTCTTCAACGCTTGCCGGGGCCTGCTCCATGGCTTCTGTTTCTTTTTTTGTTGGCATTTACTTCTCTCCTTTTCTTAAATTTTATGATGAACGCATCCGGATCGCCATGCCTTACTCTTTTAAGTATTTTCTTCGCTTTTTTAGATGATTTTATTTCTTCCGCATAGTAATCACCGATGATACATCCATCCGCATTTGTACAAACAAAAAATGATTTCAAAGCAATCTTCCCCTTTCTGTTTGTCAAGTATATTTTAACATGACAAGTATTAACTGTCAAGCGCTACTTGGCAATATATCTTATAATTCATTATATAGAACATTTGTTCGTATGTCAATAGTATTTTTTGAAGACAAAAAAATACCCCCTTACAGGGGGTAAGACAAGAGGTTTTTTATTCCCTTCTATTTCTTTGTCTTCTTATCTCTTGCTGCTTTTTTGTAGGCGGCGTAGATATATTCCATATTTTCCTTATCTTCAACAAACTTTCGGATTTCCGGGATCATCCAGTCATTATTTACGTCCAACTCTTTAGCGACATTATAAATGAACTCTTCTTTTGTCATAGCGAAAATCTGTAATACCGCATTTATATGCTTGTCTAAAGACTCGATGCCTTGGCCTTCGGTAAACTCAGGGTTAACGACGGATCGAATTTTATATGGGGAAACATCCGTATTATATAAACGATTAGATAGCCTTGCCATTTGATTATATGACATCCCGGACTTTTCTTTCATTTCAAAAAGTTTTTCACGCAGAAGAGCAATGGGCCCTATGACTTTTTCTTTCTTTGTTTGTGCCATTCTGACCCCCTCCTTTCTCTTTTTCTACTTTATCATCGATTTTGTTAAATGTCAACTGGCAAATCAAAGTTTCCCTATTCGTTTTTGAATAAAATTGCCGAGTACATCTACTCTTTTGTGGGCTTCGATTAGGTCGTCTACATTTAGATTCACATAAATCATTGTCATTCTCGGGGAAGCGTGCCCCAATATTCTTTGTAACGTAAACACGTCCCCCCCATTTCTGATGTATGTCGTAGCGAATATATGCCGGAAATCGTAAGGTGTAAGGGACACGCCCGTCTTATAAGAGTTAATCAAACATTCTCTGCGTAATGCTGTGGCAGTTATGGGTTTCCCGGAGGAGGAGCAGAACAGGTATTCATTGCCCCATTGTGGCAGTTCGTAGGACTTCAATTCCCTTATCTTATCAAGGACGAAAGGAGAGATTGGGATAACTCTTCGTTTTCTACTTTTTGTGATCTCTGCTCGTAATGTTATTGTAAGGCTATCGATATCTATGTCTGTTTCTTTTATTTGTACGATCTCGCTTGGTCTTATGCCGGAATCAATAATTAAAAGAACCATGACGTAAGAACGGAACCCAGCGAAGGTGGTTTGGTCAAATCCTTCCAAGAATTTTTTAATGTTACACTCTTCGTAATTTTTTATTCTATATGACTTCTTTTTGTATTTCATGTTTTTAGTAGGGTCATCGAGGGTCCGTCCTTCCTCCAATAACATACGAAAATACTGTCTATAAGTATTCAGTCTTTTGTTAAAATATGCACTCCCCATATTTGGTGGAAGGCATCGTCTTACGTCATACATAGTGGGTATTCCATCGACGCCTTCATGCAATGCTCTAAGCGCGTAGATATGCTGATTTATCGTTTCTTTGGTAACGTGCTTATACATTTGAAGTTCGACAAATTGGCGGGTAAATTTCTCTGCGTCATACTTTTCTTTCCATGGCTCTTTTTTGATTATTTTCATAATTATACACCTTTCTGGGGAAGAACCGTAGTCTCGACCTAATCGTGTTTTTGGGCAAAAAAATAGCCGTGCAGCATTTTCGCAAACCCGCACGGCTACTGATTTTCTGGCGTCCATGAGAGGATTTGAACCTCCGACCCCACGCTTAGGAGGCGTGTGCTCTATCCAGCTGAGCTACATGGACATATATCAGAAAAGTGCCGGCCAAAACCGGCACTTTTACTGTTCAAGATTGTTATTTTTTTTAATTACGGCCGCTGGGAAAAGAGCATGGCGTGTGTTCTTATCCTGGCCGCTTTCTTACAGTTCGCTTTTCTCTTTGCGCCCCGTTTACAAGTTTTCCGCCATACCGGGAGGCATGCTCCACTCTACCCGTACGTCAATGGCATCCCACATCCGGGTCAGGCATAACTCTAAACTATCCACGTTCTCCAGAGGATCCAGACGCATTTCCTGAAAATCACGAATCGTTGGCCCCACCGGTACAGCAACCGTATGCGGCTCCCGCAGATACTTTTCCACCGCCGCTTTCGGCGCTTCTGCATCTAAATGTACTTCTGCGGTTTTTTTTTCTCTGTCATACTCTATATAACCGTAATGCCCGTGAAAATTAATGGTCACGGCGTATTTTTCCATGTTGATGCCCCTCCTCAAAATTCTTTACTATTATAACAAAAGACGGGACAATTAACAATACGTCCGCTATTATTCTTCGATGTTTTTATGTTGGGCCGGGCGCAGGCGTTGCTCCATCGGGATCTTTTTCAAATGTTCCGCCGCAGCCAGCTGTGCCTGTTCATAAAGCAGACTCTGAGAGTTTACGTCACCGTTTTTTCCGGCTGCTACACGACGGTAGTTCCCATTGCTTTGCAAAATATGCGCGCCGACATTGTCTTCCAGATACAACTTCAATATTTCCTTGACACGCCGGATATGTTCCTCGTTTTCAATGGGGAAAAATAATTCCACCCTGTCGTTCAGATTACGCGGCATCCAATCGGCGCTGCTCATATAAAGCTGTTCTTCGCCTCCGTTGGCAAACCAGAAGATACGGCTGTGCTCCAACTGTCTGCCCACGATACTGCGGACAGATATGTTTTCACTCACGCCTTCCAGCCCGGGACGCAACGTACAGATTCCCCGCACGATCAGTTCTATTTTTACACCAGCCATAGACGCCTCATATAACTTTTGAATCACCGGCTGATCCAGCAGAGAATTCATCTTCGCAATAATATGCCCTTCTCCGCCCTGCCGCACATGGTCGATTTCTTTATGGATCAGTTCATAGATTTTTTCCCGCAGACCAATGGGGGCCATCACCAGCTTATTCCAGACAGGCGTACGGGAATAACCGGACAGCAGGTTAAAGAAAGCGGAAGCATCGCTGCCGAACTGGTCATTGGCCGTCAATAACCCCATATCCGTATAAAGCCGGGCCGTAGTATCGTTATAGTTTCCCGTTCCCAAATGCACATAGCGCTTGATGCCTTCCGATTCACGCCGCACGATTAGAATGATCTTCGCGTGAGTCTTCAGCCCTACCAGACCGTAAATTACATGAGCGCCGGCTTTTTCCAGACGACGCGCCCAGATAATATTATTTTCTTCATCAAAACGGGCTTTCAATTCTACCAGTACCGTGACCTGTTTCCCATTTTCTGCCGCACGGGCCAACGCCGCCACAATGGGAGAATTGCCGCTGACCCGATACAGTGTCTGCTTGATCGCCAACACCTGAGGATCGTCCGCCGCATCACTGACCAGCTTCACCACCGGATCAAAGCTTTCATACGGATGGTACAGCAAAATATCCTTTTCCCGAATCCTTTCAAACAGGCGGTCATAGGACAACAATTCCCGGGGCCGCTGCGGTACAAAAGGTTCGTATAACCAGGGCCACATTTTATCCAGCGAAACAAATTTAAAAAAACAGGTGGCATCCAAAGGACCTGATATCTCGTAGACTTCTTCCTCTGCCAGATCGAGATTTTTCTGTAGAAAATGTTTTATTTTACTGTTTTTTGTTTTGGCGATCTCCATACGGCGGGCCACACCCCGCTTCCGCTGGCGCAGTGACTTTTCAATTTCCCGCAGCAAGTCGTCGATATCGTCTTCATCCACTTCCAGATCACTGTCACGGGTCAACCGGAAAGGCACCACGTCCAAAATACGGCAGCCACGGAAAAGGTCTTTACAGTGTCTGGCGATCAACTCCTCCAGATAAACAAACGTACGCCGTTCCTCAACGGGGACCTCGATCAAACGCGGCAATACAGAAGGAACCTGCACCACACTCATGCTTTCTTCTTCATCGATCGTCACCAGCTGCACGGCCAGATTTAAGGTCCGATTGCCTAAAAACGGGAACGGACGGGATGCATCCACCGCCATAGGCGTCAATACCGGATAGACAAATTCCTGAAAGTAATGTTCCAACCATTCCCTGCCGGCGTCACTGCAATATTCCAGGCCTTTGATTTCCGGGCCGCCGGCCAGTTTCAAGTCGTTCAGCACATCGCCTAAGATCTTGCTTTCCAGTTTCATCTGCTCATGAGCCGCCAGGGAAATTTCCCGCAACTGATCTTTGACGGTAAGTCCGGACGGATCCTTACGATTCAGCCCTTCTTCATATTGATCCCATAAACCTGCCACACGTACCATGAAAAACTCGTCCAGATTGGAAGAAGTGATGGCAATAAACTTCAGCCGTTCCAAAATAGGCGTAGTCTCTACTTCCGCAGCCCGTAATACGCGCAGGTTAAACTTCAGCCAACTCAGCTCCCGATTGAAAAAATACTCCGGTCGGGTCACATCAATGGGCAAACTTTCCTTCTTCATTTTTTCTGTAGTTTTTTTCAGTTTATCAGTCATAGCGCATTCACCCGTTCCAGTCGGACCTTAAATCCATAAACTTCTTCCATGGTCGATACTTTTGAAGCAAACGTCCATTCTTCCAGATCCAACTCCACCTTGCTCACCACCTGGATCACCAGTTCCCGATTCTGAATCGTCGCCTTGCATTGCTGGATCTTCTGTAAATAACTCCGGTCCAGCGCGTCAGCCAGACGCAGGATCGCAGAAAGCTTTGCCACCAGGGGCACCAATTCGCTCTTCAGTTCCGGCAGGGACTTTTTATCCCGCTCAAATACATTGTGAGCATGATAATAACTGGTCATGGCAATCACCAGCTTATCTTCCCCGGTAAAACCTACCAGATCCGTCCCCATGATCAATTGATATGAATACAGGGAATGGCTCCGCAGGGAAACATATTTGCCTATATCGTGCAAAATAGCCGCGGCGCGCAGTAAGAGACGACTATGCTCATCCAGCCCATACTTTTTACCTAACTTATCAAAAAGAATAAGCGCCAGTTTCTCCACCTGCGTCACATGACCATAGTCATAGTGATATCGTTCCCCCACATGGTGGATCAGGCTCATTTTTTCTTCTTCCAGAATGTAAGCATAAGCCGGATCTTTCTCCTGTATGATATGGGATAAGATCATGCCATCCACAAACGTATCGTCCGTAATAATGATCTCCTGCGCGGTAGGCGCCAGCTCTAAGAGTTGCTCATACAGCAGAACCATGGGCAGGACCAGTTCGCCTTCCGCTTCGGAAAGCCCGTAGGTCTTCATTAACTGCGGCAGATTTAATTTGCGGATCTTATCAAAAATTTCTCTGAATCGTTCCGTTGTAACGCGATTTACCTTTTTTTTGTTCTGCAGCTCCAGCACTTTCAGCATCAGCTCCGTCTCCGTCCCGGAAAGCAGTAAAAAACGCACCGGCAGTCCTTCGATCGCCTGGCGCACCGGTCCGATGGTGCTGGAAAGAAATTGCATTAACGCACGATTAAAATGCAGACTGCTGCGTTGATACTGGTTAAAGCTTTCTTTGATGCGGATGATCCCCATATGGAAATTTTGCTGCGCTTTTATCTTATCATCCTGCAGCAAAGAAACACCCAGACCGCCGGAAGAAATATCCAGAAGCAATATCCCCTGCTGGCTGCTGATTCGCTCGTCCCTCATCGTGGTTCGGATCGCTACATATTTCGTATAAATTTCCATGGGCATCTCGACCACTTCAATGTCCAACCCGGTCCTCAATTTAATCTGATCCAGCAGGAATACCTTATTTTCCGCTTCCCGCACAGCTGTGGTCGCCTGCGCTACATACACATCCGTTCCGTAATCCTGCATCAGCTCTCTAAAGCCCTGCAGCACCTGACAGATTTCTTCGACCATAGAATAAGAGATCCGACCGTTTTTAAATGTTTCTTCCCCCAAACGAATCGGGTAATCGCAGCGTTCAATCTGCTTAATGCGGTTTAAACCACGATATTCTACAATCTGCAACCGAAGCATTTCGGATCCCAAATGGATCACTGCCAGGGTCGTATAGGTTTTCCTTTTCATGGTCTGCGCTCCCTAATCTTATAAAACATAGCAATTATCGGCACGTACAAAGAACCGCCTGTCCTCCGGCGCAGGCACACTCGCCGCATAACCGGCTCCGGAGCTGCACCGGCGAAGACCACCTGTATTCCGGCCTTTCTTTTGCATTACCGCCTTTTATTCCTATAAAATACTCATATTTTTAAATCACTTCGACATTTATCAGAAAAATCCTTGCAATATATGTAAAACCTTTGTAAGTTCTTTGTTTCGTTTGCATTCTAAAATTTTACAAGCCGACAGGCAGGATTTTGCCACACCTTTGTAAAATTTGATATAATAAATATGATTTTATGATTCTTTTCTATTATTCTTTTTTAACATTATTCAATACGACTCGGTGAAAGCAATGCAAAGAATAGCCATCATTGATATCGGCTCCAACTCGGCCCGTCTGGTCATCAGCCACATTTATAAAAACGGCGCCTACAACATGGTTTTTAATCAGAAAGAGTCCCTCCGGTTAGCGCAAAAGACCGATAAAAACGGCCTTTTATTACCGGAAGCTTTTTCCAGCACATTAAATATCATGAAAGCGTTTGTCTTTATGTGCAACCAGTACAAGGCGGACAAAATCATCGCCGTAGCCACTGCGGCCATTCGCAATGCCAAAAACGGCACGGCGCTGACCAAAGAAATTGCGGAAAAAACAGGTATCCAGCTTCACATCCTCCCCGGAAACGCAGAGGCTTACCTCAGTTATTTAGGCGTTATCAACACGCTGCCGGTAAGCGATGGGATCATTTTCGACCTGGGCGGCGGCTCGACCGAACTGGTACTGGTCCGCGACCGCAAACTGATGGAATCCGTTTCTATCCCTTTAGGCGCGGTAAATACTACCGGTATGTTCAACACCCGGGATAAGATGCCCCCCAACGTCTTCAGCGATGTTAATTTTTTTCTTTCTTCCCGGTTGGCTAAATACCCCTGGCTGAAAGATGCCAAGCTCCCTTTGATCGGGGTTGGCGGTACGGCTCGTACTGTCGCCAAGATGATCCAGAAAAGCCGGCATTATCCTTCCAGTCGGATTCACAATTATATTTTTAACACCCAAAATTTTCGCTCCTTGTTTAAAAGATTGAGGGGGACAAATCTGGAGCAAAGAAAAAAAGTGTCCGGCCTTTCCGGCGAACGTGCCGATATTATTTTAGCAGGTATGTCCATTATTCATTGCCTGGCAGAACAGACGGCCAGTAAGCGGATCATTACTTCCGGCTGCGGCTTAAGAGAAGGTCTTTTTTATGACTATTATGCAAAAATGAATCAGGTTCCCCTGATTGCCGATAATATTTTAGAAACCAGTACGCTGAATGTTCTGCGTCTGTATTCCAACAATGAGGAACATTGCAAACATGTTTCAGACCTGGCGTTGAATATCTTCGATGGCTGGCGCGAACTGCATAAATTAAACAAATCCTGCCGTGCTCTCTTAAAAACTTCTTCTTTACTGCACGACATCGGCATTACCATCAACTATTACAGCCATGCCCGCCATTCCGCCTACATGATCTTAAATGCCAAGCTGTTCGGTCTGACCCACGAAGAACAAATGCTTTGCGCCGTAGTAGCCGGTTGGCACAATGGTATTTCCAAAGGTTATTTTAAAGAACATGTGTATCGCACCCTCCTGGACGAAAAAGACTGGGTCACAGCCGAACGCATGGCGCTGATTCTGGCCCTGGCCGAAAGTCTGGATTACTCGGAAAGCAATAAAGTTCGTTCCGTCCTGCCAAAAAGCGAATCGCACAAGGCCATTCTGGAGATTAACTGTGAGGGCAATGCTTCGATTGAACTGTATCAGTTGGAAACTTATAAATCCTGGTTCGCCAAGCTGTTTGGCAAACCTCTGGAAATCGTTATTAAATAGCAAGTAAAAAGGCTAACGCTAAAATACGGCAAACAAGGTATTATAAAAGGTTGGAGCAGAAACTCCAACCTTTTTTATATATTTTATACTTTTGTTATATTATTGATTTTTTCTTGCAGGCCGTTCTTTTACCGCTACTTTACCACTGCAAAAAGTATCTTACTCCTCTTTACTTACAGCAGTCCTTTTAAGCGGCTGCACTTCAAACATGCGACTCCAGGGAAGCCGGAACTCATATTGGTCCACAATCTCTCCCAGTACAGGTCTTGCCACTTTACGGATGTCTTCGTTAATGGCCTCTTCCGCCACTTTTTTCTGTTCTTCCGTAAAACCGGAATTCGGCATTTGTTTGGGCCAGATTACAGTACGATACACATTCATCCGGGAATTAGCCTGATAAGCCCAGTCATCCAGGTAGCGGACATTTAGCAGTTCCTCCGCTGCGTCCGCCGTATAAAAAGGCGATTCCAATCCCTGCGCCAGCGCAAATCCCAGCGTGTTGCCGGAGGTGTTCCAGCCGCCATAGGCCGCCACTTTATAGGCAATACCGCGGCGGAACAGTTCCCGTACTAACGCATTATCCGCTCCGTTGCCATAGGCTGAATCGGAAATAATCACTTTCTTACCCTCATCCAGATAAGATTCTACTTTATCCAGGAATTTTTGCGTATGAGGCCCTGCCACCCCGTTATTTTTCTCATTTGAAGCTTCTAACATCACGCCGTTAAAAGGAGTGTTCACCGCCAGAATAAAATCGGCCCGCGCCGCTTTTTTAGCAGGAAAAGCGCCTGCGGCATAAATATGTTCTCGGGCGGAAACCGAGATCTTATCATCTTCGTAAGTCGGAACCGTAGCCCCGCCTTTCCCCGACGCATATTCCGTATAAACCAGCGGGATCGTATAGGTCAGTCGGTTGGCCGCCTGAGTCAGAAGCAACAAGCCCAACTGATCGGCGCCGGAAAAGAAACGAATCTTTTCTTTCGGCAATTCATTGACCAACGTAGACAAATACCGCGCTTCTTTATGGGCTTGCGATAAGGGCGCCGTATCATCACGGCCGATCAGCAAATAGTTGAAGCTGCCGCTTTCTACGCCATGGAGCAATAACTCCGTTGTCTTAAGGTTCAGCTTACGACGACCGTAAAAATCGTCTGCCATAGCCCGGGGAATCGTGCGGTTTAATTCCTGTAATTCTTTGGTCTCTTTCCGGGAAAGACGCGCTAACTCCGTCTTATCCCGCAAAGCCCCCTGCCGAAACAGTTTCGGTCCCCATTCCCGATAATAGACCGGTTCCACCGGCGCCGCGCTGGCCCTGGGGGAACGCATGATCGTCACAAACACATAGACATTGGGGTTGCCGCTTTTTTTCTTTAAGCCCAGGATACGCTCTGCCCGGGATCGCAGCACCGCTTCGTCAAAATGATGCGTCCGCGAGTCTACCAGACCGCCATACAGCAGAGAATCCGCACTGACAACTACCGCCACAGATTCTCTGGACTTTTCTTCCAGCCAGTCAAACAACTGATCCGGATGACCGGCCTGCGAAGCGGCAGACAGCAGTTCGTCCGGGGGAAACTGAATATCCCACCCGGCGGCCTGCATCGTGGCCACTGTATAGTCTTTGGAAACAGGTCGGGTGTCCAGGGGAACAAAGACCATGGTCCCTTTCGTTTTTGCCGGGGAAGCCAACGTCTGCTGTGTCTTTTCCGGTTCTGCAACCAGCGGCTGCTCTGCCGGAGCGGCCGCAAAAGCTTGCGCGCTCAACAACAAAAGCCCGCTCATACACAAACCTGTCATCCATTTTTGCATAATCTGAACACCTCAGAAACCATTATTTTGCATAAGATGCAACAGCGCTGTCCTTCAGGAGCACGTCATGGGCGCCGCCTTCCACGATCGAAGTGGAAGAAACCAGCGTCAATTTTGCGTTCTTCCGCAGTTCACCCAAATTCAAGGCGCCACAATTGCACATGGTGCTGCGGATCTTAGCCAGCGTTAGGTTCACATTGTCTTTCAAAGAACCGGCATACGGCACATAGGAATCAACGCCTTCTTCAAAAGAAAGTTTCTGAGAGCCGCCCAGATCATAGCGCTGCCAGTTACGGGCCCGATTGGAGCCTTCACCCCAATATTCTTTCATATAGCTGCCGTTGATATTCACTTTATCTGTGGGGCTTTCATCAAAACGGGCGAAGTAACGGCCCAACATGAGGAAATCCGCCCCCATCGCCAGCGCCAGGGTCATATGGTAATCGTACACAATGCCGCCGTCGCTGCAGACAGGCACATAGATACCGGTTTCTTTATAATATTCGTCACGGGCTTTGCAAACATCGATCAGCGCCGTAGCCTGACCGCGGCCAATCCCCTTGGTCTCACGGGTAATGCAGATCGAACCGCCGCCGATACCGACTTTTACAAAATCAGCGCCGCTTTCCGCCAGAAAACGGAAACCTTCCGCATCCACTACGTTGCCGGCCCCAACCTTCACCGTATCACCGTAATGATCCCGGATCCATTTCAGCGTGAGCCGCTGCCACTCGGAATAACCTTCGGAAGAGTCGATACACAACACGTCCACCCCGGCTTCCACCAAAACGGGCACACGCTCCGCATAATCGCGGGTATTGATACCGGCACCTACCACATGGCGTTTTTTATTGTCCAGCAGTTCCAACGGGTATTCTTTATGCGATACATAGTCTTTACGGAACACCATGTACAGCAGACGGCCTTCCTCATCAATGATGGGCAGCGTATTGAGTTTATGATCCCAGATAATATCATTAGCCTGCTGCAGGGTCGTATCCTTTTTCCCTACGACCATCTGCTCGATGGGGGTCATAAAATCTTTCACCTGCGTAGACAGATCCATGCGGCTGACACGATAGTCACGGCTGGTAACGATGCCTTCCAGACGTCCGTTTACGGTTCCGTCGCTGGTCACTGCCACAGTGGAATGACCGGTCTTTTCTTTCAGCGCCAGAATGTCTTTCAGGGTGCTGTCCGGAGTAATGTTGGAATCACTGGTCACAAAGCCGGCCCGGTAACTTTTTACATTGCGCACCATCTGGGCTTCGTCTTCAATCGTCTGGGAGCCATAGATAAAGGAACAGCCGCCTTCCCGGGACAGTGCGACTGCCAGCGTATCGTTGGAAACGGACTGCATAATAGCAGAAACCATCGGGATATTTAACGTAAGAGCCGCCTCTTCGCCCTTTTTAAATTTTACCAACGGCGTCTGCAGGGACACATTGTCAGGGATACACTTAGACGAAGAATACCCCGGTACCAACAGGTACTCACTGAAAGTATGTGCAGGTTCATCATAATAAAATGCCAATCGTCACACCATCCTTTTCAAAATATTAATAGTAAAATTGTATTACAGGATAGCTTTTCTGTCCACTAAAAAATTTTTATTGACAGAACAGCCCTGCAAAAGCAACTGTCCTCTTAGGACAGGACTCCTCTATCACGAGTCAAATCGTCGGCGAAAAAGCTTACTTTTTCAAAGCGCGCCAGGCAATATCCTTACGATAATGGACCTGATCGAAATGAATTTTTTCCACGGCGGAATAGGCTCTGTCTTTTGCGCTTTTTATGTCTTCCGCTAAAGCCGTTACGCCCAGTACCCGACCACCTGCCGTGACAACCTTGCCCTCAACAGACCTGGTACCGGCATGGAATACCGCTACATTTTCCATGGCGTCTGCTTCTTCCAGGCCGGTAATAACTTTCCCGTTTTCATAACTTGCAGGATAACCGCCGGAAGCCATAACGATACAAACTGCAGCGCAGTGTTTCCACTGTACCAGAGACGGATCCAGCGTACCCGTAGCGCAGGCCAGCATGATTTCCGCCAGATCACTGTCCAGCAAAGGAAGAATGACCTGGGTTTCCGGATCGCCAAAGCGACAATTGAACTCTACTACTTTAATGCTGTCGCCTTTGATCATCAAACCGGCATAAAGGCAGCCGGAATACGTTCTGCCTTCGGCATTCAGCGCGGCAATCACCGGCTTCAAAACCGTCTCTTCCGCTTTAATCCGCAGCGCTTCGGTCATGACCGGAGCCGGCGCATAGGCGCCCATGCCGCCGGTATTGGGTCCCTCATCCCCGTCATTCACCCGTTTATGATCCTGGGAAGCGATCATCGGCACCACGATCTTACCATCGGTAAAGGCAAGAAGCGTCGCTTCCTCCCCTTCCATAAACTCTTCCAATACCACGCGGGCCCCCGCTTCGCCAAATTTGTGTCCGGCCATCATATCCTCTATGGCAGCCAGGGCCTCCGCTTTGGTCATCGCCACCACAACGCCTTTGCCGGCAGCCAGGCCATCCGCTTTAACAACGACAGGCGCGCCGTGCTCTTCCACAAAAGCATACGCGGTTTCAATATCCGTGCAGACTTTGAAAGCTGCTGTCGGAATATTATATTTTTCCATCAACCCCTTGGAAAAAGCCTTGGAACCTTCCAGCTCCGCGGCGTTTTTATTGGGGCCGAACACCGGCAGGCCCCGGGAACGGAAAATATCACCTAAACCGGCTACCAGCGTGGCTTCCGGTCCTACTACAGTCAGGTCGATACTGTTTTCTTCCGCAAAATCCGCCAGGGCATTTAAATCGCCCAGATCCAGGGACTGACAGGAGCATTTGGGCAGTTTTGCAATACCGGGATTTCCCGGCACTACGATCAGGCTCTCCACCCGATCACTTTGAGACAGCTTCCACGCCAATGCATGCTCGCGTCCGCCGCCGCCAATCAATAATAGTTTCATCGCTGCGCCTCACTCATTGTCTTTATGTAATTGTTTTTGTAAATATTCGGTGATCATCGCGTCATATAAAGAAGTATGGCGGAAAGCTTCCATCGCCAGACTCTTACGGGTATGCAGATCAATATCGCCTTTTTCTTCCAGCATGGCCTTCAGGTCCTCGTACCGTTCCGGGTTAGTAATGATCACCACATCATGAAAATTTTTAGCCGAAGCGCGTACCATGGCCGGTCCGCCGATGTCGATATTCTCGATCGCCTCTGCCTCCGTCACACCCGGCTTTTCAATCGTCGCCTTAAAAGGATAGAGATTGACCACCACTAAATCGATGGGGACGATCCCATGTTCCTTCATCTGCGCCATATGCTCCGGGTTATCCCGTACGCCCAGGATCGCGCCGTGAATCTTCGGATTCAGCGTTTTGACCCGTCCGTCCATGATTTCAGGAAAACCGGTCACCTCGCTGACGTAAGTCACCGGAATACCGGCCTCCTGAATTGCTTTCATAGTGCCGCCGGTAGAAATAATCTCTACCCCTTTTGCATGCAAAAACGCCGCTAACTCCTTAATTCCGGTCTTATCAGAAACACTTAACAACGCCCGTTTAATTCTCATTTTGCATCGCTCCCGTTCACACTGATCCGCTTCTTATTTTGCAATCTTTACATGACGTCCTGCTACTGACAGCTTGCCTTCCGCCCACAGTTTCACCGCTTCCGGCAGCGCTTTATGTTCCTGTTCCAAAATACGGGCAGCCAGAGACTCCTCCGTATCCTCATCCAATACCGGCACAGCCTTTTGTAAAATAATCGGACCGGTATCCGTCCCTTCATCCACAAAATGCACCGTGCAGCCGGAGATCTTCACCCCATAATCCACCGCCTGGCCCTGCGCGTCCAGCCCAGTAAAGCTGGGCAATAAAGCCGGATGAATATTGATGATTTTATGTTCCCACCGGCGGATGAAAAAACCGCTCAGGATCCGCATAAAACCTGCCAGGACCACCAGTTCCGCGCCGGCCTCCCGCAACGCGTCATCAATCTTGCTTTCAAACTCCGTTTTATCTTTACAGGCTTTACGTTCCACCACCACGGCCGGAATATGAGCCTTTGCCGCCCGTTGCAAAGCCAACGCTTCACCCTGGTCGCTGATGACGACCGCCACTTCTGCCGGCAGCTCGCCGGATGCAATATGATCAAGAAGGGATTGCAGATTGCTGCCCCGGCCGCTGACCAGTACGCCAATCTTTTTACGCACCGAACACCCCGCCTTTCATCACGGTCTCCTTGTGACCGGGAACAATTTTCCCCAGTTCGTAGAACGTTTCACCGTGTTCCCGCAGATGCGCGCGCACCGCATCCGCTTCAGCCGGATCAAGAACCAGCACCATGCCTACACCCATATTAAAGGTCCGATACATTTCTTTCACCGGTACATTGCCCCATTCCTGCAGCTTCTTAAAGACCACCGGGACCTCCCAGGCAGCCGCATCGATTTCCGCATTACAGTTTTTCGGTAAAATACGGGGAATGTTATCATAAAAACCGCCGCCGGTAATGTGTACCATGCCGTGGAGATCAAATTTTTCAAGCAAAGGCAGGCAGGTCTTAGGATACAGGCGCGTCGGCGTCAGCAACTTTTCACCCAGCGTGCAGCCAAATTCAGGAATCTGCGTGTCCACAGTAAAGCCCATGACTTCAAAGCAGATTTTACGCACCAGCGAAAAGCCGTTGGAATGTACACCGGAAGAAGGCAGTCCCAGTAAAATATCGCCGGTCTTTACTTTGTTTCCGGTGATCATCTTGCTGCGTTCCACCACACCTACACAAAATCCGGCAATATCGTATTCATCCCTGGCATAAAAACCGTGCATTTCTGCCGTTTCCCCGCCAATCAGGGCACAGCCGCTCTCCTTGCAGGCATCGGCTACCCCTTTTACAATATCCGCTACTTTTTGAGAATCTACTTTATCGACGGCAATGTAATCCAGGAAAAACAGCGGCTCCGCCCCCTGCACCAGAATGTCATTGACGCACATAGCCACAGCATCCTGCCCTACGGAACCGTGCTGATTCATTAAAAAAGCCAATTTTAACTTGGTGCCCACCCCGTCCGTACCGGAAACCAGGATCGGCTCCTTATATTTTTTCGTATCCAGGGCAAACAGGCCGCCAAAACCGCCCAGATCTCCGATTACTTCCGGTCTGTAACTGGCGCGTACACTTTCTTTCATCAAATCTACCGCTTTGTTGCCTGCGTCGATATCGACCCCTGCGTCCGCATAGGTCAATTGTTTTTTGGTGTCTTCGCTCATGACAGCCTCCCCTAAAATATCCTTTTTAACGTTACAGCCCGGCCGCAAAGCCGCCGTTTCTGCTTCATCCGCGCTTTACGCGCCATACACCGCTGTATTTATTTTTTCTCACTCCGTACTGCTTCCAATTTTGCCGCCTTCTCGGCTACTTCAGCACGCATTTTTTCACGGTAGGCTGCTAACTTTTCTACCAATTCCGGATGCGCTCCGGCCAGGATTTCCACAGCAAAAATAGCCGCATTCTTAGCCCCGTCGATGGCCATGGTCGCCACCGGAACTCCGGGTGGCATCTGAACAAAGCTTAATAAAGCATCCATCCCTTTCAAAGGGCCGCCGCCAATCGGTATGCCGATCACAGGCAACGTGGTATAAGCTGCGATCACACCGCCTAAATGAGCCGCCAGGCCCGCAGCAGCAATAATGGCTTCCACGCCCCGTTCTCTGGCTTCTGCCGCAAAGGCATGGACCTGATCCGGAGTACGATGGGCCGAAGCCACTACAACTTCTACTTCAACACCGAATTCTTTTAACGTTTTTTCAGCCGGTTCTAAAATAGGCCAGTCTGAATTGCTTCCCATGATAATGGCAACCTTCATCACAATCTCTCCTTGTTCACAAAACGTGTTTCTTATGGAATTTTGGGTACAAAAAACCAACCTTACAACAGGGTAAAGTTATTTAATTAATTTTACCAATATGCCGTTAGAGTGTCAAATCTATTACACCTTTCTTACTATTTCTTACACAGCACATGATGTGGCTTCGCCAACGGCTTTTTCACAGGCCGGAAAATATGCGGAAAACGGCAAAAAATTTATCGAAAAAAGCGAATGAATCAAAGATATCGGCAAGAACTCCCGGAGACGTATTTCAAACCGAGTCTTCCCGTTTTTCAAACAACGAAAACAGATTGACCGGCGTTTCACCGCATAAGTTATACCCCGGCGCTTTTTCCAGCGCTTTAGCCCGGGCCAGCTGCAGGTCATGGTACACCTGCCATTTGGCCTGCACCTGTTCTTTGCCGTATTGGCGGAGAATATAAGAGGGATGGTAGGTAGCAATACAATCGAATCCCTGCCTCGTCTGAAACCATTGCCCTCTCTGCCGCGTAATGCGCATGGAGGGTTCTCCTAAATAATGCAGTGCTACGGTCCCTAACGCTACGATGACCTTGGGTTGTAAAATCGCCAGTTCCCGTTCCAGCCAGATCTTACCGCAAAAATCAGCCTCTGCTAACGTAGGCGTACGATTTCCCCTTGGTCTGCATTTGATAATATTACTGGTCAAAACCCTGTCCCGCGTAATCTGCACGGACCACAGGGCTTTATCCAGCAATTGGCCGGACGGACCGATCAGGGGACAGCCGTAATCATCCTCCACCCCTCCGGGTCCTTCCCCTATAAAAACAAGAGGGCTGTCGGCACAGCCATACCATCCCACAGGCGCTTTACAATCTTCCCGTAACGGACAGGAGCGACACGAGGTCAATTCCCCGGCCAGACTTTGCAACTGTTCTTCTTTTAATGACATGATTTACCTCGTGTGGCCGCCGGTAAAACAACGCGTGGAAAAGTCCAACTGGTGTTCTCGCGCCTTGCCTTTCATTCCGGCTTTGCGTATCTTACTTGCGAAATATTGCTTGCATGCCGGACTTTCTTCAAAATCCATTCCGCTTCCTTTACAGGATACGGCGACAAGGCCGTATCACCTTATCGCCGTACTTCATGAGTCACCGCAACAACCGCAGTGATCAGGCCGTTCTATGACTACCGACCGCCCTGCAATTTTCGAAGGCAATGCATCATACCCGCTGTGAATCATCCAGAACTTCTTTCCCTGTTCGGTAAAAATCACTCCGTAGGAAGAATTTCCTGCATGGTTTTGCAAAAAGATGTCCGCTTCAGCCCTGTTTTCACTAAATTCATGTGTCTTGTCAAAATAAATATTGGCGCCGATCGCTTCCACCACAGCCGTCGGCAGACAACCGGTATGTCTGTCAGGAAACTTTTCCGCCAGCTCCGCTTTTAACCGCATCCGCACCGCTTCGCAGATTTGCTGCTCCGTCATGGTAAAAGAATACACCGAAACCAACGCCTGATGCACCCTGCTTTCTTCATCTTCCAAAATTTTCAACCCCCAATATGGCAGGTTCACCGCTGCCCTTGCTTAAATCCGTTCCCTTGCAAACGCAAAACCGCTGAAACCGGCCTTCCCGCCTGACTCCGGCGCTTTACTTCAGGCACTTTATCATGAAAGCAAGAAGGAACGAAAAGCGTCTTTCTATTCAGCAAGCAGCAATTCCTTTGCATCCAGGATTGCCTGCCCCGCAGCGCAAGCCGGGCAGAAACAGGTTTTGCCGCCGGCTTCTTTCACCTTGATCGCCGTTTCTGCCAGATGAGCTGCTGCGTTTTCACCAAACATCTTCTTTCCTGCATCAGAAGTAAATAACGCCAGCACCGAATCAATATCCTGCACATCTTTTTCCAATTCCGCAATCAATGTTTCGCCCGCTTTCTTTTCCCCGGGAGTATCCAGCGCAGCCAAATACCCCTGCGCCACAACTCTTAATTCCTGGCAGCAGCTGGGAGCTTCCAACAGTTCCTTCACTCGGTCAACGATAAACTCGCGTTCTTCTTCAGTCATGTTCGCTCATCCTTTCTCTACCTCGTAACTGTATTTTCTTAAGAGTCCCGGCAGCAAGACCACCGCGCTTACGGCCAGGCCTAAAAACAGAGGTTTTATCGAAATCCCTGCAAAAGTGGCGGCTAAAGCCACCCCGGTACTTAGCAACATAGACAATACGGCCCGTCTGGCGCCCACACGCCCCGGACAGAAAATCGCCAGCGACAGCGGCAGAAAGATTCCTCCGCCCCGCAGAGCCATGGATAAATAGTTCCAGAAAAGAATCTGCGAATCCTGATGCAACAAGGCAAAACCGCAGGCGCAGAACATCACGCCTAAAACCACCAGGCGATTGAGCCGCAGCAGCCCCCGGTTCGACTTGATTTTAAGCCACGGGGACAAAATATCTTTCGAGACCATGGTGCCGATCCCCAGAGAAAGACCCCCGATAGAGCCAATCAGGGAAAGGAATATGCCCCCCATCGCCACAGATCCCAGCCATACCGGCTGATGTTGTAAAAGGTACAAAGGCAAAACCAGGATTGGGCTGACACCCGGATGAAGCGCGTGCATATACACACCGATCATCGAACAGGGCAGACCCACCGGAATGGCCACCAACGCCGCTGCGAAAGCGCCATAAGCCGCTGTTTTCGGATCAGAGGCGGAAAAAATGGCCTGAATATACGTCTGGGTACAAATGATTCCCACTAAAAGCGAGAGGAATTTTTCCAGTGCGTTCGCCCCGCCGTTCCCCAAAGGATCAAACCAGGGCGAAAAGGGCAGCGACGCGAAAATGGACGGATCCGTATAAAGGCTCCAGAACGCCGCGCCGCCCGCCAAAAACAGGCTGAAAAGAATCACAGTCATTTTTAAAATACCGCTTACCCCGGCGCTTTTCATCCCGCCAAAAAAAACATAACAGGCCACTAACGTAACCAAAAGGCACGCAGACTCCCCGGGAGAAATGGCAAAGACCGCCGAAATAAGTGCAATACCGGGCAAACAGCTGGCTACCGCACTGAAAAATATCCCCAGAGACGATACGACACTGGCAATAGATCCGGCTTTTTTACCGTAATGCAATACAAGATACTGAGGAATCGTTTCCAGGCCCGTCTTACGCAGAGGGCCCGCATAAAACAGACCCATAATAATGAAGGTCAAACCGCTGCCTAACGTAAACCACCAGGCTGACAACCCTGCCGAATACGCAAGTTGAGCCGTTCCTACCGTAGCGCCGCCGCCGATGATTGTCCCGGCAATGCTGCCGGCCACCATGGGCACGCCGGCGCTGCGTCCCCCCAGACTATACCCCTCCGCGCTTTTAACCGAACCGGCGGCATATATACCGCCGCCAATCACAGCAGCAACAGTGGTCAGCATGATAATCATATGTAACGTAGTAATTTCTAACTGTGCCTGCATTTTAACTCCTAAAAATAACCGACCTTGGTTTCATTATACTCCACCGGAAACAACCTCGTCAAAACCCCTGTTTCTGTTCCGTCAAATTCGTGCTATAATAATTATATATGTACGATTTGAACACATCCTCAACAGTTGATTCATTTGTGTAAAATTTTAATAAAATAAGGTGAAAATTATGGTAACAAGAGGAAAAATAACAAAAACTTCTACAAGAAAAAGCATGAAAACCGCTCCTGTTTTGAATTTTGACCCTGCCATTGTAAAAAAGGTGCAAAGTCAAATGTTGGACAGCGAGCTCCTCATCTCCATCTCCGATTTCTTTAAGGTATTGGGGGACGAAACCCGCATGAAAATCATCTACGCTCTCTCCCACGAAGAACTCTGCGTAACAGATCTGGCCGCCGCTCTGGAAATGACCCAGTCAGCCGTAAGCCATCAGCTTAAATTGCTGCGGATGGCGAATCAGGTAAAATCCCGGCGGGAGGGGAAAAGCATCTTCTATTCTCTGGACGACCAGCATGTGCTGGATATTCTGCAGGAAGCCCTGACTCACATACAGCATAAAATGCACGAACACAAATAAAAAAACTGTCGAAACGCATAAGTACCTGCAATAAACAGCCCGACTATGCGCTGTCAGGCAGCAAATACCTGTCAGACAAAAGAGGGGGAGGAATCCATGATGAAAGCCAATTGCGCAAATTGTCCCACACACGCCTGTTACACCAAAGGTGTTAATTGTACCGGAATCGATTTAGAAGAAGTCCGTCAGGCCTATTCGCCGGCAGAATTAAAGATGATGGAAGCCGCCGCCTATGTGGAAGGCACTTTTTACAGCAATATTACCCGACTGGAAGAAATCGCCGAGTTCGCTAAAACAATGGGATATAAAAAACTGGGGCTGGCTTTTTGCATCGGGCTGAACGAAGAAGTCCGTTACATTGCCCGTTACTACGAAAAACAAGGCTTTGAATGCTACAGCGTTTGTTGTAAAAACTGCAGCTTTGCCAAAAAAGAATACGGGCTTAAACAGGTGAAACCGGAATTAGAACACGAAGCCATGTGCAACCCTAAATTCCAGGCCCGCTTTTTAAAAGAAAACGGCGCGGAACTGTTTATTATCTGCGGCCTTTGCGTAGGACACGATGCCATTTTTGCCGCCAACTGTGACGGTCCGGTCACGACCCTGGTGGTCAAAGACCGTTTGCTGGCCCATAATCCGTTAGGCGCGATTTATTCCCGCTATTGGAAACGCAAATTAGGCATTATGGATCCGGACGAAGTATAAAAGTATAAAATACGGTCGCATAACTGCGGCAGCATAGAAGAGAGATACCGTTCCGCAACAATCTGCAACAATACATTACCGCACCACAAGTGTAAAAAGCTCCTCCAACGAGGAGTTTTTTATTTGCAATTACACAATATATTGTGTATAATCCTTGACCTTGCACAATAACACTACTATAATTAGTGGTAGCCAAACAATTCAACTTATCTTTAATTTCGCTTCAAAGAAGGAATCTTCTATGACTACGATCCGTATCGCAGGCTGTAAAAAGCACTCCTCCGTCAATGGTCCCGGAGTACGTTATGTCTTATTCATGCAAGGCTGTACGCACCATTGTCCGGGCTGCCAGAATCCGGAAACCTGGGACCCTGCGGGTGGTATGACCGTGAACGTCGAAGATATCATCCAGGAAATCTGCTCGACCCGGTATCTGGACGGCGTGACGCTTTCCGGCGGCGACCCGCTGCTGCAGCCTGACGCCGCACGAACGATCGTCAAAGCGATGCAGGAAGACGGTTTAAACGTCTGGCTTTATACCGGCTGGACCTACGAACAAATTATGCGGGGCAGCGCCGGTCAAAAAGCCAAAGAAGTCCTTCCTTATGTGAATGTCCTGGTGGACGGTCCCTTTGTCGAACAACGGAAAACAGGCCACTCCCTCTGGCGGGGCAGCGATAATCAGCGTCTTATCGATGTACAGGCCAGTCTGGCTCAAAAGCAGGTTGTTGAATGGCAGAGTGAAAAAAGTTTTGTAAGGCGTAAGTAGAAAAGAGGAATGGGTTATGAGTTATTTTAAAAATGTAGTAAAACGCAACGGCATCACGGTTCCTTTTGACGAGAAAAAAATTGAGAATGCAGTAGCCAAAGCCTTTGTGGCTACGGGCGAAGTGGAAGCCCGGGATGTATCCGCCATGTCCCGGGCCATCACGTTGATGGTCGTCACCGGCCTGCGGGAAACGGCCGAAGAAATCCCTACCGTAGAAGAAATCCAGGATAAAGTCGAAGAAGCTCTGATGAAATGCGATTACGCCAAAACGGCAAAAGCCTATATCCTCTACCGTAACCAGCATCAAAAAGCGCGCAACACGAAAAATACGCTCTTAGACTACAAAAAACTGGTAAACGGTTATATCGGCGAAGAAAAGGACTGGCAGGTTAAAGAAAACTCTACCGTCACCTTAAGCGTAGGCGGTCTGATTCTGTCTAATTCCGGCGCGATCACCGCTAATTACTGGCTCAGCGAAGTCTATGACGAAGAAATCGCCGAAGCGCACCGCCGTTGCTTTATGCATATCCACGATTTAAGCATGCTGACCGGCTACTGCGCCGGCTGGAGCTTAAAACAACTCCTGGTAGAAGGGCTGGGCGGCGTGCCGGATCGCATCACCTCGGCGCCGGCCAAACACCTCAGTACTCTTTGCAACCAGATGGTAAACTTTTTGGGCATCATGCAGAACGAATGGGCCGGCGCGCAGGCGTTTTCTTCCTTTGATACCTATCTGGCCCCCTTTGTCAAAGTGGACAACCTAAGCTATGACGAAGTAAAACAATGCATCCAATCCTTTGTCTATGGTGTAAATACGCCGTCCCGTTGGGGTACCCAGGCGCCTTTTACCAACATCACATTGGACTGGACTGTGCCGGAAGATATGCGAGAACAGCCTGCCATCGTAGGCGGCAAAGCCATAGACTTCACCTATGGCGAATGTGCGAAAGAAATGGATATGGTCAACAAAGCCTTTATCGAGATTATGATCGAAGGCGATGCAAACGGACGCGGCTTCCAGTACCCCATCCCCACTTACTCCATCACCAAAGAGTTCGACTGGAATCCCACCGAAAATAACAAGCTCCTTTTTAAAATGACAGCAAAGTACGGCACTCCGTATTTTTCCAACTACATCAACTCTGACATGAAGCCGTCCGACGTGCGCAGCATGTGCTGCCGCCTGCGGTTAGACCTGCGCGAGCTGCGCAAAAAGGCCGGCGGCTTCTTCGGTTCCGGCGAAAGTACCGGTTCCGTAGGCGTAGTCACGCTGAATCTGCCGCGTCTGGCTTACTTAAGCCATTCACAGGAAGAATTTTACACCCTGCTGGATAAATATATGGATATTGCGGCCCGCTCCCTTTCCGTAAAGCGCAGCGTGATTTCCCGCCTGATGAACGAAGGACTGTATCCTTATACACGCCGTTACCTGGGCACATTTAAAAATCATTTCTCCACCATCGGCCTGGTAGGAATGAACGAAGCAATTCGCAATGCAACCTGGCTGCAAAACGCGGCTACGGAAGAAGATATCACGACGGAAGCCGGCCGCCGCTTTGCCATTGAAGCATTAAAACATATGCGCACCCGGTTATCCGATTATCAGGAACAATACGGCGATTTGTATAATCTGGAAGCCACACCGGCGGAATCCACTTCCTTCCGCTTTGCCAAACATGACACGGAAGAATTCCCCGGCATCCTCACGGCAGCCGAAAAGGACGGCGCTCCCTATTACACCAACAGCTCGCACCTTCCCGTTAATTACACGGACGACATCTTTGACGCGTTGGAACTGGAAGACGAATTGCAGACGTTATACACCAGCGGCACCGTATTCCACGGCTTCTTGGGCGAAAGACTGCCCGACTGGCAGTCGGCGGCTATACTGGTCCGGAAGATCGCCAAAAATTTCCGCCTGCCCTACTATACTCTGTCGCCCACCTATTCCGTATGCGCCGACCACGGCTACATCGGAGGTGAACACTTCAACTGTCCCAAATGCGGCAAAAAAGCGGAAGTGTACTCCCGCATCACCGGCTATTATCGTCCGGTGCGTAATTGGAACGACGGAAAAGTCAGCGAATTCAAAAGCCGTAAGACGTACCTTACAGAAAATACGGCGGAAAAAGAAGCCCGCAGTACTTTTCCTTCTACAGCAGAACGGGCAGATGAACGGATCATGACGGAAGCCAAAAGCCTTGCCGCCAAAACAACGCAGTCGAGAGCAACAACTGCCAATACCAACGAGATCGTATCATCGCAGGGGAATGACAATGCAGGCAAAGGGCATCGCTTCCTGTTATCCACACATACCTGCTCCAGCTGCGCCATGGTACGTAAAATGTTGCAGGAAGCAAAAGTAGATTACACACCGTTATTTGCCGAAGACCCACAAGGTGCGGCCCTGGCCGAAAAATTCAATATTTGCTCCGTACCCGTACTGATCGACGGTACCGGTGAACGTGTAAAGCTCCTTAATAACGTAAGTGAAATTAAAGGCTATATCGAAAAAATACAGGCGCAATAGATTAGAGAAATCCCCTTGTAAAGAATATTGTCTCTACTTATTGCCGCATGACTTAACTTAAAATCCTACTAAATTTTATTACGGTCTCTTCATGGAGAGACCTTTTTTTATCGCCAATAAAAACCTGTCACAGTGCGCATTTTCGCTTTAATTGCAACAGGTTTTAAGGAGAAGGTTTTATTATGTTCTTACGTTTTCTTTATTTGTTCTTGCCAATATTTTTCTGTTCTTGATCCTCCGGCTTACTACCGCAATGTGTTTACCATTTCTACATTAAGTTATCCATTTGCCAACCAGAACGAGTATTCAGCCATTCAGTCCCCTTCATGTCCATACCCATAATGTGGTTAACAAGCCATGCAGTAATTTCTTTTTCCACTTTGTCTGCAAATTCATCATTTGGCCCATTTTTTAACAAATCTTCGTGTAAGCCGCGTATAACTTCCACAAATTTTTCATGAGCAGCTTTATGTTCTTCATATTCAGGATAACTATTCTTTTTCCACAGATTTTCTTCTCCACCAAAGTGGAATATGGTGTATTGAGAAAGAAATTGTAATGCCTTGATAGCCTCTTCTTTTCCCTTGCCTTCGTCGATTGCATCATATAGCCTATTAATGCATTCAATTAATTCTTTATGTTGAGAATCAATAATAGCATTTCTGGTATATAATGTCATAGGGAACTCTGCATGTCTCTTCACTTTGATACCTCCTATACTTTTGCATTAAAATGGGGTCTTATCTCCAATGTAACAAATAATTTCATTATCTAAATATACTGTTTGTAATCGCAGCATTTTTTCATCCGACATCTCTCCACCTGTGGCATAGGCATATTCCATTCCCAGCTGCTCCCATTTTGTCTGTCCCAAACGATGAAACTTTAATAAGTTTATTTCATACAGATCATTGTCTTTCATAAAATTAATCACTTTTTTAGCATTCTCTATATCATCGTTATAACCATTAATCGTGGGTTGACGTAATACTAATCGCCCACTCCAGTTGGCATTCTTTAATGCGACAATATTCTGTAAAGTCAAGGTATTCGACACACCCGTCCCTGCCATATGTTTGGCATCATCCATATGTTTCACATCAATAAAAACAAAATCTACATAACGCATGATTTCTAAAAATTTTTCTGTGGGAACATGAGCTGACGTTTCAATTGCCGTATGAATATGACTATCTTTACATTTTTTTTACACCTCTAAAAGGAAAGCATGATGCATAAGGGGCTCTCCCCCCGAAAATGTTACTCCTCCTTCACTGCCCCAGTTACTAAAATCGCGCTTCAGAATTTTAACAATCTCATCGACCGTATATATTTTTCCGCAAATTTTCAAGGCCTCTGATGCACAGTATTTCGTACATTCAAAGGTATTACATTCCTTGCAAACCTCCCAATTAACGATGGGTCCATTTTCTTGGTCAAAACTGAGCCCTCCTCGGGGGCACATATCTACGCAAGCACGACACCCGCTCTTCCACTTGCAGACCCTTGCGGCAAACATCAAATGCGGTTTACCCGCAAAATTCTCAGGGTTCGCACACCATTTGCAACGCAATGGACAACCAGCAAAAAAAACCGTTGTCCTGCAACCGGGACCATCGTGAACGGAAAATGCCTGAATGTCAAAGATTACCGCTTTCAGTTCATTTTCTTTCACAATTCTTCATCCTTTCCATGCGAGCTCTTAATTTAAGAAGGCGAAGACACAAAACAATTCTTCGCCTTCTTACCGATACTTTAAAGGCTACATCTCCAGATTTGTATTTTACCTGGTTTAAAGCCAAGAATCAATTATTTCATCTGAAAATGTTCACAACCAGTAGCACCACAAGAACTATACGCCCAATTTTCTTTTTCAAAACCAGTACAGGTGCCAATTCCATATTTATCAGGATCTTTAAAGCAAGCACAACAAGCGCAACGTTCCGCCGGAACAAACTTGGAACAAGCATTACTGCCCTCTCCATCAATCGGCAAAATTACTTTACTTAAAGCACACATACCTTTTTCACAATCTAAATGTACATAATTTTTGCAGTCAATGTGTTTCATATCTTTCCCTCCTTGAATAGGTTCTCAATTCTGCTTGATCAAGCGGTTTCGTATTCCGTTCTGTAAATAACTTCATCCTGGATCGGCTTACCGATTTCACACCAATACTGGGTAAATCCAGCTACACGAACCATCAGATCGCGATAGGCTTCTGGTTTTTTCTGTGCGGCACGTAAAGTCTTGGAATCTACCACGTTAAACTGTACATGGAAGCCCCCTTTACGCATATATGCTCGAACGATTTCTAACAGTTTGCGAGTCCCTTGCAACCCTTTAACCGCCGTAGGATGTAATTTGAGATTCATCTGCGAATTCTGCTGTGTACCATGATCATAGCAGCAAGCCGATTCAAAGATCGCATAAACACCGTTTTTATCAGTACCCGCAGCAGCGGACATAGAACCATCAGAATAGGTTGTTCCAGCTAAGCGTCCCGCAGCATCGGCCAGAGTAATAAAGCCCTGCGGCCCGTGAGTCGATACAGAAATCTGGCACAGATACAACGGTTTCCCATAATAAGATTCATATTCTCTTGTCAGCGGGAACATCGCATCTTCATACCATTTTAAGAACTTATCAGCTTCCCAATCTGCATTGCCGTATTTGGGGGCATTAATACAATCCGCAAAGATTTTTTCATATTTCTTTGCATCTGCAGTTGCTTCTCTAAAATCAGGGGAGAACACACCGGTTTCATAAGAGCTCTTGAAGCCGAAGTTGTGAAGCATGGCATCGACCATTTCTTCCAAAGTATATTTTTTATCTACAAATACGTTTTTATTCAAAGAAGCTAAAGAGTTAATAAAGGTAATTGTACCGCAGGATTCAAAGTTAATAGTTGCGTTATAACGTCCGCCCATCATACCCAGATCCACACCTTTTACAAAGCAGTCAGGTTTCAGTAAAGAAGCAACCGCCGGCATATTGTGCTTTCTCCAGATATCCATTTGCAGGTTATTGACCTTGTTAACAACCTCAATAATTTTACGCAGATAGGTTTCCCATTGATCTGTAATGGCTTTTATGGAATTCAGTTTTTTATTATGCTTTGGTAAAATCTGTTTACCCATACGATGGTCAAATCCATTAGTCAGCACTAACTCCAAAACCTTAGGCAGTCCTACGAAATGAACGCCTGTACCGGAAGTAGGACCAGCGCCACCGGGAATCCAAGTCGTCTTCCCATTGTAGTGCAGCGGTAAGAAACAGCTGGGCGCCGATTCCAAACAACCACCAAGACACCAAGCCCGTGCATCTTCTATATTCATTCCTTCCGGACCATAATTCAGCAACATAAAGTTGATGCCATCCTGATTATTCATCCAAGCCGGATAGCCCATGCCCAACTTCGTACAAGAAGCAGCTTTCATCAGAAAATCTTCCGGTAATTTTTCATCATACAACACTGACAACGTCGGTTGCGTTGTTCTGGCCCGCATACCTGCTTCCAAAATCAGATACTCTAACGGGGTTACAGCGCTCAAACCATCTTTTGTCAATCCACCCAAAGACAGATTGTTAAACGTATTACCGGAAAGAACACCGCCCGTTACACCAGCAGAAGCAAAGCATTCAATACAGGTAATTTTCAGACGGTAATATTCTAACAATTCAATAATATCTTCGTCAGTAGCCACTCCATCTTCAATATCTTTTTCATAGAAAGGCTGCAATACCTGACCTAAACGTCCGATCGATTGACCGGACTGTGGATCTTCATTAACAACGCCATAATGGCAGCACAAAGTAAGTTGTAACGCTTGGCGGAATGTTGCCGGTTTTTTATGGGCAATGTGAGCCATCACTTCTTCAATTTCCTGGTAATTTTTCTTCAATTCAGGATTCGGTTCTACAGAAGCCAGATAATGTGCTCTGTCTGCATAATTCTGACACCATTTACTCAGGCCCTGCGCCATAATCTTCATAGCTACATAGTAATAGGCGCGTCCCATGCCTAACAACCCATCTCCGTCAGCTTCCCCTATAGTCTCGGCAATTTTTTTATCACATTCAGCAATAATGCCATCCCAGCCATATTCAAGGGGCAGATAATAGTTCATCACTTCGCGGCCCTGCGGAATCGCAAAGGAGTCGAACATGCAAAGCACAGAGTCCATAATACTTTTGTGAAGATCATATTCCGGTGTCATCTTTGCATATTTTGTACTCAGTTCTTCTACAGAGATGGCATCCCATGGTTTAGAAGTTTTAATCAACACAGGAATATCTTCTTTTCGCATGCCAAATTTCTTGGCAATAGAAATAACATTGCCATAGCTTTCCGTCACGTTGCCGCCGCCGGCACCAACTACAGAAACAGCATCCGCTTCACTTTCTGCAGGCGCATCTACCGCATTCATCAGCGCTTCCGCCTGTGCATTAAAGAAGCTTGCCGTTACCCAAGGGAAAGGGAAAGCACCGCGGACATTTTTACATTTCTGCATAACCAGCTTTTCATAAGGCTGAATGGTAGGAGTTACATGAGAGAATGCTGCGGCCAAAGCTTTAGCACGACGAACAATTGTAACTTCTCCGTCGTTTTCCCACCAAACTCGATTATACCAGTACGGGATTTCCATATCTGCAGTATTTTTCAACAGATAGTACGTATCCATCAACTTGGTAAAACCTGACGGAGGCGCCGGTATCTCTTCTGTCGTGCGGCTATACGTTTTTTCCATATCCAAGCCGCGCTGTTTCAATAGTTCCTTTAACTTTTGATCATTACTCATACTTATTCCCTCCTTAAATTATAAATCTGCTTTATTTTCCTTCCGGACCTTACTTCATATTTTAATAAGTTGAAAATATGAATTCTTGCCCCCTAGGACGTAAAATAATTCAAATAAAACTTCGCCACTAAGTCCAAAGACCTATTTCCCTGCTACTTGTGCGTCAAATTCCTTCAATGTCCCTTTCCCCAAGCTGCAGTACAGATTATCATAGCGAATTTCCGCCAGATTATATCCTGCTTTTAAAGCGTTTTGTATATCCTCCCAATAGGAAGATATTGTATCGGGATTCCAACTTTGCAATTCACACATCATATAACGTTTGAATAATGTTTTATTCCCGACATGTCCCTGCAGTGTATGGGGGTATTTCTCTGCGACTTGTTCCATCCAATCTTCTTCTTGGGCTGCAATGGCCTCAATTATCGGATTATTTTGCAGCATAGGAATTTGATCTTCCAACAATGCGTATTTTTCAATCATGGTATTACGCCCCGCTTTTTTCGCCTGCTCTAAATCTCGTAGCAAAAGACTCAATGTCTTTTCTGAAAGCACAGAATATGTCATCCAACGCATTCTCCGTAAAGCGGGCAACGTATTTTCCGGAACCGGTTCTTCTGTTTTCATTGCGGCAAAAAACTCCATATCTAAATTTACGACTTGTTGCAATAATGCCTCTTTATACTTTGAAATCATCTTCGCTCTCACTTTCCGACTGCTTTAGCTTCGACCTCTTCCAGAGAGTTAAACCCCATATTTTTGTATAAAATCTTATATCTCTCTTCTACCAGATTAATCTGGCACTGCTTGGCCGTCAGCACATCCCGATAATATAACTCCAAAGTTTGATCTGAATAAGTCTCCAGTTCACTTCGCTCATAATTAGCGAACTGAGGACCATTTTGGATTGCGTGAGGAAAGCGCTTATGAAGAGTTTCCATCCATTCTGTTTCAATCTCTACGATTTTAGGAATCAGGCAATTCTCATTGATTACAGGAATTAAATTGTCCATACGCGCATATTTTTCCCACACCAAATTTCTTTGTTCCTGCAGAGCAAACCGCAGATCCTCGTAATACGATTGCAGTGTTTCACCGGACAAAACCGTAAAGCTCATGTATCGCATAGCATAAAACGTTTTCAGTTGACTCTGACACGCTTCCTTGCCATATCCATCATTTACTTTGACAAACATATCTTTTTCAATAGAGATGATCTTGTCCAACAATTCTTCTTTTTCTTGTTTACTATAAACTTTTCGCAAATTACAGCAGCAACATTTTGGCATTCTTTTCACCTCCTCATGTTAAAAACTTCAGACTTGCAAAAAGTTTTCACATTATTTCTGTATTTCCAAAATCAAATGCTTTAATTCTTGTGCCAAAAACGCAGAAGCATTTTTGGTAGGATGAATACCATCCTCACCTATCATTTCGTGAAGAGAATATTGACTCATCCTTTTTTGCCAATCCAAGAAGTAGATCCCTTTGTCCTTATCTTCCAATGCTGCAATGGTCTGATTGTATTCAGCCAGGCGTTTGAGCAGGACGGGAAGTTTAAAAAAAAGTCCCTGATTAATGATAGGAAGCCCCACAAGAACTACCTGACTACCAAGCTGTACAGCGCAAGAGGCAAAGCGTGTTAAATTCAGCTGGTATTCTTTCACACTCACCCATGGATCTTTACCTATCAACTCTACCTGTAACGGTGGAATCTTTCTGCAGCTTGCCGGCCAAAGATCTGTCAAACCCAGCTGAACAATGGTTATATCAGGCTCTAGAAAACATAATTCATTAGCCTCGCCGCTGATCAGGCTATACGTTGTATTTGCATGCTTACAACGATTAACCAGAACCACATCTTCGCCGCTATCCTTTAATAATGTCTTGCGTAGTTGTTCTGGATACGCCTCTTCATAAAACAACGCAACCTCTCCTGACTGTTTATTAAAGCGCGGCAATCCATAGCTATCTCCTTCTACTAACAGTTTCAATTTCATTCTCGGGGAAAGATATTTCCAAGACTTCTTGTGTATTAGCGGGAAGTTTTACACTGCGTGGCATGGAGGCTGCTGCCAAAATAGCTACAATAAAAGACCCCATGGCAAAATAGATAGAAGCTACGAAGTTACCCGTAGAATCTGCCAGATAACCGCCCATATAACTACCCACGGCCGGACCAATCCCCATGATAATCCATGTAGCCAGTCCCCATATTTTTCCCAAACTTTTTTGTCCGTAAATGGCTCCGCAATAGCCAACAACGCCACCGGGGACGATGGCCCAATAAATTGCAAAAACAACACTGCAGAAAACGCCTAATGCATAAGAGTCTTGTCCCATCATTAACAACATCAGACAAGCTATAGTACCTGTCATGGGGCCAACAATCAACATAACTTTACGAGCTTTGATCTCGTCATTAAAAACATGTACCAATTTATCAGCGAACATACCTAAAAGTGGCATGGTAAAAATGCCGGCAATACCTATGATTACATATAAATTGGTCGCCGTACTTAATGCCATTCCCAAGTCTTTAGTCCAATAACGAACAATCTGAGTCCAAATTAAGAATTCTCCACTTACGCAGGCCATAAAACAAACAATAGCCGCCCATAATGGGTACGTGGCAAAAGCCTGTTTAATATTCCATACAAACTCGTTTCGCTTTTCATTGTTTACCGAAGCTTGGGAAGGAAGTTTAGTTTCACCAAAAGGACGCAACCCGTATTCGTCCGGATTTTTCTTGGCCAAAAATGTCGCTATCAACAATAGAGCCAGGAAAATCCAGCTCAGATATGTCATAGCAATGCGCCATTGAGAAGCACTTTGTACCAGCATCGGTTTAACGCCCAGGCTTAAAAGAACCTGCGCCATCGGACCGCCGGCAAATGCAATCCCCCACATTGTGGCATATTTTCCTCCCACAAACCATTTTCGAACCGATACCGTAGAAGACACCCATAACATTCCGGTTCCAATACCGGCACAAATTGCATAGGCTGCATAATAGGTCGCCAAACTTTCTACTCTCGCCGTTAGATAAAATCCCAGCATACAAAAAACAGCCGCAATAAAGTAAGCTGGTTTCGTCCCCCAGCGGTCTAAAATCATGCCGCTGAAGAAAGCAGTAGTTGCATATAGAGTCATCATCAAAGAATACCCTAATGACACCTCTGCTCCTGTCCAATGCATCGTTTCAGCCATCGGGCCAGAAAATACAGCAAATGTCGCCCGATAACCAAATAAGCAAAATACCGCTAACCAGGCAGCAGCTACTACACAATACGAAGTCTTTTTAGCATTCATCAAGTTCACCCTTTCTTTGCATTTACATTTTTAAAATTTCAGGCACTTCCTGATCCTGCTACCGCTCGAATCTTTGGTTCCTCCTTTCTTAAGCAATATGCCGTTCATCACACAATCTTTTATATCCATTCGAATCGGGCTACGAAGCAGATACCCAAAATCTTGTAAATTAATTGTACGAAGCCATAAAAACCAATACTTGCCTCACAAGTCTTAATTTAGTTTAAATTAAAATAATGTTCCCGATTTTAGCCGCAAAAAAGCAGACCGGATAGGACTTTAGTCCTATCCGGTCTGCTTTTATCCTCTACTCTATTGAATCAATACACCATCTGCCTTAATAAACGTATGCTTTCTTCCACGTAAACAAAAAGATAGTAGCTTGTGTTAGAGAACATGGCTCGTAACATTAAAATCCTGTCGTATCCTATTTCGCAAATCCTGATCGTTCAGTTCTTTTGTCAATGCGTCTACAAGCATACTGGAATAATCAAATTGTTTTTGTTCCTCTTTAAATAAAGATAAGGCCTTATTCGTATCAAAAGCACTTTCCTTCAGAATATCATCAAATCTATGCAACTCGTAACACAATTGTGCGACTTCCAACAATCCCTGCTCTTCCAAATACTGCGTCCTGCCAGGGTCTCTTTCTTCTGGCACAGTACAGCTGAATACGATCAAATCCCGTATCCATACATCACATTTTAATCCTTGGAATACTTTTATAATAAACTGTAATTTTTCAGCAGCGTTTTTCACATCCTGATAAATCGGCTGGAACAGCAACACGCTAAGAATTTTTTCGACCTCTCTTGTTTGTAACCCTAAATGCTTAAACACATTGCGATAAAAATCTAACCGTTCCTTTTCATGCACATCATAAGAAGAATGCAGAAATTGTCTTAATAACAAATTAATTTTCTCCAATACTATCCCCCGGTTTTCCATGGCATCTATGCGTTCTTTTTTTTGCATCAGATTCTTCAACACCGCTTTTAGTTCTTTATAACTCACCGGTTTTACCATAAAATAATCTGCGCCTGTAGCAAAGCCAGCGCTGCGGTCTTCTGGTGTTGCCAACGCAGTAACCATAACTACGGGAATATCTTTTGTATCCACTTTATCCTTTAACGCCTGGCAGACTTCAAACCCACTCATCCCTGGCAACATAACATCTAACAAGATAATGTCAGGCAGTTCTTCTCGTGCCATCTCCAACGCTTTCATTCCTTGGTAGGCTACTATCGCATCATAACCCCAGGATTCAATAAAATCCCGCATAAGTTCCACATTCTTTTTATTATCATCAATAATCAAGACTTTGCCCATAAGCGTTCTTCCTTTTGTCCCCTTCTGTTCAAATACGCTTCCACATCTAATGGCATCATAAAAAACATTTCTGTACCAACACCAAACTGGCTACGCAACCGAACGTTACCACCATGAAGTTCTACCAGTTTTTTTACAATAGGCAATCCCAAACCAGTGCCTTCATATTGTCTGGCATAACTGCTATCTACCTGTTCAAATTCTAAAAACACACGCTCCTGATCCTCTAAAGCAATGCCAATCCCTGTATCCTTTACAGTAACTTCAAACGTTGATGTCTTTTTTTCTACCAAAACATCTACCCTACCGTGCTCTCGAGTAAATTTAACAGCATTAGAAAGTATGTTATACAATATCTCCATAAATTTATGCAGATCGGCAGTTACATAAAAGTCCTCCGGCAAAATATCAACCTGGATTATGATATCCTTGTCCGATGCCATTGCTGATATACCATTTATAGCCTGTTGGACCACACTTTTTACCAAAAAGCTCTCTGGATTTAACAGCATTTTGCCTGCCGCTAATTTAGAAATATCCAACACATCATTAATCAACTGCAATAGATGACGCCCACTGTCATCAATATTCTGCACATATTGTACCTGTCGAGGTGTCAGTTCCCCCAAAATCCGTTCTTGCAGCAATTCTGCAGACCCTATAATTATATTTAACGGCGTTCGTAACTCATGTCCAATATTCGCCATAAAATTCGATTTGGCAATGTCAACTTTCTTCAACTCCTGAATTGCCATTTGTAAATCTTCTGTTCTTTCATTAACCATAAATTCAAGATGGTCGTTATTCTTCTGCAGTTCTTTTGCCAGGTTACTCGCTTTTTCTTCACTAATTCTCAGCTCTTTCAAATATGCTTTCCGCTCCATCTCTTTCTTACTCAATTTATCTACTAATTCGCGGAATGCATAAGACAAAGACAAAATTTCATCTTCATTTTTATTGTGAGCAAACTCCCCTCCTTTTAACTCTAATTCACCAAAGCGACGGACAGAATTAATGACACTTACAATGGGACGACTTAAAATATCCGAAAATCGATTTCCTAAAAACAACATAAAAAACAATAACAAAATAGCGACAGCCAAAATCCACTTTTGCTGATTGGAAATAATCGTACTAAAACGACTTTCTGGGATTCCGACCCCCATCGTTGCGACAACCTGGCCTTGACTATTAATTACATCCTCATCTAAAAAAATATGATTTTCTTTACCGGAAGAAAAATACTGTCTGCCAAAATGTTGCCCATTTTTTACCTTTGTAAATTCATTTTTTAAAGGACTACGACTTCCAACATAGTTATCCTTGCCATCCGTAACAATATTTGATGATATACGAATGCCGTCAATTGAAATTGCTAAAAAAGCTTCTTTTACCTGGTTGCTAAAGTATTTTGGTAACAACTTATCATTATTCAATGCATCCAAGATGATAATTGCACCAATAACCTCTTGCTTTTCCTGATCCTTATCAAACACAGGGATCACATTCACGCCAACCAAAGCTTTGCGCAAATAATCATTTTCCCCTTCCTTAGTGCCTTGTATTTTTACCAAGAGCCTATTATATGCGGGACTTGATTTATCAAACATTTCTTCCAAAAGAAATACCTCTTCTGAAAACCAAGTTTTCCGACTTTTCATAGTTTGGGCAGCAGCCTGCCCTATAATGTTTTCTTGATCATATCTGCTTTCTACCCGGCTTTTCCCAAAGACTTGATTTTCGATATCCACGACTAGCACAGCATCTAAAAAGGGCATAATCACACTATAATCAGCAAGCATCTTATTTAATACAGCCGTGTCCTTTTGCAGCAGAGCTTCTCTAAATGGGCCACTTTTTCCTAACATAGTCGCAGATTTTTGGATAATCTCACAACGCTCTATGGCAATTTCCCGTACAAAAGTCATTGCTACAGACAAATAATTTTGCTCATTCTCTTTTATTTGTTGCTCATATATATAAGTAGATATGGCAGACAACACTAAAATAGGAAAAACGACTATGAGCAACACAAAAAGCCTAATTTTCTTTTTTATGCTCATGTGTATCACCAATGCCATTGCTCACAAAACGACAATAATCAACCACCAATTGCACTCTATCCCGTAAATTCAACTTCAATAAAATATTAGAAACATGAGACTTAACCGTTTTTTCACTAATGAATAACAAATCAGCCACTTGCTTGTTTGTCAAGCCACTGCAAATAGCCTTTGCCACCTCTGTCTCTCGTTTGCTTAATTTCCCCTCAAACACACTCTTTCCTTGCTTTTCGTATTCTAAATCACGTTGTATAATGCGCTCTACGTCCAAATTTAACAACCGCAAACTCAATTGAAGGTTCGTTGCCACCTTTTGCAACGCATTTAATTTAAAATGCGGAACATGAAAAGTTTGAATCATCTCTTCCGCAAGTGGCGTGTCCTCATCAGCCACATTGCCGCCAAGGCAGAAAGCTACCAATTGGTTATCGTAGTAGATTGGGAAAAAGAAATTTGTTAAACCTAAAAAGCAACGGCTGACATCCATTTCTCTCTTTACCTTCGCCCGTGCGATTTTACGTAAAGTTTCTTCTATGCATCGCTGCCTGCTTTTTTCAGAAACAGCATAACAAAAAAGAGAAGCATTCGACCACACCGTCAACGGTTTTCCGTCTGTATCTAAAAAAACAAGACTAATCCCATGCAACCTGGCATAAGAATCCTGATAAGCTTGCAATCTATCTTTACCAACTAAATCTAACCAAGACTGTGAGGAAATTATGCTTCGCAACAAAATAACACTTCCTTTCATTATTGCGTCTGTCTGTTAGAAGCTGCTGACTTGCTCTATCACCTTTTACCAAAACTAAGATTAATCCTCATATTAATTGTATATGATCTCATTATAAAATAATAGCGACAAAAGCACGGTTTTAATGCTTTGGCCTTAGGACTTTGATCCTATTCGCATCCATCTGGGAATACGTTTTAAGTATAACAAAATACTGGCAGCTTTCATACCCGCTTTTTCTTCTACCTATCATGCTTGTGGGAACCCTCATATATTTTGGTCTTGGATCTTAATAAAAATCATCCTCGTTTATTGTATAAACAAGGATGATTTTTATTTCTTTTATTCTCTTTTCTTTACAAGGAAAAAATCATTTTGTTCAGCCTTTAAAGAACGTGCCGAAAATACCGCGGATCAAATTGGAGCCGATGCTGCCGCCTACGCTCCGGCCAATACTGCCGCCTACGGATTTGCCTAAAGAACCGCCCACAGCCCTTCCTACGGTTCCTAACACACTGTTGCCTACCGATTTTACCAGACGGTTTTTCTCCCGTTCTTTACGTTCTGCTTCCTTAGCCGCCTCTTTTTCCGCTTTTTCCTGTAGCCTGGCTTCTTCTTTGGCCGTTTTTTCGTCTATTTTCGCCTGTTCTGCCGCTGCTTTTGCGGCTTCCGCTTCTTTGGCCTCGGCCTGGTTCTGCCGCTGCAGAAACTCATAGGCGGAATCCCGATCTATATAGGTGCTGTATTTGCTGTATAAAAGACTGGCCTTGATCGCCTGATCCCGCTGCTCATCCGAAATGGACCCCATGCTGCAGCGCGGCGGTAAGATTGCGACTTTTTGTACCACACCCGGTACGCCGTCCGCCCCCAGGAAGGAAACCACAGCTTTACCGGTACCCAATTCAGTGATCGTAGTGGCCGTATCAAAAGCCGGGTTCGCCCGGAAAGAGGCTGCCGCCGCTTTGACCGCTTTCTGATCCGCGGGCGTATAAGCCCGCAGCGCATGCTGTACTTTATTGCCCAACTGCGCTAATACACCGTCCGGAATGTCCTGCGGGTTCTGTGTGCAGAAATAGATACCGACGCCTTTGGAACGAATGAGTTTTACCACCTGTTCGATTTTATCCAATAAAGCCTTGGATGCGCCGTCAAACAGCAGATGGGCTTCATCAAAGAAGAATACCATCTTGGGTTTAGGTAAGTCCCCGACCTCCGGCAGAGTCTCAAACAGTTCCGACAGCATCCACAGCAAGAAAGTGGAATACAATTTGCCGCTGTTGATCAGGCTGGAGCTGTCCAGCACGTTGATCATACCCCGCCCCATGTCCTGCGTCAGCCAGTCGGCAATGTTCAAAGCAGGCTCTGCAAAAAATACATCGCCGCCATTGGTTTCCAGAGCAACAATGGAGCGAATGATTGCCGTAATGGAAGCCGGACTCATTTTACCATACTCCGCTTCAAACTGGCTTCGGTGGTCGCTGATGTAATTCAGCATGGATTTTAAATCTTTGGTATCAATTAAAAGAAGTTTGTTATCATCGGCAATTTTAAATACAATGGTCAGAATATCGCTTTGCAGATCATTTAATTCTAAAATGCGGGCCAATAACAAGGGACCGATCTCCGAAACAGTGGTACGCAGAGGAATTCCCTTTTTACCATAAATATCCCACAACGTCACCGGATAGCCTTTGTACTGGAAACCGGCCTCCGCCAGACCAAATTTAGCAATACGCTTCTGCATATCTTCACTGTCCGTACCGGGCAGCATCATGCCTGCAATATCACCTTTTACATCAGCCATAAATACAGGAACACCCATGTCGCTGAAACTTTCCGCCATGACCTTTAAGGTGATCGTTTTTCCGGTGCCGGTTGCCCCGGCCACCAAGCCGTGCCGGTTGGCCATCTTCGGTAAGATGAAGATGTTTTCCCCGGTCTCGTTATTGGCAATCCAAAGTTTCTCATCTTTTAACATGTACTCTGCCTCCCGATAGCTCTGCTTCGCTTACTATCTGTTTTCTTGCAAGGCTTTCTTGCTGTTTTCTTGTTTTTCTTCACTTTCTTTTTCGATGCTTTTAGTTCTTTTTCTTTTCGTAACGTATTTTTTACGATTTTTAACGTCGTTCTTATTCGTTCTTATTTATTGAACCGTTTGTATTTTGTTCCTTACACTATTTTATGCCCTGCGGCTACGCTGCCGCATTGCCATGATCGCCAGACACAAAATAACGATGCCAAAGCACATGGAAATCGGAGCGCTTTTCGTAAAGCCGGCCACAATAAATGTGAAGAAAGAGGCAAAGGCTACAGTCAGAGCATAGGGCAGCTGGGTCGTCACATGGTTGATATGCAGACACTGGGCCCCTGCCGAGGACATAATCGTGGTATCCGAGATGGGCGAACAATGGTCACCGCAAACCGCGCCTGCCATACAGGCTGAAATAGAGATGATCATCATCTGATTGTCAATGCCCTGGAAGCAGGCTACTACGATGGGAATCAAAATACCAAAAGTACCCCAGGAAGTGCCGGTAGCAAACGCCAGACCTACCGCAATCAGGAACACGATAGCAGGTAAGAAGCTGAGAAAATTACCTGCGGAATGTTCTACCACACCGGCCACGAACTTAGCTGCACCCAACCCATCCGTCATCGCTTTTAAGGACCAGGCAAAGGATAAAATCAGCATGGCCGGAACCATCTGTTTAAAGCCTTCCGGCAGACAATCCATACAATCTGCAAAGGGAAGCACCTGACGGGACAGATAGAAAATCACCGTGATGATCAGTGCTACGGCAGAGCCAAGAACCAAGCCTACAGAGGCATCGCTGTTGGCAAAGGCATCCACAAAGCCCTTATCTTCAAAAAAACCGCCGGTGTAGATCATACCGATAACGCAGCAGATGATCAGCATGGCGATAGGTAACAGCATGTCCAACACGCTGCCGCTTTTCACTTCTCTTTTACTGTCTTCTTCCGCTTCTTTCGTAATGCCGGTGGTAAACAGATCTCCGTTTTGCGCATTTTCTTCGTGCATGGCCATGGGACCGTAGTCAATATTTAATTTCGCAATCAAAACCATCATAAACAGTGTCAGTAATGCGTAAAAATTAAACGGGATCGCCTGCACAAAAATATTAATACCATTTTCACCCTTTACAAAACCTGAAACTGCGGCAGCCCAGGAAGATATCGGCGCAATAATACAAACAGGCGCGGCCGTGGAGTCGATCAGGTACGCCAGTTTCGCCCGGCTGATCATGTGTTTATCCGTTACCGGACGCATGACAGAACCAACGGTCAGGCAATTGAAATAGTCATCAATAAAAATCAGGCAGCCTAACATCACTGTCGCCAACTGAGCGCCGACACGAGTCTTAATATGCCGCGAAGCCCACTGTCCGAAAGCCGCCGAGCCGCCGGCCCGGTTCATCAGCTGCACCATCATGCCCAGGATGATCAGGAAGATTAAAATACCTACGTTCCACTTATCAGAAAGTACTGTAAGCAACCCGGACTGGAAGACCTGATTCAATGTTCCTACCAGGTCGAATCCCGCATTCAGAAAAGCGCCCACGAGGATGCCCAGAAACAGGGAGCTGTATACTTCTTTCGTGATCAACGACAAGGCAATCGCGATGACCGGAGGGGTCAGTGCCCATATCGTTTCTTTCACAGGCATATGGTAATGCACCACAGCCACAGCCAGGCCGGCCAGTACAAAAACTACCGCCGCCAGCGCCACATACGTAAGTGTTCTCGGTTCCCCTTTTTTCACAACGTCCATCCCCCATTTGCGTTTCATTAATAAAAGCAAGAAACAAATTTTGATATTACTACTTTACTCTAAAATGTCAAATCTGTCCAGTAAAACGGGACAGGTTCTCTGGTTGTATACAGTATTTCTACCGTTTTTTATTTAATTTTTGACACATTCAGAAGCATTTTCAGTGTTCTTTTTTAATCGCCCCGTGAATATATCCCCCTGTAATGATCTATTTAAATAATCTATTTATTTGATGGTTGAGATTTTTCTGTAGGTGATTTATCTTGTATCGTGTATAATAAAGTCGTATATAATAACTTAAAAAATAATGACAAGGGTACATGAGTACATAAGTCCTAAGTGTTTAATCATATAATAATAAAGTACCTAAGTACCCAAGCATACAAGCAGCGAAGCAACATAAACAATGAAGCAACGCAAATAACAGGCAATTCATCAAATTCAAGAAAGAAGGGCTGTCACGTGATCGGGCAAAAGTTAACCGCAATTTTACTATTGACCTCAACCGCATTGCCGCTTTCTGCCCAGGCAGAAAATACCACCGAAAAAATGCTACCTCAGCGCAGTGCCGGGCAGAGTACACAGAACGAGTATGAGGCTCACAGCGCTATCCGGAATACGGCTATCGCTCCCATACCGGCTGTCGCTACTGTCATTACCGGTGCGGAAATGAAAGAACATCGTTACCAAAGCGTAGCCGAAGCCCTGCAATACGCCCCGGGCGTCACCGTGACCCCGGGTTCTTTCAATACCGGTCATCCGGTCGTACGCATTGACGGAGATGACAGAGTCGCTGTATTTATCGACGGACGGAAACAAAATCTAGAAAGCGGCTTTACGGACGGCAGGGCTACCTACGATCTGGATCTGACGCCGCCGGTCAGCATCATCGACCGGATTGAAGTCATCCATGGCGCGGCCGGAGATATTTTTTGGAGCGCCGAAACACCGGGCGGTGTGATCAATATCATCACGAAAAAAGGACAGCAGCATAGATTTTCTTTTGAAGGCGCCCGGGGCACGCATAATGCCTGGCGTTGGGACACGTGCCTGGAGGGCAGCGGCAAAGGTTGGAGCTGGATTGCCGCAGGCGGACGCTCAGATCAGGGGCCTCTTCATTACAAAAGTTTCGATGGAAAGAATGGAACAATGCCCAACTCCCGCCGCAACCGCCGGGAAATGTATTATCGCTTCGACCGGCAACTGACGGATCACAGTTCCCTGAGTGTCTCCTACGGACATTTCAGCAATGACACCGGTCTCTGGTATTCACGCTATCTTAAGCCGCTTCACAAAGAGTACCACGATTATAATTATGAAAAACTGGCAAATGATGTTTCCGTAACTTATAATTACAAGGAAAATAAAGAAGCCCCTGCCTACATCAGTTTGTATCACAACTATAACCAGGGAGACACCTACCGCCCCACCGGCACGAAAGAGCAGAAACTGCTGCCTTCTTACAGCCGCTGGAAAACCGATACCAACGGATTGGATTGGCGTGATGGCTGGCGCACCGGAAAACATCGCATGCTTACTGCCGGCCTGACCGTACGCCATACCTCAGTAAAAAATGACGCAAACTATGATGTGAAAACTGATCCTGTCGACGAAGCAAATCGCAGCTATGGGAAAAATTATGCCAAAAGCATGACCACGACCTCTTTTTTCCTGAAATCGTCCCACCAGTTTAAGAAGCTTTTTTATACCAGTACAAAAACACTCACCCATAACAGCATCTTCGGCAATAAATACCTGTCTAACAGAGTCGCAGAGTATCGTCCGGATAATAAAACTTCCTTCTACGGGGGGCTGCAGAAGATTTTTGCCGTACCTACTTTAGACGAACTGTATTACGATAACGCCAAAATTGAGGGCAATCCTTCGCTGGAACCGGAAAAAGGCTGGAAATTAAGCGGTGGCCTGCGGCATCGTTTCTCACAGAAAGTTTCCGGTGATCTCGGCGGGTTCCTTACCTATACCAAAAATCCGATCTTATGGGACAAAAGCACCGGTAAATGGCGCCCCTTTAACGGGGAAGGCTCCCACCAACAAGGGCTGCGTTTTTCTTTGACCGATGCGTTCAGCGATAAATACAGCGGCCATCTTGCCTATACCTTCACCCACTCCAGGGTAAAATGGGGGGCGGAAAATCCTGTGTATACGGAAGAAGTCGCGCCCCATTTGCTGCAAGCCGCCTTGCGCTATAAAGATGCGCGTTGGGCCAATAATCTGCTCTTAACCGCAGGCCTCGGCAGAGATTCCGAATGGTATTCCAGCGACTATTTCCTGGTGGACGCCAACGTAAATTACACTTTTAACAAACACTGGAGCAGCTATCTTAAGCTGCGCAATCTGTTGAATGCCGATTATGAGATTTTAGGCTCACGCAACGAAGGAGAATTCCCCGGCAGAGGCCGAACCATGCTTTTAGGCGTTACTTACAGCTATTGATTTTAGCCGCCGCCAATCCGGCGAAAAAGTTTTGACAATAACCTTATTGACAAACAGAAAATTTTTGGTTACTATGTATATGGTTAGCAATCGCTAACCATATCTTTTTATCACGAGTTAGCTTTTGCTAATTTATTTTGGAGTCATTCCTGCGAACCCATGGTACCGTTATGTCAGAAGAAGATATTATACGTTTTTGTTCCCCCACTCTTGCGGGTATAAAGCCCGGCAATCTTTTTACTGCCACCTATGACGATTCGGAACAATTGCAAAAGGAACTGGATGTTTTGGCAAATCGCCTTTCTGCCAAAGGGGTAAAAATACTTTCTCTGCGGCAGAAGCAGGGGCGGGCATTGTTATATTTTTATCGTCCCTGCCTGCTGAAAGAATGCTTGCGTCATCTGGACGCCCGTCTTTTATTACAGCAGCGCGGTTATCCTCCGGATCAACCGCAGCGCTGCCTGAAAAAATTGTGGCAGCATCTGCAAACCGAAAGTGATTTTCCTCACGAGATCGGCTTATTTCTGGGCTACCCTCCGGAAGATGTGCAAGGCTTCATTGAACAGAAAGCCTGCAACAGCAAGTGTACCGGTTGCTGGAAGGTTTATGGCGATCAAAAAAAAGCGGAACGAATCTTTGACCGCTATAAAAAATGCACTGCCTGTTTTTTAGCCAATTGGCGGCGCGGCGTTTCATTAGAACAACTGACCGTCAAAAAAGTGTAATCACATGCGGACCATGTTGATTTATAGTAAATGCGTACAGGTAAAACGTACGACAGACAAGATTCAGTGGAAAAGATTCAGTGTTTAAAGTGTAAAAGGAAAGGTGATTTATATGAGTAAAGTTGCAGTTGTGTATTGGAGCGGTACCGGTAATACGGAAATGATGGCACAGGCGGTCCTGGAAGGCGCAAAAAGCAACGGCGCCGAAGCCGACTTATTCACCGCCGGAGAATTCAACGCCAATAAGATGGAACAATATGACGCGATTGCGTTCGGCTGCCCTGCCATGGGCGCGGAAGTGCTGGAAGAAAACGAGTTTCAGCCCATGTTTGATGATTGCGCGATGAAACTGCGTGGTAAAAAAATTGCCCTGTTCGGCTCCTGGGGCTGGGGCAATGGCGAATGGATGCAGAATTGGGAAGCCCAGTGCCGGGATCTGGGCGCGGACTTAGCTCACGACAGCGTCATTTGTGCCAATCAGCCGGAAGAAGATACACTGGCAGAGTGCCGGAACCTGGGAGGAGCCCTGGCCTGATGCATGGTTGGGGTAAGTATGACGACTCCCCTGCACCGGACGGAAAATAAAATACAAAATATAAAAAGATAGAGTAAAAGGCCTGCTGTCCATTGTAACAGCAGGCCTTTCGATTATTTACATTTTATCCTCTCAGCCCTTTTGCGGAAAACAGACACAGTCCATCACGCGATCTATTCTTGCTATAGGCAGATGAGAAATGCGCTCTCGTCTGTTATCTGCCTCTTTCCGCCATAATAATGCTGATTTCCTCTTCATTGATGCCAACCATGGCGCCGCCCAGATCATAGGACATTTTTGCGATTATTTTGGGATCGTTATAATTGGCCACCGTTTTCACAATCGCAGCCGCCCGTTTGGCAGGATCTTCGGATTTAAAAATACCGGATCCGACAAACACACCCTCGGCCCCTAACTGCATCATTAAAGCGGCGTCTGCCGGAGTCGCTACCCCGCCGGCGGCAAAGTTCAGTACAGGCAGTTTTTTGTGGTCATGTACATATAATACCAGATCATAAGGAACCTGCAGTTCCTTGGCCACTTCATACAGTTCATCGGGCCGTTTTGCCGCCACCTGCGCCATCTGCATGTTGATTTTGCGCATATGACGTACCGCCTGTACAATGTCCCCGGTACCCGCTTCCCCTTTGGTACGGATCATGGAAGCCCCTTCACTGATACGGCGCAGCGCTTCGCCTAAATCTCTGGCGCCGCAGACAAAGGGAGTCTTAAACTGACGCTTATCAATATGGTACACATCGTCTGCGGGCGAAAGTACTTCACTTTCATCAATATAATCAATATCGATGGCCTGCAGCACTTGCGCTTCAACAAAATGGCCGATACGGCATTTCGCCATCACCGGGATGGAAACGGCTTTTTGAATCTCCCGGATCATCTTGGGATCGCTCATGCGGGATACGCCGCCGGCGGCCCGGATGTCAGCCGGTACTCTTTCCAAAGCCATCACCGCCACCGCTCCGGCCGCTTCCGCGACTTTGGCCTGTTCCGGACTGGTTACATCCATAATGACCCCGCCCTTTAATTTCTTCGATAATTGTTTGTCTGCATCATATTTGTCTTTTTCAGCCATTTTTATCCTCCTGAATCACCTGGCTGCCGGTTCAGACCACATTATAAATCGTTTGGCAGCCTCTTTTTATTTTCTATAAAATGAATTATAATATAAAATTGAATATAGAAAAATTACCAAAACTGTTTAAAAAAATATAACCAGATAAAAAGGATCAAATCATGGCCACTGCTTATATGAAACTCTACACCTTTATCAGGGAAAGCATTGCGCAAGGCATTTACAGTTACGGAAGCAAACTTCCTTCCAAACGTCAGTTAGCGGAAAAAAACGGCTGCAGTGTGATCACCGTGGAACATGCCTATGCTTTATTGGCAGAAGAAGGCTATATAGAATCCCGCGAACGCAGCGGCTATTACGTAATTTATAACGCCAATGACTCTTATCCGGTGGGAAACGCTCCCGGCTGGCAAAAGATTACGGCGGCAAGCAGCCCGGAAACAGAGCGCAGAGAACAAATGGAAAAAGAGCTTTTTCCATTTTCGGCCTTTGCCAAAACCATGCGTTCCGTGTTGTCATTTTACGGCAAACGGATCCTCAGCCCTTCCCCCAACCATGGCTGCGAAGAACTGCGCCACGCCCTTGCCGCTTATCTGGAAAGAAGCCGGAAAATCAGTGTCTCTCCTGAACAGATCCTCGTCGGCTCCGGTGCGGAATATTTGTACAGCATGAACATACAGGTATTAGGGCGCCACCGGATCTATGCGTTGGAAAACCCCTCTTACGATAAAATACAAAAGGTCTATGAAGCCAATCAGGCCAAAACCGACCTTCTTACCATGGGGACAGACGGCATTAAAACTGCGGAACTGGAGCGTACCGCAGCCGAAGTGCTGCATGTAACGCCCTTTAACAGTTACCCCTCAGAGATTACGGCAACCGCTTCCAAAAGGGCCGAATACATCCGCTGGGCCCAAAAACGTCATGGCTTCATTATCGAAGATGATTTTGACTCTGAATTCACGCTCCTGTCTAAACCGGAAGACACTCTTTTCTCCCTGGCTCCTCAGAAGCAAATCATCTACATGAACAGTTTTTCCAAAACCATCGCGCCTGCCATTCGGGCGGCCTATCTTGTTCTGCCAGAAACTCTGCTGGCTGCGTATCAGGAAAAAATCGGTTTTTATTCCTGTACCGTACCGGTCTTTGAGCAGCTGGTACTGGCAGAATTCATTAATGGAGGACATTTTGAAAGGCATATCAACCGTATCCGACGGCAGAGAAGAAAAGCACTGCAGGGAAAATAAGCCAGGACAGGATAAGATAAGTCCGGCAAACAAAAGAAGATTGGTACGGCAAGCAAGAGAAGGCAAAGTAAATTAAAGTAAAAAACAATCTGGGTAAAGTAGAAGAAAAAAAGCCGCAGGCAATAACCTGCGGCTTAAAGATTTTTACATACAGCAAGCAAATCAGTCTTGTCCGTTCCAGCAATAGGTACACATGGTACCCGGGTCAATCCCTACGGCTTTGAGCATATCGTCCAGGCGGTTAAACCGCAGACTGGTAAATCCCATCTTTTTACAGATGCCGTCCACCATCGCACGATACCGGTCAGAATCAGGATTACAATAATCCTCCAGGATCTCCCTGGCAACCTCGTCGCCCTCTTCTTTCGCCACAATCTGACGGGCGATCAGTTCCATTTCCGAATTGGAACGGGAGAAATTCAAAAATTTACAGCCAAAAGTAATCGGTGGGCAGGCCGGACGGGCATGCACTTCTTTGGCGCCGGTCTTAAACAGAAATTCGGTAGTCTCCCGCAGCTGCGTGCCCCGCACAATGGAATCGTCGATCAGAATAATACGTTTATTATCAATCAGTTCATGCACCGGGATCAATTTCATTTTTGCGATCAGATCACGCTTGCTCTGAATGGTAGGCATGAATGAACGCGGCCAGGTCGGCGTATATTTAATCAGAGGACGGGAAAAGGGAATACGGCTTTCATTGGCATAACCTACCGCATGAGCGATACCGGAATCGGGGACACCGGCCACAATATCCGCCGCGTCTGCCGGAAAAGCATCCCGTTGCGCCATGTATTTACCGCAGTTATACCGCATCCGTTCTACAGAGACCCCTTCATAGACGGAAGAAGGATAACCGTAATACACCCACAAGAATGCGCAGACACGCATTTTTTTACCCGGGGCGGCCAATACCTGCACGCCCTCCGGAGTCATAATGTCAATTTCGCCGGGGCCCAGTTCTTTATAGTCTTCATAACCTAAATTCAGATAAGCAGAAGATTCAAAGGTAGCGCAGAAGCCATCTTCTTTCTTGCCGATGATCATGGGCGTGCGGCCGACTTTATCACGGGCCACATAGATCCCCTGCGGCGTCATAAGCATTAAAGACAGTGACCCTTCCACCATTTCCTGCGCATAACGGATGCCCTCGATCAGATTGTCCTTCTGGTTGATCAGCGTGGCTACTAATTCGGTAGAATTAATCGTTCCCCCGCTCATTTCCAGAAAATGCGTGCTCTTCTTTTTCATGATCATGCTGACCAGAGCTGCCACATTATTAATTTTGCTGACCGACGTGATCGCGTAAGTTCCATGATGAGAACGCACGATCAAAGGCTGCGCTTCCATGTCGGAGATACAGCCGATGCCCAGGTTCCCCTTCATTTTATGGATATCGCCGTCAAATTTGGTGCGGAAAGGAGAATTTTCAATGTTGTGGATGGCCCGATTGAACCCTTCTTCTCCATAAACCGCCATGCCGCCTCTTCGGGTTCCCAGATGGGAATGATAGTCCGTACCGAAAAACAGATCGAACACGCAATCTTCTTTCGATACAACGCCAAAATAACCGCTCATAGTGATGTTTTCCCTCGTCTCTCTTCAACTAAAAATGCTTAAATCTTTACGCAAAGATGCGCCTTTATTTTATCCTACTATACGATGGACTGCAACAATTTTTTCAATAGATTTTTCTAAATTAAGTGTAAATTAAATGCAATTTTCGCTTAACAAAAACTTCACTGGTTAAATGGGAAAGTAAAGTGCTACAATAATAAGAAATAAACTAAGAAATATAGAACGAAACGGAGGCCTGTCCATGCATACCACGTTGGCAGAATTAACTGAACACAAAATCATTTCCATTATCAGGGGCGTTACCAGCGTCGATATCCTCCCTGTGGCAAATGCGCTGTATCGCGGCGGTATCCGCTTCATCGAAGTGACTTTTAACGCCTCGTCTCTTTTAGCCTCCGATGATACCCTGCAAAGCATTCGCCTGTTGCGAAAAAAGATGGGCGACAAGATACACATCGGGGCCGGCACCGTTCTTACACCGGTACAGGTAGAATTAGCCGCCGATGCCGGCGCCGAATATATTATTTCGCCGGACATGAACCCGGATGTGATCCATCATACAAAAGAGTTGGGGCTGCTCTCTCTTCCCGGCGCTCTTACGCCGACGGAAATCCAGGCGGCCTGGGCCGCAGGCGCCGATATGGTCAAGGTTTTCCCTGCTTCCCTGCTGGGCCCGGCCTATTTTAAGGCGCTCAAAGCGCCCCTTTCTCAGGTCAAACTGGCAGCCGTGGGAGGCGTAGATGAAACGAATATCCGGGATTTTCTTAAATCCGGCGCCGACGGTTTGGGTATCGGCGGTTGTCTGGTTAATAACGACAGAGTCAGCCGCAAAGCCTGGAACGAGTTGGAACGTTCCGCCTGTAACTTTGTGGGCGCCATTTGTCAGCCGGAAAAATAAATAGTATAATAATGAGGACGGCAGCAGCTGTCTTACCTGACACGGGGAGCGTTTTCGCTGAGAGGAACCTTGCGTTCGACCCGCCACCTGATTTGGATAATGCCAACGTAGGGATCGTCAAAACTATCCGAACATACGCACAGGCAGTGTCTGATCAGACACTGCTTTTTTATTATTCAGCCGGTTTTATCTGTCTTGATCCGGTTCTTTTTCTTTTCTTCTATATTTTTCCTTTTATCTTTCTTTATATATTATCTTTTATCTTTATAGTATCTTCATGTACTATCTTCGCTATTTTCAGTTTCTTAGTATGATTTCGTTATTATGATGTTCCTATGATTATATTGAACAAAGGAGTGTATCTCATGGCCGAAAAGTTATATCATACGCAAATGGAAGCAGCCCGCAAGGGCATTCTCACACCGGAAATGGAGCTGGTTGCCAAAAAAGAAGATCGGTCCATTGAATTTATTCGGGAAAATGTGGCCTGCGGTAAGATCGTCATTCCGGCCAATCCCGGTCACAAAGGACTGGATCCTAACGGGATCGGCAGCATGCTGCGCACCAAGATCAACGTAAATTTAGGTGTCAGCCGAGACTGCAAAGATTATGATATTGAAATGCAAAAGGTTTTGAACGCCGTAAAATTAGGCGCTGAGTCCATTATGGACCTGTCCAGCCACGGCAATACCCAGCCTTTCCGCCAGAAGCTCTGCCGGGAATGCCCTGCCATGATCGGTACCGTACCGGTGTACGATGCCGTCATCCATTATCAGAGAGATTTGAATACCCTGACCGCCCGGGATTTTATCAATGTGGTGCGCCTGCATGCGGAGGACGGTGTGGATTTTGTCACCCTGCACTGCGGCATCACCCGTAAAACCATCGAGCAGATTCGTTCCGGCAGTCGGATGATGAATCTGGTAAGCCGCGGCGGCAGCCTGGTTTTCGCCTGGATGTCCATGACCGGAGAAGAAAATCCTTTTTACCAATATTACGATGAAATTTTGGAAATCTGCCGGGAACATGATGTAACCATCAGTCTGGGCGATGCCTGCCGCCCCGGTTGCCTGGCCGATGCTACGGATCAATGCCAGATCGAAGAACTGGTACGGTTAGGCGAATTGACTCAGCGCGCCTGGGATAAGGATGTTCAGGTCATGGTCGAAGGACCCGGACATGTGCCGCTGGACCAGATCGCTGCGAATATGAAAGTACAGCAGACTATTTGCAAAGGAGCGCCTTTTTATGTATTAGGGCCCCTGGTAACGGATATCGCCCCGGGCTATGACCACATTACCGCCGCCATCGGCGGAGCTATGGCCGCCGCTGCCGGAGCAGCGTTCCTTTGTTATGTTACACCGGCAGAACACCTGGCTCTGCCCAACGTAGAAGACGTAAAGCAGGGCATCATCGCCAGTCGGATCGCCGCGCATGCCGCAGATATTGCCAAGGGGATTCCCCACGCACGGGAACAGGATGACCGTATGGCTCAGGCCCGCCGTAAATTAGACTGGGAAGCACAGTGGCCGGAAGCCATCGATCCGGAAACAGCCAAAGCCATCCGCCAAAGCCGTAAGCCGGAAGACGACCACAGCGACACCTGCAGTATGTGCGGCAAATTCTGCGCCGTACGCAGCATTAATAAAGCATTGGCCGGAGAAATGATCGATATCCTATAAATCCTCTAACCTTATATATTCTCTAACCCTATATATATCTAATCTTTTAAACAAAAAAATCCCGCAAGTCTTTTTCCCTGTGCCGACCCCCAAAAGTCAGACCTAAAAACCTAACGATTGGAGGTCGGCACATTTTTCTAAGGGCTGCGGAATTTTTTTATGTGTTCCTCTGCACTACAAGCCTGACATTTGACTTAGAGCCGGATTTTTATACTACGTTCAGATTAGACCGCGCCGCCGAGCCAAAGCCAGTGCCCCTTTACCGGAAAGCACCTTCTGCGATTCCCGGGGAACCAGTTCCACGGTATATCCTTCATTTTGCAGCAGACAAGCATAGGCTTGTTGCAGCACATTGCGCCCTGCCACAATAAAACGCGCTTGCTGACAACCGGAAAAAAGCGGATCCTGTTGCAAGGTCCGTACATCATCCGCCAGCAAAAGTCCCAGTAAATAGTTTTGCGCCTGTACCGGCGTATAACCGTCAAACAAACCGCAAATGCGACACAAAAATGCGCCGTGCCCCAGTCCCATAGACCGTCCCCAGGCAACACCCCGCAGAAAAGCTCCCGCCTCAAACATCTCGACAAAGCGTCGCTCCACGGTACCGGCCAGAATACTGTCTAAAGTCAGGGAACGGAGCAATTCTCCCGCTAATGTAGTCAAACTGCCTCGTATAACTCCTTTTTCATCCACTGCAATGTACTTATTATGCGAACCGGGTAAAACCAGGACCAAAGGTTCCGCTGACGGCCGCGCTCCCATTGCGCCCGCTCCTTCCGCCTCGCATTTCCGATTCGCTTCAGAGCGTTCCTTTCCCGGGTGTACCGGATCGTGCATCAGGCTTGCCGACGCGTATAGCTCCAACATACCGACCGCTTCGGTCTCTTCCCCCCGCATCATATCCATATGGACTATGGTTTCCGCGGTAATCGCCTCGTCCGCCAGATTTTTCATGCCGGGGATAAACCATATCTCCCCCGGTGACAGACCTTCTATCTTCCTGGGCACCATGGCAGCCGCCAGCGTGTCCACCCCTGCCGGAGCCGCAATATGAGGCACTTCTGTCAACCCTAAATCCGACGTCAGCATACCGGAGGCCAAAACCAATGATAGATCCTCAGGCTTTATTCCGGCTTCGGTCGCCGCTTCCGTCAACAGGCAGTCTACCGTAGTCAACAGTTTTTGGTTGTTTCCATCGATTGCAGTATTCCTTACGCCGACTTCCGCAGCGGCTTCCCCGGCCAAAAGAAAATCGGAGGCAGTCCGATTCCAGATACGCACACGCGTATTGGTGGTACCCCCGTCAATTGTTGCAACAAATGTTATATTAGCCATTTTTCCGTTTCATTTTCTCAAATTCAGCAATGATCTCCTGCCCGGGCGCTTCATCCAAAAGGCTCACGACCACCAACACAAGCAGACTGAGCAAAAAGGCAGGAAGTAATTCGTAGATACCGAGCACACCGCCCAACGGAGCGATTAAAAACTTCCAGATGAATACCGTTGCGCCGCCGGTCACCATACCTGCCAATGCACCGCGGTAGGTCGCCCGCTTCCAGAATAAAGAAGCCAGCACCAACGGTCCGAAAGAAGCTCCAAATCCGGCCCAGGCAAAGGATACGATCTTAAAAACAGAACTGGCCGGATCTCTGGCAATGACCATACCTAAAATCGCAATCGCAACTACCGTCCAACGGGCCGCGCGGATACGCTGATCAATGTTCAGGTTCATATTTAACGCTTCCTGCAAGATGTTTTCCGAAACACTGGAAGACGCAGCCAAAAGCTGTGAATCGGCCGTGGACATCGTACTCGCTAAAATACCCGACAACACAAGACCGGCGACACAGGCCATCAAAAGACCATGTTCGGAAATCACATTGGCGATTTGAATGATGATCGTCTCCGTATTGGCATTAGTCAACGTGCTGACCAGGCCGGATGCGCTTAAAGACCGCCCTACAATACCGATAGCCACAGCTACACCCATGGCCACCACGACCCAGATACTGGCTACCCGGCGGGACAGATCCAGTTTTTCCACTTCATTAATCGCCATAAAACGAAGCAGAATGTGCGGCATGCCGAAGTATCCCAGTCCCCAGGCCAGCGTAGACGCAATCGTAAACAACGTGTAAGGAGAAGCGGAGTTCGTATCCACCTTAAAGGTTTCCGTTAACGAAAGATAGCCCGGCAGAGCCTGTGCATTGGCCAACACTGTATCTACTCCTCCTGCCATATTTGTTGCATAGACCAATACAAACAATAAAGCAAAGGTCATGATAATGCTCTGGATAAAGTCTGTAATAGACGCCGCTAAAAATCCCCCGGCTGCCGTGTATGCTACAATAACGATCGCCGAAAGAACCATCGCCATCACATAATCCGCGCCAAATAAAGAATGGAACAGTTTGCCACAGGCCGCAAATCCCGAAGCCGTGTACGGAATAAAGAAAATAATAATGATAACGGCGGCTATGGTAGAAAGCACATGCTTATCATCGTGAAAGCGGTTGGAGAAAAACTGAGGCAACGTGAATGATTTGGTCAGATGGGTGTAAATGCGCAAACGTTTCGCCGTGAATAACCAGTTTAAATAGGTACCGATCGCCAGTCCGATCGCCGTCCAGCCCACATCCGCCACACCGGACAGATAAGCCAGGCCCGGCAGGCCCATCAGCAAATAACTGGACATATCCGAAGCTTCCGCGCTCATCGCTGTCACCAACGGACCAAGCTGCCTGCCGCCCAAATAAAAATCTGTTGCGGATTCGTTCTTTCGCGCATAATAAAAACCGACAAAAAGCACACTTAATAAATAAGCGGCAATCGTAAACAAAATACAAACTACTGAAGAACTCATACAAATTTTCCCTCGATTATAATATAAGTATGGTATAAGTTTACCATAAATTCACTTAATTACAAAAAAAATTTAAAAATATAACAAAACCTCGAACTGAAAAAGTCCGAGGTTCTATCATTGACAAATTGATTGACACGTTTAAAGTCTTGCAAATCCTTGGTACTATAGGCAAATGCCCTTCGCAGAAAATGACGTCCACGCAAATCTACACAGGCAAAACGTACTCATTCAAACAAATAGAGTTTCTTAAGCCCTATGCGGTTCAAATTTCGTCCTATCACAATAGCCCGCGTATCTTCCATCGGTTCGCAGCCGCCAATTTGAAATTGTCCGTCCACATAGTCGAAACGATACCACAACGCCTCATTTTTACAATACCCTTTGGAACGAACGATATAACCATATTTGCCGGAGTTAAGCTCTTCCAGAAGATACAACAATTGATCCGGCGACCGACAGGGGAAAGGCTGAAATCCCATATTTTCTAATGATTCGTCGGCTTCACTTTTGCCACGAGCCTCAAGAACCACCGGTTCACCCGCCTTGGTCAGCAAAGAAAGCCAGTCTTCTTTAGACCACTGACTGTAATGCGTCAAGGGGAAATGCACATCCTCCGTCAATTGTAAATCTTTTGCCACCGCCTCAAAATCCTGTGTGGAAAAACCTTCCGACTTGCTGACTACCAAGTGCTTAGCACTATATACCTGATCCTCAAAATAAGCCGGAAACTCCTGCCTCTCATTACGGTAATGCAAGCCATCCAAAATCGTGATTGGCTCCAATAAACCGATTCTTTCATAGAGCACAGGTTTCAGGTTCTGCATGATACGGCTGGGAAAAGCCACGCCACTGGGTTCTACCAACAAGTAATCCGGATTCAGCGTATTAGCGATAGTAATCACGGTAGAAGAAAAATCCAGTTTGCTTGAGCAGCAGATACAGCCCTCGGACAACTCCCGCACTTCCAGATCCGCAGCCGCACCCCGGACAGGATCAGAACCCTTCGCCCGGAGCAACGGCCCATCAATGCTGAATTCACTGAACTCATTTTCGACGATGACGAAGTGACGGCCTGTCGCCTTCGCCATCGCCTGAATAAATGTAGTTTTTCCGGCTCCTAAAAAACCCGAAATAAGTAATATCTGCATCTTGATCTATAGAATTCTTTCTTAAATGAATTTGCAATTTAAAAGCATTTGGAATTTAAAATTCAGCTCAATTCGGCAACATGCCTTCGTCAAGCTATCATCTTATTTTTCCAAAACTACAACCGGTTTAATAAGGTCTTTCGGTTTGTCTTTCATTAACAGCAAGGCTTCTTCCACATGTTCAAACCCTTCAAAACGATGGGTAATCATGGGTTTTACATCCAGCTTGCCGGTCGTGATCAAACGAGCCAGCTTTTCCAGACGATAGCGGCCGCCGGGCATCAGACCGCCGACAATCTGTTTATGACCCATGCCTACGCCCCACTCAATACGCGGGATCTGAATATAAGTGCCGCTGCCCAGATAGTTTACATTGCCTAATTTTCCACCCGGCTTCAACGCTTTGATCACCGCCTCAAACGTGTTGACGTTACCGCCGGCAATAATGGCTTTATCCACCCCTTCGCCGTCGGTCAGTTTCAATACCTGTTCTTCAATCGGACCAGTTTTGTAGTCAACGAAGTCCGTCGCGCCATAACCGCGAGCCACTTCCATCGTCTTAGGACGAGAACCTACCGCAATAATACGGGAGGCACCCCGCAGATTGGCGCCGGCAACCGCCATCAGGCCAACGGGACCGATACCGACAACCAACACCGTATCGCCAAACTGAATATCAGCCAATTCTGCGCCATGAAAACCCGTGGGGACCATATCAGCAAGCATACAAGCTTCTTCAACGGACATGCTGTCCGGCAGAAACGTCAGGTTGCCATCGGCATCGTTTACATGGAAGTATTCGCCAAATACACCATCTTTGAAATTAGAGAACTTCCAGCCGCCGAGCATCCCGCCGGAATGCATCGGAAAGCCGCTCTGCGCGGCAATCGAATCCCAGTCAGGCGTAATCGCAGCCACCATAATGCGATCGCCTACTTTAAAGTCTTTTACCTCGGAACCTACTTCATCTACCACACCGCAGGCCTCATGCCCGAGGATCATATTCTGTCTCTCACCCAAAGCGCCTTCCCAAACAGTGTGCACATCAGAAGTACAAGGGGAAATCGCTAACGGGCGGATAATCGCATCCTTAGGGCCACAGGCAGGTCTTTCTTTTTCAATCCAACCGGTTTCACCAATTCGCAGCATTGCATAACCCTTCATGTTTTTGCTCCTTTCATAAAAAACAATATTTGCAAAAAATAAAACTAACCTTCATCATAAATACAACGCAAGACTACAGTTTCATTGTATTATGATTCTTGTGTATTGTATTCGACATCTAAACAACAAACCCTTTAAATCCTTTCCGAACACCCAGGCAAAATTTAAAGTTCCTCCGTAGAATTTTAAATTATTTCACTTCTTTACAGCGTTTCAACGCCCCTGTAAGCTTGATTTTATCGCTTACAACATGGTACACTTAATTTCATAGAATCCATAATCATTATGAATTTCAAGAGAAAATCAAAAAGGATATTTCATTTCCTGCCGCAGTGATGACTCTATGGATAAAAATTATCTGTATGAAAGAAATAAGCACCACGAACGAGTGGTAGATGGTTCGATATAAGCAAGGCGGAATTTTGCTTATAATTATGTGATACGAGGAGAACGACCATGAAAAAACTGATGAGTATTCTGACGCTGGTTTTGGTTTTATGTCTGGGATTAACCGGGTGCGCCGCAGACAAAAAAGACGCCGGTGAAAAAAAGGCACAAGCCGCTGAGATTGGCGTGACCGTCGGCAAAATCGCCCCTGCATTCCAATTAAAAGACCTGGATGGAAAAGAAGTATCTATCAACGTTGCAAAAGATAAAAACCTGTATGTACTGAACTTCTGGGCGACATGGTGTCCGCCCTGCCGGGCTGAAATGCCGGATTTAGAGCGTTTTTACCAGGAGCAAAAGGAGAAGGTTCAATTTTATGCGATCAATCTGGATGAACCTGCCGATAAGGTAAAAGACTTTGTCCGCAGCAACGGCTTCACTTTCCCCGTACTTTCTGATAAAGGCGGTACGATCGGTGGCGAATTCAAAGTCAATGCCATCCCTACCACGTTGGTCATCGACCAACAGGGCGTGATTCGGCTACGCAAAGCCGGTACCATTACAGAAGCGGAATTAAATAGTGTATTGCGTAAACTGGCAGGAGAAAAATAAGTATGGAAAACGTTACTTTAGTGGGCGCTTTTCTGGCAGGGTTACTGTCCTTTCTTTCCCCGTGTGTGCTGCCCATGCTGCCGACGTTTTCTGCCATTTTAGCCGGGGGATCCCGCCGTCCCTATGTAAGCGTGACCGCGTTTTTATCCGGTTTCACGACCATGTTTATTCTCATGGGGGCTACCGCTTCTTTTCTGGGGCAGTTCCTCTTTGAATACCAGGCGTTCGTCCGTAAGGCAGGGGCCCTCCTTATCATCCTGATGGGGCTCTTCATGATCGGTTTGCTTGGGACGTCCGTGCTCAATCGGGAATACCGACCTTTTTTGAACCGCAAATTTCAGGGGCCCTTCGGCGCCTTTCTCCTGGGCATGGCCTTTACCGTGGGCTGGACGCCCTGTACCGGACCGATTTTAGCAACGATTCTGATTTATGCAGGCGAATCCGCCACTATCGCCAAAGGCGCATTGTTGTTATTTATATATGCGCTGGGTTTTTCCCTGCCCTTCTTTTGCCTGACGGTAGTATGGAATCAGTATCTCTCCCGGTTGCGGAATTTCTATGACTGGCTGCCAAAAATTCAGATTGCCGCCGGAGTACTTCTGGTACTGCTCGGCATCGCCATCTGGTTCAACTGGCTCCCCATGCTGATTGCTAAATTATGGATTTTTTAAAGTAACACGTTGGTGATGCATAAACTATAAATATCTCTATTTTAAAGCTCTCCCACGGAGATCAAACACTACGAGTAACACCAAACATTGAAAATTTACGAAATATAAATCCCCTTTGCCAGAAAAATCCTGCGAAGGGGATTTTTACGTAAAGTATAGGAGCTCAAATGATAAAGATTACAATAAAAATCGGGTATAGTAAGCACTGTTACATCTTTTTGTAAAAGACATTTTAATCCACTATGGTTCTATTCAAATGAAAGAAGGTGAGTTATGCTAACTTTTGATTTTGCTCTTTACATTTCACTATGGTTCTATTCAAATGCGTCCCGGCGCTCTGCATTCCAGCGGTTCCAGAGATTCCTTTACATTCCACTATGGTTCTATTCAAATCATATAACCATGCTAGTCGTTCATTATAATCTTTCTTTACATTCCACTATGGTTCTATTCAAATCGCCACCACCCTGAGGAATGAAATCATCATTAGTACTTTACATTCCACTATGGTTCTATTCAAATATAAAGGCAAACCAAAATGGCAGCAAGTTATGGTTGACTTTACATTCCACTATGGTTCTATTCAAATCGCCACCACCCTGAGGAATGAAATCATCATTAGTACTTTACATTCCACTATGGTTCTATTCAAATTGCTGACGACAGATAAGGACATGGACGAAATCCGTTCTTTACATTCCACTATGGTTCTATTCAAATTTGGTGTCAGTCCGCCCCTATACATCAAGTAGGTATCTTTACATTCCACTATGGTTCTATTCAAATCCCAATGCCGCTGCTATTTTGCATAACATATACAGTGTCTTTACATTCCACTATGGTTCTATTCAAATTTGTTTCTTTCCCTGTACTGTCATATGTTATTATTCTTTACATTCCACTATGGTTCTATTCAAATTATCACCTGCCAGACCGTAAGCGGATAAGTTACCTTGCTTTACATTCCACTATGGTTCTATTCAAATCGTTTGCTTCAATTTCGTAAGCGTAAGCCTTACTCAACTTTACATTCCACTATGGTTCTATTCAAATGAGGTATCCGGCAACGCATGCGTATCCGGCAACGCACTTTACATTCCACTATGGTTCTATTCAAATTTTGATACCGCCGCCGGTATATTTCTACTACCGTGCTTTACATTCCACTATGGTTCTATTCAAATTTTAAACCGCTTATTTGCATACGTCCCACCATCGTTCTTTACATTCCACTATGGTTCTATTCAAATGCCCATTATGTCATCAGCCACTGCCTGCGGAAAAGGCTTTACATTCCACTATGGTTCTATTCAAATTACAAAATGCAGGATGGGCATTAAAAGCGGCCTTGACTTTACATTCCACTATGGTTCTATTCAAATCGGGATCCCCGCACATTCCATCTGCGCTATTGTTGCTTTACATTCCACTATGGTTCTATTCAAATCTGCGGCTGGTTAGTCAGTTTATCCAGACCAAATGCCTTTACATTCCACTATGGTTCTATTCAAATCACCAGCGGTTGATAACTGCGACGGAGATACAGGACTTTACATTCCACTATGGTTCTATTCAAATCGGTACGGATTATATAAAAGGTCTGAGCTATTGCATCTTTACATTCCACTATGGTTCTATTCAAATCCGTCCCTATTAAAAACTTGATATAGCACACTTTGTAGAAACCATTTTGTCGACCTCTACCTAAAATTGCTGCGTCTTTTATCATAATTAGAAAAGTTTTTGCAGAAATCCCTGAGGTGACGTACAGGTGATATAATTGTCGATTCCCCCAGTTAATTTCACTATTTGCGGTCGACAGTTAAATATATAACATATTTTCTTCTTCCACTTCCATAATATCTAAAATAATCATCTATCATGATTTCAGCCAATTTATGTCATTTATGACCGAATAAGCTCGCTATTCGCCTTTTTTGATCTTAATAAGCCCAATTCTTTATCATAATTATCGTGTGTTAAATAAACTATTTCTCCGTCAATATTCAATTTTTCTTTCAAAGAATTACTATTGGAAAAATCCACCATTATCGTGAATTGATTAATTCCATTTTTCAAACGTAAAATCTTTGTCTTTATCTCATTTTTTATGGTTATATTATCCGCTCGATACATTTCTCTCTTTTTTTCTTTGACTTCCATTATCAGAGTTTTTATTCCTTTTAGATTTTCATACAAGCATTTAGGAATGGCCTTGACCGAAAGGATATTACGAAATTCCATTTTTGTTTCCGCCAAAGATGTAGCATATGCGGAAATATGTTCTAAGTGTTCATAAGCGTTCCAGTAATCTGATAAATATGAGCTGTCACAGTAGATGTCTTCATACTCTCTAAGTTTATCCATGGTAAACCAATTATTAATCATCATGTTCTTATCTGACTCACTCATCTCATTGCCTATATTCTTTTGTTGCCATTCATACAGGGCGGCTTTACTTAATTCAAGCAATGATTGATAAATAAATCCCTTTTGTGCATAGGCATTTTTTCCTTTAATTCTCCTAAATAAGCGTGTGCTGAGTTTGGTATAAACAAAAACATTTGACTTTTTTATATTTTTTACGCCTTTCCTATTACAACGACCCATTCTTTGTAAAAGTCCGCTTAAATCAGATAACTCCGTAAACAGATAGTCAAAATCAATGTCTAAACTCGCCTCTATTACCTGTGTCGTAACCCAGATAACTTTCTTTTTACAAGAAGTTTTACCGTCATTTAATATTTTGGTCTCTTTTGCATGGCGATCCTTTACCATAAATTTCGAATGTAAAAGATACAATTCCAACCCATAAGCGGAAGTTAAAGCAAGCTGTTCTCTCAATTTACAGTATAGTTCCTGTGCTTTGCTCACTGTATTTACCACAACTAATACTTTCATGCTTGCATCATCAATTTTCTCTTTAACAAAATTAACAATGTCATTTACTTCTAGTTCACAATCTTTAAGTTCTACTTTATGCCTGATTCTCTTGTTTAAAAAGGTCCCCTCTTCGCATGTAACAGGCTCTCCTGTATTTTCGACGTCACCTCTTGAATTCACAAGAAGATCTTTAATAAATGGAGGCATCGTTGCCGTAGTAATCGCAAACTTCCCTCCCACACTATTAATCCACTGCAGTCCATAAATTAAAGTTGCAAGGACATCGGGTGAATATGCCTGTATCTCATCAATAATGATTTTAGAGTAACTATACGTCGCCAACGGCAATTCATATCCAGGATATTTGAATGCAAACAAAAAAATCTGATCAGGTGTAGCAATAGTCAAGGGCATTGCCATAGATTTCGTTAATTCATAATACTGCCAAAATTCCTCCTCAGCATTGAGAGAATCTTTCTCTAATTCATTTAAATAAATATTTTTCATTTCCCCATGAAGCAAGCCCAAATTTCTTGTAAAATCTTGTAAATAAAATTCTTTATGAATTCGTTTATACATGGCATTAATAGCTGTTTTTAAAGGCAATACATAAAAGCCTTTATGGTTTCCCAACCACAAAAGGGAGGCTTCTGTTTTACCCAAACCTGTAGAACCAATCAAGATTAAATTAGAATCTGTTTTTTCTTTAGCAAATAATTGCATTGCATTCCATTCATAAGGAAAATGTTTCAACCGATCATCCAAATCATAGTTCGGAATCTCTATTTCCCCATGAGCACTTGCTGCATAGTCGCACTTATGTAAAAAGCCCTTTACCAAAATAGCTTTATTACTTGGATTTTCACGGATGTTCATTAAATCTTCTTTTTCGGCTCTGCCCAAATTCTTAAAAAGTTCTCGGTCATGATTGGATCCTTCAAACAATTCCCTATCAATTCTTTGCAAATTCTCTTTTATCAACTCCTTCTTTTCTTCAAGATAGGATAAATTATCAATATAATGATGGTGATTCACTATGGCATATAAAATAACAATGAAATTTTCTCTGCCTAAACTATCAATTTCATCCTTCGATATTAATTCTTTTAGCAAATAGGCAGATAAAATATTATGCCCAACTTCTTTAGTCGCATCAAAATAAACTGATGCTAACAATCTTTCCTGGAATAATGGATTGGTTTTGCCAACATCGTGATAGATACAGCATATTACAATTAAATCAACATAAGGAATTTCGGCTATTAATTTTAACTTTTCGAGATTTTTTAATACACTAGCAGTATGTTCGTAAAGGGTTTCACCCGGCTTTGCCTGGTATTTTTTGTAAAACTCGGGCAAAGTATTTTTAAGAAGCATACAGACCTCCTAATTTAAATCTACAATATATCCATCCCCATTATTGTCGCCAACTGCATCCCATAAAATATTACACGAATCCCCAGAAATTGTTATATAAGAAGAATACAAACATGGAATTTTATTAAATTTTCGTTTACCCTGGTCAATTACATAATCTTTGGACACATAATAAACTGTACCTTTAGCCGGTAGTTTTTTACCATGACTGGTTAAATAATATCCCTTTCCAACATCTCCCGCATCCAACCTTACTTTATCGGCATTTACATAAATGCTGTACCCTGCCGGCAAGTAGTGATCATCATCAATTTTATTCGTAAGTTCAACCATCTTCATTTCTTTTAAATCAATAAAATCCTCGCTACGACCAAGCGATACAAAATCATTTTGATGCCTTAAAATATCTGCAAGAACATCGTCTCCTGCTTTTACATGGATGACAAGCTCTACATCATAAAGCACCTCCTGCATTTGAGGTCCTTTTGTCAAGGTCTGAAAATGGCTCATCGGTTCTTCATATTCTTCGTAATTCTTTTTTTCATAATCCGATTTTAACGTCCTAATCCGTTCCTCTCCTTGTCTGATTTTCTCATCCAATCTCTGACCAATTTCTGATTTTTTTCCGGCCTTTTCAATTTCACGCTTTAGCTTCGCTTCTTCCTCTTTCCACTTTATTTCAGATACCTTTACAACGGACTTTAAAAAACATTTCATTTTTTCCGCTTTATCTTTAAGCGCCCTGTATTCTTTGATTTTTTCGTCGTTGTAAATTTGTACCGTTACCCCTTTGCGAAAGCTATTGCCTTGAGCTTTCTCTGCTTCAGCTACAGTTACATACCCTCCGCTGAGAGATTTCGGATTTGGTAGCCAAATTAAAATATTCCTGTCGTCTTGACAATTATTCAGGAGAGCGTGGTTTACATAAACTTCCTTTTGCATACTACGGTACTTACCCTGAACACTAACATCCATCTCATGATAAGATGTATAGCCACATGCATTATGCAAAGCCCCGATAATTGTAGAATACGACGGTAATGGGTAAGTCATACGATTATTAACCGTTTCTTCTCTCGTGTAAGAAGCTTGGTTTTGCGTTAATTTAATCCGCAGAACTTTCATAATAAGCCTCCACCTCGTGCGTTAAATCCGCAAAGAATTTCTCCATCGAAACAGTTGGTAACTCGCTTTTTATCTCCTTTTCATTTTCAAAATTATATCCCTCTAACAAGCCAACATGGTAATCCTCACCGACTTTTACTTTTAAGTCCTCTCCTATTTTAAGTTTTGTTCCATCCATATGAATCACATTCTCAAAATAGTGTGTTTTTCGATTGCCAATACCACCAACAATAAAGAGAGGTTCAGCATTATCCAAATTACCTTTCACTACCAGTGAAAGATTTTTTATTGCTTTTAAAAGACTTTTTACCCGGAAGGCCTTTTCTTGTGGGGCTGCTTCTGCATAATAATTCTCATCCACACCGACCTTGTCTAAATCAATAGTGATACTGTATCTTTTCAAAGATTTATCATATTCGTATTGATATGGCATAAGACCGGATTTAGCTTCTTTTTCTTGCAAATTAATACTATGTTCCTTGGCATATGTTTGCGCCAGAAATAAATTATTATGAAATCGCACTTCATTAATAAATGAATTAAACGAAATAGCATCTGTCAAATAAAAAGAACTTTTACGAATCTTTTTTGAGGAAGAAGTATTCATATAGCCGCCTTCTAATGCCCTGTGATTTGCTGCATTGATTTCTTCCGACACCATTTTTTGCGTTACTTTTGTATCAACTTCGACTTTCAAGTCATCATACATTCCACTTTGTACCATTAGCGCATTCTTCAGACTTTCACGAGAACGAATCGCATAGGTTTTTCCATTTTTATAGATTTTTTGTATACTTCCTACGTTGCCCAAACCCTCCCCATAATTAGAAGTCATGTTAGCAATTACTGTTAATGTCAAGGCTTGATTTTTCATTATTTATTTCCTCCGCTCATTTAGACTTTCTTTCCTTATTTTCTTCAATCAAAGAATTCACAAAATTATAGGCTTGATTTTTATTTTCTTCAAAATCTTTTATCAGCAGATGCAAGAACGGAAATGGCAATTCCGTATACGACGATAATTGAAGCATAATTTCAATAAAACGATCATAATCTTTGGTTACCAGTGTATTGGCTAACCTTTGCCTATATAGCTTTATTTTATTTTCTTGTTTATTTATTTTAAAGTATTTGACTACATCCTTAGCTGCATAATGCGATCCTTCTAATTTTGCAGTATTTCCCATTTTGCCCTCCACTTGTAAAAAATTCTTATACACAATTAAATTAATACAAATCAAATTACGTAAGAGAAACGTATCAGGAACCTCTTCATCGATTTTATATTCAAGTTTCAGTAAGCGTTCAATTAAATTATCTAATGGCCTTTCATTTAATATACTTTCCGTTACTTCGTCCATAATCTTGATATAATAATTATCACCAATCTTTATAGATCGTCCGAGAACCATGTCTAGCAGATTGGAACGATTCTCAGCTTTCCAGGCCTCATCCAAATCTTGAAATACCTGAATTGCGCTCTTTCTTATAAAGATTGTTTCATACCACTCCTTTTCCGCATCTTTTTTTATAACTTCCACGTCATAATCAATAAACCAACTGCCAACTTCATTTACATAAAAGATCGTATTCCACGAAGTACGTTCTCCCAGCCTTTTCTGCAAAAAATTTTCCATTTCATCATTGGCCTGAATAAGATACTTCATTGATGTATTATTGTTAATAAAAATTGATATCCTGCCTCGCGAAAAAGCAAACGGGATAAAATCGAACTCAACTTCGTCCTTGGCTACCTTAGCCTTTTTATCAAAGCAAAATCCAAGCGACTTTGTTTTTCTTCCAGTATCGACATAATACCCCCACAGACGACATATTTCGTCTTTTGCACATCGAAACCTGCTAGGATTATTAAATTTACCATAGCCAATTTTTGAATTTCGAAAAGTTTCCTGAATAAGCTCAAGTCGATTTTCTTCAATTAAACTACTAATTTTTTTCAATAACTCTATCTGCTTTTCACCCGCATCCTTCCCTAATTTAATACCCTGAAAAATTTTTTTCATTACTTTATTTGCAGTAAGCTTTTTCGAAAGCTCCTTTATCTCATTCTCTGAGAACTGACTCTGAGAAACTTTTTGCTTTACCGCTTTATGGGGCATTCCATCTGAAAACCAATGTTCTGCAAATAAGAGATATTCCCTGTCGTTGCTAATTTCAGTTTTTGCGTCTTCAGGATAAATATCTTTGAAATTGTAGTATAAGTATCTTCCTTTGCTAAAATATTGAATCTTTCTTCTTTTAAAAAAACGGACCATACCGACAGCCGCTGCAGAATACCGCCAATCAGATGGTTCTAATCGGCGATCATAAATAGCACCGTTCTCGTCAAATGTGCCTTCAAGAATCACTTGTTTCCACCCCCTTACATCGTTTTCTCAACAAGGCCAAATCCGGAATTACGTTTCGCTCCTATCCCATTTTTCAATATGTGATTTAGTATTTTCGTATTACCTGATACTACGAAAACTCCAATAGTAGCAGGAATTTTTAATCCGTAAGCAGGCACAATTATTTTTTTCAGACCATCAAAATTATATCTCAATTCACTGACTTCATCCTGCATATATGGCAATTCTTCTTCTAATTTTCTTTTAATCTCCGTTGCGAATTCTTCATCTTCAACTGTAAAATAAACATCTTTGTTATCTTCTCTATTATGCCTCTTAAGGCAAATGGGAGAAAGAACTTTAAACGCCGCTATTTCTTCTGTAATTTCGGTTTCCTTAACTAACTTTATGCTTTTCAGAATCATGTAATTCGCTTCACCAAGCGGAAACGAAATATTTTTATAGTTTAATAGCGCAGAATAATAAATAAGAGCTGTTTGTGTATCTTCAAACTTTAAAGTCATCTCTACATCAGTACCGCCTAAATTTATTGTATCGCCATTAAACACAGGCTCTTGAAAACGAATCGACCATACAAAAGGTTTCTTTTTAGCCCCGCTTTCATACAAATCAGCATAAAAATATCCTTCCATATACGAAGAAATAGATTTTTTAAAAAAACTTATGATTGTTCTTCTGTAATCAGACTTTATATACTTTTGTGCCAATTCCAACTTAACTATGTATTTCATAATCTTCCTCCCTCTTTGCATTTCCAATTTGGTACAATTCAACATTTACAAAGCATAAAATTTCCTTTATATTACCCAAAAGAGTGGGTTCCATTTATATTATAGCATAGTTAATTCTATTTTTATATACAATCCTGAAATGTTATGTTTTATTACCAAAGAAAAGCCGAAGAAATAATTTAAAGAAAAATTTGTAACAATTGTGCCATTTCACATCAATAAATCGGTTACAGATTCTTTTTAATCCGTAACCGATTTATTTTTTACGCTATTCTATTATCTGTAGTGTCGCAAAATATCTGAAAACCTAACATTTCGGAAAAACAGGCGCAAACAACGGCAGACAAATGAAATCGCTTTCATTTTATCAAAACCGCTTAACAACCACGCTTTCTTACAGGTTTTCCAAAATCATTCTCGTCAGATCCAACGGCTGAATATACTGGTCACCTTTGTACACACGCATGTTACCGCCGGAAATTTCATCGATCAGCATGATCTCGCCATCCGCAGTCTTGCCGAATTCCAGTTTAATATCATAAAGATCCAAACCCTGAGCCGCCAGCGTTTCCTTTACGATATCACAGATCACTTTGGTCTGGGCTGCAATGGTGGCATATTCCGCTTCCGTCATAACGCCGAAATATTCCAATGCTTCTTTCGCCACGACGGGGTCCCCCGCCGCATCATTTTTCAGAGTCACTTCAAAGAAACCACCCAGATCCTGCGCTTCCGTTACATACTGGTTATAACGACGGAAGAAGGAACCCACCGCTTTATAACGATAAATGAATTCCAGGCCTTTGCCGAAAGGATGGGCTTCCAACACTTCCATGGTCACGTCATCCAGATTAGCGGATACGTAGTGGGTCTTGATGCCCTTTTCTTTCAGGATGTCAAAGAAATACTGCGTCAGGGTCAAAGCAGCCCGACCGGAACCTGCTAACGTCAGCCCTACCTGGTTTTCACCCGGATCGAATACACCGTCTTTACCGGTCACGTCATCTTTGAACTGCAGCAGATAGTGCCCGTTTTCCAGACGATATACGTTTTTCGTTTTGCCTACATATACTTTTTCCATTTATCCTCGCTCCTTTTAGTATTCCTGTTCAAACAGAAACTACGCCCCCATTATATCAAAAGGAAAATCTCCATACAATAGGATTAAAAAGATTTTTTCATTAACTGATTCATAATCGATCCGACGATTTTTTTTGGACAATCGCATTACATGATCAGCCTCTTTATTCCCACTCAATTATAACATACTTATATGAAATTTAAACCCTTTGTTTAAGCGGTTTCTCATTTCTCAATTTCCCGAAAATGCGGTTATTTTACACAGTTTCAAAGAAAATAGTACGATTTTAGTACGCTTTTTCATACCATAATGCGGCCAGTTTCTCCAACGCTTTAGCAGGCATCCGGAACATTTGGGCCTACCCCCTGTATCACCAATTATAACCCTTTATCAATGGCTTGCTTATATGCCTTTTGGTAGGCCTCGAATCGCTTTGTGATTTCATTCAGCAACGGATCATCCGGAACCGCTTCGATTACGGCGTGTAATTCCGCAGTGGTCAACGTTCCCGCAAAGGACCGGTACATATGCTCCTCCTGTTCTTCTCGTCTTCTTCTAGCCCATTCCTTAAGTCTGTCCAGCTTATGCTTGTATGTTTTCATCAATCAACGCCTCTAACTCTTCAATTTTTTTCTGCTGATCATCCAGACGTATGCTACTCAAAATGGAATTGCAGCCCAAAATAATAGTGTTGGCGGCTTTTGGGTCTATCTCATCATTTAAAACCATATTACACACCCTTGTGATTGCCCGTTTGATTGCCCGGGGGCTGTCCAGCTTAATCGCTCGCCGCTTGGGCCTAATGTCTAAACCTTCCATAATCTTCTCCTCCCTAATCTTCGAGAGTGCCATCATCCACAATCACAGTGTTTGCTTTCTCATGGGCCGCTTCCAGAGCCGCCTCTAACGTGTCGTATTCTTTCCGGAAAGGTCCGCCGGGGAAAATCAAAAGCCATTTCCTGCATTCAGAGGGGCAGATCATGGCTACACCATAGGTAAGGGTTTTCTTTCCTCGCATGGCCTTTAATAATTTTTCAAGTTTGGTCATGTCGTCACCTCATGAGAAAAAGGGCCAGAGTAAATACCCCGGCCCTCTTCCTTGTCCACTTATGCGGTCTTGTGTACATAAATAGCTTTCTTTTTGTTGTCCAGCACAAAGGCGTCATATACGATACGTCCTTCTATCAGATAACCGCTGATCCCCGGGGGGTCTGCATGGATTTTGTAATCATCCAGCTTCACAGGTGCTACAGTGGCCACAGCATGAGCCAGGATAAACCCAACCTTATCAGGCAGCCTGGTAGCCGGTACTTTAACCACCGTAGCCCCATCCAGAAAGCCCAGGACGCCCTTTAGCCGTAATTCGTTGCCGACGTTGGTTTCCATGACAATATCCGGGCTTTTTTTCATCAGGGTATAGGTCGCCGGGGGGACTAAAAGCACCCGCCCAATTTCCGGAGCCTCTGCCGTGTCCAGCGTCTCTGTCGCCGCCGCGATCATATCGTAAATGTTGGATTTTGTCAGCGCTGCGGGGGCTGAAGTTGTGCCCGCCCCTGCTACAATCTTGTCCAATACATAGGTATCAACTTCTGGGATCACAACTTCCCTAAGCTGGCGGGCCAATGCGCTGGCGGCTTCCAGGTTCCGCTTGGTTTCGTCCTGATCTAACTTGTCGATAACAAAGGTAAAGGAACGGTCTTTTGCCAGGGGGAACTCTTCCGTAGTGGCTTCCAGTCCTTTTGCCGCCCCGTACCGGCTCAACGTGATTCCCGATCCTACCCGGTCATAATCATGCATGACACTGGTACTAACTTTATAAACCTTTACACTATGAGCCCCTGACCAGTTAAAATTATTATTAGTGATCAAAGACGTTTTACTTTCAGTAGTGAATTTCTCATCCACGTAAGGGAGAAATTGGGTTGCTAATTCAATAGCCATGTATTACACCTCTTATTTACTCAATTCAAAGGCCTGGCGTAATAAATCCGTGCCCATTTGTGAGCCAGCACCACCTGCCCCGCCAGAACCCGGATTCTGTGTATTCTTAACAGCCCAGGTATTCGACTTTGCCCAATTCTGGATATAATCAGCGGCAGGCAGCGTTTCGGCATCGTTGCCGGTAATAACCAGCTGCCCATCTTCGTCCAGTGTGGTGATATCCACAAAGAGGCGGGAGAGGGCCTCCGGTTTCATTACGTGTGCCTTATCTAAAAGTTGAACAATGCCAGAACGGACCTTTTCAGCAGCAAAAGCGGTTTCTTTTTCCGCTGCCTGAGTCTTTACGGTCTCTAACTCGTCTTGCATTTCAACCAGTCGTTTTTGCATTTCGGCCATAGCGTCCGCATCCGCGTTATATCGTTTCCGTTCACGTTCTAAACGTTCTTTTACGATTGCGTCTACTTCGGCTTGTGTAAATGTTTTTTCCCCGCTTCCCGCCGGGTCTGCGTTTTTTGTCATAATTCTTTCACTCCTTTTTCCCTGTAAGTTTCAGTACACCCGCCCCTTTAGACGGCACAAGCAGGACCGTCTAAAGGATTTGGTACCTCCTAAGCCCCTCGCGTTTTTGTGACTTTGGCAGAGACACAAAAAAACATGGGTCAAGTGGCTGAACACCACTTTTCCCATGCTATCGCTTACGTCATAAGGGCGTCACATTTCTAAGGGGGAAATTACCCCTTGAAAATGCCTTTTACACTTACGCCGCGGTACTTATATTGGTATATTTATTATACCATACCCCGGGGGTATAGACAAGCCCTTTCCGCTCAGTACCGCCGTTTCGTCCATTTTCTATATAGTAATATAGACGTGTTTTCTGCCCCGTAACGTGTCTTTTTTCTCTTTTATACGGGCTTCAGGAAGGTTTAATACCGGACGTAACAGCCGAAGCACCAAAGCCCCTTGGGCATCTTTTTCATAGCTTATATGAATCTTCACGGTACCCCCTTCATGGCCCCGATGCCGCTCGGGGCCGTTTTGTGCGTCTACATTATTATCTGGCATTAGGTCTTCCCGGCTTCCTCTCCATTCCGTGCTTATAACCCAGCCTATAAGCTTCTATGGCGATTGTAGCGATACCTTGAACCAGTTCCCGGTCTGTTCCTTGCCCTTCCACAAGAACGTCCCTTATAAGGCTTAATAACGCTCTGTCCTTCTCATTCATGATTTTCCCCCCCCTTTCGTTTCCAGTTTCCCCGCAGCGATACCCTAACCTGTAAGATTCTACGGCAACCGCTGCTATCTCTTCATGGACTGTCCGTTTTTTTCCCCGTCCAACTCGGAGAATATCTTTTACAAGCGCCGCAAGTATTTCATTTGACTTCTTGTCCATGCTGCACCCCCTCAATAAAGCGCTGGGAGCTTTTCAGCTCTTCGTATATTGCTTCGCAGAGTTCTCCACTAACAATGCCCAACGCCTGCAGTTGAAAATAAAAATTTTCTTTCTTATCCGCCGCTCGAATTGATTCCTCAATCAATAAAGTAAGAGCCATGATCCGGTCGACTTCCTGCTCAATATAGCCAACTGTCATTTTATAATAGGCGATTGCTTCGCTTAACTTAGGATCCAATACGTTAGCCATGATACAACACCTCGTCTATTTCGCCCACTATATTTTGAGCCTTAAAGTAAACGCCTTTCAGCTCATCCTTTGCATGAGTTAATAGTTCTATTTCTTCCCGGCAGGTCTCCGGGGCCTTTCGTTCAATCCCACGGGTCGCTTCCTCCTGAAGGGAGGAAATTGTGTTTAAATTTGCGCATATCGATTCCAGAACGATAGAAGCTGCCCCTAATTGACCTTTTAGCTTATAAGTATCAACTTTCATTATTTTCACCTCTTTATGTTCACAAAAGAAATTCCCTTAAACCTCACTCCACTACCACCACTACACTTTTATACCTTTTAGATATAAAAAGGTGGAAAAAATGGAGAAAAGGGAGTATTTCCATAATATATATATATTTTAAAAAATCGCTATTCATTCATTATAGAGAAACACCGAAAACTCAATTTCTCCACCCTCATTCAAAACCGTTAGTCATTTTCAGGGCAATTCCCATAAAATTAAACCCCGTTTTGTATTCCCGGCGATAGAAGCCTTTTAATTCCATGACCTGGCTAAAAAACTTCCGTTTCATAGGTGACCGCCGGTATCCGTTGAGCGCGTAATAATTCAGAAATTGTTGGTAAAGGTACGCTACCCCGATCCGGGCCGCTGGGTCGATCACGCAACATTCCTCGATAAACTGCTGCACCAGGTCATTGTCTGAGTAATACTCACCCAATGCCCGCGTCAAGGCCTGTGGAAGTTCTCCCAGTCCTTCCCGCTGCCATAACAGGCAACCTTCCACACACCAGGCCAATACGTCCGGCAGGTTATCCTTGGACTGTAACTTTTCAGTCAGGTCCAGGTCCTTGTCCTTGCCTTTGAATTGGACGTTGAACGGGAAGATCACAAAGCGCCGTTTCAGCCCCTCGTCATTCACATCCGCCATGGCCGGCGCGTAATTGCTGGCCATAACGATTTTGAACTGAGGAGCAAAGGTAAAGGAAGGGCGGCGGAGCTGCCTTGCCTGGATCAGATCGCCGCCGGTAAACCATTTCAACTTTGCCGCGTTAAAATGTTTGCCCAGTTGGCTCTCCCCGGTTCGCACCTGCCGGACACCTGGCAGCTTGGCGACCTCCGGACTGGCTGCTTCCCCGTCTGTAAAGCCGCCTGATAGGAAGATGTCAATATTGACCACTTCCGCATAATCCCCCAGCATCCGACCGATCGTTTCCAATACCGTACTTTTCCCCGTGCCGCCTTGTCCGTACAGCAGCACGAATTTTGCTTCTTTGACGCTGCCAGTCAGACAGTACCCAAACCACTTTTGAAGCCAGCGCCGGGCCTCATCATCCGGTACACAGGCCTTTATCGTCCTGTCCCAGAGACTGTCAGAACGGGGCGGCAGATAATCGCACTGGCACAATTTCGTAATCAGATTGTGCTTATCATGTGGGAGCAAGGTACCTGTCTTAAGGTCTAGCGTCCCGTTCTGTACGTTTAGCAGCATGGGGTCAGCGTCCAATCGATCCGCTTCAACCATGACCCTTTCCGCAAACTGTTCCATGATACTTTTTATCTTGGCCGTATTTTCGCAGTTCTTAAGATTGGCCATTTTAGACTGGTAAATTTTAACCTCTTCTTTAGCCATAGGATCCGGCCGTTCGTATTTTTCCAATGCCAGGCTGGTAATGCGACCCATGGCCACACAAGCCCTGTAAAGCCGTTCAATCGGTTTCCAGCGGGCCCCTGTAAAAGTGTGCCAGGGAAACCGGCTGCCGGAACAATAGAGAATCTTTCCCTCATATAGCAATTTCATGCGGTCCGCATGGCCGGCCTCTGTGTAAGGCAGGAAAAGCAGTTTATTGGCCATTTCTTCGCCCACATCGGCGCGTTCCAACGCCGCCAATACCTTTTTGACCCGGTACACTTCCGGGTCATATACGTTATGTGTCCCAGTGATTGCCTTGTCTATCGTCATAGCCCCGTAGGTCTTAGGGCCGTGCTTTTCATCCCATTTTGGGCGCATCAAGCCGGAGCTCCGGAAAATGCGATCCATTTCGGCGGCGTCTTTCCGGCAATAAAAAGCAAGGTAGTTGCATAACGCCTGGTCTGCCTCTGAGGGGCTGGTATAGCCCGTAGTATCACCTCGAAGCAAGGCGCGTACCTTTTCCCCTGTCGGCCCTTTGGCTCGCTCTATAACGGATAGCGCGTCCTCATCAGAAGCCGCCGGGTTCAGGTCTGTTTTTTTGGGGGCCGTTTCCGGTTTTGGCGGCGCATAATAGGCGGCATATAATTGGTTGATCTCATCCTGACAGTCCCGGATCGTTTGATACGGTTCCACAACACGGCCCGTCATGACAAAGTAACGTCCGCTGTCGTAGATTTCCATACCCAGCTTTGTATTTCTGTTACGATCACCCGGAACATTGCCCTTACAAATAATATGGATTCCGGTTCCGCTGGTACTAATCTCTGTATAGCTTTGCAGCGTATCAATCGCCGCCCGGGCCTGTTCGTTATAGGCCCCGTTTTCGTCAATGCAATGGTCAATATCGACCCCCACATAGCCGGACCCCGAGAACATGAACCCGATACCATCCGCCGATTGGTCCGCCGCCGCCTCATCAAATGTTCGCCAGGTGGTCGGGTCGTTACTTTTGGCCGGTTTCCCCGTACCCGGTGTATAGGGTACTTTCTTCCTGTGGACTACCCAATGGGGTAGATCCTTTAACTCATTTGGTATATTTGAATACTTTTGCATTTTTTAATCTCCTATGATATAATATGAATAGCCCTTAAAACTCTTTGCTGGAGCTTGAAAGGCTATCCGAGCCGGTGCGTATTGGCGTGCGTCCGGCTCTATTTTTTTGTAAAAAATCAAGTTTGACCCGTTGTTTGGCCGCCATATATTCCATGGTGCTTAGATGCCGGTTGTTACGCCCAAAGCGGTAATATGTCTTACTTTTCTTTGTCATAGGCTCAACACCCACATTCCCCAGCCTACCAGCTTATGGATTATAAAAAGCAGCCATACGACCAGCAGCGCGTCAAATGCCCCATGAAGCAGCTTACTGCCATAATAGTAAAGTGTTCCGGCGATTAATTCCGTCATGTTCATACCTCCAATTTCTTCTCAAAATACCGGCGGTTGACCCGCCCCTGTACGGTGAGTTTGTCCATTGCCCTTAATTCCTTATTCCAGCCCCGGATCAGCTTGTAGGCCATACTTAGCTTTACGCCTAACCGGTCGGCGACCTCTTGGGCCGTCATTAGATCCGTATCGATCATGTTTACGCCTCTCTTTCTTTTCGACCCGATACAGCCTCCCTTTTTGAACCACATACCAGGCATGCGCGGGTCTCCCCGTTTCCTGGCTGATTGCCCGGTTTAACCAGGCAGCCAGCCTTTTCGCATGTTCCTTGCTTGCAAAATCTAATAACATTTTTTGCCCCCTTTCCCGTTGACCTTTGGCGCGGTCGGGTTCAGTTTGTACTTTGCTGGAGTTGGCTATCCGAGCCGGTTCTTTTGATAATTTCCGTTACATCCACGCCTAACCCCTGCGCGATCCGTCCGATCGTTTTCAGTGTGAAACGTGGGTTTTTGCCTCGCAGTGATTGCGCGGTAATGCCGGAAGCTTGGGCTAAAGCCGCCCAGGTCATGCACTTGCGCGCCATGATCAATTGCATTTTTTCCACGTCTATCACGATTAATTGCATTTTTTCACCCCCTTTTTACTATTTTCCGATTATATCGGATTTATTAAATTATATTACGATATTTTCATTAAGTCAATAGAATTTTACTATTATATCGTAAAATATTGTGCTTTTCTCATTTTAGGTATATAATAATCATCAAATAAGATTAAATGGGGGCTGTTATGAAACTTTCTGACAGATTAAAAGAATTAAGAAAAAGGGCGGGGCTGTCTCAAACAGAAATAGCGCGCAAAATAGGTGTCCCTATTTCCACTTATAACAGTTATGAGACGAAAGGCACGTTTCCGCCCCCTTCAAGACTTGCAAAAATTGCGCAGGTTTTGAATTGCACTATACCTGATCTGATGGGTTATCCCGACGAACTATTAAATGATCCATTATCTGCAGCCTTAAAATTGATACAAAACGCCGGTCTTTTGGTGGAAAGAGAAGGAGATAACATTGTTTTAAAATATATTGATGCAAACGGTGAAAGCGACAACGAATATACTATAACTACCACAAAAGCGCCCTTATTAGACGCTTATGTTGCTACTTTTAGAAGAGTGGAGCCAATCTATTCGGCTCGCAAGCGCGCCTTACATGAAGAAATGCAAAAAAACTTTGTCCAAAATTTATTATTTTACCTGTTAGCAAAACAATCTTCCCCCACCCCCACTAAAAAATGACCGCCGCCATGCGCCAACATGACAACGGCCAACATATAAAACTATCCAGCAAAGAGGAAAGACACCCACACGGGCGCGCCAGGATTGCTTCTCAGCGCGTTTTGTGACAGGGCCTATACAAAGTATCAGGCTCCTTCCTTGTGGCTGTCAGAAAGGGTTTTTATTATGCCAGTAAAGAGTTACAAAGACAAAAACGGACGGGTCCGGTACTATGCAGCCTTTTATTACACGGATCACACCGGGGTCCGAAAAAAGAAGAAAAAAGAAGGGTTTACCAGGGCTTCGGCGGCGAAACAATTCGAGGCGGACTTTTTAGAACAGGTCACCGGATCCAGTGAAATGACGTTCCGGAACCTTTGCGAAGTGTACCTGAAAGACTGCAAGGCCAGGTTAAAAGCAACCACTTACCGGGGCAAAGTATATATGTTCCAGGATAAAATTATACCAGCCTTTGACCGGCAGCCCATTACCCGGGTCACTCCGGCCATGGTACGATCTTGGCAAAACTCCATTATCCAGCATCCACAAGGCTATTCCCCTACCTACCAACGGATCATAAACAACCAAATGACGGCCGTGTTTAACTATGCGGTCAAGTACTACGGGCTGAAACGCAACCCGGTTCGGGTTGCCGGAACGATCGGTAAAAAACTGTCCGGGCGCTTGGACTTTTGGACGCTGGAAGAATACAACCGGTTCATCCAAACGATACCCCCCACTGATCCGGCGCATATGGCCTTTGAATTGCTCTTTTTCTCCGGCATCCGGGAAGGCGAGCTCTTGGGTCTTTGTGTGAACGACTTCGACCCGGAGGCGGGGGCGCTATCCATTACAAAAACATTTGCCCGGCAGGACGGGCAGGACCTTATCTTGCCCCCAAAAACACCCAAAAGCAAGCGTATAGTCACCTTACCGCGCGCCGTATGTGACCACATGGCCGCCTATATCCCCCAACTGTACGCCCCGGAAGATAACCCCAGAATGTTTTTTATGCTGAGTAAGTCGCTCCTGGGACGGAAATTGAAAGCTGCTGCTTCGGCGGCGGGTATCAAACCGATTCGGATACATGACTTACGGCATTCACATGCCAGCCTCTTAATTGAACTTGGCTTTTCTCCTCTGGTAATTAGTGAACGGCTTGGCCATGAAAAAATAGAGACTACCTTACAGATTTATTCTCATTTATACCCTAATAAAGCCTCTGAAGTAGCCGCCAAATTAGACAACTTTTTAAAATAGTACGATTTTAGTACGATACGAAAATAAAAACCGTGCAAACCCACTCATATAGGGCTTACACGGTTATTTTTTACTTATTCCCACTCAATCGTGGCCGGCGGTTTACTGGTCACGTCATACACAATGCGGTTTACGCCCTGCACTTCGTTGACAATACGGCGGGACACGGTGTCCAGGACTTCATAGGGGATACGGGCCCAATCACTGGTCATGCCGTCGCTGGAGAGTACGGCCCGCAGGGCTACAGTGTAGCTGTAGGTGCGCCCGTCACCCATTACACCTACGCTGCGGATGTTGGGCAGGCAGGCAAAGTATTGCCAGATTTTCCGATCCAGTCCGGCTTTGACAATTTCTTCCCGGAAGATGGCGTCAGCTTCCCGGGTGATCCGCAATTTTTCTTCGGTGACTTCGCCCAGTACACGGATCGCCAGACCGGGACCGGGGAAAGGCTGCCGCCAGACCAGGTCAGCTGGGATGCCCAGTTCCAGGCCTACAGCCCGCACTTCGTCTTTAAACAGTTCCCGCAGGGGCTCGATCAGCTGCAGTTCCATGTCTTCGGGGAGACCCCCTACGTTATGGTGGCTCTTAATGGTGGCGCTGGTACCGGTGGCGCCGCTTTCCACCACGTCAGGGTAGATGGTGCCCTGCACTAAAAAGTCCACTTTGCCCAGTTTTTTGGATTCTTCGTCAAATACATGAATAAATTCGGCGCCGATGGCTTTGCGTTTGGCTTCCGGTTCAGACAGGCCTTGCAGTTTGCCCAGGAAGCGATCGGCCGCATTCACCCGGATCAGGTTCATGTCAAAGGTTTCCCGGAATACTTTTTCTACCTGGTCGCCCTCGTCTTTACGCAATAAGCCGTGATCAACAAAGATACAGGTCAGTTGTTTACCGATGGCTTTATGAACCAGTACGGCCGCTACGGAGGAATCCACACCGCCGCTCAGGGCGCAGAGTACTCTTTTATCCCCCACTTTGGCTTTGATCTCGGCGATTTTCCGTTCGGCAAAGGATTTCATGGACCAGTCGCCGGACAGACCGCTGATCGCAAAAAGGAAGTTGGCAATTAATTTTTTACCAAAGGGCGTATGTTCTACTTCCGGATGGAACTGTACGCCGTAGAATTTTTTCGCCGCATTGCCGATCGCCGCCACCGGGCAGTCGTGGGTCTTACCCAGCACGGTAAACCCTGCCGGGGGCGCGGAAACGAAGTCGGTATGGCTCATCCAGCAGACAGTGTCCGCTTCCATCCCCTGAAATAAGGGACAGGTGGTATCCAGAGTAATCGCTGTTTTACCGTATTCCCGGATATCGGCGCTGCTGACGGTTCCGTTCAGTGTCTGTGACATAAACTGATGGCCGTAGCAGATGCCCAACACAGGTACCCCTAAGGTAAAAATACCTTTATCGGCTTTCGGCGCATTTTCGACATACACGCTGGCCGGACCGCCGGATAAAATAATGGCCGCCGGCTTTTTCGCCCGAATTTTTTCCAATGTATAACTATATGGCACAATTTCGCAATACACGCCGCATTCCCGTACCCGACGGGCGATGAGCTGCGAATATTGGGCGCCAAAGTCAATGATCAGTACCATTTCATGGTTTTGTTGCATAATGTTTCTTTCCCCTCTTCAATTGAGCGTTTATACTGTTGCGTATATCTTTTACTCTAATTTAAATTGTATGGTACATAAGATGGCTAAGATTTGAACGTGTCCCCACTGTCACTATCGCTGTTTTCGCCGACCCGTTTAATGGTCTTGCGCTGGCTGATATAAGCCAGAACCAGGGAGGTACCGGCCAGGACAAATAAGGTCATGGCGATGGGATGTTCTAAAAATACGTCCACCCGCCCCTGGGAAATGACCAGCATACGGCGCAGGTTGCTTTCCGCCATAGGGCCCAGGATCAGGGCCAACAGGATCGGCGCCAGGGGAAATCCGTACCGCTGTAGCAGGAAACCTACGATACCGAAGCCCAGAGTCAGGAAAATGTCGAAAAAACTGTTGCGCATGGAATAAGAGCCTATGATGGACAGCACAAAGATAATGGGCAGCAGCAAGCGTTTATCCATCCCGATGACGCGGGAGAAGAAGCGTACGCCGATCGCGCCCAGGACAAACATGGCGATATTGGCTACCAGCAGCGAGGCAAAAACCATGTAAACCACATTCATGTGGTCTTTGTACAGCAGAGGACCGGGCTGCAGGCCGTGAATGATGAAAGCGCCCAATAAAATCGCGGTCACGGAATCGCCGGGTACGCCCAGAGACAGGAGGGGAATCATAGCGCCGCCGGAACAGCCGTTATTAGCCGATTCCGCTGCCGCCACCCCTTCGATCATACCGGTGCCGAATTTTTCCGGTGTTTTGGAGGAACGCTTGGCTTCCCCGTAAGAAACAAAAGCCGCAATATCGCCGCCGGCTCCGGGAATGGAACCGATAAAAGTGCCGATGATTCCTCCTTTAATATAGGTGCTGAAGCAGCGCTTGATATCGGCTGCGGTGGGCAGGACCTGCGTTACTTTCTCCGCCTTCACCCGGGCCTTTTCGATAGAAAAGTTCTCTACGTTAGACAAGATTTCGGAAACCGCAAATAAACCGATCAGGGTCGGAATAAAGGGCGGCCCTTCATATAGTTGCATATTACCAAAGATGTAGCGGGGGTAACCGGAAATCGGATCCGACCCAACAGTACAGAGGATCAGACCTAACAAGCCGGACATGATGCCTTTGATCACCGAGTTCCCGGAAATGGAAACGATAACGGACAGGCCGAAAATGGCCAGCGCGAAGTATTCCGCCGGGCTGAATTTCAAAGCGAATTTGGAGACCTGGGGCGACAAAAAGGTCATGACGCCGCAACCGATAAGTCCGCCGATAAAAGAAGCCCACAGGCTCATGGAAAGAGCCCGGCTCCCCTGCCCTTTCTGCCCCAGCGGATAGCCGTCCAATAAAGTCGCGGCCGCTGCCGGCGTACCCGGCGTACGGATCAGGATCGAGGCGATAGAACCGCCGTACATCGCACCGCAGTACAACCCAAGCAACATACCGATCGATACGTCCATATCCATACCAAAGCTGAAAGGTACCAGTAGCGCCACCCCCATGGTGGCTGTCAGACCGGGGATCGAACCGACCAGTATCCCCCCCAGTGCTCCGGCAAAAACAACGGCCAGATTATAGGGCTGCAATACGTTAAGTAAAGCGCCTAAATAGAGTTCAAAATCCATAAATTTTCCACCTTATTAGTTTCACATCATTACTTCTGCCATATTATATCGAAGTCGTATCGCTGAAATTTTTACATCCAGGGCAACATGCCGTCCAGAATGCCCGGAGGCAGTTGAATCTGAAGCATGATCTGAAATGCAAAAATAACGATACACACCGTTGCGATCGATGCTAAAAACATCAGTCCGTAAGAACGGAACTTGAGCATGTACATCATAAACATCATGAACAGGATCGTGGTGATAATGAAGCCCAACGGCTCCAGTAACATCGCATACAGCACCGCCGCCACAAACACGATGATGGCGCGGCGGATCCCGGGATCTTTAAAGTTGATCGGTTTTGCTTCGCCTGCGTGCCCGATCCAAAGCGTATGGATCAGCAGAGCAACAGAAGCGATCCCCATACCGGTTGCCATGACCCTGGGGAAAAATTCCGGCCCGATGACCATGATGGCATCTCTGGGGAAAGTGGCGCTGGATATCCAGATATAGGCACATAATACCAGCCCCAAAATACTAAATACGAAATTGGCTTTTCTCATTCCAGTACACTACCTTATATTTCAAATTAAACAAGTTTACATCGAATTACACGATTGACGTAAAACCACCCAGCTTGACACTGAATTACACGATCCCCCGTCAAATCAGGCGGCTCCGCAAAACAGCGTGTGGGTCAAATTCAAGAAAGGGGGACAACCATTGTGCCCCGAAAGCAACCGGATTGTCCCCCTGAACACAGGATTCGTATTCCTTATTTCTTTTTCAGGCCGATGGAATCCATGGTTTTATCTACCAGTTCGTAGTTTTCTGCCAGGAATTTGCCGAAAGCATCGCTGTCCTGATAAGCCAGATTCTGACCGGATTTCTTAGCGAATTCAATGAAGTCTTTGTCTTTCATCGCTTTCGTAAAGATATCGGTGATTTCTTTCTTAATGGCCGGATCTACCTTCTTAGGCAGACCGATACCTCTCCAGGTACCGAATACTACGTTTACGCCCTGCTCTTTGAAAGTCGGAACTTCCGGAAACAGATCGGAGCGTTTGTCGTCCATAACGCCTAATATCTTCAACTGTCCGGCTTTGACCTGAGCCTGTACTTCCGCAACAGATACGGAAACGGCCTGGATGTGTTTGCCTACCAGAGAAGTTACGGCGGGGCCTGCGCCTTCAAAAGGAACGTGTTTTACTTTGATTCCGGTCTGCTGGGCCATCAGACCGGCAGCAATATGCCAGACGGAACCGGGAGCCGAGTTGCCGATGCTGATCTCATCGGGATGAGCCTTGGCATAATCCACAAATTCTTTCAGCGTGTTGTACGGAGCATCTTTCGGCACGGTCAACGCCGCCGCGTCTGTATTTACACGAATGACGGGGTCAAAATCTTTATAGGTAAAAGGCGCCAGCTTCTGCGGCGGCATGGAATTCAATTCGAAAGTGATCATGCCGATGCTGTAACCGTCCGGTTTGGCATTCATAATGGCGGCATGACCGGTCGCGCCGCCACCGCCGGTAATGTTGGAAACCGTGATGGTTTTGCCTTTGGTCTCTTTTTCCGCTGCTTTGCACAGTGCCCGTAAAATAGCGTCAGTACCGCCGCCTGCGCCCCAGGGGCAGATCATGGTGATGTTTTTAGTCGGGTACTCCACTTTCTTTTCGCCTGCTTTTTTATCGCCGCCGCCACAGCCGGACAATAAAAGAGATACGCTCAGCGCAGACGCCAATGCTACTGCTAATTTTTTCTTCATGTAATACTCCTCCTTAGTTATTGATAGTCTATACCTGATACCGGGATCTCCCTCAGGGTACCCCGGGACCGCAACAATGTTAAGAAAAAATAAAACAAAATGAGCCGGCCGCAACCGACACGAACCGTTTTTTTAAATTTAAATCATCTTAATTTTAACACTAAAAAAAGGTACCGTCAATTTATTATCCTCCTTTTCAAAATCCGGCAAGATCCCCCTGTTTCTCTTTATCAATAAGCACTTAAAGATATATTGCTATTCCCTACTTAACGGGTATATAATTGGGACATAAAATAGTGCGGATGTGTAGTGTCGATGTATCAATCAGACAATGTTTCAGAACTTGCGTAAGGGGGTATTTTTATGTCTGCGGATATCAAAAAATCAAACCTTGTTGCTCCTGAAGGTCAGACACCGTTTGCCAAAAAATACGGTTTGCTGATTGCTCTGGCCGTATTGGTGGCCGTGCTTCTCATGCCGATGCCTGCCGGTCTTTCGGTAGCCGGTCACAGGATGTTGGCAATCCTGCTTTTCGCAGTAATCACCTGGATCACGGAAGCCGTTACGTATCCTGTCAGCGCCACGGTCATCGCTTCTCTGATGCTGTTGTTGCTTGGCACGGCCCCGGCGCTGGAACCGGCAGCCGCTGCCGCCGGCAAGACCATCGGGTTCGGCAAAGCCATTGCCATGACTTTCAGCGGGATCAGCGCCAGCGGTACCGTATTAGTAGGCGCTGCTATGTTCTTAGCTGCGGCAATGACCAACACCGGACTGGATAAACGTATCGCCTTGACGATTTTATCCAAGGTCGGTTCTAAAACAAACCGCATCGTGGCCGGTATGATTTTTGTCGGATTCGTACTCGCTTTCTTCGTTCCGAGCACCACAGCGCGCGTCGGCTGCATCATCCCTATCGTACTCGGTATCATCGCAGCATTTAACCTATCGATGCAAAGCCGTTTTGCCGCTCTGTTAATGGTCGCTACCATTCATGCGGCCAGCATTTGGAACATCGGCATAAAGACCGCCGCAGCGCAGAACATGGTTGCGTTGGGCTTCATTGAAAAAGAATTCGGCGCCAGCATCACCTGGCTGCACTGGTTTATCGCAGCCGCTCCTTATGCAGCGATCATGTCCGTTGTCCTGTATTTCGTCTGCATGAAGATGCTGCCGGCGGAAATCAGCGAAGTAAAAGGCGGCGACGAAACGGTTAAAAAAGCCATGCTGGAGATGGGTTCCATGAGTCCGAAGGAGAAAAAGCTCCTTATCATCTCCCTTCTGTTGATTTTCTTCTGGGTCACGGAAAAAATCCTGCACCCGGTTTCCACTACCGCTTCTACCGTCATCGCGATTACCCTGATGTTCATGCCCGGCATTAACATCATGACCTGGAAAGAAGCACAGGCAAAAGTTTCCTGGGGTACGCTCGTACTGTTCGGCATCGGCATCAGCATGGGTTCCGCGCTTTTAAATACGAAAGCAGCCATGTGGATAGCCAATAAGCTCGTTACGGAGATGGGGCTTGTAAACATGGGAGTTTTCGCAGTCTTCGCAATTCTCGCCGCATTCCTGATCATCGTACATCTGGGCTTTGCCAGCGCCACTGCGGTAGCTTCGTCCATGATCCCGATCATGATCGCCGTGCTGAAAAACCTGAACATTCAGGGGCTTAACATGGTGGATATCACGATGCTGCTGCAGTTCGTTGTCAGCTTCGGTTTCATCCTTCCGGTTAACTCTCCGCAGGGGATCCTGGCCTATGCAACCGAGACGTTCTCCGTCAAAGACTGCATAAAAGTTGGTCTTCCCATTACCATCATCGGTTACTTACTGCTGCTGGTTTTTGCCAAGACATATTGGACAGTGCTGGGCATCCTTTGATCCTCACACTGCTTACCAAACACTCTGTACATCTGCACACACAAACAGCCTCGAATCTTTCGATCGAGGCTGTTTTACTTTTTGCTTTGTTACTTTTCCAGGTTCCCCGCGCATTTTCCGTCAGGAAGCGGTAAGCGCCGCCGTCAGGTGTTTTACGCTTTCCGCGGGAGAAAACGATTTACTTTTTCCTCAGGGTTGCTTGCCGATATAGGCCAGGATGCCCCCGTCCACATAAAGGATGTGGCCGTTTACAAAGTCGGAAGCGTCCGACGCCAGAAAGACAGCCGGACCTTCCAGATCTTCCGGTGTGCCCCAACGGGCCGCCGGCGTTTTGGCAATAATGAACTGATCGAAAGGATGGGGGCTGCCATCCGGTTGTTTTTCCCGCAAAGGCGCGGTCTGGGGCGTCGCAATATAGCCCGGTCCGATGCCGTTGCACTGGATATTCGCCCCCCCGTATTCGGAGCAAATATTCCGGGTCAGCATTTTTAAACCGCCCTTAGCCGCCGCATAAGCCGATACGGTCTCTCTGCCTAACTCGCTCATCATGGAGCAGATATTGATGATTTTCCCATGACCTTTTTGGATCATGCCGGGCAGCACCGCTTTGGCTACGATGAACGGGGCCGTCAAATCAATATCCACCACCTGGCGGAAATCGGCCACGCTCATTTCTATCATGGGGATCCGTTTGATGATCCCTGCATTATTGACCAGAATATCAACCACGCCGAGCTCTTTTTCGATGGTCTTAACCAGTTCTGTGACCTGGGCCTCGTCCGTTACATCGGCGATATAGCCGTGGGCTTCGATACCCTCCGCCCGATAGTCCGCCAGTGCCTGTTCCAGATGGGCCTGCCTCCGGCAGTTAAAGGCAATCCGCGCGCCGGCTTTTGCCAACGCCCTGGCAATAGCAAAACCGATTCCGTAAGCGCCGCCGGTGACAAGCGCCACTTTACCTGCCAGTGAAAATTTATCTAAATATGCCATATTCCATACCTCCTGTAACTCTGTCTTCCATAGCATAATACGCAGTAATCGTAATATGTATGCTTTTACTTATGTTTTATCCCACCCTATTTCATTGTTGCCACTTCACTGTGCAGCCTTACGGGCTCTCCTTCTGTTACCATGTTGCGAAAAAGGTATGTGCGCATTGCGTTTTTAATTAATTTGCGAGTCGAATCACAACGCACGCCGCTCTTACTATGAATTTAGCGCAGATCCGGCGTTTTGATATCATCCATATCGGTAAAGGTTTTATTTTCCCCGCCCATGGCCCAGATAAAGGTGTAGTTGGCCGTGCCGCAGCCTGCATGAATGCTCCAGCTGGGGCTGATCACCGCTTCATCATTCTGCATGACGATATGGCGGGTTTCCTGAGGCTGCCCCATCATATGAAAGACCACATTATCTTCCGGGATCTCAAAATAGTAGTATACTTCCATGCGCCGTTCATGGGTATGCACCGGCATGGTATTCCACACGCTGCCGGTCTGTAACGCCGTCATCCCCATGGAAAGCTGGCAGGTTTCCAATACATCCGGATGGATGAACTGGTTGATCACCCGCTGGTTTGCCGTGTCCGAACTGCCACAGGGGATCTTGCGTGCGTCCTTAATAGTCAGTAACTTTGTCTGACAGGGTTTATGCGCCGGAGCGGAAACCATGTAAAACTTCGCCGGTTTGTCCGCGCTTTCACTGGTAAAAGCTACTTCTTTCGTACCCATGGTCACGTACAGACAGTCTTTGTAGCCCAGCTTGTACACTTCGCCGTCACAGACAATGCTGCCGTTGCCCCCTACGTTAAAAATACCGATCTCCCTGCGTTCCAGGATATAATGGGTGCCGAAATTGTGCATCACATCGATTCCCTCATCCAGAAAGACTTCCTTTTTTACCGGCATACAGCCAAATACCACCATTCGGTCTACATGAGAATAGGTAGCGGTGAGGCGATCAGGTTGAAACAGCCCGCTGATATGAAATTCCCGGCGCAGTTCCTCCGTAGTATAGCGCTTCATATCGTTGGGATTGGCAGAATAACGAATATCCATCCGGATACCTCCTTTATTAACTATGTAGATGTAGGCGTAATTCTCTTACTTGCACGCCTGTTATGTTTACTTACCACAAACCACTCTGTTTTTTACTGTTTTATTCATTATAGCACAAAATCCGGAACCGATTCTTTAGAACCGATCCCGGATTTCTTAAAGGGGGAAATTAGAAAGCTTATCTTACATCATGCCCGGCATTCCGCCTGCAGGCATGGGAGGCATAGCGGATTTTTCTTCCGGCTTATCTGCTACCAGGGTTTCCGTGGTCAGTACCATTGCGGCGATGGAGGCTGCGTTCTGCAGCGCGCTGCGGGTTACTTTGGTCGGATCTACGATACCGGCTTCGATCATATCTACGTATTTTTCGTTCAGGGCATCAAAGCCTACACCCTTCTTGGAATGTTTTACTTTATCTACGATCACAGCGCCTTCCAGACCGGAGTTTATGGCAATCTGACGTACCGGTTCTTCAATCGCGCGGCGCACGATCATCACGCCGGTCTTTTCATCGCCAACGGCTTTGATCTTATCCAGCACAGTTTGTGCTTCCAGTAGTGCGGTGCCGCCGCCGGGTACGATGCCTTCTTCTACCGCTGCGCGGGTCGCGTTCAGCGCATCTTCCAGACGCAGTTTTTTGTCTTTCAGTTCGACTTCAGTGGCAGCGCCGACTTTGATCACGGCTACGCCACCAGCCAGTTTTGCCAGACGTTCCTGCAGTTTTTCTTTATCAAACTGGGAAGTGGTGTCAGGGATCTGTGCTTTGATCTGTTCTACGCGGGCTTTGATTTCCGCCTTTTTGCCGCCGCCATCAACGATGGTGGTCAGTTCTTTGCTGACGCGAACCTGGCCTGCGCTACCCAGATCTTCCATGGTAGTGCTGTCCAGCTTACGGCCCATTTCTTCGCTGATCACGGTAGCGCCGGTGAGGATGGCAATATCCTGCAGCATGGCTTTGCGGCGATCGCCGAAGCCGGGAGCCTTTACAGCTACAGCCTTAAAGGTGCCGCGCAGTTTGTTTACGACCAGGGTAGCCAGCGCTTCGCCTTCCACGTCTTCCGCAATGATCAGCAGTTCGCGACCGGCCTGTACCACTTTTTCCAGTACGGGCATAATGTCCTGGATCACATTGATCTTGCGGTCCGTAATTAATACCAGCGGATTGCTCATGACCGCTTCCATTTTTTCCGCATCGGTAGCCATATAGGGCGAAATGTAACCACGGTCAAACTGCATGCCTTCCACCGTTTCCAGATGAGTTTCCATGGTCTTGGATTCTTCTACAGTGATAACTCCGTCATCGCCAACTTTTTCCATCGCGTCCGCAATCAGGCCGCCGATTTCTTCGTCGCCGGCAGAAATGGACGCCACCTGCGCCTTTGCAGATTTGGTTACTACCTTCTTGGAATCTTTCTTCAGCGCTTCGACCAACGCATCTACTGCACTCCTGATCCCTTTTTTCAGGATCATGGGATTAGCGCCGGCAGCTACGTTTTTCATGCCTTCATGAATCATGGCCTGGGCCAGCAAAGTAGCGGTAGTGGTGCCGTCACCGGCCACATCGTTCGTCTTAGTGGCTACTTCTTTTACCAGCTGCGCACCCATATTTTCAAACGGGTCTTCCAGTTCAATATCCCGGGCAATGGTCACACCGTCGTTGGTGATGGTGGGAGCCCCGAATTTCTTATCCAATACTACGTTACGACCTTTCGGGCCCAGGGTAACTTTTACAGCATCAGCCAGTGCGTCAACACCGCGTTCCAGGCTGCGGCGAGCTTCTTCATTAAACAGAATTTGTTTAGCCATTATATTCTCTCCTTCATAGTTCATTTCGTTCATCAGTAAGTAAGTTATACACATGCAACAAGTCGTCTTTTTTATGCTCTTGTTCCGATTCTTACTTTACTTTGACCGTTCTTGTCTCTTATTCAAGCTTTTGTCATGCTTCGTTGCGTTACGAACACTGTTAAATTCGCCTTATTTCTTTTTCTTATCCGGCTCAACTACTGCTAAAATATCGCGTTCGGCCAGGATCAGGAGGTCTTCGCCTTCATATTTGATCTGGGTACCGCAGTATTTCGCGAAAATAACGGAATCCCCGACTTTTACATCGACCGGCACGCGTTTACCTTCTACCAGCGCACCGCCGCCTACGGCCCGTACAGTCCCCTGCATGGGTTTTTCTTTCGATGCGGTGTCCGGAATAAAAATACCGCTTTTTGTCTTTTCTTCAACTTCATCAGCCTTTACCACTACATTTGCGCCTAACGGTCTTAACATTTAAATTTCTCCTTTCTCATTTGCCAATATTCATTCTACTGCTATGCCTCAGATTTATTTGAGGCTTTCCAAACTTCATTTATTAGCACTCAAATATTCCGAGTGCTAACTCCAATTATCATTATAAGCATCCGTCAAAAAATTGCAATAGTCAAAATGACAAAATTCATTAATTTTACATTTTTTTCATCATTTTTTTAAGAATTGGACTTGATTTTTTTATTTCACCCTTCATTTCAGCTATTTTTGACCAATAATTCGCAAAACCAAAGGTAAATATAGAAAAATAGCGATTTTTGCAATTTTCATCTCTGACTTTTTGACTTTATCTTTGTCCTGTCATGTAACTGTGCTATTTTTGCCGTTCCTTTGCCGATTGCATCGTTTTTCTTTGTCAGTTTTTTCCGCAGAGAAAGATCTGAAAGCGGCACGACCAAAAGATAGCTCCTTTGCGTTGCTTGTGTACGCCACTTTTATCTGTTACTTTTCTAAAAACGTAAATCAAACAAAAAAGTGACAGCAAATTCATGCTGCCGCCGTATTTTTTCAGCGTTTCCCCTGTTAATCAAGGCCCTGCAAAGGAAAACCGGAGAAATAGCTCTGCGTAAACAAATTCTAAACTAAGAAAATCCTAAGTCAGGCAAATTTTAAAGAAGGATCCGCGTTCAGGTCCCAGGGCGCTATTTCTCCTGCCGTATACAGATAATAGCCCCGACAGGCGATCATCACGGCGTTATCCGTGCAGAGGATGGGCGTCGGGTGTACCAGTCGGGCTCCCACTTTTTCGGCGGCCGCTGCCAGCTTTTCCTGCAAGGTTTTATTGGCGGAAACGCCGCCCGCCAACACAATATCTTTCATCCCGGTCGCCTGAATCGCACCCACGCTTTTTTGGACCAGCACATCCGTAACCGCCGCCTGGAAAGACGCGGCTACGTCCGCTTTATCTACAGGACGCCCTGCCTGCGCTTCGTTGTGCAGGTAATTGATCACGGCGGATTTCATACCGCTGAAACTGAACTGAAAGGGATCATCCAGCATTGCCCGGGGAAAATCGATGGCCTGCGGGTCGCCGGCCAGAGCCAATTTTTCAATTTCCGGACCGCCCGGGTAAGGCAGGCCCATCACACGAGCGATCTTGTCAAAGGCTTCGCCGGCCGCATCGTCCCGGGTCTGACCCAACAGTTCAAAATGATTGTAGCCGTTGATCTTCAGCAGCGCCGTATGTCCCCCTGAAACCACCAGCGCCAAAAAAGGCGGTTCCAGCGTTTGGTCGTTCAGAAAATTGGCAAACACATGCCCTTCCAGATGATTTACGCCTAACAGGGGTTTCCCCGTCGCCCAGGCTAAAGATTTTGCCGCAGAAAGTCCTACCAGCAAAGCGCCGGCCAGCCCGGGGCCATACGTCACGGCAATGCCGTCGATATCGGCCAGGGCTACATTGGCTTCCGCCAGCGCTGTATCAATTACCGGCAGGATATGCTCAATATGCTTACGGGAAGCGATTTCCGGCACCACCCCGCCGTATTTTCGATGGATCGCGATTTGGGAAGAGATGATGTTGCTCAATACTTCCCGGCCGTTTTTCACCACAGCCGCAGCGGTTTCATCACAGCTGCTCTCAATTCCCAAAATATAAATGTCTTTATTCTCCATAGCTCTGCTTCTTTCTTTATTGCGCTGATAGATGTTCCGGGGCACTATCCGGACCGTGTACGCCCGATCAGGGTTCTTTTTCTCCGTCTTCCGGCAGATCTGCCGCACCGGTCTGTTGCTCCCGGTGCAGCCACATAATGACAGCACCCTCGTGGTTATCTTCATAGTAATGCGGACGGATCCCCACCGATGTAAAACCGCATTTTTCGTAGACTGCCCGGGCCGCCTGATTGCTTTCCCGTACTTCTAACGTGATTGCTTCGGCGCCCAATTCCCAGGCTTTTGTCAGAAGCGCCCGGGTCAGGCGCAGCCCCAGTCCGCATCCGCGTAAATTTTTCCGTACCGCCACACGCATGACCTGCGCTTCGCCGGCTACCAGCCAGATTCCCCCATAGCCGATGATTTGCGTTGTCGCGCCGTCTGCGGTTTCCGCCACCAACCAGGTGGCCAGGGCGTTTTGCCGTTCTCTCTGCCAGGTAGCCATACTCCAGGGATCGGGAAAAGCTTCCTGCTCCAATGCCAGCAGGACAGGAAGGTCTCTTTCTTCCAGCAAACGTACGGTCAAGGCCGCAGGATTTTCTGTCTGCCTCACAGTGTTTTTTTCCGTTACTTCCGCCGGCGTATCCGCAGCGTTCTTTTGGTTCATCGCCCTGCTCCGGTTTGCGGATGACGTTGTTCCCATAACTCTTCCGCCTCTGATTTGCGGACATAATAGGGCCGCAGAGTAAACACAGCTTCCCCCTGCACAGACTTTTCCTTCTCACCGGCCAGCGCTACGGAAGACGCCTTGGGCAGGCGCACCTGTTCCGGAGCCGGCGAGATGCCTTCCGGCAACGTTTTTTTCGCCAACTTTTCCGCTTCGCCTAATAACAGCACCGGCATACCGAACTGTTCCGCCTGGGAAAACAAAGCCTCGGGATCTACCATCTCAATGGAATGCAATTCTTGCAGCTGCCCCTGTTCCCAGGTGTAAAAAGCCGTATAATAGTTGCCTTTCTGAGCGTCCAGGACCGGCGCCAGCAACACTTTCTCCACGGGCAGATTATACGCCAGCGCGGTCAGCGTGTTTACCCCGCAGATATCACACTGCCAGGCATAAGCCATCGCTTCCGCCGCAGCCAAACCGATCCGCAGTCCCGTAAAAGAACCGGGACCGATACTGACCGCGATCCGGTCGATCTGTTCTTTTTTAAACCCGGTACGGGAAAAAAGCTGATCCACTTGTGGGATCAGCCCTTCGGAGTGGGTCAGACCCACACTGATATCATATTCTGCCACTACCCGACCATCTTTCACCAGACCCACGGCGCACACTTTAGTGGCTGTGTCCAATGCCAGAGTCAACATATCGCAACACTTCCTCACACAATGCTTCGTACCGGGGGCCCACAGGGAATAATTCCACCTGTCTCCCTTCCGGGGCAATTTCCAGCGTGATCTGCAGATATTCCGGAGGTAACTCCGAGGTGAACAGATCCGCCCATTCAATAAGCGTCACGCCTTCGCCGCCTGCATACTCGTAGAAACCGATATCCGCCAGTTCTTCCGGCGAATTTAACCGATATAAATCGAAATGACGTATTTCCAAAGATTTTCCATTATATACATTCATCAGGGAAAAAGTAGGACTCGTCACATCTTCTTTCCGGGCGCCCAGGGCCACCGCCACACCTTTGCTCAACAAAGTTTTGCCCGCGCCAAGATCACCGCTCAGACAAAATACATCTCCGTCCTGTGCCAAACCGCCCAGTAAGTGTCCCAGCGCCTCCGTGGCGGCAGAGTCTGCCAGGCAAAGCTGTACGGCTTTGCGGAATGTACCTGTCAGAAACGTAATACCGGTCAGATCCGGCTGCCTGTCGGGAAGAGGTCCGGCGCCATCGGGAACGGCTTCTTTTTCCTGGGTTTTCCTGCACGAGTGAACGTCCATAAAATATCTTTCTCCTTCGTTATTTCTTTTTTAATACATCCGGATTCCGCGTCAACGGTTCCGTAAGATCCATATGGCCGCTGATGGTATCGATGTCCTTACCGTCTACCAGAAACTTTACTTTCTTGATTTCCGGTATCTCCGTCAAGGTACAGACCACTGCATTGACCATCATATATTCGCTATAAGAACCCTGCCCTTTTGCCGCAAAAGCCTGATTAAAATCCACCCGGGCCGTATCGCCCTTTACTGTTACGCTGCGGATCTTCGTGCCGGACGGAAACAGGTTTGTCAGTGTCTTAGCCACCGGGTCGGTATTGACCAGCGCATCCAAAGCTGCTTCGGCCGGTGTTTTTTTGCCCATGGCATATTTCACTTTTTCCGGCACCAGGTTCATATCCCCGTTTTTGGGGACACGGTATACCACAATTTCCACCCGCTTCAATTCAGGGTTATTCGTGTCGGTGATCACAGGCGAACTTTTCCCTGTCACATCCGTCACATCGCCGGTCTTGCCGGTGATTTTTTCTGTTGGGCTGCACCCTGCCATCACTACAAACAGGATCAGCAGCAACAATGTACATAATTTCTTCATCATTGTCATGCCTCCCATCCTTATCCGGCAAAATACGCAATCAGTCCGTCACTGATCGCTTTCGCGACAGCTTTTTGAAAATCCGGTGAAGCAATCAATTCTTCTTCCTTCGGGTTGCTTAAGAAACCGATTTCACATAAAATCGCCGGCATGTACGAGCGTTTCAGTACATAAAAATTAGCCTGGCGCGTGCCGAAATCGTCCAGCTTAGAAGCCTCTATCAGGCGGCATTGTACCTTGGATGCCAGACGGTAATCATTCCCCGTCTTGGGGAAATAGTAGGTTGCCACCCCGCCCACGCTGCGATTGTTGCTTGCATTGTGATGAATGCTGACAAAGACATCCGCCCGGGTACGGGTACTCACATCGACGCGGGCCTGCAGTTCATCCTTACCGGAAGCATACGGTCCGTACACATCTTTATCGGAGGTACGGGTCAGGGTGACCTGAGCTCCTGCCGCAACCAGATTTGCCTGCACATATTTGGCGATGAGAAACGCCGAGTCTTTTTCTTTATGTCCTTTCAGCCCGATCGCGCCGGGGTCTGTACCGCCATGGCCGGGATCGATGGTGATCCGCTTCCCTGCGATTCCCCCCCCGGTTCGGAAATTGATCCGGGGGCCTATTGGCGGAACGCCAACGCCGGAAGGCTTAACCTGAGGACGGCGCACCGAAGTAGCGCCATATTTCAGGGAAGGATTCTCCGTCTTGTTCGTGACCAGATCCACTACAATACGCGGCGGTCTGCCCGTAGCATTGTCTTTTCGCAAGATAAAGCTTTTAGCGTCCGCCCTTTGAATCGTCCTGGTCACAGGCACACGGATCACTACAGCATCCTTCGCCCGCTCTACATACATAACTTTCGCCAGGTCGCTTTTGATCGTGCTCTTGCGAAACACCTGATTACCCAAACTGCCATAGATTTTGATCTGCAGTTCTTTCGGCTGCACGTTCACATTATAGCGGGCGGATTCCGTCAGATCCACCACAAAACGCAGCACATTATATTGATCTACGCCCCAGTTCACATCGGTAACGGTGGCCGCTGCTGAAGCAGTACAGGCCGTTAACATGCACATCAACGTAACCAGGAACAAGATAATCTTTCGGCGCAAGCTGCTTCCCTCCTCACATTCTCTCTGAACCCCCACGGGCTTCCTGAAACATTTCATTTATTGATAATAATTTATTTTATCATGCCCGGACAGGGAATGTAAACCTTATGCAGCCCGTTTATCTTAATTTCATATGAAATTCACAAACCGCACAACAGCTATGTTTTCTCATAAAAATTCAGATATGACGCGGTTTCTTGCTTCCGGAAGCGCCTCAACCAGCTCGGAGGCCGTCATGCCGATCCCGTTTCGCGCCGCGATCTCTCCGGCCAGACCATGCAGATAGACGCCTGCCAGGGCTGCTTCTCTGACAGAAGCGCCTTGCGCGATCAGCGCCGCGATCAGACCGGTAAGCACATCGCCGCAGCCGGCGGTGGCCATCGCCGGCGTTCCGGTCGGATTCAGATAGACGCTTCCGTCCGGCAGGGCAATCACCGTAGGAACGCCTTTTAAGACGACCACAGCCTGCCATTTTTCCGCATAGACCCGGGCGATCTCCAGGCGGTCCCGATCCGTTTCCTCTACCGTGAGCCCCGTAATGCGGGCCATTTCTCCCGGATGCGGCGTCAACACTTTCTCCGCCGCCATATGCGGCAATATTTCCGTATGATCCTCCAACGCCCGCAACGCGTCGGCATCAATGACACAGGGAAGCTCGGCGCTGCCAAGCAGTCTGCGCACCACCGCGCCGGTAGCTTCAGAAACGCCCAGCCCCGGTCCCAGCGCCAGCACAGCCGCCTGATGAACAGCCTCCAGCATTTCTTCTTCAGCCTCGGAAGCCAGGTGTCCCGCGGCATCTACGGCAAGGCCTTTCACCATAACTTCCGTCAATTTTATCGCCAGCGCTTCCCGGGAAGGTTCCGGCGTATACAGCGTGACCAGACCGGCGCCGCCCTTGATTGCCGCAAAACTGCTTAAGGCCGCGGCCCCTAAATAACCGTACGATCCGGCCAGTACAAAAGCTCTGCCCGCCATACCTTTATGGGCATTTTTCGGGCGCGTCGGCAGCATGGCTTTTACCATTTCCCCCGTCAGCAGAAAGCGGTCGCTGCCGGCGCTTTCCAGTAAAGTGGCCGGCATACCGATATCCGCTACCGTGACTTTGCCCGCCTGTCGTGCCCCCGGATACAAATACAGTCCCGGTTTCGGCAAAGCCATGGTCACAGTCTCGTCAGCCGCTACAGCCGAAGCGGAAGCGCTTCCGTCATCTGCATTTACACCGGTAGGAATATCTACGGACAGCACCCTGCAGCGTCCCTCCGACCGGGCTTTCAGCTCATTGATACAGTCGCACAAACGGCGCAGTGTCGGCTGCAGGTTTCCGGCAAAGCCGGTTCCCAGTAAAGCGTCAATAAAAAGATCCGCTCGGGAAGCCCTTACTTTTAGCTGCTCCCAGAAACTTTCTTCTTCATCGCCTTGGATGGTCAGAACTTCGCCGCCGCAGGCAAAGAAATATTGCAGTTGATCTGCCGCGCTGCCGCTCAACTCCTCCATCGTCGCTGCCAGGATCAGACTGACCCGGGCGCCCCGGTTCAGCAGCCAGCGCCCCGCACCGCTGCCGTCGCCGCCGTTATTGCCTTTCCCGGCAAAAATAACAATAGTTTTACCCCTGCAGGAGCCCAGCATTTTTTCTGCCGCGTCAGCTACCGCGCGCCCGGCATTTTCCATTAGCACAATACCGGGGATACCGATTTCTTCTTCCGCCGCTCTGTCCAGCGCCCGCATCTCTTTTGCCAATAATACGCGCATTGCTCTCCCTCCTGCTTTTTAGCATCCTGTTTCTTGCTGTCCTGCTTTTTATGGCCCCACTTTTTACTGTTTGGCTATTTACTATTCTACTTTTATTGCTCTGCTTTTTATTTTTTGTTTTCTTCTGCTCCGCTTCTTACTGTGTTTCCAGCAGCACCACAGCCATGGCCGTAGTTTTTATGTGGCTCAGGGAAACCTGAATCGCCGTCACGCCTTTTTCCGCCGCCAGCTCGGCAAAATAGCCGGTCAGTTTGATTTGTGGTTTGCCTAGCGCATCATTCGTCACCGTGATCTCTGTGAGTCTGCCGCCGCGGAGCCCTGTCCCCAGGGCTTTCAGGAAAGCTTCTTTCGCCGCAAACCGGGCCGCATAGCTTTCGTTTTTATCCCCGTGCGTCCCCGTACAATACGCAATTTCTTCCGCAGTAAAAACACGTTCTTTAAAGCCCTTTTGCTTCAACGCTTTTTTGATGCGTTCCACATCGGTAAGATCGCAACCTAACCCCAGTACCATATATCCCCCACCCAAAATAAGAAAGGCGCCGGATGGGCTCTGCTGACGGTTTCATTTTCCCGCCGAAAGCAGCAATCCCTTCCGGGATCGAGTCATTCCGACACCTTGTTTTATCAGGCTCAGCCCTGTTCCGCTGCAGTCGCCTGTTCTTCTGCAATTTTAGCCGCCGCCATTTCTTCCGCAATTTTAGCGGCAGCGGCCTGTTCTTCCGCGATCTTCGCTGCGGCTGCCTGCGCCGCCAGTCCCTTTATGTCCAGTTTTTCATCGGAACCATACCGATACACCGCTGCTTCTGCCGGATCATATTGCGCGCCTAACTCTGCCGCAATCGTTTCCGCCTCTGCCGCTTCTTTTACATACACATTCATAAAGAAAGGCGCATCGTGAAGCACATAATCCGCCTGATCGCTGTACACATACAGCTTGTCCCCTTCTTCGCTGTAGCTTTTTACCTTTTTTTCAATGGGATAGTTCTTTTTATTATCATACAGACCGGTCACTCCCTCGGAAAGATGTACCAGGGCAATGCGTTTTTCTGTGCCAAAGGTGTAAATCTTACGGCCTGTCGTGTATTCTTCTCCGGTGTCGGGTACAATGCCTACGGCCTGTTTGACAAATTCCTCCGCCTTCGCCTTGACCCGATCCGCCACATCGCCCACTGTCAGATTATTTTCCCGCAGGTATTTTTTCCCCAGTTTATACGCTACATAGCAGACAGCGCCTGCAACCATAATTTTTTTCATCTTACCCATGGTCTGACCTCCTTTGTGCCGATACGCGCAATGCCTCGTATATCGCGTTGCTTTTTATGTATGGCAAGACAAAATATGTTAAAGGTATATATTTTATTGTAACATAAATATCCCTATAGATAAACAGCGAATCCGGCAGACCCGCAGTAAATCGAAAACGCAATGCACAAAAAATTGACAACCCGGTATGCAACAAACCAAAGTCTAATCTTTCACAAGCAAAAAACGCAATGCGCAACAAACAGAAAAAACGGCGTTTCTTCAATCCGCAATAGGATTCAGAAACGCCGTAGAAAAGCCTCGCTTTATTTTACATCAATCTGCCCGTTATGCAAGCAGATTTCCACTTTGTCGCCGCTTTGTATCTCTCCTTTGACGATTTTGTGGGACAGCACATTTTCTACGCTGTGCACGATCAGCCGTTTCAAAGGACGGGCGCCAAACTGCGGGTCAAAGCCTTCTTTTGCCAGATAAGCCGCCGCTTCATCCGTGCAGGTCACTTTGATTTCCAACTGTTTTTCCACCCGGTCGGCCAATTCTTTCAGGATCAGTTTCACAATGTCCTTAATCTGTTCCGACTGCAATCCTTTAAAGGTCACAATATCGTCCACCCGGTTTAAAAATTCCGGACGGAAACGGGTCAGCAGCATCTGCCGTACTTCTTCTTTGCTCATCCTGTCTCCGGCTTCCATGATCTGCTGGCTGCCGATATTACTGGTCATGATGATCAGGGTATTCTTGAAGTCCACGCTGCGCCCCTGACCATCGGTAAGCCGCCCGTCATCCAGTACCTGCAACAGGGCATTGAACACATCGGGATGCGCTTTTTCAACTTCATCAAACAAAATGACCGAGTAAGGGTGACGCCGTACCGCTTCGGTAAGCTGCCCCCCCTCATCGTAGCCTACATAGCCGGGAGGCGCCCCAATCAGGCGGGATACCGTATGTTTTTCCATGTATTCGCTCATATCGATGCGGATCATGTTCTTCACATCGTCAAAGAGAACTTCCGCCAGGGTTTTAGCCAGTTCGGTCTTACCTACGCCGGTAGGTCCCAGGAAGATGAAAGAACCGATGGGGCGATTAGGATCTTTAATGCCGGCCCGGGCACGGATCACCGCATCCGCCACCGCTTTCACCGCCTCGTCCTGCCCGATCACATGCTCGTGCAGGGTTTCTTCCAGGTGCACCAGCTTATCCCGTTCCCCAGTGCCCAACCGCTGCACAGGGATCCCCGTCCAGGTACTTACCACCCGGGCAATGTCGTCTTCATCCACTTCTTCTTTCAACAGCGCATCTTCCGCGCCGCCTTTATTTTCCAGCTCCTGCAGTTGTTTCTGCAGTTCAGGCAAACGGCCGTACTTCAGTTCCGCCAGTTTGTTCAAATCGTAATCCCGTTCCGCTTTTTCCATTTCCTGCTTCACGGCGCCGATTTCCTGTTTTACTTCCCGGACTTTGACGATTCCGGCTTTTTCCTGATCCCAACGCCGGATCAAAGCGGCGTTTTCTTCCCGCAGTTTCGCCAACTGCTCCTGCAGTTTTGCCAGACGGTCCGCCGTCGCAGGGTCATCTTCTTTTTTCAGGGCCTGTTCCTCAATTTCCAACTGCAGGATCTTGCGTTTGCTTTCATCGATCTCCGTCGGGGAAGAGTCGATTTCCGTCCGCAGACGGGCCGCCGCTTCATCCACCAGGTCGATGGCTTTATCCGGCAGGAAACGGTCGTTGATATAACGGCTGCTCATCACTGCAGCAGCTACCAGCGCCGCATCTTTGATCCGGACGCCATGATGATTTTCATAACTGTCTTTCAAGCCGCGGAGAATGGAAATGGTATCCTCTACCCCCGGCTCATTCACCATGACCGGCTGGAAACGCCGTTCCAGCGCACTGTCTTTTTCAATATATTTGTGATATTCGTTCAGGGTAGTTGCCCCGATGCAACGCAGTTCGCCTCGGGCCAGCATGGGTTTCAGAATGTTCCCCGCATCCATGGAACCTTCCGCCGCGCCGGCGCCTACCACTGTATGCAGTTCATCAATAAACATGATGATCTGCCCGGCGCTTTCCGACACCGCCTTCAAAACTTTTTTCAACCGTTCTTCAAATTCGCCCCGGTATTTGGCCCCTGCCACCAGGGCAGCCAAATCCAGCGCATACAGGGTTTTATTTTTCAGCGATTCCGGCACATCCCCGTCCATAATGCGGCGGGCCAGGCCTTCTACAATAGCCGTTTTACCTACGCCGGGCTCCCCGATCAAAACCGGGTTGTTCTTTTTCCGGCGGCTTAAGATCTCAATAGTCCGGCGGATCTCGTCGTCCCGGCCGATGACCGGGTCCAGTTTTCCCGCCCGGGCTTTTTCCGTCAGATCCTGGCCATATTTTTCCAATAACTTTTTGCTTTCGTCATTAGCGGAGCTGTTCAGGTAGTGCTCGTACAATTTTTCAGCTTTGCCGCTGTCGATCCCATATTTTTTGAACAGATCCACCACATCCCGGGGACCGTCGCTGATCAGACTGCTGACCAGATGCCCCAACGTGATATTGCCCTGCCCGGCTTTTTGCGCCATGACCGCATTGACCCGGGCAAAGTCGGTACTCATCAAAAGCTGGCGATCCTGTCCTTTGACCGACGGGATACGGCTTACCAGCGCCCGGGCTTCTTTTTCAAAAGCAGTCTGATCCACATGGAAAGTTTTCAGCAAAAAGGCAAAAAATTCTTCGTGGCACACAGCGGCTAAAAGATGCGCTCCCGTCACTTCCTGATTGTAGTTCATCACGGCCTGCTGCTGAGCCGCTTCCAGGACACGTTTTACTTCTTCAGTGTAATTTTCATTCATAATCGTTCACTCCTTTACAGTTACTGCCTGCTGCCGAAATTTTTACATAATAATTTATATTCAGCAGGGATACTTACTCTTTTATCGAATATAATAGTGTATAATTGTTTTGATTGATTGACTTGTATTAATTGGTGGAATTGCACTTAAATTTAGTGGAATCGTAATTGAATCTGATTCGTTGACACAGCAGGTGATTATTTTTGATACCTTATCTGATACTTTTCTGATACCATACGGTAGGAAACTCTTATTCTCTGCAATTCTCTCAGTTTCATTTCTTGATGTATGATGCTTCTTTATTAGCGGTTTCTTTTTATGCGAGGTTTTATTATGAGAACAAACATTATCGTTTACCGCCTTTTTGACGTGGCGGACGAAGTCAATCTGGATCAGGTACAGGCCCTTTGGTTAAGCCGCAACAAAATTGCTTCCCGTCTGCGCCTGGATCGTATTTCCACAAAATCCATCACCTTCCATGACCCCCCTGTTTTAGTGGAACTGGGTTCTCACGAGATGGAGATCGGCGCGAAGACTTATTTGGTGGAAGTAAAGGCCCGGATTCAGGATCTGGGGGTCATCTGCGTCATCTTTAATATTGCGCTGGATGAAGATATCACCTATGACGAATATCTGAAACTGGTGCTGGACACGGAAGAAATTCCGGATGAAAGCTTCCGGGATTTTCTCGACGCTACTCTGGAAACCATCCGGCCGGCCTGCACCAACGAAAATGTTTCCGGTTATGACGAAGACTTTGTGGTCTATTACTTTCAGGATGCGATCCCCACAGACTGGGATATCGTGCCTTTCCTGCTGAAAGACCCGGCCCCTGTCAACGCAGACACCCGTGCTTCCACTCTTGCCAACCGTTTTTCTTATGCGGACGATGTGGCCTATCTGGCCTGGGACAGCGCCATAGTCTACGATCCCACCGGCAGTATGGACATTCCCGATTTGCTGGAATTTGCCAATGCTCAGTATCTGGAGCTGCGCTACTACGATAATTTCCTGAACCATGCCATTGACAAAACCTACGATGTAATCGAAGACAAGGAAAGCGATGACAAAATCTCCATCTTCCGTCAGATGCGGGACGAGTTGCTGGAAACCATGGCTGATGTCAGCAGTTTGACCAGCAATATTACCAATTCACTGTTGGTCACGGAAGATATTTTCTATGCCAAAGTCTACACCCGCTATCTGGAACTGTTAAAGGCTTCCGTCTGGCAGGAAAACATCGAACTGAAAATGCAGGTCCTGCAACGCTGTTACAATATGCTGAATGAAGCGGTTTCCCGTCATCATCTGGAAAAAGTCCGCAAATACAATACCGCACTGTTGGCCATTATCGTTGTGATCCTGCTGGGTATTGCCATATTTAAATAACAACAGGCTATTGAAAATACCGGGCTGCCATGCCAGCACTCTTCCGACTGTGCGGACACTTGCGTCGGTGATGTGTCCGCAGCGTCCGGTCATTACGTTAGCACTCTCCCCCTCTGACTGCTAAGACGAGAGGAAAAGAAAAGGCAGTATAAGGAGCTCCTTTCCGGGAGCTCTTTTCTTTTGCCTAATCACATTATAACCGATAAAGTCAAAAAGTCAAAGGTTTTTTTGCTTGTTTTTTCCTGTTATTTTCATCTGCCGGCCAAGCCGAAAACGACTATAATAAGACCCGGTGACTATAAAAGTTTTTCTCCCCCTTGACAAAATAAAAAGCGGGATTAAAATTATCTCTGAAAATTATGTGAAACGAAGGTTTTTCCATCGGAAAGAGGTTTTTATGATGTCTTTAAAAAAGGCGCTTTTAGGGGGCCTGGCAATAGCTATCACAGCCGCCTGTGCCTTTTACTACGGTTATTATACCCGTACGCCCCAATATATGTTGAAGCAGTTGATCCAGACGGCAGCCGTGCGGGATGTGGCCTTTTATGATGCGCATTTTGACAGTGATAAGCTGTTTACCCGTTTATTTGATGAAAGCATTGAATGGGAATTCGGTTTACGGGGCAGCGATTCCGCCAGACAACCCGATTCTCAGCTAAAGCAATATTTTGCTTCCGTACGTGAACAGGTCCTGCCGATCATGAAGCAGCAAAGCCGCAACGCGATCCTCGCAGGCAAATGGAACAACGACCTGCCGGTAAACGACGTTTCCGGCGGCAGAGGTCTGCAGATCGCCGCCACCCTCGCTTCCCACTTAGGCATCTGCAACCTGTCGTTCCAGTCTTTGGGTGAAGTCACCTCAATTGACGCACAGCGGGCTACGGCAACCCTCACCGTCTTTGACCGGCAGTTAAAACAGGATCTGCCTTTGCAGCTGCACCTGGAAAAAACAGACGCGGGCTGGAAAGTCACGCATGTTGATAAGCTGGAGCTTTATCTGAGTGCCCGTAAAAAAGCGGTCCAGCAAAAATTAGATGAATTAAACAAGCCGGTTACGGAAAAAATCGCGGCGGCTGTCACGGTGGAAAACGACGATCGGGAACTCCCTCAGTTTAAAGTCGTCGATGTACCCGGCCTGCCGCCTTCCGCCCAACTAAGCGGTGACTTTACGATTACCAATCGAGGCAGTCAGGATATTGTAAGTCTCTCCGGCGTCTTTGCCGTGAAAGATTCTTCCGATACGGTCCGTTTCCGGAACAGTTTTGAAGCCGAAAACATTCCCGCCGGCAAGTCGGTGCGTATACATAATCAATGGCCGCTGGACATGTATGTGCCCAGCCAAAGCATTTTAGCAACCAAACCGGACGAACCCCTCGCCGCGGTCATGAAGATTGAATATGTGATTTTTAAAGACGGCACTTCCCTTTCCCTTCAGGATACCCTGCCGGAAAGTAACTGAGCTGATTGAATCTTTTGTGTAAGAAGCGTCCTGAGTACCCGGTGCACCGATTGCAGAGTAACTGAGCCGGACCGGGGCTTTTACCCGTATACAGACAAATAAACGATTTCCAAAACCGCTTTATGAACGCCTTTTAAACGCAACAACGCAAGACCGGCTGAGAATTGTTCTTCTCAGCCGGTCTTTATTTACGCTGCTTGACCTGACTTCTTATTTCATTTTTCGTTTTAACTTTCCTGTCAGGTTCTTTATTTTCTTATTTCCTTTTTCTTATCTGCTTTCCCTTTGTTCATTTCATGCCAGCGTTTTCAACCATTTCTTAAACGCCTTACCCGCTTTCAGACTCTCCCGGGACCCTTCCGCAAACAACGCCCCTTTCAAATAGCCTGCCTGATGTGCAGCCGCCACAGATTTAAGCCCCATCAGTTCGGAAGGAACAGCCTGAGCCAATGCGCATTTATCATTCCAAAAGGCCAGCGCTTTGCTCAGCTTCGCCAGCTTCTTACGTCCTTCCTTACCGCCGACCGTCAGGACCTCCGCTTCACTGGCTTTTTGCAGACAGGACACTTCCATATCCAGCTCCGCAACGATCAGATAGTCGGGAGCCGAATTGCGTTTACCCTTCATTTTATCTTTGACCTCGGCCGCCGTTTTGATTTTCTCCAGAATATCTTTTGTACGAACCTGCAAAAGCTGATCTCCCCGCAGGTATTCGTCCACCTTCCAATTGGCATTTTCCATCGCTGCCCACAAGGAAAACACCACCGTAGAATAACGCCCCTGCAAAATACGCTGATGGATCCCTTCTCCCAGCGTCCGCACCTGCTTTTGCAGCATACCGGTAAGCTTATCTTCACTCCAGCACTCTCCGCCGGTAGCATACAGGTCCAGCCAATAGCGCAGCAACGCCTTTGTCTCACGCAGTGCATATAAGTCCGCTAAGATCCGCCTCAGGTTCGCTTCCATGCCGGGCGTACCGGTAAGCATGGGCCGAAGCCAGAACAAGGTTTCTCTTATTTTTTCAAAATGCGGTAAAAAGATCGTATCCGCCTCAGACTGGAGCTTGCTGTGCATAAACACATTCTGCTCCTCTAAAATAGCGGTGCCGTAGCGATAAAATTGTTTTTGCGCTTCTTCCCGATAACTGTTGGTCCAATTTATATCCGAAGCAGATGTATCTTTGCGTAAAGGCAACTTATCCAACAGCGCCATGCCCCGGGCGTATTTACTGCGGGATTCGGAGAATACCGGCACGACTGCGGACAACTTGGTAGTGTAATCCAGCAGATCGCCCAGAGAGCCGGACTTTAACTCCAACTCCACCTCATAAATTGTTTCTTTTTTACCCCCGGCGCTGATGTAACCTTCGTCTATGGACATTTCCACCAGCGTATCCTTTGTGATCTGCAGCAAGCGCAGGTCCCGTTCCACCCGCACCGAAAACAGTTTTTGAATCGCTGCCTTTTCAGGCAGATCAGACAGCGCTTCCGTCATCTCCGTTTCTGCAAAAACAGACAGGTCCGGCCGCCAGCTTTTTACCGGGGCATTATATTCCCGACGTTCCGTTAACGCTCCGGCCTCTGTTTTGCTCAACTTAACGGTAGCTTCAAACATTTTTCCTTCCTGCCGAATACGGTAGGCGATCCCCCTTTGCTGCAGCAAAAGTTCTTCCGTATCATAATAGGCATTGGTCAATTTCAGGGTCTTATGGCTGCCTTTTTTTACTTTTTTGACCACCAAATCAGAAGACAGCAAGGTTTTAAGATCTTTTTTTACCACCAGGAGCTTGATTTCCGTTTCCACGTTGTTGCCCATTCTGTTCTCCTCCCGTCAGATTCCCCTTTCCATTCAGCGCTTTTAAATTATTTTGCTCCAACACTCATGCAAGCAGGCTTCCTGTCCAATAATTTTTTCCGTTCCCCGCCAAAATACCAGATTGCCAAAGGGATACCAAACGCAGCCGCGGTTAACAGCAACGACCAACCCCAACCTCCATTACTGCCTAACGAATCGCCTAACACATTGTAAGCAACTGCGCCGGGCAGCATGCCGAGCAAAGTGGTCAAAGCAAAAATGCGATACGACAGTCGGGTACAGCCGGCTACCATACTAATAACATCGTAAGGAAACAAGGGCACCGTTCGCAGCCATAACATATGAACAAAGCTCTGCTCCGACTCGGATACATAAGTGTGAATACGCTTCCCCCAACGTCCTCCATGCAAGTGGAAAAAGGTGGAGCCGATGCCTGTCCGGGCCATAACGAACAGCAATGTGGCACTGCCCAGACCGCCCAACAGCAGCAGCGGAATACCCCACGCAGGAGGGAATAAAATTCCCGCAGCCAGATTCAGCAGCAATCCGGGAAACAAAAGTAAGGGACGCACCGTGTATAACGCTACATACACTAAAGGTCCCCAGACACCAAAGCCCATCACCCATAGCCGTATCTCCTCCACGGAATGAGGATGAAACACACCGGGCAGATAATATAAGCCGGCAATGACTGCGATATAAAAAATAAGCAATAAAAAGCGGCGCTGCTGCGCAACAAAACGCAGGCGACTCCCGAATTCATGTATATTCATACTCTTATTCTACTGAATTTCAACAGGAAATTCAACCAGGGAAAACCGGCCACATATTACACCATAGTGTCCCCCACCGATGATTACAGGTTTTGTTTATCTTTTTCCGTGGTAAAAAGATAAAACAACGGAGAATCCCCTGCTGTCCTTTTTAAAGAGCACATTCAATTGTAGTAAAACCCCACATTTGGCTCAGAGCCTTTAATTGTATTCCTCCAACATTTGATTTGGAAATCAAAAAAGAGCGAAAGGCATTACTCTCTCGCTCGATATTTTGCTTATTCTGTTCTTGAGCCTTATTTTTTCCGTTTCCCCAAATAGGCTTCCTTGATTTCCTCATTCTCCAGCAAGGCCCGTCCACTGCCTTCCATCTTAATGTTGCCGGTTTCCAGCACATAAGCGTGGTGGGCGACTTTCAGAGCCATATTGGCATTTTGTTCAACCAACAATACGGTAGTGCCATCGTTGTTGATCCGTTGGATAATGTTAAAAATATCCTTGATGACCAAAGGAGCCAGACCGAGCGACGGTTCGTCCATCATGATCAGCTTCGGACGGCTCATTAAGGCCCGTCCCAAAGCCAGCATCTGCTGTTCACCGCCGGATAAGGTGCCCGCCATCTGCCAGTTTCTTTCTTCCAGGCGGGGGAAAAGTTCGTAAATACGCTTGATATCCGCGGCGATCCCTTCTTTATCTTTGCGTAAATACGCGCCGATCTGAAGATTTTCCAGCACCGTCAGATTCGGGAACACACGGCGGCCTTCCGGTACTAAGGTAATCCCCCGGGTCATAATGCGTTGACTGTTCAGCCCGTTTAAAGATTCTTCATTGTATTCCAGCGTGCCGTTTTTCGGTTTTTCCAGGCCCATGATCGTGCGCAGCAACGTGCTTTTGCCGGCTCCGTTGGCCCCGATCAGCGTCACGATCTGTCCGTCGGGCACATCAATGGAGACGCCTTTCAGCGCTTCAATGCCGCCGTAGGCGACAACAAGATCTCTGATTTTAAGCATCTTCATCCTCCCCCAGATACGCCTTAATGACCCGTTCATTATTTTGAATGGCAACCGGATCACCATGGGCAATGGTCGTGCCAAAGTCCAATACATAAATGCGGTCCGAAATTTCCATGACCAGATCCATATGATGTTCAATCATGAAGATTGTCAAATTAAACTGGTCGCGGATATAACGGATAAAATCCGTCAGCTCGTTGGTTTCTTTGGGATTCATCCCGGCGGCAGGCTCATCCAACAGCAGCAGCTGCGGATTCGTCGCTAAAGCCCGGACGATCTCCAGATAGCGCTGTCTTCCGTAGGGCAGGCTGCTGGCTTTTTCCTCCCGCAGATCCCACAGATCCACTTCTTTTAATAAGCGCTCCACATCCTCCCGCATCACCGCTTCTTCTTGCCGGTAAGCCGGCAGGCGGAACGTAGCGGACAGAAAATTGGATTTCAGGTGCAGATGCTTGGCAATCAGTACATTTTCATACACGCTCAGATCCTTAAAAAGGCGAATATTCTGGAAGGTACGGGCCACACCCAGACGGGCAATGTCGCTGGGCTTTTTCCCTGTAATATCCACTTCTTTGCCGTCCGGCAACGTATAAATGACTTTCCCCTGGGTAGGTTTATAAACGCCTGTGATGTCATTAAAAGCCGTTGTTTTGCCGGCGCCGTTCGGCCCGATCAGGGCGACGATCTCATGTTCATTCACTTCAATATTCAGATCGTTGACAGCGATTACGCCGCCAAACTGCATGGTTACACGTTCGGTACGCAACACATTTTTACTCATTTAGACTGTACCCCCTTTTTCCGCAAACATGCCAGAGGGTTTTTCAGGAACGCGATGATTTTTTTCCAGGTCAGTTCGTTGGTTCCCATAATACCGTGCCGCCAGAATAAGACGCAGGCCATGAGCAGGACGGAGAACACGACCATGCGCAGGCCCGGGCGGAACAGCGGGATCATGGTACCCATGATTTCCAGCGGTTCGTCAAAAATGCGCAGATATTCCAGTCCGGCGGTTACGATCACAGCGCCAAACATGCTGCCGGTAACAGAACCCATACCGCCCAGCACAATGATCAAAAGGAAGTTATAGGTCAAGGTAAAGAGGAAGTTTTTCGGGTCTACCGTACCCAGGAGCGCTCCATACAGGCCGCCGCCGATACCGGCGAAAAAGGCGCTGACCATGAAGGCCAGGTTTTTGTGGTAGAACAGGTTAATACCCATGGCTTCCGCCGCGATCTCATCTTCCCGGATGGCTTTGAACGCTCTTCCGTAAGAAGAATTCAGCAGCAAGGTGATCACTACATAGGTCACCGCCGTCGCCAGAAAAATGTAGCGGACGTCGTTCAGCGGCGGGATGTTTTTGATTCCCAGCGCGCCGTTGGTAATGGACTGGGCGTTGGTGATCACAATACGAATAATCTCGGAAAAACCCAGTGTCGCAATGGCCAGATAATCGCCCCGCAAACGCAGTACCGGCGTGCCGATCAGGCCGGCGATGATCGCGGAAAGGATACCGCCCAACAACAGGGCCGCCCACAAAGGCAGATAAATATTTACCAGCGCCGGATGCATTGGCGTCGCATAAAATACATCCGCCCGCAGATTCACAGGTACAGTAAAAATACCCACCATATACGCACCGATGGCCATGAACCCGGCCTGCCCCAGAGAAAACTGACCGGCAAAACCGTTGGTAATGTTCATGGACAAACCGATGATCGCGTAAATAAGGCAGAGGTTGGCAATACGGCGGATATAGGAGTCCACCTCAGCCTGTACAAAACATGCTGCACCGAATAAGGCGATGATCGCAAAGAGGGTGAGCATGATATTTCTTTTCTTATTATTCATGATTACACCTTCTCCGTTGTTTTCTCGCCTAACAGTCCTGTCGGTTTATAGAACAGGATCAGGATCAGCATGATGAAAGCAAAAGCATCGCGGTAGCCGGAGAACTGCGGGAAAAAAGCCACAATCAGGATCTCACCCAGTCCCAGAATAAAGCCACCCAACACCGCGCCTTTAATATTCCCAATGCCGCCGATAACCGCTGCGATAAAGCATTTTAAACCGGGCATGACGCCTAAATACGGTGTGATGCCGGGATAGCGGATGCCCCACATAATGGCGCCGATGGCAGCCAGGGCAGAGCCGATGGCAAAGGTGATCGAGATAATATTATCGATATTCACACCCATGACACGGGCAATTTCATAATCTTTGGAAACAGCCCGCATAGCCATACCCGTTTTAGTATGGTTTACTATATGCAAAAGCAGCACTAAGCAGATCACGGTGATCACCGGAATAAACAAGCAAATTGCCTGGATCTGGATTCCGCTGACGGAAATCATGCTGGATAAAAACGGGATGTCCGGAAAACGCATTGGACGACCGCTGAACACATAGTTTGCCAGGTTTTCCAAAAGGAAAGACGCGCCGATAGCCGAGATCAACACGGAATTTTTCGGAGCATCGCGCAAAGGACGGTAAGCGGTTCGTTCAATCACCACTCCTAAGAGAGCCGTGGCGGCAATCGTGCCGATAAAAGTCAAATACCAGGGAATATGGAATGCCGTAATGCCGAAGAAGGCAAAATAGCAAGCCATCATTACAATATCACCGTGGGCGAAGTTGATCATCAGCAAAATACCGTAGACCATGGTATATCCGATAGCAATCAACGCATATAAACTGCCCAGCGAGATACCGTTCACCAAATGCTGGACCAGTCCTGCCCCAGTCATATTGGCTATAGCTTGAAAAAGCTCCATTATTTAGCACCTCAGATACAAAAAAAATAAATAGCTTCCTTCCCTGCGGAAAGGAAGCAGAAAGAACCGGATAACGCTTCCTGACAGCTTTTGCCTTTTCCCGTCAGTACTGACGGGAAAAGGCAGGAAGCTGTAATTGATCTGTTAACTTATTTTGCTTTCAGATCTTCCGGATTGACCGTATCCAGATAGGTAAATTTACCTTCTTTAACCGTCTTGATTACCGCAGATTTAATCGGATCGCCATCTGCGTTCAGCGTCGTCTTGCCAGTGGTGGTTTCCAGATCTTTAGTAGCGGCTACCGCATCACGGATCTTCTTGCTGTCATCCGTGCCGGCCCGTTTCATAGCGTCATAGGCAATCAAGTAGGAGTCGTAAGCCAAAGCTGTCAGACCGCCGGGCTGTTCGCCTTTATATTCTTTGGTATATTCTTCCAGGAATTTTTTTGCTTCCGGAGTCGCAGCTTTTTCACGGTCAAAAGCGCTGGAGAAGGAAATGCCTTCTACTTCTTTACCGCCTACGTTGATAAATTCCTGCGTTTCCCAGGTGTCGCCGCCCATAAAGGGAGCTTTGATGCCCAACTGGCGGGCCTGTTTAATCAAAAGCGCCGATTCCGTAAAGTTGCCGGGAGCAAATACCGCATCCGGGTTCTTGGCTTTCAGGTTGGTCAGCTGCGCGGTAAAGTCTTTATCGCCCGTCTGGTAGTTGGCAATATCCACTACGCTGCCGGCGCCGGCCAGTTTTTCAAAGGCTTCTTTAAAGAACTTCGCCAGACCTACGGAATAGTCATTGGAAACTTCCTGGACAATGGCTACTTTACGAGCACCTTTTTTGAACGCATAGTTCGCCATTACCGTGCCCTGGAACGGATCGATGAAGCAGGCGCGGAAATAGTAATCATTGCCCTTGGTAACCTGCGGGTTGGTGCAGCTGGTACCGATGGCCGGCACTTTGCTTTCTTTTACGATATTCCCGGCAGCCATAGACAAAGAAGAACCATAAGAACCCAAAATTACTTTTACTTTGTCTTTTTCGATCAAACGAGCTGCCACATTGGCCGCTTCAGCCTTATCGGATTTATTATCCACAACGACCAGTTCGATCTTTTTGCCATTGATTTCAGGATGTAATTTGTTCGCTAATTTGATACCGCGCAATTCCAGTTCGCCGCCTGCAGCATTGTCGCCGGTCAGGGGCAGGAATACGCCGACTTTCACCACGTTGCCGCCTTCTGCTTTTTTACCGTCGGCAGCTTTTTTATCGCCGCCACAACCTGCGAATAAGCTCATCGCTACAGCCGACACCAAAAACGCAGAGACAAATTTCTTCATTTTCATGTGAATATTCCTCCTTAACGTATACACAGCATTTTAAAGACAGATGAATTATAACATTTTTCCGAATTCCGCGCAATAGGACATTATTTCCGTATTCGCTCGCATATAATTTACATATATATGTTATTTTTGAAAAACTATACAATTATATGTCTTTAATCAGTAGTCTTATTTTAAATTTAGTTTTCATTGAGAGGACATTAAGAAAAACGCTCCTGAATTATGTCCTCATAGGAAAGACATAAAAAGGAACGTTTTTTTGCCACTTTTCATTTTTTCTGTAAAGATTTTTGCCGTCATGCAATAAATGTTACAGGTTAAACCGGTAGCTGCTTTTACATAGAAGGCGGGTTTTTCAGCCATACATAAATATTGCCAATCAAACAGTCGTTTTCTTGCGCAATAACTCATTGGCATAATCCACAGCGGCCACGGCATCAGGGGCGTAACCGTCCGCGCCGATGGTCGCCGCATAGTCCCTGGTCATCACAGCGCCTCCCACCAAAATATTGACATCCGTATTTTCCCGCAGCGCCGCGATCGCCTCTTCCATAGAAGCCACCGTAGTCGTCATCAGCGCAGTGAGTCCCACCAGCCGGGCATGATATTTATCCACTGCCGCCACGATCGTTTCCGGCGGCACATCCTTGCCCAGATCCACCACCGTGTAACCGTAGTTCTCCCATAATACTTTGACGATATTCTTACCAATATCATGAATATCCCCCTTGACCACGGCCAGCACAATAGTATTTTCTTCGTCCGTCCCGGTCTGATCTTTCGTACTCATCACAGTTTTCAACACTTCAAAGGCTTCTTTGGCTGCATCCGCCGCCATCAATAACTGCGGCAGAAACAGAGTTTTTTTGCCAAAACCTTCTCCTACCGTATTTAAAGCCGGAATAATAAACTGATTGATGATGTCCAGCGGCGCCTTATTTTCTGCCAACAGCTTTTTGACTGCTTTGCCGCTTTGTTCCACCAGACCTTTCACCACTGCGTCATATAGCGTGTAGTCAGAAACCGCTGCGCCGGGCGTATTTTTCGGCATATCGGCAAAGCGGGCGACATAATTTTTACAGCCCTCATCCTGTCCGGACAAAGCGCAAAAAGCATAATAGGTCTCCATCATGCGTACGCTTTGCGGATTGATAATGGCAGAAGAAAGCCCTGCTGCCAGCATCAGGGTGAAAAACGCGCTGTTTACCGCGTCCCGGTTGGGCAGACCGAAAGAAACATTGGAAACTCCCATTACGGTATGAATACCGCGGCTTCGCAGCGCCCGGATCACCGCTTCGTCAATCTGCGGATTGCGGCTGTCCGTGCTGACGGTCAGCGCCAGCGGGTCGACAAGGATCCGATCCGTTGAGATACCGTATTTTTCCGCTTCCCGGATTATTTTTTCCGCTACAGCCAGACGTCCTTCTGCCGTAGCGGGGATTCCTTTTTCATCAAGGCAAAGCCCTACTACCAAAGCGCCGTATTTTTTTACCAGGGGGAACACCTGCTCCATGGATTCCTGCTTTCCATTCACCGAGTTCAGGATGGGGCAGCCGTTATAAAGACGCAATCCCTTTTCCATCACCGCAGGATTGGCCGTATCGATCTCCAGGGGCACCGATGTAATGGCCTGCAGCGCGGACACCGCTTTACCCAGCGTCTCTTTTTCATCCAATCCGGGTAAACCCACGTTCACATCCAATACATGAGCTCCCCGATCCAGCTGCTCCAGCCCCAGACGGCAAACGTAATCCATATTTCCTTTTTGCAGCGCTTCCTTTAACAACGGCTTGCCCGTGGGGTTAATTCGTTCGCCGATCAGAACCGGCGGACCGTTAAAATAAACGGGTTTTCCGTAGCCGGTTGCTGCTGTCACAGTAAGCAGAGGCGCAGCCGATGGCTTCATGCCTTTCGTTTCCTGCGCCAGGGCCCGGATAAAGTCCGGACTGGTACCGCAGCAGCCGCCTAAGACCGAGCTGCCCAAACGGCAAATTTCTTTCATATATGCGGCGAATGCGTAAGGTGCAATGGTGTAGACTGTCTTCCCCGCCTTTTCTACAGGCAGCCCCGCATTGGGATTCGCAATAAGCGGCAGTTTCGTCACCGCCCGGGCCCGGGGAATAAAACCGGCCACCAGATCCGGCCCGAGACCGCAGTTAAAGCCTGCCGCATCCACGCCCAGCCCATCTGCCAGCAGCATTGCGGTTTCCACCGAAGCGCCGTTTAGCAGATTGCCGTCCCGATCAAAGGTAAAGGTCACAAATACGGGCAGATCACTGTTTTCTTTTGCCGCTAAAATCGCCGCCTTGGCCTCATAGGTATCGCTCATGGTTTCGATCAGGATCAGATCTGCCCCTGCTTTGACCCCGGCGCGAACCATTTCCGCATACAAAGACACCGCTTCTTCAAAGAACAGGTCGCCATAAGGCGCCAGCAATTTCCCTGTAGGTCCCAGATCCAGAGAAACGAATCGTTTAACAGGGGCCACTTCTGAAACCATTCCCTGAGTCACATCAGACGTCACATCATGAGATGCACGATGCGTCACATCAGGAGCCTCGCCGGGAGCCGCCCCATGGGCCGCAACAGGAACTGACTCCCACGCATCCCGGGCATTTTTCAACGCGGCGGATACCACAGCTTCCACCGAGTAACCGGAGCCTTCCAGCTTTAATCGGTTTGCTCCAAACGTATTGGATTTTAAAATATTGGCTCCCGCCTTTATATAGCTGGCATGAATCGCGGTCACCACTTCAGGGTGCGTAATGTTCCAAATCTCGGGCAATTCGCCCGGTTTCATACCGGCTTCCTGCAGACGGGTCCCCATGGCGCCATCAAAATATAAAATTTCTTTTCCTAAAAATTCACGGATCCCCATCTTCTGTCACCTCCTGAATTCACAGTCCATCTTGCCGCAGGAGCGGCATTTATCCGTTTTTCCGTCACAGCCTTCCGCGCTTTGCTCCGCAATACCGATCACCGCCGTCACTGATTTCACCGGCGCCATCATACAACTTTCTGTCAGGGTAAGGCCGATCGTATGCGCGCAGTCCAGTACAGGAAAAAGAATGCGTTGTTCTTCCAAGCGCCAATCGCCGTAACCGGGCGAAAAACGCGGTTTTAAGGTCTTGCCCGACGGCAGCTGTTCCTGCAGCTTTTGACAACAGGCATCGCAATAGGACTCGATCAGCGCCGCCGCGACCGCCTGTGCAGCGGCCCCCTGCGCCACACTGGTAAGGGCTAAGCGGCGTAACGCAATGTCCACGCGGCTGCCCAGTGTCGCGCCAAAAAGATACAGTTCCCGGCACGGCAGCAGATAACGGGCCAGGGCCTGGCTGTAAAACAACGTACTGTTGGACAATACCACAATCGCAGGCTGCAGATTCCCCGCCGGTAAGGCAGTGTGATTCAGGCAAAAATCCGCATTCTCTTTTTCCGGCTCTACAATCGCAGACACAGATAGAGCAGTCAAAGAATTACCCCGTTCCTTCTTTCGCTCCCTGATCGTAACCTCATATTGGGGACACTGTTGCAGCAATTTATTTTCCGTATACACCTGACAGCCGAATTTTTTTACCGTATAACGAGGCTGCATTTCCGTTTTTAATTCTTCATAGACCTGCCGCACCACGGCCTGTGCCTGTGTATCCCCCGGCGCGGCGCGAAAATAACGCAGGGCCTCTCTTTCATTAAATATGATCTCTGCCTGTGCCATCCCGTTTCCCTCGTTGCTTGCGGTCAATCATGCCTTTTTCATTCTTGCTTCGCCATTGCTATATCGCTATGTGTTACGCTTTTCAGCAGCTTTTTTCTGCCAAAGCCCCGCCATAGTTCCCTATTCTCCCGGCATAATCACCTATTTTCCTGTTTCCCGTCTTAGCTGCCTTTTCCCTGCTATCTTGCTTGCGTCCCTACAATGTAGGACAGATTTTGCAAGATACCGCCAATGATTTCCGGTTTGTTCATAGTATAAATGTGAACATCCTTAAAACCATTAGCCAAAAGATCCAGCACCTGGGTCGTGGCATAGTTAATGCCGGCCTGTTTCATCGCTTCCGGATCATGGGCGAATTTCTCAATAATGGAGCGGAAGTGAGGCGGCAGTTTTGTGCCGCTCAATTTGCAGATACGGGTGATTTGAGACGCGTTGATCACCGGCATGATGCCCGGTATGACCGGAACGGTTACGCCACGAGCCAGCAGCCGATACATATAATTGTAGATAAGGTTGTTATCAAAAAACATCTGGGTCACTAAAAATTCAACCCCGCTGTCCACTTTGATTTTTAACTTTTCAATATCGTCATTAAGCCCGATACTTTCCGGATGGCCTTCCGGATAACAGGCGCCGCCCACGCAAAAATCCCCCTACGACTTTATTTTTTTGGCCAGGTCGCTGGCGTGCTGATATTTTTCATGGGTCAATTCCATACCGGGAAGCAAGTCTCCCCGCAATGCCAGTACATTTTGAATACCGGCAGCCTGCAGCTGATCAAGCATCGCTTCAATCGCCGCATCTTCCGCATTCACGCAGGTCAGATGCGCCATAGCCGGTACGCCGCATTTCTCCGCAGCCTCGGCAATCGCTACCGTTTTACCTGTGGAAGTCCCTCCCGCTCCATAAGTGACGCTGATAAAATCCACACCCTGTTGTGAAATCGTACGAACGATGTCTAAAGCATTAGCTAATTGCCCGCCCTCTTTAGGGGGAAATAATTCACAGGAAAGACCATTTTTATCTTCCTGGAGCTGATCAATAATTTTCATCGCGATCCCCTCTTTTCCGCTGTCATATCCTCTCTACGCCGTTATAACTTCCGTCAAAACTCAGGCAAATAAAGTCACCTTTGCTTATTTCATATATGTTACTTATTATAACATAGAACATTCCACTCCAGACAGAAAGAAACAGGCAAATTTGTGTTACAAATGAAATAGACACCTGCCGTTTCCGGCAGGTGTCCGCAATAAAAAAGCAGGTCCTTAAGACCTGCCGTAAGATTCGTCTCATGGTGGGCGCTAACGGGATCGAACCGCTGACATTCTGCTTGTAAGGCAGACGCTCTCCCAGCTGAGCTAAGCGCCCAAAAAAAATGGTGACCGGTAGCGGATTCGAACCGCTGATACCGCCGTGAAAGGGCGGTGTCTTAACCGCTTGACCAACCGGCCACATGGCTCCACCAGTAGGGCTCGAACCTACAACCCTTCGGTTAACAGCCGAATGCTCTACCATTGAGCTATGGTGGAATAACTGCATAGTCCTTAGCGACTACGTGAGTTATACTACCATAAAGAAAGGCGCTTGTCAACATTTTTTTATAATTTATTTCGCCTGCCCGCAGACGCGGCTTGGATAAAACAGACTGCATCGCCACGCGGAAACGCAAAACACATCCGTATCGTAAAACGCAGTTTATTTTGCCGGCACTTCAGGTAGTGTGCAAACTCTTCCATGAAAACAGGTCAGGTTTCAAAACGCAACTTAGTCCGCCAAAACCTTCACCACGATCTTCTGTACCGCCGTGCCCCCATGCACGGCATGGCAGCCGGGCCGGTGCAGTTCCCAGGGAAAGAACACGGCAAAAACGCCGTCCCCCAAAGTAACGCTGTCCTTTTCTCCGGCTTCTTCATAAAAAAGCAGATCCTTTTCTTCCGCATAATCTTCAATTACTTTATGGGTTGCGTTGCGGGCGGTATAATAAATTTTTTCCGTACCTTCGCCCAAATACTGCACGTCAATATAGGCATTATGGCTTTCCGGCTTTTTATTCGCTTTCGGTTCCGTGGTGTAGCGGCTTACCCGAACAAATACATTTTTCCCCTCTATCGGATATTCCCCCTCCGCTACTTTTGTGAAGTCCGTATCGGCTATATATTGCAGCGCTGCCTTCAATCTTGCGGAAACATAGGGTAAAAATTTTTCAATGTCTGCTTTAGTCCCTGTAATCATAATTTACCTCCCTGTATCTAGTGATGCTCCTGCTTATTACTTACGCACATAGACTTTTTATGCCCATAAAGCACTTCGATGGTCTTACAGCGGCCAGGTTCTCTTAATACTGCAGATTCTTTCTATTTGTGGCAGGATACTTCCTTTGTTATTATTCTATCACAAAAATTATCTGTACAAAACCCGCACAGATAAGGTAGAATAGGTTTATATTTTTTGTTCTGTCATAAACGTATTTCTACTTATTATAATGTATGCGAGGTAGTTATGAGCTTTTTAACTGTCAGCCATGTAAGCCATTCTTTTGGCGGACGGCAAATTTTGGAAGATGTTTCTTTTAAGCTGGAAAAAGGAGAACATATCGGTTTGGTGGGCGCCAACGGAGAGGGAAAATCTACTTTCTTTGACCTGATCACCGACCGTCTGATCCCCGATGACGGGCAAATTTCCTGGCCGTCTAAAATTACGGTGGGTTATCTGGATCAGCAAAGCAGGCTGACCAAAGGAAAAACCATCCGGGAGGTATTGCGCACTGCCTTTGACGAAGATTTTGCCGCCGAGCAGGAAATGTTGGAGTTATATGACAAAATGGCCGAGGCGGACGAAGGCGCCATGAATAAAATGCTGAATCGGGTGGGCGAAATTCAAAGCCGTCTGGAACACAGCGGTTTTTATTCCCTGGACAGCCGCATTGAAGAGTTTGCCAACGGACTGGGATTGGGCGATATCGGTCTGGATAAAGACGTGGATCAATTATCCGGCGGGCAGCGCAGCAAAGTACTGTTAACGAAACTGCTGCTGCAGGATTCTGAGATCCTCCTGTTAGACGAGCCCACAAACTATCTGGATGTAGAGCATATTCACTGGCTGATCCGTTTTTTACAAAATTACGAAAATGCTTTTATCCTGATTTCGCATGACGTGCCTTTTTTGAACGAAGTAGCCAATGTGATCTACCATTTGGAAGACTGCCAATTGACCCGGTATACCGGCAACTATGATAAATTTCAGGAACTGTATCAGATTCATAAAGCGCAGCTGGAAGCCGCCTATGACCGGCAGCAGCAGGAAGTGGCCCGCCTGGAAGACTTCATCGCCCGCAACAAAGCCCGGGTCGCGACCACAGGTATGGCCCGCAGTCGCCAGCGTAAGTTGGATAAAATGGAGCTGATCGAGCGGCCTGCGGAACGGCCCAAACCCCATTTCCGTTTTCAGCCGGGACGCACGCCGGGGCGCTTTCTGGCGGAAGCGGAAAACCTTGTTTTAGGCTATGACGCCCCTTTGACACGACCGGTTTCTTTTCAACTGGAAAGAAACAAAAAAGTCGCAGTCAAGGGCGTGAACGGACTGGGAAAAACTACACTGTTGAAAACAATTTTGGGAGAGATCAAACCCCTGAGCGGAAAAATCACACAGGGGGATTTTCTGCAACCGGGTTATTTCGCCCAGGAAGAACGGGAGAAAAATGAAAAAACCGCTTTGGAAGACGTGTGGGACGAATATCCCGGCCTCGCCAATGCGGAAGTGCGGGGCGCTTTAGCCAACTGCGGCCTGACTACGGAACACATCACCACGAAAGTATTCGTCCTCAGCGGCGGGGAAGCGGCCAAAGTCCGGTTATGCAAGCTCATGCTGCGGGAAGTTAACTGGCTGGTTTTGGACGAACCGACCAACCATCTGGATGCCGAAGCCAAAGCAGAATTAAAAAAAGCCCTTATCGAATTTAAGGGCTCGATTTTATTAGTCTCACATGAACCCGATTTCTATGAAGACTGGGTCGATGATATCTGGAATATTGAAGACTGGACAACTAAGGAATTTTGATTTTGGCATTATGACCGCAAATACCTGATTTAATTATCCTGAAATACTGAGAGGATGCCTTTCAAACCGGGCATCCTCTTTCTTTTTATCCTGATTTTATGGATTTATAAAACTGTATCACGCTGTACCTGACACCCAACAGACTTGCAGCCAGATATCATTTGCGATTTTCCATGAGATTCATGCCGTTTAAGGAAGATTTCCGCCCGGCAACACGAGGCCCGTATACCAGATACTGCATTGCGGTCATGGTCGCTCGATTCATCTGATTCTGCCAGAACATGCCCATAGGCGTCAGGTCATAGCCTGCTTCGGTTTTCACCAGCAGTCCATTTGTCTGCCAACACAAAAATAAAGGCTCCAGTAAAATGGAAAAGGGAATACTGCTCATGCTATCGATTTTTTCCGGCTCCAAAACGCCCCGATCAAATTGTCCGGTAATCGCAGCAAAAAAAGGAGCATAGCTGTCGGTCTTAAAGGCCATGACAAAAGGTTTTTCTCCTTTTTCGACCATAGCAGAATAGCGGTTCAGATCGCCGGGCTGCATATAACTGATTCCTCCCAGGCTGCCGCCGCAACCTGCGCCAAAAGCAAGGATCTGCGCGCCGCTGCGGGCCATGCTGTTATATCGATTCTGTTCTCTTTCTTCCAAGGACCAGTGACAACAGCTTAAGCGATGGCATCCATGACCACTTAAAAATTCGGCAGCGTTGACAAAAAGCGCCGCCAGATCCCGGCCTACGGGAAAATCCCCGGGGTTATCCTGAAACCGTTTTCCCAGAGGCGTACCGGGGAAAATCTGCAATTTATACAAGTCCATACCACAGATACCGCAAGCTAAAAATATTTCCAGATCCCGTTGCAAAAGTTCCCAGCTTTGACCGGGCAAACCATAAATCAGATCAATGATGATCTTAGGCCCCAGAGAAGCAAATGCTTTCAGTTTCTGTATCACAGTTTCACAGGGATCCGGGCGCCCCAAAAATCTTCTGAGCCCCGTGTCAAAGGTTTGCACGCCAAAACTGAAGCGATTCGCGCCTGCTTTCATACAGGTTTCCATCTTCGCTTCATTCATATCATAAATGCTGCTTTCCACCGTAATCTCGCAATCATCACTCAGTGGAAAAGTACGATGCACGGTTTCCAAGATACGGCTTAATTGTTCGCCGGTCAATGTCCCCGGCGTACCCCCGCCTAAAAAGACGGCTTCTACGGGCTTGCCGGTCAGATAATGGGCAGAACCCATAAGTTCCAGCTCCGCCAACAGTTTTTCCACATATTCCGCTTCCGCCTGCGCAGAGGAAACCTGTTTAAAGAATTTACAATAACTGCATTTTATTTTGCAAAACGGTATATGGATATAAATTGCTAACGGTTTTTCATTTACTTCTTCCTGCAGCAGTTTATGGAAGCCTCTTTTACCAAAAGGAGGCGGCAAAGGGCGCAACCCTTTATCTTCAAAAATTACATCGGTTTTCTCCATGGCGACGTAGCCGTCTGCCGCCTTTTCCTCACCGATGATTTTCGCCAAATCGGGGCGCTCGTAAAATGCTGCCAGTCGTTTTTGATAAAACGCAAGCAAATCACCACCCGACTTTTCTGTCTGCCATTCATCCCACTGTTTTGCAGCCTCATCCCGCAGCAATTTTTTCCCTAACGAAGCCATTTTTTCTAAATTTTTAATATCCATATGCTTTCCACATTCTTTTCAAATGATCCCTTATTCTTTAGACGATCCTTATTCTTTTTGTTGCGCTTATGTCTGCGTGCCAGGAAACTTTGCTCTGACGACTGCCAATTCAGAAAAACTATGAAAAGTATCCCGATTTGGCACTGTCCTATTCTACCGACCGGTAAAACCGATCATAGAATGTAATAAATTTTAACATATATTCCTTGCAATTTACCAGATCTTCCTCATCGGGATGCACTGCAGCCTCCGCCCAGCGTTTCCGGCTTTCTTTTGTAGGCGCATGGGGGGTTCCCGGAGGAAATTTTTCCATCTGCGCAATCAGTTTGGGATCAATGGCCCCTCGGATGGACAAGGTGCCCAAGACATTACAATCAGGATTGAGATATTTTCCCGCATTCACCAGTGAAGTTACACCATGCTCGGAGTACGGTTCGGCCCCCAATGTCTGAAACAGCACAACCTTTTTAGCGTGCAGTTGCTGAAGGAAATCCTGCATTTCTTTCATCGGCGCGCCGCGGTCTACCCAATAACCGGCAAAAATCACATCGTAATTTTTCAGAGCTCCTACCTCACTGACACGGCAACAGTCACATCTTTCCGGCGCCGCCTGTGCCAACGCCTGCGCCACCTTCTCCGTATTCCCGGTTTTGCTGCAATACACAATTAAGAACTTTTGCATCATAGACCTCCTTCACTTGTATTTCTGATATTAGTATAATCTCTTCTCTGTTTTGTTAGAAAATGTTACTATTTGTTATATATTTTGTCAAGTTTCATCGGCGCCATTTCCGCCATCATAATATTATGCCAGTCGATCTCCCTTCTATATTTGTACAAACCGGACTGGCAGAGACAAAAACAGACCTGTTGAAAACCAACCACAGCTTTCAACAGGTCTTCGTTATTTAATTTTATTTGAATCGCTCAAAAAAAATCCTTAACTATGTAAAGAGATTTCACTGTTACACTTCTGTAACCCACAATCCGTGCAGGTTACAATACGCATATACAGCAATCGGTTTATCTCCGTCCACCAGAGCGAAGCTGGCTTCCGGTTTATCATCGATCGTCAAAACACGACGCTGACCGCCTTTTTCTGTCTGCATATAGATCCAGCTGATATGATGTGCCGCAGTCATAGGATGTTCTGTACTGCCAACTTTAACTTTTACAATTGATTCCGCCACGGTCACTACCGGTACATGTTTTTCTGTGGAAGCATCTACACTGTTCGCGCGAATCGGTTCGAGTCCTTCCCCTTCGCAACACTGAATCTGTTCCACCGGGCCTTCAAGCTTGCCCACGATCACTCCACATTTACGGCACTGATAAAATTTAGCTTCCATGTTTTACCTCCCGGACAATTCCCTGATTCCAATTCAACAATGTCTATAAAATTTGACTGCTATACATTTATTATATACCAAGTTACCTGCTTTTACCAGCATCCTGTTTTATCTTCAGATCACAGTTTTCTTTTATTTCACCTTAAACTTTTCGGGAATGGTTTCTCCCTGTAAAATCAGCCACGGCAACTTTTTATATAACTCTTCTCTTTGTACGCGCACAGCTTCCATAGCAGCCAAAATATTCCCTGCTTCCGGGGAAGTTCGTTTCGCCGTATTGGTCGCCAGCAGGGTATGTCCTTCTTTATCCACAAGCTGTTGCCCTAACGTCAAAAACCAACTGTTATCCCGTCGGTTGGTAACCGCCTCTGTTCCAAGAATAAGGAGATAATCTGCCCCTTGCTCCTGCAAGATGGAGCGGGGATCGCTTCCTTCAGTCACGATTACATAATTAGGCAACAAGGCTTTATACTCGTTGATCATAAATCGACGAATGTCCGGCGCAAAACTTCTGGGGGGAAGCGGTTTTCCTTCTTTTACCCAAACAGCCACTTTGGGTTTTGCCGCGTCACTGGTCAGGACGTCCGGCCAGGACACAATCACCCCCTCTTTGATTGATCGATCCAGAATTTTATAGTATTCCTTTTGGCTGGCATCCAGGTATACATTCATAAAATGAGTCAGATTGCTTTGCCTCAATGAAACTCTAAATTTAACCTGAGTGCCAAATTGCTTATAACCGCCAAAAAGCGCTTGCAGGCTGAGTGGAATGGGATCTGCCCTATTCGTCACACGGATCAGATCCAACCTGTCACCGTATTTTTCAGCAAAGGCTTTGTTGCCAATCGCCGGCGCTCCAAAAGTAACAACATGAACCCTTTGCGGTTCGATCCCATAACTGAGCAGGCGCTGCCCCATCAGAGTGGCCACGGCCCCACCCAGACTGTGGCCCGTAAGAAGAAGCTGTGCCGTCGGTTCCTGTTTCAAAATCTGGATCAGATTAAATTCCTGTTCCCCGGCAGCTTTTTTTCTTCCCTTGCCGGCCAGTAAAGAACGCATTGCCGCATGAGTATAATCGTTAAAACCTTTATGTACTTTGGGGATATCGTTTTCGTCAATCGCTTGAACGCCGGCGGAGAGTGCTTTCGTCGCCATGCTCTCTTCAAAAGGGACCAGGCCGGTCTTTAAATCTGTCAGCACATCTTTTTTATCGGCGCTGCCTCGAAACGCAATCAGGTAAAAGGGAGTCCCGTCACTTTGTACGTTGTAAAATACTGAAAAATGGGCAATCTGCTTTCCTTCTACGACAGTGTGATGCATAGACTGCCAGCCGTAAGCTTCCAGATATTTTATTTCTTCCGAATCTTCCGGCCGATATACGCCGGAGCAGGCAATCGCCGCCAGGTTGGTCAGATAGGCCCGATTGTAGCTCCTTTTATATTTGCGTATTTCTACACTTTCATTCCCACTGCGGGGAATGCTGCCCAGGGGCGTTTCCGCAAATCCGGAACGTGCCGAAAACAAAGCCGGTAAAAGAAATACACTGAGAAGCAATACACACATCCAGCTCCGATAACGTACGGTTTGCATCTTCACACCCTCTTTCTCAAAATTTCCCCGACAAGCAGCCCGGGAAACATAAAAGGGCATTTCCAAAATGGAAAATGCCCTTTAGGTTCATGCATAAACTGTCTATAAATTAAGCGTATTAATTTCTAGATTATTTTACAGGAACTACGTTGGCAGCCTGCTCACCGCGGCTTCCTTCCACAACGTCAAACTCTACAGTCTGACCGTCTTCCAGGGTTTTGTAGCCCTCGCTCTGGATTGCGGAGAAATGTACAAAAACATCGCCGCCATCTTCGCGTTCAATAAACCCATAACCTTTTTCTGCATTAAACCATTTTACTTTGCCTGTCATATTGCGGGCCTCCTAAAAAAATAAATAAGAATGTTTCATCAACGATTATCAATATAATCGCTAACGGTTCTATTATATTCTACCGGGACCAAATATGCAAGCAAAAGATTTAGAAAAATGCAACAACCGTTTTAATAATAATACGAAAGTCTTATTCGGCCAGAATCTCCACCTTTTCCATCACCACCGGATCTCGGGGACGATCGCGAAAATCAGTGGAAACCGAACCGATTTCCCGCACAATATCCATGCCCGAAACAATCTTGCCGAAAATAGCATGATGCCCGTTCAGCCAGGGAGTAGGAGCTAAGGTGATAAAAAACTGACTGCCGCCTGTATTGGGGCCGGCATTCGCCATGGAAAAAATACCTTCCGCATCATGCGCCAAACCGGCGCCGAATTCGTCTTCAATGGTGTAACCGGGACCACCCGTTCCGGTACCGTTGGGATCTCCGCCCTGGATCATGAAGCCGTCGATCACCCGATGGAAGATCAAACCGTCATAGAAACCTTTTTCTGTCAGATCGATAAAATTTTTTGTGGTTTTAGGCCCTTTGTCCTCAAACATCTCTGCCACAAAAATTCCTTTGTTCGTTGTAAATTTGATTTTTCTGTTTGCCATGCTCCGGCACCCCTTTTTAAATATTTTCTTATTTCTGTTCTTCCGCCTGTTTCTTTTTCAGCAGGTCAATCAACAGATAAATACCCGTACCAATTGTAGCCATAATGCAGGGCAGCAAAACCTGACCGCTGACGTTGCCGCCAAAATAGATCAGCATGTCACACCCCAGAAGTAAAAATGCCTGGGCACTCTGCAATCTGGTTTTCTGTAAAAGACGATTTTCTCTGTCATCTCTGGCCGTAGTAAAGCCTGCCATAGTGAACTGCGGTAGAAACAGGACAAAAGCGATCGCCATCAGATACAAATAGTTCGTCGACAGAACCGGGACCTCCATATTCCGCCCGGTGATAATACACATGGCAAAAGCCACCGCCCCCAGATATAAACTGCGGTAATAGCCCCCTTTAAGCTGGCTTTCCAAAATGTACGCGATCCCTGTCGCAATAGGAAAAAGCCAGAATCCTTCCGTACCCAGCCAAAAGGCGGAAGCCAGGATCAGCAGGTTATCTCCTATGTAGTGACGGGAACCGGAAGTACGATTAAACATACGGCAGATAAATAAGACCCAGAGCAGCCCCACTACACCGTTGCTGTTCACGCCAAAAAATGCTTCCCCGCCTAAGGTAAGAAAAGCGCCGATCAGACTGCCCCACTCCCGGCCCGGTTCCGGATCCGCTTCCAGACCGATCAGATACGCAAAGAAGAAACCTGCCGCATAGCTCACGCCATCGGTCATAATGCTGCCGGTCCCGGTACCTGTGACCTGCCGGAAGATCAATAAAATAATGGTAGAGAGCAAGGTTCCCATGAGCGCGATCCGGTTATACCAATTATTAAAATAAAAGGGACGTCCCAAACCAAAATTTTTGTCCTGATCATCGCTGCGGATGACCTTCACAAACTTATTTTCCTTTTTTGCCATAGCTCACAAATCTAACTCCTGTGTTTCGGGCCGGCGGCTCCCTGCCGCTCAGTCCAGTATTTTTTCTCCGTGGTATGTCTCGCCGTCTGCATCGGGAAGGATGCCATAGCCTTCTGTCCATAAAGTTTTATACTTGATAGCCTGATGATGAACCGTTTCCAGGTTGGACGGCGGCAATTTTTTAATGCATTTTGCCGGGCAGCCCGCCATCAGAGAATACGGCTCCACAATCGTATTTTTGGTTACCACGGCGCCGGCAGCCACGACGCTACCCGTCCCGACTACCGCTCCGTCCAGCACCACAGAACCCATGCCGATCAGTACATGATCTTCAATCGTGCAGGCATGCAGGGTAGCACAATGCCCTACCGTCACATAATCCCCTACGATACAGGGATGTTTATCTGCCACATGCAGGCAGCTATTGTCCTGGATATTGGTATAACGGCCAATTTCGATCCGGTTTACGTCACCGCGGACGGTGCAGTTAAACCACACACTGGAATACTCTTTCATTTCTACCATGCCAATCACATCGGCGCTTTCAAATACCTGTGCTTTAGCATCTACGGTGGGACTGATTCCCTTAAATTTTCTTAACATGACCCTCTCTCCTCATAATAACTCATAACTCGTAACGGAATAAACCGGGCGCTGCAAACCGCCCTTATCTATTTGTACTCTTCAGGCGTGTGCCGGCGGTATACAAAGAAGCCAGCAACAACACAATGCCTACGGAGAACAAAACAAATCTGGTGGGCATAAAATCGCCCAATAAACCGCCGACCAAAGGACCTATGACCCCGCCGAACTGCTGGGCGGAAGTGGTAAGACCAAAAGCTTTGCCCCGCATTTTCTGCGGCGTTTCTTCGACCAAAACGGAATTAATATTCGGTATTGCCCCTGCCAAAAATAAACCGTACACAAACTGAATCAACGCAAACTGCCAGATGGAGCTTACAAAGACCTGACATAAATTGGTCAGCCCCGCGCATCCCAGCACCAGACATAAAATTCGGCTGTAGCCGCGTTTTTGACCCTGCTGGCCCCAAAAAGGAGCCGCTACGATCCCCGCGATCCCGGCCAGAGAAAAGATCCAGCCGCTGGCTTTCACCGCATCCGCCCCTGTTTCGCCTAACAGCTGTCCTACATACAGCGTGATCAAAGGCTGGATCGCCATAATACAGGTCTGAACCAGAAAGAACATTCCCATGACAAACAAAAGTCCCTTATTTTGTAGGGATGCTTTTAAATCATAGAATAAATACATCTTTTCCTGGGCTTTTTCCTTGGAAAAAGGAAGATCCCGCACACGAAAAATGACTAATACCGTCGCGGCGAACAAACTGGCCGAGCCCACAAAAAAAGACATCCGCATCCCAAACCAGACGGAAAGGTAACCGCCCAGCAAAGGACCCAGGATACTGCCGCTGGCTACGGCCGTCTGCATCAATCCCATCCCCCAGCCCATCTTCTCTTCCGGAAGAGTGGAGGAAACCAGTGCCATAGAAGCCGGTACAAAGCCGCTGATCAAGCCGGTGATCCCCCGCACCAAAAACAACTGCGGTGCCGACTGGACCACGCCGCCCAGTACATAGGTAATGGCCAGACCCAAGCCTGCCCGGATCGCCATCTTGCGCTGTCCCACTTTATCTGCCCAGGCCCCCCAATAGGGTGCCATGACAGATGCGCCTAAAAAAGCCACCGCATACACCAAACCGGACCAGAAATTAACCTGTTCCGGCGCCACATGCAGTTCTTTCAATAAATAGACAGGTAAAAAAGGAATACAGGCCGTATAGCTGGCGCAAGCCAAAAATACGCCGATCCATAAAATAATTAAATTTTGCTTCCAATTTATGGGACCGCTGCCTTGTTCATCCCAAAATGCCATTCTTATCACCGTCACATTGCCGTATTATTATAACATACCCCACTGAAAATTGAAATAAACGGAGACGTCTGTGCAAACAGAAATTGATGATTAAAATACTGTCGGAAATGTTTGCAACACCTCCGACAGTCTGGCTGATTTACAGCAGGATTATTTTAAACTATTTTATTGGGCATCTGCGTTCAAAATTTATTGTACACTCCAAGTAAGCATTACATAACAGGCTCTGGTCTCACTCGTTAACTTCTTTCGCGACCCAAAAACTTCCTTTAGGGCATTTTTTACTTCTATCTCCGGCAGGTGAGGATAGTACACATTGCTCAGATATTTTTGCCAAGCTACAATATCTTGCCGCCATTGTATTCGATAAGCAAGCTGTTCTATTTGCGCATCATACCCATATGCTGCAATTTTTTTCAGCAAACGTTTCCATACCAGATCCGGCTCCTGCATGATCAAAACATCTTGAACATCGTATTTTTGAAAATGCTTTTTTACTTTAGTCACGACAGTATTTTTACCTTCTTGAAATACGACCAGACGACAATATTTTTTACTGACAGATAACATTTTTTGAAAAGAATTCTCCTTTTCCATATCCGGTCCCATTGCACTGTAAACGAGGTCAAATTTTTTCTTCCAGCCTCTGCTCAACACCTCTTCCGTTTCCCAGTCCAGGGTATACCACCGGCATATATGCTGAAATTCAGGATCTGTCGTCGCCACAGCTTGCTGAATAGCCTTGGAAGAAATATCTAATCCCACTGAAGGAATATGTTTCTTTATCCAGCCTTTCAGGTATTCCCCTTGACCACAGCCAATATCCAACACCGTTCCGATAGGACCGGGCAAAATATAAAGTTTTTCTTCTTCACCCCATGAATCGATAATTTCCCAGGGAGGAGCTTGACGATACCACTGATTCCAAATTGTATTTTTCAGCGAAAATTCATCTGTCTTATTATATTTAATTCTGTTCATTTTTCAACCATTCATTCCAGACAATAATCCTGTCATATAAGTCGCTCTCCACACCATAATGCTCAATGCTTAAAATACTGACTGCGGGAAAATCCTCTTTCATTCGCTTAAATATCCTTTCCTTCTGTGCCGGATCTACCGAAGACAGGGCTTCATCCAAAAATATCCAATCCGGCTTGTGCACCCAAATCCGTGCCAATGCGATGCGTTGCTGCTCACCTGGAGACAGCACTTTTCCCCAGTCTTTTACAACCGAAGCCTCCGTTAATACATGCTCCAATTCAACCTTATTCAGTATTGTTCTACATTCCTCCTTCGTAATAGATACATTTGTATCCGGATATGTTAATACATCATATAAACTTCCCGGCGGAAGATAGGCATTTTGCGATAAAAATAGTTTTTGAGAAGCAGGAAGAAAAATTTCACCGGTACCAAACGGCCATATATTTCGCAATACATAAAGCAAGGTTGTTTTTCCCACACCGGAAGGCCCTGTTAACACGATCTTTTCTCTTTCTGCAATGTGTAAACTCAAAGAATGTGTTAATGTTTCCCCCGAAGGAAGGTAAATGCTCACATTTTTAAGCTGCAGGGCATTGTGCCCTCCTTCTGTGACACGATACCCATTACACCTCTCCGCAGAACTCAACGCGGTATTATATTGGGTAAGACGATCTAATGTCGCCTTCCATTCGCTCAATCTTGGATAGTTTAATATAAACCAGGATAAGGCTACACGAACTCCATTAAAAGCGGAAACCGTTTGCATCAGTTCGCCCATTTTAAAAATACCGCCAAAATATTTTGGCGCCGCAAGCAAATAAGGCACTACACCGGAAATCTGTGCATAGCCAAAATTAAAATAATTTAATTGGCGTTTTTTTACGAGTTCCCTGAGCCAGATATCAAACACATTAGCAAAGCTTTTTATAAGCATTTTGCTTTCCCATGGCTGTCCTGCATAAAGGCTTATTTCTTTGGCATGTTCCCTGACACGCAGAAGGTTATAGCGGTAATCAGCCTCATATTCCTGCGTTTTCCTGTCTATCTCAATCAACGGATGGCCCATGCGATGCATGAAGTAGGTGCCGGCTATCACAAACCCGAAAGCAAGCCAAAGCATCACCCCCGGTATGACAATACCAAAAACCGAATAGGATTCCGAAAGTCCCCATAAAATAATCGCAAAACCTCCCAATGTGCTGAGTGAATCCACAAAGTCAAATACAAGAGATACCGTTAAGGTTGGGAATATCCTCAGGTCTTCAGCAATACGCTGGTCCGGATTATCAATATGCGGAAAAAATAATTCAGAATAACAACACCCTGAAGTAAGCCATCTTTTTGCATAATAAGAAGACATATAACGGCGCCACAACAATACAGCTTTACCACAAAGATACTTTTGATTGGCATATAATACAAGGCTTGTTCCGGCTAATACAAAGAGCAGCCCCAGCTGAAAAAAAAACGCAGTAATGTCTTTGTTTTCCATCGCATTAAAAAAATCTCTTGACCAGATGTTAAGCCGAAGGGTCATATACACATTAAAAAAATTAAATAACATAGCCGCAGCAAGAAGCAATACCGTTTTGTTTCGTTCCGGACCTTGCCAGAAGGGAGCGGTTAAATTCCAACATTGCCCTGCAAATTGCCTCATTTGCTGATACTTTTTTCTGATCACCATTTATGAATGTACGAAAGAATCCAAGTCCTATCCTGTCCGGCAAAGCCGAGAGGAGTCCCCCACATAGATTCTATACCTGACATATATTTTTTATCAAAAAGATTTCTAACATGGAAGGTCCATGCATCTTTTCCTCTTGACAATGAAACCGACGCATCATATAAAGTTACTCCACCCAATGTTATTTTATTTTCTTCGTCCATACGTTTTCCAATATATCTCGTACCAAGCCCAAGCATCAGTTCTCCATTGTGATATTGAGTGAGGATCGCATCCGCACGTAAATTAAAGGTCTTCCTTGCCACTCCCGCAGGTCGCAACCCTATTCTATCCGGATTCGTATGCTTTGTTGTTTTCGTATCAAGGTAAGTGTAAGAGCCCAATAAATGCAGCCGCTCATGCAAGGCCGCACGCCATTCCAATTCCATACCTTTGGACACGATTTCTCCGATAGAGGTAAAATAGGATTCGCCCGGCACCCCTACGTGAATATTCTGTTTACGCAAATCAAAAAGAGATGCTGTCACTCGAATCGGGGCATTTTCAGGAGCATAGCGCATACCGATTTCCCACTCCCGTCCGGTAGTTGGCTTCAGCATTTTATTATCTTTATCCAAATGCATCAGTGGCTCAAAAGAATTGTGCCAGTGAATATATGGCGCCCATTTTCTATTCAGATTGTAAACCGCACCTGCCTGTCCCGTCCATGCAGATTGAGAGAATTTTTCTTCATCACGTTCGCTGTATTGTCCATAAAGCCCACGCCGCAGTCCCAGAGAATAGGATAGTTTCCCTTCTTTAGCCATATGTGAAAGATAAATACCTCGTTCACGACTCCAATAATGCAGGTCGTCCATAGGTATAATCGTTCCCGGAACGTTTATATCCGGATCTGCAGGAATCGGCTTATCGGAAAGATAGCCAGGAATCTCAGCTAATGGCCATGTAGACAAATTCCTCATTTTTTGCTCTGTAAAAATTTTCTCATAACGCCAGTCAAATCCCAAGAGAGTATCACTTTTAAAGTGGTCTGTTTCTTTGTGCAGATGAACAAATTGATCAAGCCCGTAAGAAGTGCCCTCGCTGTCAATCATTGCCCCAAATCTTACCAGCCCTGCTAAAGGATTGGCGATACCGGTCGTCTGATTACTCAGCACATTTGCTTTGCGATAGCTTCCTTTTTGGTGAAACGTTATTCCTTTTCCCAGCGGTTGCTCCCATTCATAACTTATCCCACGTTGCGTGAGATAATACTTGTCCCACCCTTTTACACCCACAAAATATCGATCCGGCAACACGCCGTATAATAAATCTCCGGGAACGCGGGTGCGAGGGGAATAGGCATACCCATCTATTTTATCTTTGGAATAAAACGGAAGAATGGTCAAATTCCCCTTGGCACCGAACTTTTTAGTAAAAGCCGGAGCGACATAAATACGTTTTTGCTTTGTTTCGTCATAAAACAAGTCCTGCGTCCGCCAAACAGAAACCACACGGCCATAAAGAGAACTGTCAGAACTAACACCGTTCACATCCACTGCAGTCATTCTTTCTCCCTGAGACCCTATCTGTACCTGACCCTCCGCAAAATTTTCCGGGCGTGGGTGCTTTGTTCTCAGGTTAAGCATACCACCGACCGAGCCGCTTCCATATAATGCAGAAGCAGGGCCACGTAAAATTTCAATTTGTTCCACCCCATAAAGTTCCGGACTTGTCATATTATCTGAAGCACCAAACGTCTTCATACCATCAACTACTACATTGCTATGAGCAATATCAAAGCCACGAAGTTTGCTGAAATTATATAGAGAATCATACCCTCTGGGTGCTACCGTAATACCTGCGTTATACTCCAGGGCATCTGTCAGATTATACACACCCAGTCGTTCCATCTCATCAGAATTCACTATAGTAACAGAAGCGGAAATTTCATTTATATCCCTGGGGATTTTACTGCCTACACCTGCTGTTTCAGACAATTCTCTGGCATACACATGAAAAGGAGGTAAAACAAAGCTTCCTGCTACTTTTTCAGGCAAGGTATTATTTTTATCCGCCCAGCAATGGGCATTGAAGAAAACAGCTAAAATCACTAAAATATACCACTGTATTTTTTTACTCATAAAATTTTTGTTCCTTTAACAACTAACAACACATAACAACACAACTTATCTTTTTTACTTTCACTAAATACACACAGGCTAACACGATATATTAATTACTACCAAATAACTTCAAATCACCTCCCTATAAAACAAACTAACTCCATAGCCCATCGGTTAGCTATAGCTAACCGATGGGCTAAAAAAAAAGAATTTTCTTCTACATTTCATAATACTTTCAGTATTATTTTATGTCAAGTTTATTTTTTACAACGATAGCCATTTTTTGTTATAATTAGATTAAATTATAACTTCTTTAAGAAAAAAGTATACGATTGTAAAAAATACAGGAGACCATGTATATGCGAAAACCTGCCTCTTTTTTTATAGTAGGCCTGCTGTTATGCATTTTTATCGCCACCGTACCGGCCTCAGCCCACAAAACAGACAATCTGAATGCTGAAAGTACCGTTCGCAGCCTGACAAACTCTGTCGCATCAGGGGAACAGCCCTTAGAAAAAATCAACTTAGTCTGGCAGCATGACAACCTGCCCTCTGTCGATCTTTCCACTTTGCCGAAGGTGCCCGGTGTCAACGTCGTATCGCCCTGCTGGTATGTTATCGGCAACGAATTTGGAAATTTAAACGTCAAAGCGGTGGAGGGCTATGTCGCCCGGGCTCATGCCAAAGGCTATCAGGTTTGGCCGCTGATTACAAACGGATTTGACCCGGACAGAACCAAAAAACTTTTACAGGACGATAATGCTAAACACCATGTCATCAATCAGTTGTTAACAGAAGCGGAAACGCACGGATTTGACGGCATCAATCTGGATTTTGAAAATATTTATCAGGAAGACAAAGACGAATTAACAAAATTTGTGAAACAAATTCGCAAAGCAACGAAAAAGAGAAAGCTCACGCTCAGCATCGACGTTACCATGCCGGAGGGAAGCCCCAACTGGTCCTTATGTTTTGACCGGAAGAAACTGGCCGACCAGGTGGATTATGTGATCCTGATGGCTTATGACCAATATAGCGGCGGCAGCCCCATGGCAGGACCTACCGCTTCCTACAACTGGGACAAGACCGGTTTGCAGGCCACACTGCTGGAAGTACCTGCCAGCAAACTGATTATGGGAATTCCGCTGTACATGAGATTATGGCATTTTGACGCAAAAGAAAAGCGTTTCCGGGCAAAAACACTTTCCATGCCTCAGGCGGCCAAAATTCATGAAGAAAAAAGTACCGACGAAACTTATCGCTGTCTGTGGCTGGAGAAAGAAAAAATGCTTTACGTTTCCTATATGGAAAAAGATGTTCCTTACTGCTTCTGGCAGGAAAATGAACAAAGCCTGCGTTACAAGGCAGAGCTGGTCAATACCTTCCGGTTAGCCGGTATCGCCGCCTGGCGCTACGGTTTTGAAACACCGGACATCTGGCCTATGCTGGGAGAAACATCACAACAAGAAAAAGCACAAGTACCACAAACCAAATAGTTAAATTTGATGAGACCTCGCTACTACAGCGGGGTTTTCATATGCACAAAAAAGCGAACATATCCCGTAAGACATGTTCGCCTGTTTTTTAACTGGTGCGGTAGAGAGGATTTGAACCTCCACGGGGTCAACCCCCACTAGCTCCTGAGGCTAGCGCGTCTGCCGTTCCGCCACTACCGCATTTTCGCCTGTCTGTGTCAGCGCACTTGCAAAGTATATACCAGTTTGCCACATCTGTCAAGCATCATCTGCAAATTATCACTGTGGTGCGGTTGATGGGATTTGAACCCATACGAGGTCTCCCTCACCACCCCCTCAAAGTGGCGTGTCTGCCGTTCCACCACAACCGCGGGAAGTGCATTAATTTGCAACGTAGTTATCTTAGCACAAATTAAACAAAGCGTCAATATATTTTTCCGCTGTCTGCGCGAAAACAAAGCGGAATAAAATCACCGGATCTGCTTATTCGGCGGTTACTTCGACCTCTCTTCGAGGATGGGCAACGGTCTGATAGCCTTCCACCGCCAGCACGATTGCCAATAAAATCAACAATGTGCCGATCCCGGCCTGCGCATAGGGACCCCAGTCCGCCGCTCCCCTGGCAATAATGCCCAACTGGTTGCGGATGGTCAGAGCCAAAGAGCAGATCGTAACGATCAACATAAAGGTCATAGGGAACAGGAACATCTTATTATTTTTCCCTGCATTGCCCAGCCAGGCCGCTACCGCCAACAGGCCGATGCCGGCCAGCAACTGGTTGGCTGCGCCGAACAGTCCCCAGATCTTGGTAAAACCGTTCATCCCCAACAAAATGCCCAGAATTACCGTAATAATCGTAGCAAAGAAAGGATTAACCATCAGTTTTTTAAAGCCGCCCTGAATATCCTTGGGAGTCTGCCCCGGTTCCAGCCAGAATTCCTGAAACATAAAACGCGCCAGACGGGTAGCTGTATCCAAAGAAGTCAGGCAGAATGCGGAGTAAGTCAAAACCAACAACGTGTATAAAGACGCTTCCATACCTGCCATACCGGGGATCTGAGCGACCATCGCCGCAATACCGCCGGCAAAGATGTCCGTAGCTCCGTGGGTATGACCGGTCGTCCGGGCATAAGCAATGGCGCACAACGTGATGATTGCCAGTACACATTCCAAAAGCATACCGCCATAGGCGATAGGTTTCGCATCGGATTCTTTGTCCAACTGTTTTGCCGTAGTACCGGAAGATACCAGTGAATGGAAACCGGAGATCGCGCCGCAGGCAACTGTCGTAAACAAAATGGGGAATAAAAGCTGAATACCGTTGCCGTTATCGACCGCAAAGCCACCAAATGCCGGGAACAACTTGGGATCGATGTCCGGGTGCGCACCCACAATACCCACCATGGCTACGATCAGCATCGCATACAGCAGAAAAGAACTCAGATAGTCACGCGGCTGGAGCAGGATCCACACCGGTGTAACGGAAGCGATCGTAATATAAAGGCCGATCAGCCACATCCAGGTAGACGTGGTGAAATAAAACGGATGGAAATTCATGCCGATCGCCATGCAGGCCACGATAGCCGCCACACCAAAAACAGAAGATATCAGCATAGACGTATGCCGGCGATATACGGCAAAGCCAAAAACGATGGCCACCAAAATAAACATGATGGAAACCATGGTAACGGAAGCCTTGGTCGCGCTGGCCGCCTCGTCGATCACGCCGTTTTTGACGGTAGCGCCAAAAGTGGATGCTACGATGGCTGCAAAAGCAGCGACTACCAAAATCAGTGTCAAATACGAAAAAATAATAAAAAGACGTTTGGCCCGCCGGGACATGTTGGCGGAAATAATTTCACCGATAGACTGGCCTTTATGACGGACGGAAGCAAACAATGCGCCGAAATCGTGCACACCGCCAAAGAACACGCCGCCAATCAGAACCCACAGCGTAACAGGCAGCCAGCCGAACATTGCGGCACCGATAGGACCGGTAATGGGACCTGCGCCGGCAATTGAAGAAAAATGATGACCCATGAGGATCGGCGCCTTAGCCGGTACATAATCCACGCCGTCTTCCATAGTATGGGCCGGAGTGGGAACATCCCCCTCGCCTACGCCCCACTGTTTTACCAGCCAGCCGCCATAAAAGACGTACCCGCAGAGCAGAACAGCTACGGAGACAAGCAAAAGCACTAATGTGTTCAAGACAATTCCTCCCTTACTGTCAATAAAACTTTTTTCATATTCTTTTCCATACAACGGCCGCTTCGATTAAAATACAGCTTATCCTTCTCCGTTTCAAAGCAAGCGATATGAAAATCCATCCAACCGTGGAAGGAAAAAAGAAAACTTTTATAAATACGGCATTTTTCCAATCGTTTTATAGCATCTTCTTCTGCCGTATCACAAACAAACACAGGGGTAATATACGTATACATATGGCCGGAACCTATATGGGCCAACTTCATGCCCTCTTCCCGGGCAAAGTCCCGGCAGGTTTCAAAAGCCTCCCGCGTCAGCGTCTTGAGCGAAAATAAGAAAATAAACTCTTCCTGGTGCGAAGACCACAATTCATTAGTACGAAATAAAAAATACTGTTCCGCTCTTTCATAATATTCGCAAACTGCCACCAGACTTCCATTCTCAGGCAAAGAAAGAGGCGGCACTTTATCCCCCTCCCGCGGTCCCTTATACTCCCCCGGTGCCGGAGCAACGCCTCCGTCAAACCGGGTTATATTATAAAAACGACGATAGCCTGCCAGGAGGCGCTCCACCACAGCTTGTCTGATCGTATCCATACATCCTCATAGCAAAAGTTTATGTTTCTGACTACTTCTGCCTCTTGTTAAATTGTTAATTTTCTGTGACATACAAGTTTCAAATTAGTGAAATTATACCACACTCTGAAAGGTGATTCTACATATATTCTTTAATTTTCTTGTTTTTCAGGAAAACTTTGTAAATCGGGTTCTGATTTATATATCATTGTTTACAAAATGTTTGCGAGCTAAACACCGCACCGCAGAAACAGCTTCATTTTCCTCAACCGAAGCAGCAACCTGACAGGTAAAACGGATTCGCTGCGGAACTGCGCTTTATTCGCCCTTCAACGTCACTTTATCTTTATATAACCTGTAGTATTCATCTCTGTCATGCAGAACCGAGGCCACATAACCTCTGGATTCTTCATAGGGAATATTGGCAATTTTGCCAAATTCGTAGTCCCAGCCATTGGCGCTCATCCACAGATGTGTATTGCCGCGCCCCGCATTATAAGCCAGCATCTGCAAGACCATATTGCCTCGGAACTCATACTTCAACTCAGATAAATACCAACAGCCCATACGGATATTGGTCTTAGGATCATAGAGCTGCTGCATCCTGTAAGACGACAGGCCCATCTGTCGGGCGATCCATTCCCCCGTTTCCGGCATGATCTGCATCATACCGATCGCACCTACAGGAGACACCGCTCCGGGCTTAAAGCCGCTTTCGTTTTTAATCACCGCCGCCACCAAAAAAGGATCTATGTTATTTTTATTCGCATAGGTAACGATCTCGTTCTGATAGGGCCACATATACACAAAGCGCATTTGCACGGCATCACTGCGCCAGACACGCCATCCCCCGAAACAAAGCGAAACAAACAGCAGCAGGACAAATAAAAAACCATGCCTGCTGTTTCCGCCAAACCGTCTTTTGCTTTTTCTTTTTTTAACGAGGTGTTTAACGTGTTTCACACGCCGCCTTTGCGGCTTCCCGTCACTATTTTTATGGTATTCCGTCAAAATCCTGGACTCCCATCCGATTAATGTGCCAGACCTTCCCGAACCTGACGTCGGGTATCTTCCAATGTTCCTTCATTATTGATAATCCTAGCGGCATAGGGAATTTTCTCTTCTAACGGCATCTGCGCTTTGATGCGTGCTTCCACCGCCTCTTTTTGCGCACGGTCCCGCCGCATGGCCCGCTCGATCTGCACGGAACGCGATACTTTAACCAGCCAGACTTCATCAACTTTCCTGTGCCAGCCGCATTCGATCAGAAGCGGCACATCCAAAACCACCAGCGGCACATTTTGCGCCTGCTGTTCAGCCAGGAACCGCTGCGCTTCTTCCCACACCCGGTTCTGGACGATTTTTTCATATTGCTGTAGCAGCTTGGGATCACCAAAAACCCGCTGCGCAACCCAGGGCCGGTTCAGTTCCCCATTTTCCAGCAGGCAGTCCGGGCCGAAAAAGGCGACGATATCCGCCAGACAGTCGCTCCCTTTGCGTACCGCCGCCCGGCTCACCGCATCCGCATCGAAGACGGGGATACCTAATTCTTTAAAATAAGAGGAAACGGTACTTTTTCCGGAGCCGATTCCTCCTGTTAAGCCAATGATCTTCATTATTACTCCATATTATCCCATAATTGCAGTATAAGTCAGAGTGCGAATTTATATGGTCAGATTATTAATTTACACTGCCGAAACTTGAATGTAAACAGTAAGGACATTAATTTACATAACCAAAACTTGAATGAACATAACCGGAACGTAAATTGATATGGACGGAGTACAAATTTACCGGTCAGATCCGCGCTTCGCTGAAGTACTCTGTGCCCGGCAAAAAAACGCTATTTTTGACAGTGAGGACAATACACGCTGCCCCTGCCGCCCACTTTAATCTGCTTCAAAGGGCTACCGCAGCTTTTACAGGGTTGTCCCTTGCGCCCATATACAAGCAGATAGTCCTTATTATTCCCTATCTTCCCCTCTGCGTCCTGATAATTACGGAACGTGGTCCCATGGTTCCGCAGCCCCTGCGCAATCACCTGATTGATCGCTTCATACAACGCAGCGACTTTTTTACCTCTCAAGCCGGCCGCGGCGCGGGTAGGACGGATGCCGGCTGCCGCTAACGCTTCGTCCACATAGATATTCCCCAGTCCGGCTATCTTCCGTTGATCCAGCAGTAAGCTTTTGATGGCCTGATGGCTCTTTTTCAGTACTGCTTTCAGATATTCTTCCGTAAACTCTTCGCTTAACGGCTCCGGCCCAAGGGACGAGAAGCCCTTGTCCAGAGAAAATTCCGACGGTTTCAAAAGACGCATCGTGCCAAAGGTACGAAGGTCCGTAAACCACAGGTCTTCGGTCCCGGACAAACGCAGGCGGATCTTGCCGAATGCCGGTTCCGGCGCGTTTTTAGGCAGCGCCAGCAAAGAGCCCGTCATCCGCAGATGGGTCAAAATAACGTTTGTGTCGTCCAGTTCCAGTAATAAATATTTTCCCCGGCGCTTCACATCCGCAAAACTTCTGCCTTCTACCCCGCGAATAAAGTCCGGCAGCGCCGGAGACAAGATCATGCGCGGCAGGCGTATGTCCGCCTGTTCTATCTTTTTCCCTTTAATATGTGGCAGCAGGCTTTTACGTACCTGTTCCACTTCCGGTAATTCCGGCATATTTTTTCCTCCTGCAAAATAAATCCCTGCTTGTAAAACAGGCCCTTACTGTATAACGGAATAACAGCCCCCTGTGCTAACTCCGTGTTTTGCCGGAGTCCGTCATCCAATCCGTTTCTTTGTGTTGTACCGGTTCACTTGGCCGAAGCCCAGTCTTTGCCGTAGTTCACTTCCGCCAAAAGCGGTACAGACAGCGGGAACGCATTTTGCATTTCTTTTTGCACCAAAGCCGCCGTCGCTTCCCGTTCGGTTTCTTTCACTTCCAGCACCAGTTCGTCATGAACCTGGAGCAAGACGTGGGAAGTTAAACCGGAAGCCTGCAGTGCCTTGTCTACTTTCAGCATCGCCAGTTTCATCACATCTGCCGCCGTACCCTGGATCGGCGTATTGATCGCCGTCCGCTCCGCAAAACTGCGCAGGTTAAAGTTGCGGTGATTAATCTCCGGCAGATAACGGCGACGCCCCAGCAAAGTAGCCACATAGCCCTGTTTATGAGCCAAAGCGATCATGCCATCCATGTATGCTTTCACGCCCTTATAACGGGACAGATAGTTTTGAATAAAATCCCCGGCTTCTTTTCGGCTGCAGCCCAGTTGCACCGCCAGGCCAAAATCGCTGATGCCGTACACAATACCGAAGTTTACGGCTTTGGCCCGACTGCGCATTTCCGAAGAAACCAGATCTAAAGGCACCCCAAATACTTCGCTGGCCGTTCGGGCATGCACATCCTGATTTTCCCGAAAGGCCTCCAGCATCAGAGGATCCTGCGAAATATGGGCTAAAATGCGCAGTTCGATTTGAGAATAATCACAGGAAAGCAGCCAGTCATAACCCTCGCCCGGCACAAACAGGGTACGTATCTCCCGGCCTGTATCCGTACGGGTAGGAATATTTTGCAAGTTCGGGTCCGTACTGGACAAGCGTCCCGTTACGGTCACCATCTGCTGAAAATGCGTATGGATCCGCCCAGTCGTTTTATTAATCAGAGGCTTTAACCCTTCCAGATAAGTGGAATGGAGTTTGGCCAGCATCCGGTACTGCAAAATGGTTTCGATCAGAGGATGCTGTCCTTTTAATTCTTCCAGCACTTTTACATCAGTGGAATAGCCGGTCTTCGTTTTTTTGATCACCGGCAGCTTTAATTTTTCAAACAGGACGACCCCCAGCTGTTTCGGCGAATTGGGATTAAAGCTTTCCTCCCCGGCCTGCTCTTTCGCCAGGCTTTCCAACGTCTTGATTTTCCGGGCCATCTCCCCGCTGAGAAGTTCCAGATTCTTTACATCCGCCTTCACACCGGTCAATTCCATTGCCGCCAGCACCCGTGTCAGGGGCAGCTCGAGCTCGCGATAAAGAGGCAGAAGTTCTTTTCCCTGCAACGACCGCAGTACAGGACCGGACACTTTTTCCAGGGTCTGGCAATCTTCGCTGCGATCTTCTCCCAGATACTGCCAGGCCAGGTCTTTCAACGCATAACCGCTGCGGCCCGGATCGTCCAGATACGCGCCCAGCGCAATATCTTCGGTCAGGTTGCGCGGCTGCAGTTTGTGACAGGCGCAGATCTTATAGATATCTTTGCAGTTGACCGTACCTTTGGGGTTCGGAGACGCTGCCAGCCACTGGGCAAAAGCAGTAAGCGCAGCCGGGTCGGTCAGCCTATAGCTTTTTCCGGTCAACAACACTTCCGCAGACGTAAAATATAGCTGCGGAATGGTACCTGCACCCTGGGCTATAAACCATACCATCGCGTTTTGATCAAGAGCGGAGACAGTTTTTTCCCATTGCGCTGCCGTCGTAATCTCTTCCGCCTGTTTACCGGGTACCACCGTACCAAAAAGGCTGGTCATACCCTCTTCCTGACTCGTACCGGACTTCTCCCTCTGCGCCGAAGAAACCTTAGAACCTGTAGCAGGCATCGCGTCCGCCTCTTGGCGCCCGTCTACCTTTGCGCCTGCGTCCAGGGTTTCATTGTCCGCTAACCCAGGCTCTTTGCCCAAAAGCGCGGAAAACTGGTCGAACAAACCGCGGAATTCCAAGTCGGCCATTAATTTCTGTGCCGCAGAGCCAATGGGCTTCAGCGCATAATTTGCTAAATCCACATTAACCGGCACCTCTGTATAAATCGTAGCCAGATTTTTAGAAAGCAAGGCCTGTTCCTGATGGGTCATCAACTTCTCTTGCAGGCTTTTGCCTTTCACTGCGGCGGCATTTTCCAGCACTTTTTCCACACTGCCGTACTCACCGATCAGTTTCAACGCCGTTTTCGGCCCCACGCCGGGCACGCCCGGAATATTATCCGAACTATCCCCCATCAGCCCTTTTAAGTCAATTAATTGCAAGGGCTCCAACCCTTCATACTCCTTTTGGAATGCCTCTCTGTCATAAAGCTGAATCTCAGAGATCCCCCGCTTGGTATACATCACGCGGGTGCGTTGATCGATCAGCTGCAATTCATCCCTGTCGCCGGTCACAACATACACTTCCACGGCAGGATCCGCTTTTTTAACAAACGTACCGATAATATCGTCCGCTTCGTAATCGTCTTCTTCCAGAGCCGCAATGCCCATAGAGCGCAACACTTCCATACACAGGGGGAACTGGTCTTTTAATTCCGGCGGCGTAGCTTTCCGCTGCCCTTTGTAGCCAGCAAACAGTTCCGTCCGGAACGTCTTTCTGGATTTATCAAAAGCCGCAACTACCCAGCGCGGCTGCACCTCCTGCAACAACTTATGAAACATCCGTAAAAATCCGTACACGGCGCCGGTAGGCTGTCCCTTACGGTTGGTTAAAGGCGGCAACGCAAAAAAAGCCCGATGGATCAGACTGCTGCCATCGATAACCAAAAATTTGTCTGCCATAGTATACCTCTTTTCTCTGATTTTCTCGAAACGTAAGCAGCTGCCGCCCTAATACAGCAAAAACCTTGCTGTCAAATGCAATCTCGGCAGGCAGCGCATCATAATCAATGATTAATAATTAATTATAGCACATTATGAAAAAGAGAAGGGAATTGAAAAGAGGAACGGTTCCCAAATGAACCGATCCTCTGTCAGAATCTACTATATTGAAGTTGCTGTTGCCAACGGCTAAACTAATTACCGCCGGAAGCCGACACGGTTTAAGTCACACAGACGTAAAGCCTGCCGGCTCCACACTGTTAAACTTCCATTTTCAAACGTCTTATTTGTTTTGGGGCGAAACCGGTGGAGTTGCAGGCGCGGAAGGGGGGTTTTTAACCAACGCCGCATCTGTAGCGGCAGCGGTGGTGCCAATCCCATTCGTTACCGTGTTGCCGGACCCTTTCATCAGATCCTCGACTTTCGCCAGAAGAATTTTTTTATCATCCTCTAAAAGCTGAATCTGTTCATTCAGCTTATAAACCTTCCACATCCCCTGTGTTTTTGCTTTAAGGCCCCACAAGAACGCAATTAAAAAACCGCAAAGCGCAGCAATTATCACTACCAGTACCAGATTCATCTGGAAACTCCAGACAAACAGGTTGAGGGCCACCATCATGGAATTCTGTAAGGCCAACAAAGCTACAAATACAGCAATGATCGCGGTAATAATCATATAGACCATAATCTTACCTCATTTCATATCCGTCTTTTTATCATAAAATACCGGGCGCGCCGGTTCCTGCCATCATATATATAATTATAGCATACTTTATGATTTTCGATATAAAATTTTACAGGCATTCCCTGATGGCTTTTGCCATACGTTTGACTCCCTCAACGATCCGTTCGTCAGACATGCAGGAGTAGTTGATACGCAGATTCCGGTCATTTTTTTCATTGGGATAGAAGGCATCGCCGATGACGGCCGCTACTTTTTGCTCAATGCATTTATCAAACACTTTGCGGGCGCTGACCCCTTCCGGCACAGTCACCCACAGGAACAAACCGCCTTCCGGACGGGTGAATTCCACGCCTTCCGGGAATTCTTCTTCCATGGTTTTAAGAATCAGATCCCGGCGGTGTCCATACAGTGCTACGATTTCTTTCACATGGGCATCCAGATCATAGGTATCCATATAGGCATCGACCAGACCCTGGTCAAAATTGGAAGTATGCAGATCCGCGCTTTGTTTGATCAGGACAAACTTGTCTACAATAGCGTGGGGACCGGCAATCCAGCCTAAACGCAGACCGGGGCAGAAAATTTTGGAAAAGGTACCCAAAAAAGATACCAGACCTTTGGTATCCATCGATTTTAACGTAGGATGCGGCGTACCGGAATAACGCAGCTCTCCGTAAGGATTGTCTTCAAAAACGGGGAGCTCATATTTAGTAATGACTTCCATAAATTTTTTCCGACGCTCCAGCGTCCAGGAAATACCGGTAGGGTTCTGGAATTCGGGAATCACATAGATAAATTTGCAGTTCGGCGTCGTGCTGAGAATTTTATCCAGTTCCTCCGGGATGATCCCGTCGGCATCCGTCGGCACTTCTTTAAATATGGGTTCATAGGCATTAAAGGCATTCAAAGCACCCAAATAGGAAGGACTTTCGCACAGCACCACATCACCGGGATCTAAAAACAGCTTGGCGGCAAAATCAAGACACTGTTGAGAACCGGTGGTGATCAAAATGTCATCCGCCTCTACCGGAGTATCATACTTTTCCTTCATCCGTTGGGCAATTTTGGCCCGCAGAGAAGGCCGCCCTTCCGTAGAAGCATATTGCAACAGCTTCTGCCCTTCCTGCAGGGTCAGGTCATGGGCAACCTGCGCAATCTCCTGCACAGGAAACAGTTCCGGAGCGGGCAGTCCGCCGGCAAAGGAAATAATATCTGGGCGCGCCGTTAATTTTAAGAGTTCTCTGATTTCAGAAGCTTTGACACGATCCATTCTTTTCGCAAATTTTACTGGCATAAAAACCCCTCCTGGCTATTAGTTATAATTCCGCAACCGGGTTCAGACCCCATCCACAATATGGACCAATAAGGATCTGTACCGCAGTTTAAAACAAAAATAAGCCCGTTCGCGGCGCCGGGTCGCTTGTCGCCTCCCTTACCACTGATTACGACTTATAAGAAATTTTATCACTTGACTTTGTCAGTGTCAACGAAAGCGCACTCTTTTCCTCTTAGAAAAAACAATGATAGTAAATAAACACATCCTCTCACTTCACTTTGTATACTTCACAACACAAAAAGAAAAAACAGATTGGCAGGTCGATAAACAGGTAAGCAGGTAGGCAAGCAGCCAGATTAAGTATGTACGTAAATAAGCAGGGCGGATATATAAACAGATCCGGAGCCTGACAGTAAAGCAGGCCCCGGATCTCTGATACGGCATTAGTCTGTCTTGGGTAGTACAGATTGGGTAGTACAGATACGTACACATTTTTCAATAAATCAGTACATACCACAAATCAGCACACAACTCAAATCAATACATGCCCCGGAATTTCATTGCGACGGCAAGACGTCTTAACGCCGCAATGTAAGCAGCTACACGCATGGGTACTTTATATTCCGCTGCCAGACCATACACTTCTTTAAATGCTTTGATCATCATAGCGATCTGTTTTTCTTTTACTTCTTCTTCCGTCCAGAAGTAGCGATACAGGTTCTGCACCCATTCAAAGTAGGAAACCGTTACGCCGCCGCCATTGGCCAGGATATCGGGCACCACCAGAATACCTTTCTTTTCCAGAATATCATCCGCATCCGGTGTGGTCGGACCATTCGCGCCTTCGCAGATGATCGTAGCCTGGATCCGATCCGCGTTTTCACCAGTGATCTGATTTTCCATTGCGCAGGGGAACAGAACATCCACTTTTTCTTCTAAAACCATCGCTTTGTCAATGGGTTTAGCTTCCGCATAGCCAACCACAGTATGTTTCTCATTGGCTGCTGTATACTCGGCCAGTTTATAAGGATCGATGCCCGCTTCATTATAAATAGCGCCGAATACATCCGAGATCGCTACGATCTTAAAGCCTTCATCAAAAGCCAGTTTCGCTGTCCAGCTGCCTACGTTGCCAAAGCCCTGCACGGCGCAGGTAGCGCCTTTGACCGCCAGGCCTTTTACCTTTAACGCTTCCAGCGCCGCCGTCACAACACCGCGCCCGGTCGCCGCCGTCCTGCCTAACGAGCCGCCCAGCGAAAGATCTTTGCCGGTGATAAACCCGGGCTCGAACTGCCCCTGCAGCTTGCTGTATTCATCCATCATCCAGCCCATGATCTTGGCGTTGGTATTCATGTCCGGAGCCGGAATATCTTTCTTTTCCCCGATCACCGGAGCAATTTTATCAATGTACCCGCGGGTCAGCGCTTCCAATTCCCGTTCGGATAACTTTGTTACGTCAACAATTACGCCGCCCTTACCGCCGCCGTAAGGCAGACCGGCTACCGCGCATTTACAGGTCATCCAGAACGCCAGTGTCTTTACTTCATCCATGTTCACGGCCGGATGATAACGAACGCCACCCTTGGCGGGTCCCATGATCGTGCTGTGCTGACAACGATAGCCTGTAAATACCTGTACACTGCCGTCATCCATTTTAACCGGAATCTGGACTTCCGTAGTCCGCTCCGGTTTCGCGATGATCGCCGCGGCGCCCGGATCCAATTTCATAGCTTTAATTGCTTTGTTCAGCGGAATCTGAGATTGTTCAATGAGTCCCATTTTTCTTACCCCCTTATGCGTAAGTAAATTTCCGGCAAAAAGCTGCCCTTGCTAACGGTGCGCCGTTCGTTGGGAGCGCCCCCCGCCCCATCCTGCCAAACTCATTAATTATGTTAACTTACTACCCTTATATTATACATTATTAGTACCAGAACGCTCAATATTTTGAAAATAAATTTTACAGTTGTGTTTATTTTTAACAGTTTTAGCCAAATAAGTTTTAACTTTTTTTCATTTTTCTCATATATATTTGGTCACATCATTTTTTATTGCCGAAACTTTAAATTCCTGATAGATTTTCCCGAAATCCACGCCGCCGATATTTTTTCCCGCATAACGCCGCATCAGGTCCTTGGTACCGTTCCGCAGATGTTTGGAACTGATGCCGTATTCCAGCGAGAGCCAGGCTTCCACAAAAGCCGCCAGATGGTCGCAGCCTTTTAATATTTCGCCGTCTACCACATGATGCACCAGACCGGTGTTTTCCGCTACAAAAGCCGACAGTTCCGCTTCCGTTTTAAATACTTTTATCTCATTTCCCATCCTGCATTTATCCAGAAACTCATTCTGCGTGTAATAGTTAATATCGTCATGCCAGGTTTCCGGCACCAGCGGCAATAATTTCTCTTCGATCTGCTGCCGTTCGATTTTTTTGATCAGTTCGTCCAGACCGCTGACAGACGTTTTCACCGGCGAAATAATATCCCGGGTCAGCACTTCGGGCAGGTCATGGAACAAACCGCAGAGGAAATTGCTGACAATACGATCGTCGTCAGCACCGATCTCCAGACTGCAAAAATAAGCCAACACGGCCACCACTAATACATGTCCCATAACGGACGTTTCCGGCACACGGGGCGACTGGGACCAGCGTTTTTGAAAGCGCAGCTGCCCGATCAGATCCACAAATTTGCTGGTTTTTCCGTGCAGCGCCAACTTCTGCACCCCTGCCAGATCATAATGGGCTTCAATCTCATTGGCGATTTCTTCCCGGGTTTTCTCTACTCCGTAAATACCCTGATTAAAATGATAGATCAGGTTAAATTCCCACTGACTGGCCAGATAATGGGCCCCTCGCAGGATTTTCTTTTCTTTCGGTTTATAGGAGGGATCATCCAGGTGATCGCGCATCTTGTCTAAAAAGCCTCTGTCAAAACAGGGAATCCGAGTCTGCAGCTGTTCATATACCCAGCCGTTCAACTCCCGGCCGTGGACTTTCATCAGTTTATAAAAAACCGGCGGTTTGATGTCTGTCAACACGATTCGATGCAAAAATTCAATAATGCCTCCTTCAATCAAAGCTCTCCAGTCCAATACCGCGCCATGGTCTTCTTCCTCATAACGGGCCAGAATATAGAGGATCATCATTTTATGAGCCTGTTTATCCAGCTCCGTGAAGCCTCCCGGACGGATATGGTCATTCCAGCGTTGAATGTGAGCCGCTTCATATAAAAATTCAATAAAATCCTTGCCTAACAAAATAAGACCTCCTGTAAGCAACACTTTGTCCTGCGAAAAAATTAAACCGCATATCGACACACAGAGAAAAACGGACAAACAGGGTAGAAAAACAAAGAAATTTTAATCTTATTGCTTTATATTCTATATTTTAATCCGCTATCCTTTTTTTTATCTGAAAAAACCTGAAAAAACTATTGCTATTCTCTGGCTTTTGCATATATAATGCAAGTACAATAAAGATAATTTTAAACTGGTTCAGTCTGTCTGCCTGGTGAAAGCGAAAAGGTCTTTCCGGTTAACTCAGAATATGAACAGAAGCCGCAGCCATGCGGTTTTCCTAAGAAAGGTTGTGACACGAAGGAATGAATGAACTGATCCGTTTGGAAAGAATCACCAAAAAATTTGGCGATCATGTCATTATCCCCTCTTTAGACTTAACCATTCATGATGGTGAATTTTTAACTCTTCTGGGGCCTTCCGGCTGCGGAAAAACCACCCTTTTGCGCATGATCGCAGGGTTGGAAACTCCTACTACCGGTAAAGTCATTCTGGACGGGCAGGATATCACAAAACTGCCCCCCTATAAAAGAAACGTGAACATGGTGTTCCAGAACTATGCCCTGTTTCCTCATATGACAGTGGCGGAAAACATCCGTTTCGGTCTGAAAATGAAAAAAGTGCCGACGGAAGAAACGGAAGACCGTATCAATCAGGTTCTCTACCTGACCCAGTTGGAAGAACTGCGGAACCGTTATCCCTCACAGATGTCCGGCGGTCAGCAGCAGCGTGTAGCCATTGCCCGGGCCCTGGTCAACAACCCCAAAGTATTGCTCCTGGACGAGCCCCTGGGCGCCCTGGATTATCAGCTGCGCAAAAAGCTGCAGCTGGAACTGAAAAACCTGCAGCGCGGTCTGGGCCTGACTTTTATTTTCGTCACCCACGATCAGGAAGAAGCCCTCACCATGAGCGACCGCATCGTAATTATGAACGAAGGCGTCATCCAGCAGGACGGGGATCCCAACGGCATATATCATCATCCCCACAATACTTTTGTGGCCCGTTTTATCGGCGAAAGCAATTTCTTCGAGGTGGACGGCAATACCTTTGCCCTCCGGCCGGAAAAATTAAATCTCTGTCCGGAAGAAGAAGAAAATCCCACGCATCCGGCGCCGCGATTTTTCGGTACGGTGGTGGATATCGTCTTTTACGGTACCCTTGATAAAGTTTTTATCCGTCTTGACAACACAAACCAGACTGTCATCGCCTATCAATATTTTGATGATGTGCATCGCTGGCAGTCCGACGACCGGGTTGGTATCTGGTGGTATGATCGGGATGGGGTGAAAGTAGAGAAATGAATAAAAACGGCAAATTATTAGTACTTCCTTCCATGCTTTGGCTGGGGTTCTTCTTCATTATCCCCATGCTCATTGTCGTGGCCGTATCCTTTGCCAGCCGTACCGCCTATGGGCAAGTAGTTTTTGACTGGACGATACAGAACTATATCCGTTTTCTGGAACCACTGTATGTTTCCATTTTTGTCCAGACGCTGGTAGTCGCTCTGGTGACCACGATGTTTACGATCCTGATGGGCTATCCCCTGGCCTATTATATCGCCCAGCTTCCCAAACGCTGGCAGCAGCCCGGGTTGATCCTTTGCATGATCCCTTTCTGGATCAATTTCCTGATCCGTTCTTATGCCTGGGTCATCATCCTGCGGGCGCAAGGCGTATTAAATACGCTCTTGCTGAAAATCGGCCTCATCAACCAGCCTTTGCAGCTTTTGTATAATGAAGGCGCTGTTATGCTGGGCATGATTTATGCGCTATTGCCTTTTATGATCCTGCCAATTTATGTGTCCATAGAGCAGTTGGACCGGCGTCTGCTGGAAGCCGCTTCGGATCTGGGCGCAGGGCCGTTTACCGCCTTTCGTAAAATCACCCTGCCGCTCACCATGCCGGGTGTAGCCGCAGGTACTATATTGGTGTTTATTTCTTCCCTGGGCATGTTCGTCGTTCCCGATGTAATGGGGGGAGCCAAGGCCGCTTTAGTCGGCAACCTGATCCAGAATCAGTTCCTGTCTGCCAGAGACTGGCCTTTCGGCGCGGCCCTGTCCATTGTGTTGGCGGCCCTGTCACTGCTTCTGATCATCCTCTACTACCGTGCGATTCAGGCACAGAAGGGAGGGACGGAAAATGCAGCAAAAGACCTGGCGTAGTCATCTCCTGTTAGCTTATTCGCTGGCGATTTTAGCCTTTTTGTACATCCCTCTGATCATTTTAGCGATGTACTCTTTCAATGATTCCCGCATCAACGCCGTATGGACCGGCTTTACTTTTAAATGGTATGAGCAGCTGCTGAACAACCGGCGTGTGTTGGAGGCCCTGATCAATACTCTGATTGTAGGCATTGCTTCCACCGTCGTTTCCACAGCTTTAGGCACCATCGCCGCCATTGCGCTCCACCGTTACAAATACAAGATGCAGAGCGTGATCAACGGTTTGGTCTATCTGCCCATCCTGATCCCTGAAATCGTCATGGGTCTGTCGTTGCTGGTGCTTTTTTCCCAGGTCCGGATGCCTTTGGGCAAAACTTCCCTGATTTTAGCGCATATCACGTTCTGTCTCTCTTTTGTGGTCATCACCGTAGGCGCCCGCCTGGACGGCATGCGCAGCGATTATGAACAGGCGGCCAGCGACTTGTACGCCACGCCGTTCCAATGTTTCCGATATATCACGCTGCCTTTGATCATGCCGGGCATTATCGCCGGAGCGCTGATCGCCTTCACGCTTTCCATCGATGACTTCGTCATCAGCTTCTTTGTGGCCGGTCCTAACTCTACGACACTGCCTTTGTACATCTATGCGATGGTAAAGCGCGGTATTTCTCCGGAGATCAATGCCCTGTCCACCGTAATGATGGTCGTCGAAATTTTCCTCGTATTGCTGGCCGAGTTTTTGCAACCCAGTCACAAGGCAAAAGAAAGCAACTAAAGCATTTTTACGCATTTCCTATGATGCCGAAAGTTGGCAGCCTAAGTCCGTCAACACGAACTCTCATCGGTTTTTCCCAGCTTGTACAGCCATACAAGCGGTCAATTTATGCAGCACCTATAATATTACTGTTATACAGTATTCTGGCTCATTGGCGGTGTAAGTAAACTGCCAGTCCGTAATGGAGGAGGGATTTTTGTAAAATGAAAAAACTGCTTGTTCTTCTACTTGGCTTACTGTTATTGACGTTGGCCGGCTGCGGCGGCTCGTCTCCTTCCGAAAAAAAACCGACCGGAAACCAGAAGCGCGTCTTAAATCTGTTCAGCTGGGCGGATAATTTTTCCCCTGAAGTGCTGGCCGATTTTGAAAAAAAGTATCAGTGCAAGATCAATTATGATGTCTTCGCCAATAATGAAGAACTGCTGGCCAAAATGCAGGCCGGTAACGCGCAGTACGATCTGATCCAGCCTTCCGACTACATGGTGGCAACCATGCGGAAACTGAATCTGTTGGCAGAACTGGATAAAGATAAACTACCTAATCTCAAAAATATTATCAAAGAGCTGCAAACACCGGACTACGACCCTTCGGGCAACCATTCTGTCGTCTATACATGGGGCGTGACCGGCATCGTTTACAATACGAAGTTTGTAAAAACGCCGCCCACATCCTGGGCGGACCTGTGGAAACCTGAGTACAAAGGGCGTGTGATCTTATTAAATGACAGCCGGGAAACCATCGGTATGGCGCTCAAGAAAAACGGTCATTCGGTAAATACCAAGAATGAACAGGAGCTGGCAGGCGCAGTTAAAGATTTAAAACGGCTCACTCCTAATCTTTTAGCCTATGATACGGATACCATCAAGCAGAAATTTATTGCGGAAGAAGCCTGGATCGGTACCATGTGGAGCGGCGATGCCTCTTTCACTCATAAGGATAATAAGAACATTGCTTTCGTGATCCCCAAAGAAGGCGCGGTCATCTGGGCCGACACCTTTGCCATCCCGAAAGGCGCGAAAAATAAAGAGCTGGCGCAGGAATTTATCAACTACCTGTATGATCCGAAAGTCAGCGCAAAAAATTATGAGTATATCGGATACAATGACCCGAATGCCAACGCTCAATCTTACCATAGCGAAGAATACAATAACGATCCCATGCTGAAAACGGCAAAGGACTTTATCGGTAAAGGCGAATGGATCAAAGATATCGGCAAGTCCCTGTCCTTATACGACCGGTATTGGACAGAATTGAAAACCGGTAAATAAAATTATAGAAAAGAGGTCGATACCATTATGAAAAAATGCTGGTCCCGCATTCTCCCCCTGTGTCTTCTGGTCGCCTTTTTTGCTTTTCTTACAACAGGCTGCGGCGGAAAGGATGAACCGAAGCAAAAAGTACTCAATATTTACAGCTGGGCGGATTATTTTGACCCGGCCGTATTGGCGGAATTTGAAAAGGCGAATAACTGCCGCATTAACTACGACGTATATTCCAACAACGAAGAATTGCTGGCAAAGATGCAAGCCGGCGGCACTAATTTTGATATTATCCAACCTTCCGATTACATGGTAACCACCATGACAAAGTTGAAAATGCTGGAAAAACTGGATCATTCCAAAATACCGAATATCGCCAATCTGATCGAAAGCCTGCAGCATCCGTCCTACGATAAAGACCAGAGTTATGCGATTCCTTACGTCTGGGGAATCACCGGCATCGCCTACAATAAAAAATACGTCAAAGAGCCCATCACATCCTGGGCAGATCTCTGGAAACCGGAATATAAAGGCCATATCATCCTGTTAAATGATAACCGGGAAGTGTTCAGTCTGGCACTGAAAAAACTGGGGAAATCCAATAACAGCAAAAATCCGGCCGAAGTGGAAGCGGCATTTAAAGACCTGAAACTTTTAAATACTAATGTATTGGCTTATGACACGGAAAATAATAAACAGAAGATGATTGCGGAAGAAGCCTGGATTGCCCAGATGTGGAGCGGCGATGCTGCTTTCTGCAATAAAGAAAACGGCAATATCCAATTTGTAGTTCCGAAAGAAGGTTCCCTGATCTGGGCGGACAACATGGCCATTCCCAAGGGCGCCAAAAATAAAGAACTGGCGGAAAAATTCATCAACTTCATCTATGATCCGGCGGTCAGCGCCCGGAACTTCGATTACATCCGTCTGCCCAACGCCAACGCCAAGGCGATTCCTTTGATGAAAAAAGAAATCGTGGAAAGCCCCATCCTCATTCAGGCAAAGGCCCAGAGCGGCAACGGCGAATGGCTCTACGACATTGGCGATGCGATCACTATGTATGATAAATACTGGACGGAACTGAAGACCGGACGGTAACAAGCAAAAGTTAACTTTAGCCTCTGAATGCAAAACGGCACCCGGTCCAAAGACCGGATGCCGTTTTCCTTTTGTGTGTTTCACTTGCTTCTTAACTTTCAACCTGATTGACAACTATAACAGGGAAATAGTTGACTGCTTGCCAAAAGTATCGCAGAAATAGTTGCCTGCTGACCAACTATATCAGAGAAATATTCTTCTACTTACCAAATGTATCAGAGAAGCATTCTTCTATTTGCTAAAGGTATCACGGAAATATTTACCATATTTTTCCGCAGGAAAGACCATCTTCACAGCGCCGGACATATAGCTGCCGAATGTATAATGGTCAAAGTACAGCGTCAGCGCTTTCCCGTCCCAGGTCCAGTCCAGGTTTTCTCCGGCTTGCCCATCCCTGGCAAAACAGTTTTCCAACTCGGTCAGATAGTCAGAATCAAAATGCCGTCCTTCCCCTTCATTGATCTTCTTTAAGGCCGGCTTGGCAGCCTTTTGGAGGAAGGCGTCCATCTTTCCGGGAGCAATAAAATCTTTCAGGCGGTAGATACCGCCGGTGGCAGGATTATAATTTACACATAAGGTGCCTGTATTGGGATGAGCGCTGCCATACCATTCATATACGTCTGTTAACAGGCTCACAATATTTTTGTCCGCTTTTTTCACAGAGGTTCTTTGTTCCGTCGTAAAATAAACATTGCTGTTCATAAAACAGGAATTGCTGTTCGTACTATTTTTCTTAAACTCTTCGGCTGTTTTTTTAAATTCTTTATATAAAGACTCAATCCGATTTTGCCAGACAAGATTATGGCCGCTTTGGATCGCATCGGACAAAGCGCCGTACTGCTCTGCATTATTCACATGAACCGTATCATATGAAAGCACCAGGCAAAGTTCGCCTTTATCATTGCGGTGCTCCAGCTTTTCCTGGCTGACGGCAACTTCCGGCGCGCCGGATTCCTGCTCTCCCATCCCTGCAGCCTGACAGCCCAGGACGCTGCCCAATAACATTCCGGCAAAAATCAGTACATAAAATAACTTTTTCATTTTTGGCTCCTCTCGTAAATCTTCCGTTTACTACTGTTGAGTAATATCTATATGCTTAATACTATCTGTAATAATTAAAATACACTATTAATACACTATTTAAAATTTCAGAAAATCCGCTTCCTGGTTGCTTCCGCCGACCAATACACCTCCTTCAAGGATATTACAAATACCCCGTATGCTCCAAAAGGATCTGCAAACCGATCAAACACAAAAGAACCCCGCCTGCTTTAGAAGCATAGCCTCCGGAATTTTCTCCCAGCTTAAAGCCTAACAGACCTCCCAGAAAAGAAAAAACAAAAGTCACAAGACCAATCAATACTGCGCTGTGCCAGATATTGATATCCAGAAACGCAAAACTGACGCCCACGACCAGGGCATCAATGCTGGTAGCCAGGGATAAAAGAGCCATCCGAGAAAAGCTGTAACTTTCCATATTCACCGGGCATTCTTCCCCCCCCCTCCCGGATCATATTGATCCCGATATACAGAAGGAGAAAAAAAGCGATCCAGTGATCGAAACTTTCAATATAGCTGCGGACCCGATATGCGGCCCAGTAACCGATCATCGGCATCAAAAGCTGAAACCCGCCGAACCAGGCGCCAAAACGGATAGCTTCCCGCAGGCGAAACGCCGGCCGTAAGGCCAAGCTGCCGCAGACGGACACAGAAAACGCATCCATGGAGAGCCCTACGGCAACCAAAAACAACTCTATCATTCCCATACTTCGAACTTCCTCTTCCGCGGCTATGTAAAAATTCACAGACTCTACTTTTTACTATGATCTTCTGGAATGTTTTTAATAGTACCGTATCACCTGATGAAATGCAAGCCGTTTCCTTTTTCTTCAAAAAGATTTCTTTTTTACTGTCAGTCAGTTTTCATTTTTTCTTATTTTATTTAATTTTTTTATCATAGTGTTGTATCGCGTTTCACCACAACATCCGCAGTTTCGTTATATTTTCCCGCTGTTTTCCCTGAGGACGGATCTGCCGTTCCCCGCCAGGACAACAGGTCCTGCCGACGCAGACGGGCGATCTCGCCGCCGGTTTTCAAGGCCCGGAAAGCCCCTGAAATCATCATCAGCCCGATAGCAATGGCGCAGGCGTCCAATGCGGCTCCTGTCAGCACCTCCGTACCGTAAGGCACGTCCCCGTTTAAGATGTAATGCATGCCCTGATACATACCTAACCCCGGCACCAGAGGAATAGCCGCAGGCACATTAAATACAGTGACCGGCTGCCGGAAAACCCGGGCCGCGATTTCACTGAGAAGAGCTACCACTAAACTGGCCAGGAAATTGGCCGTAAACGAATGGATGGCAAACACAGACTTTAACGTAATGAAAAGCAGCCAGCCGGCCGCTCCGATCACACCGCTTTGTACCAGGATCCTTTTGGGTCCCTGAAAAAGGATGCCAAAGGCTACCGTAGCCAGAAAAGCAAAGAAAAACGCTTGCAACATTATAGCAGACCTCCCCAGGACCAGGCTTTCAGCGAAAACACCAGACCTGTCGCAATAGAAAGCGCAAATAACACCGCTTCGGCAATACGGCTATTGCCGCTGAGCAGATCGCCGGCCATATAATCCCGTACGCCATTGGTGAAAGACAAACCCGGTAAAAACGGCATCAAGGCGCCAACGATAATGTTTTGCATAGTACAATGCCGATCAAAATAACAACAGGTCAGGGAAACGATACCAATCGCAAACCCGGCGAGAAAGTTTTCCCAAAAAGCGGATGGACGAAAGGTGTTCAACAGCTTCAACATAGCCATAGCGATAAATCCCGCTGCAAAAGCGGCCAGAAAATCATGAAAATTTCCGCCCAGAAGCATGGAAAAACAGGCGCCTCCCACACCAGAAGCCAGACAAAGACTCACCGGGCCGTAAGGGTGCGCATGAGCCAATTTATCCTGCAGCCAGTCTTTGGCCTCCTCATAAGAAAAATTCCAAAGATGATAATTAAACGAAAGCTGATTCACATCCATCATCAGGCCCAGATCCGTAGCGCGCCAACGCACTCGGAAGACTCTGGTCTGCCCCTGGGTACTTTCATCCCCCAAAATAATCACGGTAGGCGTACAAAATACATTCAGATCATAATAACCGTAACTGCGGCAAAACCGCATCATGGTATCTTCGACCCGGCTGGTTTCCGCCCCGCTTTTCAGCAAGATTTTCCCCATGTCCATGGCCAGGTCCATCACCTGATTTTTAGTCAGAGCGGCCCGATCCGTTGCTATAAATTTCGATTTCAGCAAATTTTCTGTTGTTCCCATCGTTTCCGTTTTTTCCATTTTTCTTACCGTTTTGACCCACGTGAATCGTTACTTTGAAATCAACTGTATTTTTGTCGTCGCAAGACCAAGTGTCACGCCAGCTTTAAAATTCCCCCGGCTGCCCAAACAATGTGGCGACCGCTTTACGAAATTTTTCCGCGCCGCCCATAGACGGATGAGGCACACAATGACAGGGAACCCTAAACTTTTGCAGCGTGCCGGCCGATTTTTGGCCGATGGCCACCACCTGCGCATTGGGCAATAACTCCAACAACTGCTTCGTATACACGATACCCACATTCAATTCGTTCCCGTCCGGCGTGCGATTGGTCAAAAGCCCTTCTTTTTTATAGGGGTGAAAAGGAAATATATTCCACAATACCGCATCAAAGGTACCCAGATTATGGCGGTGCAAACTCCCCCACATCACCGTCGCAGTAGGCTCGTTAAAGCCCATGGAGCGCTGTGTGCCCTTCAGCAAGGGGCAGTCAGGATTACTGGTACGCCGATACTCCCATTCCCCCAATACTTCCTGCGGCCGTACCTCCGGATGATGCCCTAATAAAATACGCTCGCTGGTCATGGCCATGCCGGAGAAATGTCCTCCCTGGTAGCCCAGACCTTCGGCCACAAATAAATAATGAGCCTCCCGGCGCAATTCCAGATAACGCTGAAAGTTATTATAGCGGATAACCGGCGCTTCCGGCCCGATGTCCAAACCCGGCTCATAATCCCGCCAGGGATTAAACACCAGCGGAGCTCGATAGGTTTTTAAATGCTTCATAAAAGTAATGATGTCCATGCCTGCTCCTGACATACTTATCTTAACGTGTTATTGTATCTGGTGTGCGTTGCATTACCAATATATCACAAATGTTCTTCCTGCAAAAATTATTATATCATAGAAGACCGTGGAATCGGTGGTGTTTTCTCTGCTTCCGGCGCAAAAATTTCTCACGCAACAGGATCATTCCATAAGATTGTAGGATTTTACTTTACGTTTGTCGAATTATATATTAATTATAAATTTTATTTTCTCTGGAGCATTTTGCTAAAAAGCTCAGAAAAAGCAATATACTTTTAATTTTTTAACCATACAGTAACGCAGTATGAGGCAAGCATATTTCGACGCGCATCCTAAATCATAAAGGGGCTTCCTATGTCTTATTACATATGTCTTGATATTGGCGGAACCTCAATTAAATACGGTCTGGCCGATGAAACAGGTCATTTTTTCCAAAAAGGGGTCCGGGCGACCGGTTTGCCGAAAAAAGGTATTCCCTATCTTTTGGCACAGATCACCGACATAATCCAAACGTATCAGAAAGACTACGAAGTCGCCGGAGCGGCCTTGGATACCGCAGGCATCGTTGACGCAAAAACCGGCGTGATCCTTATGGGCGCACGGAATTTTCCCGGTTACACAGGTACAAACCTGAAGCAATTGGTGGAAACCACCTGCCGGATCCCCTGCACCGTAGAAAATGACGTAAATGCGGCAGGATTGGGAGAGTATTGGCTGGGTGCCGGACAAAAAGTAAAATCGCTGGTCTGCATTACCGTAGGGACCGGCATCGGGGGCTGTGTCATTTTAAACGGGCACTTACTGCGCGGAATCTCCGGCAGCGCAGGCGAGATCGGTTATATGCGGATATCGGGTACGGAGAATGATTTGGAAGCCTCCGCCGCTGTTCCCTGGTTAATACAAACGGTAGCTGAAGTCAGGAGATTGCCTCCTGAAGAGCTGAACGGGGAAAAGATTTTTAACTGGGCCAAACAAGGTGATGTTGCCTCAATCCAAGCCATCGACATCATGTTCCAGCGTTTAGCCGCCGGTATCGGCAATATCTGCTGTCTGTTAAATCCGGAACTGATCCTTTTGGGCGGCGGCATTATGGCGCAGCAAGATTACCTGCGCCCCCGACTGGAAGCCTCCCTGCTCAAAGCCCTGTCGCCTCAGCTGCGGGGCAAAACCCGGATCGACTTCGCCCGTTTAGGCAATGATGCGGGGATGATCGGGGCGTTAAGGAACTTTTTAGATTGCAGGTAGCTGACAAATACTTTTACATCAAATAGCTCCGCCTTTACTGCATATCTCGATTTTTGCACCGTACAAATGTCTTTGCACTACAACACCGCAACACATTTACACCCTAAAATTATGTTTTCACACAACTATACCCGTATTTACTCCTTATAACTGTGCATTACTACGCAAAAGAAAGACAGTGGTAGCTTTACCACTGTCTTTTTAACTGCCAGTTCAACGGCTATTTCACTACCGTTTTAACCATTTGCGAACCGAACAGCTTAACGATTCTTTGTTATATAATTTCCTTCGGATCTTGCAAGTATGTCCACACTGCTACTCTTCGTGGAAACGCTTTTATTTGCCACTCGGACATTGCGCAAAAACCCGCACTGCGTAGAATGTTACCGAATCTCTTACGCCAGCACATCCTCCCGCATTTCTGCCGATGCGGCAGGAATCATGCCTTCCGGACATTTTTCCTTCGCTACCGACAGCATCAGTTTCAGGCGGTTCAGCTGATTGACTTCCGAAGCGCCGGCATCACAATCCAGCGCCACCAGATTGGCATCTTCATAAGTACGGCGCATTTCCCGGAATACGCCCTTGCCCAGAATATGGTTGGGCAGGCAGGCCCAGGGCTGGAGGCAGACTACGTTGCGCACGCCCTCTTCCATCAAACGGGTCATCTCACCGGGCAGCAGCCAGCCTTCGCCGGCCATGTTGCCCAAAGATACGTGGCGGGAAGCCAGTTCCGCAATCTTATAAATGGAGATCGGCGCCGTAAAATGTTTGGATTTTTCCAACGCAGTCCGTACCGGGTTCAGGAAAAACTCCGCCACTTTAATAAACATCTGTCCGCCGAATTTATTCAGCCAGCTGCCGTCCAGAATATCGTGCCGGGTGATTCCATCGAAAGCCATATACAACATAAAGTTGGCCAGTTCCGGCATCACCACTTCCGCCCCTTCCCGAGCCAGTACTTTTTCCAGATGGTTATTGGCAATGGGGTGATACTCAACCAATATTTCTCCTACAACGCCTACCTTCGGCTTCCACAGCTTAGGTACCAGCGGAATGGCATCAAATTCTTTTACCAGATCACGGATCGTATTCCGATATTTCAGGAAGTTGCCATGAGACAATTCTTCCTTACATTTATCCATCCATTTGGCAAACAGACGGTCTGTAGAACCGTGGATCAGCTCATAAGGCCGCATCCGGTTAGTCACGTTCTGCAACAGATCGCCGTACACAATGGCTTTCGCCACATCCTTAAAGCCGGTAAAGTTCAGGCGGAAGGCTTCCTTTTCCAGACCCCAACAGGCAAACACCGGTACCTGGGGATAGCCTGCGTTTTGCAGGGCCTTGCGCATCAGATTCAGGTAATTGGTAGCCCGGCAGGCGCCGCAGGTCTGGAATAAAACGATACTGGTATGATCCGGATCGTATTTACCGCTTTGAATCGCCTGAAGCATTTGACCGATCACAACGATCGCCGGATAGCACATATCATTCTGGACATACCGCAGGCCCAGGTTGATCGCTTCCTGTTTCGGCGTTTCCGGGATGACCACATTGTACCCGTAACGGTTAAGGACATGGGTGATCAGATTGAAATGGATCGGAGCCATCTGCGGGGCCAAAATGGTATGGGTCTCTTTACAGGCCGGTGTAAAATGAGCATGTTCCTCAATTTCCAAGGGTTTATAATCCGGCACATGACGACGGGCCAGCACCGCCAGCAGCGAACGCAGGCGGATCCGGGCCGCGCCCAGATTACTTACCTCGTCCAGCTTGATCATGGTGTAAAGCCGCTGATGCCCTTCCATGATCTCCCGCACCTGATTCGTAGTGATGGCATCTAAACCGCAGCCAAACGAACTGAGCTGGATCAGATTGATTTCCGGATGGGCTGCCGCAAAGCTAGCCGCATGGTACAAACGGGCGTGGTAACTCCACTGATTTACAATATACAGTTTATCTTCCGGCGTATCCATATGGTAAACGGAATCTTCGGAAACGATGGCCAGATTATAAGACTGAATCATTTCCGGAATCCCATGATTGATCTCCGGATCGATATGGTAAGGACGGCCGATCAGTAAAATCACCGGGATATTTCTTTCTTTGGCGATCTGCAAGATCTCCGCGCCCTTCTTGCGGACATCGGCCCGATACTGCTCCAGCTCCCGGTAACCGGCTTCCATAGCGGCCCTGATCTCTCCGGCAGGAATGTCTTCCGACTGAAAAGCCTCTACCAGACGTTCTTCCATTCGCTGCGGATCGTTAATCGGCAGAAAGGGCTGCATAAACTTAATGTTTTTATTGCGCAGGACATCCATATTGTTGCGGATATTTTCTGCGTAAGAGGCCACGACGGGACAGTTAAAATTATTGCCGGCGCGATTTACTTCGTCATCCATGTTGTGGGGCAGACAGGGGTAAAATATCTTTTTTACACCCTTTTGGACTAAATCCATCACATGGCCGTGGGCCAGTTTCGCCGGATAGCACAGAGAATCGGAAGGGATCGTGGCCATGCCTTTATAGTAGATCTGCGCCGAAGATTTCCCTGAGAGCACCACTTCATAGCCTAATTTGGCAAAAAACGCCGCCCAGAACGGATAATCTTCATACATATTCAACACACGGGGAATACCGATCTGGCCCCGGGGCGCATACGCGGCCGGGCGATAATAGTCAAACAATCTTTCATTTTTATATTCGTAGATGTTCGGCGCTTTGTTGGTATTTTTCGGCTTACCTTCCCCCCGCTCGCAGCGGTTGCCGGTAAAGTAACGCTGTCCGTCCGGGAAGGTCTGCATGGTGACCAGACAATGGTTGCCGCAGCCATTACAACGGTAAGATTTCGCCGTGACGGAGAAAGTTTCCAGTTCTTTTTCTGACAGCAGAGAAGAACGATGCTCCGGCGCCTCCGCCTGCTGTTCCAGGGAAAGGATCGCCGCACCATAGGCCCCCATCAAGCCGGCAATATCCGGACGGATCACATCTTTGCCCAGTAATTTTTCCATATTGCGCAGTACGGCGTTATTGTAGAAAGTACCGCCCTGGACTACGATGTGGTCGCCCAGCTCTTTGGCGTCCTTTAACTGCATCACTTTAAACAGCGCATTCTTAATTACGGAAAGACCGATCCCTGCGGAAATATCCGGCAAAGCGGCGCCTTCCTTCTGGGCCTGTTTGACCCGGGAGTTCATAAAGACGGTACAGCGCGTGCCTAAGTCCACCGGTGCCTGGGCATCCATGGCTTTATCGGCAAATTCCGCCGCCGTCATCCCCAGCCCCTGGGCAAAGTTTTCAATAAAAGACCCGCAGCCGGCCGAACAGGCTTCATTTAACGTGATTTTACCGATATTTCCATTGCGGATCAGGAAACACTTCATATCTTGTCCGCCAATATCCAGCACACAGGACACGTCCGGGCAGAATTCCAGCGCCGCCCGGTAATGCGCAAAGGTTTCCACTTCACCGGCATCCGCATGAAGAGCCGCCTGCACGATTTTTTCCCCGTATCCAGTGGTCAAAGCGCCGGCAATATATGTCTTTTCCGGCAACGCTTTATACAGGCCTCTCAATTCCCTGATCACGATCTGCAAAGGAGAGCCCTGGTTACTGCCGTACTCTGTATATAAAATTTCTTTATCTTTCCCGATGGCCACAATCTTGGTCGTGGTAGAGCCCGCGTCGATCCCTACGTAGACAGGCCCCTGATAATCGGCGATTTCCCCCCGTTTTACCCGGTCTCTGGCATGACGCGCCAAAAAGGTTTCGTATTCCGCTTCATCCCGGAACAGCGCTAACTTTTCATCCCGGGCGATACCGAAACTGCCTTCCGTCTGACCCAGATTCGCCACCAGATCATAGAAAGTCAGCTCTTTTGTTTCCTCCGAAAGCGCGCAGCCGATGGCAACAAAATACGCGCCATCCTCTACATTCACCACGTCTTCCGGTTTCATTGCCAACGTTTCAATAAAGCGCTTTTTCAGCTCCGGCAGAAAATATAAAGGACCGCCTAAAAAAGCAACTTTGCCTGTGACTTCCCGCCCCTGCGCCAGATTGCCGATCGTCTGATTGACCACCGCCTGAAAAATGGACTTGGCAATGTCCTCTTTGGAAGCGCCGTCATTCATCAGCGCCTGGATATCCGTTTTCGCGAATACGCCGCAACGGGACGCAATGGTATACACCCGCCGGGCATCCGCAGCCAGCTCGTTTAACCCTTTGGCATCGGTGTTCAACAACGAGGCCATATGATCAATAAACGCGCCGGTCCCGCCGGCACAAACACCGTTCATCCTCTCTTCCGGCGCGGAACCGAAATACATGATCTTGGCGTCTTCCCCGCCTAACTCCACCACCGTGTCTGTCTGGGGGATCAATTTTTTTACCGCAGTAGAAGCAGCAATAACCTCCTGCACAAAAGGAAGACGCAACCGCTGCGCAATCCCCATTCCCGCCGAACCGGTCAGAGCAAAGCGGAAACGCTCCCGCCCCACCCATTGCTTCAGCGCTTTCAGATTCTCCGTCAAGGCCCTGGGAATATCAGAAAAATGCCGTGCATAATTTTTGTAAAGGATCTTATCATCGGCATCCAGCACCACTGCTTTAATGGTGGTGGAACCCACATCGATCCCTACCTTTAATCCTTTAGTCATACGAACACCCCATCTATGTAAAAGCAATAAACAGACAGCCCACCGCCAAATGAGAGCCGCGTTGCCTGATTCCGGAGCTGCTGCCGAGGCCGGTCAAATGAAAACTTTTCTCCGCCCTTCCGGAATGCGTAAGACCGATTCCCGCCAAATGAGAGCCTCGTCCGGTCACCAAAAGGGAACGCGCAGGCAAATGAAACCCGTACTTATCCCTATCATTATATTATACCCCATTACAATCTTATTACCATAATCTTTTCTACCCATTAAGTATGATTCTTTTGAAGTAGTACTACTTTTCGTTGCAGATTTTTCACAATAAATTAGCACTCTACCGTTGACAGTGCTAATTTGAAAGATTATAATAAATATAGAAGCAAAGAAAGAACACTGCGGGAGACAAAGTTCCTTACCCAAAAATAAATACGCCGTCAGGCTTTTATTTTGGGAGCAAAAGTCAAAAAGTCAGTTGTTCATTTCCTTGCTCCATATCCAGCGAAATGGAATAGTTTAGTTTAGTTTAGTTTAGTTTAGTTTGGTTTGGTTCAGTTTAGAAATGGAGGAATGACATATGAGATTACCCAGCATTTTTACCGAAGGCTTATTTGACGATTGGATGAATGACAACGGTTTGATGAATCCGACCGCGTTTCTTGGCAGAGGCGATAACCCACTGTATGGCAAACATGCGGCCAACATTATGAAAACCGACATCCGTGAAAAAGAAGACGGCTATGAAGTAGCGGTCGATTTGCCCGGCTTCAAAAAAGAAGGCATTCAGATCCAGCTGAATGATGGCTATCTGACCATCACTGCCGCAAAATCGTTAGACAAAGAGGAAAAAGACAAAGAAGGCAGATTCCTGCGTCAGGAACGGTACAGCGGCACCTGCACCCGCAGCTTCTACGTAGGCCCGCAGATCACCGAAGACGACATCAAAGCAAAATTTGAAGACGGTACCCTGCGTCTGGAGATTCCTAAGAAAGATCCGAAAAAGGTCGAAGGCAAGAAATATATTGAAATTGAAGGGTAAGGACAGCGATTTTGGAAAAGTGTCCTGAAACGGACAGGTAAAGGATTTTTAAGCGAAAATACAGTATCTATAACACGACAAAAAGACGGTGCTGCCACAAAACAGCGCCGTCTTTCTTTCGCCAAAAGTACTATCTTCTGTTATAATAAAAAAGCGAAACTCTTAACACCTTGTCGGTAACGACATAAAACGTTTTTAGGGTTGCGCCAACTGTTCTACCGGCATTGGCCCGTTGCCGTGTTTTCTTTCTATCTGCTCTTTTCGTTACCACCGTTATTTTCTTTTTCTGCCACTTCCTTTTTCTGCTATTTTCTTTCTACCATTATTTTTATCTTACCGAGGTCCTTATCGTGAAACGCAACCTTGTGATTGATAATCTGCGGGGCCTGGCCATGTTGGGTGTCATCGGCATTCACATCGGCTCTTTTGTCTTGTCTTCCGCTACCCCCAGACTTGATTTATTCTTGCTGCTGCAAGTTTTTACCCGCTTTGCGGTGCCGGCTTTCTTTTTCATTTCCGGTTATGGCCTCTTTTGCGGCAATGCGCTGGAAAAACCGTTTCACTATTGGGAATTTATGAAGAAGCACCTGATCACAGTGGGCCTGCCCTATCTGACCTGGTCTTTATTTTATATCGCCCTTTGGCAAAGTGAAGATATGATCCGGCCGGACGGCAGTTTTTCTCTCTCTGTACTGCTGGTCAAGCTCCTGCTGGGAGAAGGTTGCTACCATATTTATTTTCTGATCATCCTGTTGGGCTTTTATTTTACCCTGCCTTTTTGGCGTGGGCTGGTAAAATGGCTCCAGCAAAAAACAGCCGCAGGGCTTGCCGTTTCCCTTGCGGTACTGGCCGGCCTGCAGCTGTGGCTCTATCACTGGAATGCGGTGTATTGGGTCTACCCTGCCTGGACCGCAGGCCATCCGTTTATCCTGCGCCTCCTGAACGAACGGGTAAACTACATCCCCTTATTCTATGGTTTCGTGTTTATTTTAGGGGGGCTGTATGCATTACATGAAAAGACAATGCGGAGATGGCTGCAAAGCCACCTCCCCCTCTGCTGCAGTATTTTATTTGCTTCCTGCGCCGTGCTGCTTTGGCGCTTTCGTGCCTATATGCTGCAGGGCAAAGAATTGGAACAGATTCCTGAGTATCTGACCCAGCTCACACCGGAAGGTCTTTTGTACACCATTTGCTGGCTCTTATGCTTCTGCGCGCTTTTGGAAAAGCTGCAGGAAAAGGGAGCGCGCCTCACCGCATTAAAGGTGCTCTCTTCCTATTCCATGGTGATCTATCTGATCCATCCCTTCTTTTTAAACCTCTGGTATGATTTGTTCGGCAAGCTGGGCTTTGCCTATGCTCAGGTACCGGTACTGCTCTATTACCTGTTGGTTCTTTGCACGTCGCTCCTGGCCGGGGTCCTGATCCACGGGCTGGCATTGCACAGCAAACCGTTAGGACTTTTATTACTGGGACGGCAGCCAAAATAACGTACGATGTTTATAGGCAACATAATTGCCATGCAACCTGATTACCACAAGTTATAAAGCCGTGCCTTTTACCGGTCGGAAAAACCGTTTCATATCTGCTCCCTCCAGGGTCAGCAGATATATTTTTTTGTCCAGTCCGCCGCCATAGCCTGTCAAACTGCCCGTACTTCCTACCACCCGATGGCAGGGGATGAAAATCGAGATTTTATTATGTCCTACCGCGCCGCCCACCGCCTGCGCCGACATTTTTTCCCGTCCCAACCGTTTGGCTGTCTCGGCAGCAATGGTGCCATAAGTTGTAGTGGCGCCATAGGGTATCTCTTGCAAGATTTTCCATACCGTTTTTTGAAACAAAGAACCTTCGGCATGCAACGGCGGCATAAAATCGGGTTCTTGGCCGCTGAAATAAAGGTCCAGCCATTTTTTTGCCTCGGTCAGAATAGGATTTTCCCAAACCATATATTCCGGCGGTTCTTTGGGTGCGAAATAGTTTCCCGCTTCAAACCATAGGCCGGTCAATCCCTTTTCGTCCGCAGTCAGCACCAGTTTTCCCAGGGGCGAAAGATAGTCGGTTGTATAGTGCATGCCGGAATACCTCCTTCATCGCAAAAACCCGGTCAGCCGCAACTGCGGCCATACCGGGTTTATATGCTGCTCAGTTCTTCGCTCAAAACGAAGTTTTAATTTGTGTTTCTTACGCTTCTTTGGCTTCTTCCAAAGGTTCGATGCTGATGATACGTTCGTCACGTCCATGACGGCCAAAACGTACTTTGCCATCGATCTTGGCAAAAATCGTGTAGTCACGACCCATCCCTACGTTTTTGCCGGGATGGAAGCGGGTGCCGCGCTGGCGAACGATGATGCTGCCGGCGGTCACTACCTGGTTCTCATGCGCTTTGGTCCCCAGACGCTGTGCGTTGGAGTCGCGGCCGTTATGAGAGGAACCGGTACCTTTTTTATGTGCATGTAATTGCAGTATAATTTTAAACATTCGTTTCACCTCCATGTTCGTAAATTCGAACATCTTGCGGACATTGCTCCGCCAACTGTTTCAGCACCATTTCCATGCTGCCGAAAAGCGTTTGGCTCTGCCTGTCCGGCTCCTGCTTCAAGGTTACCTGCAGCAGGCCTTGCTTTGTATCCGTCTTATATTCTACGGAATAGTGTAATTGTTGTTCCAAACCTACAAGAACCATCTGCGTTGCCGCAGAGACCCAGGCGCAGATCACGCTTTCTCCCGCCGGTGCATCAGCTGCATGACCGCGGGACTGAAACCCGATGATCTTCCCTTGCCGGTTCCTGTATACATCAATGGTAATCATTTTCTCATTAAGCCTGAATGCCGCTGATCTTCACAGCCGTAAAGGGCTGACGATGACCGGAGCGTTTGCGATAATTGGCTTTGGCTTTGTATTTGAAAACCAAAATCTTATCGCCTTTGCCCTGTTCGACAACGGTAGCGGTAACTTTAGCGCCGTCTACAAACGGTTTGCCAACGGTTACTTCGCCATCGTTCACGATAGCCAGAACTTCTTCAAATACCACTTCGGCATCTTTTTCAGCGTCCAGCTTTTCTACGTTCAGAACATCGCCTTCTGCTACTTTGTACTGTTTGCCGCCGGTTTTGATAATTGCGTACATGTATTGCACCTCCCTTATTCATAGACTCGCCAATTACGGTACGTTATCCTGGGATAACGATTTACGGAACCTTCTTGTGCGGTTGGGGACGGACATTCCTGTCCAGACTAAAATATAATAGCACAAAGCCCCTTTTCTGTCAATATGGGGCGTATTTCCCTCCATAGCAAGGGTCATTACAGGCCGTGTTTTACTCTACATCGGAGTACAGAGGGAACTGTCTGCACAACGCGGCAATCCGTTCGTTGCAGCTTGCGATTACAGCTTTATTTTCCGGATCGTTCAGCGCATCGGTCATCACGCCGCCAATGAGCCGCATCTGTTCTTCTTTCATCCCCCGGGAAGTGAGCGCTGCGGTCCCTATACGAATACCGCTGGTAACAAAGGGACTTTCCGTTTCATTGGGAACCGTGTTTTTATTCACGGTAATATGCACGGTATCCAATACTTTTTCCGCCGCTTTGCCGGTCAGATGTTTATTGCGCACGTCAACCAGGATCAGATGGTTATCCGTGCCGCCGGACACCAGGTTGAAACCGCCTTTGATCAATTCTTCCGCCAGGGCCTGGGAGTTTTTAATAATTTGTGCCGCATAGATTTTAAAGCTGGGCTGCAGCGCTTCTTTTAAGGCTACCGCTTTCGCTGCGATCACGTGCATCAGAGGTCCCCCCTGCATGCCGGGGAAAATGGCCTTATCGATCGCCTTGGCATATTTTTCTTTACATAAAATCAACCCGCCGCGCGGTCCCCGTAGCGTCTTATGGGTCGTTGTGGTCACTACATCCGCATAAGGAATCGGGCTGGGATGAAGTCCGGCAGCGACCAGGCCGGAAATATGCGCCATATCCACAAACAGCAGCGCGCCTGCTTCCTGGGCGATTGCCGCAAATTCAGCAAAGTCAATGATGCGGGGATAGGCGCTGGCCCCGGCCACGATCATTTTCGGTTTATGTTTTAAAGCTAACGCCCGCACTTCCTCATAATCGATCCGCTGGGTTTCGCTGTTTACTCCATAGGAAATAAAATTGTACAGCTTACCGGAGGCATTGACCGGACTCCCGTGGGTCAGATGCCCGCCATTGGACAGATCCATGCCCATGACCGTATCACCGGTCTGAAGCAGAGCGAAATACACAGCCAGATTAGCCTGTGCGCCCGAATGAGGCTGTACATTGGCGTGTTCGGCGCCGAACAATTTCTTCGCCCGCTCAATGGCCAGATTTTCCGCGATATCCACATACTGACAGCCGCCGTAATAACGATGAGCCGGGTAGCCTTCCGCATATTTATTGGTCATTACACTGCCCATGGCTTCCATGACCGCTACGCTGGTATGGTTTTCAGAGGCAATCATTTCCAGATTATTTTGCTGACGGGACTTTTCCAGTTCAATCGCATCATAAATCTCTTTATCAGACTGCTTTAAAGCTGTTTTTTCCAAGAACATCTTTTTCCCTCCGCTTTCTGCTTTATTTCAATAAAATCCGGTTTCCTTAACTGGTTCTCATAACAAAAATATTATAGCAAATTCTTGTCACAATACCAATATCAACTTCTAAGAATTCCATAAAACTGATAAATAGGTGAATAAGTGGTGAATAGGTGAAACAAATTTCCCCTCAGACCGACAAAAACATTTAATTTTGCCCTTCTATTTAAGAAACATTATGGCAAAACCCCCCAGTCTTTGATATAATATTACAAAATATATGTTTTACATCCCTCGTGTTCCAGGCAACATAGGATGTGACAACGAAAATTTTCTCCAGGCAACACGCTGTCATCACAGCGTTATTTTTAATGAATGACCTGGGTTATCACACAATACAACAGGAGGATTACATGAAGAATCTGGAAAAAAAGATTAAAAAAATATCCGAGGATATTTTAAAAGATTACGGACAGGAACGGGCCATCGACAAGATGAATGCCTTTTCCAGCCCGGATATGGATACCGTGGTGGATATTTTAAATAAATTGCAGAAAATCATGTTTTTGGGTTATTTCCGCAATAAAAATTATCATTTTTATACGGCGGAGAATAACCTTCAGACTTTGGTGGAAGACGTTTTATTTAACCTGACAAAACAGATTTCCATGTTTTTACGCTATCTGTCTGAATATAAAGATGCGGACTATCGTACCTGTATGGATAAAGCGCAGGAGATCGCCCTAGAGTTTATGTCCCGTATCCCTAAGATCCGAGATTTAATCGATACCACCTTGCAGGCGGAGTTTGAAGGCGATCCGGCCGCATTCAACAAAGACGAGATCATCTTTTCCTATCCGGGTATGTACGCGATCATGGTCTATCGTTTGGCGCATGAATTCTACAAACTGAACGTGCCTTTGCTGCCCCGCATCATGACCGAATATGCCCATGGAAAAACGGGGATCGATATTCACCCCGGCGCCACCATCGGTCGGTATTTTTTCATCGACCACGGCACCGGCATTGTAATCGGCGAAACCACCATCATCGGGGAAAATGTAAAAATCTATCAGGGTGTCACCATCGGCGCTCTTTCTACCCGGGGAGGCCAGAAACTGCGCAGTATCAAACGGCACCCCACGATTGAGGATAATGTGACCATTTATTCCGGCGCTTCCATTCTGGGCGGCGATACGGTCATCGGCCACGACTCAGTGATCGGCGGCAACACGTTTATCACCATGTCCGTCCCACCCTGTTCCAACGTAAGTATAAAAAGCCAGGAGCTGCATATCAGTAAGCAGGGAAAACCCGACTCCAAGCCTAAAGAAATGGAGCAGTCGCCGGAAATGAAATGCACGTTTTAATGCACGCTCTATTTGTATGCTCTATGGAAACAAATACACTCACTGAATCAACAAAGAAAAAAATCGTTACTTTTTAGGGGGGAGATCATTGACAAAAGAGGAATTGAAGAAGCAGGTATGTGAGGCGATCGAGGCGGCGTCTAAAGAGATCGAGGGACTGGCCTGCCGCATCGAAGGCGAACCGGAACTGGGTTATAAAGAGAACAGAACCGCAGCTAAAGTAGCCGCTTATCTGCAGCAGTTGGGACTTACCCCGCAGACAGGTCTGGCCCTGACCGGCGTGAAAGCCTGCGTCAAGGGCAAAAATAAAGGTCCCTCCGTAGCAGTACTGGCGGAACTGGATGCTATCGGTACCCCGGACAGCCCCAAGGCGGATCCCCTGACAGGAGCCGCCCATACCTGCGGCCATTTTCTGCAGATGGCGACCATGCTGGCTGCCGCCACGGGAATCGTCAAAACCGGCGTGATGCAGCACCTGACCGGAAATGCGGTATTCTTTGCCGTTCCTGCGGAAGAATATGTGGAGATCACCTATCGCAACACATTGCGACAAGAGGGCAAAATCCATTATCTCAGCGGTAAAAGCCAGCTCATCTACGAAGGCCATTTCGATGATGTTGACATGGCCATGATGATGCACTCCCAGGCCAATACCCCGCAGAAAGCCGTAGCGGTAGGCACATCCAGCAACGGTTTTGTCGGCAAGACCGTGCAGTATGTAGGCAAAACGGCGCATGCCGCCAACGCGCCTCATGAAGGGATCAACGCCCTGAACGCGGCCTGTCTGGGCATTATGGGAATCAATGCCTTGCGGGAAACCTTCCAGGAAAAAGATATTGTCCGGGTACATCCCATCATCACCAAAGGCGGCGATCTGGTCAACAATGTGCCCGCCGACGTGCGGATGGAACTATACGTCCGCGCCGCTACGATGGATGCCATCGACCACACGCATAAACGTGTGGACGCCGCTTTAAAAGCCGGCGGAGATGCCGTGGGAGCGAAAACCATTGTCGAAACGCTGCCCGGTATGCTGCCGTTGCGCTGCTGCGCTGACATGAATGAATTATTTGTGGACAACATCAAGACCTGGTCCCCGGAAACAGAGATTATCGATGCCGGTCATTTCAGCGCTTCCACCGATATGGGCGACGTTTCCCATATTATGCCGGCCATCCACCCCTTTGTCGGCGGTACCGATGGTTCGCTTCATACCAAAGACTTTACCGTAACTGATTTTCATGCAGCTGTGATCACCCCGGCCAAAGCCTTCGCCTGCATGATCATCGACTTATTATACGGTGAAGCTGATTGCGCTAAAAAAATTTTGGCCGCCAATAAACCGTTGCTAACGAAAAAAGAATACATTGCCAAGCTGGATTCTTATTTCGACGCATAAGAAAACAAAAAATAAAAGGAAGTGGCTAAGTATGAAAGATTTCCGTCTTCATCTGACCGTACTGATTCTGGTTATTGTCGCAGAAAAGATTGGCAACATCACCATCGCCGTGGGCGTTGGAAAAATTGTGCTGCTGCCCATGATGTATGCTCTGATCATGGGCGTACTGACGGCGCCGCGCTTCACCAAAATCTCTACCGACAAAGAAGTGAAAACAGCGAGTTCTCTGTTAGGCGTCACCCTGGTTTTGTTGATGGCCAAATATGGCTGTCTGGTAGGGCCCAGCCTGCCGAAAATTTTAGCGGCATCCCCTGCGCTGATTTTGCAGGAATTTGGTAACCTGGGAACTATTCTTATCGGCGTACCTCTGGCCGTCATGGTCGGCCTGAAACGCGAGTCCATCGGCGCGGCCCACTCGATCGCCCGTGAACCGAACGTAGCGTTGATTGGCGAACGCTTTGGTCTGGACGGAGCAGAAGGACGCGGCGTTATGGGCGTATACATCTGCGGTACCGTTATCGGCACCATCTTCTTCGGTCTGATGGCCAGTATTGCTGCCGCTTACCTGCCTTTCCATCCCTATGCCTTAGCTATGGCAGCCGGCGTTGGTTCCGCCAGCATGATGACCGCCGCGGTAGGTTCGTTAAGCGCCATGTATCCCCAGATGGCGGATCAGTTGGCAGCCTTTGGCGCCGCTTCCAATATGCTTTCCGGCCTGGACGGTCTGTACATGAGTATCTGGATGGGCCTGCCGATGGCAGAATGGCTGTACAGGAAATGCTATCGTGTGAAGTATGGCACAAACCCCGAACCGGGCGTAGTGAAAGAACTTAACGAAGGGGAGGACGTAAAATGAAATTAGGAGAAACCTTAAAGATTTTATTTATTTGCGGCTTACTTTCTCTGGTAGCAAATGTTGTCGGAACCAAATATAATTTTGTGGAAGCCATTCCCGGTATGTTGCTTTTAATTGCGCTGGCCTTTATCGGCATCTGGCTTGGCAAAGTATTACCCGGCGGTATTCCCGGCGTAGCGTACGTAGTAACCCTCGGCTGTATCCTGACCTACCCCTCCCTGCCCACAGCAGCCTTTATCAGCAGTGCCGTAGGTAAAGTCGGCTTTTTGCAATTATGTACGCCGATTTTGGCTTATGCCGGTGTCGCTATCTGTAAAGACCTGGACGTATTTGCCGAAAGCAGCTGGCGCATTGTGATCGTCAGCTGTGTGGTATTCATCGGTACATATATCGGTTCGGCTGTCATTGCGCAGCTTATTTTAAAAGCGATCGGCCAGATTTAAAGATACTTTGTTCGTGACAAGACAATATAAAAATTCCTCTATGTGATTTTAAAAACGGCATATTGGTCATACTGAAGAAAGCGCCGCCCTGAAAAAGAAGGCGGCGCTTTTAAAATATTTTAAAAAGTTGTCAAAAAGTTGTCAATGTACGCAAGTCCAAAAAGTTGTCAACCTCTGGAAGTGGCGGAGAGGGTGCAAACTCTTCCGGCATCCGCTCCACAGGCAGCATTCAGCAACACATCAATTAAATAGGGCAGAAAATAGGGCAAAACATATATTTCACCTCAACTAAAAAACGGCTGCAATGGCCGTTTTTTATGCGCTTTTCTCTTAATTATTTACTGATCATTGAGCGCTGCCGGTTTATTTGGTTTTATTGATTCGTTTTTCTCTGAATGGCTCCCAAACTTTATAAAACCTTTTCCCTTCTTCCCAAAGTTCTCTTTCTTCATCAGGATCGCCGCCATCAAGGCCCCCTAAAGGCTTCCTGATAGGATCATACTTCTTGAAGATAGCCTCCCGACGTTCCAGATGCTCTTTTACTAATTGCCTCTCTTCTTCATCTGTGAATCGGCTAAGTAATTTATCCTTTGCGCGCTGATTAAGCAATTCCACCTCTTCGAATCGACTATGCATTTTTTTATTTGTCATGGCGCGCCAACTTCCTTTGTATCAGCCATTCTTTTTTCCCTTTCTGTTCGCATGGAAAAAACAATCTCTTTTGCATCCTTAAAATATTTTTTTGCAAAAATAATATTATCACAAACCGCATGGTTAAGCCATTTGTGCGGTACATATCTGTGTGATAATCATTTTACGTCCGATAACATACATTATGTAAAATTTAACCATTATAATATTTAATTATTTTAATTTTATATTCTATTTATTTACATTTTCCTCTTTTTCTTTTAAGTCCTCTGGTACAAAAACAATTTGTGTCCCCTCGGCGTCCTGGAAAAGAAGCTGGCTGTCTGCTTCCTCTGCTATCTTGATGAGCTCTTTCACTGTGAAAGCATCCCGCCAGAATTTTGAATTTAAGCCTTGACGCGTAATGCCAAGCGCCGCCGCAATTTTATCGTTCCCAATCCCTTTTAATTGGAGCAGGGCCCGTACTTTATTCGCTACGCTCATGGTATCATCTCCTTTTTGGCTATTATTATAGTTTAAATGTATATTATCGTCAATCCTGTTTTTAAAAACGTACTACCTGGGGTAGGGTGTGCGCAATGGTCGGGAACCCCGTAACGCCTGCCTATTTTACGGAAATGCAAAACGGCCTAATATTTTGGCCACCGACGCCCCAGGGTGTCACCTCACCTGACCCCCTTTTTAGGGCCTCTGAAATCTCAGGATGAATTGCTGACCAAGAAAAAATGAAAAGATTCCGTCGATACGACGCCTTACCCCATTAAATTTTCAAACATCCCCCCTTTCAGTGGGGATCAACTGCGGTTTATCATGCAAGCGTTTGGGAATTTGTCAACTTATGTCAACTTATATCAACTGCACAATGCTGGCTTACCAACTTTTTATTGCAGGTTTTTATCTGAGGTTTTCTTAGGTTTTTAACAGTCAAGTATTCCTTGACTGTTCCCCAATACGATTTTCTTCCCCCTTTTTTAGGGCCTGTATAATCTGCAGATGTTTTCACGTAAAACCCCCGCGCGTATAGCCTCTGAAATCTCTGGATACTTTCATGTAAAACCATCATGGGTATTTCAATTTTTGAAACAACCATACGCTCTCCTGAGCAAAGTGTCCAACCCGACGATCAATTACATCTTTTCCTTTTTTAGGGACTCACAAATCTCACCATACTTGTTTCAGATTCGCTAACTGTCGCAAGAAAGCACGCTGTCAGTCTCTCTTATCGTTTTTCTTTTTATCTGAGTGTAAAACCATGCACCGCTGCGTAAAAAACGATTGTAGGCCTTTCTGTGTGGTCGTCGTTTCCCCAGCAGATAACCTTCCACAGTATGGCCATTCTTCCCCCAGCGGAACGGAAACACTTTATTTTCTTTACCGGTGACTACTGACTATTTGGGATCGCGAGACCCTCAAGGCGGACGAAAACACTTCAAAGTACCTTACAGGTCGTCCTCTCATCTCCGAAACTTTGAATCCGTTTTTTTGAATTAAATGCAACTATTTTTTGGGACTCGCAAGACCCGTGTCCTTTTTCCTCATAGAAGTACCTTGATACCCCGGGGGGGGAGTACAAAGCGAAATTCCTTGCCCGGTAAGAGGGGGACGGGGGTAGCGTGGAGAGGGGTAAAGCTCAATAACGCTATGGCAAGCACCATAGCATTATTTCGCCAGCCCTTTGCTGGGACTGTTTTCTCAAAATCAGTTTGGGGGTTTGGGGAATTTTTACAGAAAAAAAGAGTATGCGCGGTATGGAACCGGTCCATTGAAAACTTTTTGCGCATACCCCTCATGTCCTTATTTGATTTTCAAATTCAGTACAAAGTCTGTGCCATAAGCCGAGGCCTCTTGCTCCAGCCCTTGTAAGAATTTTATGTAGCTTCGGATTACCGCCTCTGTTTGGCTTTGACTTTCCGTGTCTTTAACTTCTAACTCTACATTGACCCTCAAACGATAACACCCCCCTCCCGGATTTCTGCTTTCTTGCCGTAAGGTCTTTCCTTGTATTTGCCCCTGACCGTTGCCCTATGCCCCATTACATAACCAACCCGATAAATGATGTTGAACACATCCCAAAACTTTTCCGTTGTAACATACCCGTCTTTATCCGGTAACATTTTCCACAGCGAGAGAAAGTGCGAGTACTGCACCGAATCGACGGTCAGATATTTTACCGTTTCCGCGATCTTTAGTAAGTTTATTTTTGCCACTGGAGCCACCCCCTTTCATTCCCACAAATAAAATGCGGGGAATTTTTACGTCCAGTTTTCTCAAGTTTTGTTTAGCGAGACTGCGGGATTTGCTTTAACTGAATACCTACACCCCCCTCACGCGCGACCCGCGTATTACACTCTTGGGTCCGCTCGGTCTTATAGGGTTGCCTTTTCGATTCCGAGATGGGGGGATGTCCATTTATTCTCCCTCGCTTTTAGTAAAATTTAGTAAAGTTTGGTCAGGTTTAGTAAGGTTTTAAGTTAGCCTTTTTCTTCCCGTGCTTCAGAGTGACCGCTCCGGATTCTTTCGCGTGTTGGTATTTTTATGCTTAACGACTGATGCTCTGCAGTAGCCGGCACTGTACTTCCTCCGGTTTTCTCTCTGTTCCGTGCTTATACCCTAACCTGTAAGATTCTACGGCAACCGCTGCCATCTCTTCATTGACTGTCCTGTGCTCCGCCTGTCCGACCCGTAGAATATCCGTAACAAGACGCCACAGTGCTTCATTACTTTTCTTGTCCATGCTGCACCCCCTCAATAAAGCGCCGGGAGCTTTTCAGCTCCTTGTATATTGCTTCGCAGAGTTCTCCACCAACAATGCCCAGCGCCTGCAGTTGAAAATAAAAATTTTCTTCCTTATCCGCCGCCCGAATTGATTCCTCAATCAATAAAGTAAGAGCCATGATCCGGTCGACTTCCTGCTCAATATAATCGACTGTCGTTTTATAACAGGCGATTGCTTCGCTTAACTTAGGGTCCAATACGTTAACCATGATTCAACACCTCGTCTATTTCGCCTATTATATTGTGAACCTTAAAGCAAACGCCTTTCAGCTCGTCCTTTGCATGAGCCAATAGTTCTATTTCTTCCTGGCAGGTCTCCGGGGCCTTTCGCTCAATTCCACGGGTCGCTTTCTCCTGAAAGGAATCAATTGCGCTTAAATTTGCGCATATCGATTCCAGAACGATAGAAGCTGCCCCTAATTGACCTTTTAGCTTATAAGTATCAACTTTCATTATTTTCACCTCTTTTATGTTCACACCACTACACTTTTATACCTTTTAGATATAAAAAGGTGGAAAAATGGAGAAAATGGAGTATTTCCATAATATATATATTTTAAAAAATCGCTATTCATTCATTATAGAGAAACACCGAAAACTCAATTTCTCCACCCTCATTCAAAACCGTTAGTCATTTTCAGGGCAATTCCCATAAAATTAAACCCCGTTTTGTATTCCCGGCGATAGAAGCCTTTCAATTCCATGACCTGGCTAAAAAACTTCCGTTTCATAGGTGACCGCCGGTATCCGTTGAGCGCGTAATAATTCAGAAAGTGCTGGTAAAGGTACGCTACCCCTATCCGGGCCGTTGGATCGATCACGCAGCACTCCTCGATAAACTGCTGCACCAGGTCATTATCTGAGTAATACTCACCCAATGCCCGCGTCAAGGCCTGTGGAAGTTCTCCCAGTCCTTCCCGCTGCCATAACCGGCAACCCTCTACGCACCAGGCCAATACGTCCGGCAGGTTATCCTTGGACTGTAACTTTTCAGTCAGGTCCAGGTCCTTGTCCTTGCCTTTGAATTGGACGTTGAACGGGAAGATCACAAAGCGGCGTTTTAGCCCTTCGTCGTTCACGTCGGCCAAAGCCGGCGCGTAATTGCTGGCCATAACGATTTTAAACTGAGGAGCAAAGGTAAAGGAAGGGCGGCGGAGCTGCCTTGCTTGGATCAGATCGCCGCCGGTAAACCATTTCAATTTTGCCGCATTGAAATGTTTACCCAGTTGGCTTTCTCCGGTTCGCACCTGCCGGACACCTGGCAGCTTGGCGATCTCCGGACTGGCCGCTTCCCCGTCTGAAAAGCCGCCTGATAGGAAAATGTCAATATTGACCACTTCCGCATAATCCCCCAGCATCCGCCCGATCGTTTCCAATATGGTGCTTTTCCCAGTACCGCCTTGCCCGTATAGCAGCACAAATTTTGCTTCCTTGACGCTGCCGGTCAGACAGTATCCGAACCACTTTTGAAGCCAGCGCCGGGCCTCATCATCCGGTACACAGGCCTTTATCGTCCTGTCCCAGAGACTGTCAGAACGGGGCGGCAGATAATCGCACTGGCACAATTTCGTAATCAGATTGTGCTTATCATGTGGGAGCAAGGTACCTGTCTTAAGGTCTAGCGTCCCGTTCTGTACGTTTAGCAGCATGGGGTCAGCGTCCAATCGATCCGCTTCAACCATGACCCTTTCCGCAAACTGTTCCATGATACTTTTTATCTTGGCCGTATTTTCGCAGTTCTTAAGATTGGCCATTTTAGACTGGTAAATTTTAACCTCTTCTTTAGCCATAGGATCCGGCCGTTCGTATTTTTCCAATGCCAGGCTGGTAATGCGACCCATGGCCACACAAGCCCTGTAAAGCCGTTCAATCGGTTTCCAGCGGACCCCTGTAAAAGCGTGCCAGGGAAACCGGCTACCGGAACAATAGAGAATCTTTCCCTCATATAGCAATTTCATGCGGTCCGCATGGCCGGCCTCTGTGTAAGGAAGATCCAGCAGCTTATGCGCCAGTTCTTCATCCACATCTGCGCGTTCCAACGCCGCCAATACCTTTTTTACCCGGTACACTTCCGGGTCATATACGTTATGTGTCCCAGCTATTGCTTTAGCAATCGTCATAGCCCCGTAGGTCTTAGGACCGTGCTTTTCATCCCATTTTGGGCGCATCAAGCCGGAGCTTCGGAAAATGCGATCCATTTCGGCGGCGTCTTTCCGGCAATAAAAGGCAAGGTAGTTGCATAACGCCTGGTCTGCCTCTGAGGGGCTGGTATAGCCCGTAGTATCACCTCGAAGCAAGGCGCGTACCTTTTCCCCTGTCGGCCCTTTGGCTCGCTCTATAACGGATAGCGCGTCCTCATCAGAAGCCGCCGGGTTCAGGTCTGTTTTTCCGGGGGCCGTTTCCGGTTTTGGCGGCGCATAATAGGCAGCATATAATTGATTGATCTCATCCTGACAGTCCCGGATCGTTTGATACGGTTCTACAACACGGCCCGTCATGACAAAGTAACGTCCGCTGTCGTAGATCTCCATACCCAGCTTTGTATTTCTGTTACGATCACCCGGAACATTTCCCTTACAAATAATATGGATCCCGGTTCCGCTGGTACTAATCTCTGTATAGCTTTGCAGCGTATCAATCGCCGCCCGGGCCTGTTCGTTATAGGCCCCGTTTTCGTCAATGCAATGGTCAATATCGACCCCCACATAGCCGGACCCCGAGAACATGAACCCGATACCATCCGCCGATTGGTCCGCCGCCGCCTCATCAAATGTTCGCCAGGTGGTCGGATCGTTACTTTTGGCCGGTTTCCCCGTACCCGGTGTATAGGGTACTTTCTTCCTGTGGATTACCCAATGGGGCAGCGCCTTTAATTCTTCCGGTATATTTAAATAGTTTTGCATTGTTTTTTCTCCTGGGTTATAATATTAATAGCCTCTTGTGACTCTTCGCGTGAGTTCTCTGGGCTATCGGAACCGGTACGTATTGGCGTGCGACCGGTTCTCTTTTTTTGCGCAAATTTAAGCCGAATCCGTTGCGTGACTGCCATGTATTCCATCACGCTTAAGTGTCGGTTATTGCGTCCAAAACGGTAATAGGTTCTGCGTTTTTTTGTCATAAGCTCATCACCCACAATCCCCAGCCTACCAGCTTATGGATCATAAAGAACAGCCATAACACCAGCAGTGCTTCCAACATCCCGTGAAACAGTTTGCTACCGTAAAAATAAACGGTTCCGGCGATTAATTCCGCCATAAGTCCACCTCTTTCAAATACGCCCTATTCTTCCGGTTTAAAAAGTCTTGCCATGCCTTAAGCTCTACCAATTTATGTTTAGGCCCCATATCTAAAATAGAGCCTTGATAACGGCGCATACCACGCATTTCCTTAAGGTATCGGTATATTGTGGTACGGCTGGTATCATACATCTTAACCAACTGGCAGGGCCTTGCATAAAGCCGCTCTGTGTCTTTGACACGTCGGATTTCCGGCAATTCACCCATTCGATCACGTCCTTTCTTTTCGCATTCTCCTGAGAGCCCCCGCGCATCCACAAGGTGATTTATATGGTTGAGGTTGAGGTATGTGGATGCCGCCGGGGATCATCAAAAGAACAATTCATCAATCGTCAGCGGTTTGTCTAATTCCGTTTGAATAAGATCGCGTATCTTTGCTTTTTCATGATCCGTAAACGGAACCTTGCCGGATTCTTTGGCTTGATAAGAAGTAACGCTTACATTAAGCAGCTTGGCGAAGTCCTGCTGTGTCTTGCCTAACATTACCCGGTATCCGGCTATTACGCGCTTAGGTTGCATTTGTGTATCACCACCTTTTTAATTTTGTCCAGCAGCTGCTTTATTTTCGCCTATTTTTGTCCATTATGCTGAACGACTAACACAAATATAACCCCTGCACAATACATTGTCAAGTAAAACTTAAAAAAATATTGCTTTTTGTCCAGTAGAAATGGTATATTCATCTTGAGGTGATTTATATGTTAATTTCAAAACTCGGGAAAATATTAAAAGACAGGCGGCTTTCTATCTCTGAGGTTTCCCAAGCTACTGGTATCAGTCGAACCACGTTAACATCGTTATCCCAAAATGCAGGGAATGGCATTCAATTTGAAACATTAGAAAAATTATGCGCATATCTTTCAATACCTATATCTGAACTTTTTGCATACTACCCTTTCAATGTAATCCTTGAATTTCTTTTACCATCTTTTTTTAATATCTACAATGAAGAAGATGGCGGGTACATAGAGTACAGAGATTCCGATATTTTCGATATAAACTTACACTTCGACTCTGTATTACCCGATGGACCAAGTATAAAAGTAACCGCACACGGAAACATCTTGTATGATGAAAGACGCCATGAATTGACAGTACGTATCATGCTTTCAGACAACAAGTACGAAATGTATAGGTATCAGATGATACTTGATCAAGCAGATCCGGTTATTTTTGAACACATTAATAATTCCCTCAAAACCGAAATAGAAAACGAAATCTTAAACGAACTTCCACAAGGGGATATTGATAATATTAGCCTACATATAGACACAAGCGATTTTTTATTTTGGGATAGAAAACAGATGTATGACTATGCTTTACTAAGCATCGTGGCTCAATTAGATTATCTCGAACAAAGCAACCAAAAAAGGATACCCCATAAATAGAAGCCGCCCCAAGAAAGGCGGTACTTATGTGGATTGAAAAACGAGAAAACAATAAGGGGACCAGGTTCGTTTATTACGAACGGTACAAGGATCCCAACACCGGAGAGCAGTTCAAAGTTAATGTAACGCTAAGCAGCGACAGCAGCCATGCTAAAAAAGAAGCGGCAAGGATGCTGCATGAGCGAATCTCCTTGAAAAAAGAAAAAGCAAAAGAAAATCGGTTTATTTCCTTTGGGCAGGTGGCACTTGATTGGGCCGAATATGCCCGGCCTATGGTGAAGCCTCCGACCGCTGCCAACCATAACATACACAACCGGAAGATACTTTCCTATATCCCCAGTAAAACACGCCTTATTGACGTGACCCCAATTATGATAGAGGACTTTATAAACGGGGTATATTACAGGGAGAATCGCTCCTATAGCTATGCCAAGAGCCTTTTATCACAGGTTAAATGTATATTCCGGTACGCCAAACGCAAACGGTTAATAAAGGATATAAGCGATCTTGAAGAGCTGCGGGTCACCCGGAAACCATTCACGGAAGAAGACATACGGAAGAAACAAAACAAATTTTTAGACCGGGAAGAGCTCCGGAGTGTACTTTCACAGCTGGAGAGAATCAACCCCAGACTATCGCTGGCCATGGAGTTTTTAAGCCTTACGGGGCTACGCTGTGGGGAAATGCTGGCGCTGCGGGTCTGTGATTACGACAAGGCGGCGGCGACAATCAACATCAACGGTACATTACGCCATAACGTACAGAATGAAAAAGGGGAAAAGCGAGGAACCCCTAAAAATATTTACTCTGTGCGGGATGTTGCCCTGAACAGCCGGGCGGCGGCGATACTCGACCGGTTTATTTTAGAGAATAAAAAAAGCAGCCTGTGGGGTTCAGGCTACAAAGACCAAGGCTATATTTTTACTACAAACAGGGGCGCTCCTTACAATATTCAGTTTATTGGGCATCAACTGCGTAAACTGCACATCAAGGACAAGATAATCACTACGCATATTTTCCGGCACACACATATCAGCATTTTGGCAGAACTGGGGATCCCCTTAAAGGTTATCATGCAACGGGTAGGCCATAACGACCCGGCAACGACTTTAAGCATTTACACCCATGTTACGACTGCCACAAAAGAAGAATCGCTTAAAAAGCTGGAAGCGTATACCCTGTAAAAATAGGGCAGAAAATAGGGCAAAAACAAGGCCCAAAATAGAAAAAGACTGGAACATTCAAGCTCTTTTCAAAACCACTTTAACCCCAGATTCCAAGCCAATCTGAATAGTTTTGAAACAGTTTGCAACATTCCAGTCAAGTAATGTAAAAGTATGGCGGAGAGGGTGGGATTCGAACCCACGGAGGCTTGACACCTCGCTAGTTTTCAAGACTAGAGCCTTCAACCGCTCGGCCACCTCTCCAATATGGAAAATTATATGCTAATTTCTACATTGTGTCAACAAGATTAAAGACGCGCTTCCGTTTCTTCCAGCACCCTTGCTTCCAGTTCCTCACCCTGCCGTAAAATTTTCTCCAGACAGGCTGCCTTCTCTTGCACAAAAGCCGCATCCTTTACACCATGAAGGTTAATGCGCACATTATAAGCTATGACTTTCTGACAGGCCCGTGCCAAAATAGCGGAAGCCGAGCCGTCCGTAACCAACATGGGGCTTCCTTTCGTAACGACAACATAAGCGGCTTGCATCACCTGTACACAGATTTCTAAAACTCTCAGGGAAGCATTGACCGCAATCTTGCCTGCCTTCTCGATCGCCCCGGTACGGATCATTTGTTCTTCCGTTGTCGTCTTAGGCAATTGATACGCCTTAAGGATCACGGTATAGACCTCCGCATCCTCCTGAGCCATCACCAGCAGCGTTTGCTGCAGCCTTTGCGTCGTTTCAATCACCTGCTGCAATTCATCGGCCACCGGGGCATATTTGGGCTTGTTTACAGCCATATGTGCCGCCATCCCTGCCAAAGCAGCGCCCATCGCTCCGCAAATCGAGGCCGCGCTGCCTCCTCCGGGCATGGATTTAGCAGAATTCAGGTCCTCGATAAAAGAGTTGATAGATTGTTCCGCATATACATTTGTTAGATTTTCCACGTTGTGGCCCCCATGTTAAATTTTATTGTTGCATCAATACTGCCGATTTTAAATAGCACAACCGATGGTTCGTACGATTCTGACATGCCTTTTATCGGTGCATCACTGCCGGTGATTTTAAAATGGCACAACGGTATCACCGCTGTGCCATATATCATTGATTTAAGCCGGCCGTTCTTTTAAAAACGAAGACGGTCGTCGCCGGTATAATTGATCGTTTTGGCATAGCGCAGAGCAAATTTAAAGAAGTCCATTTGCCTGCCTTTGTTCGCCGCATTCGCCAGATAACTCAGATTATAGCCTTCTGCCCCCTGTTGCATACGGGAGCTGACAAGGACTTTGTACACCTGGTTATTTTGCAGGCTGTTGCCATTGTCCAATTTCACGGACCCCACTCTTGCCCCTTCCGGTGCAGTAAGATGGGCCTGCACTTTGATGCCGGAGAAACGAATCAGCCCTGCGCCTGCATTCAGTCCGTGTTCCAGAATTGCTTTGATCTGAGCGCCGGTCAGTTCCCCGGTGATGATCTCATCCTGATACGGTAAGACGCTTTGCAGTGTCCCTTCGTTTATGGCTCCCACCGGAATACTGTATTGGAAAGAACTGCCGGGATACAGGACGATATCCGCATTGTAGGCCTTTCTCAACAGGTCCGTAAAATATTCTCCCAGGGTGGATTGCCCGCCGGGATAATTCGTCAGAGACACCAGGCTATCCGCCAGATGTTCGCCTTTTTTCGCCGGCTGCGGCTGGGGAACGGAACCGTTTATGTTCTGATAGATACTGGTTTTAGATTTTTTCTTTTCCGGTTTAGCAGCATAATCGGAAGGTGACATGGTAGCAAGTCTGCCGCCGCCCATTAAGCGGGCATAAGTTTTTTCCAGTTTTTTGTCCGGTTCAGAAGGCAGCGTCATGGTCGCCACAGTTTTGGCTACGCCGACCAATACTTTTTTATCGATGCGGTTATACAGAAAATGCAGGTTGCCTAAGTCTGTGCCATTGGGCGCCCCCGCCGCTACCGGAACTTTATTGTAGGTCCCCTTCACAGCGTCGTCTCCCCCGGTAACAAACACGCCATCCACCCCGGTCACCTGATCCAGCAGGCCGGTCACTTCCCCTGTAACCATTCCATCACCTTCGCCGGCAGCCTGTAAACTGGTCAGCAGGATCACAATACCGGCGCCGTTGTGGCGCAATTCGTCTACACATTGCTGTGCCACCTGAGCGGCAGGCACCACACGATAGCCTCTGGCCTGCGCCGCCGCGGCAGCCTGACCGCCCAATAAACCGACCACGCCAATGTTAGCGCCGCCCCGGTTAAACAGCAAATAGGGTTTAAAGGGAGCAGCGACCTTCCCATCCGCGTTCAGCACGTTGGCACCCAGATACGCAAAATAAGAGGTAGCTACCTGGTTGGTGATCTTATGCGCCTCATAAGTAAAATCCTGCGCGCCTAATACCGTCGCTGCGATTCCCATGGAATTGAGCATCAGGATCGTCGGATCGCCCAGCCGCTGATCATTTTCCGGTGTGCCGCTCATGTTATTCGCACCGCCCAGAAAAGCAGTGCCATAAGGGTTCTGCTTCGTGAGACTTTCCAGCACACCGGAAAGACGCAGCGCGCCCGGGTTACTTTCCGTTTCCGTAATATGACCGCGGAAATCACTCAGGCTGTAGATATCCACTTCGCCCAGCGGTTTCATGATGGCGGCTTTCCCGGCAAAAGCAGTTTGGCAGGCAAACAGAACTGCCAGCATCAGAAAAATAATTTTTTTCATGAAGTCATCTCCTCATATCGTAATCGCTATGCCTTTTTCTGTTCCAGATAACGACGCACCTGTATCACTGCGGCCAAACCGTCCAGCGGCTCCGATGGCACTCTGAGCCCCAGGGGGATCAGCCTGCGCCAGCCTTGCGGCGGATGAAGCTGCCAATACAGCGTACGGGCTTCTTCCGTGGTATAAGACTCATCGACCAGATGAAATGGTATGCCGGTGAAGCTGTCCTGGATTTGCTGCCTTTGTTTCTGACTGTTTGTTCCATCGCCCATGACAATTCCTGCCAGTGCGGCCCGCAGCGCCCAGAAATTAGGGGTCTGTAAAGTTTCCCGGACAAACTTCTCTGCCCGTCCTGTCAGGCCGGTCGCTTTGACAACGCGTACCGCTACGATCCGGCCCGCCGCGTCTACCAATGCCAGTCCGGCCTTATCGTTGCCCGGGTCGATTCCCAGATAACAGGGGCCGACAGATTTCGTTGTCAATAAACCGGCGGCTCTATGCAGTTTTTCCTTTGCATTCAGGTCAGGGCAATCCGGCAACACGTTCCACTTCCAATCGCAACTGTACGGGACCGGCAGAAGAAATATCTCCATCCGCGTAAGCCGTCAGCAACACCTGACCTCCCAGACGCTGCATTTTCCGCGCGGTTTCCACCATGCTGATGGCATTCATATTTCCTACATTCCCGGTCAGAGGATCCGGCAGCACACCGGCTTCCACCGTCAGCTTGTTAATTTCCTGCAAATAAGTCAACAAGGCTTCATCTAATGTGGCTTCTTTGTTATTTAAGTTTATGACCTTGCGATAGATTTCCTGCCCACCTTTGTAAATGAGTTTATTGGGCAAAATTTCCAATTGGCAGACTACCGGCTGACCGGCCACCGTATTAGACGTGGAACGGACCCGGACCAAAATACTGCCCTCGTTTTTATCCAGCGCAGTCAGTAAGTTAAGATATTCCTGCTTGGGCGTCCAGATAATTTCCGTCCCGGAATCTTCCTTCAGTCCCAGACGGGCCAAAGCCGCCCGATTCGCTCCCTGCAATACCCAATTAACCTGCTTGCGGTTTTCCTCCGCCGAAAGACCGCCTTTCACTACACCGGCAAAGACAACTTCCCCGGAACGGAAAAGCAATTGTCCCTGGCGTTGAACGACCAAACCTTTTTTTAAGGCCTCCGTCTGTTCTTCCAGCTTAACGATCTCCTGATTCAGCGTTTCTTTGGCTTCTGTCAGGTTTTGTACTTCCGAACGGGCCGCAACCAGAGCTCCCTGCGTCTGCTCATACTGCTGCACCGCGGTCTGCAGGTTTCGTTCCGCCGTTTCTTTGTCTGCATTCACGGTTTGAATGCGTGAATCCAGATCCATGACTTCCTGATTCTTTTGTTTCAGCAAATCCATGGCTTTGGCATATTCCACGCCGGCGCTGGCTTTTTCTTTATTTAACGTCTGTAATTCCTTTTGCAGTTTCTCCATGCCGAACAAGGCTGTACGGGCATCCCGCGAAGCCACAGCCAATATTCCGATAGAACACAACGCAATCAGGACGCCGGATAAAACCGTCAACAGAACGGAGGTGTTATGCGGCCGAAGCCCAAAAACCGTCATGCGCTTTTTCCCGATCTTGCTGCCCAGCTTATCTGCTATATAGGCAATAATACCGCCTATCACAGCCAATAAGAGCATCAACCATACGCCGAACATATGAACTCCTTTCTTCACGTCTGATTCTTACAAAGACCAGCCTCTTATGAGAACCGGACTTATATTTTTTGCCTTATAAGATATAGCAGTGTTTACAACCTCCGATAAATCGTTTAAACCATGATCAAAGGCTGCCTTACCTTTGCCAACATTCAATAATTCGCTCTTCGCAGCAAGGCGATGCCTGCCGCAAGACAAATGATATTCGGCGCCATTGCCGCCAGGAAAGGAGGAATCACACCGCCTTTGCCCAACCCGGTAGTAAAAGCCATAATACCATAGTACACAAAAATAACGATTACACTGATCCCCATACCAATGGAAGAACCGCTTCGCTGCCGCTGCGTACCCAACGGCGCCCCTAAAAGAGCAAAAACAAAACTGGCTAAGGGAATCGCAAAACGCATAAATATTTCGGTCCAGTGATATGATGTGGACTGTTTCTGCCGTTCTAATACCTGAATATAACCTCGCAGTTCGCCCAAGGTCATCTCATCCGCATCCTTTTGCTCCCAACTCACTTCTTTCGGTGTCGTATTAAGCGGGATCACCTGCTTGGCAAAATTGACCTTGCTGGTAACGCCTTGTTTTTCATCCATCGTAAAAACGCTGCCGTTCTCCAGAACCCACTTATTATCTTCCCATTTTGCCGTATCTGCGGTTTGTACGCGTGTCAGCTTTTGGTTTTCAAACTCCTCAATCGTGATATTTTCCATAATACCGGTCTGTTCATTAAAGGAACGGGCATAGGTAATGCGCTGTGTCTTACCGCTCAACGTTTTAATGACCACATGCTCCTGGGTCTTCGGTTTCACATTGCCCCGAATTTCCTGTGTCAGTATCCGCTTGGCTTCTGATTTGGAAGGCGGCACCACTTTTTCTGCCCAGATTACGGAAAACATGCTGACCACAAAGCCCATCACCAAAACCGGAGCCACAATACGATAATAACTTATACCGCCTGATTTCATGGCGATGATCTCACTGCTGCCCGAAAGTTTGCCAAAAGCCATCAGCGTCGCCAGCAAAACAGACATGGGAAACGTATAATTGATCACTTCCGGAAGGCTGTACAGAAACAATCTTGCTACCGTACCTGTGGAGGCGCCGTAGGTCGTGATATATTGCACAATTTTAAACAACATGCTGCTGGCGATAAAAATGCTGGAAAAAGAGGCTACCCCGAAAATAAAAGGATAGAGCAGCTCTTTCAATACGTATTTGTCTAATAAACGTAATTGCATCTGCGTCCTCCTACATCCTGAAGTTTTCCCCTAAATAATATTTCCTGGCAACAGGGTCGTTCGCGATGCTCTCGCTGTCACCATGCAATAAAACCTGACCGCTGGCCAGGATATATGCCTTATCCACGATACTCAGCGTTTCGCGCACATTATGGTCCGTGATCAAAATACCGATCCCCCGTTTTGCCAGATGGGCAATCATCCCCTGAATATCTGCCACCGCAATCGGATCAATGCCCGCAAAAGGCTCGTCCAGCAAGATAAAAGCCGGGTCCGTAGCCAATGCCCGCGCTATCTCTACCCGGCGGCGTTCTCCCCCGGACAATGCGGTACCTTTGCTTTTGCGAATATGATTTATCCTGAACTCCGCAATCAGATCTTCCATCTTTTTTTGCTGCTCGTCCAAAGATAACGGCGTGGTTTCCAGAATGGACATGAGGTTTTCTTCCACCGTCATTTTACGGAAGATCGATGCTTCCTGCGGCAGATAACCAATCCCTTTCCGGGCCCGTTCACACATAGATAACTGTCCGATTTCCTGACCGTCCAACGTAACAGTTCCCTGATCCGGGCGCGCAATGCCTACCACCATATAAAAGGTGGTGGTTTTGCCTGCTCCATTAGGTCCCAGCAGGCCTACGACAGAGCCCTGCTCTACGGTCAGGCTCACATCATCCACGACCTTGCGGTCCCCATAAATTTTTACCAGGTTTTTTGTCTCGATAATCAAGCTTTTGCCCCCTCTGCCTGAGATACCGTGTCCCTGCCTGCGGCAGTAACTGCTGTTTTTGCCTTGGTATTTCCCTTGCCCTGCGCTACAATAGCTTCTTTACCTTCTTTGCCGGCAGGCTGTGCCGCCGGACTACCGTCTGTCTTCTTATCTTTCCGCGGATAATAGACGATCCTCACATTCCCCGAAGCATGCGTTTGTGTATTGGACGCAGAGGTATTGGTGATACGAAGTTTGTTGCCTGTGATCGTATTCCCATCACGCGTTGCTTTCGCGTTGCCGATCAGTTCCACATACCCCGTACTGCGGGAATCATAGACGGCCCGATCCCCATAGCCTGTCGTATTCTGCGCTTTATTTTCCAGATTTACACCGCCGGTGGCATTCGCAATGCCGCTTTGCATATCATACGTGATCTTACTGGCAGTCAGCCAGCTCCCGTCAGTAGCAGATAAACGGGCGCTGCCGCCCAGGGTTTCCGCATATTTTTTATCCTCATGATAGTCTACACGGGGAGCGGACAATGTCTTATCCCCTTTGGTCAAATGGGCATCGCCCACCGCAGACACAAAATGTTCCGTATATAAAACCAATTCGTTGCTGCGCAGATGCTGATCTTCTTTATCGGCAGTCACGCCCCCGTACAGGTGTCCTGTGCGGCTTTTGCTGTTAAAGGTCGCGCCGCCCTGTGCTACAGCGGTGCCTCCGTCTTGTTTGATCGTCGTTTTTCCCGTCGCCGTACCGTCCCCGCTTTGCAGATCGTACTCAATCTCCGTCGCGTCTACGCTAAAAGGGGCCGGCGATCCCTGAGGCGCCGCCCACAAAATGCTGTTGTGAGCCACAAGAAGCACAGCGCCCGCTGCCAATAAAAACTGTCCGGCCCGTTTATAGGATTTATTGTTCTTCATATTGACCGCCCCTCTCCACATGCGCCTTATCTTTTAATTTAAAATGCACCAGCTTACTGGATGTAATCACCTGTTCCGCCCGGGCCAGCATGTCATCTTTAATGACTTTAACGGCGCCGGTCGCTGTTAAAATATCCTCTTTCTGTTGCCACTCTACTTTATCCGCCTGCAAAAATCCGCCGTTTTTTAACCGGGCCACAACCCCGCCGGATAAAGCAAAATCATTCGTTTTCAGTTTTACACTGCCTGCGGAAGCCGCCACATGCATCGCATCGCCGTTATTAAGATAGACCAGACCATCCAGCTTTTTTACTTCGATCAGATTATCATTGACTTGCGTTGCCTCTTCTACCTTCAGTTCCCATAATTTTTTACCGTTTTCATTGCGGCTCAGAACCGTATTATGGACGGTTGCCTTCGCAGATGGACCCGTCATATTGTTTTTTTCCGTCGGCTTCGGCACCGCGCTGCCCCAAAAGAGCCAGGCAAAAATCAGGATTAAAGCTGCCAGACCCGCCAACACAGCCAGAATCATTTTCTTATTCTTCATGGCCTTTTGCTTCTCCTTTATCCTTACGTTCTTTTACGTTCGCAACGGTTGCATGTTCTGCTTCTGTTTTTTCTTTATACGGCGTGTTCCAGCGATGTTGGAACCACAGCCAGTTATCCGGATATTTTTTAATGACCTCTTCCACCGCTTTCGTCATCTTTAAGGTCAGTTTATAGTCATCGGCTTCCTGATCGCCGGTATTTTCGTAGTAAAAGGGTTCTCGTACCAGAACCTGATGTCCGTAGCCACCGCTTTTGCGTATAATAAAAATCGGAATACAGGGGGTCTTGAATTTACGGGCAAAATAAGCAGGGCCATTAGGCGTGGAAGCCATTTTCCCTAAAAAAGGAACAAACACCCCGTCTTCGCCACCATCCTGATCGGCAATCAAGCCTAACATCCGGCCTTTGCGCAGCGCCCGGACGCAGCCTAAGATCTCGCTGGTACCCCGGGCAAAAATTTCCTGCCCGACGCCGCGGCGCAGCTCATTCATAAAATCCGAATAGACTGCATTCGGCTGCGGTTTTTCCACCGCGCTCAGAGGAAATCCGTTCAACGCTAAAGCCGCCCCCAACCATTCCCAGTTATCCATATGACAGGCTAAAAGCAGAACGCCTTTCTTTTCCTGCAACGCTTCCCATAAAATCTCCGGATGGTCGAAAGAAACCAGCCCCCGGATATTGTCTTTATTTAAAGCGGGCATGTGGAGCATTTCCAAAACCGAGATCCCCAGATTGATGAAAAGACGCTTAATGGTTTCCCGGGCTGTTTTTTCATCATAACCCAAACGCTCCCGTATAGTCTGCTCGGCACGGACCCGCTGCTTTTTCGCGATCTGCCAATATAAACGCCCCAGTCCCTTGCCCAGTTTTACCAAGAGTTTATAAGGGGTATGTGAAGCCAGCCAACTCATGGTTTTTAAAACTCCGTACAACATTATTGGCGATTCCCTCCCCCTTCTTCACTATAAGCTAAAACAATTTGGGACCAAATCCCTCTGGCCTTCAGAATCAGTTCCAACAGGTCCCGGACTGCTCCCTCGCCACCTTTATGCAGCGTCACATAATCGACTCTTTCTTGCACATCTGCCGCCGCATCTGCCGGAGCGGCCGAAAAACCGGCTCGCAACAAGGCAGGAAGATCGTTCAGGTCATCACCCATAAATGCGACAGCTTCCAGCGGCAAGCCTTTGCTTGCGGCCAGTTTTTGCAGCGCACTGCCCTTGGCCGCAATCCCTGTCAGCACGTTTTCGGCAATGCCCAGTTCGGCAGCTCGACGGGCGATCACAGGGCCTTTGCGCCCGGTCATCAGAACTACCTCTAAGCCATGTTTTACAGCCGCTGCGATGCCCAGGCCGTCACGGCAATGAAAACGCTTGAAGAGCTCGCCGTCCGTTCCCATATTGATGCTGCCGTCTGTCAGCGTACCATCTACATCAAAAACTACCAGCTTAATACGCGCAGCCTTTTGTTTTACCTCTGACCCGGACAGTGTCTTATCTCTCATCTCTGCTCCCTGCCATTCTTTTGCTTACTACTGTAGTGTTGATTTTGCACCCGTTCAATCGCTGAAAATCCTGCTTAAAAGATTTTTCTTACACCACGCCCTGACGCACCAGATCCGTCATGTGAAGCAGCCCGATCACATGCCCTGCCTGATCTACCACCGGCAAGACGGTAATGGGTTTCGGCGTATGGCTTTCCATGATATGCAAGGCCTGCGCCGCCAGTTTTTCCCTGGTAATGGATTTAGGCGTCCGGGTCATTAACTCCGTCACCGGACGGGACAGGAAATCTACACCTTTAGACAGACCCCGGCGAATATCCCCATCCGTTAACAAACCGATCATAAGACCATTTTCATCGACCACAGAAACGGCGCCAAGGCCTTTATCCGTAATCACAAACAACGCTTCCGTAACGGTAGAACTGCCTGCCACCACCGGATTTTCATTGCCGCTGTGCATAATATCGCCCACCGTAAGCAATAGCTTCCGACCCAGGCTGCCGCCCGGATGGAAGACGGCAAACTGTTTGGAGGTAAAATGATGTTTCCCCATTAATGCGATGGCCAACGCATCACCAAAAGCCAAGGCCGCCGTTGTGCTGGCCGTAGGAGCCAGTCCCAGAGGACAGGCTTCCTGTTTCACGCCCACATTCAATACTACATCTGAATTTTTGGCTAACGTGGAATCGGAATTGCCGATCATTGCAATCAGTTTTGCGCCGATTCGACGTAAAGAAGGAAGAATATTCAAGACTTCTCCCGTTTCCCCGCTGTTAGAAAGAGCAATCACTACATCTCCCGTCGTTACCATCCCTAAATCACCGTGGATACCCTCGGCCGGATGCAGATAAAAAGACGGCGTTCCCGTACTGGCCAGGGTGGCGGATATTTTGCGGGCGATGATACCCGATTTTCCCATACCGGTCATGACAACACGCCCCTGGCACTGCAGGATCATCTCTACCGCCGCATCAAAGTCAGCGTCGATGCGAGGGATCAGATCCAGAATCGCCTCCGCTTCCAGACGCAATACCTTTTGGGCATCGGTTTCCATTTCATTCATTTCAGACAAGTCCTTCCCAGGCGACGCGATACGCCGCCTTCTCATGATTTAGTCGGAGAACGAAGCCTTAACGGCCGCGCACAATTTTATCGATTGCCAACACATCCGTCAACAATTTTTCCAGCTGATCCAGCCGTACCATGTTCGGTCCGTCACTTAAGGCCTTAGAGGGATCGTCATGCACCTCCAGAAACAGCGCGTCGATACCGGTTGCCGCCGCCGCTCTGGCCATATGAGGTACGTACTGACTCTGACCACCGCTGCTGGTTCCCTTACCGCCCGGGATCTGCACGCTGTGAGTCGCATCCATGACTACAGGATAGCCTAATTCCCGCATCACAGCCAGTCCCCGCATATCGGTCACCAGCGTATTATAACCAAAGCTGGAGCCTCTTTCCGTCAAAAGAATGTTTTTATTACCTGCCGCTTCCAGCTTGGAAATCACATTTTTCATATCCCAGGGAGCTAAAAACTGTCCTTTTTTCACATTCACGCATTTCCCTGTTTGCCCGGCCGCATAAACCAGATCCGTCTGCCGGCATAAAAAAGCGGGGATCTGAATGATGTCCAGCACTTGCGCCGCTTTAGCCACCTGGGCAGTTTCGTGCACGTCACTGACCACCGGCACCCCTAATTCCTTTTTGATGGCGGCCAGTTGTGCCAGACCCTCTTCCAGTCCGGGTCCCCGGAATGAATCATACGAAGAACGGTTGGCTTTATCAAAAGACGCCTTAAACACATAGGGCATGTGCAGTTTTTCGCAGATTCGCTTTACTTCCCGGCCAATCGCCAGACTATGCTCGTAGCCTTCCAGGACACACGGTCCCGCCAGAAGCAGGAGCGGCTGGCCGGGTCCCACCTTATAAGGCCCTACAGTAACAATATGCATTATTTACCTCCCCACAATCGATTGACAGCTTCCAGATCTTCCGGCGTGTCTACGCCAATGCCCTGAAAGTCACTTTCCAACACCTTGATTTTATAGCCATTCTCCAACACCCGCAGCTGTTCCAGACTTTCTGTTACTTCCAGAGCCGTAGGCGGCAAAGTCACATAATGCAGCAGAAATTCCCGGGTGTAGGCATAGATTCCCACATGTTTATAGACCTTAAAACACTCCCCCTGATTACGGGGATAGGGCAGCAGGCTGCGGGAAAAATACAAGGCGTACCCCTGTATATCCGTCACCACTTTTACCGCGGAAGGATCCTGATATTCGCTTTCCGGCATCCGCGCCTTCATGGTCGCCATCTTCAGCTCCGGCTCTTCCTCAAACGCCTGCGCCAGACGATCTATGATCTCCGGCGGGATCATGGGTTCATCTCCCTGCACATTGATAATGACATCGGTATCCGGATACTGTGCGGCAACCTCGGCCAGACGACTTGTGCCATTAGGGTGGTCCGCCCGGGTCAGGCAGGCTTTGCCGCCAAAAGCAAGGACCGCGTCATACACACGCTGATCGTCGGTGGCCACGATACAATCGGCCGGCCGCCGGGCTTTTTTTACCTGCTCATACACCCGTTGGATCATCGGTTTGCCTGCAATCAGCTTTAACGGCTTCCCCGGCAGACGGGTCGAAGCATAACGCGCCGGGATCACGCAGATTACTTTCATGAATGCCATCTCCTTCATCAGAGTCATTAGTTAGCGGGCGCAGCGCTGCCTTTCTGTTTATGCTGCAACGAAGTGTCTACCACCTGCGTCAGCGTTTCATTAAATACCGTCTCATTTTTTATCATCATGATATCCATATTCATCACATATAAAGGAATTTCACGATTGAAATAAATAAACTCCGTAGGAATCTTTACCGCGTCTTTACCCGTGGTGATCAGCGCATCCGCCGCCAGCTCGCTGGCCCGTTCGCCGATATACTGCATTTCCAGCATCCCGTAATCATGATGGTCAGGGTAACGGATCGCTTCCAGTATCTCCAGTCCGCAACCGGATACATTCTGCTCAAAAGAAGAAGGATTGCCGATAGCGGAGAATATCATAACTTTCTTGCCCTTTAAGTTTTCCAGGCCAATAGGATTTTGTTGAATCCCTTTATACCAGTCGGCAATTTCCACAAAGTTCATAGCATGATGGATACTTTCCACAATGGGGGCCTTGGTATTATATTGCCGAATATTTTCCGTCAGGGCCGTACGCGTCAACTGAGAACTTTGATCGGACTTGGTAAACAGGAACATATCCGCCCGGTTCAAATGGCTCAGCGGCTCCCGCAGAATACCCCGGGGCAACAAGCAGCCATTCCCAAACAAGTTCAGTGTATCTACCAGCACGATATCCAGATCCCGGTATACCTGCCAGTGCTGATACCCGTCATCCATAATGATGACCTCCGCATGCAAGTTCTCTACCGCATATTTGCCGGTTACATCGCGGTTTTTACCGATGACCACCGGCACTCCCGGCATCATCTTCGCCATCAGGTAAGCCTCGTCGCCGGCCTCATAACTGGTCATATAAATTTTCCTGCCGTCGGAAACGACGCCCAGTTCCTTATCCCAGTGAGAACGGTACCCGCGGTTCAAAATCACGACCCGGTATCCCATATTTTTTATCATCATGGCAACGCGCTGCGCTGTAGGCGTCTTGCCGGTTCCGCCGACGGTGATGTTGCCGATGGAAATTACACAGCAGTCCAGTTTACAGGTCGAAAGCAGCCCCGCCTGATAAAGCCACAGGTTGACCCGGGCGCCCAGACCGTACAGGTAAGAAAGAATCCGTAAAAAACCCAGGAGCAGAAAAGCATACCAGGGGCGCTCCGGCGAATGAGCCAGGTGGAAAATATACTGGATGATCGCGGCCCCGTGTTTCAAACCGCCGCCGCCGGCATCGTTAAAGTTTCGCGTGTTGGTCGGATAGTCCTTAGTATAAGCGCGGGGTACCGACGCCTGCTGCAGCAGATCGGTCAGATAATGCATTGTGTTCAGCGCCGCGCCCCGGTTTTCCCGAATGACCTGAATCGAGGCCTCTCCCATACGTGTACGAAGCGCGTCATCCTGCGCGATTTCCAGGAATGCGGCGGTCAGGCCGGCGGTATCAGGAACCATCCGACAGGCGCCCACTTTGCTCAACAAGGAATAGGAATCTTTAAAGTTTTCCATGCTGGGGCCAACCAGAATCGGTTTCGCATGCGCGGCAGGCTCCAGCACATTATGCCCGCCATGATGCATCAGACTGCCGCCGATAAAGACGATATCGCCCACCGCATAGATGCGCCCCAATTCACCGATCGTATCAATCAAAAGCACCGGATACTCCGGACGTTTGCCTTTCAGGTCTTTCAATTCGGAGCGGAAACCGGTTTCATAGCCGAATTTGGCTGCCAGGCGCCGTATCTCCTCCGCCCGGGCAGGCTTGCGGGGCGCGATGATCAAACGGGCCTGCGGATATTTGTTGCGCAGTTCCCGGAAAGAGAGCAGGACCGCGTCTTCTTCCGAAGGATGGGTCGAACCGGCGACGATCACCGGATACGCGTCCTCTCCCAGGCCCAACTCGGTTTTATAGGCCGCCAGATCTTCCGCCGTAACTTCAGCATAAGTCTGATCGAACTTGGTATTGCCGGTCACAAAAACTTTAGCAGGGTCCGCGCCTAAATGGCTGATATAGTCCGCGTCGATGCTGGATTGCATGCAGAAACGGCTGACCGTACGCAGCATATCGCGCCACATACTGAAAAGGTAGCGGTAATTCTTCACGGATTTCTCGGAAATACGACCGTTCACCATCATGACCGGAATATTGCGCTCCCGGATCGCCCGGAGAAAATTAGGCCACAGTTCCGTTTCCACCGGCATAAAAATGCCGGGATGGATCCGACGGACGACCGATTCCGCCACCCAGGATAAGTCCAAAGGAAAATAGATAATGGCATCCGCTTCCGGAATGATCTGCCGGGCCATATTGTAGCCGCCTACGGTAAAAGCGGACACGAGAACCTTGCGTTCCGGCATGGTTTTTTTAATTTCTTTCACCAGGGGACTGGTGGCCACGATCTCGCCTACCGAAGCGCCGTGGATCCAAATGCATTCCGTATCCACCACTGCATCAATTTCTTCACGGCGGATCAGCCCTATACTTTGTCTGAAACGAACGCTGAACCCCTTCTCCCGCACCAGACGGTAGGCATAATAGGGCAGCACGAAAACAAAGAATACCAGGATTCCCAGAATGTTATAAAGAATATACATAAGTCAGCCTCATTCCTCTTTCCTGCTGCGATACTGAATCTGATAAAGATGCGCGTACAACCCATTTTGGGCCATCAGCTCATCGTGCGTTCCTGATTCTACCAGACCGCCTTTGTCCAAGACGATGATTCGGTCCGCATTCTTGATCGTGGACAGGCGATGCGCGATAACAAAGGCGGTACGCCCCACCATGAGGCGGTTCAGCGCTTCCTGCACCAAACGTTCGCTTTCTGTATCCAACGCTGAGGTGGCTTCGTCCAGGATCAGGATCCGCGGATTTTTAAGGATCGCTCTGGCAATGGCGATACGCTGGCGCTGGCCGCCGGAAATATTCAGGCCTCTGTCTCCCAACAGAGTAGCATAACCTTGTGGCAATTCCATGATAAAATCATGCGCGTTTGCCGCTTTGGCCGCCGCCTCTATTTCTTCCCGGGTCGCATTCAGCCTGCCATACAAAATGTTATCGTACACAGTGCCATTGAAGAGGATCGTTTCCTGCGGCACGATACCTACCTGCTGCCGCAGCGAATCCAGGGTGACGGAAGCGATGTCTTCTCCATCGATCCGTATGCAGCCCGAATCACAGTTGTAAAAACGGGGAAGCAAGCTGGCAATCGTCGACTTGCCTGCTCCGGAAGGGCCCACCACACCGATAGCCTGTCCGGGTTGAACCGACAGAGAAAGATCATGAATGACCTCGTCTCCCGCATTATAAGAAAAGCTTACATGTTCAAACTCCACACTGCCCCTGACCGGAGGCAAAACCTTGGCATCGGGCCGGTCCTGCACTTCTTCCGGCAGGTCCAGCACATAAAATACGCGTTGCGCTGCAGCCAGCGCTTTCTGAATATTGCCGATTGTACGGGTAATGCGTTTGATTGGGTTAGAGATGTTTACAGCATAGACCAGGAAGGCAATCAGAGAACCGGCTGTGATTTCCCCGGCGATGACATTGTGCCCGCCGTACCATAAAATCAAGGTAACTCCCAGCGCAGCCACCAATTCAATGGTCGGGGTCAGGGTCGCCATATATTTGGCATTACGCATATTAGCCTCAAAGTTGGCCATGTTCTCTTTGTCGAACCGGTCGATCTCGTATTGCTCCCGCACAAAGGATTTTACCACTCTGGCTGAAGCTACGGATTCCTGCAGCACGGAGGTGATATCAGCAGTCGCTTCCTGGATCATGCCCCCGGATCGACGGATCTTTTTACCGAAGAAATTCATAAACCATAAAACGATGGGAAAGGTGCAGAATGTAAAAATAGTCAGCTTCCAGTCCAGATAAATCATCGCGCAAATAGAACCGATCAGAATAAACCCTTCCGTCACAAGTTCTATGGTATTATCCACCATAGCGCCCTGCAACGCATTCACGTCGTTGGTCACATAGCTCATGATGGTGCCTGTTTTATTCTTATCGTAAAAGGACATGGACAAACGCTGTAATTTACGAAACACCTCGCCGCGAATATCGATCACCACGCGCTGTCCTACCCAGCTCATCAGATAGTTTTGTCCGTAAAAAGCAATACCGCGGAACAAAAAGATCACGACGATACTGATCGCAATCATATTCAGCATAAAAGCGTCTTTTTCAGAAAGCACCTTATCTACCATGTCCTTAATGATCCAGGGCAGATACAGATTCCCGGCCGCTGCCAGCACGGTACAGAGCAAGGCTGCCGTCAGTACGTGCAAATATGGTTTTACGTAACCGAGTATACGTTTATATAACTCCATCTCTTCGCCTCATTCAGGGTAATTTCAAGGTAATTTTTCTAACAGCAAAAAGGCTTATGCGCCGCGATCTTACTTTCGATTCGTTCCGCTCCCCCGGGGGGCAGAGACGACCGGTCTGTCAGAGGACGGGCCATGCGCAGCACCAGTTCTGCCACACGGCGTACAGCCCCCGGCTCGCCCAGACGCTGTCTTACTTCCCGCAGATCCTGCTGTAAAAGCGCATAACGATTGGGTTCTAAAAGTTCCAAAGTGGTTTTTGCCACGGTTTCCGGCGTACAGTCAGCCTGTATCAGCTCCGGCTCCACACTGCGTCCCGCCACAATATTCGGCAGACCGATAAACGGGATCTCCACCACCTGTTTGGCAATCCAATAGCTGAGCGTGGAAGCCCGGTACAAAATGACACAGCCCAAGCCGCACAAAGCGGCTTCTAAGGTAACGGTGCCGCTGGTGGCTACCGCAAAATCCGCGGCGCTCATAATATCGTAATTATTTCCTTCCGTCAGTTTGATCTCCAGGCCGGAGGCCTTGATCGCCTCTTCCAATACCTTTCGGGGGATCGTCACCGCACGGGGCATGGAAAAATCAATTTCCGGGCGCTGCGCTTTGATAAGGCGCGCGGCATCCAACATCACCGGCAACAGACGTTCCACTTCCATGGCGCGGCTGCCCGGCATCAAAAGCACCAGGGGATGTCCTTCCCGCTTGCCGGCCAACTTTCTTGCCTCTTCCGGCGCTAAAGAAGGATGAACCATATCTACCAGGGGATGACCCACAAACTCGATGTCCGCCCCATAGGATTTGTACAGATCATATTCAAAGGGAAAAATGGAAGCGATTTTATCGACAACTTTCACCACGCCGGCCGCCCGGCTGGGACGCCAGGCCCAGGCCGAAGGCGCAATAAAGGATACCACCTTGATGCCTCTGTCTTTGGCCAGTTTCGCCAGACGCATATTAAAGCCCGGATAATCGATGGTGAGCAACACATCCGGACGCCGACGCTCCATCAGCTGAATAAAAGAATTCCTCAGCTTCCAAAGATCCGGCAGTTTACGGAGTACTTCCACAAACCCCATCACACCGTGGTCTTTTATATCGTATATTACCTCGCCTCCGGCTGCACGCAGACAATCTCCGCCCATACCGAAGACCTGAACCTCAGGCTCTATTTGCTTTAGCGCACGGGTGACAGCACCGGCGTGCAGATCGCCGGATGCCTCCCCTGCAGAAATCAAAATTCTGGTCATGATACACCTTTAAAACTTACTGCTGCATAAATTATTATGCTTAATTTGGTACACAATAATACACTTTATTATATCATAAAAGGACGGCTGAAAAAACCTTTCAGCCGTCCTTTTCCACAAATATTTTGTTTATGTCTGACAGTTTTCCCTTTCTGCGTTATGCCAATTCTGTTTCTGACACGGCTACAATGGTCATGTTCTTTTCATCCGCCAGCGCCAGGGTCCGTTGCCGATCTACCAGCAAAGTATGCCCCGCTTCAATCACAAGCCCTGTTGCGCCGGCATGGATCATGGAATCAAGGGTCTTGGTACCCACACTGGGCATATCAAAACGATTGTCCTGGGCCGGCTTAGCAGTTTTCGCCACGATTACGCCGCCCCGTCCTAAAAATCCGCCTCGGAGAATACAGGCATCGGTACCTTCAATCGCTTCCAGAGCCATTACCGCCCGTTTTTTTACTACCACGGTCTGCCCGACATCCAACCGCCCTAATTCCTTGGCCATACGAAAACCGAATTTCATATCTTCCCATTCTTCCTCTGTGGGGCGCCGTTTGGTCAAAACGCCGGGAGCCGGAAGCAAAGGCTGGATCAGGATTGTCTGATCCATGACCTTCATCCCTTCTTCCTCTACAAGTTTGACAAGAGCATTCATAATCGTATCGTCTTTGCGATCCGGCAAGGATGCCAGAAGGCGTATCGTAGTCAGATCCGGCAGGACCATACCGTCTTTATATAACACTTCTTTAGTGACCTTGCCAATCATAGTCACATTTTTAACATCATGGTTTTTTAATGTACTTAAAATCTTCCCTGCTTTTCCTATGTTAATCGAATAAAATACATCGGCATACTCCGGCAATTCCGGATCCGTATCCGGTACCACCGCCACCGCCACGATTTTATAGCCCAACATTTTGGCAGACCGTGCCACATCTACCGGCAAGTGGCCGATACCGGCCAAAATACCCAAGGTTTCCATCTGCTTTAACACCGCCCGTTCTTTTCGTAAACGATCCTTTGCCTGCCTGATGCCAGACAGCGAATCAATTATAGCTTTATTTTACTACATCCGGCTGCTGTTGCGCTACCCAAAAAGCAAAACTGACACAAAAGGCAGCGAAATTTTTCGCTGCCTTGAAAGTCTTTCTGAAACAACAGAAGTACTTCTTTTTATTTTCTGGTATGGATAATGCCCCGTTCCGCATTCCGTAAAAAGCGCATCAGATGCTCTACCGGTTCGCTGCTTTCCAGTTCCTGCTCCATCGTTTCTACCGCTTCGCCCATGGACATCCCGCTGCGATATAAAATACGGAACGCTTTTTTTAACTGGGAACGAATCTCCGGCGGCATCCCGGCGCGAGACAGACCTACGCTGTTTAAACCGGCCACAAAAGCAGGATCACCGGATACCAGCATAAAAGGCGGAATATCCTGTGAAATACGGCTCATGCCGCCAACCATCGCATTGCGTCCAATACGGCAGAACTGATGCACAGCCGCCAGACCGCCGATGATTGCCCGATCTTCTACGACGACATGACCGGCCAAAGTAGCCACGTTGGACATAATCACATTATTACCTACGATACAGTTATGTGCTACATGCGTATAGGCCATCATCAGAATATCGTTGCCTAAACGGGTTTCATTCCCTTCTCCCGTTGCGCGGCTGACGGTGCAACACTCGCGAAAAGTACAGCGATCCCCGATCACAGTAGAGCTGTATTCTCCCGCAAACTTCAGATCCTGCGGCTCGCCGCCGATGGAAGCGCCGGGGAAAAAGCGGCACTCTTTGCCGATAGTGGTATGCGGGTGAATCACTACATGAGGGCCAACTATACAGCCGTCCCCTAAGACAACGTCATGCTTAATCACAGCATACGGCCCGATCACCACATTTTTACCAATCTCCGCCCCCTTTTCAATAATGGCGGTATCATGGATTTTATATAATGGCGTAATTACAGATGCCATTGCCTCACTCCCCTGCTGCACTTGTTTATTGTTCGTTCGTTCCTGCCCGCGGTTCGGCTCCCGTCTGAACACATCGAAGAAAATTTTAAGATCGTCCGGAGGCCGCTCCAACCACGTTATATCTATATTCCACAAAGCAAGCTTTTTTTCACCTGCCAAAAACCGCCAAATTTTCTTTATTTCCGCAGTTTTAAGGGGAATATATCTTTTTTCCTGTCAATTTCAGCCGAATCGCTTTGTTTTTCCAATTTTTTTAAAATTTAAAGCAAACGTGTATTGCTTTATTATTTTTCAGGCTTTAAGCTTTCTTTTCCTGAATGGCAAAGAAACAATCACATTCACAGGCCAAAGAACCGTCCACCTTACCGGCACAATGAATAACACCCATATTACCGCGGATCTTAGTTACCTCAGCCCGGGTATAGAGCTGATCACCGGGCACCACAGGCTTATGAAACCGTACATTATCAATTTTGGCAAACACCGCAATTTTACCGCGGTTTTCCGGGGGATAGAGCATGGCAACGCCGCCCACCTGCGCCATCGCTTCGATCAACAGCACTCCGGGCATAATGGGTTCATCAGGGAAATGTCCTAAAAACTGCATTTCATTAACTGAAATATTTTTTATGCCTTCCGCCCATTTCATCGGTTCCATATCCAAAATGCGGTCCACCAGCAACATGGGAAAACGATGCGGCAGAATTTTTTTGATCTCAGTTACTTCCAATCGAATAGCCATTATTTACCCTCCCTGTATGCGATGATTTTTTTAGCAAGCTGTGAATTATATAAGTGTCCGGATTTAACGGCGATAACGTGCCCCTGCCACGGGCCAAGGAGCGAAAGGTCCCCCAGCACATCCAAAATTTTATGACGGACCAATTCGTCTGGAAACCGCGGCACGGATAAACATTGTCGGTCATCATATACCAAAGCGTTTTCCAGAGTGCCGCCAAGTCCCATTCCCATTTTGCGCATCTGTTCGATCTCACTCATAAAACCGATGGTACGGGCCGGCGCAATCTCCTTCAAAAAGTTTGCTTCATCCAGCTCGATGTCAAAATACTGCGTTCCCAGCAGCGGATGGCTGTTGATCGAAGTAAAAGAGATCCGCACGCCATCATACGGCAGCATGGCAATATATTTATCCCCGTCGTAAACCGCAAAAGGGCGCTCCGCCCTGTATACCGGCGTATTTTCGGCCTGCTCCGCTCGACCGGCCTGCTGTATCAGTTCCGCAAACACCAGGGCCGCTCCATCCGCGACCGGCGGTTCCGGTGAGTTCATTTCAATATAGCAATTGGTAACATGCATGCCGGATAAGGCCCCTAATAAATGCTCCACCGTAACGACCCGGGCCCCGTTTTCTTCCAACGAGGTGGCCCGCAAAGTCGAAACGACCAGTTCTGCCCGGGCATGAATCTGCGGCCGGGCGGGCAAATCGGTACGGATAAAGACGATTCCCGTATTTACCGAAGCCGGCTTCAGAGTCATCCTCACTTCTTTACCGGAATGCAGCCCCACACCGGAATAACTTACGGTATTGGCCAGTGTAACTTGTTTTCTCATACTGTTGCCCCTCACTTCAATTTTTTGAGCCAAAATGTTGCCGCCCGTCTTTCCAGCGATCATGGACCCAGAACCACATAGGCGGGTTGCTGCGGATCTCCGTCTCCAAAATCTTTATCAGCTGCCCCGTCAGTTGATAAAGATCCCGTTCTTTGTCGGATGTTTTTTCCGCATATAGAGGCGGGTAAATCTTCGCCCGGCAGCTGCCATCCGAATCATAGTGCATAAAAACAGGCAGTACCGCACAGCCGAAGGTACGGCTGAATACGGCGGCTCCGGCAGGCGTGATACAAGGCTTGCCAAATAACGCAAGACGTACCCCCGTATCATTGGTGTCCTGATCAAAAAGAATCCCCAGAAACTTTTTTTCTTTCAGATAACGGCCCATGGACAGGACGCCTTCCTTGCCCCGATTATAGGCTACCGTCTGTCCTACCATCTGCCGACATTCATTAATAAAACGGTCCATGGCGCCGTTGTTCTGCTTACGGGCAATGCTCAGCATATCATAGCCTTTAAGAGCGATCATGGCCCCCAGAAGTTCCCAGTTGCCGAAATGCGCCGTAGCGATGATCACGCCCTTGCCCCGGGCGTTTGCCTCTTCCAGATAGCGGAGACCGTCAATTTTAACATATTCTTCTATATTGTCTTTGTTCAGCAGCGGAAAGCGCAACACTTCAACGATCATGCGACCAAATTTAACCACACTTTGCCTGGCTGCTTTTTCTGCTTCTGCCCCGGAAATCCCCAGGCATTCCTCTATATTCGCTACGGCCATCTTCATGCGCCAACGGGGCACAAACAGCAAAGATAACCGTCCCAATAAATCGCCGAACAGCATCCCTGCTTTTAACGGCAGGAGGCAAAAGATCCGGCTGATTACTTTCATCAAATAATATAATGCCATAAATACCAGCTTACCTTTATATTTTATAATAACGTTTTAGATTTTAGGTATTGCTGCCTGTGCTTTTTTCAGCTCAGCAAGTTCTTTCTTTAATTCTTTGACGGTCTTCAACAGATTGCCGATCTTACGAAGCCTGGCTTCCTGCCGCAGCCATTCCAGATGCGGCAGCGCCGGAAAACCGGCCAGCACCTGTCCGTCTTCCACGTTGCCGATCACCCCGCAGCGCGCCGCGAAGGTGTTATTGCTGCCGATAGAAATATGCCCCACCGTAGCAGACTGTCCGCCAAACGTATTATTATCGCCGATCGTCACGCTGCCGGGTATGCCTACAAAAGCAACGAACAGGTTGTTTTCTCCCACCACATCATTGTGGGCCAGATGAACCAGATTATCCAGTTTGGTGCCATTGCCGATGATCGTGCTGCCCACAGTGGCCCGGTCGATACAGGCGTTGCTGCCTACCTCCACATCATCCCCCAGGACCACATTGCCGGTTTGCAGCACTTTATTATGTTTTCCGTGGTTGGTCACATAGCCAAAGCCATCGCCGCCAATTACGCAGCCGGACTGTAGAATGACCCGGTTCCCCAATACACAGTCTTCCCGGATCGTAGCGGAAGGATAGAGAACACAGTCGCGGCCGACTTTTACATTTCTCCCTACATAAGTATGGGGATACAAGACCGTGTTGTCTCCGATCTCGGCGCCGGAATCCACCACCGCAAAGGGCTGGATCGATACATTACTGCCGATCTTTGCATCAGCGGCTACGGAAGCCAGGGGACTTACTATTCTCTCCACCGCTTCCTGCGGACGGAATAATTCCAGCAAGTCGGCAAAGGCCTGGCGCGGATTTTCCACCCGGATCACCGGACGATCCAACTGTCTGTCCTCAAAGCCAAGGATCATCGCCCCGGCCCTGCTTTTATGGCAAACCTCCACATAAGGCGCCACGGCAAAGGAAATTTCCGAAGGACCGGCCTCCACCAAACCGTTAACACCGGTAATCTTTAAAGCCGGGTCGTCATTTTCCAAAGTACCGTTAAGAAATGCCGCTAACTCCTGTAATGTCCGTTCCATGTACTAACCCTCTCCGTTTGACAGGGCAGATCTGCCCTGCTCCTTTTTTTCCCGTTGCTGATTGCAGTTTATTTCATCTTTTTAATAACGTCCTCGGTCACATCTACGCCGCCGGAAGGAACGGCATCTTTGATCAAAACCGCGCTCAGGCCTTTTTCCTTGGAAACCTCTGCCAATGCCGTATCCAAACTGGCCTTTAATTTCGCCTGGGCCTCGGAAGAGGCGACCTGCATCTGTGCTGATTTATCCTGGGCAATTTTCTGCGCTTCTTCCTGGCTCTTGCCCTCGGTTTCCTTTCGCATGGATTCCTGCAATTCCTTTGCTTTCTTCGTCAGATCCTCTTTAATCGTCTTTACCGCGGGGGCTTCCGCCTCCACTTTCTTCATATCCACTACCCCAAATGCCGCATTTCTACCGCTGCAGCCAACTGCCAGCAAAGCGCAGGCAATCATGACACAAGCTAAAAACTTTTTCATCTTACTGTACTTCCTTCCTGATACTGATTTTCTTCACATCTTTGATCACGTCCTCGGTAATGTCTTCCGCCGCTACGTTTGTGCGATACTTATGGAACACAACGCTGTAGCCACGTTCTTTACCGAGCTTCATAATGACGCTTTCCACATCTTTTTTGAGGGAATTTTCCAAAGCTTCCACAGCCTGTTGGCGAAAATCCAACTCCCGATCCACCTGGCTCAACACCTTGTCCAAAGCGGCCGGGGCCTGAGCCAGCGCATCACCTTCCGGTGTGGAACGGTCTGTCAAACCGGCTTTCATTTGCGCCTGCAGCTGCCTGGCAAAGGCCTCCAGACGCTGATGCATCGCCTGTATCTCCGGCTTCATCTTTTCCTGTACCCGCTTCATTTTAAACTGCGCTAAAGCCATGCGGTCACGTTCCTGAGCTGCTTGAAGCAGCGCCATCTCCTGTTGGAGTTTGCCTCTTTCTTCCGGTGTCAGGCGCAGCGCCTCCAGTTTTAACCGCAGGTTAAACAGCTTCAGTCGATAATTTTCTTCCAGCTTTTTTTCCTCAGGTAAAAATTCCTGATCGGCTTCTTTGGCAAATTGTTCCGACAAAGCTTGCAGCTTCTTTTGCTCCAGGGCCTGCTGTTCCAGCATCCGTGTCTGCAAATCCGCCGCTAAAAAACTGCGCTTGCTGTTTTCCTTTAACTGATGTAAACGGGCCAGGGCGCCTAAACGGGTCTTGCCCAGCACTTCCTGTTCCCGTCGCCTATCCAGCAACTGATTATATTCTTCTTTAGCTTTACGCAATTGGGTCTGTTGTGGGTGGGCTTCCATAACTTTCTCCCAGTTTACCACAGCAATTTTTTCCCCGGTCGTCTGCTTACCGCAGGCAGAAAATACCAGAGCGGCAATAACAAGCAACAGCACTGCCATCCGGCGCATAATTTTTCCTCCTTCGGCAACAGAAAAGGAGGCTCACTGAGAGCCTCACACGAATCTGATTTTATTTTTTCGCAGTTTGTAGCGCTTTGGCTACTTCGTCCGTAATGTCGGTGCCGCCGTATACTACGGTAGATTTATCCACAACGACCTTCAGGCCTTTTTTCTCTGCAATTTTTTTAATCGTATCATTGATATCGTTCAGCAGCGGGTCCATCAGCTCTTTTTCCTTATTTCCCAGACGTTCCTGCAGCTGTTTGTAATATCTTTCTTTTTCCGTTTCATTCATGCTCTTGCTTTTTTCATCAAATTCCGTACGGGTCTTCTGAATCTCGCTCTGCATCGCGGAGCGCACATCATTCAACCTGGGGGACTGGGAAACCAGGACCTGATAATTTACCACGCCGATCGCGGAATCGCTGGACGCCGCCTGAGCAATACTGTTTTTGAAGCCGCCGGCGCTCAATGCGAGCGTGAAGCAACCGAGCACAAAAATCGCTGCGACAATCAGAGAAATCGTCTTAACATTTTTAGGGTTACGCAATTTTTCCATCATAGTAGTTTGTACCTGCCTTTTTAATAGTTTTGCCTGTATATTATATCAGCGCGTGCCGATACTTTCAACTTTTATACGCCATCCTGCGACAGCGCCCTTACAAATTGCCGATAATGCGAAAATAGGATTTGTCCGTGGAGTAGACCCATTCGCCGCTGAGAAATTCATGAATCCGATACCGCACCGCATATTCATTAGTCCCGGTATTACTGAAATGTTCGTACCGGAAACGCCATTTCGGCGTGAAATCATATTCCCCCCGATACACATTAAAGTCACTGGGCACCCGCCGCATATAAGAAAGCGTCGCTTTGCCGAAATGCATCGCATAACCGGCGCTGAAATCCCAGTCAACATCTTTCAGATCCACCCCGGCTTCGCCAAAAATTTCGTCCCGCCGGGAAATAAATTTTCCCAGATGGGCCCTGCCGGACAGATTGTGGTCATCGCGCCCAATGTCTCCATAGCCCTCGAACCAAATCTTATACCGATCCGATTCCAACGAGATAGTGAAGCGGGTATCAGAGCCGGGTACGATTTCCACTTTGGGCCGCAGGTCGTGCCGTTTGACCTGCGCTTCTCCCGCCAGTTCTTCGGTAAACCGCTGCTCCAAAAGAGTCCGGTTGGAAACCAGATAGGAAAGCGGCAGCCCGCGCAAAGACTTCGCTTTATCCGCATACCTGTATTTCAGATCCATCAGAAGCAGATTAGGTATGGACTTGGACTCCATACTGTATTCTACATCCTGCACTAATTCCCCTACGGGGTAAATAATCACCTGAACCACAGCCGTATCGCCATGCGTCGTCACATCTACCGCAGCCTTAAAATCGGGGAGTACCGTTTCCACCAGCTTTTGTACCTGTCCGCGGAGGACGCCGCCGGCCCAGTCGGCCGCATCCAGAGAAACGCCGAAAAGAGTGGCCCGCAGCTGCTGTTCTAATTCCGGCAGCCGCGCCTGCAGCAAGGACACTGCCAAAGGACTGATGCCGCTGAACTGGATATCCGTTTCCGTTCTTTCTACGACCTGTGCCCAGGGCGCTACGGAAAAACAGATCTGGGCCGTGCTGCCGGACGATCCCGGCACCGTTGTGACCCGAACGCCATTCGTCTGGTAACCGGTAATGACCCGCTCGGAAATTTCCGCTAAAAGTCTTTCATACTCCGCGGCAATCCCACGGATCATTGTCTCATCTTTCCCGTTAAACAACTGTTCCGCTACGACTCGCATGCTGTCTTCCATCTTACGCAACAGAATCGGACTGGTTCGGTTGTTACTGTCGGTAATTTGTACTTCTACCCGTGTTACCGGCGCTGCCCATACGCTTACGGTCCAGGCCAGGCAAAGCGTGAGCAGGAACATAATCTTTTTCATACCGATCAGAACTGACCGCCAAAGCTGAAATGGAACCGCTTATCGTTTTTCCCGATACCATAATCCAGCTTGATCGGCCCTAAGGGCGAATTAACCCGCAGACCCACGCCGTAACCGACTTTGATCAACCCCAGGTCAAAGCGCTTTTCGTCCCGTTTATCCCAGGCATAACCGGAATCCACAAACACAACGCCCTGCACCTTCTTAACGATAGGAAGACGATACTCTACCGTAGCGCGCAGCATGCTGTTGCCTCTATACTGGTCGTCTTTGTAGCCGCGCAGATTCTCTGAACCGCCCATCGCAAAGCGCTGTGACAGCGGCATGTTGCCCCAGGCATAACCGGCGCCCAGGTCAAAGGCGATTACGTTAGGCCCCTGCGGCAGATAGTAACGGTAATTGACGCTGAGTTTTTCAAATTTAAAATCGCCGCCGAAACCGCCCCACTCAAAGGTATACGAATTGCGTTTTCCGGCATGGGGATCGTAAATATTATCCCGGGAATCGTAGACACGGGAGAAGGCTAAGCTGTTTGTTGTGCCGAAGTTTTCGGCGCGGCGTTCTGCGGCAGTAGCAGGCCAATGATGCTTTTTTGCTTCCTCATTATAAGTATCTTCATAATACTGCGTACCATATCCGTCAACTTTGCCTTCATATTTGTCATCCCGATGTTTTAGAGACAGATAATTGCTGACAAATTCCCCGTGCTTGCGTCCGAAAGTCAGTTCCTGACCCACGCGTTTTTTATCGTAACGGGCAATCTCATTGGCATCTCTGTCATAATCGGCATACTCATTGGTAATGCTGTAAATCGACAGGGTTCCGGAGGTTTCTTTTTTGTCCAGCCAGGGTTTGGTATAACTGAATTCATAGTTGCGATTGTCCGCGCCGCCAAATTCCCAGCGTATCGAAATACTGTCACCGGTTCCGCGGAAGTTTTTATCCCCCAAAGTGACCATACCGATAAAGCCATCTGCATCACTGTAGCCGGCGCCAATGCCAAAGGTACCTGTATTCATTTCCACCACGGTGATTTCCATCTCTACCGCGTTAGGCTGGCTGCCCGGATTAAGGCGCACGTTTACGTCTTCAAAAAAACCCAGATTATAAATGCGCTGCATGGAACGACGGGCCAGCGTAGAGTTAAAGGGTTCGCCTTTTTTCAGGCGGATTTCCCGCAGAATCACTCGATCCTTGGTTTTCACGTTGCCTTTAACTTTAAAGTCTTCTACGATCCCTTCGTTGATCAAAACTCCCAGGGTTCCATCCGGCAGCAATTTAACATCAGTAATACGCGCCAGGATGTAGCCTCCTTTTTTGTATTCCGCCTCGACCTGCTGGAGTTTGGCCGTCGCCTCCCGGATGTTTACCATCTGCCCTTCCGGCAAATTCACCATTTCCCGAATCTTTTCCGTGGAGATCCTGGTATTTCCTTCCACTTCCAGCTTGGTAAATTTGGGGTTTTCCATTACATGATAGGTAACCTGGACGCCTTCAGGTACAGTCGTAAAAGAGGGCCGCAGATCATAAAACCAGCCCATCGCGTAAATCGACTGCAAATCCTTTGCCAGCGACTCTTCCGTCAAGGGCAGACCGGGTTTACTGATCACAGCTTTTTGTATTTCCTCAGCAGGAATCTCTTTATTTCCTTCAATGCTGATTTTCGTTACCGTTTTATTCAGGTAAGGAGCAATTTCAGGGTTGCTTTGAGCCGTTTCGCCGGCTTTATTTTCCATCGTTTCCTCGCCGGACGACGGCGGCGCAAGAAGGTTCGGCTGTGAATGGGGCGCCTCGGCAGCGGTTGCATCCTGCGGCACTTTTATATCCTTATCCTGACTTTGCGTGCTTTGGGGACGGCCTTTGGTATCAACCGGCTGGGACATCGACGGAGTTGTTTCGGCAAAAACCGGTGAAGCTACGATCATTGCAGTCATCAGGCCCAAGGCGACTCGTTTGCTTAACGCATGTTTCATAATGTAACTAATCCTCCCTACTTCAGTTGGTTTTATCTCAATTTCATAACATAGCCAATTACCTGATACTGCTCAGTTCCTGTTTCCCGGAACGGATCAACTGGCGCAGCTGCCCTGCGGAAACCTGTATTGGCACGGACGCATCCGGAACAACAGCATGAGGAGCGGGCCGGGCAGTTTCCTCCGCAGGGGGAGCCGGCACCCCGGATAAGGCCGCTTCAGGCGCAACATTTGCTTTTACCTGAACCCCATTGGTTTTTATGGTTTCGGCGGTCTGCACGGATTCTTTTTTCTCAGAAACAGCCACCGGGCCGGGTGCAGATGAGGCCGCCTGCGAGGTATGTTCGCCATACGCAGAAGCCCACCACCAGCCTAATCCGCCCGCAGCCAACAACAACACGGCCGCACAGGCAGCAAAGGTATGCCGGGTCCAGCCGATCCTGCCTCCCCGTTTCTGCCTTAAATTCTGCAGTTCTGCTTCCGCCAGCATGAGATCCAGCTCACCGCGTATTTCCTGATGACTGCTGAAACTGCGTTCCGCATTGTCTAAACTATTACGGGCATTGCGGATCCGGCTGAAAACTGATTTACCTTGTAGCATAAGGTCCACCTCAGATAAACTTACTTATGATTATATATAATCTTATTTAGCTTGGCAAATTATCTTAAAAAATTTCACATAAAGTAACAATTTTACGTAGGTTTTCCGTCATTTTCTCTGTTTTTCAGTTAAAATGGTCTGTTTTTCTTGTTTTTTTGCTGTTTTATTATTTTTTCAGTTCGTTAATAAAACGGGACAGCATGCCGCGGATTCGTTTTACTCCCTGTTTTTCCAGACGGTACACATGCCCTGCGGTCACATTAATATCCGCTGCTAAATCCGCCGGTGTTTTATTTTCCAGAAAGATTCCCCGCAACACCTTTTGTTCCTTATACGGGAGACGCTCTACCGCCTGTGTGACCCGCTCAGCCACCGCATGACGTTCCGCAACTTCTTCCGGTTCCGGAAACAAACTGGGCATCCTGTCTGCCAGGCAATATCCGTCATAGGCCTCTTTATCCAGAGAAATTGCCGTCTGCGCATATTCCCGTGCCAGAAAATCACACATGCTCCCCCGGATCCGGTGCATGGCAAAAAGACTGAACGCGACCCCTTTTGTGTAATCGTAGGATTCTGCGGCTTCCAGTAAGCCTACGGTACCTTCCTGGATCAACTCCATCGTTATCTCTTCTGCCATGTGAAACCCCATGGCAATTTTGAAAACCAGGGGCTGATACGCGGAAATCAGTTTTTGGTGAGCCGTTTCATCGCCCGCCGCTTCCTTTTCCCACAAAAGCTTTTCTTCTTCCCGGGAAAGAAGCTTAATTTTTTGTAATTCTGCCAAATAGCCCTGCAGCATTTTTCTCCCCCTGTCAGAATGTAATACGGTATTCCACACTGTAACGATGATTATGGTTCTCGTCACGCGAAAGGGTCAGATTCACACGATTGGACACCTGATACTGCGTAAATATATTACTGTACAATCCGTTGAAACTTGCCGTATACCCTATCTTCCACCGCTCTGTCAGATTTTTCCCTACAAGGAAATTATATTGTGATTTTTCTTCTTTTGTCAATTCTCTGATCATGCGATTATCGAAATCCAGACCATTTTCAACCCGCCCCACGTAAACGCGGAAATCATCGATGCCCAGCACTTTTTTGACCATATATTCCACGTCGCCCAAAAGACCGGTTTCCAGACCGGCAATCAGCAAATTATGCAGATCTTCATTCGTCACATCATCACTGCCTGCGGACAGACGCTGTAAGGTCAGCATGCGAACCAGGGTATTTTGCGGCAAAGGCGGGTCAGAGCGTAATACCAGATTCAGATTATCTTCGCTCAACGGGCCGGTCAGTTCCATAAACACACGGTAGCGGCTGAAGCGGGTATGAGCGTTAACTCTTAAATTAGGCAAGAAGGTACCCGGCTCGATCCAGTTCAAGGAACCCTTATCCAGTTTAAATCGTGTCCTCAGATAGGTAACCGTTCCTTTTTCCGATTCAATGCTCCCTTCAATGCGGGGGAACACCGTGCTTCCGGTAATCTTAAGACCGCCCTTCAGCCATAAATCATATAAGTACTTATTGTATAAGCGAATTTTCGGTCCCAGCGCAAGCGTCACATCAAGTCCCAGATTGCTGTCGCCGCCGGACATTTGAGGAATCGTCGGCATATTGATCAGCACGTCGTCCAAACGGATATCTGCGGTGACTTTAGGTCGCCACCCTGCTTGTTTGCGGGAGCGACTGCGGAAATATTCCGGCGCAGCACTAAACGTCCCGTTGATCCGTCCTTTGAAGTAAGACGAATCAATCTCCGCACTATTGGCTTTTGCTTCCAGACGGTAAGCATTGGCGTCCGTAGCCATGAGATCGTAGGTTCCGCTGCCTTCGACCGTTCCTCTGCCCAGAACGGCGGAAACACGGTTTATATCGATTTTTTGGCCGGCAAAAACGATATTCGCGTTAATTTTATCCACCGGCGTATAGATATCCCTGAATTTTACCGTGCCGTCTTTAATCCCCAGATTGCCATATAAGTGAGGCGTTTCCAGCGTTCCGGCGATTTTCACCTTGCCTTCTGTCTTACCTATGCCCCATTCCACCTCTTTGAACGCAGTCAAAGCCGCCAGGTCCGCTTCATTAAAATCTACGTCAATGTTCATCTGCGCCCTCGGGTTATGGCGCTGTTCCGTACTGCGGAACAGGTCCAGCGGAATATTACCGGCCGCGGTCAGCTTATAGACCCCTTCTTCCACCAACATCTGTTCCAGGTTGATATGATCGTTTTTTAAGGTCAACATGGCGATGGCTCTGTCAAAGGCACCGCCTTCCAGACTCCCTCCCAGAATTTCCAGCGAACCGTTGCCGGAGGGATTATCCAGACTGCCTTCCAGCTGCAGCGCAATGTTCATACGGCCTTTCAATTCCACCGGATTTTTCATAAAGGCGGTGAGCACAGCCGGATCCGCTTCGATCGCGCCCGCCTCCAGGTGCAGGGTTCGTTTCTCCAAATCAATCTGGCCGCCGGCTGCAATAAAACCTTTGTCCGGCGTTGTTTCATGCTCTAAAAGCCGTGCTTCATCCAGGGTCAGAAGGCCTCGATTAAATCGCGCCTGCATAACCAGGCTGTCATATTTTACATCATGAATCGCAAGATTGGATAGTTTCCCCTGCAACAGCGTGTCCCGGCGCGCTCCGTTAAATGTGACCGTACCATCCGCAATGCCACTGACAGGATAATCCCGCCGGGCCATTTTCAGGATATTCTTCAGATCCCCATGGGACACATTTACCGTACCCCGCAGATCCCGCGCAGGCATATTCAGGGACAGATTCAGATTATAGTCAGACTGCACGTTATCGGTACCGTTCTGGCGGAAACCGCCTTTCAGAACATTGATATCTTTGCCGTTGCTTTGCAGCGTACCTTGCAGCTGCGTCACTTCTACCCCATTGAGTGTAAACAGGTCGCTGTGTACCGTTCCGTCAAACAGGGGCTGTTCTTTCGTACCGCGTAAGCGGCCAGAGAATGAAGCATAGCCTGTCAGAGCCAGATCTTCTTCCCGCAAAGGCAGACGGCTCAGATCCACATCTGTAGCAGACGCATTCACATCCAGACGGCCGTCCGCGTCCATCTGCCCATTTAATTTAACTGTGGTGGAAACCGCTTTAAGCACCACATCGTCCAAAGTTAGGATTTCATTTTGGTAACGGTATCGGCCGCGGATGTCTTCCACAAGGTAGCCGTCTACACTGCCGTCGAACATATGCAGGTCACCGGTCACCAAAGGCTGCGATACGGCGCCCCTGATCGTCAGGGTATTCGTCAAGTTTCCGGTCACCCGGATCCGCTGTTCCGGCGGCAAGAGCGACAACAAGGGTTCGATGCGCACATTTTCCGTATGTACCGTAAGATCGGCCACCGGCTCTTCGCCCCGCAGGTCAATGGTCCCATTCGCCACATGCCGGCCCTGATTCAGGGTCAACATATATTCGCTAATTTGCGCGACGCCGTCATGGACTTCCAAACTGCCATGCCCTTCTTTGATAACAAGATCCCTGTACACCGCCTGGCGCAGACCGGTCTGCCCTGCAAAATTGAGCCGGGATCCCTGCCCATAAATATGAAAATCAGAAGAAAGCAGGCCGCTGCCCGTTTCACCAAAAGCTGCCAGAACCGGGGACAGCGGCATATCGCCCATCCGTCCCCGAAGATCATAGGCTCCGTCGTAGCTTATTTTACCGGTGGCCTGCAGCGCGCCGCTGCCGCTGAAAGCGGAAAAGTTACGAATTTCCACGCCTTTTTCCGTTACGTCAGTATCAAAATCCAATACGTTCAGCACCAGATCCCGCCACCGCAGATTCATGACATCCGATGCGATATTCACTTTCAGGGTTCCCTTTTCCCTGTCATAGGTGCCGTCGCCGGCCAGCGCCGCATTCACCAGTACCGTTTCCTGCGCCGTTTTTTCACCGGCAAGGGTCACATTACGCAGATCCCCCTGACCGGTGATCTGTCCTTTCTTTAAATCGTAAAACAACCTTCCTGTGATGGTTCCTCCGCCATAGTCAGCAGCAAAATGATTGACGGCGGCCAGATGATTTTCCAGCACCGCTTCCGCCTTTATGTTGCGCGCGGTCTCCCCCCCATAGGTCAGTTGGTCGGAAGTAAATTCCGCATGTCCTTTAGGATTTTCTAAATCGCTGATATCCGCCTTCGCAGAAACATAGGCGACCTGCTCATCCAACGCAACCATAAGGTTCTCAGCGGTTACAATATGGTCTACCGCAGAAACCGGTCCCGTGATGCGAAAATGCAAGGGTTCGCTTCCCACGATATAGGAACCCTGTACTTCCTGGAGCTCACAGCGACCTTCCAAAAGCGAATCCTCCCCATTGCTGCGCCATTGTGCGTCAATGGCAACGACCCGGCCGGCCGCTTCTTTTACCTTCCCGTAACGCAGAGCCAGCGGTGCATAGGGCTTCAGGTCTACCCCGGAACACTGGATATTGACCTGGCCGGTTCCTTTTGTCGTCAGTCGTCCGGTTACTTTTGCAGTCTCCATTCCCGCCGCATCTACCTGAAAATCCAAATCAAAATCAGGATTATATAAGCCGTCCAATGTGCCGTTGACAGAGTATCGCCATTTACCTTCCGGAAACTCTACGTTGACCTGCCCGTCCTGCACCTTGATTTTTCCGTAGAACGCAGCAGTATCCGACTGAGAAGGTTTCATCAGGTTTTCAAAATTCCAGTGGGCCTCTTTATTTTCCCGCAGATACACCACCGGTTTTTCCAGCACGATATCGGTTACTGCTTTGCCCAGATCTGTAGCTGCCTGGAGCGGGTTCAAGGTGAGCCTCGTTTCAGGCAATTCTGCAATCGTCTGCGCTTCCCGGTTCTTCAGCTTCACATCTTTTAACACAATAACATTGCTGCCGGGCCACAGAGCATCCCCCACTGTAACCGAGCCGTTTACATACTCTGCCGCCGTTTTTTCCAAAGAAGGAATGATCTGCTTGACGGCCTGCGGCAATACCAATTGGGTCAACACTGCAAAAAGCGCAGACAAAGCCACTGCTGCGCCAATCACCCATTTCATAAGCAGACTCATATCTATACTCCCGGAATTGTTTTAGAAAATAAATTATCTATTCGTACTTCAATGTAAATACAATAAAGAAACAGTGCCAATAAAAATAATTTTCCATGATAATTATAGCACAAAAAAAGCTCTGCTAAGCAGAGCCTTTTAGTAAATATGTGAATTTTTTGGAGCTTAGGAGCTGTTTGAAGGCATTTAGCGATCGTTTTACTGCTCATCGCTGCCTTTAAACGGGCCTGTACCGGTAGATTTACCTGTCGTTCAGCAATGGTTCTACTGTTTAGCGTTATCTTTAGTCAGTTCCCGGGTCGCTTTCTGGCGGGCTGTCCGGGCTTTTTCCAGTTCCCGCACCCGTTCGGCGATCGCCTTATCGCCCTGCGTCGCCTCCCGGGCAGACTGATAAGATACCTTTGTCGCATCATACCGATCGCCATAGCTCAGCCACCCGTAATCGGAAGGTCGCGCCTCTACGCCGGTGGCCGTCTGCAATGCGCTCTTGGACGTATTATAATCATACAAAGCCGTATTAAAATTGTTCCTTGCTTCCCGCAATGCCACCTGAGCGTCCAACACGTCCGTATTCGTACCTACGCCGGCTTCATAACGCACCTGCGCAATATGGTAATCTTCTTCTGCCTTAGACACAGCGACCTGAGTCGTAGAAATACGTTTTTCCGCTTCCCGCAGATTATAGTAGCTGTTGCGCACATCCAGCCGCACATGATCCGTATCCTGCCGGTACGACTCTTTTGCCTGCATCAGATCGGCTTTGGCCGCCGCCACTTTGGATTTGGTCACGCCGCTGTCAAACACATCCATGCTGACCTTGACGCCGACGCCCCACTTTTCGTTGTCGTTGCCCGGCCATTGGCTGCCGCTCCAGCTGTTGGAGGCCACACCGGTAACAGACGGCTGCCAGCCTGCCTTGGCGCTGTTCAGCGCTGCCTCCGCCGCCTTCACCTGCAAACGGCTCTGCTGCAGATCCAAACGATGTTCCAAGGCCCGGTCGATACAAGCCGGCAACGTGGCGTCATATGCCGTATAATTCAACGCCTCTTTCGGGTCCAACAGGGTATCCTGCGGGATCCCCATAATATTATCCAGATTCGCTTCGGCGATCTTATACGCATTTTCCGCTTTGATCAGAGATTGCCGGGCAGAAGTCAGTTCCACTTCACTGCGCAGCAGATCCACTTTGGCCACCACACCTACGTCATACTGGGCCTGCACATTTTTCAGATGGTCTTCCAGGGCTTTGACAGACTGCTCGCTGACCTGCTGTGCGTCTTTCGCCGCAAGTAAGGCATAATAGGCATCCGTCGTAGTCTGTTTTAATTTAATAAAGGCCAGTTCTTCGCCCAGTACGCTGCTCTGATACCCCACTTTAGCCTTTTTTTCCGTGGCATTCAAGGTACCGTTATAAATGGGTACTGTCAGGTTCAACCCATTGCTATAGCTGTTACCGATTTGTTTGGGATTGGGGCCGGGTACCACCTCGTCCCAGTACCCGCCGCGGGCGGAACTGTGGGAAAAAGTCACGGCCGGTCCGTAGCTTTCCCTGGCCGCGTTATAATTTGCCCGCGCCGCATCCGTGGCATACTCCGCCTTTTTTATATCTGCATGACTGGCAAAAGCCTTATCAATCGCTGTCTGCAAATCAATGGGCATCGCTTCCGCGGCAAACACGGAAGGAATCAGCAAAAATGTGAATACAGCGCTTAATACCGCAGTGCGTTTGCTCCTCTTTTTCATCGTCATTTTACTACCTCCAATTTTCTGACTGGCAAGTCAGCGAATTTATTATATCCGTAATTCAGCGATAAATCAAGTTGCTCCAACAGAAACAAGACTGGATAAAAGGTAAGTTTTTGTGAACAGATTTATCTTTACACCGGCAAACCAGACAGAAACCACATATTAGAAATAAGTCCGTATTCCCAGATACACATCGTTTCGATTTCCATGCAGAAGATCCAGACTTTCTCCCACCAGATAGATATCGTCTTTTAGAAGCAACTCGCCGCCCAACCGCAGTTTACTGTCTTTAAAATCATATAATTGCGAATAGAAACGGAATTTCTCGCCAAAATCATAACCCAGGCCCACGCCGAATTTTCCCTGCATGGCCCCGGAGCTGACGCTGAAGTTATGGAACCGTTTGCCCAAATACAGATCCAGCTTGGTATCATCTCCGATAGACGAAGCCCCCAGATAGGTAAACGTCTGCCTCCCCGATTTGACGAAGGTCAGACCGAAGTTACTGCGCCAATCGCCGCCGCGAGCGCTGTGCAGCACATCAGCTCTGGCCTTCAGGCTGGTTCCGTCTGCCACGGACAGCACCTTATTGGCCCGCTCGGAAACGCCCCGCATATTATGCAGTGTGGCCTGCAAATCCTCCTTTGTTTTCGGATCCCCGGCAACCTGCGCCAGCATATTGGATACTTCTTCCACATGACGGCTTGTTTCGGCCAAATTTTGCGCCATGAGCGCTACATTCGCTCCAGTCTGCCCATTGTTGTCCATGCCCTGCATGAGGCTCTCCACATGACTCATCGCCGTATTCATACGGGCGCTCATTTGATTGAGCTGTGAAACCATGGTGCGCATCTCCCCCTGATTCGCCTGAGCGGAGGCAGCCATGATTCTCGTAAATTCATTTAAATTGTTGCTGATATCACGGGCATTCAGAAAACCGTCGCGCATGGACCGTTGCACCTCTTTATCCCCAAATACATTATTCAGGGCATCCACGATCCCTTCCAGTTTATCAAGGACCGCGGCAGACTTATTCATCATCTCATCCATGCCGCCGCTACCGGTTCCGCTCAAATTGCTGTCCGGTTTCAGATATACGCCGCTGAGTCTTCTCGGAGGACGTATATCGACAAACTTTTCTCCCATGACCCCGTCTGAGCCAATATGGAACTCCGCTTCCTGAGGAATCTGAATGCCTTCGTTCACATGCACCGTTACCACGACCTGACCGGGCTCCACCCGGGTCGCTTTTACCGTACCGACAGGAACACCGGCGTACCGCACCGCATTCCCGGTCACAAGACCGCGGACGGACGGATAGGACACATGCAGATTATACCCGCTGTCAAATAACTTGAACGCGCCCAGAAAGCTGATCATTCCCGCCAGAATGACAGCGCCCCCCAAGGTCAACGCCCCTACTTTAACCTCACTTGCTTTCATCAAAGTTCCTCCGTCGTCCCTTCTATTTCCTCCCCGGTAACAAAACCGCGCACCAGGGGATCCGGTGAATTTTTAAACTCTTCCGGAGTACCGATCGCCGCAATTTTCCCCTCATTCAGGAGAACGACCCGGTCTGCCGCCACGTATACAGACTCCATGTCATGGGTCACAAGAACAGAAGTGATCTTGTGTTTTTTCTGCGTTGCGCGGATCAGACGGCTGATACTCATGGTACGGATGGGATCCAGACCCGCTGTAGGCTCGTCATACAATACGATCCTGGGATCGAAAGCCAGAGCCCGGGCCAGGCTGACCCGCTTTTTCATACCGCCGGAAAGCTCTACGGGAAATTGTTCCGCCGCCGCTTCCATGCCCACATCTTTTAGCAGTTCATTTACTTTATTCTGGATTTCTTCTTCCGGCAAAGAAAAGTGCTGTCGCAAGCCAAACGCCACATTTTCCCTTACATTCAGAAAATCAAAGAGCGCGGAATACTGAAAGACCATACCTACTTGCCTGCGAATTTTATTCCATCCCTCTTCCGACAAAGCCGAAACATCCGTGCCTTCAATAAATACTTTCCCTCCGGTAGGGGGAAGCAGACCGGTAAGAACCTTCAGAATCGTACTTTTCCCTGAACCGGAAGGACCGATAATAGCCAGCGTCTCCCCTTGTGTTACCTCTAAATTTACACCCCGCAAAACCTCATTTTCGCCGAAGGAAATCATAAGGTTTTGCAGAGAGATCACCGATTCCGTCATAGCGCCTCACTTATTTATCAACATATAATAATACGGTCATAAAATAATCCGCAATGAAAATCAAAATGATCGAAAGGACTACAGAGGCAGTCGTGGCAAGGCCTACGCCTTCCGCGCCTTTATCCGCATGCAGGCCTTTAAAGCAGCCTACCGTACTGATGATCGCGCCAAACGCGACCCCCTTGATCATACCTCCGACAATATCAAAGGTCTCGCAAAACTGTTTGATAGAATTTATATAAGTAAATGAACTGATATCCGCGTAATAATGAGCGACAAAATAGCCGCCGGCGTTGCCGATAAAATTACCAAAAACGATCAGCACCGGCATCATAAGCGAAGCCGCCAGAAAACGGGGCACCACCAGATAACGCACCGGACTGGTGGCCATGACCCGCAGCGCATCGATCTGCTCGGTCACTTTCATCGTTCCAAGTTCCGCCGCAATGGCCGCGCCAATCCGTCCGGCGACCACCACACCGGTAAGTACAGGCACCAGTTCGCGGCCCATAGCAATGGCCACAATGCCGCCTACCGTATTGGAAGCGCCTAAGGAGACAAACTCTTTCGCCGTCTGGACGGAAAAAACCATGCCTGTACATAGCATGGTCAACAATACGATGGGCAGAGAGTCCGCACCTAGCAGAGCCATTTGCCGCAAGGTCTCTTTGACGCTGCCCTGGCGGATTTTCGCAAGGGTATCCAGAAAAAGCAGGGACATTTGTCCGGTGACCTGGCAAAAACGAAGGACAAAAGCGCCTGCCCAGGCACATAAATCACGCAGCATCTTTTTCTTCCCCTTCTCTTCTCATATCGTAAGTATACTCAAGTATCATGGCAATTTTATGGCAGTCCTGTCAATCGGCAATCTTTACCGTCACTCCGGTTTCCCCATCTACGATCAAATCGACCGGCGTGGACTGCTTGTTTCTTCCGCCGGCCAACAGAGCGCTGAAAGTCAACGGTATCTCTTCTTCCGCCGCCTGCTCGGCCATTCCTCTGCCGCTTTTTCCGGAAGAATCTGCCGATTCTTTCACAGCATATTCCACAATAATGTCGTTGTTCCGGTCTGCCCTGTTAATTTCACGCACATAGTCACGTAAGCGAATTTCTTTTTTCTTTTCCTTGTCCCGCTTCTCCTGCTCCTGCGCCCTCTCTTTAACCTGCGGCACGCCCTCTTCCTTTTGCTGCCGCAACAGTTGCTGAATCCAGTTCATGGAGGCGCCGCCTCTTACATTCAGCTTAAGGTCGCCGGAAGCATCCTTGGGCAGCTTATAGGCTACCGTACGGGTGATTTCCGCCGAACGATAGGGTTTCATCACCACATCCAGGTGGATCGTGTCCCCCGGCTTAGGCTCTTTTTCCTGTACGGAAGCCCGCTGAATTTCCGCTACCAGGCTATCCGTACTCAAGTCTACCGTAACGTCGATGTTAGTAATATTTACCTTTTCTAATTTATTTTGCAGCAAAACCTGAGAGGCTTCCTGCAATTCCTGCGGCAACTGCCGGATGATATTCTTCGTATCATAGTACATGTTTTCCCGCAAAATATGGAGGGGATTATTCTGGCTGTCCAACGCCATAATATCAAAAAGGATACGGGCGCTGCCGCCGACCGCATGATCCGCGGCCTTCGCCGCCTCACTGGCCACCACAGAAGCAATCAGCCCCGGCGTCAGCTGTTCATCTTCCACAATCTTGACTCTGGTTCCGCGATTCAAAGAACGGGTCATATCAGAGGCGGATACGTATAAAGGAATATATTTGGGTAATTTGCCCACCGTACCGGCTACCCCGGCCGCCCGATCCTGATTCACAGTACCTACGGCCTGTCCCAGATTCCCCACCTTATAGGCAGTCTGCAGGTTGGGAAGCGAGGCTAGTACCCAGGTTTTGGTCATAAAAAAGGACGCGTCGCCCCGCTGCACAAAAGGATGACCAAACGCCAGCAGGCGCCCCTTGTCATCCGTCCAGGTAACGGTCCCCAGCGCACCCAAAGAAAGATCGCCCTGAACAAGAGCGACCCCTACCGAGCTGCCGGGCTCCAGATTACCGGCAACCTGAACCGTGCCCACAGGCCCAACATCCACCGCAGTCAAATCAAAAGGCTGAAGTTCTTCTGCAAGAATAGCAAATCCTACGGAGCTGAAACCACCGGCCATCAGCCGGGTACCTTTCGGCAGCAGCGCCGGATCTTTCCCGGCATTGTCCTTATGCGGCACAGGTTTGTCCAGCATTTCCAGCATATTTTGAATCGGCGTCAGAAAACAATAGTGCGGGTCGTTAAAGGCTCTGCCATAGGCCACGGCCCCTACGAGACGCCCGTCAATATAGACCGGGCTGCCGCTCATTCCCTGAGCGATGCCGCCGCTGCGTTCGATCAGGCTGCCCCCGGCTTTGATCAATATCTGATAACCGGAATTTTCATCGCCGGTCACACCCAACACTTCTATCGGGAAGGTTTCGATCGTATCTCCGGAAATAACGGTTTTCGCATAACCCTTCATCCCCACCCGCAGGTTTTCCACAGGCATCAGCGGCGTAAGAGCATAGGCCGTCCCTTCCAAAAAAGCAAAAAGCAAAGCCAGCAATACTACAAGTTTTTTCATGCGTACATCCTATCAGCAGCTCCGGACTGAGCCGGAGCTGCAGGCATTTTAACAGACAAACAGGCAAGACCTCAGTGAGTAACTTCCGCCACCGCTTCCCCGCCGACAATTTTTTGCCCGGGGACCACAAACACCGCGGTCACCTTGCCGGTGACAGTTGCGCGAGCCGCAGGCATCGCTCCGGCCACAGTCTTCACTTTTACCAGCACATCGCCCTGACGCACCTCCTGGCCGACCACCGCCAGATTATCCGCCACCACAACGCCGGCCAGCGTTGCATTCTGGGGCACGCTCTCCGCTGCAAAAGCCAGCGTGTAAATGCCGAAAGCCACAGCCATAACGGCCACAGTGACGATCACCTTCCAATGAATTTTTTTCAACATATCTTTATCTCCTTATGCACCTGAAACTATCATCTACACAACTACATAATAGCCATCCATGACTATTATAATATTATACAACTTATGACAATTTTTGGCAAAAGCAGGCAATTGTTCAAAAAAAATTAACAAATAGCATATCGTTTATCCAAAGCGCGAACAAAACAAACATCTGACCCCTGTCTCAAGGAGAAAAGGCCGACTGCTGATAAGGATTACCTTTATTTTTTAAAGACGCCCAGACCGATGCTTATAGGGCGCTCCCCGCCATCGGAGGGCCGATTCATGATTTTACGGTCCAGCACCATTTCCGAAGAACCGCCCCCGTCAAAATTCACGGCTTCTTTCGCCCCGAACCGTTTAAAATATTCGCCGAATTCTTTTAACGTCATGCCGGCCGAATAGGCACTGCGCCCATCTACTACCATCAGCAGCACCGTACCATCCTCTTTCACGCCCACGCCGGTACGGGGCGCCCTGCCATAAGCAATATCGGCAGCGATGCTTTCCTCTCGGGACCGCACATTGACCTGGCCTTTTTCCACCAGGGAAGGTCCGCCCCCCAGCACCAGAATCGCATCATCTGCCAGGCGGCTGCCCAGCGTCTGGTCGATGGCCACCCGATCCCCCCGTTTGATTCGGGCCAGGATATCCGCACTGCTGCCATGCCCCGAAAGCACCAGCGAATCGGAGTCCAGGCGCATGTTTCCCTTATTGGAAAGCTCCGCCGCGCGTCCTTGCTTAACTTTTACTTCACGCCCGTATTCATTCGTGCGGGTTTCGGGTCCGTAGTAGCGGTTAAGCAAAACCAGATCCTGCGCCATACGCTGCCGGTTGATTCCTTTTATCTCCATTACCTGCCCGTCGGGCAGAGAAACCGAACCGCGATACGAAAGATCCTGCTGCACGGAAGGATTGCCGGTTTTATCGATCACCAAAGCACTGCGCGGGGTGGTATCCATACCGTAAAACGCGCCCTGCCATTTGCAGTTGCCGATGACCCAGCCATCCGTATCAAAATAAGACGCATTGACCGCCGCACGGGCGCCGGCCACAGCGGAAGCGGCGGTTAAACGACCTCTTCCGTTCCGATCCCCAGCGCCGGAAAAAGGTTTCAGATAGTAGCTGCTGCCCGGCTTCAGACTCAGCACATAAAGTCGTACCGGTAGCCCTTTCATGTCGTCCTGCCAGTAAGTGTAAGACAGGCCGTCCCCCAACTCCCGGGTCGTTTTAACAATCTGTATGCGATACACATCCAGCACCAGACGGTCCGGCTTTTTTAAAACCAATACCTTGTGCTGGGCGCTCTTGCCCAGATCCACCTCCAGTACGCCGGCATTTTTGCCTTTTTTAGCCAGTCGAATCTTTTGCACTACCGGATCTTTCAGACTGCGCTCTAAAGCCTTGGTCACACCGGTTCCTACTTCCAACCGGATCCCGGGCTGCCCCTTCGCCTCAGTAAAACTTGCAGGCGCATCCAGATCCAGCACAATACGGACCCGGGCCGGTCCGCTGCTGACACGCATCCCCGTCACCTGCGCCCGGACCGCAGACGGCAGGAACACGAAGCAGACAGCCAATATATAAAACAGATTCTTTACGCAGCCTTTCAGCCTCATGAGCAGATCACCTCTCATCCTTTTCGTCACAGTTTCTCCATACTTCACGCATTTTTCACAGCGTCCCTGAAAGTCAGCAGGACGGTCAGAGAACAAAGGGATTTCCCCGCCTCTACCGTCCTGATTTATTTTTCTCTGTCTTTACGTCAGGCAATGCCCGCCATAAAAATACCCTGAACTATTCCTGCCGTTATTGACAGATCACAGACCCTTTAAAACATGGCATTGCTGAAAATTGCGCCGGGGCGCAGCTTATCCAGATTCTCCAGCGCTTTTCCGGTGCCCGTGGCCACACAGTCCAAAGGACTTTCCGCCACAAATACATGAATCCCCGTATCTTCGCTGATTACCTGCGCCAGGCCTCCCAGCAAAGCGCCGCCGCCGGTAAGACAAATACCGTTATCCACAATGTCCGCAGATAATTCCGGCGGGCACCGTTCCAGGACCGCCCGGATCCTTCCCAACAATGCCTCTAACGGCTCTTCCAAAGCGGCACGAACATCTTCGGAGGATACGGCGACAGTAGCCGGTAAGCCATTTACCGCATCTCTGCCCCGTACGTTCATTGTTTGCACTTCTTCCCCCGCATGCACATTGCCAATTTCTTTTTTAATGCTTTCCCCTGTAGTATCCCCGATTAAAATATTATATTCTTTCTTTACATAACGAACGATACTTTCGTCAAATTTATCGCCGCCGATACGCACCGAATCCGAGTCCACTACGCCGCCCAGACTGAGGATTGCAATATCCGTAGTGCCGCCGCCGATATCCACCACCATTTTACCGGAGGGAACCATAATATCTAAGCCGGCTCCCAACGCTGCGGCCAGCGGCTCTTCGATCAGGTAGGTTTTCGACACACCGGCCTGAATCGTCGCTTCCAGCACCGCACGTTTCTCCACCGAAGTGATATGTATGGGTATGCAGGTCATCACCCGGGGCTTGAAAAAAAAGCTTTTTCCCGCCACTTTATTGATAATGAATTCCAACATTTTCTGGGTGATCGTATAGTTCGCGATTACGCCTTCTTTTAAAGGCCGTACCGCCACGATTCCCTGAGGCGTGCGTCCCAACATGTCCCGGGCTTCCGAACCTACCGCCAGGATCCGGTTGGTACTTTTTTCTACCGCAACTACCGAAGGTTCGTCCAAAACGATTCCCTTGCCTTTGATATAAACCAGAATATTGGCGGTTCCTAAATCAATCCCAATATCCATGCCTCCACCAAACATAAACGCTCTCCTTATATTAACTATTAGTCTTGTTCGGTTACTGTGATTCTTTGAATATCCGCACCCAGTGCCTGAAGCTTGCCCACAATATCTTCGTAACCTCTGTCAATATGATGCAGATTGCCGATTGTAGTGGTTCCTTCCGCTACCAGGCCCGACAGAATCATCGCCGCTCCGGCCCGCAGGTCCGTGGCGTTGACTTCACAGCCGGTAAGCTGAGAGGGACCCTCGATCAACGCGGCTCTGGCACCTGTCGTCGCAATATTAGCACCCATGCGATTCATCTCCACCACATGCATAAAGCGATTTTCAAATACCGTTTCGATCAAGTTGCTGCGCCCTTCGCTGATGGTCATCATAGCCATGATCTGGGGCTGCATGTCCGTAGGAAAACCCGGATAAGGCATGGTTTTCACATTGATTCCTTTCAACGGTCCCGGGCAGGACACATGAATGCGGTCAATATCCTCTTCAATCAGGACCCCCGCCTCCCGTAATTTGGCCAACAACGGTTTCTGGTGTTCGGCTAACACATTTTCAATGATAATATCGCCGTGAGTCATCGCTGCCGCGATCATATACGTCCCCGCTTCGATCCGGTCAGGTATTACCGTATGGTCGCAGCCATGCATATGCTGTACGCCTTCAATCCTGATCACATCGGTGCCGGCGCCTCGCACCCGGGCCCCCATCTGATTCAGGTAGTTGGCCAGGTCCACAATTTCCGGTTCTTCCGCCGGATTTTCCAACGTGGTCACGCCTTCCGCCAGGCAGGCAGCCATCATAATATTCTCCGTCGCCCCTACACTGGGAAAATCCAGATAGATGTCCGCCCCCTTCAGGCCGTTCGGCGCTACCGCATCAATAAACCCATGATCCTGAGTAATGGTAGCACCCAGGGCCTCAAAGCCCTTTAAATGCAGATCGATAGGCCGACTGCCAATGGCGCAGCCCCCTGGCTGGGAGATACGGGCATGTCCCATACGAGCCAGCAAAGGCCCCAACACAACAAAAGAAGCACGCATCGTCCGCACCAGATTGTACGGCGCTTCATACGCTGTAATATTCGAGGTATCCATCTGCAGCACATGCGGCTCGCTACGGTCCACTCTGACACCCAAATGTTCCAGTACGCCGCAGATCGTCTTTACGTCCTCCAGCTGAGGAATCTCATCCAAACGGCTGGGAGATTCCCCTAAAATCGATGCCGCAATGATCGGCAGCACCGCATTTTTAGCGCCGCTGGTCTTAACAGTACCGACCAGACGGTTGCCGCCTTTGACGATTAATTTATCCACCAAGATACCTCCCATTTTGCTGTAAGATACAGCGTTGGAAATAATTATCCAGAGTAATTATAAAGAATTTCGTACTATTTATAATAGCATTTTTACAGGAAACAACGCAAGGAAAATACTGTGAAATCTGCACTTGCGCAGAAGCCGGCGCCGCCGCTCACCCTGGACCGTCCGGCAAAATAAAAACTTTGCCTGCGCAAAAGGCACGTCTGTTGCCGGCTTACAAAACACCGCATTAAACAGATCCTGACAGCAGACCCTACTTCTTCAGGCGAAACAGTTCTTCCGCCGCTTCTTCCTGCAGGCGGCGTTCCTCAGCCAATTCACTCATACGGCGGGCTTTATCTTCTGCCCGCTTACGCCGGGCCAGCTCCAGATCTTCTTCCGTTACCTTATTCTGGGCCATTTCAATTTCTTTCTGCGCTTTCCAGGCCCGTTGTTCTTCCTGAATACGAATCCGCTGCTCCTCCAGTTTTACCCTCAGTTCGGATTCCCGCTTATATAAATTGGATATCTGCCCCTGTTTACGTACATGATGACGATAATACAAATAGGCCAAAAAAGAAGGAAAAAACACAAACGTCACGATAATCCACAGGTTACGATAGGGTATACTGCGTTTCAGTGAATCCTTATATACATAGTACGTCAGGGCACAGGCCATACACAGCCGCACCCAGACCCACAGAGATTTCCATTCCATTACTGCACTCTCGCTCTATCCGCCAAAATATTATAATACGTTTCCTTTTCCGAAATCGTTTTTTTCAAAACCTTAATCTTATCCGGATCATCCGCCTTAGCCAGTAACTCGCGCAGATCATGGAGTTCCCGTTTCAAATCCAGCATCTTATTGCCGGTTACGGCCTGCATCACATCTCGCATTTCAATCCTCCTCCCCACAGAAGGGTCTCGCGATAAAATTCAGTGCAATAAGCAAAAACCGCTTAAAACACAGTAAATAACTATACAACTTTCTCAAATTGAAACAGCATAACACTACTTTTCATCAAGCTGAAATCCAAATCTGAAACAGCGTAAAACGCTTAAATCAACTCAAAATTGCCTTAAAATCCCTAAATAAGGAAAAAGGCATCCCGCACCATACATGCAGGATGCCTTGCGCATCAAAAGTTATCCACGGGCGCCAGCCAACTGCACAGTTTTCAGACGAGCCTTGGCCCTTTTGAGATCTTTCAGCACTTCCGGCAAATCAAATCCCTCGCCGGGATTATCAATTTTAGCCTGCGCGCGATCCAGATCAGCCTGGGCCTTAGTCGTATCAATGCTTTCAGCAGTTTCTGCCGCCACACTTAAGATTGTGACTTTGTTTTCCTTGACTTCCAGAAAACCGCCGTCCACACACAGATAATGCGCGGTGCCCTGCTCATCGCGGTACTTCAACGGCGCCTGATCAAGGGCGGCCACCATCGTAGCATGACGGGGCAAAATGCCTACGCCGCCATTGGTGGTCTGCGCTTCTACATACGAAATATTATCTGCCTGAAACACGTAGGCATCCGGAGACAGAACGTCTAAATGCATTAAATTAGCCATAGGCTCACTCCGCTTTCATGGTCTTTGCTTTTTCTACGGCCGCATCGATGGTACCAACCATATAGAATGCGCCTTCCGGCAGATCATCATGTTTGCCTTCCAGAATTTCCTTAAAGCCGCGGATCGTTTCTTTCAAGGGAACATACTGACCAGGGGTACCGGTGAACTGTTCGCCTACGAAGAAAGGCTGCGACAGGAAACGCTGAATTTTACGCGCGCGGGCAACGGTGATCTTATCTTCTTCAGACAATTCTTCCATACCCAGAATCGCGATGATATCCTGTAATTCTTTGTAACGCTGCAGGATCGCCTGTACCCCGCGGGCTACTTTATAATGTTCTTCACCAACGACCAGCGGATCCAGAATACGACTGGTGGAGTCCAACGGATCTACGGCCGGGTACAGCCCCAATTCCGCGATCTGACGGGACAGGTTGGTGGTAGCATCCAGATGGGCGAAAGTGCCTGCCGGAGCCGGGTCAGTCAAGTCGTCTGCAGGTACGTAAACGGCCTGAACAGACGTTATGGATCCTTTGGTGGTAGAAGCGATACGCTCCTGCAACGCGCCGATATCGTTTGCCAAAGTAGGCTGGTAACCTACCGCAGACGGCATACGGCCCAACAGAGCGGATACTTCCGAACCGGCCTGGATGAAACGGAAGATGTTGTCTACGAATAACAGAACGTCCTGACCGGATACATCACGGAAATATTCCGCCATGGTCAGGCCGGTCAGACCTACGCGCATACGTGCTCCGGGCGGTTCATTCATCTGCCCGTAAACCAGGCAGGTTTTATTGATAACGCCGGATTCTTTCATTTCGTTCCACAGGTCATTGCCTTCACGGGTGCGTTCGCCTACACCGGAGAATACGGAGTAGCCGCCATGCGCCGTAGCGATGTTGTGGATCAGTTCCATAATAATAACGGTTTTGCCTACGCCGGCGCCGCCGAACAGACCAACCTTACCGCCCAGAGCGTAAGGCTCGATCAGATCGATAACTTTAATACCGGTTTCCAGCATTTCAGCTGTCGTAGACTGTTCTTCAAACTTCGGAGCCGGTCTGTGGATCGGCCAGTAATCATCCGCCTCAACCGGGGTATCATCATGGTCAACGGTTTCGCCCAATACATTGAAGATACGACCCAAGGTACCGGGGCCTACGGGAACACGAATAGGAGCTCCGGTGTCTACTGCATCCATACCGCGTACCAGACCGTCGGTAGAGCTCATGGCAACGGAACGAACCACGTCGTTGCCGATGTGCTGCATAACTTCGGTAGTCAAATGGACTTCCTGCCCATTTCCTACTACACCGTCGATCTTGATCGCGTTATAAATTGCAGGCAGGCCATTTGGCGGAAATTTAATGTCGACAACAGGGCCAACGACTTGTACTATCTTACCAGTCATCTATAATTTTCCTCCCTTAGTTTTCCTGCAGAGCTTCCGCTCCGCCAACAATTTCGTTAATTTCACGAGTAATGCCTGCTTGACGAGCTTTATTGTATGATAACTCTAAAGATCTAAGTAAATCACTCGCATTATCGGTAGCCGAAGACATGGCTGTCATCCGGGCGCCGAGTTCACTTGCGGCTGACTGCATCAGCGCGGCATAAATTCTGGTTTTGACAAAATACGGCAGTAACTCTGCCAATAATTCTTGGGCGGATGGCTCAAAAATCACATCAGCACTTGCTTTAGTAGCGCTTTTAACACTCTCACCCTCAGATATCCTACCTGGCTCTCCCGTTTCTAACTGGAAAGGACGAACCGGCATCAGTTCTATGGTTTCCGGCGTATAAGATAAAGCAGATTTAAACCGAGTAGAAATCAACTTAATTTCATCCACCTCACCGGAAGAAAAGGCTTCCGTTGCTATCTTCGCGATTTGCTCCGCGTAATCAAAATTTGGTTTATCAGACAAGCCGAAATAATCTTTTGCTACGTCAAAACCACGATGCTGGAAAAATTCTTTTGCCTTGCGGCCCACAGTAATTAGATAATAATTTTCTGTTCCTGCAAGCTCAGCTGCCGCATGCTTTAAAACATTGGAATTATAAGGACCGGCCAGTCCCTTATCAGCAGCAACTACAATAAAACCAATACGTCGCACAGGACGATCCGCCAACAAAGGAAGTTCCTGCTCAGATAAGTCCCCTACAGCAAATTTATCGCCTACGGCAGTCAGCAGGATACGTTCGATCTTGTCAGCAAAAGGACGAGTGGATGCGGCTTTTTCCTGCGCACGGCGCAAACGCGCGGCAGCAACCATTTTCATGGCCTTGGTAATCTGCTGAATATTACGTACGCTGCGCATGTGCCGATGAATCTCGCGTGGATTAGGCATTAGTCACTCACCTCTTTCCGTCAGAGGTTACGAAAGTCTGCTTGAAATCATCCAACACTTTTTTCAGTGCTTCTTCGTTGGCATCGGTAATTTTTTTATTCTTGATAATATCGGCGCCGATTTCCGGAGCTGAATTATCCACATATTTCAGCAATTCCGCTTCAAAGCGAGTCACGTCCTGTACCGGCAGGTCGTCAATATACCCTTTGGAACCGGCATACAGGGAAATAACCTGTTTTTCAACCGGATACGGTTTATACTGGGGCTGTTTCAACAGCTCGGTCATACGCAGGCCGCGATCCAGCTGCGCCTTGGTCGCCTTGTCCAGATCGGAACCGAACTGCGCGAACGCTGCCAATTCACGATACTGAGCCAGGTCCAGACGCAGGGTGCCGGCGACGGATTTCATCGCTTTGATCTGGGCGGAACCGCCTACACGGGAAACAGACAGACCTACGTTGATAGCCGGACGGATACCGGCGTAGAACAAGTCGGTTTCCAGATAGATCTGGCCGTCTGTAATGGAAATAACGTTTGTCGGAATATAACCGCCTACGTCGCCGGCCAGCGTTTCAATAACGGGCAGCGCCGTAATGGAACCGCCGCCGGCCTGTTCGTTACGACGAGCCGCGCGTTCCAGCAGACGGGAATGTAAGTAGAATACGTCACCGGGATACGCTTCACGTCCGGGAGGCCGACGAAGCAACAGCGACATGGCACGGTAGGCCACCGCATGTTTGGACAGGTCATCATAGATACACAGAACGTCTTTGCCCTGGTCCATGAAGTATTCGCCCATGGTTACGCCGGCATAAGGAGCCAGATACTGCAGCGGTGCAGACTGTGCTGCGGTAGCTGCCACAATGATCGTATAATCTTTCGCGCCATATTTTTCCAGCGTACGGGACAGGCGGGCAATAGTGGAAGCCTTCTGTCCGATCGCCACATAAATACAGATAACGCCGGTATTCTTCTGGTTGATAATGGTATCGACAGCCACGGCCGATTTACCGGTACCGCGGTCGCCGATGATCAACTCACGCTGTCCGCGTCCAATGGGAACCAATGCGTCGATTGCTTTGATACCCGTCTGCAGCGGCACGTCTACCGACTTACGATCTGCAATACCGGGGCTCTGCGCTTCAACCGGGCGGGTCGCCGCATAATGGATCTCGCCCTTCCCGTCAATGGGCTGCCCCAGAGGATTTACAACACGCCCCAACAGACCTTCGCCGACCGGTACTTCCATCAAACGGCCCGTACGACGCAGGATATCGCCTTCGCGAACGGTGGTTTCACCGCCCATTAATACGACGCCTACAGAATCCGGCAACAGGTTCTGCACCATGCCGCTGACGCCGCCTTTTAATTCAACCAGTTCGCCGGCCATGGCATGTTTCAACCCTTTTACGGTAGCAATGCCGTCGCCGACCTTTTCGATAATGCCGACCTCTTCCAGGTCTACATCCAATTTTGTTTCTTTTACAGTTTCAGTCAGAGAAGCGGTAATGCTGGCAGGATCTTCCAGAGACTGCCCGCTCATACCGGCTTTCGCCATGGCTGCGCCGACCTTTTCCATCTGACGTTTCACGCTGGCATCATAAACCTGATCGCCGGCTTTCAAAATAGAACCGCCAATAATGGAAGGATCAACGGTGGTTTCCATATACACCTGATAGCCTAATTTATCACCGATAACTTTGGCTACGGCATCTTTCTCAGATACAGTCAGTTCTTTTGCAGTCGTCAGCACAACGGCGATAATGCCATTGGTAGACCCTGCTTGCAGCTTGTCGTGTTCCATCTTGAGGCCGTCAAGACTTTTTACGATCAAGTCCAGTTTTTCATTACTAGCCATGCTGTATCCTTCACCTCCATATCCCCCGCGCTGCCGCGGGTGTATTAGTCACAGGCAATGCCTGTTTTCTCCACAACTTTATGAGCGGTCCGATTATTGCTTCAGAACACTGTCAGCTGTTTTCGCAACCAGAGCCTGATCCGCCTCGGAATTCAGTTTCTGATCAACCACCTTGCCGGCAATCTCGGTAGCCAGGATGATCACCTGGGAACGAACTTCCGCCAAAGCCTGTTGTTTTTCATTTTCAATCGTCTGTTTTGCAGAAACCATCAGCTGTTCTTTTTCAGCCTGGGCCTGTGCTACAAAATCGTCATGCACCTTCTGCCCGATCTTATTCGCTTTTTCAACGATCGCAGTTGCTTCGGAACGAGCTTCAGACAGCTGTTGGCTGTACTGGCTCTTCAAAGCTTCCGCCTCGGTCCGGGTCTTTTCAGCAGTTTCCAGGTCATTGGTCACGCGTTCACGACGTGCGTCCAACACCTTCATCAACGGTTTGTAGGCAAATTTTGCCAGGATGAAAAGAAGAATAATGAAATTTAATATCTGCGCAAAAAATGTTGCATCAAAATCTAGCAATTCCAGCACTCCTTTTCAATATTTAAATCAAATAATAACTATAATATCCGCCCACTTGCTTATTTTACAAAAGGATTAGCAAATACTAATACAATCGCAATAACAATTGCAATAATAGGCATAGCCTCAATCAAACCTACGGAAATAAACATATTTACCTGAAAGGTGGATGCCTCTTCCGGTTGACGAGCAATACATTCGATAGCCTTAGAGGTAACCAGACCATCGCCCACACCAGCACCAACAGATGCTCCAGCACCGATAAGACCTGCTGCCAATACAGAAGCAGCTATAACAATTGCATTTTCCATGTTAAAATTTCATCCTTTCTTTCCTTTTTAGAATACTGTTGATTAATATTTCTGTTTAACTTAGTGATGTTTAAATACAGGAGCCAATCCAATAATGGTAAGCATCGTAAAAACAAACGCCTGCAATAAACCGATGCATAAACTGAATAAAATCCATACATCCGGCACTACCCAGGGAGATAATTTGTAAAGCACTATCAGCAAGATTTCGCCAGCAACAATATTACCAAAAAGACGAAGTGCCATAGTTACAGGTTTTGCAATTTCTTCAATCAAATTTAAAGGAAGAAAGACTTTAAACGGTTTGAAAAAATGTGCAAAATGTCCTAATCCATTGCGTCCAATCCCTACAATATAAGTCAAAACCAAGACCATAATAGAAAAGGCAAAGACTACATTTATATCGTTAGTAGGGGACGTAAAATGAAAACCAAAAACAGAAGGCAAAAAAACTCCCACTTCATTTGCCACAAAAAGGAAGAGAAATAGAGTGAGAAGAAACGGTTCCATCTTACGACGACCATCTTTTCCCAGATTATCTTCAATCAGGCCGCCCAACCATTCTTCAATAATTTCCAATAGTGCTTGAGCACGACTCGGAATCATTTTTGCACCAGCTGCTGCAACCCAGACCAAAGCAATGGTAATGATGCAGGCTAACCAACTCATATACATTGTCTGCATATGAATCGTTGTTCCCAACGCATCAATGTGCTGTGGTAAATAATGAATGATTTCATTGCTTGCTTGTTCAGCATTTCCCATTTTTTTCTCCTTTCCTCACACCCTCAATGCATAGGCTATTTTTTCGAGGCCGTGAAATATTTTAAATTAATGATAAAAAATATATGTAACAGGATAAAACCTACCATCGCTTCTGCAACTTTCAGTTTTATACCTAACATAATCACCACAAAGATAATACCTAAAGCAACCCTGGTAGCAAACATTTTCTTGAGCCACCGCTTCATCGTCTTTACATCTGCAGAATATCCCATAATTGCAGAACTCAAAACGACAAGGTCATCCAATAAAGACCATAAAAGGCCTACAAACAAAGAAATAAGAGATTGACGGGCTAAAAATGTACTTCCAATTACTATAAATAGTGTTGCCCCCGCCAACTGACGCAGCCAAATTCGTTTCATAACATGGACGACGTAGTCCCGGCTTTTGTCTCTAAAATCAAGCATATGACCTGTCTGCTCCGTAATTGTAAAAAATATGTGAGAAGTAAATACTATCTTATTTTAATATATTTTTGTTAAATTGCCAACCGTTTTTTTTAAATGGCCCGAACGGTTTACACTAATGTCCCACCCGATTCATCTAAAAAAACAATCTTACACCTGAAACGGTTCCGGCATCCGCGAACTAAAGTCAAAGTTATACAAAATAAATTGAACGATCCTCTCGCAGGCCTTCCCGTCCCCATAAGGATTCACCGCTTCCGCCATAGACCGATAATAAGCCGGATCCTCCAAAAGCCGAAATGTTTCTTTTTTTACAGTTTCACAATCCGTCCCCACTAAACGGACTGTGCCGGCAGTGACCGCCTCCGGCCGTTCCGTGGTATCCCGCAGCACCAGGACCGGTTTCCCCAAAGCCGGTGCTTCTTCCTGAATCCCGCCGCTGTCTGTCAGCACAACGTCCACCCGCCCCATCAGATTGGCGAAAGGTTCATAATCCAACGGCTCCGTAAGATAGACTCGATCCAGCCCGGCCAGCTCCTCTTTTACCACTTCCCGCACTTTGGGATTTTTATGTACCGGGAAAATCGCCGCCGTATCCGGATGGGTTTCCAATACCGCTTTCAGCGCCCGATACACATGACGCATAGGTTCCCCTAAATTTTCCCGGCGATGGGTCGTCATTAAAATCAGTCGTTTCCCGCTTTTCAGCGCTTTTTCAAGCACAGGGTCCGTAAAAACAAAATCCGGACGCACAGTGGTGCGCAGCGCGTCGATCACCGTGTTGCCGGTGATGAAGATCTGCGTTTCCGGCACATTCTCGCGGCAGAGATTCCCATAACTGGTAGAGGTAGGCGCAAAGTGAAAATCGGCGATCGCGCCGGTCAGTTTCCGGTTCATTTCTTCCGGATACGGAGAGTATTTATTGCCCGTCCGCAAACCGGCTTCCACATGGCCTACTTTAACCTGCGCATAATAGGCAGCCAATGCGCCGGCAAAAGTGGTGGTCGTATCCCCATGTACCAGAATCAGGTCCGGCTTCACTTCTTCAATCACATTTTTCAGACCCAACAATGCTTTTACTGTCACATCAGACAGGGTTTGCCCGCCGGTCATAATATTCAGGTCATAGTCCGGCGTAATGCCAAATAGCTGTAGCACCTGGTCCAGCATCTCCCGGTGCTGTGCCGTAACCGCCACGACAGTCTCAATGCTTTCGGGATATTTACGCATTTCCAATACTAAAGGACACATTTTGATTGCTTCCGGGCGCGTCCCGAAAACCAGCATCACCTTTAACTTTTTCAAAAAAATGCCTCCTGTTCCACTTCAGCCCCGGTCATTTAAAATACCGATCCGCTTGGCTCCTACCGCTATACCGACTAAAATCAGGACGATCACCACAGCCGCCACATACACATTGGCTTCCGCCAGAACAAAAGCCGCCAGACACAATACGATACTGATACCGTACATCAGCAGCACGGCCTGTCTCTGACTCAGACCCATGGCCAAAAGACGATGGTGCAGATGCCCCTTGTCCGGCTGGAAAATAGGCCGGCCGTTGCTGTAGCGCCGCAAAATCGCGAACGCCGTATCCATAATGGGCAGACCCAGCGCAATGGCAGGTACGAGCAGCGCGATCGTCGCCGCGCTCTTCACCGCCCCGAAAATGGAAATAGCCGCCAGCATATAACCGATGAACATACTGCCGGTATCTCCCATAAAAATCGTCGCAGGGTTAAAATTATAATGAATAAAGCCGATGATCCCGCCGGCTAACGCCGCCGTCAGCGTTGCCACCGGAAAATAGCCCTGATGCACCGCCACCAGGATCACCGTAATGGACGCAATACCGGATACGCCGGCGGCCAGACCGTCCAGACCGTCGATCAGATTCACCACATTAATAAAGCTGATCACCCAAAAGACGGTAAAAGGAATAGAAAGATATTCCAGATAAAAATAGCCGCCAAAAGGATTGTTCAGCCATTCAATTTTTACATCAAAGGCGACCAGAATCACAGCCGCTATCACCTGCCCTGCCAGCTTGACCCGGGCGGGCAGCGAATATTTGTCGTCCAATACGCCCACGATCACGATCCAGGTGCCGCCTAATAAAATCCCCAGCAGGTCCCGGGTAATCGGCATACTGCAAACGATGGCCAGCATCGTCGCAAGATAGATTGCCAGTCCCCCCAGGCGAGGCATAACCTGCGTATGAACTTTTCGCTTGTCAGGTTTATCCACTGCGCCGATTTTTACCGCCAGCTGCTTAATATAAGGCGTCAGCAAAAAGCTGGCCAACAGCGCAATGATCAAAGCTAAAATATACACGTACCGCTACCCTCAGTCTTTCTCCTGTTCCGCAAAATCCAAGCGCTCCACCTGCATCCCGGAGGCTGCCAGCATTTCTTCCGCCAGCTTGTCCGGATAGGGGTCACGATATACGATCCGCCGGATCCCTGCATTAATCAAAATTTTTGAACAAACCACACAAGGCTGATTCGTACAATACAACGTAGCGCCATCGACCGAAACACCGTGCACGGCAGCCTGCACCACCGCATTTTGTTCCGCATGGATACCTCTGCACAATTCATGGCATTTGCCCGAAGGAACGTTTAATTGTTCCCGCAGACAGCCCACCTCCGCGCAATGAGGCATGCCTTTCGGCGTCCCGTTGTAACCGGTAGCCAAAATCTGTTTATTTTTTACGATCACCGCGCCTACGCCCCGACGCAGGCAGGTAGCCCGTTTACTGACTACCTCCGCGATCTCCATAAAATAATGATCCCAATCGGGTCTGTTTTCTACACTGCGTGTCATTCCTGAACCTTCTTCTGTTTCTCAGACGGACTTTCTCTATTGCGCTTCATTGCGGAAGCGAATCTGCTCTTACGGAACACGAAAAATGAATTTTCCTGTATTTCTCCAACAACCCACTGTTTATAACGTACCGAATACCCGGTCTCCCGCATCGCCCAGACCCGGAAGAATATAGGCTTTTTCGTTTAACTGCCGATCTACCGCCGCCGTGTAAATTTCTACATCCGGATGCTCTTTGTTAATCACTTCAATACCTTCCGGCGCTGCCACCAAGACCAACAGGCAGATATCATGCAGTCCCTTTTCTTTCAGCATCGTGATCGCCGCCGCGGCCGAACCTCCGGTTGCCAGCATAGGATCCACCACAATACACTTGGCATCCATCTGTTTGGGAAGACCGCAGTAATATTCATGAGGCTGGTGGGTCACCGGATCACGATAAAGACCGATATGTCCCACATGGGCATGGGGAATCATTTCCAACACGCCGTTCAGAAGGCCCAAGCCGGCCCGCAGGATGGGGATAATAGTCACTTCATCTTTTAAGCGCACGCCATCCGTTTCTTCTAAAGGGGTTTCGATGCGCACCGCTTCCGTCCGCCAGTCCCGGGTCACTTCATAGGTCATCAGCGAAGCGATCTCTTTTAACAGCTCGCGAAAATTTTTACTGTTGCAGTTTTTATCCCGCATCATCGTCAGTTTGTGCGCGATCAATGGATGTTCTACTACGTGTACTTTCATAAAAACGCCTCCGCTTGCTTATCTTTATTTTCTAAATTTATTGCGTCCTCTGTCTTCCTCGCAGTCGCTTTTTCCAAGAGGGAGCAGCGCCCCCGTGATCCAGCGGTAACTTTGCGCTCTGCCGGTCTTAAAAATAACGGGCCCTTTCGCCGCCGATCAACGGCGGACGGGTACGCGCCGCGGTCAAAACCGCATTGCCAAGCCTACCTACTTTAAGCCGCACCGGCACCGCCACACGCTTTAAATGCATGCCGATCAACGTCTGCCCGATATCCAGTCCCAGGTGAGCCTGCAGCGACTCTACCACGACCGGGCGGGAAAAAGTTTCATAGGCGCAGGCCGCCGCGCTCCCCCCCGCTTCCGGCACAGGATGCACGGTAACTTCCGTCAGATCGTACCGTTGGACGACCTCTTCTTCCACCACCAGCGCCCGATTCAAATGTTCACAGCACTGCACCGCCAGATATAGCCCATGGGCCGCTGTCACCTGTCTGAGCGCCCTCACGATCACGCCGGCAGTTTCCGGCGAACGGGCGGTTCCGATGCACTCCCCCAGCACCTCGCTGGTGCTGCAGCCTAACACAAAAATCTGACCTGTCTTAGGCGCTGCCGCCGCGATCAGTTCCTCAGCAGCCTCTATCGTATTTTTTTCCAGTTGAGACAATTCAAGCTCATTCATTTTTACGCCTTATTTCCCGCTTCAGCCTGCCCTTGCCCGGAGTTTGCTTCCTCAAACACGGAGCTTCCGTCCTGCTATACGCGCTTCCGCCTTATTTTTCCAGGGCCATGATCTTATCTACACGCCGGGTATGACGGTCTCCGGCAAACTCTCCCGCCAACCAGGCCTCCAAAATACGGACAGCCAGACCCGGTCCGGTCACCCGCTCGCCCATGCACAGAACATTGGCATCATTATGTGCCCGGCTCATTTCCGCGGAAAATACATCCCCGCACAGTGCCGCCCGGATTCCTTTTACCTTATTGGCGGCCATGGACATACCGATCCCCGTACCGCAAATCAAAATACCTTTTTCCGCCTGTCCGGCAAGCACTGCCTCACAGACTGTTACCGCAATATCCGGATAGTCGCAGGAAGCTTCCGTATAAGTTCCCAGATCCTGGACTTCCACTTGGTGTTCGGCCAGATAGTCTTTCAATACTGATTTTAAATGAATGCCGCCATGGTCACTGCCAATCGCGATTTTCATACGATTCCTCCCTATGTTCAGACACTCGGTCCGGTATCAGATCCTGACGCCGGCATACCCATGTACGCAGACCGTCCTGATTTTGCTTATTTCATATATTTTAGCATAAAAGCCGCTCAGATTCCATAGTTGACAAAAGAAGCCCTTTACCGCCACAAAAAGCCTCTGCTTCGCGCGGAAACTTCCCGCCACTCTTCCCTTTTACCCCTGCCACAGTGGAAGAACCCCAGCCTCACGCGGAAACTTCCAATAAAAACGCCGGGATCTCCGAACCGCTCTTTACCGTTATGCGGCCCTCTTCCGCAAGAAGGATCTGATACCCGGCGGATTTACGCAGCCGGTTCATCACGGCAAGGCCCAGGCCTTTTTCCGTCACACCCAGACCTAAAATGAACGACGGCTCCCATCGGTCGGCGTCCCGCAGCAGTTCATACAAATGTTCCGCCAGATCCGCGGTATCCTGCCCCCAGGCAAGGATCTGCACCGCACCGGGATCCCGCAGCAGGCCCCGCAGACGCGCCCCGGTGGCATCATCGCAAAGTACGCCCAACCGACGTCCTTCCTTATGTGCCCGCACTGCCGCCGCCACCAGCCGTTCTGCCGCTTCCGCGCCTTCATAAAGATACATGGGCGCTTGCGGCGCGTAATGCTTATATTTCATCCCCGGCGCCTTCGGCCGGAGCGCCGGGTCTCCATTCAAGGCAGGGTCAATCTCCACCGCTCCCAGGCGCTCTTCCAGCATCTCCCGGGTAATGCCGCCGGGACGCAGAATAGTAGGTACCGGCGTAGTAGTATCTACCACTGTAGATTCTACACCGATGCCGCAGCGTCCCCCGTCTAAAATACCGGCAATCTTGCCGTCCATATCTTCCGCCACATCCTGCGCATTGGTGGGACTGGGTTTGCCGGAAAGATTCGCACTGGGAGCCGCAATCGGACACCCCGCTGCTAAAATCAGGGCCGCCGCCACCGGATGAGAAGGCATGCGTATCGCTACCGTCGAGAGCCCGGCCGTCACTTCATCCGGAATTCGCTCTGACTTAGGCACTACCAACGTCAGCGGACCGGGCCAAAACGTATTCATCAACGCTTTCGCATTCTCATTTAAGCCGCCGGTCAGCGACAGGATCTGCTCCATGCGGGCAATATGTAAAATCAGAGGATTATCGGCAGGACGTCCCTTGGCCGCAAAAATACGAGCCACCGCCGCCCCATTCAGCCCATCTGCTCCCAGACCGTATACCGTTTCCGTGGGAAACGCCACCACTTCACCGGCCGCAATCAGTTTAGCCGCCTGCGCGATAGCTTCTTCCGGATCATCTTTTAATTCCCAGTGTTTCGTTTCCATTAAAAATCCAGCCTCACTTACTTAAAGATCTGTCTTTATTTATCGTATTCACTTATTGTTTTTTTATTGCTTTTATTTATTGTTTTCATTTGTTATATTTACTTTATTTACTTTTTTTATTTACTTACTGCATTCACTGCAAATTTTTAATCCATTCCGCTTTAGCGCTTTCCGACCGGGCCGCAAACACCATTCTGTCGATTCCGGCATAGTCATTGACCACGGCCGTTATTGTCAGACCCTGCGCGGCGCACAAAGCCGCCACCGCTTTACCCTGTCCGATCCCCACTTCAAAAGCGGCGATCCCGTCAGATTTCACATGGTCCGCCAGCTTCTCTGCGATCCTGCGATAGGCCGCCAATCCGTCCGCGCCGCCGTCCAGAGCCAGACGCGGTTCTCGCTGCACATCCGCAGCCAGCGTCTCAATATCGGCGGAAGGAATATAAGGCGGATTGGACACCACCACGTCAAACTGAGCGGCAGGCGGCACTTTTGCCCACAGGTCCGACCGCAGAAACCAGGCCCTCTCTCCCACACGCAAAGCCTGTGCATTTTCTTTAGCCATTTCCAGCGCCGCTAAAGACAGGTCCACGCCCAGCCCCCGCGCCTCAGGCAACAGAGCCAGCAACGAACAGAGGATCGCGCCGCTGCCGGTACCGATATCCAAAATAGTAACTTCTTTACCTGCCGCCGAGGGTGTTGGCAAAAGCTCCGTCGTTGCGGCACGGCAGTTTCCTGCTGTGCCGTCGCTCGCAGGGGCGCCGCCATTGACGAAACTCTCAGCGACCGTTGTTTCCTGTTCCGGCTCTTTTACAGGCCAACCGGCCCGCTCCGCCGTCTGTGCCGCTACCGCTTCCCGGTCGGCCACTTCCTGCTGCCAGACCGCCGCTTTTTCAGGATCGGTTTCCTCCTGCAATTTCGCCAGCGAGACCTGCTTTGCCTTTTCCGCGGCTATTTTCGCTTCCCGGGCCTTTTTTTGCCAGAAAAGCTCCTTACTTAACTGAGTCAGACTTTTCCCCGTCAGGCAGTGGATCAGTTTTTCCACCAAAAGTTCCGTCTCCGGCCGGGGGATCAAAACCGCGGGTGTGACCTTAAAATCCCACTGCAAAAAAGTTTTGCGTCCGGTAATGTAAGCCAAAGGTTCCCAGGCCGCCCGCCGCACCACCAAGTCATGGTAGATATGCAGCTCTTCTTCCGTCAGCTCCTGCTGCAGACGCATAAACAGATCGATCCGGCGGCAGCCTAACACGTCACAAAGCAGTACCTCCGCATCCAGCCTGGGAGATTCCAGGCCTTTACCGGCAAAGTACTGCTGTGTCCATTGCAATATTTTATTCACGGTCCAAACGGTTGCTTCCGCCATCTTACCTCACCTGCTGCAGTTTTTCTGCCTGCGCGGCAGTGATCAGCGCATTCAGAAGTTCCTCCATATCGCCGTTTACGATTGCCTCCAGCTTATGCAGCGTTAAGCCGATACGGTGATCCGTCACCCGTCCCTGCGGATAATTGTAGGTGCGGATCCGTTCGCTGCGGTCCCCGGTACCTACCTGACTTTTACGTTCGGCCGCCTCCGCCTGCTGCTGGGCGGACTGAGCCTGTTCCAAAATGCGGGAACGAAGCACCCGCAAGCATTTTTCCCGGTTCTTCAACTGGGATTTTTCATCCTGACACTGGGCCACGATACCGGTCGGCAGATGAGTCATACGCACGGCCGACTCCGTTTTATTCACATACTGACCGCCGGCGCCGCCGGCGCGATAGGTATCTACTTTAATATCCTCCGGACGAATCTCCACATCCACTTCTTCCGCCACCGGAAGCACCGCCACCGTACAGGTGGAAGTATGGATCCGGCCCTGGGATTCAGTTTCCGGCACCCGCTGCACCCGGTGCACGCCGCTTTCAAACTTCATCCGGCCATAAACACCCTGCCCGGAGATCTGGGCGGTGATTTCTTTAAAACCGCCCAATTCCGTGGGGTTCACATCCATAGTTTCTACAGACCAACCCTGCATATCCGCATAACGAGTGTACATACGGAATAATACTTCCGCAAAAAGCGCCGCTTCTTCCCCTCCGGCGCCGCCGCGGATCTCCAAAATGATATCCTTATCATCGTTGGGATCTTTGGGCAGCAAAAGGATCGTCAGGCGTTTTTCATATTCTTCCAGTTCGGGTTTCAGGGTTTCCGCCTCTTCCCGGGCCATCTGTGCCAACTCAATATCCGCCGCGTCTTCCGACACGGCAAGATCATCTTCATATAATATTTTCTTTTCTTTATATTCCCGGTACACCGTCACAATCTCTTCCAACGCAGCGTGAGCCCGGGCATATTTCATATATTGAGCAGGGTCGGAAACGATATCCGGGTCCGAAAGTCTGGCTTCCAGATCCAGGTATTTTTCCTCCACCCCATGCAATTTATCCAGCATACTTTTCCTCTTCTTCCGACGGCATTGATTGCCTTGCAGTCGGCAGCGCTTCCGCTTGCGTCGGAATCGTTAACGCCACCGTTTCGGGAACCGCCATTTCCACCTTCTGCAGTTCCTCTTCCGGCAGGACCGCTTTTACGGAGGCAATGGCCACCTCCAGCATCTCATCCTCCGGCTCCCGGGTGGTAAGCTTCTGCAATAACAGACCCGGCAGGATCAGGCGATGGATCAGCGGATCGTCATCATGTTTGCCCGCATAGCGAATGATCTCATAGCTGATACCCGCCACCACCGGCATCAACACAATCCGGGACAGGATCCGTTCCCACAGGGAAGGCCAGCCCAGAAACGCAAAAATAAAAATAGCGATCAGCATGACGATCATTAAAAAGTTTGTCCCGCAGCGGGGATGCAGACGGGGGAATTTTCGCACATTTTCCACCGTGAGCGGCAGGCCCGCTTCATAGGTAAAGATCGTCTTATGCTCCGCACCATGATATTGAAACACACGCTGAATATCTTTCATAGAAGAAATCGCAGCGATATAAAGCAGGAAAATCCCCATGCGTAAGAAACCTTCCGCCAGATTCAGCGTAAGGCTGTTGCCTGTCCATTGCTGTAAAAAGCGCATGGACCAGGTAGGGATCGCAATAAAAAGCACCACGGATAAAACGACGGAAACCGCAATGGTCATCGCCATTTCCCTGCTGTCCATCTGCTCCTCTTCATCCCCGGAGACCTGGGCTGAATAACTGAGCGCTTTCATGCCCATGACCAAAGATTCCACTAGCGCCACTACGCCCCGCAGCAACGGCTTTTTCAGGATCGGATACCGATCCGCTATACTGTTGACCGGATTCACATCCACATCGATGGAGCCGTCCGCTTTGCGGACCGCCACCGCCACCTCTTTCGGACCGCGCATCATGACGCCTTCGATGACCGCCTGCCCGCCAATACTCAGTTTTTCTTCCATAATAACTATCTCCAATCAACAATTTGTTGAACTTATCCGACGCGGCGGCCGGAGATTCTTGTTTTTCCAGCCGCGTATTTTGTTTTCCGTCCTTTGCCCTGACTGTATTTTACATTTTTGTCAAAAAAGGAACGGATACAATTACAGCAGAGCCTGAGCTCTGCTGTGGTTGTTCGTTTTATTTGCTTTCTACATTGTAACGCTTGTTGAATTTTTCGATACGACCGCGGGCAGCTACATTACGCTGCTGGCCGGTATAAAACGGATGGCATTTGCTGCAAACGTCCACGCGCATTTCCGGCTTCGTGGAACCGGTGGTAAATGTGTTGCCGCAACCGCAGGTTACTTTGCAATCTGCATAAAACTTCGGATGTACTTTTTCTTTCATTTATATTGCACCTCTTTTTTTATTTGCCTCAATATTACCCGACATTGACGCTTACTTATAATATCACACTCTCCGGGGGAGTGCAAGTGGTACTTTTACCCTCTAACGTAATCTCCCGTAGTACGACGCAGGACAAGACAGCGCGCTATTGCCGCCGGGACAAAGAGTCTGTTTTTTCTCTGCCCACTTCTGTTTTTTCATCTTCCCCGGCTATCATTGCCCGTGGCGCTTCCGCTGCCTGCTTCTTTTTCGCTTTGTTGGGCTTTGTGTTGAATTTCTGCATTACCGCCGCCAGATCGCCTTCATTGGCAAGCCAGAATTCCAATGCATCCGCCACATTTTTTACCGCCGCCTCGATCCGGGTTTTATCGTCTCCGGCAAACCGCTGGAGTACATGGCTGATCACCGCCTGCTGTTCATGGACCGGATGGCCGATTCCCAGTCGAAAACGGGGGAAAGTATCGGTCCCTAAATGACTGATGACCGATTTGATCCCGTTATGCCCGCCGCTGGAACCTTTGGCCCGGATCCGGAGCGTGCCCACAGGCAGATCCATGTCATCCGAAATCACCGCCACATCTTCCGGTGCAATATTATAAAAATGCGCCCAGGCTCCCACCGCATTGCCGCTCAGATTCATATAGGTCATGGGCTTCAGCAGAAAAACTTTTTCCGGCGCCCGGTGCTCCACATACATGGCTTCACGATCTTTTTTCCAACTGTCTGCCAGACCCCAGCGGCGCGCCAGTTCATCGGCCACCATAAACCCGATATTGTGCCGGGTAGCCGCATATTCTCTGCCGATATTCCCTAATCCTGCGATAATCTTCATAATCTGTTTCGATTCCCTTCATCCAATGATACTAAATCATACCCCGCAGCCCGCAGACTGTCAATCAGCAGCGCCACCGCCTCTACGGTAGGCTGGCGGGAGGCAATGCCATACGGGCTGTCCCCGTCGTGGAGCAAAACAATATCACCATCACCGGCTTTTTCGCGCACACGACGATAAATTTCCTGTGAATCAATGCCCGTCCAGTCCCGGGGAACCAGCGACCAGTTAACCACCGTCAGACCCTGCCGCTTCGCTGTCTGCATCGTGGTAAAATCACGAAAGCCATGGGGCGGTCGCCAATAAACCGGCTCGCAGCCCGTAATTGCCTTAATGATCGCTTTGCCTGTCTGCAGATCCCGGGTCTGTTCCGCCTCCGTCAAACGCAGAAAATCTCTGTGTTCATAGGCATGCAGGCCTACCGTATGCCCTTCCTTTATCATTCTCCGGATCAGTTCCGGATGTTTTTCAGCCTGATCCGCCACGACAAAAAATGTTCCGTGAGCCTGTTTCTCCCGCAGCACATCCAAGAGGCGGTCAGTATAAGGCGGGTAAGGACCATCATCAAAAGTGAACGCAATTTCAGGACCGCTGTGCCGCACCGAAACGTACCGCTCAGGCGCAGGGCCCAGGACGTTTTCCGACCGGGGAGCGTCAGGCAAATCCGCCAGACGATTTAGCAAGGTACTCTCCGACCGGGGTGTAGCAGGCAAATCCGTTAGGCGATTCACCGTGGTCCCGTAAAAATTACCAAACGGCAGCACGGCAGCCAGTAACGCGCCGCTGCCTGTTACACATAAAAGGAACGCCAGAAAGCCGGACACTTTACGGCTCAGACCCGAAAAATAACCGCGTCCCAGCCACAAAAGCACCATTGCTCCTATATAACAAATTCCGATAATAGACAATACTCGCATAGATGAAGCTGCCTTTCCGTCTGTGTCCCTTTTACCCGGCAAAAAGACCGGGAAAAGATTTCTTCCCGGTCTTGTGTATTTCTGCTTGCTTCTTTATCTCGCCTGTCTTTCTGGCAAATCCAGCGAATGAGGAAAACATTCCGGCGCTCACAAAAACGGGCTGCCGGTTCCTGCATTACAAGGTTCCCGTGAAGAAAGCCGCCTTCTTATTTTTTAGATTCCTCAAATAACTGGCTGACAGACCAGTCGTTATAGATCCGCAGCATGGTTTCCGCCAGGATCGGCGCAATAGACAATACTTTGATTTTCGGATGTTTCTTATTGGGCGGCAGAGGAATCGTATTCGTCACCACCAGCTCCGTAATTTCCGAAGACGCAATGCGGCTCAGCGCCGGATCCGTCAGGATAGGGTGGGTACAGCAGGCATAGACAGCTTCCGCGCCGAATTTTTTGATAGCTTTTGCCCCTTCCGTTAAAGAGCCTGCCGTATCGACCATGTCGTCCACCATGATGGCCGTCTTGCCCTTCACGTCGCCGATCAGGTTCATCACTTCCGCTACACCCGGTTCCGGACGGCGCTTGTCAATGATGGCCAGACCGCAGTTCAGACGTTCCGCAAATACGCGGGCGCGGCTGACGCCCCCCAGATCAGGGGAAACTACGACCATATCTTTCAGATTTTTTTGTTTGATGTAGTCGGCCAATACCGGAGCTGCCGGCATATGATCCAACGGTACATTGAAGAAGCCCTGGATCTGCGCCGCATGCAGGTCGATAGTCACTACCCGGGTGATTCCTGCACTGGTCAACAGATCGGCAACCAGTTTGGCGGTGATCGGTTCACGGCCCCGGGCCTTACGGTCCTGACGGGCATACCCATAAAAGGGAATCACGGCCGTGATATGGGTGGCAGATGCGCGTTTAAACGCATCCGCCATGATCAACAGCTCCATTAAATTGTCATTTACGGCTGGACCGCACGTCGGCTGTACGATAAAAATATCTTTCCCGCGAACGCTCTCATTGATCATAACCTGCACTTCACCGTTATTAAAACGGTTGATTACCGCATCGCCTACCGTAGTTCCCAGATATGCCGCGATTTCCCGTGCCAGGTCCGGATTTGCGTTACCGGTAAAAATTCTGAACTTGTCTTCGTTTGCCAACATTTGGACGATCCCTCCATGATTTCCTCAGTTTCGACAATCATTTCATAAACTTCCACACCCAGTATATAACAAATGAACCGTCTTTCACAAGTCTTATTTCCCGCTGAAAAAATTTTACTGCTTCTTTTTCGCCGCTTCCCGTTCCAGTTTTTCCCGGAACTGTTTCGCCCAGCCCGGTAAATTCGTCTGCCGGGCTCTGCCTACCCCCAGCGCTTCCTCCGGCACGTCTTTCGTGATAGTAGAACCCGCGGCAATGTAGGTATTGGCACCCACAGTTACCGGCGCCACCAGATTACTGTTACAGCCCACGAAAGCATTATCGCCTACCACCGTACGATGTTTGAACTTGCTGTCATAATTAACGGTAATGCAGCCGCATCCCATATTTACATTGCGGCCGATATCGCTGTCGCCAATATACTGCAAATGGGGCAGCTTGCTGCCTTTACCGATCACAGAATTTTTTACTTCCACAAAATTCCCGATCTTTACATCTTCGCAAATTGTCGAATCCGGACGCAGGTGTACATAGGGACCGGCGGTAACATTTGCCTCTACCACACAGTCATGGGCATAAAGGAAATGGAGATGACTGCCTGCCGCCACCTTGACATTTTCCATCCGCACATTGGGACCGATCTCGCAGTCCTCACCGATCTCTGTATTCCCCTGCAGCCAGGTAAAGGGATAGATCACCGTATCCGGCGCAATCACAACCGATTTTTCAATAAAGGTCGAAGCCGGGTCCATGATGGTCACTCCCGTATCCATCCATTTTTCCAGAATGCGGCGGCGCATGGCCTGCTCCGCTTCGGCCAGATGACGACGGCTGTTGACCCCCATGATCATTTCATTATCAGCCGTCACCACACCGCCTACTTTTTTCCCCATGGAACGCAGGCGGGCCAGTACGTCAGTCAGATAATATTCTCCCTGGGCATTATTATTGCCCAGGGTTTTTAACACTTCAAACAATAAAGGCGCTTCCACGCAATAATTCCCTGTATTGATCTCACAGATTTTTTTCTGGGCTTCCGTAGCGTCCTTTTCTTCCACAATACCGGACACATCACCCTTTTCATCCCGCAAAATGCGGCCATAGCCGGAAGGATCTTCCAACATAGCGCTCATGACGGTAGCCGCTGCGCCCCCTGCTGCGTGAGCCGCATAAAACTTTTTCAACTCTTCCGCTTCCAGTAACGGCGTATCGCCGCATAAAATCATGACGGTTCCCGTAAAACCTTTTAACGCATCGGCAGCCTGCAACACCGCATGACCTGTGCCCAGTTGTTCCGCCTGCAAGACCAGACGGGCCCGTTCCCCGATTACCGGTTTTACCAGCTCGGCGCCATGACCGATCACCACCACATTATCACGGCAACCGGCCGCTTCAGCGGCATCCAGGACATGTTCCACCATGGGGCGTCCCCCCACCTTATGCAATACCTTCGGTAATTTTGACTTCATTCTGGTTCCTCTGCCGGCAGCCAGAATCACAGCGGTTAACTGTTCCATTGACCTCTCCCTTTCCTATATCTGTTTTCTATACATTACAAATATTTTTCCGCTTCCGCCCAATCTTCCGGCTTATCCAAATCGGTACCAATGGACGCATAGTCTGTCACCACCGCGCGTCCCCGATAACCAAACAGGGAAGATACCCTTTCCTCCACATCCTGCAAACGCAAACGCCGCAGAACCAGTCTGACTAAAAAGCGATAGCCAAGCCAATTGGCCAGCCGCAAAGGCTTCTTCCGCAATTCGTATACCCGACGCATTTTTTCAATGCAATCGGGAAACAGATTCACGGAGACCAGCGAAACATTTCCCCCGGTAAAATCCCCTTCGCTTAAATGAAAGAACGTGCGGTGCAAAGTGGGGAAATCCCTGCCGCAAGCCTCTTTGGTTACAATCGCATAGGCTCCGTCAGCCTCCAGTTTCTCTGCCCGGTCGATAAAATCATCCAGCGCCTCCCCGGACAAAAAAGGCAGATCATCGCAAACCGTAACGACTTTGGTTATCGCTTCATGCCCCGGCTGCTCCTGTAACCGTCGTATCGCCGTATACGCCGCTTCCGCCATACTTCCGTCGCAGCTGCAAAGCAGTACCTCCGGCAACTGCAATTTTTCAAACGCCGGCAGTTCCCGACTGCCTGTCACCAGCGCCACCAGCCCGATTCGTCGGCTGTCCCGAACCGCAGCCAGAATATAATCTAAAAGACGCCGGCCTTTTAATTTTGCCAGCGCCCGTATTTGAGGACCTTCCTCCGCTGTAGTGACTGTCGCGCCGCCACCGGCCAGGAGCACCAGATCATATTTTCGCTTCGTTTCCGTCATACGTCGTCACAGTCCTTCATTGCCCTGCCTCGTCCGGTGCCGCGGGGGCTTGCGTTGCCTTCGCCTTGTTCCGGTTCTTTTGCCCGGCCATGGCTTCCATTAAGGTTTTTTCGGCATTTTCCAAATGGATGCGCGCCGCTTCCTGGCTTTTTTCCACATCCCGGGCAGCAATGCTTTCCACTAATAAGCGATGCTCTTCCTGGGTATCTTTCAAACGCCCCGGGTAACTCATGGAAACACCGCGGATCACGGTGATCTGTTCCCTTAAATTATTGATAATATTGCGCAGTCTTTCGTTACGACTGGCTTTATACAATACATCATGAAAGGCGATGTCCGCTTCCAATACTTTCTCCATATCGCCGGAGTCGATGGCGCGTCCTACCTGGACCAGAAGGCGCTGCAGTTCTTCCAGCTCATCATCGTTGATCCGTTCCGCCGCCAGGCCTGCCGCCAGAATATCCAGACTGGTACGGATCTCATACACATCGTTAATATCCTTTATGGACATATTGGATACATAGGTGCCCCGGCGGGGGATCATCACCACAAAGCCTTCCATCTCCAGCTTACGGATCGCTTCCCGCACAGGCGTACGGCTGACGCCCATCTCATCCGCCATTTGGATCTCCATCAGCCGTTCACCCGGCGCAAAGACCCCGTTAATGATCGCTTCGCGTATATGTTCACAAACCAGTTCACGCAACGGTTTGTAACTGTCCAGACGAATCTGGCTCAAATGTCCTGCCATAATCGAACCCTCCCCCTCGTTTCCGTAACGGCCGCTTCCCAGGAACGGGCCCGCGCCATAGCCGCAATCGTATCCCCTGCGGCAGGGTCTTCCAATACGCCGAAAACCGTAGGACCGCTGCCGCTCATCTGCACGGCTCCGGCTCCGTTTTCCTGCATAATCTTCCTGATCTCATTAATTTCCGGATGCGCACCGGCCGTAACCGGTTCCAATACATTACCCAGACGCTGCAATACGCCTCCGGCATCTCCGGCCCTGATTGCTGCGCACATGCCGTCAATATCCGGATGCTGCACGTTTTTCTGACGGTCGAACTCCCGGTAAGCCCAGGGCGTAGAAATTTCCAAAGAAGGCTTCACCAGCACCAGTGTCCATTCCGGCAGATCCGGCAGAGGCACTATCTTTTCGCCCCGTCCCAATGCCAGGGCGGTGCCCCCTTCTACACAAAAAGGTACATCGGAACCCAGTTCCGCCCCCAAACGCTCCAGACGATCCGCCGTCAAACGTAAGTCCCAATACCGATTTAACCCCCGCAGGACCGCCGCCGCATCCGTACTGCCCCCGGCTAAACCGGCCGCCAGAAAAATACGTTTTTCAATATGAATATGCACCCGCGGCGGGCGCTGGGCCACTTTTCCCATCAACACAGCTGCCTTATAGGCCAGATTGGAAGGACCTCCCGCCAAGCCGGGGCAATCGGTCGTTACAGTCAACTCCGGCGCGCCGGTGATCGTCACCGTATCCGCCAAACCGATACTCTGCATGACCATAGCCACCTCGTGGTAATGATCCGGCCGGAGCCCCAGCACATCCAGTCCTAAATTAATTTTTCCGTATGCTGTTTCTATAATTTTCATCGTTCTTCTCGCAACACTGTTGTATCCTTGTCCTATTACTTTAGCAAACGTTCCGTTTACAAAACAAATATAATGGCCGCTTCTTCTGATTTTTCCGGCAACGTACACATCAATCGACATCATAACTATCAACTGACAGCGTAAATATCAATTTACATCATAAATATTAAAAAGTATATTGTATACAAATTCTTTATTTTATTTTACCATAAACAGCTGTTTTTTTGAATAACCTCTTGTCTCTCCTGCCGGGGCAAGAAAATCTCCGGCAAAAATGGTCGGTTTTTCATATAGAATGGTCAGCTTGTAAATGATTTACCTGCAGCACCTGTTCCCAACCATAACATACGCCTCGTAGTTTATTGACAAAACAGGGAAAAAGAAAAAACTTTTCTGCCAACATTACGCAAGTTAAAAGTGCACATTGCTTTTTTACCAATTCATGGTATGCTAGGATATATTTGTAAGGAGAATACTCTTGTCTCACGATCTTCAAAGGAGCAAACCATAATAAGAGCAATCAGGCAAAGAAAGTTAGTCGAAGGCGCCTCCTGCGCTGCATTCCGACTTTGTTAGTGACAGCCGGGAAACCTGTGACGAGGACGACTGAACACCGCTCTTATCCTGCCTCTTTCTTTTCAGAAAATAAAGGAGTTTTTTTGTGAATACACAACTGCGCCGGTATCTTACCATTACTTTAGGAGCCTGTATTTCCGGCATTGCATTAAATGCGTTTTTCCTGCCCCATCATTTACTGAGCGGTGGCATAACGGGGTTAGGCATGATTTTATACTACCTGTTTGGCTGGCAGATTAGTGTAACTAATTTTCTTTTTAATATCCCTTTGTTTTTCCTGGCCTATCGCCTCATGAGCCGCCACTACTTTATCAGCGGCATCTACGGCACTGCTATATTTTCTGTTTTTTTACATTTTTTTGCGCCGCTGCATGAAATGATGTTGGTCCAGAATGCGCTGCTGAGCTGTATCGCAGGCGGCGCTCTTAACGGTGTCGGGCTGGGAATTTTGTATCGGGTGGGTGGCAGCACCGGCGGTACTGACATTATCGGCGCCATCGTGCAAAAATTTTACAGCATCAGCATCAGCGCTACCGGCTTTCTCATTAACGTGGTCTTGCTTGGTGCCGGCGCCTTGCTTTTCGGGCTGGAGCCTGCACTTTATACCATGACAGCCTACTTTGTCGTATTTAAAGTTTCTAACGCATTTACTGCAGGCTTTGACTTTAAAAAAAGTATCCTGATCGTCAGCGAGCACAACGAAGAAATCGGAGAAGCCATTATCCAACTGGTCGGCCGCGGTGTAACCTATGTCGACGGTGAAGGAGCCTACACTCACCAAAAACGAAAACTTATTTTCTGTGTGGTGAAGCTGACACAACTGGCAAAGATCAAAGAAATTGTAAAGGAAGTGGATCCTTTCGCCTTTATGATCGTCCAGGACGCCAATGACGTATTCGGGCGGGGCTTTACCCAAAATACCGATCACTCCGTAAAACGGCCGGAAGAACTGCGTACCGGCTGGAGCGAAGTCGCCGAAGCTGCAAATAAAAAAAGTACGGTGAAGAAGTAACTCAGAGTATCCCTGATTCCAAAAAGTCAAATGTTGAGGCGACTATAGGCTCACCCCAACATTTATTAAAGAACAAAAATTAGTCAACTACGATTTACTAAACCATAGTTGACTAATTTTATTTGTAAATGAGGGTGCGGACATTTTTTATTATACATCCTACACCGCCATTTATAAAAAGAAAACAAAGTGATTTCTTTGTATTCATTCTAATTTTTTAATTTCGCCAGTGCAAAAGATGTCTACGTAAGCAACATTTTTATTCTCTTTTTCTTTCAATTAGTTTTTCTGTTTCAGCCATGATGTCTTCCACAGACATATGGTTATCACGATACAACAATTCAGGATCTCCGGATTCGCCAAAACAATCCTGGATACCGATGCGCTTCATGCGTGTAGGACATTCTTCACTAAGCACTTCAGCTACACCACTACCCAACCCATTAAAAATATTATGATCTTCTACTGTAACCACGGCCCGAGTAGTTTGAGCAGCCATTAAAACAGGCATTTTATTTAGAGGTTTTAAAGTCGGCACTTCTAAAACTTGGATATCTTTTCCTTTGACATGCAATGCATCTGCTGCCTGAAGGGCTTTCCCCGCCAGAATACCGGATGTCACAATTACTGCGTCATTGCCGTAATTACGCAAATGGTATACTTCATTCATCCGAAACTCAAAATTAGTCTCATGGATATCCGGAACGGGGTTACGATGTAATCGCACGTACAGAGGCCCTGAAAAAGCCAATGCCGCATCTGCCGCAGACGCAGCTGAAACAGCGTCACTAGGCTGTATTATGGTCATCCTGGGTAAGGAGCGCATAATGCCTACATCCTCCACCGCCGCATGCGTTGCACCATCGCCCCCGACCTGTAATCCGGTGTGGGTTGCAAGTATTGTCACATTCAAATCCGTATGACAGACAAAGGTCCTGATCTGTTCACAAGCACGCATACTTGCAAATACCGCAAAAGTGGCAAGAAAAACCTTATTTCCGCAACTGGCAAGACCAGCGGCCGCATCAACAAGATTTTGCTCAGCAATACCAAATTTAAATTCGCGCCCAGGAAAAAGTTCGCCAAAATGTTCTAACCCACAGGCCTTAGTATCGGCACTGCAAACAACAAAATCCCGATCGACTTCCGCCAGTTTTAAGAGTCTTTTCCCAAAAGCAATACGTGTAGACAGAGGCTCCATAATTAATTCCTCCCTTCTACAATGTCCTGCAGGGCCCGAAGAGTCTGTTCCGTATTCGGCGCCTTACCGTGCCAAAGGCTTTCATCTTCCATGAAAGAAACCCCTTTTCCTTTTACAGTGCGAGCCAATATCACGGTAGGTGCTCCCCGCAGAGTCTGCGCCTCGTGGAATGCATTAAGAAGCGAAACCACCTCATTCCCATTACATTCGATAACATTCCAGCCAAAGGCCTTCCATTTATCTGCCAAGGGTTCAATACGCATAATGTCGTTAACCCACCCATTGATCTGAACGCCATTGCAATCCACAATAGCGGTAAGGTCATCAAGATGATAATGCCCTGCCGCCATTGCAGCCTCCCAAACCAGTCCTTCTTGATTCTCACCATCACCTAACAATACATAGGTCCGATACGTTTGTTTATGTAAACGAGCCGAAAGAGCCATTCCTACACCTAACGACAATCCATTGCCGAGCGATCCCGAACTTATATCAACTCCCGGAGTCTTATGCATATCAGGATGTCCTTGCAACAAAGAACCATACTGGCGTAACGTATCAAGTGCGTCTATCGAAAAAAATCCTCGACGCGCCAAAGCCGCATAATAAACAGGACAACAATGCCCTTTGGAAAGAATAAACCGATCACGATTGGGCCACAACGGCTTCTCAGGATCTATATTCAGGATATGGAAGTAAAGGACAGTAACAATCTCTGTTGCGGAAAGACTGCCTCCCGGATGCCCGGACCCGGCTTTATGAATCATTTGGATCGTATCTTCTCGCAGTTGTTGTGCCAGACCCTCAAGTTTTTTTATATTATTTCTGTTAAAATAGTACATAATTTACTCCTCTTCCTCTGTCACGAATTAAATTATATTTTATTATTTAAGAACTTTTATAATTTTTTACAAAAATATTCGTGTTTGAATAACGTTCGACAGATGAAATATAGAGTTGCAGTAAACTATTTTTTAGCAAACAGCAGCCATCCGACAATCAGCGGAACAAAGAAAGTAACTGCACCAATCCCAATACAGGCTATGATATTACCGGCAAAATAAAGTACGGGAAGGATAGCCGGCATAGAGCCATACACCGGTGCCCAAAAAGAAGAGGCTATTCCCTGTGCAGCCGGAGCCGAAGATTTCCCCTCCGGGTCAACCGCACGGACCAAAGCCAATCCCGTAGGAACCGCACCAGATGCCATACCAAACAAGCAGCAGGCTCTCTCAAACCACTCCACCTTGCAGAGTTTTCTGCAGAAAAACAGCGTAACCAAAATGGTTAGAACAAGCTCAACTACAGAATAGATTGCTATAGGGACAATATAAGTAGTAACCAGTTTAATGCTCATGGTAGAAACCGCACCTAAAATCAAAATGTCCAACGAACACCCCGAAATCAATGTAACGGTCTTCTTATCAAGATAATCTGTCCAATCCGCTTTGTACATCACCATTCGAATAATGGCAGCTCCCAGCATTCCGTATACTAAAGACCCTAATTTTAATACGGGAGGAAAAATTGTATGTCCAATACCCTTAAGGACGAATCCCCCCAACCACATACTGAACAGAATGAGACACGCCTGAAAGACCAATGCATTAATGCCATTGTTGGAAACCTTGCGAATACCGATAGGAGCTTGCATTTCTTTTGGCAGAATTCCTGCAAGAGTTAAATCCTCCCCTTGTTCCGGTACTTTCGTATAAACTGCATATCCTTTCCGAATCCCCCAATTCACCAGAACCATACCTATCGTCACTGCACTCATCAGGCCAATCGTAGAGAGCACCATCCCCATACCCAATGCACCGTCTGACCCAAGATTTTCTAAGGCTGTTCCAGCTGCACCGGCAGTACCATGTCCACCCCAAAAGGAAAATACGCCAAGCAATCCCCAACCTTTAGGCAGTCCCGACCAAAAATTTGATAAAAAATCACCTAAAGGTACACCTATAAATAACTGTAACCCCCACACCGCAATACATACACAGGCATAATCAACATATGTACGAAATTGTTTTTTATCAAACGAAATGCCAAGCACGATACATGTTAAAACCACGTTGATAAGAACTCCCGCATAAGAACTGAATGACTTGGGTATCTCAATTACCCCTAAAAGCTGAGGCCCCAAAATTAAGCCAATGAACCCAGCCAACATCGAAGTAGGAATGTAAAGTTTTTGAATAGGTTTACATATCTCCCGTACAAGAAAGCCAATTAACATCAAGGCCGCAAGTATCTGCAGATCTCCCATCAAAGTTTTAAAGATCATCTGAATTTCCTCCTTCCCAAACTTTTATACCCTACAGACTTGATTTCGTCTCCTCTTTTAACGCCCGACGAAATATTCTCACTTTTATCTCTATAATTAGCTTATGCCAATTACAGAAGAAAATCCAATACGTTTTTTTACTAAAATCAATAGAATAATTCTATGAATAAAAAAATGATTTGATATAATAGAATAAAATCAGGTGTTGTATTCTTTTATCCTATACTACTATATTCATTTTCCCTAATCGCTTATCGTACAAGATAAAAAGGAGGATAGCATGACTCTTTTGCAACTGAAATATTTTCAGACTTTGGCCTATATCTTGCATTACGGTCGGGCTGCCGATGCACTGCACATAGCACAGCCCAGTCTCAGTTATTCCATTGCGGAATTGGAAAAGGAATTAGGGGCTCAATTGTTTGACCGACAGGGAAGGGCAATCCGGCTCAGTAAAGCCGGGAAAGAATTCCTTCCTTATGTAGAAAAAGCACTGGATCTTATTCGACACGGAAAAAATATGATACAGCGCGAGTACAAAGAAGACATTAGCCACATACACATAGGTTATATTTACAGCATCTGTACAAATTTTATCCCCCAGGTTTTGGATGCTATCCATAAAGAATTAGTTCTGCCCAATATCAAAATAGAATATGAACAACTTCTAGCCAGCGCAGAGCTAAACAAACTGCGCCATCAGGAGATTGATCTGGCATTTACTGTACATACAGCTGACGACATAAATTCGGTTCCTTTATTTTATCAAAATATCTATTTGGTCGTTTCTCCTGAACATCCTCTGGCTAAAAAAACTCACGTACATACGAAAGATTTCGCAGACGAACCTATAATTTTATTAGATAAAGCCAGTAACATGAGGTCGGTTGCACTGAATATTTATAATAAAGCTCATGCTGTTCCCAACATAGCCTTCGAAGTAAGCGAATGTAATGCTGCTTTACAATTTGTAGCACGCGGAATGGCAATATCTTTATTACCCCTGTTGCCAGATTTTGTGGAAGCACCTGTAAAATATATCGAAATTAAAGATCCGGATTACAGGCGGATCGTTTATCTGAGCTGGTCGAAACATGCTATACTTTCCCAATCAGCCATACAAGTGCGGGATTTTTTGATAGATCAGTATTCTCTGCTTGAAAAAAACTCTTGATAGGATTTTACTATGGTTCTGATTAAAATTACGTATTGGATTTATTAACCCACCATCACGTATAATAAAAAATAAGAAAGCCAAAATATTCTCAGTTTAAGATATTTTTAACCTGACTTTTATTTCGAAAGATTTTTTCCAAGGAAGTATATCATGACTACAAAAAACGAAAAATTGCGTACACTAATCAATGGGAAAGAAACCATTATCGCCCCCTGTGCTTACGATGCCTTATCCTTAAAAGCCATTGCTGCAGCAGGGTTCTCCTGTGCAGGCACCACCGGATTTGGCATGCATGGTGCTATACTTGGACAACCGGATAACGGACTATTGGCCTTCAATGAAATGGCCGCTGCATTAAGCAAAATGACTGATGCTGTTGATATTCCAGTAATGGCCGATGCGGAAGGTGGATACGGCAGCGCCTTGAATGTGATTCGTACCGTACATGAATTTGAAAAGATTGGTATATCAGGGCTTTTTATAGAAGATCAAAAAAATCCTCCCAATTGCCCTTTTATCAAACCTCCGGAAACAATCAGTGTAGATGAAATGGTTGGTAAAATTCGGGCGGCACTTGATGCTCGCAAAGACAAAAATTTTGTCATCGTAGCTCGAACAGATGCTCCATTTGAAGAAGGGGTACGCAGAGCCAATATTTATTTGGAAGCTGGCGCCGATATGGTAAAAGTATTGCCTAAGAATAAAAACGAATTACTTAAATATCCCGCTCTTATCAACGGTCCCATTCATTTAGGTCTATACCGCAACAAAGGGCTGAATGATGGCATGACAGCCTATGACTGCGGTAAGATCGGATATAAAATTATTACCTATCCTATGGATTGTTTATTCAGCGCAACAGCCAGTTTGCTTGGTATAATGAAATGGATAAAGGACCACGGGACAGACGAGGGCTACGAAGGCCCGTATATGAATTTTTCAGATTATCTGAACTTCATTGGAGCCGATAAATATAAAGAGAACTTTTTAAAATATATTCCAAAAAATTAATTCCTATATTCTCTTGCTTTCAAGGCTGCCTATCATATTTTTAGAATTTTAATTTTGTTCTTTTTATAATTAAGTAATAAACCAAATATTTCCCTTTTCTTCAAGAAAAGAGTATTGTTGATATTGAACTACAACGCCCCCCGGTCAGATTTTTCATCCGACTAGGGGGCGTTGTAAATACGACAGATTATTTAATTACACACCGATCAGAAATTCTCTACGTATCATCCAGAACAGCACCTATTTCTGATCCGTCTGTTTTTCCCGTTCAGTCTCTTCTCCCTCTCCCGTTGCTGCTCCATCTTTAGGGGCATCCGCTTTTTCCGCAGCGCCATTCCGGACCGCAGGTTCTGCATCTTCCGGTACGCCGCCTAACGTCCACTGGGCTTGCTTTGCCGCATAAGCCGCAGCTTCTCTGGCCTCTTTTTCTTCGTCTTTACGACGTTGTTCCACATTGCGGGCCTCTGCTTCCAGCGCAGCCTGGCGCACGGCTTCTTCCGGGTTTTCATTATTCAGGATAGCCATGAATTCCACGCCGGTAATGGTTTCTTTTTCCAGCAAATACGCAGCCAGGCGATCCATATCTTCCCGGCGCTCCCGCAAAATCGACAGCGCTTTCTGATGCGCTTCTTTGATGATCTCCACGACCTTCGCGTCAATTTTAGCCAACGTCGCTTCACTGCAGGTCAGAGACGCATCGCCGCCCAGATACGCATTGCGGATGGTTTCCATGCCCATCATATCAAATTCTTCCGTCATGCCAAAGCGCGTGACCATGGCCCGGGCCAGCCGGGTAGCCTGCTCGATATCGTTGGAGGCACCGGCGGTCATATGGTTAAAGGCCACTTCTTCCGCGGCGCGCCCGCCGGTAAAGGTGACGATTTTATTAAACAGTTCATCCCGGGTATAATTCACTTTTTCCTGCTCATCCACCTGCATGGTGTACCCCAGAGCCCCATTTGTATGAGGAATAATCGTAATTTTCTCCACCGGCGCGGTATGGGTCTGACTGGCGGCTACGATAGCATGCCCGATCTCATGGTAAGCAATGTTTTTCTTTTCTTCTTCGGAGATCAGCATATTTTTGCGCTGGTAGCCTGCAATAATGATATCGACCGCCTGCTCCAGGTCTTCACTGGCCACTTGACTGCGCCCATTACGCACCGCGCAAAGCGCCGCTTCATTGATGATATTGGCCAGTTCCGCACCGCTGGCACCGGGAGTAGAGCGGGCAATCTTTTTCAGATCCACATCATTGCGCATCTTCACATCTTTGGAATGTACCTTCAAAATGGCATAACGTCCATTCAGATCCGGCAATTCCACCGGGATCCTGCGGTCAAAACGACCCGGCCGCAAAAGCGCCTTATCCAGCGATTCCGGCCGGTTGGTTGCCGCTAAAATAATTACGCCTTTACTGCCGTCAAAACCGTCCATTTCGGACAACAGCTGATTCAGCGTCTGTTCCCGTTCGTCATTGCTGCCGAATGCCCCATTATCACGTTTTTTACCAATGGCATCAATTTCATCAATAAAAACAATACACGGCGCCTTTTTTTCGGCTTGGTTGAACAGGTCACGGACACGGGCCGCGCCCATGCCCACAAACATTTCAATAAATTCGGAACCGGAAATACTGAAAAACGGTACTCTGGCCTCTCCTGCAATGGCTTTGGCCAGCAACGTTTTGCCTGTACCGGGCGGCCCTACCAAAAGAGCGCCCTTAGGCATTGTCGCCCCGATTTCTTTATATTTTCCGGGATTATGCAAAAAATCGACCAGTTCTACCAGCGATTCCTTCGCTTCGTCCTGCCCGGCTACATCCGCAAAGGTAACGCCTGTCTGCGCCTGCATATAGACCTTGGCATTGCTCTTGCCAAAATTCCCCATGCCGCCAATGCCTTTGCCACCCATGTAGCGCATAAAGAGCTGCCCCAGCGCAAAGAAGAACAGAATCGGCAGTATCCAATTAAAAAAGAAGCTTTCCAACGGACCGCTTTCTCTGGGAATGACCTGTGAAAACGTGACTTTGCTCTTTTCCAGACGGGACAACAGCTGGTTATCTTCCACCACCCGCCCGGTCACATAGATCTGCTTGTCTTCCGGGTCCTTGGCTGTAGCAGCGATCTTTTTTTCGCTGATCTCCACCTTGGCGAACTTGCCTTCATCCACCATCTGCAAAAAGCTGCTGTACGGCATTTCGTTAACCTGCGGTTTGAACATGGCCGGGAATACATAAGTATTCAACAGCATGATCACGACCAAAGCCAGAATGTAATAAAAATAAAGAGGTCGTTTCCCCTTATCTTCGTTATTCATAATTCCTCCCCCAACGTTTGTGCCCCGGCGCTTCCGGCCGCCAAAACTGCATCCGGCTGCCTTCTTCCTGCGCTTTTTCAGGCATAATTATAGTATTTCTTACATTGTTGTCTCATTTTCTTTTATCTACTTTAACAAAGCAATTTTGATAATTTAACTCATTCTAACCTGAAAAAGCCGGTCTGACAAGTGAAATAAATGAAAAAATCAAAAAGTCAAAGTTTTATTGTCCTGCTCAAGGATAAAACTCTTTATTGGGCAAGGCAATTTCGCGTCCCGCCGGCAGCACCCGGTGAGTCTCTGACTTCAGGGTAATATCCCCCGGCAAAATGATAAATATCAACAGGTGTGATACTATTAAACGTCTTTAATAGTCATATCGTTAGCTGCCTCAAGGGATGCAATCGTGCCCGTAATATAATCATACTTGTAAGCCCGTGGGCGTTTTATATGGTTGCTATTAAGACAATCGTACCCGATAACAAAGAATCTTTTGTTAAAATTTAAAATACAGACAGAAAATTTGACAAAAGACAAATTTAATTTTAAATTTGTCTTTAAAAGTTACCTCCCGAATCATATAATACTATTATATCTCATATACTAATATATTGATACTAAAATATAGAATTGTACTTCCTATGGCCCAGCCACAAAAACAGGCACATTTTTTGAAAGGACTTTTACCATGAACCGTCGTTTACGTTTTTTACTGCTGCTGTTAATAAGCTATGCCGGAGCGCAGAGCCTCCTGCGTCTGATTCTCTTTTTTACTTCCTGGCGCGAAACTTCGCTGCTGCCGATAGATTTGCTGGGCACCTTCGCCTGCGGCAGTTCGAAGCAAAAAGTCGATCCTTCGACCGGCTCATCAGTCAGATGGTTCTGCCCCCTACTTTGTTAGGCATGCTGGGCATATCCTATACCTCCCGTTTCCTGGGGCGCGATATCGCCAAAGTACCCGTAGGGGAAGAACGGGTTTTCATCGGCACATATCAAAGCCTCGGCTAGATTGAAGGGGATACGTTAACCGTATTGAAGCCCGGAAAACAGGCAGTGCCTTATCAAATCGAAGACTGGGAACAAAGCGACTATAAAAAAATCACCAACGATCCGGTCTTAGTAGACAAAGCTGTCTGTTGGTATCAGGGCGCCAGTTATTTATTTAAAAACGGACTGCTGAAAAATCCTGTAGTCAAAGAATAAAAAAGCTCTTCTGTCAATGTTTTCTCCGAATAGACGCGGATTCCATGCTGCCGCAACAGCGCAGCGGTAACCCCCTGTCCGGAGATTTTTCTTTGGGAAAACGTGCCGTCATAAATTGTCGCGGAACCGCAGGAAGGGCTGCTTTCTTTCAAAATGGCAATTTGTATGTTATGTTCCCGGGCCAGGCGCAACACGTTCTCCGCTCCCGCCAGGAAATACGTCGTCACATCAGCGCCCTGCACATTGACAACACGGCCGTCCGGTTGCCGTTCTGCCGGAAGACGAGGGATTGGCAAGCCCCCTGCCGCTTCCGGACAAACGGAAATAAACCGGGAAGGGTTGGCGGCTGCCCACGCAGCCAGAAACTCCACCCGGTTATCTTCCCCATTGTATTTTACTTTTTCACCCAGCAAACAGGCGCTGATCAGAATTTTCGGTTCTTGCATTGTATCACACAATAAACTTTTAGTTCTTGCATTCGATTTCCAACAGGCAGTCGCCGCTTTCAATCCGGCCGGCTTCCTGCACGTGGATCGCGGTTACAATACCGCTTATCGGCGCCGCAATAGTGGTTTCCATCTTCATCGCTTCGGTGACGATCAGCGGCATTCCCTTTGTGACGCTTTGCCCCGTTTCCACCAGCAGCTTCACCACAGAGCCGGATAAGGTAGCGCCTACATGTCCCGGATTGCTCTTGTCCGCTTTTTTGCGCGCCACGTTGGTCGTCTTGGCGTTTTTATCAAAAATTTCCAATTCGCGGGGCATACCGTTAAACTCAAAGGATACCGTCCGATTGCCGTTTTCGTCGGCTTCACCGATATGGGTCAGCTTGATGATCACCACTTTGCCTTTTTCCAGTTCCACATAAATTTCCTCACCGGGAACCATGCCGAAGAAGAAAGTCGGCGTATCCAGAACGCTGACATCCCCATACTCTTCACAGCGGGCCACCCACTTGCGGAATACATCCGGATACAGGCAGTAAGAAGAAACCGCTTCATCCGTAACAGGCGCGTTCATCTCTTTCAGTTCCGCCCGCCTGGCCTCAAAATCCACCGGCGGCAGCACGGCGCCGGGACGCACGCTGATGGGTTCCTTCCCTTTCAAAATAATTTTCTGCAGATGCTGAGGGAATCCGCCGTAAGGCGTGCCGATACGGCCTTCAAAGAACTCGATGACGGATTTGGGGAAGTCCATCGTACTGCCGTTGGCGTAGACATCTTCCTCCCGCAGTTCATTCTGCACCATATATAAGGTCATATCCCCTACCACTTTCGAGGACGGAGTTACCTTGATCACATCGCCGAACATCATGCTGACACGGTGGTACATATCTTTGATGTCTTCCCAACGATCCAGCAGATTCAACGCCGCGGCCTGCTGTTTCAGGTTGGTATACTGCCCGCCCGGCATTTCGTGCACATACACTTCCGGATTGGGGAAATTTTCCGTTTTATCCGCCGCCTTATAATACGGACGCACGGTTTCCCAATAGCGGGAGAACTCATTCAGCGCCGTTACATCTAATTTCGGCCGGCGGGGGTGTCCGTCCAGCGCATAGCACAAGCCTGCGGCAGAAGGCTGAGAAGTGCCGCAGCTCATGGCGCTCATGGCCACATCTACAATATCCACCCCGGCATCGATGGCCCGGGCATAGGTATAGATACTGTTGCCGCTGCCATCATGGGTATGCAGATGGATCGGCACCTGCACCGCATCTTTCAGCGCCGCCGTCAGTGCATAGGCTGCCTGAGGCTTCAACAGACCCGCCATATCTTTAATGGCAATGATATTAGCGCCGGCTCTTTCCAGCTCTTTCGCCATGTCCACATAATATTTTAAGGTATACTTATCCCGTTCGGAATCCAGGATATCACCGGTATAACACAGCGCAGGTTCCGCCACCTTGTTGCATTCCCGCACGGCTTCAATCGAAAGCCGCATATTGTCCAGACTGTTAAGGGAGTCAAAAATGCGGAATACATCGATCCCATTTTTGGCCGACAAACGGATAAACTCTTTTACCACGTTGTCGGGATAACTGGTATAGCCCACTGCGTTAGCGCCGCGGAGCAGCATCTGGAACAGAATATTCGGAGCCGCTTCCCGGAAATCCTGCAGCCGCTTCCAGGGGCTTTCATCCAGAAAACGATAAGCCACATCAAAGGTAGCCCCGCCCCAGCATTCAAAGGAGAACAGTTCCGGCAGTTTGCCCGCCGTATCCCGGATCACCCGCATCATATCCGTCGTACGCAGACGTGTAGCAAACAGCGATTGGTGGGCGTCACGGAAAGTCGTATCCGTGAGCAGCACCTCTTTTTGCTCCTGCACCCATTTTGCCAGCCCTTCCGGCCCCCGGGCGTCCAAAATCTGTTTGGCACCGGCCGGCAGTTCACCGCCGGCAAAAGGCTTCGGCAAGACCAGGGGAGCAAATTCCGGCTTCGGCTGCACGCCTACGTTGGCATACCCGTTCACCGTGATATCCGCAATATAATGGAGCAGTTTGGTCCCTCTGTCCCGGCTCTCCGGGAATTGGAACAGCTCCGGCGTCTCATCAATAAAGTTCGTCGTATACGATCCGTCAATAAACTTCGGACTTTGCAGCACATTTTCCAAAAAGGCGATATTGGTCTTGACACCGCGGATGCGAAATTCCTTCAGACAGCGCAGCATCTTGGTGATGGCGATTTTGTGGTTCAGTCCCCAGGTAGTGGCCTTAACCAGCAGCGAATCATAATAGGGGGTGATTACAGAGCCGGTAAAAGCGTTCCCCGCATCCAGACGGATCCCCATGCCGCCGCCGCTGCGATAGGCGATCAGCTTACCGGTATCCGGCATAAACCCATTGGCCGGGTCTTCCGTAGTAATACGGCACTGAATGGCTTCACCCCGGTACTTCAGATCTTTTTGTTCCGGAATCCCCACTTCCGGACTGTGGAGGCTGTACCCTTCCGCAATACGGATCTGGGACTGTACAATATCAATGCCGGTAATGGCTTCCGTAACGGTATGTTCTACCTGAATACGGGGATTCACTTCAATGAAGTAATAATTGCCATCCCCGGTCACCAGAAATTCTACCGTACCGGCGCTGAGATAGTTGACATTTTTCATGAGCGCGACGGCCGAGCCACAGATTTTTTCCCGCAGGGCCGGATCCACAAAAGCAGCCGGCGCCACCTCCACCACTTTCTGGTGACGGCGCTGGACGGAGCAGTCCCGTTCGAACAGGTGCATCACTTCGCCCTGTTCATCGGCCAGGATCTGCACTTCAATATGCTTGGGATCCTGCAAATATTTTTCCAGATAAATCTCTTCGCTGCCAAAGGCTTTCAGTGCCTCGGATTTAGCCAGGGTATAGGCTGTTTCCACTTCGGCCGCGCTGTTGACAGCCCGCATCCCGCGGCCGCCACCGCCATTGACTGCTTTGATGATGATAGGATAGCCATAGGTTTCGCCAAAATCCAGTACCTCTTTCACGGAAGACACCGGACCGTCGCTACCGGGAATCATGGGGATTCCGGCTAATTTCGCCTGTTTACGGGCATTGACCTTATCCCCAAACATGATCAGATGCTCGACCCGGGGCCCGATGAAAATAAAGCCTTCTTCCTGACAACGCTTGGCCAGATCCGCGTTTTCCGATAAGAACCCGTAGCCGGGGTGGATGGCATCCACATTGTGTTCGTGAGCCACACGCATAATATCTTCAATATCCAGATACGCGTCGACCGGGCCTTTGCCTCTGCCGATCAGATAAGCCTCGTCAGCTTTATTACGATGTAACGATAATGTATCTTCTTTGGAAAAAACAGCAATGGTACGGATCCCCAGCTCATTGCAGGCACGAAATACACGAATTGCAATTTCACCTCGATTGGCGACCAGTACTGTCTTAATTTTTTTCATAGTGAGCCCTCCTTAAATATTAGGTTTATTGTAGTACATGCAGCAGGTCAAATTCAACCATTTCGCCTCATGTATACATTATTCTTGTTTCCTTACGCGGAAAAGTGTAGGCAAAGCGAAGAAAAACACGCATATAAAAAAATGAAGCAAAGGTTTACTGCTTTACAGTATGTGATATAATGAAAAAATAAAATTAACCGCCACAAGCAAAACAAAGGTGACGTAATCATGGCAGAACCTGCACGTTCTGCCCGGAAGTACCATAAAAAACACAAATGGTATATATAATATGGCAATGCCGATATGAAACAAAACAAAGGATACACTACTATGACAGAGATTAACGACAACCGACAACCGAAAAGTCTTTTCCTATATATCATCGATCATCTGGATAAGAATGGCTGTTATGACGCAGCGCCCCTGGCAGACGCGCCGGAGCGCCCCTATTCCTATGGTGCGGAAGATGCGGCGCTTTTTCACCCCAAAGCAGAAGACGGCGACCTGGAAGAAGCCAAAAACGTTTACCTGCTTTTAAAAGCCTGGATGCAAGACCCCTCGGTGAAGACCAAGCAGCTTTTGTATGCGAAACTCCGATCGATCCGTGTCATCACGGTATTCTTTCCTCTGGCAGCACAGCTGCGCGGAGAAAAACTGCCTTTTGATCTGCTGCACCTGGCGCAGGAATGGCTCTATACCGCAGCCGACAGGGAAGTACTGAAATTTGTCTATCTTCTGTGCGGCCTTCTGAATCTGGAACACGTGCGTAAATCCTATTCCGAAAATTTATACCGCGATCTGTTCACCGTAGCGCGCTGCGAAGAATTTACCATTTTTCTCTGTCTGGCCTGTCAATTAAGCGACGTTCGCCCGCAAAAAGAGCTTTGGTATCTGGCCCGCCGCACCTCCGGCTGGGGCAAGGCCCTCCTTCTGGTCATGCTGAACTACAATACCCCCAGCCAACAGGACTGGTTGTTAAAAAACGGTCTGGATATGAAGATCCTGTGGCCGTCTCTGGCTCCGGTCGTCATCAAAGAAAGCCGTTTATTCCAGCTGCTGCAGCAGGAGCAAATTGATTCGGAAACCTACAATGCCGCAGCCAAGGCCATCATCACCTATCTCATGCTGCTGGCCCCGGCAGAAGGCATGCCGGAACCGGGTTTCGAGCAGTCGCTTGACATGCCGATACAAATTGCGCTGTCGCCTTTGTTGCAGGAGTTTCTGCGCCATGCCCGGCACTATGCCGTTACGCCAAAATCTCTGCTCACGATTTTTGCCATACGGGACAGGCTGGAATTGCTTTCGACCGAGAAAGACGGCGCCTTCCTGAATCCCAATGAAACACAACGCCTTATCGGCCTCTGCGACAGTCTCATCTACACGAAAAACTGGGAACCCGAGATCCGTTCCGGACTTTTCGACAGCAACGGCGACCTGGCGTCGGATATCGTTGATTTTGCGGCAGATATCGGCATCGACATCTGGCCTTCCGTGATGGAATTTTTTAACAGTCATCCGAAAAACGTTGTGGCGCTACGTTACCTGATGTTTGCCGAAGACTGGGACAATGAAAGTCGTACCGCCACCCGCCGCCAGCTGTTTCTGGAATGTGCGGAAGCCCACATCGCAGACTATATAAACGAAGAAGATATCCTGGTCAATCTGGCCCATTATCTGCAAAACTTTCCCGGAGAGGGAAGTCTGATCCTGATCACCTGCCTCACGTCCATCTACGAACATGCGCGGGGTATTGCCGCCATCTCCCTGAGCCACTGGCCCAAAGAAGCGTTGACCCCTGCCATAAAGACCGCTGTGATTCAGGCCATCCATTTAAATGACAACTCCTTTATCGCAGCCATGCTGGAGTCTTTATTAAGCGATCCGCCGCCGACCTCCCCGACGTTGGATCAGGCCAGAGAACAAAAATAAGGCACGAATCCCGGGGGAAACCCTGCTAAGTTTCAACTCCGGGAAAATTCCCATTCGGAAAACATTATATAAATACCGTCCGGTCCTTCGCGCGAAGATCAGACGGTATTTTAATTTTTCTTTTATAATTATATTTTAAATTATGTTTTGCTTTTCTACAAACTACGGCTTACTTTACTTCCGCTGCCAGCGCTACAGATTCCTCCATCGCTTCTTCTTCCGGCAAAAGTCCGTTCACTGTTTCCACATCGCCCGCTTCCACGTGTTTAAAGTAGCGCCGTGTTTCCGCCGCGACCACGCCGGACAGAGCCAACAGGGCAATCAGGTTCGGAATGGCCATCAAACCATTAACAATATCAGCCAGAATCCAGATCGCTTCCAGTTTCAGGAAGGCGCCCATCGCTACCAGAACGATAAAGATCACGCGGTACGGCATAATGGCTTTCACTCCGGCCAGATACACGATGCACCGTTCGCCGTAGTAGTTCCAGCCCAGAATCGTTGTGAAAGCAAACAGCACCAGGGCTACCATCAGGACGATTTTGCCATATTCCGGATAGCCCTGTAAAAATGCAGCCTGAGTCAGCGCCGCTCCGTTCAGATCCCCCTGCCAGAGTCCGGACACAACCAGCGTCAGGCCGGTTAAGGAGCAGATAATAATGGTATCAATAAAGGTCCCCGTCATGGATACCAGTCCCTGTTCCGCAGGCCATTTTGTCTTTGCCGCAGCCGCCACGATAGGGGCAGAGCCCAGACCGGATTCATTGGAAAAGACGCCGCGTGCGATACCGGACCGCATAGCCAGCATGACAGTCGCGCCGGCAAAGCCGCCGGCCGCAGCGGTAGGAGTAAAAGCATCATGCAATACTTCCATAAACGCCGCCGGCACTTTATCAATAAACATTAAAAGAAAACCTACGGTCGCTATAAAATAGACCAACGCCATAGCCGGCACGATTTTACTGGCTACCGAAGCGATAGACTGCAAACCGCCGATGGTAACAGCAGCCACTAACAAAGTCAGGATAATCGCCGTATACATGGGGTCTAGCCCAATGGAAAGCCTGGTAATATCTACGATTGCGTTGACCTGGGCGAAGGTACCGATGCCGAAATAGGCTACCAGCACACCGGCGCCGGCAAAAAACACAGCCAGGGGCTTCCATTTTTTGCCCATACCTTTTTCAATATAAAACATAGGACCGCCGGCAATCTCACCGTGTTCATCTACACCACGATACTTTACGGCCAGCAGACCTTCCGCATATTTGGTAGCCATACCGAAGAAAGCGGCGACCCACATCCAGAACAACGCCCCGGGGCCGCCCGCTTTGACGGCCGTTGCCACACCGACAATATTGCCGGTACCGATGGTAGCGGCTAAAGCGGTGCACAAGGCTTTAAAAGAAGACGTATCGCCTGCTCCCAGGCTCTTTGCCTTAAAAATCAGACCTAACGCCCTGGGCAGCTTGCCAATCTGCAAGAAACGCAGCCGCGCGCTTAAAATAATGCCGGTGCCTACCAGCAAAACCAACAGCGGCGGCCCCCAGACAAAGCTGTCAATCGCATTTAATAACTCCAAATCCATGTTCTTCTCCTCCTACACTTTGTAGCTTAAATTTTGGAGATCTTCCACCATTGTGCTGACTGCTGCACAACGGGATCCGACTCAACAAACTAAAAAAACTTATCTCCAACGATTCCGGAGATAAGTTTACAAGTCAAAGTAACAGGAAATTATCCTGTTTTTGTCTCTGTCCTTTTGCCTGAGAGATAAGATTACATTAAAATCTGTAACCGTGCACCTTCGGCGCCCTTGCGGGACTCTCCAGAGTTGTGTCCGCTTATGGTTCCGCTTTCGTACTAAAAGCGCCTGAGAGTTTAGCTCCTTCGGCAGGCTTACGCCGTTCTCCCATAAGTTTCATTCACGCATGTTCAGTTGTGATAGACATATTATACACTAATTGAGGACAATTGCAAGCAGTTTTTCAAAAATACGAAAATATTTTACGAATTGCAAAACAAGACGCAACGATTGCAGAAGCATACCGGAAGCTGCCCTTCAGTACACGATCAATACACGCTACGATCGGGAACAAGCGATCTACGCTTCCGTCCACTCTGTATGAAACACGCCTTCCCGATCCACCCGCTGATACGTATGGGCGCCAAAATAATCCCTCTGCGCCTGTAACAGACAGGCATTACTGCGCGCCGTGCGATACGCGTCAAAATAAGACAGGGCACTGCTGAGAGCCACCACGGGTATGCCTTGTTCCACAGCCAAGGCCACCACTCGGCCCCAGCCCGGGCGTGCGCTACGCAGCGCCTCCGCAAAGAACGGGCAGGACAAAAGGTTGCTCAGACCCGGCTTTTCACTGAAAGCCGCACTTACATCATCTAAAAATCCGGCCCGGATAATACAGCCGCCCCGCCAGATCTTGGCAATGGCCGCCATGTCCAGCTTCCAGCCATAGGCAGAAGCGGCCCCGTGTAAAAGATTAAATCCCTGGGCATAGGCACAGATCTTCGCTCCATACAAAGTATGACGCAGATCTTCCAACAGCGCTTCTTTTTCCTGCGGTGAAAAAAGCGCTTTGGTCTGTTCCTCCTGCGCCGTTTTTCGCCCCGGTAAAGAACAATAAATCTCTTCCAGCGCCAGACGCCCTTCTTTCTGGGCGCTCATGGTACGGGCAAACACAGCTTCCGTAATAGTAGGAACAGGAATCCCTAATTCCAAAGCATTTTGCCCGGTCCATTTTCCGGTACCCTTTTGCCCGGCCACATCCTGGATCACATCCACCATAGGCAGGCCGGTAGCCGAATCCTTTTTCCGCAGGATCTGCGCCGTGATCTCCACCAGGTAAGAGGACAGCTCGCTGTGGTTCCACTGTTCCCACACAGCCGCCATTTCCTCCGTCGTCATGTGCAGGATACAGCGCATGACCGTACTGGTATCCGCAATCAGCTGCATATCCGCATATTCAATGCCATTATGCACCATTTTTACATAGTGACCGGCGCCGTCCTGGCCGATATAGGTCACGCAAGGCTCCTGCCCGCTATGCCCCGCTTTGGCGGCAATAGCACGCAAAATCGGCTCCAACTGCAGGAAAACTTTTTCACTGCCCCCCGGCATAAGACTGGGGCCGTGCAATGCCCCTTCCTCACCGCCGCTGACTCCCATGCCGACAAACTCTATACCCTGTTCTGCCAGCCGGGCATGCCGACGGCGGGTGTCTTCAAAGAAAGAATTACCGCCGTCAATCACAATGTCGCCCTTGTCCAGCAAAGGAAGCAGTTTGTCCAACAAAGCATCCACCGGCGCGCCGGCCTTCACCATCAGGATCATTTTACGGGGCCGTTCCAGTTTTTCCACCAGTTCTTCCAGACTATACGCAGCCGTCAGGTTGGCATCGCTGCCAAACGCCTGCATAAACTGCCGGGTCTTTGCTTCCGTACGGTTATACACCAGCGTTGCAATCTGTTTCCCGGCCAAATTACGGGCCAGATTGGCACCCATAACTGCCAGCCCGATCAATCCGATTTTTGCCTGCCCCATGAAATATCTCCCTCTGTAATTGCGTTATGGTACGGTATCGTAACCGTACGTTATAATCCTCCGAATCTTACTTCCCTGCACTTTAAGCAAAGGACGCGGCACAAACTCACCGCCATCCGTTCATCCGTTGCAGCAGCCGGTTATTTCTTTACGGCCTTATTCCAGGCTTCCAGCAACCGACCGCGGTTATCGCCGGACCACTGGAAATCATATTTCAATAACTTGGCGTCTTTGAAAGCCATCGCTTCTTTCGGCGGATTGGCTTCCGGATTGGTCAGGAACTGATAGGAGTTGTTCTTCTGTCCCAATTCCTGTGCTTTCTTCGTCAGACACCAGTCAATAAACTTCTGCGCCGCTTCTTTCTGAGGCGCGTTTTTCAGCATAGCCACCGCGCCTAATTCAAAGCAGGTACCGTCTTCCGGCATGGAAAGCTGCACATTCGTATTGCCTTCCTTCATCAGACGGATCCCATTATGCAGATACGTGATCCCAATGGCGCATTCGCCTAAAGCGGCAGAACGAGCCGGCGCAGCCCCTGCCTTGGTATATTGTTTGACCTGTTTATCTAATTTAGCCAGATAATCCAGGCCCTTTTCTTCGCCCAGACGCTGTACAGTAGCCGATACGACCACATAGCCGGTGGAAGCGGAGCCCGGGTTGCCCATCACGATCTGTCCCTTGAATTCCGGTTTCAGCAGATCATCCCAGGATTTCGGCGGCTGCGCCTTGTGTTCTTCAAACCAGCGTTTATCAAGGATAAAGCCCAGGTAGCCCTGGTAGATGCCTGTCCAGAACCCGTCGGCATCCTTAAAGTCCGCTTTGATTTTTTCTGCGTTAGGCGATTTATAAGCATCCAACAGCCCTTCTTTTTTCGCCATAATAAAGCTGTCCGCACTGCCCCCATACCAGATGCTGGCCTGGGGGTTATTTTTTTCCGCCCGGATACGGCTTAAGGTTTCGCCGCCGGACATCCGCACGAATTTTACTTTGATGCCGGTATCCTTTTCAAACTCTGACGCCACTACTTTAGCTGCCTGCTCTACCACGCCCATATACATGGTCAGTTCCTTGGCATTGCCGGCCGGCGCTTTTTTCTCACCCTCTTTTTTATCGCCGCCACAACCTGCAAACGTAAGTGTCATCGCTGCCATCGCCGCTAATGCGGCCGCCTTTTTCCATGTAGAATTCATCACTACATACCTCCCTCTCGGTATAAATTCTATTTAGGGTACCGCTACCCGAATTGCCTGTTTTTGCTTAGGGTTTGATCACGTGGAGGCTTTCCCACTGAATCTTCAAAAAGACCGCATCCCCCGGAGAGTATACTTTTTTCCCCGCCGGATTATAGGTTTCCGTCGTCAATTCACATTCCCCTGCCTGCACCACATAGTCCTGCGTCTGCCCCATATAAGTGGAAGAGGTTACTACCGCAGGCACATCGCCGGTATCCGCCAGCGTGATAGCTTCCGGCCGGATCACCACCTCGACCGTATCGCCGGGCTTAAACTGCCCTTTTGAACAAGGTACGGCAAAATCCTGCCCCAGCATTTGAATCACAGCGACTTCTTTTTCTTCGGACAACATATCCTCCGAAACCAAGGACCAGGAGCCGGCATTAGCCGCGCTCTTCCCTTCCCCACCAACTTCTTTCACCGTGCCGGGCACAAAATTAGCGCTGCCGATAAAATCCGCAACAAAGTGCGAGACCGGATGCCGGTATATCTCTGTCGGCGTGCCGATCTGCTCGATTTTACCCGCATTCATAATAATAATTTTATCGGAAAGGCTCATGGCCTCACTTTGATCATGGGTCACATAAATACTGGTAATACCGATACGCTGCTGGATTTTACGGATCTCCTGCCGCATATACACCCGCAGCTTGGCATCCAGATTGGATAACGGCTCGTCAAACAGCAGGACCGCCGGCTCCATAACCAGCGCCCGTGCCAGCGCCACCCGCTGCTGCTGGCCCCCGGAAAGCTGATTGGGCAGGCGATGTTCCAACCCTTTCAGGCCTACCAGATCCAGCATCGCCATAACCTTTTCTCTCAGCACCGTTTTCGCCAGTTTTTTGTTGACCAGCCCGTAGCCTACATTATCGAACACATCATAATGGGGAAACAGCGCATAGCTTTGGAACACCATACTGCTGTCCCGACGATCCGGAGTCATGTCGTTGATCCGCTCACCATTTAATAAAATATCCCCTTCGCTTACGCTTTCAAAACCGGCAAGCATGCGCAGTGTGGTTGTTTTTCCACAGCCGGAGGGGCCCAACAGCGTCACAAACTGCCCGCTTTCAATGACTACATTAATGTGATCGACTGCCAGAAACGTGCCCGTTCCCTCGTGGGTCACATACTCTTTTGTCAGGTTTTTTAATTCGATAGTTGCCTGCTTCGCCATAGGTACACCTCTTTAATATTCAGTCCAAACAACTGCTCCTGCGCAGCCTTATATTCTCTTCATGTATTTTCTGCGTCACGCCTTTTGCACTGCCTCAGGACTGCTTCCCGATTCCGCGTCACGCCTTTTGTTCCGCTTTATGGGTACTTCCCAGCCGGTTCAATAACAGCCGGATAAGCAAAATCGCAATGTAGACAATGATGATCAGGATCGTGGAAAAAGCTGAAGCCACACCAAACTGGTTGTCTTCCACCTGATCCAGAATCAATACCGTCAGCAGGCTGTAATTGGCCGACACCAGAAAGATCACGGCGCTGATACTGGTCATGCTGCGGATAAACGAGTAGATCAAACCGCCGAAAAAAGCGCTTTTGATCAACGGCAGCGTAACGGTGGTAAAAACCCGTCCGGCGTTGGAACCCAGGTCCGCCGCCGCTTCCTCTATGGCCGGATCAATCTGCTGCAAACTGCTTTCCCCGGCGCGGATCCCAATGGGCAGCGCCCGGATCACAAAAGCCGCAATAAGGATCGCCGCTGTGCCTGTAATAGGGATCGGCGGTTCATTAAAGGTCAGGATATAGCCGATACCGATTACCGTGCCCGGTACCGCAATACTCAATAAAGACGCGAAGTTAATGAAACCGCGGCCGATAAATTTCTTCCGCACGACCAGGTACGCAACGATCATGCCCAAAATCCCCGCGATCGGCGTGGCAATGATACTGAGCAGCGTCGTGTCCCGAATGGCGTTAAAGCCCACATCCCAGGCATATCGATAATGAGCCGTCGTGAAACTGTAATCCACGCCCCACATCTTAATAAAAGAGGCGATGGGGATCAGAACGTAAATGGCCAGAACCATCGCCGTTACCAGAAAACAAAATCCGCCTACCAGACCAACAATCTGGGGATCATCGATCATCGTCCGCTCCCGGGAAGCCTTGCCGGAAACTGTAATATAGGTTTTCTTCTCAATCCAATACTTGGACAGAATAAACAGGAGGATGGCGATATCCAGCAACACCACCGCCACCGCAGCGCCACCCTGCACATCATAGCTGCCGATGGCCTGTAAATACACCTGCGTGGCCAGCGTAGAAAAATTCCCGCCGATGGCCATAGGATTGGCAAAATCGGCCACGGATTTAATAAAGACCAGCAAAAACGCATTGGCAATACCGGGGCGCACCAGCGGCACCGTCACCGTACGAAATGTCCGCCATTTGGACGAACCCAGATCCCGGGCCGCGTCTTCAATACTGGGGTCGATGGACTTGAGCATCCCCGCCAACAGTAAAAACGCAATGGGAAAATAAGAAATCGTCTGTACAAAAATCAGCCCCTTGAGCCCGTAGATATTCGTCCCATGCCAGCCCAACAACTCATAGGTGACCAGACCGCGGCTGCCAAACAGCATAATAATGGAAAGGGCCACGGAAAAGGGCGGCGAAACCATGGGCAGAAGCGCCATAAGGTTGAACAGCTTTTTTCCCCGTATTGCCAAATGGGAAGAACAGTAGGCAAAAAGAAAACCGATACAGGTGGCCAGCACCCCGACAATAACCGCCAAAAATAAAGTATTCACCAGTGCCTGGTAGGTCTCGCTCATGGTGAAAATATTAGCGTAGGCGGAAAGGCTGACATGCCCGTCCAGATCAACAAAACTCTGTTTGACAACTTCCAGCAGCGGCCAGACGACAAAAATAAAAAGAGCCAGGATCATCCCCACCGATACCGTAGCAATAATCGGATCGCGGAATGTATTCCTGGTTATTTTAATCTGATTTGATACGTAGGCAGTAAGCTTGCTCATGCGGAACCCCCAGATTTATAGTGACCACAGGAAGCGCCGCTCCCTGAAACTGCGCAGCGCCGCCTTGAATATTTGCAATCATTTTTTTAGACGTAAATGAGTAATTTATTTCTTTTCCTCATTCTACTAAATATTACAAATTTGTGTCAAGAGAAAATCCGTAAAAATCTTATTATGGGGTCCCGCCAATAAATAATCCTGCATCTGAGACAACGGCACCCAGCGCCAGTCCGGGGGAAGATCATCGCCGCCTCTGCCGTACCTCACCGGATGTGCCGAATTCTCCTTAATACCTGCGGTCTGGTATACCTCCATCTTCCAAATTCTGTGGGAAAAGACATGTTTGATACGCATGAGGGGCGACGGCAGACAATGTACCGTCACGCCCAGTCCTGTCAAAACTTCTTCTAATTTACGCTTGCCATCCGGACCGGCTGCGCCGGGAAATTCCCACATATTTGCCAAAAGCCCTTTGGCAGGCCGGCGGTGCAGTAAGAAGCAAGGTTCTGAATCGGGAATTCCCCCGGGGTGTAAATCCGCAGCCTGCTCCGAACAGGAAACAGAACGTAAAAGCATATCCGGGCTCACGTCCGGTCCGGCAGGCAAATGTAACGCCCCGCCTTCCGCCCGGACAACATACACAGTAATTTCTTCTACAGGAACCGTCTTTTTGCGCAGCCGAACGGGCAGCGCCTCCTCTCTTCCCGCCGCTTTTGCCCCACAGCACTCTGCCAACGGACAATCGGAACAACGGGGCTTACCCGGAATACAGATCATCGCTCCCAGATCCATCAGCGCCTCATTAAAATCCCCCGGACGTTTTGGATCCTGACAAGCTGCCACTAACGTCGTAACCTCTTTTTTCACCGTTGCGGATAAAATGTTTCCATCTAAATTATAAAGGCGCGCCAGCACCCGCAGCACGTTGCCGTCCACCGCCGTTTCCCGCTTTCCGTACGCCATACTTAAAATAGCGCCGGCCGTGTAATCGCCTATGCCTTTTAACGCGCGGACAGACTCCGGCGTATCCGGCATACGTCCCCCGTAAGAGGCCACAATTTCCTGCGCCGCCAGATGCAGGTTGCGGGCACGGTTATAGTAGCCCAGACCCTGCCATTGTTTTACCACGTCTTCCTGCTCTGCGGCAGCCAGCGAGGCAATATCCGGAAAACGTGTCATCCAATTTTGATAATAGGACTTTACCGCTTCCACGCGCGTCTGCTGCAACATAATTTCCGAGATCCAGACCTTATAAGGATCGCGGGGCGATTCGGTACGCCAGGGAAGCGCTCTTTTATGCGTGTCATACCATTGGAGTAACAGCCGTCCCCAGTCCGAAGCAAACAGATTCGGACTGCCGTCTTCCACACCGGTGGCTAATTTTCGCGGCTTCTTCGCCTCTTTCGTCTGTTTCTTCTCTTTCGTTTCTTTTACTTCTTTCGCCTTGTTCGTCCTTTTCTTCTCTTTCGTTTCTTTTGCCTGTTTCGTTTCTTTTGTCTTTCCCTTCTCTTTCCCGGCGTTCACAGCGTTCCTCCGCCTCATACTTTTTCCCGGGCGATCGCGTCCCGGACACGTTCCATATTATCAATAAAATCATCCATACGGCGCTGCATCACGCCTGTGTAGATACAATCCACAATAGCCAGATGCACCAGGCGGGAAGCCATCGCCTCACTACGGTAATGGGTCTCTTTAGCCAGTCCCGTCAACACCACATCCGCCAGTTTTGTCGCCGGAGACTTCAGATAACTGGTAATCAAAATCACTTTGGCTTTATTTTTTCTTACGACTTCCAATACTTTCAGCAAATCTAAACTGGCGCCGGTATGAGAAACGGCGATCACCACATCCGCGTTTGTCAAAAGCGAAGCTGACGCTACCTGCAGATGCGGGTCACTGTAACCATGCACATCCATACCGAACCGCATAAAGCGATGCTCAATATCCCGCGCAATAATGCCGCTGCCCCCATAGCCATAGGCATCCAGGCGACGGGCCGCCGCTACCCAGGCAATGGCCTTATCTAACGCCGTATAATTCAGCATTTTCGCCGTTTCATGCAACGCGTCGTGAATATTCTGGAACACCTTGCCGGTAAGTTCTTTCGGCGTGTCCTCCGGCTTCACTTCCTGAGAAAGGGATTCCGCCGGCGAAAACAAGTCCCCGGCCAACGCCTGCTTCAGCCCCTGAAAACCGCTGAAGCCTAATTTCGTGCAAAAGCGGAACACAGTGGCGTCCGCGCTGTCCGTAGCGTCCGCCAGTTCGCTCATGGTCATATGCATCACACTGCCCGGATACTGCATAATATAGTCCGCCAGTTTTTGTTCAGACTTGGTTAAATTAGTATAACTGCTGCGCAGAACCGGAATACAGGTCGTATGTCGAAAAGTTGCCAACTCTCTCCCCCCCAATCAATTCTAGATTATTATACCATACTTAAACGCATCCTTGCGGAGTGAAAATTACCGCCAACAAAAGAGGCATCTCTGCACCTTAACTTCTTCAAACACATCCTCGCGGAGTTACAGCCCGCATCAGACGAAAAAAACAGTCAGCCGGTTTTTATTCAGGTTGCTCTAAAGAAGAATAGTTGTCTCTTTGAAAGCATAATCAGTATCTTTTCAGGAAATTCTCTGTTACATATTTTTTTATTTTTTTCTTTATTTCACCGTTATATCACAATCACATATTGACTTTATGTTTTTAATAGTAGATAATTATTCATAAGATTCATTACTTTTTACTATGCTAAAATAAAGGAGATACAGGATGCCCGAGCAACAGCCTGCGCGGTACCGCTGGAAAAAACTTCTTTTGTTATCGCAAAGCGGAGATACCGGCGCCACATTAAAACTGTTGGATGCTTTTCGTTTCTTATTATATTATGAAGCAGCAAGAAGTCAGGGACCACCATCCCAAAGAGCGTACCGGTCACCCGACTACAAAAAGGAAAACCGCAGTAAACTGCTGTTGCTGTTCTTACAGTTTATTACCGATTTTCGTGATTTTTCCTTACCGGACGCAAAACTACCGGCAAATTTTCAAAGATATGTAAGAGCCCTGACGCAGGAACAAGACGCCGATGCAGCCCATTTTTTTCTCTCTGCCCCGTCAAACACACATGTAGTAGACTATGCTACGGAAGTTGAACGTATCGGAATCCCCTTCCGACAGTTTCCGCAGGATATGCTGCGCATCAAGCAAACCGCTTTTGTCTTTCAGCACCGCAGTAAGACGTCTTATCACTTTCCCAGGCAACTGCCGCATAAGAAGCCTTCCTGGCAGTGCTTTCGTCTACAGGAACAGAATAAACAAAAAAGAGCCTATAAAATAATGAGCATCATTTTTATCCTGCGTTAAAACACTTGACGACAGCCATAAATACATCGATAACAAAATATTTCTGAATGAAGCAAATCATCCACTCTAAAACATCTGGCTACAGACGCAAACAGGCCGGTAACTCTCATGAGTTACCGGCCTGTTTATTTGCCTGCTTCTTTATTTTTCATAAATCAATTTTTCCAAATCCGCCTTTATACACTGTTCTACAACCAACGCATTGTCCTTATCTGCCGCCGACACGGTAATATAGGTTTTCAGCTTGGGTTCCGTCCCGGAAGGGCGAATCACGACCGAGCCATGATCTTCCAGAACAAATTTTACTACATCCGCCGGCGGTAAGCCTTCGAGCCCCGCCGCGTAGTCCAACACTTTCAGCACCCGTTTGCCCCCGGGAGCCAGCGCCCCGCCCCGGCGACGGAAGTCTTCCATAATCGTTTGCATTCGCTCAAAACCGGAGGCGCCGGCAAAAGTATAGGAATACAACGTATTCAGACAATAGCCATAGGCACGGTACAATTCCGCCAGCTTATCCAGTAAGCTCATACCCTGCGCTTTGTAATAGCAAAACATCTCACAAATCAAAAATGAAGCGACCACCGCATCCTTATCCCGCACATGGGTACCGGCCAGATACCCGTAGCTTTCTTCAAAACCAAACACATAAGAGGCGGCTTTCCCCTGTTCTTCCAGTAAACGGATCTGCTCGCCGATGTATTTAAATCCCGTAAGCACATTGCAGGTCTTCACCCCATAATGCGCCGCAATCTGCTCCACCATATCCGTGGTGACGATCGTTTTTATCACCAGGGGATCCTCCGGCAGGGTACCCTCCGCCTGCCGTCGGGAGCAAAGATAATCCACCAGCAGCATACCGGTCTCATTACCGGAGATCAGTTCATACTCACCTGCGCTGTTTTTTACGGCAATCCCTACCCGGTCGCAATCCGGATCCGTAGCCAACAATAAATCCGCTCGGTACTTTTCGGCATAGTCCATACCTAACGCCATCGCTTCCCGAATCTCCGGGTTCGGATAGGGACAGGTGGGGAAAGTACCGTCCGGCTGTTCCTGTTCCCTGACCACCCTGACCTTTGTATAACCGCTTTCAGAGAGAATGCGCAGCACCGGTTTAAGTCCCGTCCCGTTCAATGGCGAATACACAATGGACACGTCTTTATCTATCGCAGCTTTGCCCAGCACCGATTGCATTTTAACCGCTTCAATAAACGCAGTATACACCGCTTCAGGAATATACGAGATGAGCCCCCGCTCCAGACCTTCCTCAAAATCTATATACTCCACATCAGCAAAAGGATCCAACGCCTCAATTGCCGCTAAAATCTCCGTCGTCCCCTCGCTGGTGATCTGGCAGCCGTCCGGGCCATAGACCTTATAGCCATTATACTGTGCCGGATTATGGGACGCCGTGATCATGATGCCTGCGCCGCAGCACAAGTTCCTGACAGCGAAAGAAAGACAGGGCACCGGCATCAGCTGCGCGTACATCACCACATGTATACCGTTAGCCGCAAAGACACGGGCCGCCGTTTCGGCAAAAAGCCGGCTTTTGATTCGGGAATCATAGCTGACCGCAATCTTCCATTGGGCCGGGGGAAACCTTTTTTGAATATACTGACTGAGGCCCTGCGAGGTGCGTCCCACCGTATACACATTCATACGGTTACTGCCGGCGCCAATGACGCCCCTTAAGCCCGCGGTGCCAAACTCCAGATCCCGGTAGAACGCATCTTCCAGCCTGGCAGAGTCCGCTTTCATCTGCTTGAGCTCCGGAATCAGGTCCGGATCCGCCACCGCCTTTTCCAGCCATTCCGCATACAATGCTGCTACATCCCTCATTTTTTCACCCCTAAGCCTGAAAACTAACAGCCCTTTACATCAACTACGCCATCCCCATCGGATCAAAACGCCTTTACACAACGGTTTCATATCAAAAAACAACACAAATTACGAATCTAATACCATCCAGCCGTATCTCGCCGACTTTACTTTTTAATTATAACACAAAAAGCTCCCTTTAAACCGCCTTTTCCAACGAATGGATATACCAGGCCGCCTTGCCCCGCAGCACCTCGCCTCCCGGCAGCAGAATGTCGGTAAGCGGCAGATCCGGTAAAAACCAGAGATCCCAGCGCATTTCCCCATCTCCGGAGCAAGGGCCATAACCATCCGCAATCGCCGCTTCCGCATGGGTCATCACCTGTTCCGCCCCAGGCTGCAGCGCCAGCCCCTGACACAACAGCGCGATCACACGGGCCGCGCTTTCAATCTGTAACACCGTCGGTCCCTCTTTCCCATAATCTATTTCGGCAGAAAGCAAAGGCCGCCGGCGAACGCCGGCTTTAGCCCCATAAAGCATTTTTTCGCAGGTTCCCAGAGGAACACTGACAGAAGCCCCGTAGCCGCAAGCCAACGCAATACCGATACTGCGGCGGTTTCTCTGCCACGTGTGTGATTTGCTTTCACGCAGATTCTCACAAGTCTGATACACGGTTCCGTCTTTGTCTATATTGAAATGATAATCGTCATAAAACTGTCCATAATGCCCCGCAGTCCAATGAAGATAAATACGGTCTACGCAATTACGGGCAGCCAGCGCCAACGCAATAATATCCGGAATTTCTACCATGTTTGGATTATTTACTAACATACATGACTCCTTTCCTGTAAGCCACCAACAGTTACGCAAAATAAAAACTTTTCCGGGCCAGCATCACCTGGGCCAAATAAAAGCTTCCCTGTAAAAAATATTTGATACTCGAATGTTCCGATTGAAAAATCCCCCTTCGGAAAACTCCGAAAGGGGATCGGTCAAAAATTTCCTGCGTCTTTTCCGCACAGGCAGCCCGCGCTATTTCCACAGACCGGGCCGGTCACTCGCTCTGCCTGCCCTTTCAGCTCCGCAGGGCGGCTATAGTACAGCTCAGTTCGCCTATGACCTGCGTTAAGCCGGCCAATTTGCTTTCTATGCGCACTAACAAATACCAGCTTAAAATCATAGGAAAACCAAAGTCTCTAATATAGTCAAACAATTGTGAAATATCCATTAGGCCAAAGGCTCCAGGATCGTAGTGCGCAGCCGTCCTTCCACCGCTTCCACCAGATCGCCGCCGGCAGAAGTAAAGACATTGGCCGCAAGTACCGCCTGCATGACCGTATCCACTTCACCCTTGGTCACGCCTTCCTTCGGCGCCCGGATATTCAAGGTGCGGCTTTGACCGGCCGCATTTTTGAACTTCAATTCCAACTCTTTTTGCGTACTCATGTTTCCTCCTCTCTCAAACACCATCACCCGCAGAGCAACGCAAAAGGCAATGTGGCTACACAGCCTTTGTCTCCGCGTACCCCGTCAGGCCTCGTCTTATTCCGCAGACAGAAGAGCCTTTTCAGACAGAGCGATGCCTGCCAGGTCCTGCGCATACAAAGACCCCAGGGCATTCCCCGCCGCCATGATCTTCTCCGGCGCGGCCTCCGGTTTCACATTATTAAAAGCATAGGCTTTCGTTACTGCGGTACCGTTGGCATCCACCCCATTATTGATGAGAAGATTCATAGAACGTTTCGTAACATTTACAGAAACTGCCATACCAAGTCACCTCCTTCCCGAGCAAAGTTATTTTGCAGCGCCACTGCGCCGCTCACCAAAGTAATCCGTGGAAAATTAAAAAAGCGGAACAACCACTCTGCTTTTTTAAACAGAAGTTGTTCCGCTTTACTGTATGACAACGGACTACCTTATTAGAAGGTCATTATCAAAGGCAAGGAAACGAAAAAACGTAAAAAACAAACAACACAAGGTCCGCCACGCAAATGGCAGAAAGGGAAGACATGGAACAAGAACCACCTATTTCCAAATGGCAGGAAATTATCCTGCGTTCTCAGTCAGGCGATACAGACGCAACCTTGAAACTCTTAACGCAATTTCGTTCGCTTCTGCTTTACGAAGCCCGGCAGTACGTGAACCAGAGTCTCCAAATCGAACCGGAAGACGCATTGAGCACCATGATTCTTCTCTTCCTTGAATTTATTCGTTCTTTTCATAAAAAGGAAATCTCGGACAAAAAAATCCCCGGGCTCTTCAAAAAATACCTGCACGACAAAAGGCTCGACCTGCAAGCCAGTAGAAAACGTCACTGTCCCGACTCCTATGCTGTGGATTACGAAGCGGAAATCGCCCGGAATTCCACTTTTTCCCAACAATTCCCTCAAGAACTGCCTCATACCCTCGAAAAACTGGTGGAACGGGAAATCAGACAGGACTTATTGCAGGCTATGCACCGACTGAAACCGGAAGAACAGCAAGTCCTCCGGGGGCTCTTTTTTAAAAAAATGACGCAAGCCCAATTAGCAGAAGAAATGAACTACAGCACCCGCTATATCCGCAAGATAAAAGAACACGCTTTGCAAAAACTGCGTAGTGCATTGGCCGGCAAATATCCGGAACGCTTAAGGGGTTAAGGCGAAGCTATATGGGCTGAAACCCCCTTGTTAAATGTGTACGCACCGGGCGGGGTACCGTTCCGCTGAGGCAAAACTACGCATGCTGTGACCCGTGCAGCTCCGGATCCGTCTGTTTTAATTGCAGCAACACCGCCAGCAGGAACCAGAAAGTACGAACCACGGAAGCTAATGCGAAAGTTAAATGAGTACTCCCGAATAAGACAACCATACTAAGGACTGTCGTAAAAATTAAAAAATCATAGGGGTTTGACTTTAGCCGCCAGTTACGAAAACTGTGGTAAAGAAAATAGAACGTAAAATATAAAAAACCCATTGTACCAATCAGGCCTGTTTCCGCTAAAATCTGAAAAAAATTATTGTGTGCGTGGGGCAATCGCCCTTTTGTTTTTTGCAAATCCCGATACCCCTGAGCAATATATTCCTGTTCCCAATTTCCTAGCCCCACCCCATTAACTGGAGCTTTCTTAAACATCTCTATGCTGGAGTGCCAAATCCAGATCCGCGCCAGATTCGATCCGTTTGTAGTAGTATTAAATGTTGTGACCAGACGAGCCGTATAGTGCGGCAAGGCTAAAATAGTACCGCCAATACAGCAAAAAACGAGCAAGGCGATCAAGACTGTTTTTGCCTTGTTACGCGCAAAGCAAAAGACAGAAAACGCGCCCAAAAGAAAACTTACTAACCAGGCGCCCCGACTCCAACCCCCAAAAAGTTCGGCAATCGCGCCGAGTAATCCAAGCATCGCTGTCTTTTTCATAAGGGCAGGAAATCTATGGTCTAAAAGAATGACGATAATAACAGGCACAAACATACAGACAATGGCCGAAAGATCCAAGGCATTCCCGCCAAAACCATACCCTCGAAAATTACCTTTATGCGCTATAAACTGGTAAAGAGAAAGCATTCCGTCTATGGCAAAAACCATAATGGCAGCCGACAGCATATTCTCTAAATACGCTCTTTTTCTTATAAATGCGGCGACTAAAACAAAAATCAAAAAGCGCCAGAACCAATCATTCAGAGCAAAAGAAAAGATTGTTCCCGGATTGGAAGCTCCTATTGCAGAAAACAATGTTGTGAAAAAAAATATACAAGTGACAATAATGTACTTATTAGCCTCATCCGAAACAAATAGTTTCTTCCCATTTTTATACCATAAATATAAGCCTAAAACAGCCGCAAGCACTAAAAAAATTTGTGCCGCCGCCGTCGCGATTCGTGTAAGACACAAACCAAGAACAAGAAACACCGCCATTATTTTTTCATAAAGACCGCCGTTTTGTTCTCCTGGCGCTACATCATACTCCCTTTTCATTTTTTTGCTGTACCACCCTATTCATCAATGTTTCCCATGTATCCCAAATTACCTTTGGAGAATAATTTCTCATAAGTTTGCGGCCTTCCTTGCCCATTTTTATGCGCAATTCTTTATTCCCCATTAAAATATGCAGCTTTGCTGCAAAATCTTCAATGCCATCTTCACATAAAAATCCATGTACATTATCAGTAACTATAGCCGCAATAGATCTACAGCTTTTATAAGCAATTACCGGAAGGCCCATGCTCATCGCTTCACCTAAAGACAAGCTAAACCCTTCATAAGCACTGGGCATAGCAAAAATATCACATTGCCGTAACACATCCGGTACATTTTGTGTCGTTCCTCTTAAAAAAATCCTATCCTGCAATCCATGCTTTTTTATTTTTAGTTTTAGTTCTTCATAATATGCCTTGCCATCTGACGCTCCCCAAAATTCTAAATTCCATTGGGGAAAATCTTTAGCAACTTTAGCAAAGGCATCAATTAGTAAATGAGGGCGCTTATGGCTATATACTAAACGGCCAACCGTCACAATTTTATGCACAGATTTTTCAGAATTTAAATCAGCTGGTTGTTTAAATTGCGGAATCGCATTGCCAATTACCACCGTTTTTGCTTTAGGCAAATTTTCATTTATCTGTTGCTCATAACAAGACAATAAAACCTGATACACGGCGCTTTTTTCTATTGCCGGTAGTTCAGATTTTGGATATTCATGGAAATAATCATTAGTATCCCCATGGCACATCGTAATGACAGGGGTTACCGTTTTCAAATCACATAATAATATTTTACTGGCGGGCAGCTGAAAAGATATAATTATGTCAAAGGGTTCTTCTTCCAGGACGGTCTCTAGATTGTGTGATAAATAACGAGTCAAAAAATCATTGTTTACTGTTTTTGCCCTTTCTTTATCAAAAGTTCGATATATTTCTCGCTTTAATTTGAGATACCATGGGTATATGACCTTTTTACCCTTAAAATGACGTACATCAACAGTCTTTATATTTTTAGCCACAGGATAATAAAATTCCCCAGTCCGCACATCACTGTATACTAAAGTCACCTTGTGCCCTCTGCGATCCATCTCGTTTGCAAAAGCACTGGCAACTTTTGCTACACCGCCACTATCCTCTACCATTCTCGTTAAATTTACAAGTAAAATATTCATATGTATCCTTCCTGTTTTTTATTTTGCTTCTGTAACTCGTATAATTTCAGATATTTTAAAGACGTATAAAAAAAATAAAAACATGATAAATAAAACCCCATCCAACCGTCTAAAATCCCTCTTTTAAGAAAACACATTTTAAAAAAACCGCCTGTAGCATGAGCCAAAGCACCTGCTAAAGACGTACGTTTTCCTCTTTTATAAGCATCGTGCGACCAAATTGTTGAGTATAAAGACATCTTCACTTCCCATTGGCGCCAATTTTTATAGGTATAATGCTCAATATGTCCTTTCAGTTTTTCAACAGGCAATTTACATTCTGGTCTCTCATGCACCATCCCTGTCCACGTAACACATTCTCTGGGAAAAAGACGCGGCACCCAATCTGGATGCAACACACCATAATTAAACTTTACGCCAAATGCGGCAGACTTGCGTTGGATACTATATTGTTTTTTCGTATCAGCAGCAATAATCTGCCGGATTTCTTCGACTAATTCAGGTGTCAGCCTTTCATCTGCATCTAAATATAAGACCCAATCCGCCTGCGTTTGTTCTTTAGCAAAATTACGCTGGGCTGCATAATCGTTATTCCAGGCACGAAACGCAACGGTCGCGCCTTCTTGTTCAGCTAACTCCACCGTTCTATCCGTGCTGCCGGAATCTATAATCATCACATCACCACCGCATTGCCGGGCATTTCGTATTACACTTACAATATTTTCTTCTTCATTTTTTGTCAGTATCAAAACTGCTAATGAAATCACGTTACTCCCCCCAATCTTTCTCTGAAGTATGCGTTTTCTATCGATAACTATAACAACTATTATAACGTTTTATTATATTTAAAACCTTTTCACTTTTCTACATCCTCGGACAGAGAAATTTTACCTAAATTAGTTCGAAGCATAGCGCGGGTATACTTAAATTTTGGCGATGCCAAACTATTCGCCTCATCGTAACGGTTAGATTTAATGTTTAAAATACTACAAATTAACTCATAAGCTAGATCAGTCGTAAAATAATTATTTCTATGATCTTTCAGAGTAACCACTATTTCCGGATTTTTCTCCTGATATTCTGGTGAAAAGTAAGCAAACATAGGAACCCTCACCCCAGCAAATCCATTAAAGTTGGGAGAACGCCGTTTATCCGGAATCGTCGCATGATCTGAAAAATACAACATTGCCTGTAAATTCAAATATTCGGCTGCATATTGATACGCAGACTGCAAAATAAAATCCGTGTAGGCAACAGAATTGATGTAATTAGGGATCAATTCATATTTCCCGGCAGTACCCCATTTAGTAAAAGATTCCGGATATCGGTTTATAAAGTTAAAATGACTGCCTTTGAGATGCAGGACAACAAAATTATTTTGATTTGAAGGAACTTCCTGCAAATATTTCAGCAGCGCTTCATCGTACTGTACCTGATTCAGCCTTTGCTTCGTCCATTTGGCCGTACCACTGGTATTAGCAATCAATGTAACAGGCGTGTCGGCACTTCCCAAATGACCTTGGTTGCTAAACCAATAGGTATGATACCCCGCCGCTTTTGCTATATCTATGATAGAACAGGAAGTGTAAAATTGCTTGTCATTATATTGGTTAACTTCTGTCAATGCCCTTTCTAAACTAGCTACTGTCTGTTCTAAACAGGCATACGCATGTGGAAAAAGGATGAAATTCGGGTCTTCTTTATGCGCTTTTAGCCAAGGCGTTGTATTTTCCGGGTAGTCGCAAAAAGCACTCATATAGTCCCTGGATTCAGATTCCCCGATGACAAGCAAAATCGTTGAAGGCTTATCAAAGCGGGGAATAGAAGGTGTTACTTTTAAATCCGCCAAGCGTTGCGCCAGGTTTTTTGTATAAAGTTGTGAATTTCTTAAATAGTCCTGTACATCCAAATATAACTCTATTATGCCGGTACGAGCTAAAAGGCCCTTCTTACGCCGGAAAAAATAATATGTCAGAAAGACGAACATACCGACTAGTATAGCGATTTGCCAGTCATTCAACATCGTGGCATACACACTTCCCTGAGAAGAAAGGCGTAGCCAAAGGCCGGTGTTCATCTGAAAAAACAAGAACAAAATCATTATTGTTAACGCAATGACGGTCACAAGAACAATTCTCGGCAACGATTTAAAGTATTCGATAACTTCATTGTAGTTAGTTTCCTGAATCAACGTCATTCCCTGCTCGTCAATACAGGTGCCATACAGTAAAAAATAACCGTATTGATACAAAGGAACAGACAGCAAGATTACCTCTAACAACGCAAGCAAGGTTAATAAAAAAACCGGAGCCAACCTGAAAGTCACAATTAAAACCTTAACAGCAGTAAGCCAGGCCAGCAAATATAAGCCAAAGACGATATCTAAATGAAAACCAAAATCATTGGACACTTTTCGATTGGTTAAAAAATACAGCAACGGATAGGTTACCACCCAGGAAGCCCCAACAATAACGGAGCTTAAAAACCATGTGCTCTGTAAAGGTAATTGTACCAGTGCCGCCGGCAGAATAGCCAGTATTGCGCAGGGAATGAAACGCCGCAACTGCAGGTACTCTGCCTTATGACCTAAACCGTGCGAAACCACACGATAAAAAAGATAGGATGTTACATATAATGCTACTATTGCTAAAATATACTTATTATCAATCAAGACCTGCCCTCTTTCTTTCTCTCTTATGGATTCCAGTACGCCTATGACAATACAATACGCACATACATAACAGCACAAAACAATTAAAACAGACTTATAAATCTTAAATAGCAATTAGTTCCTCTTACAAGGAGCAGGGCTCATAAAAAGTCCCGGAAGATGCCAAACATAACGCACCATATCATACATATAACATGGTGCGTTTCGTACTTAGAGTATCTTGCATAACAACACAATATCCTCATTCCTCCAGCAACGGTACGGTCAGGCTGCCGGTAGGCATTAAGATCACACTGTAATCTTTGCCGACAATCTTTTCCGCCTCTGCCAACGCTTCCTCTACGCTGCCTACCGCATCAGTAAACAGCATTTCCTGCGCCATTTTTTTGTCCAGTCCGGTCACAAGGATAAAGTGCGCTTTTTTAGTCAGACGGGTAACAGCATAGGCTTTATTGGCGCCAATGACAAAGCGTTTCCGCAGTTCGGCTTCAATGGCGTCAGCCGTTTTCAATCGTTTACATGTTTCTTCCAGCACCTTACTGCCGCTGCCTTCTTCACATTCTGCCAACAAAATAACTACGCCGCCCTGGCGACAGGCCAGTACGCTGTTATCCATGGTTTTTTGCATCTGATACACGTTAATATCCTTGGGATAACCGCCGCAGGAGACGATTACCACGTCTGCCTGCTTTTTAATTTTTACGCCGTACACCTGATCGACAAATTTACAGGCTTCAATATGAGCATCGATATAATGGCCCGCAAACATGCGCAGGAAACGATGCTCCGCATCCAAAATCGCATTGAACAAAAATACATTACAACCTCGTTTCTGCATCGCAGCAGCCCAGAGAGCGGTCCCTTCCATCTGGTCCTCATAAACAGGATTGCCCGCGGTCTTGCCTAACCCGCTGTTGGGATCCAGCATAAAACTATGATTATGACGCACTGTTTCCATGGCGGCGCAGCCCGGAAGTACGGCTTTGCGTCCCCCGCCATAACCGCTGAAATAGTGGTGTACGATCGTTCCAGTCAAAATTACATGGTCGCTGTGACAGATTTTCTTATGAATCAATACCGGCGTAAAGCGGCTTGTAGTTCCAAAATACTCAAAGTCTTCCGGCACATTGGCGTCACTGTTAAACATTTTGATCCGGCGGGCCACTTCTTCGCCCACGCCTTCCGCCATTTCTTCTTTTGTCATCAGGCGATGGGTTCCCAGACTGAACACGATCTGCATATTTTCATCGGGAATCCCCAGTTTATTCATTTCATTAACTAAGACGGGCATAAAATCAAAGCTGTTTGCCACACGGGTGGGATCGTTGCAAATAAAGGTAACGGTCTGCCCCGGTTTGATCAGTTCATTGATCGGCGGCATACCGATGGGATGGTAAATCGCGTCCAGTACCCCTTGCGCCACATTTTCCATCACAGGTGTTTCCGGCATACGTATTTCATTCAAAACATGATTTTCATCCAGAGTAAACGATTTGCTCCCATGACCATAATGGAAAGTATACTGTTTCATAACAAATTTGCCTCCCCTTCTGTTCTTTGACAGCAGTTAACACAATATATTTCAGCTGAATAAAATATTTTAAAGGCCGTAGACCAGAGCCTGAAAAGTTCTTTTAATTTTAGTCTACTATATTAAATATTGTAACAAAAAGCAGTTGTGTAATTCAAGCAGATCATCGATGAATTGAAAACTGCGCGTTTAGCTCCCTGTACCATAAATTGTAATATCCTTATTTTACAAAACCTGCACAATAAAATTAGATACGACACGACCATCGCAACAGTCCATCTGCGGTCCATATGTATTAAAAATGCGAACCACTTTTATATCCACACCTTTCCCTCTATGATAGTCAAAGAACAGCGTATATGGCATTCTTTTTCCCCTCGTCATAGCAAGAACGAGATCCGATCGGATTTGTGTTTTCCCAGTACGTTTCGGGCTGAGGATGTATCAATGGGTCTCCATAAACCTCTGATGTACTGGCTTGCAGTATTCTTGCGTTCACCCGTTTGGCCAGCCCTAACATGTTTTTGACTCTCAGCACATTTGTCTTGTCTGTTTTTACCGGGTCATGCCGGTAGTGAACAGGACTGGCGGGGCAGGCAAGATTATAGATTTGATTAACTTCTGCGTAAAATGGCTCTGTCACATCATAGCATATAAATTCAAAATATGGATTACTCAACAAGTGACGAATGTTGTTCTTCTTGCCTGTAAACAGGTTATCCATACAAATAACGTCATTTCCTTCTCTGATCAATCGGTCACATAGATGAGAGCCTATAAAACCGGCTCACCTGTTACTAACACTCGGTTTTTCATCCTCCTGCTCCTCATAAATCATCCTTCGTTTCTTTCATTAGCATGGCACACATTTCCAAAATTATGCTTTTCATTATTCTACCAAAGATTCTGAAAAAATAAAATCTTTATTAGTTTGACAACAATGCAGAGGGACTATAAAATACTCAAATAGGAGGTGTTTCTTTTGCAAAGTCGATTATCTGAATTAGTCTATAAAACAACAACTGCAATACAATCACAAATTCCCTGGAAAAACACTTTGTTGATCCTGGTTTGTATTTACTCTTTTCTTATGTTTCTGCTTTGGGACGCCCAGGCAATTTTCAGTTTAAAACAAACTACCGTCCTGCGCTTAATCAGAGGGTCTCTTTTTTTTGTTATCGTTTCAAGTATAGTCCAAATTATTTTTAATTGCAAAAAGCTGCAACCACAGATTCTTTTTGCAGCACTTCCCTCTATTCTAATGATAGTCCTTTACTCAATTCCTCTGACATATACGAATCAACTCCCTTATTTAGGTCAATTTTATACCTTTGCACCGCTGCTTTTTTTAGCTTTGCTTATTGGTTTAAAAACAATCAGTACCTTGAGTGTGTTACGCATTCCAAGCATAATGTTATTAAGTATCATATATTTTCTTGCTACTATTCTGCCCCTGTTCTATATCGGTTATTATTATATTTATCACGATGTATTTGACTTATTCGCGCTTGTCGCCATATTAAACACGAATATAAACGAAGCGAGAGCCTATCTGCTTCAATTTATGTCCCCGGTTTTTATCGCAGGACTTTTTTCCCTTTTTCTTGTTATTTTCTTATCCGTTACTTTTGTCACCTATAAGCTCACATTATCCAAACACCTCTTTATTCTATCCCATACGCTTCCTAAAAAATTTCTCACTATTTTTCTGCTTGTTTCTTTGTTTCTGTTCGGGCATCATTTGATGAAAGTATTTCCTTTTGACATGTATGATGGATTAACGCAAAACGGAGGTTTATTGTCAGCCTTCACGGAATTGCATGATAATATAGACAAGAATTCAAAGAAACTTATGTTCAACAAAGCTTCCCTCTCCGGTTTAGCTTCACGCAAAGCACCCGGCAGCATCGTTCTGGTTATCGGCGAAAGTGCCAACCGAGACTACATGAGCGCATTTAATACTACCTTAAATGTTGCGACTACGCCATGGGAAGATCGTTGTTCCCGGCAAAAAGATTTTGCCTTTATGCAAAATTCCTACGCAAACTTTCCTAATACGATAATGGCATTGACGCAAGCGCTGACCAGTGTCAATCAATATAATAATACTTGCCTTAAAGAAGGGGTCAGCTTACTTGATCTGGCCAAAAAGGCAGGCTACCATACCTATTGGATCTCTATGCAGGAAAAAGGTTCCATTTATGATGCCGGAATCACCGTAGTCGCAGAACGGGCGGACAAATGCATCTGGTCGAAGGGGCACTACGATGAAGAAATCTTAAAAGAACTACGGACGCTGCGGCTTCCTTCTACAGAAAATCATTTTATTATCCTGCATCTCATGGGCAGTCACAATCGCTATCCGGAACGAGTGCCTGATTCTTTTCTGGAAACACATTCTCTTCCAAAAGAAATGCCTTATCCGAAATATACGCCCTCTCTTCTTTATACAGACTATGTCTTGCAAGAGATTTTTGAGTATGCGCAGAAAAATTTAAATTTACAGTCTATGATTTATTTCTCTGATCATGGGGAAGATATGAAGTATATGCACACCGCTTCGCCCTTTTATTTCTCCATGGTTCGTATTCCGTTTTGGATTTATCTTTCTCCTAAATATCAAAAAGAGTATCCTGAAATTTTACCAAATCTAAAAAATCATAGCCAGTCTGTATTCACCAATGATTTGATTTTTGACACCGTTTCCGGACTCTTGCATGCAGATACTAATTTTTACCATCCGGAATACGATATTACGAATAAGAAATATTCTATTACCCGCGAAAATGCCAAAACCCTACACGGGAAAAGAAACATCTCTGAGGAAAAAGTGGCAAATTAAATCACTGTGGTTCCCCGGCAGAAAAAATTTGTTCAAAAACGACAACCCCGTAGCTCAAAGCCGTGGGGTTGTTTCCATTTATCCTGTCTTTTTCTTACTTAATCATATTATCTACTTCTGTCACAGTGTCCTGAAATAGAAGACACAAATAAACAGCACCGTCAGTATGATCATAATGGTATCGCTGATTGCGGTACGGTAGTTATCCGGGCTGTAGTGTTTTTTCACCCGGAAAGGACGGGCATCCATCAACAACATGGGGTTCGCGCAAACGTCCATAAACTGCCGTACGCCTACACCCCAGGCCCGACCCAAGCTGCGGCAGAGGCCAAAGCACAGGTAGGTTACCGCCAGGAAAAATTTCTTCAGCGGACGCCGATAAACCCAGTCTGTATCTAACGATAACGCCGTATGAGGCTCCATTCGGGGCAGGAACATGAGGAAGGGGATCAAAGCGGCGAAGCTCATGGAAAGAAGCCCCGTTACATGGCCCATAGTATAGGGCACATAAGTCACTGCGCCAAAGGGCAGGTATTGATACAGCAGACCGGGGAATACGCCAATGGCCGTACAACACACAGCTCCCATGATCATAGCGATCGTCATATTGGTAGGGATCGATTGCTGCTCGGGCGCTTCGCCCCGATCCGGCGCCAGGAAGATAAAGTACATCATCTTGAAGCAGATGGACAATAAAGTACCGACGCTGGCCAGTTCCAGAAGGATGGCAGTTATTGCCATTTCCGCCTGTCCGGCGGCGGCAATGGTCATGGTCTTACTGACAAAGCCATTAAAGAGCGGAATGCCGGAGATGGAGAAGGCCCCCACCACAAAGCAGATGAATACGGCGGGATAACGCCGGGCCATGCCGCCCAGCTGGTTGATCTTCCGTACCCCCGTGGCATAAATAATGGCATTACAGCACATAAAGAGCAGCGATTTAAAGAGAATATCGCAGAAAGCATGGGCAGTAGCCCCGTTCATGCTCATGACGGTACCGATACCGGCCCCGGCCACCATGTAGCCCACCTGACTGACAATATGATAGCTCAAAAGCTTCAGCATATCGTTTTCCATGACAGCATATAACGCGCCATACAGCGCCATCAACACGCCTACACCAATGAGCAGTTCCGTACCGCCGAAGATGCGCAGCAACGCATAGACCGCCACCTTGGTCGTGTAGCTGGACATAAATACGCTACCGGTGATGGTGGCAGACGGATAGGCATCCACGATCCAGGCGTGCAGCGGAACCGCCGCCACATTAATGCAAACGCCGGTGAGGATCAGCCAGAACGATACGTCGTGAGGGCCGTTCACCAGGTTTTGCACCAGGTACTGTCCCTGGGATAATTTAAGCAAAACGCCAAAGAGCACAAAGTTGCCGCTCAACGTATGCATGAGGATGTAGCGCGTACCTGCGCCGCGGCTGCCGGGCCGAGGGTCGTTCCAGACCAGGAACAGGGACGTTACGGCCATCAGCTCCCAGAAAAACAGGAAGGTGATCCAGTCGTGAGCCAGTGCCGTACTGATGGAAGCGCCAACGTAACTCATACTGCACAAAGCTTCCAACGGGCTTTTGTTATGACAGCTGAAGACACCGCCGATGCAACCCATGATGCAGAAAATCAGGACAAAGACCCAGCTCAATTTATCCACATACAAATAATGGCTGGTCCAGTCCGGCAGAAAGGCAAAGTCTTTCACCATACCGGGCGCCAGATCAAACACAGCGATCAGCGCCAAAAAGGGACCGCAGGCCAAAATCATCTTGCGTAGCTTGTAGGAGCCGACGCAGGCAAACATACCTACCAGGAAAAAGATGAAGCCGGGATGAAAGTTCTCAAACATCTGCATCATCATCTCCCTTCTGATAATAGTCTTCGTCGCGCTGGAGCAGCGGGGTCATGATTATTTTAGCCGCGATGATCAGCACCCAGCAACCGAGGAAGCCGAACACCACCATCATGAAAGGTTTTTCCAGCAGCTCGTGGGCCGGTTCGTTGAAAACACCCGCAGCATACGCTGCCGCGAAAAGCGCCACCGCAGCAAACAGGGAAAACAGCATGACTTTATTTTTTGTTTTTTTATCGTTTACCAGATCAAACATTACCAGCCACCTCCCCATCCGGCGCAGATGGCATCGGAAGCCATGCCGGCCAGTTTGTAGAAGTCAGGCGGGAACAGTTCCGGATCACAGCCCAGCACCACCGCCAGAATCGCGGTCACGCAGATCGGGATCAGCATGTTGTAGCTGATGGAGCCGTAATGTCGCGGATCTTCCACCGGCTCCGGCTTGAAGAAAGCCATTCGGACTACCGGCATCAGGTAGGCAATGGCCAGAAGGGCCGAAGCCACCCAGACCACCACGAATAAAGGTTTCCCTGCCTGAATCGCGCCTAAAGCCAGGTTCCATTTACTGATAAAGCCTATGATAAAGGGCGTACCTGCAATCCCCAAAGAAGCAATGGTAAAGCAACCCATCGTCACCGGCATATGCCGCCCAATGCCGTCCATTTCGCTGATCTCATGCAGATGCGTGCGGACGATAATACAGCCGGCGCACATAAAGAGGGTGATCTTCATTAACGCATGCGCCACCAGATGCATATACGCACCTTTGATAGCCAGCGGAGTCAGAAGCGCGGCGCCCAGCACGATATAGCTTAGCTGCCCGATTGTGGAAAAGGCCAGCCGACGTTTCAGGTTATCCTGTTTCAGAGCGATAAAAGAACTCACGAGAATGGTAAGCGCAGCCAACCAGGCCAATACATCGGCAGTGCCCAGCTGGCTTAAAAGCTTCGGTCCAAATACGAAGCCGATAATGCGCAGTACGGCAAAAGCGCCGGTTTTTACTACGGCCACCGCATGGAGCAACGCGCTGACCGGGGTCGGCGCCACCATAGCTGCCGGCAGCCAGCCGTGCAGAGGCATCACCGCAGCCTTGACACTGCCGGCTAAGATCATAAGGATAAATAGTAATTGTAAAACCCAAACAGGAGCCATGTTGATATCCAGGAACCCGCCGGCTTTAAAATCCATGGTGCCGCTGATACAATAAACCCCCACCGTGCCGGCCAGAAACAATTGCCCGGAAACCAGCGTATACGCCAAATATTTACGGCTGGCGTCCAATGCTTCTTCATTCCGTTCGTGTAAAACCAGCGGATACGAGAAAATCGTTAAAATTTCATAGAAAACGAAAAAGGTCAGCAGGTTGCTGGCCAGCGCAATCCCCAAAGTAGCTCCCAGACAAACCGCGAAGGCAGCAAAATAGCCGGTCTGCTCCGCTTCATGATTATTCCGCATATAACCTATGGAATAAAAATTGATGGGGATCCATAAAAGAGAAGCCAGACAGGCAAAAATCATGCCGGCCGGATCCGTACGCAGTGTAAGACCTATGGTATCGGTTAACTTGAACAAAGTCCATTCGTATACGCTGCCCTCTAATACGCCAGGTACCATGCTGATCACCAGTGAAAACATGATCACAGCGCCCAGTGTGCTCCAGGTCTCACGGATATTGGGATATTTGCGGCTGCAGGAGACCAGCAATGCCGCCAGAAAGGCTACGCCTACGCCTAAAAAAGGTCTCGGATCGGTTACTATCATCTTAGAAACACCTCCGGTAAACCTAACTGAATCACCCGCGTCACCAAATCAGAGCTGTAAATGCCAAGGAATAAAATGCCCAATCCGGTAATACCGATGGGCAGAACCATATTCATCGGCAGGCCGAACTTGCTGTCCGGGTGATGGATTTCAACCAACGAAGCTTCCCGCTGGACAAACATCTGCTCAATGATGCGGAAGTAATAGACCGCATTCAGCAGGGAGCTAATGACTAACACAACGATATAAATATACTGCCGGCCTTCAAAAGCGCCCAGCATTAAATACCACTTGCTGAAAAAACCGCAGGTGGGAGGAATGCCGACCATGGACAGCACCGCAAAAATAATCGCCACGGTGCTCACCGTCATTTTTTTATTCAGACCGCCCAGGCGATAGAGGTTGACCTCACCAAAGCGGTAACTGATGCCCCCGATAACCAAAAAGAGGCAGCTTTTCATAAATGCGTGGTTGATCAGGTGGAGAACAGCGCCGATAAAGCCGTACATGTTGCCCATGGCCATGCCCACCGCAATATAGCCTAACTGCGCCACCGAGGAATACGCCAGCATACGGCGGAAATCATACTGAGCCAGCGCCATAACGGAGCCGATCAGGATGCCGCAAATGCCCATGATGCCGATGACGTCCATCAAGCCGGACATAATAGAGTTCTGCATGCCGAACATAAAGAAGAAGAAACGCAGCATAGCATAGGCCGGTACTTTGGACATACAGCCGGCAATCAGTCCGGCCGCGCCCGGATGGGAATACGTATAGGCGTCCGGCTGCCAGCCATGTAGCGGGAACAAAGCCATCTTGATCCCGAAAGCAATCAGGAAGCAGGCCACGGCGAAAGCAAACAGCGGCGTATGAACAAAGGGCTGGATGCGAACCGCGATATCCGCCATATTCAAAGAACCGGTCATGCTGTACACATAACCGACCCCTAACAAATAAAGGGAGGCTGCGATGGTGCCCACCAGCAGGTAGCGGAACGCCGCTACCATGGATTTTTTGCCGCCCAGGGCGATCAAACCGTAACCGGAAAGAGACATGATCTCCAAATAAACGTACATGTTAAAAACGTCGCCGGTCACCACCATGCCGCACAGACCTACGGTCAACAGACCGTAAAGGGTGTAGTAGCCGCCGTAATGGAGCCAGTCTTCCTCCACCAGAAAGGGCTGGCCGTAAAAGCTGATGACCAGGGACAGAAAGGTGATCATACACAGGACCGACACATTCAGAGGATCCAGCGCAAATTCAATGCCGATCGGCGGCGCCCAGTTGCCCATCCAGTAATGGACGCTTTTGCCGCCTTTCCCGAGAACTTCGTACAACGTGGCCAGCGACGCCGCAAAGCTGCCGGCCAAAGCGGCCTGTACCAACCAGCCGCCGGCTTTTCGGTTAAAGCGGCTGAACAGAAGGCACAAAAGGCTGGCCGTCAAAGGCAGCAGTACGACCCATACCGGCGCGTGAGAACTTATACTCATTTACTGGCCCTCCTTAGCACCTCCGGCTCTTCTACGGAACCGTAATTTTCTTTGATCCGCATCAAAAGAGCCAGCGCCACGCCGGAAGTACCCATGCTGACTACGATAGCCGTCAGCATCAAAGCGTGCGGCAGAGGGTTGATATAATCCGCCGGATTCACATTGCCCGGCACCAGAATAGGGATCATGGCCCCTTCTTTCTGAGCAAAGCACAAATAAAAGAAGATCACGGCCACCTGCATCACGTTCATCGCCATCAGCTTCTTCATATAATTTTTACTCAGCACCATGCCATAGACACCCAGGAAAAAGAGGATCATGACCAGCGTGTAAATGCCCCGGCGGGCCAGGAACTCATTCAGCGCTTCCATCGTCTTCACTCCTTTTCACAACAGCGTCCATAATGTTCAGGATGGTCATCATAACGCACATCGTTACGCCGATCTCTATGATGAGGATCCCCAACGCATGAAGCTCATTTGTTTTTTCCGCGGCAAAGGGCAGAAAACCGTAATCCAGAAATTTGCCGCCCCCCAGCAAGGTAAGCCAGCCGGCCAGGCTGTAAATAAAGGTGCCCACCCCTGCCAGCACTAACGTAGTCGTTGTACGAATATTAAATAAGGATGAATCTTCTCCCATAATCAGCCGGGCCAGTACGATGCCGAACCCTAACACCACGCCGGCCTGGAAGCCGCCGCCGGGGCTGGATTCACCTAAAATCAGCACATATACCGCATAGACCAGGGAAAAAGGCACCAGCATCCGGAAGGCTATGTTGAGGAGGAGTCCGCCAAAAGGATCTTTCATTCGTAATCATCCTCCTTTTCCGGCCGCCGTCCCACCGTGGAACTGGTAAGAATCAGCGTAGCCGTCAGCCCGGAAAGGAACATGACCGTCGTTTCCCACATGGTATCGAAGCCTCTGTAGTCGGCCAGGGTACCGGTTACGATATTAGGAGAACCGGTATCCAGTTCACTTTGGGCAATGTAGACGGGGGTAATATGCTGATTCGGTGCAGAGCCGGGATCCCCGATAGCCGGTAAAAATGTAACACTGCTGCAGAACAGGCCGGTCAGAAGCGCCAGCACTGTGATAACTAAACCGCGCATTATTTACACCACCTGTCAATTTTCTTTAACGAAATCACATAAAAAATGGTGGAAACGGTCCCTACCACAACTTCCGTGAAAGCTACGTCGGGAGACCCCATCATCAGATACAGCAACACGGCGCAAAAACTAAATGCGCTGTAAATATAAATACAGCTTAAGATATCACGGCAATAAATAATACAGGCCGTGATCAGGATCAGAAAAATCAGCAGCAAGGCTTCAAAAGTATAAATTTGCATTTAACTTTCCCCCTCCCTTGCCGCGGCTTCTGCTTCCTGCATTTCCGCATCTTTCTGATGCGGTTTTGTCCATACGACATGACCTGTTTTATAGGCTGTTTTGGTCAATATATGAGAGCCGATCGGGTTCCCTATAAAGACGAAAAGAAAAATAATGATGATCTTTGCGGAAGTATCCGTAAAACCATTATACACAGCCAATCCCAGAAATACTAAGGCCGTGCCCAAAGTTTCGCTGTTCCCGGAGGCGTGCACCCGACTGTAAAAATCCGGCAGGCGCAGCATACCAATGGCCGATCCGATCAGGAAAACCAGGCCCAGTCCCATAAGCACAAAAGCAAGCAGCTCTTGTACCGGTACGCCAAAAATCATAATTTCTTCCCCCCCAGATATTTGCCCAGCACCACAGAGCCAAGGCAGCCCATCATGGCATAAGCCAGCGCCAGATCCACATACATACCCGGCTGCTTATCCAGAAAACCGAAGATCACAATCAGCAAGATCACATCCGCGGTGATCACGCCCAGTCCGTTCATCCGGTCAAAAATCGTCGGGCCGCGGAATAAACGCTGCAGCATCAGGCCGATCGTCAGAAGAAGAACCACCGTGATGACTAATAAAAAGGTCTGCATCAATAGTCCCTCCCCAGTTTCTCAAATTGAAAATCCTGCCCCAGCAGCCAGGCCACTTTAGCCGGCATGCCCATCGGATCTTCCAGCCCTTCCGCCGCCCCGTCGGTAAGAGCGTGTACTTCAAAGAGCCCGTCTTCCGTTACGTTCATCGTCACCGTACCGGGGGTCAGGGTAATGGAATTGGCCAAAATCATGGTTCCCATCGGGTTATCAATGGTATAGCGGAACTTCACCACACAGGGGTTAATAACCAGTTCCGGGCCGACGGTCGCCTTAATGACATCCACATTGGCCAGCACCAATTGCCACATGAGCCAGAAAAAATAAGCAATCAGTTTTCCCGGATTGATGCCTAACACAAAGTACTTTCTCGTTTGTTCCCTGTTGGGAAGCAGCAGCACCGGGTACGATACCCAGGCTACGATGACGGCGGTCAATATGCCATAGGTCAGGAATTTGACCTCGGTATTACCGGACAAAAGCAGCCAGAAAGCAAACATCAATACGGCCATATAAAGGATGTGCGTGATGGGCGTGCCCACGATGCTTTTGTCACGTAAAACAGTTGAATTCGTCACAATAACCACCTTTCTTTATATATTTTTTATTTATATATGTTTATAGAGTAATAATTTACCTGTAAGAAACTGAAAGGATGCACCAACTTCCCGTTTTTTTATATGGCTCTCATATGAATATACGGATATATGCGGGGCTCGCAATTTCCCGTTGCAGATGATTTTCTACAAGTGCGCTCAGCGCAAAAGATTAAATTAAAAAGACGTAGAAAAGGGTAAAAAATCCCAAATTCGTACGTCTAGTAGTATTCGACAAAAAGGCAATTAATTCCTGCCTGCCCCCTCATATTTGTGAATTTTTTTAGACAAAAAGAGGTGTCTGCAAAGATTTTTTCTGCCAGGTCACAGCCGGATCTGCACAAATTCGCAGGCGTCATCTGCCGCTACCATTCGCTGCGCCAGCCGCTTGCCCAAAGCAACGTCCCCCGTAAAACCGATGACGCAATGTCCTCTGCCCTGTTCTTTAAGCTGCCCGGCAGATTGCAGCTGCCTTTTTGCCCGTAAGGCAGTTTCTTCCGCCGGGTCAATGATCGTGACCTCCGGCCCGAATGCCTGTTCCACCCCGGACCGGATAAAAGGGTAGTGGGTGCAACCCAACACCACCGTGTCCACGCCCCGGGCTTTTAAAATATCCGCATATTCATTTACCGCGGCTGCTAATTCCGGCGTGTCAAATCGGTTTCCTTCGATCAGCGGCACAAATTTTGTACAGCCCACGGCAAACACTTCGATGGATGGATCCACCGCCTGAATATCCCGTTTGTGAGCGCCGCTTTGGACGGTAAAATCAGTAGCCAGGATTCCGACTTTTTTATTTTTTGTGGCTTGCAGCACACTTTCTACGCCACGGGACATGCCGATCACAGGGAAAGAATGTCCCGTGCGGATAGTTTCTTCGCCCAGTACGGTGATCGTATTACAGGCAACCACCAATTGCCTGATTTCCTGTCGTTCCAGCCAGTCGGTCATCTCCCCGACAAACCGGCAGATTGTTTCTCTGTCTCGCACCCCATAAGGCGCTCTGGCCGTATCGCCTATGTAAAGAAAGTCTTCCTGCGGCATTGCCTTTTGCAAAGCCCGCAGCACGCTTAATCCGCCAACACCGGAATCCATCACCCCGATCGGGCGCGTTTTTCCCATTATCGATCCCTTCTTTCCTTCTCACAAATACCTGTTTCTTTTACCGCAGCAGGCTTACGGCTTTGCCGTGCGCCCAGCTTGCGGCACCACCCCGGGTCACAGCCTGCCGACAAGAGCCGTCCCTCCGGTTTGTTCCTTCTACCGCGCGGAACTTACGACCTCGCCGCGGGATCCGGCTTCACCCCCTGGCGGTCAAACCGCCGTCTACGGGGATGATCGCGCCGGTCATAAACGAATTGGCAGGAGACGCCACGCTGCAGATCACATGAGCCACTTCCCGGGCTGCAGCGATCCGCTCCAGTGGATAGGCACGCCCCATATCCTCTTTGGTATAACGATGCTCCGCTGCAGCCAGCTGCTCAGCCAGCAAGGGCGTATCTACATCCCCGGGGCAGACGCAATTCACTCTTACAGACGGCGCCAGATCCAACGCCAGCGCTTTAGTCAGGGCCACCACCGCGCCCTTGGACGCGCAGTACACCGGGCAGCCGTAATTGCCGCCGATGCCTGCATCGCTGGCAATATTTACGATACAACATCCCCCTTCTGCCCTGTCTGCCCCAGACTCCCTGCCCGAAAGCCCGGGGAGCAGCGGCGCAGCCGGTTTTCCTGCCGGTGCCTCCACAGTGGGTTCCCCTGTCGCCTTTGCGTGCCGCATATAGGGTTCACAGGCCCGGATCATCAATAAAGTTCCTTTTACATTTACATCCATCAGCCTGGTATAATCGGCTTCCGTCCATTCCGCCAACGACTGCTCCAGATAGACACCCGCGCTGTTGACCAGGATATCGATCCGGCCGTTGCCGTGTTCAGCAGTATATTTTGCCGCTGCCGCACATTGCTCAAAACTTGTCACATCGCCTTGCAAATAATAAAGTCCCGGGGATTCTTCCTGCGCAGCCCGGCCCCGTTTAGGGTCACGCCCCATCACAAAGACCCTGCCCCCATCCTGCAAAAAACTTTGGGCCGCCGCCAGACCGATACCGCTGGTTCCACCGGAGATCAGGACCGTCTTTCCTCTACAGCCGTAATCCATGAAGCAAGCCTCCTAAATACTGTTCTTTTCTTCTTCCGTCAAGGCCTCCGGCGCAGGCAGCGTCAGCGTTACCGTAGTCCCCTTGCCGGCTTCACTGTGCAGTTCCGTCAAGATTCCATGCCGTTCCGCGATTTCTTTGGCAATGGCCAGGCCCAGACCGCTACCGGATTTATTTTGCTCCCCCCGGGTCTTATAGAACCGGTCAAACACATGCGTCAGATCTTCTTTGGAAATCCCGGCGCCATGATCGCAAATGGTTAAGATCCGTTCCTGTAACCGCACCTGAATCTGCGTGCCTTCCGGACTGAATTTAATTGCATTATCCAAAAAAACCAACAACATCTGATTTAACCGGCCATAGTCGCCGGTCATTTTATAGACGGGGGTATCCGTTGCCCACTCCACCGTAATATTTTTTTCGTGCCCGATATGTCTGGCGCTGCGCACTGCGTTATCTACCACCGAACAAAAGTTAAGCGGGGCCTTCTCGATACTAAAATCCGCATTCTGTAAACGGGAAAGCTCTAACAGATCATTAATCAGCCTTTGTAAAAATAAGGTCTCGCCATACATGGTTTCATAATAGCGTTCGATATCTTCCGGCTTATCGATCACCTTATCCCGCAGCGCCTCCAGACTGCCGCGCACTACCGTGACAGGGGTACGCAATTCATGGGAGATATTGGCGATAAAGGCTTTGCGTATCGCCTCCGTTTTACGCGTTTCCGTATCCGCCGCTTCCAGCCGGCCCGCCATATTGTCCAAAGTTTCCGCCAAAGCCCCTACCTCATCGTTTTGCCGTACATAGCTGCGGGCTGTATAATTGCCGGAAGACAATTCTTCGGCGGCATTTTTCATCTTATTCAGCGGCCGGGTAAATTTCAGAGACAGCATCCAGGCCACCGCCAGAGCCATAAGTAATGCCAGACCCAGACAGGCCACAAAGATTTCCCGGGCCTCGTCGAAGGACCGGCGCAGGCCAAAGACCGGCACGCGCAGCAGCAACGCCGCTTCCACCCCGCCGGAATTATTGTAGATCGGCGCCACGGCAGACACCCGAAGTTCATTGATCCGGGGGTCAAAGTCTTCCCGCACCCCGGTCTCCCCTTTTAACCCTTTGCATAGCAGATCCCGATAGGACTGCGGCAGTTCCTCAAGGGACGCGACGCCCACAAAAACAGGCGGCAGATCTCTCCCCTGCGGTCCTTTGGGGCGTTCTACCTGACCCTGTATCTGATCCATTTCTGCCGGAGTACTCCCGACAGGAATGTGATTGCGCATTTCCACGTTGCCGTCTTTGGAAGCCACCCACACATCATCCGCCGTGATCACATTCACATAACGGATCAGTCTGCGGGACCGCAACAGAACCATCGGGCTGTTGACACGTTCCCCTCGTAAACGGGAGCGTTCCAGATTATCCCCCATAATGGAAGCCACCTGCTGCGCCCGCTGCATGAGGCTTTTCTGCTGCCGTTCGATCACGCTTTCGCGGAAGAAGTGCCCGAAAGAAGAAGCCATCACAAGGGCAAACACAAAAATAGCCAGGGCAAAATATGCTGCCAGCTTCACAGCAATTTTACTTTTCAACATCGCGCACCTCGCCTTTCCCCGGCTACAACACCTGCCCTTGCAGACTCCGCCCCCTGCAAACAAGCATAGCGATTTCCCCCGGCTACAACGTCTGCGATTTCGTATTATTCTGCAGCAATGCAGCACATTCCATTGCTACCTGCTCTTAAAGACCGACTTTTGCTTTATGGTGCGTCGGTATCAGTCGATCCTTTGATCTCAAAACGGTACCCCACGCCCCAGATGGTTTTGATAAACCAGCCCGGATGCGCAAAACCGTCTAATTTAGCGCGGAGCCGCTTAATATGAGAATCCACCGTCCGATTATCTCCGAAATAGTCATAGCCCCACAAACTGTCCAGCAGATTATCCCGGGAAAATACTTTCTTCGTATTGGAAGACAGAAGCCATAAGATTTCTTTTTCCCGTTTGGTCAGCGCTACCTCCTGCCCATCGATAGTAACCAGATAATTATCCATATCAATGCACAGATTGGCAACGGAAAGCTTGCGGGAACCGATTTCTTCCGTCTGGGGTATCCGCCGTAAAATCGCCCGGGCACGGGCCATTACTTCCGCGGCGCTGAACGGCTTTACGATATAGTCATCGGCCCCGATATCCAGCCCTAAAATTTTATCGGCATCTTCCGTCCGGGCGGTAATCATAATCACCGGTACCAGGGAAGAAGCCCGGATGGCTTTGCACACGCTGAAACCGTCTTTACGGGGCATCATCACATCCAAAAACACAATGGCGATCTCTTTTTCATGCTCCCGAAACAACTGAAGCGCCTCTTCTCCGTCATGGGCAATGTGACTGCCCCAACCTTCTTTTTTCGCATAATCCGCCAATACCTTGGTGATTTGTATATTATCATCAGCGATCAAAACCTTATTCATGGACAACACCCCCGCGGAAAGCTGCTTATATAGGTTTATTATACATCAAGTTACGCAGCGGATACAAATAGAACCCTTCTTTTCCGTAATAGAAAAGTCACGTAAAAAACATGAATTCGCCATAATCCCAGGTTATAATAGATACAGGTAAGATACCTGAAGTAAAAGGATATCATGCCACTATTTTAAGTAGAGTAAAGGAGAGGTAAAAAATGAGATTAAATTTCAAGAAAAGTATGCTGGCTGCCGGTGTGTTGGCAGCTCTGATCGCCGGTTCCGCTTTTGCGGCTACGCCTGAACAAGACGCGGCTATGCAGAACCAGGGACATATGTATAATAATCGGGTAGAACAAGGTGCAGTAAAGACCGACGACGCTTCTATGCAACGTCAGGGACACATGTATAATGAAAAGGTAGAGCAAAGAACAGTAAAAACTGACGATGCCACGACCCAGAATCAGGGACACAGATATAACGAAAAGGTAGAGCAAAGAACAGCAAAAACTGACGATGCCACGACCCAGAACCAGGGACACAGATATAACGAAAAGGTAGAGCAAAGAACAGCAAAAGCAGACGATGCCACGACCCAGGATCAGGGGCACACGTATAACAAAATAGTGGAACAAAGAGCGGTACAGACCGAAGATGCAGCCACCCGTCAAAGCGGCGTTATAAAATCGAAAGACGGCGGCAGATAACAATGCGTTCTTCGTGATATGAAAGGTCTCAGTGAAGGCAGAGACTGGGCGAAGAAAGAAACGAGATCTTGAAGGACTGGGCCAACATGACGCAGGAGCAGCGCTATGAAGCCCACGAAAAGTTCATTGAACGGGTCAGGGAAATAGCTTTATCTCTTTAAAAAGACAATGTTGGAAGCAATTTATTTGGCAGCGAAACGCCGGTGGCGGTCATGCTTTCACTTTAGCCTTACCTGATCGTTCATACCCCCTCATATATAAAAAATAGACCTGTCGGAAAAGGTACCTTCTGTGTACCGGCAATTCCGACAGGTTTATTTTTATAAGACGCTTGTCATCAGACTTATTTTGCTAAAATTCTTATTATAAATTTGGGCTCATGCAGTCCGTCACACAGCGACACACATTTTCTCCATGTTAAATTCCAATGATCACGCCGCCATGATCGTGCCAGCCCCAGCCGATACCGATTCCTATACCAACTGAACCGCTGCCACTTCTGCGGTTTTCCACCGCTTCCATATCCTGTTCGTCCATAACAACGAAGCGGATTTTTTTATTTTTTATAAAGCCGCCGATCTCCACCTCGGTCAGCACGTCGACTTTGCCGCGGGCCAATCCTTTTACCTGGCTTTTCTCCGAATCCACTGAAGCGATACTCTCATTCAGACTGGTCAACTTCAATTTGAAGGGGATATTGCCCGGCACACGGATAAACACTTTCCCTGCCCCATCAATGGGTACTTCTCTGTAAAGAGCATAAATTTCTACCCGCTCCAATAACTTGTCAGTGGAACCCTGCAACAGTTCGACCTTGTCTTCACCGGGGAAACGCCGATACACGCAGCTGTCGTCTTTGGCCAGCAAATAATCTCCCACAACGTCAGAAGTGCCTTTCTTAAAGGCCTTGACATGATAAAAGTAGTCGCCTGTCAACACTTTATCCATCCGATAGGAATACGTTTCTCCGTCCATCAGGCCGGTTTTCATCGAAGAGATGCCCTGCAGAAGGGCCACCGCTTTATCCAGTTTTTTACCGGATGTGATGTAATAGCTGGCCATAGCCTTTTCGCGGGCGGCTGACCGTACAGACTCCGCCTGTTCCACCGGTACCACCTGCCCATCTTTATAAGCCTGCGATGAATCGGCGTTTTCGGCCGCAGATACAGGTGCCATAAATAAGCCGGTCACCAGTAAAGAAACCGCCAACAGACCAGCGCCTCTTTTTCCCCAAGTATGCATAATACACCTCCAAAACACACACCGTTTCAAAATATACTCAAGCCAAAATCCTCCCCACACTTTTAGCTCTATAAAATCACTTAAAATCCGTCTTTACCAAGTTACGCCAACTGAGCACTGCCAGGTTATTTTTTCGTTTTTTCTTACTTTTTTGTAATTATATTATAACGCTAAAACGTGACAAATCTATGACAGATCTGTGACAGGGGAGACGATGCGAATGCATGCGATAATCAAGGCGCTTTGGAAAAGCGAAAACACCTTCAGAAATAATTCTCCGAAGGTGTTTCTGTTTATAAGTCTCTTGTCAGAGCATCCATCATCATGATATTGCTGACTGTCCCCACTCCGCCGGGTACCGGTGTAAAGGCAGAAGCCTGCGCCTCTGTTTCCGGCGCCACGTCGCCTACGATACCGTTATCCGTCACATTTATGCCCACGTCGACAATGACAACACCGGGCCTCACCATCTCCGGCCGGACAAAACCGGCTTTACCGATGGCTGCCACCACAATATCCGCCTTTTGCAGGATGTCTGTCAGATTTTTGGTATGGGAATGGCAGATGGTCACCGTACAATTTTTCTGCAACAGCAACAAAGCGACAGGTTTGCCCACCACGTTGCTGCGCCCCAGCACCACCACGTTTTTCCCGTCCAGCTCGATCCCATAATGCTCCAGGATCGCCAGACAGGCGCGAGGGGTACAGGCAGCTCTGCGTCCTTGACCCAACAATAATGCTCCGCCATTCATGGGATTCAGGCAGTCCATATCTTTTGCGGGAGCCAGCGCGGCCCCTACCGCTTCGCTGTCTATCTGCGGCGGCATGGGCATCATGGGGAGGATGCCGGTCACCGCCGGATCTTCATTTAAAGCCTGGATTGCGGCGAGCGTCTCCTCCGTCGAGGCTTCTTCCGGCAATTCCACACAGCGGGTCCCTGCACCAATTTTTTCGGCCATGCCCAACAGTCGTTTTCGGTACACAAAAGATGCCGGATCCTGTCCTACCGTCAAGATGGCCAGGACGACCTGCCTGCCTTGCTGTTTTGCCGCTTCTACTTTAGCGGCAATCTCCGCCCGAAACTTGTCCGCCACCGGTTTTCCCGCCATACGCATTGCTGTCATCTGTTTTTCTCCATTATTTTTATCATTATTTTGATTTAAAACAAGCCGCTGATTAGTCCCTCATCGGTCACGTCAATGTTTTCTGCCGCCGGTTTTTTAGGCAAGCCAGGCATGGTCATGATATCTCCCGTATAAATCACGATAAAACCGGCTCCGGCGCTGATCTTTGCATTTTTCACATGGACGGTAAACCCGCTGGGCGCCCCCAGTAAAGCCGGGTCGTCCGACAGGGAATTCTGGGTTTTCGCCATGCAGACAGGCAGATTGCCAAAGCCTTCGGCTTCATACTGGGCCAGTGCCTGGGCCGCTTTCGGCGCAAATTCCACTTTGTCGCCGCCGTAAATTTCTTTTACGATGGTTGCCACTTTTTCCTGCAAAGGCATTTCCAGGGGATACAGCGGTTTGAAACGGGCCATGCCGCTTTCGGCCAGTTTCACCACTTCTTCCGCCAGAGCCACGCCGCCGGCGCCGCCTTTGGCAAACACATCGCTGATCGCCACGTTAACGCCTAAATCAGCGCAATAATCATAAACGGCTTTTAATTCTTCTTCCGTGTCCTGTTCAAACACATTAATGGCCACCACTACCGGCAGGCCGAATTTGAAAATATTTTCAATATGTTTCCCAAGGTTGGGCAACCCCGCCTTTACTGCTGTAACATTGGGTGTTTTCAACTCCGTTTTGGGTACGCCGCCGTGCATTTTTAAGGCCCGGACCGTAGCCACCAGCACCACGGCAGCCGGTTTTAGACCGGCATAGCGACACTTGATATCAAAGAATTTTTCCGCTCCCAGGTCGGCGCCGAAGCCGGCTTCCGTAATCGTGTATTCCGCCAGCCGCAACGCCGTACGCGTTGCCATGACGCTGTTGCAGCCATGCGCGATATTGGCAAAAGGACCACCGTGAATAATGGCCGGCACGTTTTCCAACGTTTGTACCAGATTCGGCTTGACCGCATCTTTCAGCAGCGCCGCCATAGCCCTGGCCGCATGCAGATCTTCCGCCGTGACCGGTTTGCCTTCATAAGTATAGGCCACTACGATGCGTTTCAGACGTTCTTTCAAGTCATGCAGGCTGTCGGCCAGGCAGAGAATCGCCATGACTTCGCTGGCCACCGTAATATCAAAACCATCTTCCCGGGGCACGCCGTGCGCTTTGCCGCCTAACCCGGCCACAATATTGCGCAGTTCCCGGTCATTCATGTCAACGACCCGTTTCCAGATGACCCGGCGCGGATCGATCCGCAGCGGATTGCCCTGATGGATGGAATTATCCAACATAGCGGCTAACAGCATGTGAGCCGAGGTGATGGCATGAAAATCGCCGGTAAAGTGCAGGTTGATGTCTTCCATGGGCACCACCTGGGAATAACCGCCGCCGGCGGCGCCGCCTTTTACGCCAAAACAAGGCCCCAGGGAAGGCTCGCGCAGCGCGACCACTACTTTTTTCCCTATTTTATGGAGGCCCTGAGCCAGACCTACGGTCGTGGTGGATTTTCCCTCCCCGGCAGGCGTTGGGGTGATCGCCGTAACAAGGATCAACTTACCGGGTTCCCGGCTTTCCACTTTACGGATCAGGTCATAAGAAAGTTTGGCCTTATATTTTCCGTATAACTCCAAATCTTCTTCGGCAATACCCAACTGTGCCGCCACCTGGACAACGGGGAGCATCTTAGCCTGCTGTGCGATTGCGATATCCGATAACATGATACCATCCTCCTCATTTTACGCTCTTTATTTTCTCTTTTTTTGCTATTTCCTGTCTAAACCGAAGTTTCTTTGAAGCATCGGCAATTTATTTGAACCAGACCTCTATTTTCGTCCCTTTTTTTACCGTAGCGCCGCCGGCCGGCGATTGTTTATAGGCCGCGCCTGAACCATAGGGTTCCAACACCAGCTCGCCTTGCTGGAGAATAGCGGCAATGGCCCGGGCATCCAGGCCGGTGAAGTCCGGCAGCAGCCAGCCGTCTTCTTTCGGCAGCAAGACCGGCTCCGGCTTGCGTGTTGCAATCTGCTGTCCCGGTTCCATATGGGCTTCAAAACTGGGCAGGCCTTCACTGTTGCTGGGCTGAATACCTTTCGCTACCAGGATCTGCTGCAAGGTATCCCGGAAAATCGGGGCGGAGACCTGTGAGCCGTAAAAAGCGCCCCGCGGATTATCCAGCATAACCAGCATCGCATACTGGGGTTTATCCGCCGGTACAAAACCGACAAAGGACGCAATATATTGTCCCGGAGCATAACCGCCGTATTCGGAGATTTTCTGCGCAGTACCGGTCTTCCCGGCAATACGATACCCCTGAATACGCGCGGTTTTACCGCCGCCTTCACTGACCACTTTCTCCATCATAGCCCGCATCTGCTCCGCAACTTCCGGCGTAATGACCTGACGCACTGTTTGTTTCTTTCCCTGACGGATCACTTCACCATTCGGCGCTACGATCCGGTCGATAATGTACGGTTTCAGCAATTCGCCGCCATTGGCGATGGCGCAGATCGCCCGCAGTTCCTGCAGAGGAGTCACCGCAATCCCCTGACCGATGGCCAGTGTGGCAATATCCGGGTCGTACATATTCTTCGGGTCGTATAAGATGCCGTCTTCCTCACCGGGCAGCTCAATACCTGTGGCTTTGCCAAAGCCGTATTTTTTGGCCCAGTCGATTTCTTTTTGCGCGCCTAACTTCATCCCCAACTGTACCATACCAGTATTAATGGAAAATTTGATGACATCCTCAAATTTTACCAAGCCCATACCGCTGCCGTCCCAGTTGCTGATGGTGCGGTCGGCAATGCGGATGCTCCCCGTATCATTGATGGGCGTATCCGGCGTGATCAGGCCTTCGGAAAGCCCCATTGTGCCCACAATAGGCTTAAATACGGAGCCCGGTTCGTAAATAATGGAAACAGCCCGGTTCAGCCAGGTCGTAGCGGGAAACTCATCAAATTGGTTAGGGTTAAAGGTGGGGCGGCTCCCCATAGCTAAAATCGCCCCCGTATTGGGATCCATGATCAATACAGCCGCTCCGGCCGCATTGGTACGTTTCATCGCATCATCCAGCGCATCTTCGATGACAAACTGGATCTTGCTGTCAATGGTCAGGTACACCGTGGCGACCATGGGTTTTTCTTTGGTTTCATCCAGATCGGTATTCCCGTCGGTTACCACCGTACGCCCCATCGCGTCCACTTTTTTCGTCTGGCGCGTTTCCGCCCCTTTCAGTACGCTGTCCAACGCCAACTCCAGACCGGAAAGCCCGTTGTCATCCGTACCGACAAAGCCCAACACCTGTGCTGCCATGGACTTCTTCGTATAATACCGCTTACTTTCGGTAATAAAATGAAGTCCTGTCAGTTTATTCTCTTTTATGATCTGCTGCACTGCCGCATAATCCTTCGGCTCCAGCATACGCTTAATCCAGGAAAAACGCCCGTCTACCGTCAGCTTTTTGTACAGGGTCTCCTCGGACATCTGTAAGACCGGCGCCAGTTTTTGCGCGGCAATACGGGGAATGTCCCGCACTTCCGCCTTTTTCCCCGGCGTGGGGTTTTCGCTCATTTCACCCGGATCCGCATAAAGCGAATGGACCATGATACTCACGGCCAATTCTTCCCCGTTGCGATCCACAATACGCCCCCGGGGAGTGTTCCGTTTAATTTTATCGGTCACCTGAACGGTGGCTCTTTTGCCCAATTCTGTCCCGCTGATGATCTGCACCCACAACAATTTGCCTACCACCAGCAAAAACATCCCCATCATCAAAAGGCCCAATAAAGCCAAACGGGTACGGCTGTCATGCATCGTAAACTTCGGTTTTTTCATCAGAAGCGCCTCCTGTATCGGTTGGAAGCCACTATCCGTATGTCATCTTTTTCGGTAGGCGGCAGGCCGGCTGCGATGCGCTCTTCCCGCAGTTCCCTTGCCGCTTCACTGCGGTAGACTGAAATTACCAGCCCCAGCACAAAAAGGTTGATGACCATCGCCGTTCCGCCATAACTGATAAACAGCAACGGCACGCCGATAACCGGCAGCACGCCGCTGACCATAGCCATATTGGCCGCCGCCTGCCCAATTAAGAACAGTGACGCGCCGGCCACTAATAAATAGCCCCGTTTATCCCGCGTCCGCATCGCGATACGAAACAATGCGCAGGCCAGGGTCACAAAACAGGCAATCAGAAACAGGGCTCCGATGAAGCCCCATTCCTGACAAAAAATCGCAAAGGCAAAGTCCGTATGCGCTTCCGGCAAATAAAAGAACTTGCCGGACCCCTGTCCCCAGGGTACACCGGTCAGCCCGCCGCTGCCGATCGCCAGCAGGGACTGCGCCATCTGATAACCGCCTCCCTGCGCATCGGCCCAGGGATTCAGCCAGAGCAGCACCCGCTTCAGACGATACGGCGCCAACACCGCCAATACCGACATGCCCACGCCGGCAATGGCAATCAGACCGGCGACCTGCTTAGCAGGGATACCCGCTAAAATATACATGCCGAGCATAAGAGAAAGCACAATCGCCGCCGTCCCCATATCCGGTTGTTTATAAATCAGATAGCCACAGGCAAGAGCAAAAGCCAGGGACTTATTTCCCGGCCAGCCGATCAGACTGACAGGCAGGCCTTTTTGCAGCCTCTCGCCCAAAAGGGAAGCCGCTATCAAAATCACTGCCGCTTTCGCGATTTCCGATGGCTGCAGAGAAACACCGGCCAGGTAGAGCCAGCGCCGGGAACCGTTGACCACCGTACCAAAAAGCAAGGTGACCACTAAAGACAGCAGTGAAACGCCAATCAAAATCGTGGCAAACCGCTCTGACATTAAATTTTTATAATTATAACGATAGCCGAAAAACCAGAATATAAGCAGACCGAATACACCGTAACCTATATAACGGATCAGAAAATAATAGGGAGTCCCCATCATATCCGCAGCCCTGACAAAACTGGCACTGAACACATTGACAGCACCAATCACCATGAGGAGCAGGGTGATTGTCAGTATCGCATCTTTTGGATTCTCCCAGAATAAAAACCGCTCACGCATATAAATTCCTTATTCCCCACAGGGTCGGGAAGATACATCGCCCTCCGTACCCCGGATTTCTACTGTTCTTTGCCCACTTATATCCCTGCAGACCGCCACCGGCCGGATATTTTTAGGAGACCGGTACGGGATCAGGCCTGAACTCTCGCCAAAGCAAGCCTCACAATAATTAATGGGAGTTCCTCCGGCACTGAACTTCCGCTCATATTCCGTCTGCACTTCATTCAGGTATTCGCTCTGATGCAGATCATAGGAAAGCCCTCGGATCTCCAGGCCAAATTCTCGAAATTCTTCCACAGAAAAATCAAAGAGGCTGCGGTTATCTGTTTTAAAGAACAAACGGCCGCCGTTGCCCAGTATCTTTTTATAGACGCCTAAAAAATTACGGTGGGTCAAACGCCGTTTAGCCTGTTTTTTCTTGGGCCAGGGATCGCTGAAATTCAAATACAGCGTCCGGATCTCGCCGGGTGCAAACCAGTCTTCCATATAGGCGGCGTCTGCCGCAAGGATCACCACATTCGTCAGGCCCAGATCCTGCGCTTTTTTCGCCGGATAATAGGCAATGTCCGACTGGGTCTCGATGCCGATAAACGCTTTTTCCGGATGCAATTGCGCCATCCCCGTAATAAAACTTCCCTTGCCGCAGCCGATTTCCAGGCAAAGCTCTTTGCCGGGAAACCGGTCCTGCCAATGGCCTTTGAACCGGCCGATGTCATCTTTATATAAAAATCCTGCTTCGACTACTTCCGGTAAGGCTTTTTCAATCCAGGGCTTTTTCCGTAACCGCATAATCTGTTCCTTTGCTTTTATCTCTTCTTTTTGGGAGAAGGGCCCAGGTCATATTTCTTCAGGTAACGATACAAGGTAACACGGCTCACATCCAACATGATCGCCAACTTGGAAATATTGCCGCCCGCCGCTTTCCAGGCGGAAATAAAGGCGTCTTTATCATATTTCCAGGATTTTTCCAGTGTCTTATCCTTCGGCAGTTTAATATCTTCCGCTTCAATCACGGTACCGGACACATGGAAGAAGGCCCTTTCGATCACGCCCTGAAGCTGTTTGATATTGCCGGGCCAACTGCAATCCGTCAACAGGCGCAAAGCATCCGGCGACAGGTGCTTGGCCGGCATGTTGTGCTGTGCGCTCATTTCCACCAGAATATGGTTGGCCAGCACCGAAATATCTTTGACTCTTTCCCGCAGCGGCGGGATCCGCATCACCGTATCGATCACCAGCTCAAATAACTTGCGGCTGAACAGGCCTTTGTCCGCCAGACGCTTTAAGTTACTGTCACAGGCTGCGATCACACGCACGTTCAGCTGCTTTGTCTCATGGCTCCCGGAGGAGAATATCTTGCCCTTTGCCAGGGTGTCTGCCAGACGATCGCCCAGGTACACCGGCATCTTTTCCACTTCGTCAATAAACAATGTCCCGCCGATCGCCAGTTCCAGCTTACCGGTCGAAGGCTGATTGTCCCCGTCCAGGCTGCCAAAAATTTCTTCTTCCAGTTCTTTGTCTGACCCGTCGGTGCATTTTACCACGATCAAAGGCGCCGCCGCTCTGGAGCTGGCCTGATGAATGCCGTGTGCCAGACGCTGCTTGCCGGTGCCCGGTTCCCCCTGCAGCAGGATATTGTTTTCACTGCGGGCCACCCGGGCCGCTTTATGCTGCAGCGCCAGGAATTCCGTCGTTTCACCCACCATACTGTATAAACTGTAACGGCTGCTGTAGCCCGTAGCATGAGCAATCGTAGTTTTCAGATCTTCAATGGACATGGACAACACCACCGCGCTGTCCACTTCGTCCCCCGTCTTGACAGGCAGTACGGTAGTCACGTCTTCATAGGTACGGTCCTGGGTGATCCAGGTAATTTCCCGGCGATGAGTCGGCTTGCCGCTCAGGGCCTGACGGATAGGTATATGCTCATAGTTGAGGAAGACTTCTTCCAGTGATTCTCTTCCATCCAGTCGTTTTCTGGCATTGCCATTGCAATAACGGATTTTTTCCGCCCGGTTCAGCCAGTATACGCTGACGGGCAGTTCATCCAGAATCATCTTCTGGACGTTCCAATAGATCAACATCTCCAGATACCGCTCCACGGAATATTTCATTGTGAGGAGCAAAGAGAGAAGGAGATCATAAGGCAACTCATTTTGATCGACAGAACAGAAGGACAAAATATAACGTATCTTACCGTGAACACAGATCGGCGCGCTGCAGGCGTCCCCATTATGGCTTTCCCGGATCCACATTTCCGGACCGAACATCAGGAACGGCACATTGTGTTCTCTGGCCACGCTGATGCTGGAAGTTCCTACATCTTCTTCCAGAACCCGCATACCCTGAATATCTTCAATGACTCTTTGGAAAAAAGGCATTGCATAATTTTTAATTACATAGCCCTGATCATCGATCAGCAGCATGCTCAGATTATGCGCATTAAAATGCTGTTTGCTCTGTTCATACAGGCCATTGACATACTCCACCACATGTAAATGGGCTTTTTGATGTTCCACGATCTGTTCCCGGCTGAGCCGGTTGATTTTGGGCATCGTTTCATGAGGCAGTTTCATATTACGGCACCGCAGCCAGGATTCCGCGATCCAGGGATGCACGTTAGGGTCAACAACACCGTCCTCCATAAACTTGTTGTAGTAGGATGTTAATTTTTCCTTATTGCGTCTTTCTCGAATCATAGATCCGGGTCCCTCTTTTCTGTTTATATTTAGCGACAACGGTCATTGCTCCGCAAAATGCGGCGGGCGGTGTAATAACGCGGCCCCCAATAACCGTCATTCAAATCACTCAACATAATGCCTTTGGAACTGGTTGCGTTCCAGAATTTTCCATTGCCGGCGTAAATGCCGTCATGGGAAGCGCCGGGTTCATAGGTGCTGAAAAAAACCAGGTCCCCCGGCTTCAAGTCCTTTTTGGCGATACGTTTGCCTTCCAAAGCCTGTGTATCAGCCGTACGGGAAAGTTTTATGCCGTGTTGGGCAAAGACATACTGCACATAACCGGAACAGTCAAACCCTTTGGGCGTCGTGCCTCCCCAACGATAGTGAACGCCCCGGTATTTGGCGGCCGTCTTTAAAATTTTCAGGCTCTCCACGTTACCGCCGTATTCTTTGGACTCCACCTGCCATTTAAGCTCCGTGTACGTTGCATTGTCCAGATTGCCGGTCACTTTCAGATTATATTTTTTCTGGAATTTACGCAGCGCCTTACGCGTTGCTTTGGTAAATTGCCCATCCGTATCCTGCGGATTGAAGCCCAGACTTTGCAGATATTTCTGGGCCTGTTTTACTTTCCAGCCCTTGTCGCCTACCTGATAGACCGACTTCACTTCCGGCGTTTCGCTGCCGGTTTTTTTCGGTTTTACCGAGGGAGCAACGGGGGGATTTTTTTTGGGCTTTTCCCATTCCATAGGTTTTGTGGGCTTAGGCTGCGCTGGGGGCAGTACCGCGGTTTTCTTCGGAGGCACTACCGGTACCGGAGCTGCCGGTTTAGCCAAAGGAGTCGGGGGCGCTGCTGCGAGCGGCCTTTTGCCCTCTGCTTTGGGCGGTTTTACAACTTCCGCCGGAGAAACAGCAACAGCCGCAGGCGCCCCCGTTTTTAAAGGCGCCTCCGGCATTGGTTTTCTGGTTGTACTGATCACGTTCTGCGGCATTCCCTTGGGGGTTTGCTGCGGCGTTGTAATCTTAGTGCCATTCGCCCGGTGAGGCATATTGGCAATAACCGGCGCAGCCATGGCCGGCTGCGGGAGAAAGCCCAGACAGACCGCCAAAATGATTCCCGCGGTAACTCCTCCGGGCAACTTTTTCTTCCACATACCCATCACTCCGCTTAATATCGATCGTCGTTATAAACGTCCCAGCTTTTGAGACGATCCAGTTCTTCTGCCGCCAGTTTTATCTCTTCCAGCAAACGCGGTTTATCTTTGGGCAGAGTCCCGGAAAAATTTACATAATTGGAAACGTGATTGCTGCGGAAAAGTGTATGGCACCCTTCCGGAATCTCGATATGCTCCATCATCAAGTGCAGTTCGTGCATCAGCCCGCCGGGGGACAAGGGGTGGAATTCCCCTCTTTCAAACTGTTCCTTCAGCTCGCTGCCCCGATATAACATCAGACACAATGCGCTCAGCATCGTCGGCCGGATCTCACTGATCGCCCGGGCCGTAGCCAGCGCATGACGCTCGCTGCCCTCCACTCCTGCAATCCCCAGGATGACCATGATCGACAATTTCATACCGGCAGCGATGACCCGTTTGCCGGCCTCGATCGACTGAGGGCCGTCCACGCCTTTTTGCACATCTGCCAGCGTTTGCGAATCGCCGCTTTCCATACCGTAATACAAAAGCTTCAAACCGGCTTCCCGCAATTTCACCAGATCTTCCGGCGTTTTGCGCAAAATATCTTTCGGCGCCGCATAGGACGAAACCCGCTGCAAATTAGGGAAATATTGGCGCAGGGTCTGTAAAATACGCAGCAGACGGTCGGTGCTCAGTACCAGCGCATCGCCATCGGCCAAAAACACGCGCCGGACCCCATCCTTGTTATACATATGAGCCATCGCGATCTGACGGGTGATTTCTTCATCCGTCAGTACCTGAAAAGGTACGCCGCGATACATATTGCAATAGGTACATTTATTGTGCGCACAGCCTCGTGTCACCCGCAGAATGAAGCTGTTCGCTTCACTGGGGGGACGAAAGACCGGGGTATCATAATTATCAAAAAACATGCTGTTCCTCCATTCCGTTAAACGTCATATACAGAATGATTTTCCGCACCTATTACAAGTTACAGCATATTTTCATTGCTATTATACAACATTTAACACTTCATTGTAAACTTCTTAACAAAAAATTATTTACTTTACACTGTTATTTTAGACGAATTTCTTATATCTGTTCCATCGCCGCTACAACAGCTTTAGCGGTAAAGTGGATTGCCGCCGCGGTTCCCCGCAGCGCAACTTTTCCGCCCGTCAGATGGCTGCAGCAATGAGTAACAATACTGTCGACTTCATCCCGCAACACAGTTCTTTCACCGGTACAGAAGTGCCGCCCGGCAGTCATACGTCTATTCCTTCATCCGGCAACGCAGCTCTTCCACCCCGTTTTTATACTCGGCAATAATATCCTTATGTCTGGCAATTTCTTCGTCAAACATTTCCCGCACATAATCCACAAGAGTCACCCCTTTGACGGTAGCCAATATTTTGATCCCTTCAAATTCTTCCGGCGTAAGGCGAAAATTTGCCATTATATTTTTACAGGTCATGATTATGCTCCTTTCCTGGCCGTGAGATGAGTATAGCGCTGCCGATTTATTTTGTAAAGCAAGATTTCTCGATTTCATAAAATCTTCATATCTTGATTTCCAAAAGACAGTCCGGCTGCAGCTTGACTTTTATTTAAGAATGTCACAGAAATAACTCTTTTTTATGATATCATGAATAAAGATTAAACAAATATCCGCATCATTCAGGTTTTCCTGCTTACTGACGCCTTTAATGCCTTTGTCATTTTACTTTATGGCAGCCTGTGTCATGGTCAGGACGGCTTTGGGCGCCGCCAAAATGCAGCAACACGCATTTGGACATAGGCTTTCAGGATAACCGGTAATATATTTATTGTAGTTGGTGAATCATTATGAAAAAACTATGTATGGTACTGACCTTACTGGGACTTTTTTTGACAGTAGCAGCCTGCAGCAAAACCGCAGCACCCAAAAATATTGAATTTCACGGTACGCTCCAGGCGGTTCATTATACAATTACGGCCGTCAAGGACGGGGAGGTCCGTGGCCTTATTTTGGCAAAAGGCGAACGCATCCGCAAAGGACAACCTCTTTTAGGCCTGGGGACCCAGGAAAATAACCCGCAGGCCGATAAAGCGGCCGCTGATCTGGCCAAAGCCCAGGCGGAGATGAATCGCCTCTCTTATGCCAACAGCATCGAAGGCCGGGCCACTGCGGCTCTGGCCGTACAGAATGCGCAAAACCGGGTGCAAGAGGCCCAGCAGAAGTATAATAAAATGCAGCAGCTTTATACCATCGGCGGCATCAGCAAGATCCGGATGCAGCAGGCGCAGGATGAACTAAATCTGGCCCATACAGAATTAAACGCCGCCCAGACCCGCTTCCAACAGAGTAATCAGCCGTCTTCTCCCGCCGATGCCGCCGCGATCAAACTGAAAGTAGAAGATTTAAAAAAAGCTTATGAAACCACCGTGTTATCCATCGCCGGCAGCGAAATTTCCAGCCCCACCACAGGTACGGTACAGGCCATCTGGGTCAAAAACGGCACCAAAGTTAAAGAAAAGCAAAATCTGCTGGAGATTCTCTCTGCGACGGACTGTACCATCACCATCCCGCTTTCTACACCTGACAGCCGTTTAAAGGAAGGGATGGCGGTCAAGATTACCAACGCTTCTTTAAAGATTCCTTTTGACGGCATTATTCGTAAAATAGAAGGAAATACCATCACTATTTACAGCGATAAAAAGCCGGAAGAATTGCCAGACGGCACCGCCGTCGTAATCACCGTAAAACCGGAAAGTGAAAACGTCTGATGAATACTAAAAAAGTACTTGTACAGCATGACCTGTATAAGTACTTTTTTAATGCTTTGTCTATTTACTTTTTTATTGCTGATTGCTCAGGTTGGTCCGGTCAGTGGGAATGATCATCCTCTGCAAAATAATTGGAGCGGGCAATGGGAATCGAACCCACCTCTAAAGCTTGGGAAGCTTTCATTCTACCAATGAACTATGCCCGCATTGTAAAATTATTAGCCTTTTCAGAGTGGTCAAAGTGACAGGAACACGCATGAACACTGCACTTACGACACTTAAGGAATTAGAGCACTCATGATTATTTTGCGTATTTTTTAAGGTTCAATCAAGATTTAGTAGAACATAAGTCACATGCACTCTCATTGTTCATTATTTTAAAGGCAGAAAGTTGAAATGTCAAGTATAATGTTACGGAAATCCCCGTATATTTAAATCGCCTTTTACCCTATAAACCATGCAACAGGTTTACTAAAAATACCCTGTTCGACAAAGATACTCATTAAAATACGCCTAACACTTCAAACAACACGATCCAGAAAAACAAAGTAACGCAGGATAAGGCCGAAGTGATGACCACCGCATTTCCCGCTAAATCCGCATTGCTGTCCAGTTGCTGCGCCATAGCAAAAGAAGCCACTGCGCATGGGGTGGCAAAAATACTGATCAGGGTCACAAATTCTAATCCTTTGAAGCCCAGCACATACGCCGCGCTCAAAACCAAAGAGGGCACCACCACCAAGCGGCCCAGCACCATGATCAGCAAATTCCTTTTTTCTTTACTGATACTGCTGAGACGGAAGGAAGCGCCCAAGATGATCAAGGCGACCGGCGACGTACAGGCGGAGATCTGGGAAATCGGTTTTAAAATAAATCCCGGTATATGGATGCCGCTAAACATAAAAAATGCTCCCAAAAGCGCCCCGACGATCATCGGATTTTTGAGTACGCCAAAAAGTGTCTTCCCTAAAGAAAAACCGCCTTTCCCGCGAAAACTCTCCAGCACCATCACGCCCAGTATATTATATAAAGGAACGATGGTGGCGATCATCATCGCCGGCAGGGCCAACGCCTGCGCACCGAAAATATTCTCAATCATGGGCATGCCCAGCAAAACAAAATTACTGCGAAAAATTCCCTGGATCATAGCCCCGCGGGAGCGATTTTTCTTTTCTACTGCACAGACCAGACCAATGGAAGCCACTGTCACCAAAAGCAGTGCACTTACGCTGAAAAAGACCAGGTCAGGCTTCCACAACGCTGTGATATCTGTTTTATACAGGTTATCAAACATCATACAGAAAAAGAACACTTTGAACAGCATGCGGTTTACATGAACCAGTTCCGTATCATTCAGCATTTTGCGCCAGCGGATAAACACTCCTACGGCAATCAACAAAAACAAAGGGACTATCGCCTTTACAGCCACAATAAAATATTGCTCCAACCTTCGTAACCCCCTCTTGTCAAAATACTGCGTTGCCGTACCTTACCGAACCCATTGCTCTGCTTCCGGTCCAACTTGTGAGATTTATTTTAACACCTGCCGATATTTTTTTCCATAGCAATCATTCTTTTGATCCCATAAAATTTACTTTTTCCCCTATTCGATTTTTCATGGTCTGTTTACATATTTTTACTTCATTTTTGTGCGAAATTATAGTATAATGTTAAACATAGTAATTTGTTCTTTCGCCGGAACGGGTTGCTGTCAAATCTTAGTTTGTCAGTTGGCGGGAAGTCCCTCACATTCCCCTTTCTGCACATTAAAAGGGGTACGAATATGCGTTTATTGGAAAATGAGATTTTGAAAGCGGGACAGGTTATTAATAACGAGGTGCTGAACGTAGACAAGTTCTTCAGCCATCAGGTGGATACAGAGCTTCTGATTGAGGTGGGCAAAGAATTTGAGCTGCACTTCAGCCATAAAAAAATCGATCGTATTTTAACCGTCGAAGCGTCCGGCATCGCCATCGCTATGGCCACCGCTTCGTTTTTACATGTTCCCTTTGTCTTCGCGCGCAAACGGCCGGACCCGCTGATGCAGGGAGACAGCTTCATCATTTCGGCTCATTCTTACAGCAAAGAGCAGGATTATTCCCTCTTTGTCCTGAAGCACCTGCTACCGCCGGATGAAAACGTCCTGATTTTAGATGATTTTCTTTCCAACGGTGAAGAGCTCTTGAGTCTGGCCAATATGGTTAAATTATCCGGTTCCCGGGTCGCGGGCATCGGCGTGGCCATTGAAAAAGCATTTCGCCCCGGCCGCCGGAAATTGGAAGATGCGGGTTATTCCGTAGTTTCTCTGGCCCGCATTGAAAAATTTGAAAACGGAAAACCGGTGTTTGTCCGGCTTCATCCTAATTATTGAGCAAGTTTCATAAGTCTGTGTACACAAAACGTCCAACCGGGCTGTTGTCCGGCAGGACGTTTATTTTTATGGCCTTGCACACTATAGTAAACTTATAGTAAACGCTTCACAGAATTTTGCAGCATCTTTCCTGCCGCAACCCAAGGTTTTAACTTAACAGTAATTTATCGCTGGCCATATCATCACCGCTGGCTTTTTCAAACATTTCCAGCAGATCCCGGATGGTCAGATTTTTCTTTTCCTCACCGCTTACATCTACCAGGATGTGCCCTTCGTGCATCATAATAAGACGATTGCCAAATCGCAGCGCATCCCGCATATTATGGGTGATCATCAGGGTAGTCAAAGAATCCCGTTTTACAATGCGTTCGGTCAGTTCCAGCACCTTGGCGGCAGTTTTAGGGTCCAACGCAGCGGTATGCTCATCCAACAACAACAGTTTCGGTCTTTTGATCGTAGCCATAAGCAAGGTAAGCGCCTGTCTCTGCCCTCCGGAAAGAAGTCCTACATGGGCCGTCATACGGTCTTCCAACCCCAGCTCCAGCGATTTTAACATCTCGTAAAAACGCTCCTGTTGTTCACTGCTGCTGCTCCAACGCAGACCGGGAAATTCGCCCCGTCGGGAAGCGATAGCCAGATTTTCTTCGATCATCATACCGGCAGCGGTCCCCAACATGGGATCCTGAAATACGCGTCCGATATAACGGGCCCGCTGGTATTCCGGCTCTTTCGTCACATCGACCCCGTCGATCAGAATACGGCCTTTATCGATCGGCCATACGCCGGCAATGGCATTTAATGTGGTGGATTTTCCTGCGCCATTGCCGCCGATCACGGTAGCAAAATCACCCGGTTTCAGGTGCAGCGTTAAATCGCATAAAGCTTTCTTTTCATTAATGGTGCCCGGAAAAAAGGTTTTGGAAATCGAATCAACACACAGCATCAGTCGGCCACCTTTCTGCCTTTGAATCTGGCTTTGATCAGCGGCATGGACAGCGCCAGCGCCACCAGAACAGAAGTAAATAATTTCAGGTCGTTAGGCGGCATCCCCAGTTGCAGCACCACTGCGATTACAATACGATAGACTACCGATCCCAACACGACGGAAATCAGACAATTTTTAAAACTGCGGGTGCCAAACAACACTTCGCCGATAATGACCGAAGCCAGGCCAATCACGATGGTCCCTACGCCCATCCCCACGTCAGCAAAGCCGTTATTCTGTCCCACCATAGCGCCGGCAATCGCGATCAGCGAATTACTGATCACCATCCCCAGGATGATCGTCATATCTGTATTAATACCCTGAGCGCGGATCATCTGCTGATTGAACCCCGTCGCGCGGATTGCTGCTCCGATTTCCGTACCGAAGAACCAGTACATCACAAAACCGATTATCAGTACCGCCGCCAGCCCTACCGCAAAGGTCGTCTGGGCATTGTTCAGTCCCAACGAAGCCTGGGCGATAGAGAACAGGGTATCCACCCCCAATAAAGAGAGGTTGGCTTTGCCCATGATCCGGAGGTTTACGGAATATAGGGCGATCATGGTCAGGATCCCCGCCAGCAGGGCCGGTATTTTCATTTTTGTGGTCAGCACACCGGTCACAACACCTGCCAGCATACCTGCCACGGCCGCTGCAAAAATCGCCGTTCCTACGCTGTGTCCCCCGGCCATCAATGCGGCCGCAGTAGCAGCGCCTAAGGGGAAACTTCCTTCACAGGTCAGGTCCGCCAGATCCAGCACCCGAAAAGTTATATACACACCAAGAGCCATGACAGCCCATAATAAACCTTGTGCCACCGTGGACACAATCAGGTTACTCATAGAACATTCCTCAATTTCTTTTTATTTTGTTTGGCAAGTAAGTGTAATTATACCACAAACATAGATTTATTGCAGTACTTCTGCGCCCTTCAGCAGTTCTTCCGGAATTTTGATCCCCAACTGCGTTGCTTTTTTAAGGTTTACCACAGCTTTAAATTCTTTTTGAGAGCGAATTGCCATCTCCTGGGGCTTGTTTTTGCCTTGTAAAATCTCCGCCGCCATTTCGCCGGCGGTCTCACCCAGACGGAAATAATCAATGCCCAACGTAATCAGACCGCCCGCTTTCACTTCGCCCGGTTCCGCGCAAATCACGGCCAGCTTTGCTTCGTCTGTCACTTTGCACAACGTAGGCATCGCGGAAGCCATAATATTGTCGGTAGGAATATACAGTGCGTCTACGCTGCCAACCAGGCTGTTGGCCGCCTGCTGAATATCATTTACCGTAGAAACGGTCGCTTCTTTTACGGTCAGATTCCGGGCCGCCGCTTCTTTTTTCAGGATGTCCACCTGCAGCTGACTGTTTACTTCACTGGAGCAATAGATCACGCCGATATTTTTTGCCGTCGGAACGACTTTCAGCAGTAACTCCACCTGTTCTTTGATCGGATTCATATCCGTAGTGCCGGTCACATTCGTGCCGGGTTTTGCCGGATCCTTCACCAGTTTGGCGATTTTATAATCCGTGACCGCCGTAGCTACAATGGGAATATCCTTAGTAGCATTAGCCACGGTCTGCGCTGCAGGCGTCGCAATCGCACAGATCAGGTCTACCTTATTATTCACAAACCGCTGGGCGATATTTTGCAGATTGGATTGATCCGCCTGGGCATTCTGCCGGTCAAAGGTCACATTCGTGCCCTCTTTAAGGCCTTTGTTGGCCAGCCCCGCGACAAACCCTTTGTTGGCCGCATCCAGAGCGGAATGTTCCACCAGCTGGACAATACCTACTTTATACGTCTTCCCTGCCGCCGGCACTGCGTCTTTTTCTCTCCACCGCCACAGCCAGCCATCCCGGCAGCCAGCGCTAACAACAAAGCGGCTGTCATCATTTTCATACCGTTTTTTAAATGCATACTCATTCCCCTTCCCCTCACTTCGGTCCTTATCGGACGATACATAAATTTGTAATTATTTTAAGACGAATGGAATATAATGTAAAGAGCTGTTAAGGATTTTGACTTTTTATCGAATAAGAAAGGATTTTTGCAACTCAGACTGTGAAGAATTTTACAGTAATGAAGCGGTAAAATTCTATGCCGGCCCGCCGCCGCTTTATCAGCAACAAAAATGCAGGCACTGCCAACGGAAACTCCGACCGGACAAAACTAAAAACCGCCTACCGAAAGTAAGCGGTTACTATGCGATGGTGATCCATCCGCGACTCGAACGCGGGACACCCTGATTAAAAGTCAGGTGCTCTACCGACTGAGCTAATGGACCGTTTTCTCTTTTGTTACACCTTTTGCCCGAAAAATTTGTAACAGTGACAGTATACGGGCAATTCTCTTTTTTGTCAAGAGAAGAAAATTTTTCTATTCAAGGAGTGTCCGGTCCCTTTAATTGTTTTAAAAGTGCGTTTTTATCTGTTTTCCCGCAGCTGTTTAACGGGATCATCGGCAAAAAGAAAAATTTTTTGGGAAGTTCCTGCGGCATTAAGACAGATTTTAAGTTCTGGCGCAAGGCTCCGGCGGTAAGGTTTCTTTCGCCAACGACAAAAGCGGCTAATTCCTGTCCTTTACGCTCATCTTCATAAGGCAGAACAACTGCTTCCGCCACGCCTTTGATCTCATTTAATGCGTTTTCTACTTTAGCGCAGTTCACTTTAAAGCCGCCTTTATTGATGATCCGACTTTTGCGTCCCTCAAAAATCAGGTAGCCGGCTTCATTAAAGTAGCCTGCATCCAGCAGCGTACAGGGCTGCGTCAGTCCTTCCACATGGTACGGCGTATTTACATAAATCAGACCATTTTCGCTCCAGATTTGGACACCGGGCACCGCTTTTCCTACGCTGTCCGGATACCGCAGCACTTCTTCAAAAGTCAGCCAGCTGATGTAATTCAACTCACTGGCGCCGTAATAGAGGATGATCTCACTGGCGGGAAAAGCCTTTTTGAGTTTCTTTGCCGCCGCCGCGCCCAACAATTGAGAGCCGGCTAAAATGATTTTCACCTGAGGATAGGTGTTCCTGGCCAGACGATTCAGGAGCTTTAATTTTACAGGAATCAGATAAAGAGTGGTCACCTGATAGGTCTCGATCATTCGCAGCCACTCGCGCCCGTTCAATGCATCACTCACCACCAGAGTGCAGCCGGCAAATAAACAGGAGGCCCAGATGCTGAGATTGCCGGTAAAACTGAAACTGCCTTCCACTAATACCGTAGCTGCGCTGTCTATGGCAAAACGGCGGTTTTGCTCGGGGAAAAAGCCGCCCCAGCTTTCATAGGTGCGATACATCACCTTAGGCGTATCCGCAGAGCCGCTGCTGAGCACGCCCATACAGGCGTTTTGGCAGCTTGCTTTGGCAGGAATTCTGCCCGCGGCGGAAAAGGACGTTTCTTCTGCCGCTTCTTCCGTTTTCTTTGTCAAGACCCAGGCCCCGCCTTCTTCCGCAAGGACAAAACCGATCTTGTTCTTCGCCACCAGCTTTTCTTCTTCTAAAGGAGGCAGATCGAAATGACCGATAATAGGAATCTGCCCTGCCGCCATGATGCCAAGAAACGCCACCAGCTGATGATAAAGGTCAGTGGTCCGAATTAATACGGCCGTCTTGTAATCACGCGGCAACTGTTCCCGCCAGGCAGGCAACACAAAGTGTTGTACCGCTTCGCATAATTCACTGTATGTATAGCTCCTGTCCTGCCAGATCAGAGAAACGGCGCTGCCCCGCTTTTGTGCCTGCTCCCTTAATAAGGTTACATAATCCATGAGTTACCTTCTTTAGCCAATGCGTAGCCTTTTTATTGTCTTTCCGCCAAAATAGCGCATCCCAGACCTCCGGCGCCCGCGATGCTCAACAGCCCCAAATGTCCCCCGCTTTGTTTCAGACCTTGCCAGAGATGCAACAAAAGAATCGCGCCGGACGCGCCGTAAGGGTGTCCATAGGCCAGCGCCCCGCCCCAAGGGCAATAGCGATCCGCCAATGCGGCGTAGTTACGGGCAAACAGCGCGCTGATCACAGCAAAGGCTTCGTTATATTCAAAAATATCAATTTGTCCGGGCGCCACATTCTGACGCCGCAGCAGCGCCTCTCCCACCTCAATCGCGCCTTCCGGGCAATAACGCGGATCGACACCGACTTCACAGGCTGCCAACAGACGCAGCTCCGGCTTCAAGGCATTTTCTTGCAAATACTTTTCCGAACATAAAATCGCAAATGCCGCCCCGTCACTGGTAAGACAGGCATTTGCCGCCGTCAGTACCGGGGCCTCTTCCTGCCCCCAAAGCGCCGTCACCTGTTCCTTCGCAAACAGGGTCGGCATACGGGTAGCCAGTGTTTGACTCATCCTGGTACGGATCCCCTCGTCCCGAATGCTGCCGAAAAGCGACACCGTCACATCCGCCAACGCGCCGGATTCCTGCGCTTTTTTGGCCAGTGCGTGGCTGCGTACAGCGAAAGCATCCAATTCCTCTCTGGCAAAACCGTGCTTATGACAGGTGCGTTCCGCTCCTTCCAGCATCGCCCGCGGGCTGTTTGAATCCGGCGAAAACTGTGCCGTTTTAAAACCCGCTTCCGTGAAACGCGGATCAGCGGGGTTATACTTGCGCAAAGGCTGCATAGACGCAGATTCAAAACCGCCGGCAATTAAAAGATCCGCCATCCCGCTGCCTATCTTCGCCATACCCAAAGCCAGCGCCTCGGCAGCCGAAGCGCACTGCATATCAATAGTAACCGCCGGCATTTTTTCAGGGAAACCGGCTTTCAGCGCCGCCAGGCGGGTAATGTTGCCCCCTGACCCCACTGCATTGCCGCCTAAGATCCCCTCCGCCTCCCGTACATAGGGATAGCGCAGCGCCAGTTTTTCTAATAAGGCTGCCGCCAGATCTTCCGCCGGAATCTGCCGAAAGATTCCCCCGGCTAATCCGATGTGGCTGCGCAGGCCTCCAAGCAGATATACTTTTTCCATTGCCGCACCTCCCCAACAACGCCAGCACAGGCAAATGCGCCGGCTGGTAAATAGAACGGCTCAAGAGCACGAAGAATGTCTTGAGCCGACTGTTTGCGATAGTAAACCGGGTTTATTTTATTGGTTATTTTGCAGTAACGCGTTAATCCGTGTTGCTAAGAACGCGCCGATGAATACTTTCACCAAATCGCCGAAAATAAACGGGAAAACAGCGGCGACTAATGTGGCCCAAACGCTCATATGCGCCACAAAGTACATAGAAAGGCAGCCGCCAATATAAATGATAGGCATACCCACCAGGATCCCTAACAGGATCATTTTACGGAAACTGTTGGAATCGCCCCGTAATTTACTCATGGCCCAGCCCGCCACTAAGAAAGAAACGATAAAGCCGCCGGTGGGACCGATCAATTTCCCCATACCGGCTGTACCTCCCACAAAAACCGGTACGCCTGCCGCGCCCAGCAGCATCCAGGCTAAGAGTACCAGAAATGTTTCCTGCGGCTTGAGGATAAACGCCGTCAGGTTCACAATAATTGTCAAAGCCGTAACCATTGCCGGCGTAAACGGCAACGGAAAAGAAATATAGGCGGAAACCGCCAGTAAAGCCACACATAACGCCATCTTTGTCATGCTGCGGGTTTTGTCCGCCAGTCCTTCTCTGCGTACCGGCGTGATCGTTGAGTTCGTTTCCATCAGTCTATCTCCCTGTCTTTGCTGCTTCTTTCCTGCCCGATATATGATCGGTTATCCAGTATAGTCAAATTGGTTAACTGTAATTTTTATTATAAAATAGCAAAACTGCTTTGTCAACCTATGTAGAGAGCAAGTTAACTTTCCCCTTCTTCCCTTTCCTTTCCTTTCCTTTTCCTTTCCTTTCATTCCCCTCCCTCTTATTCCCTCTCATTTGTTTCAATTTTTTCTTTTTACCCTGTATATTTTTACTCTTGCGCTTTCCCTTGTCGCCCCTTGCACTATTTCCTTTTCGCCCGGCATCTCCGGACTGACAAGCCAGTATTTGTAACATTCATTACATATTATGTCCTTGTATTTTCTGATAATTCATGGTACAGTATAGGTGAAAAGAGAAGTACCACAGAAAGCCCTTAAGGGAGGTTCCTGGAAAAGGAAATGAGGATACTTCGGAAAAAGAAGAAAGGAGTGATTCCCCCGAAATACGTAAAAGCAGTATAAGGTTCAAGAGCAAGATGTTGCAGTTACAAGCAGCAATTACGAGCGGAAGTTGCAGATAGTAATGAAGGAAGAAAATTTCAGGCAACGAGAATAGCGGTGAGAGCGAGTTGTGACGGAAGCAACATAGCAAGAACGGAAGTAGTAATAAGATGGTTTGCAGTAAGTTGTAAGAAAACATCGAGTTAGTAAAAAGAAAGTACCTTGAAGCAGTAACAAGGGAAAAGTAAAGTTCAGTGAATCAAGAGGTCGATTCCAATGCAGAATTTAGAAGAAGTTCAGGTTTAAAAGCCCGTGACGTCGTTGATACGATGCACGGGCTTTTAGTTTGCCTGGATTTTTTTGTTTCTTTAAAGCTTTTATCAAACTTTCTGCGTATTCAGCGCTGCTTATTTAGCGGTTTCTTTTTGATGCATATTCTTTTTAAAGTGTTGCATATACACATGCTCGGCGGCTAACTCCTGCAACAAATGACGGCCGCTCCACTGGCGATTGTTCACCGTCAGCATCGCCTTTAATTCCACTTCTTTCAGCTTGCTCCGTTTCAGCGCTGCCAGAAAACGGTTCAGCAGATGCATATCAAAACCGCATAAAAACACCATTTCTTTTTGCGCTGCCTGCATTAAAAGCTGGACAGCAGCTTTTTTTACTTCCGCCGGGTCTTCGCCGGCCTTTTCGGCCGCTTCCTCCAGTGCCTTTTGTAACTGCGCTTCCTCGTTAGCGGGGGGATTCACCGCTTCTTTAGCACAATCTTTCAGGCCTGCCAAAAAACCGACCGCGTCATTCATTTCTTCCTGCGGCACAGCTTTGCAATTGACCCGCAGCATCATGCACACCTGGCGCAGCAACGGCAGTCGCTCCGCAGTGAAATTATACGCTAAGATAACTTTGTTCATCCTGTCCTCCCATTCGGAACTCCTGTTTTCTCGGATCTTATAAAAAATCCCCGACCAACGCCGGGGATCTGTTTTCTCCGGTACGCCACCATCCTTTGCAATCTCTGAGAGCCTTTTAGCACACAAAAAATCCAACAAGGGTTCCGACGGCCCTGAGCGGCATATTCTTACAACAATTTTTTTAACACAATCGTCTGTTCCCGGTTCGGGCCTACCGACACGATGCCCAGTTCCACTCCGGCTACTTCGCTTAAACGTTGCAGGTATTTTTGCGCGCCTTCCGGCAATTCTTCATACTTACGGCATTTGGTGGTATCGGTCAGCCAACCGTTGAATTCTTCATATACCGGTTCTACCTTGCTTAAAGTTTTCAGGCTGGCAGGGATCTGTTTGATCTCCACCCCGTCAATTTTATAGCCTACGCACATCTTGATCTTCTGCATATTATCCAGTACATCCAACCGGGTAACGGCCAAGGCATCCAGACTGTTCAGACGGGCAGAATACCGCAGCATGAAGGCATCCAGCCAACCGCAGCGGCGCGGGCGGCCGGTCACGGTACCGTATTCATGGCCGGTTTCCCGGATTTGGTGACCGGGGCCGTCTGTATCCAGCAGTTCCGTCACAAAAGGCCCTTCCCCTACCCGGGTCGTATAGGCTTTCACTACGCCTACCACATGATCGATAAACAAGGGTCCGATCCCGCTTCCGGTGGAAGCGTTGCCCGCCGTGGGATTGGAACTGGTCACGTAAGGGTAGGTGCCGTGATCAATATCCAAGAAGGTCGCCTGGGCCCCTTCAAATAACACTTTTTTATCCTGTTCCATCAATTCATCCAGGATCACGCCGGTGTCCGTAACATAAGGACGAAGCTGCTCCGCATATGCCAGATATTCAGCCAGGACCGTTTCATAATCCAAAGGTTCTGCACCGTAAATTTTGGTCAAAATGGCATTTTTGGCCGCCATATTAATTTTCAGCTTTTCGGCGAATACATCTTTGTCGACCAGATCGCACATACGGATGCCTACACGGGCCACTTTATCCATATAGCAGGGACCGATCCCGCCTTTGGTGGTACCAATCCTGGCACTGCCCAGCGCTTCTTCCTGCAACGCATCCAGCAATTGATGATAGGGCAGAACCACATGAGCCCGGTCACTGATGGCAATACGACTGATATCCACGCCTTTTTCGTGCATTTCTTTGATTTCCTGCAGCACTACGCCGGGGTTGATCACCACCCCGTTGCCGAGGATACAGACTTTCCCATGATATAAAATACCGGACGGCAGCAAACGCAGCTTATAGGCCACATCATTGACCACAACGGTATGCCCGGCATTGGAGCCGCCGCTGTAACGCACTACCGCATCCGCTTTCTGGGCCAGGTAATCTACGACCTTGCCTTTGCCTTCATCGCCCCATTGGGCTCCGATAACTACTACTGATGACATGTTGACCACATCCCCCTCAAACCTGACTTATAAACCAAAGCGCGCAAAAATTTTATCCACATGTACTAACATCGGTTTGAAATCAAAACAGGCTTTGATCTCCTCCGGTGTCAGGTACTTTCTCACATCTTCATCCCGGCACAGATTTTCATAAAAATCTTCGCCCTGCAGCCACCGTTTCATCGCATTGCGTTGCACCCAACGGTAAGCGGTATCTCTGAAAGCGCCTTTTTCTACCAGCGCCAGCAACACTCTGGGGCTGTAGATCAGTCCGCCGGTCATATTCAGGTCTTCCAGCATCTTTTCCGGATAAACTAATAATTTATCGATCAGATTTATCGTTTCATTTAAAATATAGTCTAATGCCGTGGTGGCATCCGGTAACATCACCCGCTCTACGGAGGAATGGGAAATGTCCCGTTCATGCCACAGCGGGATGTCTTCAAAAGCCGGCAGCACATAGCCCTGGATCAGGCGGGCCATGCCGCAGATCCGTTCGCTGCGCACCGGGTTTCGTTTATGGGGCATGGCAGAAGAGCCTTTTTGTTTGGCGCTGAAATATTCTTCCGCTTCCCTTACTTCCGTGCGCTGCAAATGACGTACTTCCAAAGCGATCTGCGACAGTGTTCCTGCAATCACACCCAGGGTAGCAATGTAGGCCGCATGGTGATCGCGCTGTACCACCTGGGTCGCCACCGGTTCCGGCTGCAGCCCCAGTTTTTTACAGACATATTCTTCGACATAAGGGTCAATATCGGCGTAGGTCCCTACGGCGCCGGACAATTTTCCCACGCACATGGTTGCCGCCGCCTGCTTCATCCGTTCGATGTTGCGCAGCGTGGCGCTGTACCAGAGCAAGAGTTTCAGGCCAAACGTAGTGGGTTCCGCATGCACACCGTGCGTCCGTCCGATCGTGGGTACATGTTTAAATTCCACCGCCCGCCGCTTTAACACTTCCGCCAATTTTTCCAGATCTTTTAAAATCACATCGGAGGCCTGTTTGACCTGTACGTTCAGGCCCGTGTCCTTGACGTCCGTAGAGGTAAGGCCCATGTGGATGTATTTGGCGTCATCACCTACATATTCTGCCACGGCAGACAAAAAAGCGATAATATCATGGTTGATTTCCCGATCGATTTCATGGATCCGCTCCACATCAAAATCAGCTTTTTCTTTGATGACCGCGACGGCTTCTTTGGGAATCCGCCCCAGTGCCGCATTAGCCTCACAGGCAGCGATCTCCACATCCAACATGGTCTGCCATTCGTTGCGTTCATTCCAGATTTTTTCCATCTCCGGACGGGTGTATCTCGGAATCATAATTTCCCTCTTTTCTCGGTTTTTACCTGTTTTATCGGCTTTATCCTTTCTATCCGTTTTACTGTTTTCTCAGATTCCGGGGCTTTATTCCGATCGCTTTGCCAAGCTGACAAACTTCGTACATTCATTCCGGAAGAACAGATTAACCCGCCCCACGGGGCCGTTACGATGCTTAGCCACGATTAACTCTGTAATATGCGTCGGCTCTTCGTCTGCGCTTTTGTAGTAATCGTCCCGATAGAGAAACATAACGATATCCGCATCCTGCTCCAGAGAACCGGACTCGCGCAGATCCGATAACATGGGCTTTTTGATCTGCCGGGCTTCCACGCCGCGGCTTAACTGGGAAAGGGCCAATACCGGCACATTCAGCTCACGGGCCAAAGCTTTCAGTCCGCGGGAAATTTCCGATACCTCCTGCTGCCGGTTGTCGGAACTGTTTTTGCTGCTGCTGCCCTGCATCAACTGCAAATAGTCCACCACGATCATATCCAGGCCGTCCTGCGCCTGAAGACGGCGCGCTTTGGAACGCATTTCCATGATCGAGATGCCCGGTGTATCATCAATAAATATCTGGGAGCCTGCCAACCGGTCCGCAGCCATCCAAAGCTTGCTCCAGAAATCCTGATCTGCCCCGTTTCCCTGCATGCCGCCGCCAATACGAAGTCTTTGGGCATCCAGTTCCGCTTCGGAGCAAAGCATACGCTGCACTAATTGTTCCCGGCTCATTTCCAAGCTGAAAAAGGCCACCTTCTTGGGCACTTCCCTGTCTCTTGCGCCCCGGATGGCCACATTCTGCGCAATATTCAGCGCCAGCGCCGTTTTTCCCATGGAAGGGCGCGCCGCCAGGATAATAAAGTCGGAAGGGTGCAGTCCGGCGGTCAGCATATCCAGATCCGGAAAACCGGTGGTCAGTCCGGTAATAGGCTGTTTCCGTTCCAGCACTTCATTAATATGATCCACTGTCGCCGTCACTACATCAGAAATGGGAATAAAATCGGCGCTGCCTTTGCGGTTGGATATCTGCAGGATTGTTTTTTCCGCCTGATCCATAATATCCTTCACATCTTCCGCACCTTCATAGCCCATAGAAGCAATGGAAGTACCACCTTCCACCAACTGGCGCAGGATGGATTTTTCTTCGACGATTTTAGCGTGATATTTTACGTTGGCGGCCGTTGGAACCGCATTAGCCAGCAACGTGACATAGGCGATTCCTCCTACAGCCTCCAGTTTATCCTGTTTTTTCAGTTCATCCACAACGGTGATCATATCGACCGGCTCATTTTTGGTGTGCAAGGTCAACATAGCGCTGTAGATCACTCTGTGCGCTTCCCGGTAAAAATCCTCGGGCAGCAACGTTTCCGTAACAGTACTGACAGCGTTTTTATCAATGAGCATCGCTCCCAATACCGACTGTTCCGCCTCTATATTTTGCGGAGGTACTCTGTCCTGCATTTTCTCCTCCTGCTGTGTGCCGGCTGCTGTGAATCCAAAGCCGGACATCCGTATATGATTTTACAGATGTCCTTCCCTGTATTTCGCCACAGGTTTGCCCGGCAAGCTTGATTCCTTGTGTTTATGGCAGACCGTTCAATTCAGATCCGGTTCCACCACCACCGTAAAACCGGCGGAAACTTCCGGATGCAGCTTGGCTACCGCAGTATAAGAGCCGGGTTGTTTCACCGCCTGCTCCAATTCAATTTTTCGCCGGTCAATCTCCAAACCGGTCTGCTTCATCAGCGCTTCTGCCACATCTTTCGCTGTCACAGCCCCAAACAGTTTTCCGTTCGCGCCGATCTTCAACTGTAATTTTACCGTCACCTTTTCAATCTGCGCCGCCAAAACTACCGCCTCGTCTTTGCGCTGCGCCGCGCGATGCGCCGCCACCTTTTTATCCTGAATGGCCTGGTTCATATTTGCAGCAGTGGCCTCTTTCGCCAGATTCTTCGGAATCAGGTAATTGCGTCCGTAGCCTTCCGCCGTTTCTACGATATCACCTTTTTTGCCCAATTTTTTTACATCACTCAGTAAGATTACTTTCATCTTTTTCTTTCTCCTCTGCTTCTTCAAACTGTTTTTTGGTCAATTCAATGATCTGTTGTTTGACTGCCTCGCCACTGATATGATTCAGCTGTACGCCGGCGACTGTCTGATGTCCCCCGCCGCCCAGTTCTTCCATAATAATCTGGACGTTTACCGTACCGTCGCTGCGGGCACTGACACTGACAGACCCGTCCGTGCATTCATTGATCACTACACCTACCGAGATACCGTTCACGCTGATCAAACCGTCTGCCGCCTGGGCCGCCAGGATCGTAACCTCGTTACTTTTTTCCACATTCCGATTGAGCGAGATCGCAAGATGCGGCAATGGCATTTCCGCTTCCGCAATCAAACGGTACCGTTCCCGGAAAGAAGCCAGATCATCCTTGAACAGCTGACGTACCAGGGAAGGGTCTGCCCCGCTGCGGCGCAATAAGGCGGCCGCTTCAAAAGTCCTTTCGCCGGTCTGCACGTTGAAATTTTTCGTATCCACCACCAGACCGCAATATAAGGCGGTAGCTTCGCCTCTGGTAAACTCCAGCTTATCGTTAAAGTAACGGGTCAGTTCTGTCACCAGCTCACTGGTCGAAGAAGACGACGGTTCCATATATTGCAGGATAGTATCGCTGATCACATCTTCCGCCCGGCGGTGATGATCAATGATGATCCGGTTTTTAGGTATCGCCGCCAAAACTTTTTTGCTGGCGCTCAAAATCGCCCGATGGTGATCTACCAGCATTAAGAGACTTTTTGGCGTCACTTCCGCCAGCGCTTCTTCTTCATGCAGAAATAAACCGGCGTAGCGTTTGTCTTCTTCGGAAATATTTAATTCGCCGCCAAACACCAACGCCTTTAATTTGGACAGGGAAATGCTGTCTCCGCTGACGACGATAAACGTGGGTTTTTGCAGGGACAGGGCCAGCTTGGCCACACCGATGGCGCCGCCCAGCGCATCGTAGTCTTCGTTCACATGCCCCATAACGAAAACTTTTTCTGCCGCTTCCATTTGTTCATGGATGGTGCGGGCCACAATACGCGCCCGGACACGGGTACTTTTAGCCGAAACCGCATTGGTGCCGCCAAAATATTGCAGTTCTTTATCAATTTCCACCACAGCCTGGTCGCCGCCGCGCCCCAGCGCCAGATCCAGGGCTTTGGCCGCGTTCTGGCTGACTTCCTGCAAGGTATCGCCGTCTTTGGAAACACCGATGCTCAGCGTAGGCAGAATCTTGCTTTCGGTGTGAATATCCCGGACTTTATCCAGAATAGAAAATTTATCTTCCAGTGCTTTTTGTAAATTGCCGAAGCTTAAACCGGCCAGCATATTTTCTTTATTGATGCGGATAATAAAGCCTTCCAACCCTTCCGCCCATTGGGTCAGTGCCGCGCTCATTTCTCCGTCCAGGGCCGCCCGGGCGATTTCACTGAGGCCTTTGGCCGCATCTTCGTAATTATCAAAACGAATATAAGCCAGGCACAATTGCTCGTTCTGGAATCGCTGTTTCAGCAGCTCCCATTCCGTTACATCCGTCAGATACAGCATCAAACTGTTGCGACTGCCACTCAGGGCAGCGGATTTACCGCCTGATTTAGACTGGACGCTGCAATATTTCATCTGAAAATATCGTTCGTGCAGTTGGATCACCTTACTGCTATCCTTGACGCACATAGTTTCAAAGGCATTAGGCGGCAGAGGCAGTATTTCTTCCGGTTTTTTCCCATCCAGATTTTTAATCCCGGTCCATTCCTGAAACTTTTCATTTTTCCATTGCAGTTTGCCGTCTGCCGAAAACACCGCCATCCCCACATCCAGATTCCGGGTCGCAAAATGGTTCGTCCGTTCAATATTCCGGATTACATCGTCCAGGTAGTCTGTCATAACCACCCGGCTGCTGTCCAGTGAACGACGGGCAAACCAGACCACCGCCAGCACGATGATGGCTCCCACAGGAATAAAATATGGCGCGATCACGCAAAGAATCAGCACCAGAATAATGATCAGTGCCACATAAAGGCTCACGTCTTTCCAGTTGGAAAAAAGATTTTTATTTGAAAACATTTACTTTACTCCGCTTTTCTTCTTTATTCTTAATTTCCGGGCATCAAACAGGATATCGTAACCGCCTACATAGGTCATGACCAGTCCCAGCAGAGGAATCAGCATGGCCAAAGGAATCAGCACTTTCATCCACCAGGAGGGCTTGTTGTTCTTTTTGACATACCAATGCACACAAACCAATCCCTGTACTACCAGCAGCATGCTGCTGATGGCCCATATATTCGCCGCGACCAGATAGGCCGTATACGTTTTATCTCCCTGAAAATATTGCAGGGCAAAAAGACTTACTACATACACAATGGCCACAAAAGGGGGAAACGACCATTCTTCCGCCGGAGGAAACCCGCCGAATCGTTCGCCGGTTTTACCTAAGATCTTACCTGCTGCCCAATAATTGATCACGACCAGGATCGGGGCCATTAACATCATAGCGCCGGGCAAAATGATTTTGATCATAGCGACGGTGTCTGTCATTTGCGTCGTAAAACCGGCCGCCTGCTCCGCATTCATCTTTCCCCCGAAGGAAGCCGCCATTTGAGGAATCGCGTCATCCAGGGATTTAAACATCATCGCTACCGGATCGATGCCCATCACATACAACGCCAAAAGCAAATTGACGCCGATGCTGACCAGAGCCCCCAGCGATGCGTAAAGCAGCATTTTTTTTGCCGGCAGATGCCGGTGCATACATTCGCCCAGCACCACACCCATAATCCCATATACGCCGATAAAGAAAAGCGCGTGTACAGGGTTGACCATCATCGCCACCAGGACGGTCGCCACGACGGCCGCCATAATGCTCCAGCGCATACCGTTGCGCATACCGCAAATAACCAGTGGAAGCGGCATGATCAGATTCAGAATAATGCCCATAAAAGGCACATAAGCAAACAGCAGATTAAACACGATGGCGATGGCTGCGCAAATAGCGCCTTCTACCATAGCCGATGTCCGCCCGCGATAGGTTAAAGCCACAATTTCCTCCTGCGGAACATTCCCGCATTTCCTGATAACAGATTTTGCTGCCAGCGTGATTGAAAAAACAAAACACTCCTGCAGTCTATGTTTTATTTTACACCATATAAAACAATTTAGCAAAATCTACGCAATATTAAAATAGGTCTGCTGTCGGATCACAGTACCAAAACAAAGAAGCCCGGGGAAGTTTCTTCCGCCTTTCCCTCGTCGCCCCTTAAAGGAGCCTGAAAGGAAGCCGAAAGACTCCCGGGCTTTACCGTCTGATCACGCTGCGCGTTTTGCTTATAGTACCGAACATACATCTTTAGATTAAAGAAGCTTATCCCGAATAAAGTTAAAGGACCACATTGGCTTTCAGTTTCAGCCCTTCCCCTACCACGCTCAGATTGGTCAGATGAACCACATCCAACACGGATTTTTTCAGGAAACTGGTCTTGCCCAGCTGGCTCTCGTGCAGCGTTTTGGCAAAATCCAGACCGATCACCCCATCTTCATAAGTGGTGACCACTCCTTTATTTTCAATCGTCACCTTGTCAAAAGCCATGTCCAAAATGGCTATGATCAGCTTGTCCCCTACTGTATTTACCACCAGGGAAGCAAAGTCATTGTTAAAAATATCGAAACCCTCTACCTTAATGTGGGCGCAGGCTTCCTGCTGATCCACATAAAAGTCCAACACCGACAGCTTTAATTCCAAAGTGCCGTATGTATTATGCTGCAAGCTCATGCGCAGACGGTCCGGCGCTAAAAAACCTGCCTCTAATAAAGCAAAATCGCTGCCGGCCAAAGACCGGGTCATATACTGCTTGATCTCACTATAGGGGATCACCAGTTCCCCGCGGGAAAGCTGCTGCCAGTTCTGAGCGGAGATCCAGCGGTCACTTTTATTTTTGAGCGGATTCACGATGCGTTCGTTAAACCCTTTAATTTTTTGGCTCAGCGTGTTTTCCGCCTTATCCGCCTTGTTTTTCATATTGTTAAACACATCTTCAGTCTTCATATTTTTTACCTGTTTTTTCAACGCCTGAAGATCAAAGGTACGGCTTTCATCCCCCAACGGTTCTTCCTTGCAATCCATGTTGCTGAATGTATCTGCATTCTCCGCCCCTTCTTTCCGGGCCTTTTCATACACTTCCCGAAACGCGGCGATATCCTCCGGACGACCGGCTTTCAACCAGGCGTTGGCTGCTCTTCCGACACCATAAGTGATGGAAATGGCCAAAGGGATCTGAATCACAGGAATGGGTAATAACGTAAACACGGATTGCCCGACAAAAGTCGCTCCTAAAGAAGCCAACAGACCCAAAGCAGCTCCTTCCGACAATTTAATGCCGCGCAGATCCGCCAGACGGGAAATCATGTAGACCTCATTGGCGATAAGGGCCATGGTCCCCAACAGCGGGGTCACGACCAAAACGCTGGACCGCGCTGCGCCCCACCGGCAAATTTTTTCCGCTTCCCATTCGGTATCGATGTCTTCCAGCGGCACGATCTCATCTTTTTTTACGTTGTTGTCTTCTTCACAACTCATGCTAAGCACCTCTTAATCTTCTTCAGCCCGCAGGCTGACATTACACTTTATATTATACTGATTGTGTTATAATAATGGTTGAAATCTTTATGAACTATGGGAGGAAAAGGTCTGATCATGTCCGATGCCACAGCAGCAGTCAGCAAAATCAAGGGGCGTTTTGCGCCTTCTCCCAGCGGCAGGATGCATCTGGGCAATATTTATACGGCGTTGGCGGCCTGGCTTTGCGCAAAAAGCAGAGGCGGAGAATTTTTTCTTCGGATCGAGGATCTGGATCCGGTACGATGCCCCCGCTCCTTTGCGGATCTGATCCTGCAAGATTTAAACTGGTTGGGCCTTACCTGGGATAACGGGGATGTCTTATACCAGAGCGATCGTTCTCCTGTTTATGAGACTTATTATCAGCTGTTATCTGACAAAGATCTGATCTACCCCTGCTTTTGCAGCCGCAGTCAGCTCCATGTAGCGGACGCGCCTCACGCGGAGGACGGACGCATTATCTATCCCGGCACCTGTCGTCAGCTTTCTTCCGAAGAAAAGCAGATTCGCGCCAAACACCGTCAGCCCGCCTATCGGGTCATACTGCCGGACGCAACCGTTTCCTTTCATGACGGCGTATATGGACCGCAGCAATTTAACCTGGCGCAGGACTGGGGCGATCTGATCATCCGTCGCAGTGACGGCGTTTTTGCCTACCAACTGGCAGTCACGATAGACGATGGGCTGACGGGCGTTACCCAGGTTGTCCGGGGCAGAGACCTTCTCAGTTCCGCGGCGCCGCAACTATATTTATTTCGCACCCTGGGTTTTACGCCGCCGGACTATCTGCATCTTCCCTTATTGATTACAACCACAGGCGCGCGGCTGGCCAAGCGCGAACGCTCTTCGGATCTGGGCTTTATTCGTAGCGTTTGCCCCCGACCGGAGATCCTTTTGGGCTATTTAGGCTGGTTGTTGGGGCAGCTGTCCGCACCGGAGCCTATTGATCTGCCGGGTCTTTTGGCTGTGTTTGATGCAAAAAAAATCCCCAAAGAAGACATTATCATCTCTGAGGATTACTGGCAGCGCTTCACCGCCTGCCGCACCTGTTAAATTTGTAAAACCGGCGGAAGCTGCACGCGGGTCGGACCTTTCTTTGCCGGACTCCCTGTACACAGTCTCCCGTTTCCGGATCCTCTTATCTGGCCGCTACCACATGCCCCTGGCGCGCCGTATCTGCAGCGCCTCTGCGAGTAGGTATTACCAGCTTCTGCCCCACATACAGGTTCGTATCGGTCAATTTATTTTCGTGTTGGATCCGATCGATCACTTCCCGCACGTCTTCGTCTTTCCCGCTCCAATTCGCCGCAATATTCCAAAGAGTATCGCCCGTATGCACCGTTATGATTTGTTTTTCATATATTTCGGGGGAAGCCGACACGGTCATATAAGTAAATCCGCCGCTAAGAATCGCTCCCAGCACAAATGCAAGTAAAAGTTTTTTCATAGCGTCCGCCTCCTTTTTTTGAACGTTTGTTTGTCATTAATATAATATAGCCTAAATGTTCGTTTGTCAAGGCTTTATTGCGAACTTGTTCGCTTTTTTCGTTTATTTTTGCAAAATGCATATATATTGTGTTTTATCTTCTTTATAATACTATATATTGTGTTAAAATGCAAATTTTATTTTTCCTTTCTTTTTTCTTTGTTCGCCATTATAATAATATTAAACATTTTAAATCTCAGACTGCGAAACAAAAGCACTTTACCGCAATCGGCCACTCCGACAGTGAGCCTATGTCATAATCTCAGTTTTTTACAAGGAGGAGCGCCATGTTTCAATTCCGTTTACCGGCAAAAAAATTCATTGCCTCTTTTGATATCGACGCACAAAAAACCTTTACACCCCTTTGTCCGAACGAATTGCCCGTAGCAGGGGGGGACGAGATCGTGCCGGAACTGAACGCCCAGGCCGAATTAGCCTGTCTGCGTCTGGCGTCCCGCGATGCCCACCCGGCCTCCGCCTTATGGCTGGCCTCTCCGGAGCACCCCTCACTGACACCCTTGTCCGGCCATGCCGATCTGGACCTGTACTGGACGGCTCATGCTATCGTGGGAACGCCGGGTTTTGATTTTATCGACGGTCTGGACCCGCAAGCCTATGCTTTCCAGAGTTTAAAAGGAATTGAACCGGACAAGCATCCGTACGGAGCCTGTTACCATGACCTGGGCAATAAATTCAGTACCGGCGCCATTGAATTTTTGCGGCAGCACGGCATCACCACCGTGATCTGCGGCGGGCTGGCGACCGACTACTGTGTGCTGAACACCGTCCTGCAGTTGCGAGAAGCCGGCTTCACGGTAGTCCTGAATAAGGCGGCCTGCCGGGGAATTGCGCCGGAAACTACAAAAGCAGCGTTGGAAAAAATGCAGCTGGCCGGCGTATATCTGGCAGAAAATGCAGCTGAACTGGCTACTTTGGCTTAACACGCCTCGCCTTGCCCGGATCCGTTTATTAAAAATCTTTTTTCTGCCAGACTTAAGCGAAAAATAAATAACACAGACTCATAGTAAAAGACGGTATCCGAATCTGATCGGATACCGTCTTTTACTCTAATCATCCAGGGCCTTGCCGCCCCTGTTTTGCAGCAGTTACGCTTCTGTCTCCGCCGGCAAGATCACACCTGCAGAGACACTGTAACGGGTTTTATTTTTGTCCTTTTATATTTTCAATTACATACAGGACCTGCGGGAGATATTCATACTGCTCGCTTTCCGGAAATACCGCCGCCACGCCATAGCTGCGCTCTCCATCGGTAATATCCCCGCGCACAACCAGACAATAGACACCCTCTCTAAAATAACGAATATACTGAATGTTCGCTTCCCTGCCGGAAGCGGTTTTTCTGGTTTCCGTATAGATAGGGACGGTCTTGCCAAAAACAGGCAGCGTGTCCGCATTTTTATAATAATAAACATCCGCAGGATCGTCTACCGTCACCGCCAGTATTTCGTGTGCGGAACGATTGCGGATAAGCATCGGGCCCTGTGCCGGGAATCCTTTTAAAGGATCCTGCGGCAAGGCTCTGAGCAACGGTACAATGTACCGTCCTTTGTCATTGGCAAACCAGAAAAAATCGCCGGCCCTTGGTAAACGAAAAGGCGAAGCTGAATGGACACGTACCTGGATCGTAATATCCTTATATTTTGGCGGCTCCTTTACAGGCGCCGAACTTTCCGCAGGCATTGCTGTCCGCAGCACATTGGATGGTTCAGCCATTTTTCCGGACGGCTCATTTACAGCGGTCGACGTTTGCTTTTGCGCTTTTATTTCTGACAGCGTTCCATCCGAGTTGACCTGAAATCTTTCGGTAAAACTTTTTATACTGTCGGCAGGAAAAAAGTACGTGGGAATTTTTACATCCAACCCTCCCGGAATGTATCCTTCATCCGCTTCGAGTCCTGAAGCCGTACGATAAAGGACAGACTTTACCCCGTATTTTTTCTGCATCCGTTCCCGTATCTGCTCCTCTGTATAACTGGGAACCCTTACGCCGCTTACCGCAGTTTCTTGCTTTGGCGCGGCCTTGGGGCCTACTACCCGAATATGGATTGTATTCTTGCCTGCCCTTAACGGGTAGGGCCCAATCAGGCCGGTCCCTGCCGGGGCTTTATATGAAGAATTTTCTCCGGCTGCTCCCACAGGCAATGCCCAGCAAAACAGCAGGCTAACCGTTAACCCAACGAACAGTCCCGCATTAAGCAATGCGTTTTTTCCGAATTGCCCGGTTACTTTCATAGTCCCACCCCTCGCCTTCGCTTTGGTCACCCGCTTGGCGCAGAGAAAAACGCGTCGCCTCAGCGGATCGTGCCGCCCCCTGCTACTACATCACCCTGATAGAAGACCACCGCCTGCCCGGGCGTAAGAGCCCGCTGCGGTTCATCAAACTTCACCCGGATCGTGCCGTCCGGCAAAGGAGAGATCGTTGCCGGAACATCCTGAGCGCGATATCTCGGTTTGGCCGTGATCCGCACCGGTCCTTCCAGTTTTTCCCAGGCGATCAGATTACAGTTCTCCGCCGTCAGCGTATCGGAAAACAACGCCTCTTCCGGTCCCACATACACGATATTTTTGGCAATATCTTTTTTTATGACATAAAGGGGATACGCATAGGCAATGCCCAGTCCCTTCCTCTGTCCAATGGTGTAATGGAGCTGCCCCTTATGGGTTCCCAGCACTGTGCCGTCCAGATGCACAAATTTTCCCGGTTGCGGCTCCCGCTGCGTTACGTTGCGGATCACCGCCGCATAATCTCCGTCCGGGACAAAACAGATGTCCTGGCTGTCCGGTTTTTGTGCATTGCTCAGCCCCTTCCCGGCGGCTTTTTCCCGAATCTCCGGCTTATTCAAATGTCCCAAAGGAAAAAGAATATGCGCCAGCTGCTGCTGCGACAAAGTGTATAACATATAACTCTGATCCTTACGCCGGTCATCCCCCCGCAGCAACTGCCAACGTCCCGACGCTTCGTCAAATTTTACATTAGCGTAATGGCCCGTGGCGATATAATCACAGCCTAATTCCACCGCTTTGGGAAAAAGCGCTCCCAGCTTTACATTTTTATTGCAGTCTACGCAAGGATTGGGGGTACGTCCATTTTCATATTCACTAATGAAATGATCGAGGACCGACTTGCGGAAAAAATCACAAAAATTAAAAACATAGTGTGAAAAGCCCAGTTTATGCGCTACCATACGGGCATCTTCTATATCGGCGAGATTACGCCGGCGGCTTTCTTCCCCCAGGCCAATCTCTTCCTGATCAAACATTTTAAGTGTAACGCCGATCACCTCATAACCGGCTTCGTGCAAGAGCATAGCTGCCGTGCTGCTATCTACGCCGCCGCTCATGGCGGCCAAAACTTTTCCCTTCATATGCTTCCTGTTTTCCATCTCCGAACGCGTAAACCGCGCGCCTGTCGCTGTCTTGAATACCTGCCTGTCGCCCGCCCGGTCAAGCTTCCCAGGCAGCACAGGTCTGATTGATTTTTACTTCGTCTACTTTCATCGCCTCTATTGTTTTAAGGATCAGCTCATCCAGGGTCCATCCCAACATATCTGCACCCTTTTGAATTACTTCCCGGGAACAGCCTGCGGCAAAATTCAAGGCTTTAAACTTCTTTTTCACCGATTTCAATTCCATGTCCTGCACACTTTTGGACGGACGCACCAAGGCGCACGCGCCAATCAGCCCGGTCAGTTCGTCACAGGCGAACAGCACTTTTTCCATTTCATGTTCCGGTTTTATATCCACGGTGATTTGGTATCCATGGCTGGCCACTGCCCGGATAAGACGGGGCTCAATTCTCCGCTGCGTCATAATTTCCTGTACCTTGATACAATGCTGATCGGGGAACTGCTCAAAATCCAGGTCGTGGAGCAAACCTACCAGTCCCCAGAAATCTTTCTCTTCGCCATAGCCCAATATCTCCGCATAGTAACGCATCGCTCCTTCTACAGTCAGGGCATGCCGCAGGTGAAACGGATCTTTATTATATTCCGTTAATAATTTCCAGGCTTCTTCACGAGTAAGCATTGCAACGCCTTCTTTCTCTGCCGCGTCAGTGTCCTCTTGCGAAAACACCGACGAATAATTAAACTTGCCTGATTGATTCTCTGTTGCATTAAATTATAACATAAAATCATAAGACACTGTATGTCCTAAATCAAAAACCCCTCTGTTACTTAACAAAACCGGGGGTGGATAAATACCGTTCGCCCGTATCCGGCAGTAACGCAACAATAACTTTGCCTTTATTTTCCGGGCGAGCCGCCAAAAGCGTCGCCGCATATTGTGCCGCACCGGAAGAGATCCCTACCAAAAGACCTTCCGTCTGTGCCAGATTTTTTGCCGTGGCAAAGGCATCCTCCGACTTGATAGTCAGAATTTCATCAATTACGTCCCGCTTAAAATTTTGGGGCACGAAGTTGGCGCCGATACCCTGAATTTTATGAGGACCCGCCTTCCCTGTAGACAGCAGCGGAGAATCGGAGGGTTCCACGGCGACGACCTTTACCTTCGGATTTTGTTTTTTTAAATACGCCCCCACGCCGGAAACCGTACCGCCGGTACCTACACCGGCCACAAAAATATCTACCTTGCCTTCCGTCGCCTGCCAGATTTCAGGGCCGGTGGTCGCTTCATGCACGGCGGGGTTTGCGGGATTTTCAAACTGACCGGGGATCCAGGCGCCGGGGATGTTTTTCTGCAGTTCTTTGGCTTTATTCACTGCGCCGATCATGCCTTCCGAACCGGGAGTCAGCACCAGTTCCGCCCCATAAGCTTTTGCCAGATTGCGCCGTTCCAGCGACATCGTTTCCGGCATAGTCAGGATCAATTTGTAACCACGCGCCGCAGCCACCGAGGCCAAGCCAATGCCGGTATTGCCGCTGGTGGGTTCGATCAGCGTGCCGCCGGGCTGCAAGAGACCCTTCTTCTCTGCGTCCAGCACCATCGCCAGAGCAATCCTGTCTTTCGCGCTGCCGGCCGGATTGAAATACTCCAATTTCGCCAAAATAGAAGCGCCCTGCGCAAATTTTTTATTGTAATTTTTTGTTTCCAGTAAAGGAGTGTTGCCAATTAATTCTGTCAAACTGCCTGCAATCTTTCTCAATTTTATTGTCTCCTTTTCCCTGACTTATTTAATTTAAATAATATAATTTCCGCCATTTTTCTCATTATGACGTTTTACAAGATCTGCCAATGTGATATGATCTACCACACGATTTATCGCCTGTTCTATCTGAGCCCAGACCTCCTGCGTTACACAACTTTCCCGCATCGGACAACAGATGCCTCCTTCGCTGTCCATACAGGCTACGGGCGCAAGGCTCCCTTCCGTGGTGCGGAGAATTTCCCCTATAGTATATTCTTCAGGCCTGCGGATCAGCTGATACCCGCCCTGCGCTCCTCTGGCGCTGCGTACATAGCCTGCGCGGCTCAATTGGGTGATGATCTGCTCCAGGTACTTATCTGAAATATTCTGCCGCTGGGAAATCGCTTTCAACGGAATAAAGCCACAATTATAATGCAACGCAAGGTCCAGCATCAATCGGGTTGCATAACGCCCCTTTGTAGAAATTCGCATCAGGGTCACATCCTTTCTTTATATACCAGTATTCTAATATGAATAATATGATATTGCAAGAGTTTTTTGTGAAATTTTAACTATTTTTTTACGCAGCGCTGCGTTATGTCATTTCAACGTTAAAACGTCTGCCGTCCCTGCATAGAAAAAGCTCCCTTCACCGGAGCCGGTCAAAGGAGCCGTTGCTATATGTGTTTAAAGCTACACATGCATTTAAAGATGGACGATTTGTCAACCGCGTTTTTACTTTACACAATCGCAGCATTTTTATTTTTCGTTGTTTTGTTTTTCTTTATCCTGTTTTTCTTTTACCTGCTTTAAAAGAGAAAGAACTGTCTTCATCCAGTCTATCATAGCCAATTTGCCAAACTGATGCCAGTTCGCGCACTCCGTATGCTTCGCAATAAACGCGTTCCATTTGTCCTGATTCACATTCTCTATTTCCATAGGATTGGTCAGCCCGAAATCACTGCGAAATAACATGTCATCCATGGATTTGAATTTACTGTTTTCCTGCATGAATTTATCGTTAAATAACTCCTGATAAGAAAGTTTCAGCATCAGCTTGCCTAATTCCGGATCTGCTTTATACATATCCATATATTTTTTAAATTCATAATCCAGTTTTTTCCCGTCGATCATAGCGATCCTCCCACATTCTATATTTGTTTTATTTTAACACAAAAAAGCGTTTCTGATAAAGCAATAGCCTGATTCTGATCAAATGTATCTTTAATCACCATTACCATCAGCCGGAAGCAGGAACGCCGCCTCACACCCAAACGCCTGTAATTTTGTACTGCTTTATCGCTGCCAAGAGCAAGCCGAAGAATTTTTTGCGCTGCGAAATTACAGCAGGGCATTGTCGCGGCGCAGCTTCTTTCTTATATATAATAAGCGAAAGAACAGGATAACGGCCGAGGTGAAGAGGCCGAAGTCCAGGCTTTGCCAGTAAGAATACGGCCCATGCTGCAGCACATAATCAAAAAATAGCCCTACCGGCGCACAGATTCCCCAATAGGCCACCAAAGCGGAATAAAACGGCGCCTTTACGTCCTTGTAGCCTCGCAGTATTCCCTGGATCGGCGCAGCCACCGCATCCCCCATCATAAAAATGCAGCTGTACACAATAAACTGCACGCAAATCAGCACAATTTCCGGGTCTGTTATGTACATACGGGCAATCGGATAGCGGAGTAAAAAACACAGACCGGGCAAAATCAACGCACAGAGCCAGTTAAAGGCCAGTCCCACATTTTCATACTGCTCCGCCGTAAGCCAGGCTTTTCTGCCCGCTTCGGTACCGATAATGATCGTCATGCTCATCGAAACACTCAGGGGCAGCATATACACCAAGCTGGAGAAGCTCATGGCCGCCTGGCTGGCCGCAATCGCCGCCGTCCCAAATTTGGCCACAAGAAAAGCCACCACACCGAAAATACTGGTTTCCATAAAGATTGCCAGGCCGATAGGAACACCAATACGCAGGTATTCTTTTACCATCTCCCAATCAAGAGACCCTTTTCCCGGTCCGGTTGTCGCAGGCTGCATTGGGGTCCTTTCAGATGCCCCACAGTCTGCCGCCTGTCGGTCCGCCTGCCGCTCCGGACTTTGTCCGGCGGTGCTGTCCGGCAGGATCTGAATATCACGATAGGCCTTGGTATGCGTTACAATAAAATAAAACATGCCGAAAATCAGCCAGCAGGTCAGACCGGTGCCGATGCCCGCCCCAATGCCCCCCAGTGCCGGCAGCCCCAATTTACCGAAAATCAGGACATAATTTAAAAAGGCGTTGACCGGCAGGGCCGCAAGATAAACCTGCATCGTAAGACGTGTCCCGCCCAGCGTATCCACTAAAGAGCGCAGCACTGTCCCCATAAAAAATGGGATCACACCGATTCCGATACCGGCCAGGTAATATGTGGCTATGTGGGCCACGACAGGTTCCAGCCCCAGGCCTCCCAAAATCGGCCGCAAGAAAAAAAATGCAGCGACGAAACACAACAGGGAAAAGACGACTGCCAGCAATAGGCCGTAGCGAATCACCCGACCGATCTCACTGCGTTTGCCTGCGCCGGATAGGTGGGCTGTTAAAGGAGTCGCTGCGACCAGGATCCCATTTATTGTGGTAAAAATCGGCATCCAGAGGTTGCCGCCGATCGAAGTGCCGGCCAGTTGTTCTGCTCCGGCGCGGCCGCTCATCACCGTATCTACAAAATTCATGCCCATAATGGCCGATTGCGTAATTAAAATGGGCAGCATAATAGCAAAGAAGCGCCGGAACTTGGTCCGTGCGTCATCGCCAAATAACGTTTTCCGATTGATCTTACTTTTCATTTTCTTTACGATTACAGATTTCTATCCAAGCCGAAGCTAATTGGGCAAACTCCTGCAGGCTTAATGTTTCCGCCCTGCGCTTTCCGTCAATACCGGCTTTCTGCAGCCACTGCGTAACCTGCTCTCCGGCAAGTCCTCCCATATTCTTCAAACTGTTGGAGAGCATCTTACGCCGTACAGAAAAAGCCGCCGCCACTACCTGGAAAAAGACCTTTTCATCCGCCACTTCTACCGGCGGTGTTGCCCGACGTTTACATACCAATACGGCGCTGTCTACCCTTGGCGCGGGCAGGAAAGAACCTGCTTTTACCACAAAAGCGATGCGCGGCTCCGTATAATACTGCATCGCCACGGAAATAGCGCCATATTCCCGCCCGCCGGGTGTGGCGGTCATGCGTTGCGCCACTTCTTTTTGGACCATGACCACAAGACGCTCCAACGGCAGCTTTTGTTCCAGCAAATTCATAATAATGGGGGTGGTAATATAATAAGGCAGATTCGCGCAGACTTTAAAGCCTTTTGTTCCCACAACTTCCGGAATATTGATTTTTAAAATATCGCCCTGAACCACCCGCACATTTGCATAAGAACCTACAGTCTCCTGTAATACAGGGATCAGCCTTTTATCCAGTTCCACCGCCACGACCTGCGCGCCGGTAAGGGCCAGAGACTGGGTCAGAGTGCCGATGCCGGGACCGATTTCCAATACTGTATCGTCCGGGGTCAGCTCCGCGGCCCGGGCAATACGATTGACAATGGTTTCTTCCACCAGAAAATTCTGTCCCAGATTTTTATCCGCTTTTAAGTGAAAAGCCTGCAGGATGCGAGTCGTAACTTCCCGTTGGGCTATAATCGGTTGAATGGATGTCATGGGTTCCCCTTTTCTTCCTGTGCTGCAACAGCGCTAAACGTTTCGTCAATTTTGGCCAGCGCCCGGTCAAACTCCTCCCGGGTAATACCATAAGAATTTAAGCGTCGCAAAAACTTTTTTACCGTGCCATAGCCGATTCCCAATTCCGCCCCCAGCAGATCCCGCTTCCGGCTTGCTTCCGTGCTGCCGGAAAGACCGTTTTGCCATAAATCCGCCGGCGTAAACAGCTGCTGCGGTGCATATTCGTGGTAACGGACCCTGGCTAAGGCCCGTAAAATCGCATCCGGCTTCGCCTGTTCAATGCCCACGTCATCCGGAACGGACGCTTCTTTTTTAGGAATAAACGCCTGTCCTGCTTTCGGAAAGCGCTTTGTCAGGTAGCTGCGGATCCGTTCGCCGGACCCGTCCGGATCTGTCAGAATAATAATACCCCGTTTTTCATAAGCGGCCTGTATCTGCCGCAGCGTATCCGGCCGCAGCGCATAGCCGCCTGTTTCAATCGTGTCGCATTCCAGAGCACGATGCAAGGCCGCCGTATCCATTTTCCCTTCCACAATGATTACTTCTTTTAACAAAATCCGCTCTCCTTAACGTACGATCACACGGGGTCACACAGGGCGATCCGCACTAAATTTTACTAAGCAATAAAAAGGACGGGTATGTCCCGCCCTCCTGTCATTTTAAAATATATACCTCTACATCCCGACGCCCCCACTGATAACATTCATTCAATGTATCCATAAAGAGGTCTACCCGATGTCCGTTAATGGCGCCGCCGGTATCTCCTGCTATGGCAAAGCCATAACCGGGAATGTACATTTTCGTGTAATATGGGATTTTACGGGGATCCACGGCCACAATACCGCGTTTAGGCGTCAGTCCCAGAGAAGTTGCGCCGCTGGCGCCTGCGCCCCAGGTATAAGCTGTCGCTTCCGCTACAATTTTATACCGGTAAGGTTTATAACCTTCCGGTGTCCAGACAGCCTGGGCTGTTCCCTGTCGGACCACTTCTTCCACCGGCTCCAGCACTCGCTGCCGTACCAGTTCGTATTTCCAGTCACCTTTCGGACCCGAAACTTTTGCGTATGTCACTTTATCTTTGCCTGTGACTCCCGGTTTATCTACCTGCTTCGTACCAAAGGCTAAAGCCGGATCATCCACAAACCGGGTCCCAAAGGGAACCTGTACTTCTTCGTCCGCCACCACGGAACGAGGGCCCAAAATATGAATGGTCATTCCGTCTTCAATCTGTAGATTCCGTGCAGGATAAACGATACGGTTTTCCGTACTGATCTGCAATTCCTTCAGCGCCTCTTCTACCGTACTGCTCCGGACCGTATATTCTCGGACAGAGCCAAACCGTGAGACTCGCACGGAATGCCCGGTTTTAAGCGGTGCCTGTACAGCCGCCGGCAAAACCGGCGCTTTGATTTCCGGTGCGGCAACTGCCGCCGCCCAAACCGACACGGCTGCCAAATGGATTGCCAGAAACAAACCGACCAGAGTCCGCAGCGCTATTTTTTCCCAATGTTTTTTTTGTATCTGTTTCATAGTCAATACCTCATAAAATGATATTCATTTTATCATAAAATGAATATTGAGGCAAATGACCGAAAAAAGAGACAACTAGCAGAAAAAAGGCCGATGCTTATTGCAAAAAGGTGGTCGCCTCGAGAAACGATTTGCGGCTGCGGGCTTTCGGCAGTTCATCCGGATACCCCAGACAGATGCCTGCCACCAGCATGCCGTGCCCCGGATCTTTCTTTGCCAGCCAGGCGGCTAATTCAGGATAGGAAAAGAAAATGTCGCCCAGCCATAAGCTGCCGATCCCCATACTCTGCGCCGTCAACAGCATGTTTTCTATGGCTGCGGCTACGGACTGTACATTACAAAGCTCGGCCACCCGTTCGTCCACCGACAATTTTCTCTTAAAATTCACACTTACCCCCAATTCGTTGGTCACTAAAACAATCACCGGAGCCTGCCGCATGACTTTTATGCTGACAAAGGCGCCGTTGATCATAGAGGCACTTTCCGGTAAAAACGGTTTTTGCGCCTTGATTTCCAGAGACAGTCCCTGCTCCATGACCCGAAGAAGCTCTTCCCTGGCGTTTCCCCTGACAACCGTAAAATGCCAGGGCTGCCGATTTTTAGAGGACGGCGCGGCGATTCCCGCTTCCAGAATCGTGTGCAGCTCCAGTTCTGAAAGGGGCGCTTCTTTGAATTTACGGATACTGCGACGATTTTTAATAACGTTTTTTACCAGTATCGCAGCGTCCGGACCCATACGCCGCGATTTCTCCGGTGCTTCACACATAACTCCCATCTCTCTTCTTTGCTTTATTTTATTTTGTTAAACAGGACCTTCGCATTTTTAGTTGATTGTACTGCGATTTCTGCAAAAGAAGTACCCCTTACCAGTGCTGCATTTTGCGCTATGAACTCCGTCATCGAAGGGTCATTTCTCCGTCCCCGATAAGGTTCCGGCGTTAAATAAGGGCAGTCTGTTTCCAGCAAAAACAATTCCGCCGGGCACGCCGCCAGCACTTCCCGTACTTTTTTGTTGTTTTTATAGGTGGAAGACCCGCCAAACCCCAGATAGATGCCTCGTTTCCATAATTCTTTCGCCATTTCCAGCGAGCCGGAATAACAATGAAATACCGCCCGCAGATTTTTTGGCGCCTCTTTACGGAAAAAATCCAGTATGTCGCCATGGGCTTCCCGGTCATGGATCACCACCGGCAGATCCAGGCTGTCCGCCAGATCACACTGCTGTTTCAAACGCAACAGCTGCACCTCCCGGGGCTCGTTTTCTTTCCAGTAATAATCCAGGCCGATTTCCCCGATGGCCACCACTTTTTCATGCTCTCGGGCCAGCTGCTCCAGCTCCCCGATGTAACTTTCATCCCGTATCCCGGCCAGATCCCCCGGGTGCCAGCCCACCGCCGCATAAATAAAATCGTATTGCTCTGACAGTGCAACCGCAAGCCGGGAACTTTCGTAATCCGTTCCCTGGGTGATCACCGCTTCCATATCCCGGCCAAGGCGTTCCAACACCTCCTGCCGATCCACAGCAAAGCGTCCGTCATCCAAATGGGCATGGGTATCAATAATTCCTAAACGTGACATAGCACGATCCTTTCAAAAAATCCCTGCCGCTCCAAAACGGCAGGGATGGTTTTATTTTACTTTTGCTCCGGATGCAATATCCGGCGCATCAGCCAACACCAGATGCCCCTCCCCGTCAGAGGCTGCCAGCAACATGCCGTAAGACATGATACCGCGCAGTTTTACAGGCTTCAGGTTTTTGATCACGATCACATTGCGCCCAACCAACGCCTCTTCCGTATAATATTGGGCAATACCGGAAACAATGGTTCGTTCTTCTTCACCGATCCGCACCTGGAGTTTCATCAGCTTATCGGTTTTGGGCACTCTTTCCGCAGAAAGGATGCTGGCAACCCGCAGGTCGATCTTAGCGAAATCATCAATGGTGATCTCGCCCGCCGCCGGAGCTTCTTTTTTCGCTTCTCCCCGTGTAGCCGCTTCCAGCGCCGCTTTCTTTACTTCGGTTGCCGTGCGTACTGCGTCGTCTGCCGCCGCGCTGACCCGTGCTTTGGCCGAGACCACTGCTGCTAATACGGCGCCGCCCACCGCTTTGGCCGCATCGCCTGCAGCGGCTACCGCATCACTGGCCGCGTCGGCTGCGGAATTCGCCTTTCTGGCCGCCGCTTCTTTGGCTTCCAGCGCTTTCGCCTTCGCCGCTTCCGCCTTGGCCTGCGCTTCTGCTACGGAAAGATTCTTTTTCTCCGTTTCCGGGTGATAGTCCACATGAGTACCGGAAACCGGGTCATAGACTTTGCCGGCATATTTTTTCGTGGCGCCGATGAGCGTACGCCCGTCAGGCAACACATCAATACGGGGATAGAGCGGCTCGCCCTTGACGATCTTCGTCCCATCCGGCAGAGCGCCCCAGACCAGATCGCTGAGCAGATTCTGCTCTTTAAGCGGTAGTCCCAGCTGTTCCATGATCCTGGGAGTCGTACCGGGAATATAGGGTTCCGTCATAACCGCCACAAAACGCAATACCTCAGCCAGGTTGTAAAGTACCAGATGCAGACGTTCGTCCTGCTCCGGCTCCTTCGCCAGTTTCCAGGGAGCCGTATCATCGATATATTTATTCGCCCGGGCAATCAGGGCCCAAACCGATTTAATCGCTTCATTGATCTCCATGGCATCCATGTGCCCGGTGTATGCCGCTACCGTTTCTTCGGCCAACTGTTTCAGTTCCAGGTCCACGGGCTGCGCCGCAGCCGGATAATTTTTCAGTACGCCGCCATGATATTTTTCAACCATGCTGACAGTACGATACAATAAATTCCCCAGGTCATTGGCCAAATCGGCATTTGTGCGGTTAATCAGCGCGTCCCGGCTAAAATTGCCATCGCTGCCCAATGTAATTTCCCGCAGCAGGAAATAACGGATCGGGTCGGCGCCGAATTCATCGATCAGTCCGTTGGGATCGACTACATTGCCGATGGATTTGCTCATCTTGGTGCCGTCTACTACCAGCCAGCCGTGTCCGTACACTTTTTCAGGGATCGCTTGGCCCATGGCCATCAGCATGATTGGCCAGATAATGGAGTGGAAGCGGACGATTTCCTTGCCTACCAGATGTACATCCGCCGGCCAGAACTTATGGAATTTTTCTGCGTCGGATTTGAAGCCGGCCGCAGTCATATAGTTCAACAGCGCATCAAACCACACATACACCACATGCTTCGGATCAAACGGGGCCTTAATGCCCCAGTCAAAGGAAGTACGGGTCACACACAGGTCTTCCAGTCCCTGTTTGATGAAATTGATCATTTCATTGCGGCGGGCGACGGGCTGGATAAAATCCGGATGTTCATCAATATATTGCAGTAACCGGTCCGCATATTTGCTCATTTTGAAGAAATAGCTTTCTTCCGCCATTTTTTCCACCGGACGGCCGCAATCCGGGCATTTCCCGTCCACCAGTTGATGTTCTGTCCAGAAAGATTCACAGGGTACGCAATACCAGCCTTCGTAGTTTTTCTTATAGATATCCCCTTTTTCGTAAATCTCCTGCATCACCGCCTGCACTACCTTTTCATGGCGTTTCTGGGTCGTGCGGAGGAAATCATCGTTGCTGATTTCCAGCCTCTTCCACAGGCTTTGGAACGTCGCTACGATCTTATCTACATATTCGATCGGGGTAATGCCCAATTCTTCCGCTTTGCGCTGGATCTTCTGGCCGTGTTCATCGCTGCCGGTCAGGAAAAATACCTCTTCCCCCCTGGCACGGTGAAAACGGGCAATAGTATCCGCTACGGTCGTGCAATACGCATGCCCGATGTGCAGCTTTTCACTGGGATAATAAATGGGTGTGGTAATAAAAAACGGTTTCTTTTCCATGACCCTGTCCTTCTTTCTCTTAACAAAATGGCACTTCTGTCTTCAAATACGTCTCTGCCAACTTACAACAGTATTTTTCATTTTTTTATTTTACCGCAAATCGGCTTTCTCCTCAAGTCGCAGCAGTTGATTATATAGATCCCTGCGGGGAATTTTTTTCTGTTTGGCAATACGGCTCAGGGCCTCTTTTTTCGGCAGGCCTTCCGCAATCAGCGCCTGTACTGCCGCCAGCGGGTCTTCCGCCGCCTCTTCTTCCGCCTGCCCTGTTTCTTTTTTCCCCTGCTCAATCACCAGGACGAACTCCCCCCGGGGAGGATATTCTTTTAAATAGGCCAATGCTTCCGAGACCGTACCCCGCCAAAACTCCTCGTGCAGTTTGGTCAACTCCCGCCCAAACGCCATCCGGCGGTCCCCCCAGGCGGCCAGAATTTCCGTCAGCACGGTTTGAATGCGATGGGGCGCTTCATACAGCACCACCGTAGCCGGGATATTTTTCCAGGCCGCCAGTTGTTCACTGCGGTTGCGCTTACTTTTAGGTAAAAATGCCCCGAAAAAGAACGGCGTGGAAGGAAGGCCCGAGGCAACTAAAGCGGTAAGACAAGCATTCGCTCCCGGTAGGGGCACTACCGTAACTCCATGTGCGATAGCCAGGACCGCCATAGCCTCGCCCGGATCAGAAATACCGGGAAAACCGGCATCCGTTACCAACGCAATATTTTCTCCTGCCAGCAGTCTCTCCAATAAAACAGGGCCTTGTTTCGCTTTATTATTCTCATCATAATGAATCAGCTTCCCTTTGATGGAAAAATGATTCAGCAACTGCAGCGTCCTGCGGGTATCTTCCGCGGCGATGCAGTCCGCCTCTTTCAGCGTCTGCAGCGCGCGGGGCGTCATATCTGCCAGATTCCCGATGGGCGTCGCTACCAAATACAGCTTGCCGGGCATTCTTTTTCCTCCCTGTAGCTTTCCTGCTGCTCCGAGCGTCTCTTACACACCGACAGCATCTTGTTCCCGTCTCCTGCCGCCGGGCTTTGACAACGCATTTTCTTACACCATTTCCGGCCCCGTATTCGGCTCCGGAGCTAACGGGCGGGTGGCCTGCGTTGTTAAGGTTCCGGCCGCAGTATACATGATCAACGGAGGCAATACTTCCAACCCGTACTTCCCGTTCTTCGTCATTTCCAGCAGAAAGATCCAGGCCGGTTTATCTACAGAGGCATGGACCCATTGCAGTCGTTTCGGCTGCAGATGATATTTCGCAGCCAGTTCCACGGCTTCCATAAAGCGTTCCGGCAACTGCACCAGAGCAAAGCGGCCCCGGCTGCGCAGCGCGTAGGCCGCCGCCGCAAAAAAATCTTCCAGCACGGCGGTTTTTTCGTGGCAGGCTGCAGTCCCCACAGACCGTTCTCTGCCGCTGTTACGGTAGGGCGGATTCGCCGCCACCAAATCAAAACTTTCTGTCGGACAGAAGTTCTTTATCTCTTTAATATCCCAGGTCAAAGCCTGTACCTGAGACAGACCATTCGCTTCGGCGCTGCGGTTCATCAATTTCGTCATGCGGGGGTTGAGATCCAGCCCCGTAACTTTAGCGGCGCCGCGGGCTGCCAGACACAGACTGACCGCACCGGTACCGCAGCCCAGTTCCAAAACGGAAGCTTTCCCCGCCAGATGCGCAAAACGCGCTAAAAATATAGAGTCTGTAGTAAACGTGAATTCTTCAGGGTCCTGGTAAATTTTATAACCACAACCCGGTAAATAATCTTCCCGCATCGTACCCATAGGCGCTCTTATTCATCCCCGGCCTGAGACGCATCCACCAACTCATCCCATTCCAGCGTCACGATATTATCCTGCGAAAGCTGCACCGTCGCCGTATGCTTCGCTTTATTCACCGTTGTGACCTTGCCTTTGCCTAACGGCGTTGCCACCATCGTCCCCACCTGGGGCATATCGGGCTGCTCCCGACGGCGGTTTCTGCCATTGCCTTTTTCTTTTTCATACAGATAATTTTCAAATTTGAGACAGCACATCAGGCGGCCGCAGCTGCCGGAAATCTTGGTGGGATTCAGCGACAGATTTTGGTTTTTGGCCATGCGGATGGATACCGGTTCAAAGTCGCCCAACCAGGAAGCGCAGCACAAAGGTCGACCGCAACAGCCGATGCCGCCGATCATACGCGCCTCATCCCGTACGCCGATCTGGCGCAGCTCGATCCGGGTACGGAAAACAGAGGCCAGATCTTTGACCAGTTCTCTGAAATCAATGCGCCCGTCTGCTGTAAAATAGAAAATAATTTTATTGACATCAAAGGTAAATTCCACATCCACCAGACTCATATCCAATCCATGACGCTTGATCCGCCGCTGACAGATATTAAACGCTTCTTTTTCCCGGATCCCATTCTGCACCACCGTCGCTTCATCTTCCGCGGTCGCTTTGCGGATAATCGGCTTCAGCGGATTCCGGATCTGTTTTTCCGGTACTTCCCGGGTGGCGATTGATACCGTACCGAATTCCATGCCCCGGGCCGTTTCCACAATCACATGATCCCCCACCGCCAACTCAACGTCCAGCGGGTCAAAATAATAGATCTTACAAGTTTTTTTAAAATGAATGCCTACGATTTTTGGCATTATATCCTCCCCCACAATATCCATTTATGGTAAATGTAATATCATCCAAAATACTTTTTGTGTTGGCTCTGCGCGCCGCGGCCGCGGCGGCTTCCTGCGCAAATGCGACCGACCGCTGCAGTCCTTCCGGCTCCCATCGTCCGGCAATCGCCGCCAGACGGTCTGCCATATCCCTGTTAAAAAGATGCTGCCGCAGCCCTGTCCGGATAAAAAGCAGATCCCGCAGCAAGGCGGTCAGCATACTTAAAAAATACTGTAAACTTTCGTTGCTGTCAGTAACGGGAATCACATCCGCAAAATATTCTTCCCCTGTCAGGTAAGTCATCGGCGCCGGCAACGGCAGCGCTTCCATAAATTCCAGCGCTCGATTGCGTAAATTTACCACGCCGGCTTCTTTAAAGCGCAGTCCGCGGCCCGGCGAACCGTCCGCCAGAGCTGCCAGCAATTCCGCTTCCGCCGCAGAGCACCCCTTCGCCGCCAACACCTGTCGCGCTTCAGCTTCTGTCAAAGGCGTAAACCGCACCTGAATCACACGGGATAAAATAGTCGGCAACAGCTGGCTGACAGAGGTTACGATCAAAATAAAAAACCAGTTTTCCGGCGGTTCTTCCAGCAACTTTAAAAGAGAATTGGCCGACTCCGCATTCATGGTATCCGCTTCATTGATAAGACAGATCTTATGGGCGGAAAGCGTCGGTCCAAATGCGGCCTGACTCAACAACCCGCGGATCTGGCTGACGGAAATGATTTTCAGCTTCTTCTTTTCCTGGGCTTCGTCCGTAGCCGGATCTAAATACAAATAATCAGGATGAGCCAGATTCCCGGCGGTAAAATTTAACAGGCGGCAGGATTCACATCGGTCACAGGGACGTTTTTGCTCCGCCGGTCCCTGACATAAAAAAGCCCGGGCAAATTCTTTTGCCAAAAGGCATTTGCCGATCCCCTCCGGACCGTAAAACAACAGGGCATGCGGGCGTTCTTCCCGCAACAGGAAGCGCGCCAGAAATTCTTTATTCTGTTGATGCCCCGCAATCTGTTCAAACATAGCTCACCTGTACTAACCTGTAACGATACTTCTTAACCCTGTTTCTTAACTACACTTCTAAACTGTATTACTAAATTGTATTGCTAATGATACTTCCTGTGCTTTACAAACCCCGGCCGATACCCGCTTCCTTCAACAGGCAACGAATCTCTGCCTGAACCTGTTCCGGCGCCTGCAGGGCATCGACTTTTCTGATCCGCTCCGGTTCTTTTTCTGCCAAAAAGAGAAAGCCTTCCCGGAGTTTTTTCTGAAAAGAAAGTCCTTCCTGTTCAAACCGGTCGGTAACGCCGCGTTCCCTGCGGCGCTCTTCCAACAAGGCCGGGTCGGCGTCCAACAACAACGTGAGAGCAGGCATAAGTTCCTCTGACGCAAATTCATTCAACTCTTTAATCCGACGCAAATCCAGTCCCCGCACGATCCCCTGGTAGACCAGCGTAGAATCCACAAAGCGGTCGCATAACACGATCCTGCCGGCAGCCAGGGCCGGTTTGATCACTTCCGCCACATGCTGCGCCCGCGCCGCCAGATATAATAAAAGTTCCGTCCGAGGCTGCAAAGGAACGTCTGCATCCAACACTAAATTGCGGATTTTTTCCGCAGTAGCCGTACCACCGGGTTCCCGGGTCACCAGAACCTCATAACCCTGTTCTTTCAACCAGGCTGCGGTAGTTTGAATCTGAGTGGATTTTCCGCTGCCATCCACACCTTCCAAAGAAATAAACCATCCCTGCTTCATTCCACACCTCTGTTTGTCTGTACCGTATCTCTTGTGCAATTCCTTACGCCAGGACTCTGACCGTTTGCAGCATTGCGTCAGCCGCACCGCTGATGGTGAGGCCCTGTTCTTTTCCTCGGGCAAATTTTTCAATCAGACTCTTTGTAAAACGCTCTCCGGGCAGGATCAGAGGGATTCCCGGCGGATAAAAACTGATACTTTCCGCGCTAACCTCCCCTTCCGCCTGTGCCAACGGAACCATTTTCTTTTTGCTATAAAACACCCTGCGCAGCGGCACCGCCGCCTGAGCCAAAATTTCATCAGTTACAACGACAGCCGGTGCCGCGACATTGTCCGCTGCGCCTTGCTGCATCCTGTTCATCGACAGGTCTGCCGGCTCCCCTAACTTCCGGAAAACGTCGCCGATACGCCGCACGACTTGAGGCCACCGGACCGCATCCCAATCCGCATACGTTACAAGAAACAACACATATTGCGGATCCACCAGTTCTACGGCAAGCTTTGCCCGGCGCAACAGTTCGCCGGCCTGAATGCCACTGATACCCAAGCCCTTTACATTGACCGCCACCTTGCCGGGATCCAACGCAACTACGCCGGCTTTTCCCGTCACATCAGACGGACATATCACCTGTAAACCGGGAATTTTTGCCAGTTCCTGCCGCAGCAGACTTGCCGCCCGCAGCACATCCTCCAGCAAGGCGGAGCTTTGTGCTGCCAGCTGCGCCCGCGCTGCGTCCAGTGATCCCAACAGCAAATAATTCGGGCTGGTCGTAGACAAAAGACTCATCGCATCCGCAGCCCGTTGTACCCGTGCTCGATCACCCCGGACATGAAGCCAGGAACATTGAGTCATCGCCCCCAGAATTTTATGGGTGCTCTGAGCCGCGAAGTCGGCGCCGCAAACCAACGCCGAAGGTGGAAACGCCTCATGAAAACCCAGATGCGGACCATGCGCTTCGTCCACTAAAAGCAGCGCGTTATGCTTGTGCGTCACTGCCGCGATCCCTTTGATATCTGCCGCCATGCCGAAATAATTCGGCGATGTCAGCAACACGGCTTTTAAATCCGGATATTCTCGAAATGCCGCTTCTACCTGCTGTACCGTCACCTGACCCTGCAGCGAAAGCGACGACAGTCTGAGGGGCTGCAGATAAACCGGAACTGCATCCGCCAGCAGCAGACCGCCGATCACACTGCGATGCGAATTACGCGGAACCAAAACCTTAGCGCCCGGTTCAAGCGCTGCCAGTAGCATCCCGTGCAGCGCGCCGGTAGTGCCATTTACCGCAAAAAAACAGGCGTCACTGCCATACAAAGCAGCAGCGGCCTCTTGCGCCTCTTTTATACATCCGGTGGGTTCATGGATATCATCCAACTCATGCATAAGCGAAACATCCAGCGCCAGCGCTTTTTCACCCAGCAGGGAGCGCAGCGGTTCCTGCATCCCCCGCCCGCCTTTATGCCCCGGCGTATGCAGAGGGTAGACATCTTCCTCCAAATAGCGCTGCATCGCTTCTACCAACGGCTGTTTCAAGATAACCTCCAAGTACCAACACTGTTCCAGTTTATTTTTATATTTTAGCATACTTAAGGCAAATAAGACAATATAACAATATAAAGGAAGAAAAGGGAACGGTTTCATCGGAGCCGCAAGACAAAAAGAAAGAACCGACAACCGCGGTATCAAACCGTTGTTGCCGATTCTATGCGACACAATTTTAACGAAAAAATGTGGGAAATTCTGGTGGAGATGAAGAGGATCGAACTCTCGACCTTACGGATGCGAACCGTACGCTCTCCCAGCTGAGCTACATCCCCATAAATTGTACGTTACTATCTTACGCCAAATTGCCGTAAAATGCAAGCTTATTTTACGATTGTTCCGGTAAATCACCGAAACAGGACTAAATACAGGAGTACTAAAATCAGCGGCTGGTGCAGTAAATAAAATATTAAAGAGTTTTTTCCTAAAAACGCCAGGCTCCGATTTCCCCTGTTGAACAGGCAAGAAAACTTTCCCGCCGGGAAAATGCCAGAGAGAGAGAACCGCCAATCTGCTCGATTTGCCCACAGGAAACCGCCTCTTCCCTGTACAGATCTGGTTGCTCTTTATCGGTCGATTTTCTCCGGTTATGCTTTTGTTTCTGTCCCATACAGTAGCCACTGAGTAAAATAAAAGCTTTCTTTCTCTCCTGAGTATAAAAGCAAAAAGTAAAAAACGCAATGTATTTTACCGGACGACCCTTTGTCCGGTTTATTGCTTTTAGAAGCATCCACACCAGGAACTCTGACAGTCTGTCGAAAACATGCTATAATAAATTATAATATTATGGTTATGGGTTGCTGTTGCCGGGGCTTTTATTGTCCGGCTCAAAAATAACGCTTCTGCAGTTAATATTCAACTTGATTCTGCCATCAACATTAATAAAATATTTTAAAAAGACAGGTGATTTTTTATGGCAACGTACAAGTATTTTACCCCTACCAAAGTAATTTTCGGCAAAGCTGCGGAAATGCAGGTGGGTATCCTTCTCAAAGAGCAGGGAGCAAAAAAAATCCTTTTGCATTATGGCAGCGGCAGCGTCATTCGCAGCGGCTTATTGGATCGGGTCAAAGCCACACTGGCAGAGGAACAGATCGCCTATGTTGAGTTAGGCGGCGTTGTCCCCAATCCCCGTTTGTCCTTGATCCGGAAAGGCATCGAACTGGTAAAGACAGAGCAGATCGACTTCATTTTAGCCGTAGGCGGCGGCAGTGTGGTAGACTCGGCCAAAGCCATCGGTTACGGCGCAGCCAACGAAGGAGATGTTTGGGATTTTTATGAGCATACCCGCCAACCGGCAGCCTGCATGCCTCTGGGGGTAATTTTGACCTTGGCGGCCACGGGCAGCGATATGAGCGATTCATCGGTCATCACCAACGAAGACGGTTGGAAAAAACGCGGCTGCAACAGCGACCTTTGCCGAGCTCGGTTTGCCATCCTCAATCCGGAACTGACACTGACAGTCTCCCCTTATCAGACGGCCTGCGGCTGTACAGATATCCTGATGCACACGCTGGAACGTTATTTTACCGCCGTACCCACTCTCGATTTGACGGATCGTATCGCCGAAGGTCTGTTAAGAACGGTAATGGAAAACGCGAAGATATTAGAAAAAGATCCGCAAAACTACAACGCGCGGGCTGAGATACTGTGGGCAAACAGCCTTTCCCATAACGGACTGACAGGCTTTGGCAGTGATGGAGGCGACTGGGTCTGCCATCCCATGGAACACGAGATGAGCGGTTTATGGGATGTAGCACACGGCGCCGGACTGGCTGCTATTTGGGGCAGTTGGGCCCGTTATACCTATAAACAGAACCTGACTCGTTTCTGCAAACTGGCCGTGCATGTATTGGGCGTCAGCGAAAACGGAACGGACGAGGAAATCGCCCTGCAAGGCATTGAAGCAATGGAAGCATTTTTCCATTCCATTCATATGCCGACCTCTTTCCGTGAATTAGGGGTCAATGCCGGCGATCAGGATCTGGACACCTTGGCCCGCAAATATGCCGCCGCGGTAGGCGGCAGCCGCGGCTCCGCCGTTAAAATCGGTGAAAAAGAAGCCCGGGAAATTTATACCATGGCCCGAGCACGCTAAAAAGAAACTAAAAAAGCGCATTGGACGACCTATACCGAAGATCATGGCCAGGGCGCGCTAAAAAGAAACGGACTGCAAAGAACCAGCGTAAGGTTTGTTTGCAGTCCGTTTTTATATTTTATTTTCGACCGTTTATTTATACGTCCATCATTCTTTGATTAACGCGTCTTTCCGCAGTTATTTTGCCATCATCCGGGCAATCTGGCGGGCTAAGGCAGCCGGATCTTCCGGAATCATGCCGTCCAACAACAACGCCTGATCAAACAACAAGTTGCAGAAGTCTTTAAAAGATTCGCTGTCTTTGCCTTCTTTATAGGCTGCCTGCAGCTTTTCAAAAAGAATGTGTTTAGGATTCAGCTCCAAAATACGCTGCGCTTTAAACATAGGCGCATTAGCCATAGCAAAAGCCTGTTCCATGGCAAAACTGGGACCTGCTTCCCCTGCCACGAGGCAGACAGCGCTGTCTTTCAGCCGGCTGGTCAATTTTACCTCATGGACTTTTTCGCCCAGCACTTCTTTAATGTCTTTCAGCAGCGTTTCATTGTCCTTCGCCAGGCTTTCTGTTTCTTTTTTGCCCGTCTCACTCTCCACATCTCCCAAATCCAAATCCCCGCGGCTCAAAGAACGGAACGGTTTTTTCCCATATTCCTGCAGCGCTTCCAGGCAGAACTCGTCTACCGGATCCACCAGGAACAGGATCTCAAAGCCTTTGTCCCGCACAGCCTCCATCTGAGGCAGGTTTTCGATGGCTTCTTTATCCTTGCCGGTAGCAAAGTAAATCGCTTTTTGATTTTCCGGCATTCGCTCCGTATATTCTTTCAGCGTACAAAGTTTTCCTTCTTTACTGGTCATGAACAGCAACAATTCGGACAGCTGTTCTTTTTTATTGTCCGGATCATAAATAGAATTGTATACGCCGGCTTTTAACGAACGTCCGTATTCCTGCCAGAATTTTTCATATTTCTCCCGGTCCTTAGCCAGCATTTCCCCTAACTGTTTCAAAACGTTCTTTTCCAGATTTTTGCCAATCACTTTGATCGTCCGATTTTGCTGGAGCAATTCACGGGAAATATTCAGCGAGAGATCCGGCGAATCCACCAGGCCTTTTACAAAGCGTAAATAATCCGGCAACAGATCTTTGCACTTGTCCATGATGAAAACAGAGCGGGAAAACAGCTGCAGCCCCGGTTCATATTCCTGGAAATACAGATTGGCGGGCGCCTTGCCCGGAATATATAACAAAGCAGTATATTCTACCGTACCTTCCGCCCGGGTATGATACGTTAACAGGGGATCCTCCCATTCATGGAACTGATGCTTGAAGAACTCATTATATTCTTCCGGTTTGATCGAACTTTTATTGCGTTTCCATAACGGAGTTTGTGAATTTAAAGTCTTATCTTCTGTCTTTTTAACCGTAGGTAATTTTTCGTCGATATCCCCTTTTTCATCTCGCCCCGGTTCCTCCGTCGTCTCTTCCATTTTAATAGGGTAACGGATGTAATCCGAATATTTTTTTACCAGACTTTCTAAGGTCCAGTAAGAGGTCATGTCATGCTCCGCCCCTTCCCCGGCAAAAGCCTCGCTAAGCTGCAGGGTAATCGAGGTACCGTGTTTGTCTGCTGCACAGGGCTCGATGGTATAAGTCCCGTCCGCTGCCGATTCCCACTTCCAGCCTTCTTTTTCACCGGCCTTACGGGTCACCAGCGTTACCTTATCCGCTACCATAAAAGCGGAATAAAAGCCGACACCGAACTGTCCGATCAGGTCCTTATCCATTGTATCTTTCGAGGCGCCGTCCTTAGCAGCTCCATCTCCGGCGGCCTCTTTGGCCTCTTTCGCCAGCTTATTCGCTTCGGCCAACCTGGTCAAAAATTCTCTGGTCCCGGATTGGGCGATAGTGCCGATATTTTTGATGATTTCCTCTTTGTTCATACCTATGCCCGTATCTGTAATGGTCAGGGTATGTTTTTCCGCGTCCGGGGTCAGACGGATTTCAAATTTTTCTTCGCCTTCCAACAATTCCGCATTGGTCAGAGACGCAAAGCGCAATTTATCCATAGCATCGCTGGCATTGGAAATCAGCTCCCGCAAAAAAATCTCATGATTGGTATAGATGGAATGAATCATCAGATTTAATAACTGCTGCGTTTCCGCTTGAAACTCAAATTTTTCTTTTTCCACAGTAACAGCTCCTTTGGTTTGATAATAGATTGCTATGAGAAAAGGGGCAAAGGCTGCAGCGGTACGACTTATCCTTATGCCTCTTTCTTTTTTCCTTCCTGGCACTCGACAAGAAAGAGTGCCAACCACTTTTATATAATACCACGATTGTCGTTTAAAGTCAAAAGGTCAATAAATAAGAGTCCCCTCTTTACCTGAACCGGTAAAAAGGGGATTTTATCTTGTTGTTTTGGTCAAGAAAGCAACACCTGACCGAAAAATGGCGTCTTCACCAAAGAGTCTGATTTTTAAGGGACAGAGCAAAATCAAATGTCGCTTTCGCAATATTGTTTTTTAGAACAAGGCTGTGCTCTTACAGGTCATAAAGAAAGGTGAAATTCTTTTCCACATCCGGATGCAAACTGCCGCCTACCATGCACATCTCATGGGCCATTTTTTCCAGCATGGGACGCATTTCCACAGCAATGGCCTGCGGCAGATGGAAGATCACGTTAATTTTACGAATTCGGATGATTTCCGGCTCCGGTTCCTGACTTACTTCTGCGTATGCGCCTTCAAAAGGCTGCTGCATTTTAGCGGCGCCCAAAGCCATGCTGGTCATGGCGCAGGCAGCCAAAGACGCAGTCATCATCCCAACGGGAGAAAATTTTTCTTCCAGACCGCCATACATTTTAGCGCCATCGGTGACGATGACTTGCTGCCCTTGTGTATCCGTAATTTCCATTCTGAGGTTACCTTTTGATTTTACAATAGCCATTTTTAACCTCCTTTTTACCGGTCTACCTATCGTTTACTTTTTAATTCTCTTTAATCCATGCCATGTCTGGCCAGATGTCCTATTTATTTCTACTATATTTTTGTTGGCGCGGATAAACCGGTTCCTTATTTTTTACTTGCCGGCACGGGGATTACTTCGCAGCCCATGTATTTACGCAATACTTCCGGGACAACTACGCTGCCGTCAGCCTGCTGATAGTTTTCCAGAATTGCGGCTACCGTACGGCCTACCGCCAGACCCGAACCATTCAATGTATGGACGAATTCCGGTTTGGACTTGGCATCCCGGCGGAACCGGATATTGGCGCGACGGGCCTGGAAGTCCAGGAAGTTGGAGCAGGAAGAAATTTCCCGGTAACAATTGGCCTGCGGCAGCCATACTTCCAGATCATAGGTCGTAGCGCTGGAGAAGCCGATATCCCCGGTGCAGAGCCGTACTACATGATGGGGCAACTCCAAAAGCTGCAGCGCTTCTTCTGCATCATGGGTCAGGCGGTCCAACTCTTCCCAACTCTGTTCCGGACGGGTAAATTTCACTAACTCTACTTTATTAAACTGATGCTGACGAATCAATCCCCGCGTATCCTTACCGGCGCTGCCGGCTTCGGCGCGGAAACAAGCGCTGTACGCACAATAGCGCAAGGGCAGTTCTTCGCCATTCAAAATTTCATCCCGATGCAGATTGGTAATGGGGACTTCCGCAGTGGGAATCAGATACATATCCATCCCTTCCAGCTTGAACATATCCTCCGCAAATTTAGGCAATTGTCCCGTGCCCAGCATACTGTCCTGATTCACAATAAACGGCGGGAAGAACTCAGTATAACCGTGTTTTGTCGTATGCAGATCCAGATAGAAATTAATCACGCTGCGTTCCAGACGGGAGCCAAGACCTTTATAGACAGTAAAACGAGCGCCGGAGATTTTATGACCACGTTCAAAATCTAAAATATCCAATTTTTCTCCGATATCCCAGTGAGACAAGGGCGTAAAATCAAATTTTCTGGGTTCGCCCCATTTACGCACTTCCGGATTATCCGCATCACTTTTCCCTAACGGAACGTCATCCGCCGGAATATTAGGGATCGTCAGGAGGATCTCACGCAGGCGTTCACCGATTACCCGCAGCCGATTATCATCTTCGGTAATCTTATCGCCGATCACCCGTACTTCAGCCATTTTTTCTTCCGCGTTTTCCCCGGCTTTTTTCAATTTGCCGATTTCTTTAGAAGCGGTGTTGCGCTCATTTTTCAGCGCTTCCACCTGCTGCGTCAATTCACGGCGTTCTTTTTCCAGCGCCAGAAATTCATCCAGATTCAGTTCGCCATTGCGCTTATGAACCGCTTCAATGACTTTTTCCGGATTTTCTCGTACAAATTTCATGTCTAACATAATGTCCGCCCCCTGCCTTTTCTTTCTGTAATTTATCTTAATTATGTTGTAAGTGATTGTTATATGTGGTTTTACACCGTGTTTCTTTATTGTATCTCACATCGCAAATCCGCGTCAAGTCAAAACGGGCAGCAAAAAGCCCCGTCGCTTTCGGCAACGGGGCTTTAGTTGACTGATTAATCAGCGGTAAACGGCAGTAACGCAACGTTACGGGCACGTTTGATCGCAATGGTCAGTTCGCGCTGATGTTTAGCGCAGCAACCGGAAATACGACGGGGTAAAATTTTACCGCGTTCGGTTACAAATTTATGCAGCTTAGCAATATCCTTATAATCAATGCTTTCCGCTTTATCTGCGCAGAAGCTGCAAACTTTTCTTCTGGGCCTTCTGCCTCTTTGTACTTTCATTCGCTTAATCCTCCCTGTTGTTTAGAACGGAACTTCTTCATCAAAGGGAACATCGTTGCCCAGACCGCCCATGGCGGAACTTCCGGCAGAAGAGTCTGGATGCGCGCCGCCGGTCGTCTCGGCATTGGCCGGATAAGCTCCCCGGTTGGCGCTGTCAGATTTACGTTCAATAAATTCAACATTCGATGCAATGACTTCGGTAATCCAATGGCGTTGACCATCTTTACCGTCAAAAGTACGAACCTGAATACGTCCTTCTACCAACAAACGGTTCCCTTTAGCTAAACTGTTTCCGCATAATTCTGCAGCTTTTCCCCATACTACCACAGGAATAAAGTCTGCTTCACGCTGGCCTTGTGCATTCATAAAAGGTCTGTCAACTGCAAGGGTGAAAGAACAAACCACCTTCTGCGAAGGCGTATAACGAACTTCCGGATCCCTTGTAAGCCGACCCAACAAAATAACTCTGTTCATAAGTTACCCTCCTGGATTAGTCTTCCTTTCTGATAATCATATGGCGCAGCACTTCATCGGTAATTTTCATTACACGATCAAGTTCTTTTACAGCAGCAGGTTCAGCCTTGAAATTAACAAGTACATAGTACCCTTCGGGCATATCCTGGATCAAATAAGCCAGTTTTCTTTTGCCCCAACGATCAGTCTTTTCTACAGTAGCACCATTGTCAGCCAGCAGTTTATCGAATTTAGCAACCACTGCATCGATTGCTTCGTCCTCTGCCACCTTAATGATGTACATGACTTCGTATGCTCTCACGAAATCACCTCCTCCTCTGGACTTTCGGTTCTCCCGTCAGGAGAACAGAAGAAGTAAAATATGCTTATCACAAGCTACATTATAGTATCACTCGCTTGCCGCTTTGTCAAGGTAGGGACCCTGGATCTGACTAAACACTTCGCCGATATTTTCGTTGATCACCAGGTCGGCTCTGCTGTCATAGGATGTGTTTGACTTATTTACCAGCACCAGCTTATGGCCCTGATAATACCGCAGAAGACCCGCCGCCGGGTACACCACTAACGAAGTCCCCCCGATAATCAGCATATCCGCCCGGCTGATGTAATTGACGGCCGCTTCCATCACATCCATATCCAGATTTTCTTCATACAATACCACATCCGGCTTTACCCTGCCGCCACAGGCATCGCAATGGGGCACCCCGTCCGCTTCCAACACATACTTCACCGGAAAAGATTTGCCGCAGCTTTCGCAATAGTTGCGCAGTACGCTGCCATGAAGCTCCAACACGTTTTTGCTGCCGGCAGCCTGATGCAGTCCGTCAATATTTTGTGTAATAACAGCCTTCAGTTTGCCGGCTTTTTCCAGTTGAGCCAGCTTCTTATGCGCTGCGTTCGGCTGTGCATTCATAAACAGCATGCGTTTCTTATAAAAGTCGAAAAACTCTTCCGGACATTCTTCATAAAACGTATGACTGACGATCATTTCCGGAGGATATTTGTAGGTCTGGCTATAAAGCCCCCCCGTACTGCGGAAATCCGGGATGCCGCTTTCCGTAGAAACACCGGCGCCTCCGAAAAACACGATATTATCCGACTGTAAAACCATTTCGTTCAGTTTAGCGATTTTTGCATCCACATGAATACACCCCCCTTGTTATCTTATTATAACATAGAAATACTTTTCTCATCGCAAGGGGAAGGCGCCGTTTTTCCAACGACCGGTTAAACCGCCGACAGAAACCGGCCTACTAATTTAGCGGCGCGGGCTTCATAAATCTCCCGATTTTTTTCCAGCGTTGTTTTCAACGCGTCCGCCAGGCCCTTTTTCTCTTCGCCGCCGGCAATTTTCCCATAGGCCTGTGCGAAATTCCGCCCGACCTCTGTTCCGGCAATTAAGAGAACTTCCTCTGCTGCCGGCAACCCTGCCCGCTCTGCCGCCTGCCGATATAATTCCGGCTCTGTGGCAGCCAGTGTCTGCAGCGCCGCTAACCATAAAAGCGAAGTCAGTTTAAAGTGGACCCGATTGCCGAAAATTTTGGCGGTCTCTCCCGGTTCGGCAAAGTAAAGATCCGCGTCGGCAAAACTCAGCCGGTAATCAAACGCTTTGGCAATCGCCGCATGAACAGCAATCTCTTCCTGCCAGCCTTCTTTTACCATTGCCGCAGAAACGCAGAGGGTATCAAATTTCACCGCCGCCCGTTTTAATTCATTCACCAGAAAATAATGCTCCTGCGGCGTCAGTACTTTAGCAACGGCAGAAAGATCCACTTCGAAATCCAGATCCCAGGGCGTGTTATCCAGATAATCCTTGTACATTTTCTGCAGGAACATAATAGCCTGACCGAACTCCAATACCATCCGATGCAGGGCTTTTTCTTCAAAACGCAGCTTTTCTGCTCCCAGTTGGAACTCGGCATCCAGATAGGATTTGTCGATTGCTTCTTTAAAATCCCGATCCAGTTCGCCAAATTGCTTTTCAACTTCCTCGTCCGTTAACTTCTCGATGGAACGATCTATTTTTCCGCTGCAGTCGATCCCGATCCCGCTGTATCCATAAAGCAATGCTTTAACCACTTCTTCTTCCGTATGGAGACCGGCTGCGTTAGCCGCCCAGCCCTCCTTATAACCGGAAGAAAGCACGCTCCAGGTCGCCGTATCCATCACCTCTAAAAATGTTTTGTTCAGCGCTGCGCTGTTGACCGGGGAAAAATCCACCAGCACCGGTTTCACCTGTTTATGAGCAAATAAGTTCGGCACGGTGCCGGAGACCAGGCTCAGCCAATCCGACAGGCTCACACTCAGACCGCCCACACCACAGGATGTAGGCGATGCCCAGCCTACCAGACGGCGGATCAGGGCGGCATTATTGGAATTCAGAGGAAAAAAGCCCCATTTGATATTTTTGTAAGCGGGATCCGTCATGAACTCCGTCCCTCGCCATAAGTCCCCCACGCCGGATTTTTCATTGCATACAACGGCTAATTGGCTGGCAGTCCCCTGTCTTACCAGGCCTGCATAACCGTCCGGTATCACAGAAAAAGACGCCGTAACCAGATTGCCTCCTTTATTCATCAGTATTTCCGCTGTTTCTCGCTTAATTGCCATTCGTACATCCTCCAGTAATTGATAAATTGATCCGTTTCTGTTTACAGTTCCGTGTATCCTGTGTTAATTTCTCAGACAGATTTTCCCTGCCGGTTAATTTAGTATGGTAAAAATTATACCGTTATATTTTATCATATAAGGAAAAAAGAGCAAAGCCAAAAGATACGGGAGCAGAAATCTCTTTACCTGGTAAAATTCCTTCTTAAAAATAATCTTTCCTGTTATCTTGTCCATTTTGTATTGCCCACTGGAGAAGTTACACCAAATATTTGGTTTACGCCGTCTGTTGATAACTTGCATTTATACACACTATACACAGGGTTATCCACAGAAAACAGGTGTTCAAAAGGAAAAAATGGGCATAAATAAGCCATTTCTCCTTTTGTATCGAAGTTATTCACTTCCTTATGCACAGGTTGTGGATAACTTGCATTTATACACACTATACACAGGGTTATCCACAGAAAACAGGTGTTCAAAAGGAAAAAATGGGCATAAATAAGCCATTTCTCCTTTTGTATCGAAGTTATTCACTTCCTTATGCACAGGTTGTGGATAACTTATGTGCATAGGGAATATTTTATACACACCACAAGATGTAGTGATATTCCTAAAATAATCTGATAAAAATAGAGACATATTGATTATTTTTAATTTGTCAAGGTGATTTTTTGTAAACAATGCCAAATTTATTTTTCTTAACCGCTTGACATTTTTTACTTTATGTAAGAACCGCCTTATTTTGCCGCTTACTTTTCCATGAATTATCAGACAATATCATTTATCCTTAAAAATAAACGAACAAAAAATTTTTTTCTTTCCCTTGATCAGCACGGCGTATTTTCTCAATGAACAAAATTTTCAGGTTCAGGCACGTTTATATTTTGTTGTCAGTGTTGCAATTTGTTGCGCCAATGCTTCATTTAAATCCGCGTCACAAGCCTGCCAGATCCAATTCCCCCGGGTCGTGCCCGGGAGGTTCATACGACCGCCCGAAGACAGCAACAGAAAGTCCTGCAAGGGTACGATCACCGTATCAGACTGCCGGCTGTATAAATACGCAAGCAGCTTTTTAAGCGGCTGCAGCTCCGTATCGCAGTCGTCGCCGGGCGAAGCATCTATATCTGACAAAGCTGTTTCCTGATCGAGCATGACCAGGAGCTGTGCTTTTTCTTCTACCGTCAACTCCTCTTCCCACCAGCCCCGCAATGTATTATTGTCATGGGTTCCCGTATAGGCGATGCAGTGCGGTTCTGTAGAAAAGTCACAATTGCCCCCCGCGCGGTTTCGCCAGTGGAATTGCAGGATACGCATACCGGGCAGCGCTAATTCCTCCTTTAACCGAGAGACTTCCGGAGTAATCACGCCCAGGTCCTCAGCAATCAGCTTTATTTGATTGCCGGACTGTTTGAGGGCCTCAAACAAATTCTTCCCCGGCCCTTTTAACCAGCGCCCGGACACAGCATCTTCCGCCTGTCCCGGAATGGCCCAGCAAGCCTCAAATCCGCGAAAATGATCCAGGCGCAGCCAATCCACCCTGTCAGACAGGCAGCGCAAGCGTTCCACCCACCAACGGAAACCGTCTTGTTCCATACGTTCCCAGCGGTACAGAGGATTGCCCCAGACCTGGCCTTTCGCGCTGAAATAATCCGGCGGCACACCGGCCGCTTCCAGAGGATAGCCCTGTTCATCCAGGTAAAAATATTCTGGATGAGACCAGCAGTCCACGCTGTCCGCCGCAACAAAAATAGGCAGATCGCCAAAAACAGAAATGGTACGGGCATTGGCATATTCTTTGATCCGCAGCCAGTCTTTCTGAAATCTGTATTGCTCCCAGGCATAAAATTTAATGGGCTCGGCTAATTCCGCCGCATAAGCGGCCAGACTTTTTTTGTCCCGTTGCCGTAAAGGTTCCGGCCATTCCTGCCAGGGCTTGCCCCCAAACCGCTCTCGCAACGCCCGGTACAACACATAATCCGGCAGCCAGTATTGATTTTTCCGGCAAAATTCCGCAAAGGCCTCCCATTCGCCGGTTTTTTCTGCTTTAGAACCGTCATAACCGTCGATAAATCTTCCCCGACCTTCCCGGCACACCAAAAAAGGCACATTGTCTTTCAATGACCATGCGACCCCTGCCGTTTGTATAGCTTGGGGAAGTTCCTTTGCCGGCGTCGTGAATAAACCGTCATGTCCGGCAAAAGCGGAAAACGAATTATACGGCGAACCTGCCCCATCCGGCGGATTAAGAGGCAATATCTGCCAAATTTTTTGTTTGGCTGACGCCAGAAAATCAATAAACCGCTTTGCCTGTTTTACTTTTTCCGGTCCGTTCGGCCCCGGCAGAGATGTAGGATGCAAAAGGATACCGGCCTGTCTGGCAGGAAGCTTCCGGCTCCTCTCCGTGCACTGAAAAACTCGGTAGCCAAACGGTTCCAGAGTAAGAGAAAAACTGCCGTTGACCACAGGGATCGCTTCCCCCTGATCGACTGCGGGACTGAGCTGACACAGTTCCCCAAAGGCCAGATCTGCCGTGTCAACCGTCACCGTTTTTAAGGCATGACTTCGATTTAAGGCGATGAAAAAGGTCCCGTTTTCCGCCGGCTGCCCGAACACATCTCTCGCCCCCTCGATGGAACGGGCATACACGTAAACGTCCCCTGCCGCATAAACAGGGATCATGCGCCCCGTCCGCAAGGCGGCATTTTGCCGGCGCAGGCGAACAAACTCTCTGCACTTGGCATACAGGCGTTTATTTTCCCTGCCCCAGGGATAGGTACGCCGGTTTGCCGGATCTTTGCCGCCCTCTAACCCCACTTCGTCTCCATAATAAATTGACGGAGCTCCCGGCAGGGTCATTTGCCAGGCCCACAACAAAAGCAGGCGTTTTTCTCCGGCGGAAAAAATTTCTTTTTGCGGCAGATTTGCCCGAGCACCGGGCAACGGTACATTTACAGAAAGAACCTCCGGAGACTGTACTCCGGTCATCTCCCCGGTCATCGTCCCGGTCTCGATCTCTGCCTTTTCCGGCGCCCACTCCTTACTCGTCAGCGTCAGGATCCGCTCCACATCGTGACTGCCCAGGAGATTCATCATGCTGTACAGGTTTTCCCGGGGATAATTCTCCATCTGCTGTAAATAACGGTCGTTTGCCTGTGCCGCGTCTGAACGTCCCTGCACAAAATCCAACATAATTTTTCGGAGCACATAGTTCATGACCCCGTCTAATTTACCGCCGCATAAATACGCCCTCTGACGGCCATAACTGACTTTATTGGAAGCATCCTCCCACACTTCGCCCAACAAAACAGCCTCTTGATTTTCGACTTTCAGCTTTTTATAAAAAGCCTGCAAAAACACATCCGGCAATTCGTCCGCCACATCCAGACGCCAGCCGCTGATGCCCGCCTGAAGCCAATGGCACAGTACGCTGTCTTTACCTTCAATGATAAAATCTAAATAAGCCGGGTTTGTTTCCTCTACCTCGGGCAGACTTTTATCTCCCCACCAACTGTCATATTTCTCCGGATGTTCTTTAAAGCGATACCAGGAAATATAAGGCGACTTCTGAGACTGATATGCGCCTTTCCCCGGATAGCGCCCCCAGCGGTTAAAATACACACTGTCTGCACCCGTATGACTGAATACGCCGTCCAAAAGAATTCGGATTCCCTTCTGCTTTGCTTCCCGGCACAAACGTTTTAGTTCTTCTTCTGTCCCCAGAAACGGGTCAATCTTTTTATAATCTCCTGTATCGTAGCGGTGGTTGCTCCGGCTTTCAAAGACAGGATTCAGATAGAGGCAGGTAATACCCAGGTCCTGCAAATAATCCAGTTTTTCCCGTATGCCTGCCAGGGTGCCGCCAAAAAAATCATACTGCAGCACAGCGCCGGTTTCCGGATCTTTCACATAGTGCGGTTCGTCTTCCCAACAGCTGTGGAGCAGCGCATCTTTTTTCCCCGTAAATTGTGCAAGCGGAACCTGCCCCCGATTAAAACGATCGGGAAAAATCTGATAAATTACCGCGTCTTTCAGCCACTTTGGCGTAGCAGACGCCGCATCATACACGGTAATCTGAAAAGAAGGCGGCTCGTATTCATAAGTCTGCCCGACACCGCCTGATTGCGTTTCATTATTACCGTAATAAAAAATCGCTCCGTCCTCGCTCTGCAGCTGAAAATAGTACCAGACTAAGCAGCCTTTTTCCGGCAGGGAAAAGGTAACGCTGTATCTTTGTTTTGAAAATTTTTTTTCTTGCTCCGCATCAGTTTGTGTTTGCTCCGTATCGCAAATAAGCTCCATCGGCAATAAGGTGGCGCCGATATTCTCCTGCCATAAACGCAATCCGACCCCGGCGATCCGGCAGCCTGCCACGTCCAGCCGTAAAGTCAGACGACTGAGCGTGGGTGCCGCGCCAAAAGGCACACGATAAATCGTATTGCGGGAATCATGAAATAAGACAGGCCGTTCCATAAGCAATACGCCTCCCATTAAATAAAATAGAGAGCGAAAAATTCTGCCTGAACAGAAGTAATTTCGCTCTGAAGATTCATTCGCCCGATTTCTGCCTTGGTCCGGCCACGCATCGGTTGCCATGAAGGACTTTTTCATACAGCGATGCATAAGCTTTGGCTGCATTTTCCCAACTATTGTCGCTTCTCATCGCATTGAGCACCAATTTTTTCCAGATTGGCTTTTCCGCATAATAGCTTAGCCCCCGTTTCACCGTGAACAGCAATTCATGAGCATTAAAGTTAAAGAAACTCAGACCATTTCCTTCCTGGTTGGTAAATTTCTCAAAATCGGTGACCGAATCTTTCAGGCCGCCGGTTTCCCGAGCCACCGGAACCGTCCCGTAACGCATGGCGATCATCTGGCTCAAGCCACAGGCTTCATAACGGGAAGGCATGAGAAACAGATCCGAACCGGCGTACACCCGGTGGGCCAGCCCTTCATCAAATAAGATGTTGACGGAAACCCGATCCGAATTTCGCAAAGCCAGCGCCTGCAGTTCTTTTACATAACGGTCATCGCCGGTTCCTACCACAATCAGTTGAATGTCTTCCTGCAGCAGTTCATCCATGATGCGAAGGATCAGATCTAACCCTTTCGCTTCCACCAGCCGGGTAACCATGGCCAATATCGGGATCTCACGGTTTACAGGTAAATTTAACTCTTTTTGCAGCGCTTCTTTATTCTGCGGTTTCCGGGCAAATACACTTTTATCGGTAAAGTGAGTCTTGATAAAAGGATCGGTGTGAGGGTCATAAGCCTTTTGATCCACCCCATTCAAAATTCCGGTAATTTTTCCGGCGCACAGAGCCACATAATCCTGCAGCCCCTCACCAAAATAGGAATAGCGGATCTCCTCCGCATAGGTACGGCTCACCGTAGTGATATAGTCGGCATAGCACATACCCGCTTTCATAAAATTCACATCGCCGTCATTGGCAAGATTCCCATTATGCATCAGGCGCAGGGGCAGCCCCAACACATCTTCGACAATGTCCCGGCCGAAGACCCCCTGATATTTTAAATTATGAATGGTAAAAATATTTTTCAGGCCCCGATAATAGGAATCCTTCATGAATTCTTCCTTCAAATATGCCCCTGCCAGGCCCGTATGCCAGTCATTGGTATGGATGATATCCGGTTTAAAATCGATACAGGGCAACATGGACAATACGGCCCGGGAAAAATACGCAAACCGTTCCGCATCATCGCCATAGCCATATAATGCCTCTCGTTTAAAATAAAATTCATTGTCGATAAAATACACCGGCAGACCATTGAGCAGCAGCTTTTCCACACCGATGTACTGATTGCGCCAGGCCAGGTTGATGCGTCCGGTATAAACGGTTTTCAGCTCCTTGCCATAGTTTTGTTCCACCGCCGGATACTTGGGGAGGACCAACGCCGGTTCTATCCCCAGTTTTTGCATTTCTTGCGGCAGCGCGCCCATCACATCCGCCAGTCCCCCGGTCTTAACAAACGGGGCCGCTTCTGCTGCCACAAATAGTACCTTAAGCGCCATGACTCTCTCCCCTTTCTGCTTTTTTTACTTCTTTTAAATATAAAATGGCCAGCGGCGGCAATGTGACTGCCAGAGACTGCTTTCTCCCATGCCAGGGAACAGCCTCGCTCCGCAAAGCGGAGGCATTTTTCACATCGGAACCGCCAAATCGGCTTGCATCGCTGTTGAACACTTCTGTATACTCTCCCGGCGTGTCCACGCCAATACGGTAGTCAGCAAGAACCTGTGGCGTAAAGTTACAGATTACGATGGTTTCTTCCCGCTTCCCTTTTTTTTCTTTGCGGCGACGATAATAACTGATCACGCTGTTTTTCCGGTCATCACAACTGATCCACTCAAACCCCTTCCAGTCATCGTCAATTTCCCAAAATTCCGGATGTGCTGTATAAAATGCATTCAGCGCCCGGACATAGTCGTGCAGTTGTTTATGCATCGGGTAATCCAATAAATGCCAGTCAAGGCTGTCATCGAATTTCCACTCAATAAATTGTCCGAATTCGCCGCCCATAAACAAAAGTTTTTTCCCCGGATGGCTCATCCAATAGCCATAAAAAGCCCGCAAACCGGCAAATTTTTGCCAATAATCCCCCGGCATTTTGTCCAAAAGCGAACGTTTACTGTGCACTACCTCATCATGACTTAAGGGCAGGATGAAGTTTTCTGCAAAAGCGTAACATAAGGAAAAAGTAAGGTGATCGTGCATCTGACTTCTCTGACCAAAATCAGCGGCGGTATATTGGAGCAGATCATTCATCCAGCCCATATTCCACTTGTAATTAAAGCCCAGACCTCCTTGTTCTGTCGGTTTGGACACCAAGGGCCAGGACGTGGATTCTTCCGCGATCATCAGCGTCTGCGGCCGGAGCGCAAACACGGCTTTGTTCAGGGCCTGTAAAAACTCCACCGCCTCCAGGTTTTCTCGACCTCCCAATCGGTTAGGCCACCAGTCTCCCTGTTTTTTCCCATAATCAAGGTACAGCATGTTAGCGACGGAATCAATGCGCAACCCATCTAAATGGAATTGTTTCAGCCAGAAGCAGGCGCTGGAAATCAAAAAGCTGCGTACTTCCGGGCGTCCATAATCAAAGTTCAGCGTATCCCAGTCTTTATTCTCCGCCAATTGCGGGTTGCCGGACTCATACAGGGTGTCTCCGTCAAAGCGTCTGAGTCCATGTGCATCTTTGCAAAAATGCCCCGGTACCCAGTCTAAAATTACACCGATGCCCTGTCGATGAAGTTCGTCAATCAGATACATCAGATCTTCCGGCTTCCCATACCGGCTTGTCGCCGCAAAATATCCCGTTGCCTGGTAGCCCCAGGAACCATCAAAAGGATATTCGCATAAAGGCATTAATTCCACATGGGTATAGTGCATTTCTGTCAGATAGCGAACCAACGGCTCCGCGATCTCCCGATAACTGAGCTCTTTGCCGCCTTCGCCTCTGCGCCAGGAACCCGGATGCATTTCATAAATCAGCATCGGACTATGATAGGAATCATAGTTTCTCCGATTTTTCAGCCATTTTTGATCGCGCCAGACATAACGCAGACGCGAAACTTTCGACGCAGTGTGAGGACGCACCTCGGCAGCAAATCCATAGGGGTCACTTTTGAAGCAAATTTCCCCGGACGGACCGGTAATCGCGTATTTATATAAGGCGCCTTCCGGCAGACCCGGCACATAGGTCGCCCAAATATCCTGGTCTACCTCCGTTCTTTGCATCGGTGTCGCAGTCGGATCCCATTGATTAAAATCGCCGACCACACTGATTTGTCGCGCATGAGGTGCCCATACACAAAACCGTACTGCCGGTTTGCGGCGCCAGCTTAAAAAATGCGCCCCAAACAGCCGGTCGCTGTTAAAATTTGTTCCCTGATGAAATAAGTACGTGCTGTAGGCATCAATGGCACTGATTCGCATGATAACACCTCACAATACTCCAACCTGTTACGTTTAGTCCGCTTAAATTTTTTCCGGACGAAGCTGCCAGATTTCCCGCGCATATTCCTCAATCGTACGATCACTGGAGAAATATCCGGCATGAGCAATATTTACCGTACTGGACTGATACCATCCGGCCCGATCCCCGTAGCGTTTCTGAATCTCTTTCTGCGCCTCGCAATAAGATGTAAAGTCTTTCAACACAAAGAATTCATCGTTCCGATCCAATAAATCCTCCCGCAGCTGTCCAAACATGGGGTTTTCTTCCAACACACCCAGGGTTTCACGAATTTTCTCATCTTTACCAAATAACTGTCGGGAAGAATAACCGCCCTCTTGATAATATCGTTCCACTTCTTCGGCCCGTAAGCCAAAAATCACGCTGTGGGCATCACCCACCTCCCTGTGGATCTCTACATTGGCGCCGTCCATTGTCCCCAACGTGATCGCGCCATTCAGCATAAATTTCATATTGCCCGTACCGGAAGCCTCTTTACCCGCAGTGGAAATCTGTTCACTGACATCCGCAGCCGGAAACAGGAGCTGTCCCAGAGAAACATTATAGTTTTCCAAAAACAGGACTTTGATCAATCCGGTAACCCGTTCATCCTGATCAATCAAAGACGCAACCGTGTTGATCAGTTTGATTGTGATTTTTGCTTCGCCATAGCCGGCCGCCGCTTTCCCTCCAAAAATAAACGTCTGGGGGACGAAATCCATAGTCGGATTATTCAGCAGATCAAGATATAAACGATAAACATGTAAGATATTCAGCAGCTGCCGTTTATACATATGCATACGTTTAACATGGATATCGAAAATAGACCGGGGGTCAATTATGATCTGCTTGGTCTTATACACATAATCCGCCAACATTTCTTTGCGCTGCTGCTTCACCTGTGCCAGTTTTTCCAGAAAAGCCGGGTCTTTACTGAAGGCTTCCAGCTCCCATAACCGTTGGGGTGTTTTGATCCAATGATCCCCTATCGTCTCATTGATCAGATCGGTCAGCTGGGGATTCGCGCTTACCAGCCAACGTCGATGACTGACCCCGTTTGTTTTATTGTTAAAGCGCTCCGGAAACCATTCGTATAAAGGATGCAGCGTTTTATTCCGCAAGATCTCGGAATGCAAAGGCGCCACCCCATTCACACTATGACTTCCCACGATGGCCAGATTTGCCATGCGAACCTGGTTATTCCATAAAATAGCCACTTCCCGGGCTTTTTCAGTTTTGCCCGGATAACGCTGTGCTACCGCCTCCAGCCAACGCCGGTTGATTTCCTCTACAATTAAATAAATACGCGGAAGCAACTCTTTAAACAGAGGCAACGGCCAGCGCTCCAGGGCTTCCGGCATAACGGTATGGTTCGTATAGGCCACAGAATTTGTCGTGATCTCCCAGGCATGCTCCCAGCTTAACCCTTCCTCGTCCATCAGAATGCGCATTAACTCCGGTATCACAAGCGACGGATGAGTATCATTAATATGCAAAGCTATGTATTGATCGAAATCTTCTGCCGAACTGTAGTGAATTTTGAAATGCCGCATAATACTTTGTAATCCGGCGGAAACAAAGAAATATTCCTGCATCAGGCGCAATTTACGTCCCTCATGGGTAGAATCATCGGGATACAGGAAGCGGGAAAGCTGCTGTGCCACATCTTTGTAACGCAGCGCCCTGCGATAATCTCCATACCTGAGCTGATCATACATACCTGCTCTGGTATACTCCGCCCGCCAAAGCCTCAGGGTATTTACCGTATTGTTGTGATAGCCCAGGATCGGTACATCATAGGGAACAGCCCGCACCGTACAAAAATGTTCATGTACGCAAACCAGCTTTCCATTACGCCCCGGAACCATGTATGCATTACCGTAAAATCGTACATCCACGGCTTTATCCGCCCGCTTTGTTTCCCAGGGAAAACCATTTTGCAGCCAGGCATCCGGCAGCTCTACCTGCTGCCCGTCCACAATACGCTGGTCAAATAAACCATACTGGTATCTGATACCGCAGCCGTGTCCGGGCAACTGCAAGGCTGCCAAAGAATCTAAAAAGCAGGCGGCCAGGCGGCCCAATCCCCCGTTACCCAATCCGGGATCCTCCTCTTCCGGAAGGATCTGATCCAGATTAAAGCCCAGGTCTTTCAACGCATTACGACAAATGGTTTCCGCCTCACAATTCAGCAGATTCACATTCAGAAGCCGTCCCAACAAAAATTCTATGGAAAAATAGTAGACCTGACGTACTTTTTTCTCATCATAGGTATTCACTGTTTGGGTCCAGTCATCTGCCGCCAGATCCTGTACCATGGATACTAAAATGCGATATACTTCCTGTTTATTTAAAGCCCTGGGAGCTTTGCCAAACAAAACCTCTGCTTTTTCCAGAAATAACTCTTTAAACGCTTTTTTTGATTTCCAAGATTTCATAACTGATTTTAACCCATCCTATTATATTTGTTTATCAAGCATTTATTCGCCTGTTTATTTACCCAAGCATAGCGAATCCCTGTTTTTATGGTAAAGCCTTATTCTGCCGGACCGCTTTTACCTACAGAACCTCATATTTTACAATACACAACGGTTCTTCTTTTGTGCCTTCCAGGATGGCTTCTTGCTGGATATCCCTGTCTTTATCGCAAACAACATAATTCAAAAACGCATCTTCCCCGACAGTTGTGTTTTGCATAATGATACTGTTGCGTATCACAGCGTTTCTTCCTATCCGTACTTTGCGGAACAGAATGCTGTTTTCCACCGTTCCCTCGATGATGCATCCGTTGGCAATAAGAGAATTGTTGACTTTAGCCGCTTCCATATATTTAGCCGGCGCTTCGTCTTTGATTTTAGTAAAAATACGCCGGTCACGATTAAATATTTCCCGCCAGTTTTCCTGATGCAGCATATCCATGTTTGCCTGATAATAAGACGACAGGGAATTGATCCGTTTGGCGTACCCTTCATACGGGAAGCCAAAGACCCTCAGACTGCCCACGTTTCTTGCCAACACTTCATTAAAAGATTTCAGCGGGTCCAATTCGTAAGCACAGCGAACCATTTTGATAAAAAGTCCGCAGTCAATCAGAAGAGAACCTAAGAACAGCGCCTCTCCCTGTTTTCCACCCTCCACCTTTTCCATACCGGTGATCCGACCAGAATCTCTGTTGGTTATGCGGTAGCCTGATCCAGGACTGTCTTCTTCCATAACTTTATAAACCATTGTAATATCTGCATTATGGCGCCGATGAAAATGCAACACCTTTTCATAATCAATATTGCAAATCACATCACACCCGGCAAGAAGTAAATAACGGCGGGAATCCAACTCCACATACCTTAAATTTTTGTGATACGTTCTTATGTCGCTCTGTTGAGGATGAAGGATCTCTTCTTCCTCATCTACCGGTAAATAAAATAAGCCACGTTGCTTATGTGCCAGATTCCATTCTTTTGCCGAACGGACATGGTCTAAGATAGAGCGGGAATGGAAAGGAAGAATAAGGCCCACTGTATCCACCCCTGCGTTTACCATAGCGCTTAACGAAAAATCCATCAAACGGAATTTCCCCGCAAACGGTTGGGAAGCTAAAGGACGCTTTGTACTGATTTCTTTCAGCATGTCAGAGCCAGTTAAATTAATCAATCCTAAAATGGACTTCATCTTATTCTGCCCCCTCTTCCGCCTTTATTTCTCGATCATTGCCATAGACTTTGATCTGTTTTTCCTGCCCTTGGATGATCGCCCCTGCACAAACATGGCAGCGTTCTCCTATAATCGCTTTTTCAACCACACTGTTCTTTTCTATCACTGTACCCGGCATTATGATCGAATCCGACACCGCAGCCCCTTCTTCGATCACCACATCATAAAAGATTACGGAATGAGATACCCGCCCTAGAATGACGCTTCCTTCGCCCACCAGCGAACTATGCAGGCTGCTCTTAGGGCCCAGATAGTGCGGCGGCAGCGATTGGTTGCCCGCATAAACCCGCCAGTCAGGATCATTCAGGCTCAACGGCGGCTCATCATCTAACAGATCCATATTTGCCTGCCACAAACTTTCAAAAGTACCCACATCTTTCCAATAGCCTTCAAAAGGATAAGCATATACCGCCAACTGGTCCCCCAGCATTTTCGGTATGATATTTTTACCAAAGTCATGCTCGGAACCCGCTTCTCCCGCATCTGCCTTCAAATACTCTTTCAATACATTTTTATTAAAAATATAAATGCCCATAGAGGCCAATGTGCTCTTAGGATTCTTCGGCTTTTCTTCAAACTCTTTAATCCGCAATGTCGCGTCCGTATTCATAATACCAAAACGCGATGCTTCTGCTAAGGGCACCTGAATCGTACTAACCGTGGCCTTTGCCTTGTGTTTTTTATGGAAAGCCAGCATCTTGGAATAATCCATGGAATAAATGTGATCCCCGGATAAAACCAGCACATAATCCGGATCGATCATCTCCATAAAATTAAGGTTCTGGTAAATGGCATCCGCGGTCCCCTGATACCAATTAGAAGAATCGTTATCATTTATATACGGCGGCAAGACAAAGACCCCTCCATGTTCCGAATCCAGGTCCCAACTGCTTCCGTTGCCAATATACCAATTTAGTTCCAAGGGCTGATACTGCGTCAGGATGCCTACTGTTTCAATCCCCGAATTCCGGCAATTACTCAAGGTGAAATCAATAATACGATATTTTCCACCGAATAATACGGCCGGTTTTGCCACATTTTTCGTTAAGACCCCCAGTCGGCTTCCCTTGCCTCCCGCCAAAATCATGGCCAGACATTCTTTCTTCCGCATTGCAGCGCCTCCCTTACACATCTGTTATATGCATCTGAACAAGAGAATTAACAGGAATTTATATTAATAAGTAAAACAGACAATCATACATCCTTATTTTTCATTATAACACAAATCCCGCTTATAAAAACAGGGACTATGTAAAGTTAATGTATGAAATCAGCTAGTAAACAGTAAATCTCACGCACGAAAGAACCGTATTACCATAGCAAAGTTTTGCATACAAAAAAACCGCACTGCGGATCTTCTCTGCAGTGCGGTTTCCTACCGGCAATAATCTATCCTCCCGGGCCGCTTCCAGCCAAGTACTTTCGACGCGTGAGAGCTTAACTACTGTGTTCGGGATGGGAACAGGTGGGTCCTCTCAGCCATCATCACCGGATCTCTGAATGGCGCTTTTGTGTCCCTGTGGCGTCAGTGTTACGGCTCATTCGCTCGATATACTCCGGTATTATCTCGCGTCATTCCCCTACACTTCCTAACAGGACCTACAAAATCCCTCATTCATACGTTTCTTGAAGGCTGCGCCTTCAAAACTTAACAGAAGAAACTACTAATCAACGAATCGCCTGTCTTACTTACCTTACCTCTTGCTTGCTTCTTTCGAAATCAAGCCCTCGACTGATTAGTACCGGTCCGCTCAATACATTACTATACTTACACTCCCGGCCTATCAACCTCGTCTTCTACAAGGAGTCTTACTAACTTATGTTATGAGAGATCTCATCTTAGGGTCGGTTTCACGCTTAGATGCTTTCAGCGTTTATCCTCTCCGGATGTAGCTACCCAACGATACGCCTGGCGGCATAATTGGTACACCATTGATCCGTCCACTCCGGTCCTCTCGTACTAGGAGCAGATCCCTGCAAATCTCTTACGCCCGCGATGGATAGGGACCGAACTGTCTCACGACGTTCTGAACC